>ERZ827168.41-NODE-41-length-205542-cov-47.814090_pt1 | contig 205542 bp, 204 predicted proteins | sample MGYA00519868_ERZ827168 | MGnify/ENA primary metagenome ERZ827168 (study PRJEB31778, sample SAMEA3449271) | human gut metagenome | biome: human gut; feature: human-associated habitat; material: faeces | place: United Kingdom | collected 2010/2012 ... | reverse complement strand
TCCTTATCCTACTTAAATTATACAACATAAAAAGTACTATTTCTAGTACCTTATATTTTTTTAATTAACCTAATCGGAAAGCTGGCACGACGCCGAATGCATAATCAGCAACGTATTCAACAAAATCCCCATTGCTAGTAACACGTAAGAAATTGCCAGGAGTAAAAGAATTAGCCGCACGAAACCACCAACCTGAAGCACTAGTTCCATTTTTCTTTATAGCTCCGCTATAATTACTAGTTGTTACTCCTTGTGCTGTATAATAATCTAATGTTCTTGTTAAGTCTTTTGCTGAATCCCAACTATTAGAAAAATTTGTGTATATTTCCTTTGGTGCTAATAAATATAATTTATCTGTTGATGTAAAGTTATTATAATTAGTATTTCCATGTCCAGAAACTGTTGTTGTATCTATTATTGCATTTTTTATTTCATTTGGTAACGAGTTATATATATCATTATTTACAAATGTTCTCATACTTGTTACTGGCCATCCACCTTTATTTATATTTGTATCATTCATTTTATGTGTTGTTATTATATCTGCAAACTCAAGCACAAATCCACATGCTGTTTGTGAGAATCCTTCAGTACTACACTCGCTTGGTGTGGATGTGTTTGCTACACGAAGTGTGTGTGTTCCATATGTTGTTCCAAGATTAACTTCTTTTGTACTTCCAACAGCATACTCGCTTCCATACCCAGCTTTTACATTTGCTATAATTGTTGACCATGAATCAGTTGCAAAATCAGGTTTTTTATATTCTTCTATTCCTAAAACACCATTGAACTTTTTACCTTGATTAGTGTTTTGATCAGCATTTGTTTCCTTAAAAAGAATTGTAAAAGTATATTTATGTGTGATACCTGATTCTATTGATACCCTTTTTACTATAGTCATATCACTTATTGGTGCTTGTGATATAGATTCACATGTTCCTTCTACTGTACCTGATGCATTAAGTCTTTGACAAGTTGCTGATATTACCATTTCATTATTAGTAATTTCATTTGTTAAAGATTGCCAAATAACATTGTAATTTGTGTCTAATGTTCCATTATTCTTTACTGATACTTCTTTTGTTGTACTCCAACCTGGCTTAATATTTTGTGCCTTTATTTCTGGTCCATCAGTATAAACTAAACTTAAAGTACCTGCTTCTACCACTACATTTTTAGCATTTTCATTACCACTTATACTTGCACTAAAATATGCATAAGATAGTCCTGTTGTTAATAATAAAAGTAATGCTATAAATGTACCAAATAATATTTTCTTATCTTTCATTTATCTTACCTTCCTTATATTAAAAAGTATAGCACACTAAAATATTACTAACAAGTTAAAACATATATATTTTTTTAATAAAATTATTATAAAATACAAGATTTAATTGAAATATTATTTCTAATTTGTTAGTATATTGAATTAAGAGGTATTGGTATGAAAAATAAAACTATTTTTATGAGTTTAGATAAGAAGACTCAAGACTATTTAAGAATTGTTTATTCATTAATTAACTACTTTAGTTATAACGATATGTATTATAGAGTTACTAATGGTGATGATGAAACATTATATTTTAAATTAGATGATGGACATTACATAATTGGATTATCATTCTTTTTAGCAGGACTTTATATAGATGGATTTACTAAAGATTTATTTGCAAGTAAAGGTATTACATTTGAAGCAAGTCTTAAATATATTAAAAAAAGTAATGATACAGTTAAATTTAAACTATTAAAAGAAGATTTATTTGATAATGAAGTATTTGGTCTTATTGATTTAGAAAGTTATTTAGGAAATATAGCATATCAAATAAAAGAAGATTATTATTTACGTGATAAAGATTTCTCTATTAACGATTTAGAACCATATCAAATATTTGATTATTCAATGGTATATTATAATGAAGTTCCAGAAGATATTATGGCTGAAATGTTTGATATAGAAGATTTTGGTCATAGTGATTTATTTATGGAATATCAATCTAAGCGTGAAGAAGTATATGGTGAAATGGCTAAAGATAGATATAATGTTGATATATTTAATAGTAAACATAAAGATACTATATGGGAATTTGATTTTGATAGATTTAAACTTATTAATGATGAAGGATGTAGTTATTTAATACCTAAAGACAATAATAATGTTAAAGTAAAAGTATTTGATGAAGAAAATGATTCTATTGATATTAAGAGTGCTGAAATATTAAGAATCAATGGTAAAGATTTAACATATGAATCATTTAAAGAAATATTATCATTAAGTGATAGTTCTTTTCTTGAATTAACTATTGTAGATGTTGATGGTATCGAAAGAATATTCAAAACAAGAAAGGGAGAATTATTTATGAAACCTCAAACAGAAACACAAAATAATAATGATAATAATAAAAAGAGTTCTATATTAGATAAGTATGGGGAAGATTTAACTAAACTTAGTTATATTAAAGATCCTAGTATTGGTAGAGATGAAGATATTAGAAAGATAGAACAAATACTTTTATATCCTGAAAGAGATAAGAGTGTTATTATAACTGGTGAAAGTGGTATTGGTAAAACAGCTTTAGTAAAAGGACTTGCTTATAGAATTAAAAATGGTAATGTTCCATACCTACTTAAGTATTTAAAAATAATTAGTATTGATACTGCGACTATGGTTGCTGGTACTAAATATGTTGGTTCACTAGAAGAAAAACTTAAGAAAATACTTGATGAAGCATCTAAAGATAAAACTATTATATTGTTTATTGACGAAATACATCAAACTATTGGTGGTGGTAAGAGTGAAAATGATTCTAATAGTGTTGCTGAAATATTAAAACCATATTTAGATAGTGGCAAAGTTAGAGTTATTGGTGCGACTACTACTGAAGAATATATGGAACATATTAGTAGTAATCCTGCTTTTAAAACAAGATTTAAAAGAATTGATATAAAAGAACCTACTAATGATACAATTTATACTATACTTGATGATTTAATTAATACTTATAATGAAATTAGTGGATGTACTCTTGATGTTCTTGGAACTAATAGAAGTAATATTATTAATTCATTAATTGCTGTTACTAAAAAATCATATAGAGATTATAAAGATCCATCTAACAATCCAAGACTTGTAATTGATATATTAAAAGAAGCATATGCAATAGCGGCTATTAACGATAGAGACGTAGTAACTATGGACGATATTAAACTTGCTGTTATGGATGAAGAAAGACTTTATAAATCCGCTCGTGAAAAATATAGTTCAATTGTAAAAAGTGAAGAACAAAAAGATAGAGGTAAAATTCTTGAATTTAGACCTAAAAAATAATAAAAGTACTTGATTTTAAATAATATTAATGTTAAAATTCTTTTATCAACTGAAACGAATAATTTCGTTTTGAAGTTGATATACTATTAAAGTAGAAATTATTTTCTACTATTGGTCTGTAACAGGATCAAACCCGTGTTAGCGTGTAGCTGCTTAAAAAAGCAACCATAAGGTTGTTTTTTTAATGCTGTAATTTCTTCTTATCTAACTTTTTCATTGCTTTTCTTATTTCTTCACCTGTAAAGAAATACTTTTCTCCATTCGCAATAGGTATTTTATTTTTATATTTATAATTATACTTATCTAAATATGTAAGCATATCTGCTACTTGAAATAATCTTTTTACTTTATGATTAAAGTCTATTACATGTTTAAAATTTTTAAATTTAGAGAATATATCTTCTAATATATTACCTAATGTTTCTTGACCATTATCATAATATAAAATAATTGAATCATATTTCTTAAAAAATTCTTTATTTTTCTCTAACATTTTTATTATTTCATTTCTTATTTTTCTTCTTAATACTTTACTATTATCAATATATTTTTTATCAATTATAATAGTTTGATATTTTACTGGAATTTTTCTTAGAAAGTAATATATAGCATTAAATATATTTTTTCTTTTGGTGATATTCATATTTGAATAATCACCTTTTTTCATTATTAAATCAGCCATATGTATCATGTTTATATATCCAATATTTAACAATCTCTGATTTAAGTCATTTATTTCTTTTTTAATACTATAACTCTGATCATGAAAAACAAAAGATACACCATATAATCTTGATGAACCTTTTCCAAATCCAAATTCTCCTGTTTCGTCTATAAAAATACTTAATCTTTTCATGCCATTACCCCTTGATGTTTTCATTATACATTTTTCTTTATATTATTTGAACCTACTTTACTCTAATTTTTACATATATTTCCTACTCATTTATATTGACAAACTTACGTTTGTTATTTATTATATATGTATATGAAAGAGAGAAATATTATAAGTATTGATTTAAAGAGTTTTTTTGCATCCTGTGAATGTGTTGAAAGAGGACTTGATCCTTATAAAACTCCATTAGTAGTAGCTGATACTGATAGAGGTGATAAAGCTATGTCTCTTGCAGTATCCCCTTACCTTAGAAATCGTGGAATTAAATCAAGATGTAGAGTTTTTGAAATACCCAAAAATCTAAATATAATGTTTGTTAAGCCTAGAATCAAACTATATCAAGAATATAGTAAGAAAGTATTTGATATATACAAAAGTTTTATTAGTGAAGAAGATATACATTTCTACTCTATTGATGAAGTATTTATGGATGTTACTGATTATTTAAAATACTATAATAAAACTGACACAGAACTTGCTTTATTAATTATGAAAACTGTTCTTGAGAAAACTGGACTTACCACTACTGCTGGAATTGGACCTAATGTTTTACTTGCAAAAGTTGCGATGGATATTGAAGCAAAACACAATAAAAATTGTTTATCTAAATGGACTTATAAAGATATTGAAACTAAATTATGGAATATAACTCCTCTTACTAAAATCTGGGGAATTGGTAAAAATACTGAACGTAAACTTAATAATCTTGGAATATACAAAGTTGGTGATATAAATAATTATCCAAGAAGTTTCTATATCAAAAGATTTGGTAATGTGATGGGAAATGATATATTTGATAAGGCTAACGGAATATACTTTCCAACTATAAAAGAGCTTAATTCAAGAGTACATGAAAAATCTATGAGTATGAGTCAAATATTATATAGAGATTATAGTATAGAAGAAGCAATACTTATTATTAAAGAAATGAATGATATGTTAAATGTTCAACTTAAAGAAAAGAAACTTACAACTAGACTTATTCATTTAAGTATTTCATATTCAAGAGATTTATATAAATCATTTAATGATACTACTCTACTTAATACAGAAGAAGATAATGGTGAAAAGATATTTGAAACATTAAAATATATGTATTACAAAAATATAGAAGACTTACCTATTAGAAAAGTTGGTATAGCATATTCTAAGCTTTCAGATAAAGGTGCTACTCAATTATCATTATTTGATAAGAATGAAGTTCCAACTGATGAATATAATAAAATAATAGATAAAATTACTTCTAAATATGGTAATACTTCTATACTTCGTGCATCATCCTTACTAAAATCATCTACAATTAAAAATAGAGAAAGATATAAAAATACTATTTAATCTTTCTCTTTTCATTTATAACTTTTCTATAATAAGGCATAAAACTTATACTGTCTTTTAAATAATTAGGTATTTGTGCTTCTATATAATCATTCCATAATGAAGCACTTACTAAATATGCTTTTGTATTTGATAATGTAAAATTCCATTTTATTTCTTTTATTTCATCTATTGCTAAAGCACATGTTTTTGATATATTTATCATTTCATCTATAAGTGGAAGTTCTATATCATTTAAGTTTTCATTTGTTTCAGGATGTGTTTTATAAACATTATATTTTTCATCTATAAAGTCATATATAGTTTTTTTACTTTTTAAATCTATCTTACTACTTAATGTTTTATCCTTTAAATACATATTTACTTCAGCATATAATATATCAATTGTATTCTTTCTATGTACTGTTACTATACTTATAGTTGTTAAATTATTCTTATTTAGTTTTTCAAGTAATTTATTAGGCTTATGTGTTGCTTCCATATAATATAATTTATTCTTATTTATTTTTTCTAATATGAAAGCAGGACTTCTATAATCTTTTAAATTAAATTTAATAGTTCTTCCTTCATCAGGTGCTTCACATCTACATGTTATTTCTTTTTTATCTTTTACGAAGTCTTCATATTCTTTATAACTTATATCTTTTATATTTATTATTTCTCTATTTAAATATTTATCAAATTTGATATTAAATTTAGTTTTATTATTAAGTAAACTTAATGCATGTTTATTTGTTAAATGTTTATTTATATATTCTTTTCTAATTTTACCTACATATGTATCTCTTTTATTTTTAGAGACATTTTCAAATCCAAATATTTTATATTCTTCATATGTAATACTATATTTTAAATAACAAATATATATATCAAGTAATATTTTTATATATGATTTATTACTTCTTTTTGTTATTTCTTTTATGTTGTTATTAAGATCTTTTAATTCTTTTTTTAAATTGTTATAAAACTTTTTTATTTCTTTTTTCATACTACTTCGTCCTTTATTAGCATTATTATATAGTTTTTTATAGTAAATATCAACAATTACTTTAATAGTTCATTTATTGTTACTATTTTATATCCTCTACTTTGTATATAGTTTATTGCAGTACTTAGTTCTTTTAAGTTCTTACTATTTTCACTTATAAAGAATATTGTTCCATTTTTAATATTATTTTTTACATTATTAAGTAAGTTATCTTGTATTTCAAGTACTTTATTAATACTATTAAGTTTCTTTTTAGAACATATTTTCTTTATATCAAAGTCATCTATCTTAACACAATATATTTCATTATGTAATATTTTTATAAAGTTATTTAACTCTTCATTAGTTTTACCTTTAAATAGAATATTACTATGATTAGTTATATTATCTATTTCATTTGATAAATCATTATAATTAAACAATAGATTTAATTCTACATCTTTATTATTTGAAACATTTATCATATTTTTATAATATTTTGTATTTGTGATATTTATTACAAGTGATATATTTTTATTATAATCATTACCTTTTATGATATATTTATCAACATTATCTTCTTTATTTAATATACATTTATTTTCTTTATATTCTATTAATTCTTCTTTAAATCCTATGCCTTTCATATTAGAATAACTTTTATTTTTATCTACTTTTAATCCGGAAAGTCCTAAAACTATACCATATTCATTTATGCTTCCTTCTCTACATTCATAGTCTTTAGAAGAAGCATATTCATTTATAGATACTAAAATTGTATCATTATACTTAGATATTTCTATTACTTTATCTGTATAATAAAAACTAAATAGTACAAAAAAAATAACTATTATATTTTTTAAATATTGTTTCATATTAAAATATATAATGGTTATTAATTATTTATTCATAATTTTAAAATCTTCTTTTAAGTTTTAGAGATGACTTCTCTACTTCTGGATATACAAATGTACCTGTTAAGAAGTCATCATAGTCTATACCTAGTCCTTCAACTGACTCTTTTAATGTTCTTTCTTTTCTTGATGATATAAAGTTATAAAGCTCTTTCATAAACTCTTCAGAGTTCATATTTCTTCTTAAATGTGATAAATGTACTACTATATATATACCTAGTCCATATATTAAATCATTTCTAAATTCACTTCTTTTATTATAATCACTTTCACTTTGTAATATAATTGGATCTACTATCTCAAAATATTCTTTAGGTGTCATATAAAATGAAGCAAATGTATCAGACATCCTTGTTAATTTCTCATTTTTAAGTATCATTGCTCCATCTTTATTTATTTTATTTCTTATTAAATAATCATAAAATTCCATTTCAAAATATATTGATGGTACTTCTATTAGTAAATCTTCAAAATTTCTTATTCTTTTTTGTTGTGAATATATAAATCTTTCTCTATCATAAGCATGACCTAATTCATGAATAAGTGAACTTAAAGAATATGTAGTATATTCATCATATCTTAATATAATATATCCACTTTTAAGTAGTTTACTTCCTATATGCATAGCTTTAAATTGATCATGTGGATTCATTCTATAATTCATTATTATTCTATCTTCATCCATATATTTTTTAGCTATGTTTACCATATCATCACCAAATTCACTTAAAAATGATAAAAGTATATCTGTAAAATCTTTCTCATTAAATTTACGTAACAAGCTATAATATGGTAGTGTTGGATAATCAATTTCACTCATAAAATCATCTAATCCATCAAACATAGAATATAATTCATCATAATTATCATATACTTTCTTATTAAATCCAAGTATTTCTCTATATGAGTCTTGTGCAATTACTATAGCTGACTCTTCATCTATTATTGTAGATGTTGGTTCAAAAGAAAAACCAAGAATTGGAGTTGCAATAGAATCTAAACTATAAAAACTAGAAAAATCAAAAGTTAAATTAGATTTCTTTTGATGAGTTTTATAATAATCTCTTAATCTTTTTAGATCGCTTATTAGCCTTTCTTGGTATGTTTTCATTTTTTACTCCCCTGAACTGTTTTTTATTTATATTCTTTCTTTATTTCCCATATATGGTCTTAAAACTTTTGGTATTGTTACAGTTCCATCTTCATTGTAATTGTTTTCAAGTAATGCGATTAATGCTCTTGTTGAAGCAAGTACTGTATTATTAAGTGTATGTGGATAATAATTTCCATTTTCACCTTTTACTCTTATTCCGAGTCTTCTTGCTTGAGCATCACCTAGTGTTGAACAACTACCTACTTCAAAATATTTTTGTTGTCTTGGACTCCATGCTTCTATATCACATGATTTAACTTTTAAATCAGCAAGATCTCCACTACAACATTCAAGTGTTCTAACAGGTATATCTAAACTTCTAAATAATTCAACTGTAAACTTCCACATTTTATTATACCAATCCATTGATTCTTCTGGACGACATAGAACTATCATTTCTTGTTTTTCAAATTGATGAACTCTATAAATACCTCTTTCTTCAATACCATGAGCACCTACTTCTTTTCTAAAACATGGACTATAAGATGTCATTGTTATTGGTAAAGTATTTTCTTTAATTAATTCACCTTTAAATTTACCGATCATTGAGTGTTCACTTGTACCTATTAGATATAAATCTTCTCCTTCAATTTTATACATCATAGCATCCATTTCAGCAAAAGACATAACTCCATTTACTACACTACTTCTAATCATAAATGGTGGTATACAATAAGTAAATCCCTTATCAATCATGAAATCCCTAGCATAAGATAACATTGCTGAACTAAGTCTAGCAGCGTCTCCCATTAAATAATAGAATCCATTTCCACTTGTTCTACCTGATGCTTCTTTATCAAGTCCATTTTTAGACTCTAATATATCAGCATGATATGGTATTTCATATTCAGGGACAAATGGTTCACCAAACTTCTCTATTTCAACATTTTCTTTATCATCTTTTCCTATTGGAACAGACTCATCAATAATATTTGGAATAACCATCATTATTTTATTAATCTTTTCTTCAAGTTCTACTTCTTTTGCTTCAAGACTTTCTATTTCACTTTGCATAGATGATACTTCACTCTTTATTTTATTTGCTTCATCTATTTTCTTATCTCTCATAAGTTCACCAATTTTAGAACTCATTTTATTTTTATTACCTCTTAATGTATCTGCTTTAACTCTAGCATTTCTATATTCAGTATCTAAGTTATATACTTCATCTACTAGAGGTAACTTTTCATCTTGAAATTTCTTTTTAATATTTTCTTTTACTAAATCTTTATTTTCTCTTATAAGTTTAATATCTATCATATAAATCCCTTCTTCTTAAATAATATAATATCATTTTATTAATTAAAAAAGAAGTTTTTTTGATTATTTTACTTCTTTAATTAATATATTTCTTATTCCACCATGAATATTTATTGTATTAATAATTTTATAATTATCTTCTAATAAGTTATTTAAACTATATTTGTTATCTGGATGAACTGTTGCGACTATTTTATCTATATTTAGTTTTTTACAATCAATATCTATAATTTTCATACATTGTAGTTGTAACTTACTTCCTCTAAATTCTCTTTTAATCATTACACTATCTAATATTGCAATGTTACTAGTATCTTCTAATTGATATTCATTAATTATATCATCTTTTGGATTTATAGTTAATACAAAAAGACCTATTATTTTATTTTCAAAATATAATAAGTATACAAGACTATTATTCATAATTGGATAGGTAAATTCTTCTTCTATAAGTGGTTTAAAAAGCTCTTTGTTTTCCATATCATTTATTATTTCTTCTTGAAATTTTATTATGTTTTTTGTATCATTTATCGTAGATTTTTTTAATTTTATATTTTCATTTATTATATATTTTATCATGTTTTATACCTATTTTATTATATATAAAAAGCATTGAATTAATCAATACTCTTTATTATTTTTACCAACTTCCACAAGTACCGAAGATTATTGCTAGAAGTATGAATAAAATTAATATTATGAAGAATATATTACATCCATTATTACAAGGATTTCCGCAAAACATACGATTCACCTCCTTATACTAGATAAAAGCACCTAGTATGATTACTAATAATATAAATAGAACTAAGGCAAATGCTGCTCCTGAAATACCATTACCTTTACCGCATCCACATCCACATCCTGTATTCATAAAACATTCCTCCTTTTTATCTTTACACTCTTATAGTATGATATTCTCTATTTTTTGTGTATGATAATTACTTGTATTTTACTTGTAATTTTGCTATTATATTAAGAGTTAGGAGGTTAAGTAAATGAAAAAAATATTTTTATTACTTTTAAGTTTATTCTTACTTGCTGGATGTAAAGATGTAAAACTTACAAATGGAGAAAATGCTTTAGTAACTTTTAAGGAAGGTGGAATCAGTAGTGATGAATTATATCAAGAACTAAAAGAAACATATGGTGCTGAAAAATTAATGAATCTTATTGATATGCATTTACTTGAAAAACTATATGAAACTGATAATGATGAAAAGGCTTATGTAAATCAGACTGTTAAAACTACAAAGAAGACTGCTAAAGATATGAATGCTGACTTTGATTTATATTTAAATTATTATTATGGTCTAGCAAATGAAAGTGCATTTAGAGATTATCTTTCTCTTACTTATAAAAGAAATTTATGGGTAAAAGATTACGCTAAAGAAACTGTAAGTGAAAAACAAATAAATGAATATTATGAAAATGAAACTTATGGTGATATTGAAGCAAGTCAAATATTAATAACAGTTGATACTAAGAAAGATGCAACTGATGATGAAAAGAAAAAAGCAGAACAAAAAGCATACGATAAAGCAAAAGAAATCATTTCTAAATTAAAAGATGGAGAAGATTTTGCTAAACTTGCTAAAGAATATTCTAAAGATGAAAATTCAAGTTCTAATGGTGGAAGTTTAGGAAAAGTTAATACTGATAGTGTTCCAAGTGAAGTATTTAGTGCTCTTTTAAATCTAAAAGATGGTAGTTACTCTACTTCACCAGTTAAATCAAGTAATGGTTATCATATTTTATATAGAAAATCTCAAGATAAAAAGCCAGAATTAAATGATGAACTTACTGAAAAAATTAAAACTACTATTGGTAGTGAAATTGCTAAAGAATCAGGATTCTCTATTAAAGCACTTAAAGCATTAAGAGAAAAAAATGAAATGAAAATATTAGATACTGACTTAAATAAAGATTTTGAAACACTAGTAAATAGACAAACACAAAGTGCTTCAAATTCTAGTAGTAATAAGTAAAGTAAACATTGAATTTTAAAGTTCAATGTTTTTTTATATACATTTTATGATAAAATTATCATGGTGAAGATATATGAAAAAGAAAATCATTTATATAATTATATCTATTGTTACGATTATTATATTATTTTTTGGAGTTAAATATTTATTTATAACTAGGATTGATATTGATGATATTAAAATAGAAATCAATAGTAAATATGACTTTAATAGTTTAAAAGGTAAAATAAGAAATAAAGATATTGATTTATCTAATGATTCTAATATTGATTATAGTAAACTTGGTGAATATGAAGTAACACTTGAAAGTCATGAGAAATATGCGATTAATACTAAAAAGAAAGTTAAAGTATATGTTGTTGATGATGAAAAGCCCGTTATAACTTTAAAAGATAATGATATAGTAATTGATTATAAAGAAGAATACGCAGAACCTGGATATACTGTAACTGATAATTATGATGGTGATATTACTGATAAAGTTATTATTGAAAACAATATTGATAATACTAAACTAGGAGATTATGAAGTAACATATAAAGTAAAAGATAGCAGTAATAATGAAACTATTATTAAAAGAAAAGTTAGTGTTAAAGATAAGACAAAACCTGTTATTAAACTTAATAGAAATGTAAATAGTTATGTAATACTTAATAAAGATATTAATTTAAAAGATTTTACTGCGATTGATAACTATGATGGAGATATTACTGATAAAGTTACTACTATTGGAAGTGTTAATACTAAAAAAGTTGGTCTTTATAAAGTGACATATAAAGTAAATGATAGTAGTAATAATGAAACTATTCTTGAAACTACAATTAACGTTCAAAAGAAAAATACTAAAGGAATACCTGTTATGATGTATCACTGGTTCTATGATGATACTAAAGGTGAAGATATAACAAAAAAGCCTAATAATCATAATTATATTTCTAAAACTAATTTTGAAAAACAAATTAAATATCTAGTTGATAATAATTATTATTTTGTGACCTGGGATGAGTTAAATGATTATATTGATAAAAAGATAGATTTACCTGAAAAAAGTATTATTCTTACTGATGATGATGGTGTTAAATCATTTTATGAAATTGCATACCCTATTACTCTTAAGTATAATGTACCTATTACTTCATTTGTTATTACTAATAAAGTAGTATGGAAAAATTACTTAAATAAAGATTACTTAGATATGCAATCTCATACTGATAGTATGCATGTAAGAAGTTGTACTAAAGGTAAATGGGATGGTAAAGCTATGTGTGAATCATATAAAAATATATATAATGATTTAATGACTACAAAAGATAAACTTAAAGATAACCCTACTATATTTGCTTATCCATTTGGTCATTATAGTGATGACTTTATAAAAGCACTTAAGGATTCAGGATTTAAAATGGCATTCACTATTAATTCAGGTAGAGTTAAAAAAGGTGCTAATAAATATAAATTACCACGTGTAAGAGTAAGTAGAGGCACTACATTAAATCAATTTGCTAACAGTATAAAATAAGGAATTACATTACGTAGTTCCTTTTATATTTAATTATCTAATTATCATATTCTTTTAGTTTAGAATTAATATCTTCATAACTATAACCTTTTCTCATTAATGAAGATATTATTTTATTTCTATCATTTTTAAATTTCTTTATAGATTTTTCTATATCTTTATAAATAGCATTAGAATTATATTCAATATTCATAAGACTATTATCTATCATATATTTATCATATCCCATATTATATAAATCTAGTTTTAATTTATTAATAAACATTGTATAACTCTTATTTTTCATAAGAGATTTCTTTTTATTTATAATTTTATTTAATTTTTCTTGCCATATATCACTATCAAAAGTATTTAAATAATTATCTATATCATTTTCATTAAGTTCAAAATCTAATAATGCTTTCTTTATTTTAAATGGTCCATCTAGTGTAAGATTAACTTTATCATTAATAAATGCTTCAATATATTTTTTATCATTAAGAAGATTTAGTTTATCAAGTTTATCTAATGCATAATTAATATGTTTTTCATTAAATTCTTTCTTATGTAAGTAATCTATTATTTCTTTTCTATTTCTCATTTTTATTTCTATATAGCTTACTGATGTTTCAAATGCATCTTCATATTTATTTTCTTCAATGATTTTATCTATTAGATCTAAATCTACTTCTTTTTTAATTAATAAATCATATTTAAGTATTACATCTTCATATAATGTTAAATCTGTATTATCAAATATTATCTTATATTTATTCTTACCTACTTTTTTGAATTTATTTATTTTCATGATATGTTTCCCCTCTAAAGTATTATACCAAAGAAAAAACACTTTTTTAAGTGCTTTTTAGTCATTACTATAATTTGTAAAGTATCTTTGAATTAATACTACTGGTGTTCCTTTGTCTCCGCTTCCGCTTGTTAAATCGCAAAGGCTACCAAGTAGGTCAGTGTAGCGTCTTGGTGTAGTACCTTGAGATGCCATAGTTCCTTTTAATTCTTTATCTTTTTCCCTTATTGCTTTTTTCATCGCATTATTTAATTCTTCGCCTTGTAAGTCTTTGAATTTATTTTCACTAAAGTATTTTAGTTTTATTTCATTAGGACTTCCTTCTAACCCTTTAGTATAAGCAGGACTAACTACAGGATCAGCAAGTTCCCATATTTTACCAACTGGATCTTTAAATGCTCCATCTCCATATACCATAACTTCAATATTTTTACCAGTTCTTTCTTTCATAAGTTCTTGAACTCTTAATACAAGCTTATCACCTGTTCTTGGGAATAATTTAACTCTTTCTTCAGTTGAACGATTGCTACCTAAAAGTCCATATGGTGAGTATCCACTTCCATCAACACTTTCATTTAGTATTTCGCTTAACATTATTACATGAGCATTACTATCTTTATCAAGAATTCTCTTTTTAGTTTCAAATCTAGTATGAATATCACTTACGATTACATCTTTAGTATAATTAAGAATATCTTCTGGATTATTTGAAAATACCATTTCAAATTCACAGCCCTCATTAAGTACTAAATCTCTATATACTTCATACATATTAACACCTGTAAACATATGTTTAAATCTAATAAATTTATCTTTGTATTCTTCTTCAGTAATTAAATCTCTTGATGGATTAATATTATATTTTACTAAATCTTCTTTATATAAAATATCATTACCTACTTCATCGCTTGGATAACTTGATAATAATGTTATCTTTTTAGTACTTTTCGCTATTGATGATAAAAGAACTGCAAATCTATTACGACTTAATATTGGAAATACTACTCCTATATGTTCACTATTATTAAGTTTATTTTTAATATCTTTTGATATTTGGTCTAGTGTTGCGAAGTTTCCTTCACTTATTCCAACTACTGCTTCAGTAATAGCGATGACATCTTTATCTTCAAATTTAAAGTTTTCAGTTTCACTTGCTTTAATAACTGAATCTACAACTATTGATGCAAGGTCACATCCTTCTTTTATGATAGGTGTTCTAATACCTCTTACTATTGTTCCTACATTTCTCATAAATCACTCTCCTATTATAGTTTAGCATTTCATAGATAAAATTTAAACATAACTGACAATTTATTTACAAAAAAAATAGTGAAGAACACTATTTCAAAAATCTAAATCCACCTACTATACTTGTATTTTTACTTTTACCATTAAATGTATTTACCATACCAACTACTGTTATAGTAATAATTATACAATAAAGCACATAACTTATAAAGTCTACCCATCCAGGTGTTGTACTACTGTATCTATATGTTGTTGTAAACAATGATCTAAATACTTTATTAAAAAAGAACACTATGAACCATGCAAGAGTAATATTTAATCCTTGATTTATATGAAAATATAAGAATCTTGATTTTTTATATTTACCAGTAAGCAATGGTAATAAGAATAAAAATGGTACATAACACATTGTCGCAAGTATTCTAAATGGTACTACCTCTTCTTTAGTAAATGTGTTTGTAAAATCTTTTGTATTTACTACTTTTTCAATAAAGCTAATTGTTTTATCACTAAAGTCTTCTGAAGCAGTTTTTTTACTTAAGTCTACCATTTCTATATTATTTTGTTGTCCTTGTTGGCTATTAGTAGTTTGACCTTGAGGAATATTTTGTTGGTTTTGCTGACTCGTATTTTGCATTTGAACTGCCTTTTGAGATTGTGAATTTAAAACATTTTGTGGTGGTACCCCTGTCATACTTGGATTTTGCACTTGACCTATATTTTGATTAGGCATTACATTTTGTCCTTGCATAGGTTGCGTTCCCGTTTGTGTGTGATTTTGATTCACTGCCCCCATTTGCATTCCTGATTGTGCAGCATTATTTATATTATTAACATTTTGATTTACTGTGCCGTTATTTTGATTCATTTGATTTATGTTATTTGGGTTATTATTCATCATTTTCCTCCTACCATAATTTGATTATAACATAATTTTAATAATAAATACTATGCTATTTAATATATTTTATGTTATAATTGATGAGTAATGCAAGAGTGGCGGAATTGGTAGACGCAGCAGACTCAAAATCTGCCGGTAGTAATACCTTGAGGGTTCGATTCCCTTTTCTTGCACCAGATTGATAAGAAACTCGAACTTTTCGAGTTTAAGTAGTAAATACTAACTAGAAATAGTTAGTTTTTTGTTATTTAAGAAAGGATAAGTGATGAGTTATGACAATAGAAACTAAAGAACTTGTAATAAGTGAAAAATTAAAAGAATTAGATGATATTTTTGAAAGAATTAATAAAAAGAGGCATAAAACATATTTTTACATTATACCTATCAAAGAAAATGTAATAATAAAAAAGTATTAGAAATAGAATTTTATCATCAAATACGGACTAAAAATGATAAAATTACAAGTGTAATAATAGAATGATATAAAAACTATAAATTACATGTTAAACATTACTTTTCTACTTATAATTTAAATGAAAAACTTTTAGTAATAAATTATAATTTTGAATATGCTGGTATTGTTAAAATAGTTCATGAAGAATATATAAATATATTTTTTTAAAATAAAATCAATGTTTTTGAAAATAATTTTTAGATTGAAGTATATATATTTTTTTGCTATAATTTTCATAGAAAAGAATAAAATGAGGAAACTTTTTAAGGAGGATTATATATGAAAAAAACAAATATCAAAATTGACATTTTACCTAATTGTCAATATTTAAATGAAGATGGTACTTTTAATAAGGATGAAGCGATTAAATTATCAGGTAAAATTGCTGGAGTTTGTTATGACGAAGAAGGATTTGATCATTTAATGCACGAAGATGAAAAAAAGACTATTAAAAGGGCTAATAAGACTCTTAATGATGGTCATCATAGTGTGTTTGGTCATGTTAATTTAAGCCTTAATTTACAAGGAGTACCTAAAATTCTAGCAATGACTCTTAATAATGAACATGAATATACAACAAGTGAAAAATCAGGTAGATATACACCAGTTATTAGAACTGAAGGCTCTATTATTACCGAAAAAGAAGAAGAACTTTATAATAAATGGGTAGAAATATTTAAAATAAAAATTAAAAATGAATATGGAAATGTGTTTAATGATTTTAAAATTCAAACACTTGCTCAAGAAAATGCTAGAAGCTTAGTAAGTGTATTTATGCCTACTACTCTTATCTACACTACTTCACTTAGACAAATAAATTATATCGCATCATGGATGGAAAGATATATTAAAGAAAATGGTGAATCTAAAGACAAATTCAAATCAGATTTATCTAGTTCCATGGAGGGATTCTTAAGTGAACTAGACAAGCTTAATATATTAATACCTGGTCTTATGACTAATGATAAAAATAGAAGTTTCTCACTATTTGGAAGTAATCTTGATAAGAAAAAAGATTATTTTGGAGATGTATATTCTACTAATTATAAAATGTCATTTGCTGGACTTGCTCAAGCACAAAGACATAGAACACTTGATTATAAAATAGAAAGAACAGACGAAAAAGAATATTTTGTTCCACCAATTTTAGAAAACGATCCTGTACTTGTAAATGAATGGCTACACGATATTGAATCAGTTAAAGATGTTATTCCTAATGGTGAACTTGTACTTGTAAATGAAAATGGTAACTATGAAAATTTCATATTAAAGTGTCAAGAAAGATTATGTACTGCTGCTCAACTTGAGATAATGAGACAAACAAGAGATACATTACTTAAATATAGAGATGCCTTAAAAGAAAGTGAAAGTCCATTATATGATGATATAGAAAAATATACTCATGGAGCAAGATGTACATTCCCTAACTATAAATGTTCTAAACCATGTGGATTTAAAGAAGGAATTACTCTTACAAGAAAGATATAATTATGAAATTATTACTTATTATTGATAAACCATATCATAATGAACTTAAAGATTATTTAATAAGTTTAAAAGGTATTAATGATGTTAAAATTAATAATGATAATTATCTTGAAGTAAATATAAATTATGATAATAAAATTATAGATGATAAAATAATTTTAAAAGAAATATACTTATTTTTAGATATATATAATATTAATAAAGAAATACCTTCTCTACTTGGATTCAATAAATATAAAGATAATGTAACTAAATATGAAGCAACTATTAAAGATGCATGTTGTGAATATTGTTTAATGGGATTTATTGAAGACTTATATGAAAAAGATGGAATTATATCAGTTAAGACAAATTATCATATTGATTTATGGAATATTAAAATAAATATATCTTATGATAATAGTATTATTTCAAAAGAAGAAATTGATAAATTAATCCAAGAATATTAAAAGAACTAGTTTTATTTATTCTAGTTCCTTTATTTTGTGTAATTCATTATTTATTAAGATAACTGTATCATTAGAATTATTTCTATCCTTTTTATTCATGAAGTCATTCCATTCTTCTATATAGAAATCTATATTGTCTTTATTAACTTTATCTTTTAATATACTAAGAGCAGTATTCTTATAGTTCATAAGTGATACAGCACATAGTGCTTTTGGAAAAGCACTTTCTGGTATTTTTGTTTTCTTATAATATTCAAGAGCCATATCATCGGTAACTTTTCTTTTATTTGTAACAATTATTTTATTTGATCTAAATATTCCTCCAGGAGTAGCACACTCTTTTATACTTATAACTGTAGTATCATTTGGTATAATTACATCATAAATATAGTTCCCATTATGTAACCATCTTAATATATTTTCTTCATTACTAAAATTGAATCCACCCATATCTTTAGGATTTTTAGCATCTTTATTAAAATTATTAGCTATATTAACTTCATCTATTTTATATTGATAATTATATCTTGATTTATCATCAAATATTACTTTTAAATATTTCATATCATTTTTTCTTTTTAAATGTAAGTGATACACTATTTGGATATTCAGTTATTATAAATTCACTATCTTTTCTACTTTCACTAAAATCAACTATTGATACATCTTTCTTTGCAATATCACTTTCTTCAATTATTTTTCTTGCTTTATCACTTAATATTTCACTTTTATAATTTGCATCTAATATTCTTTTTATTAATCTTGAATTTATATCTTCATAAAGAGAACTAAATAATATTATATCTCTATTACCATCATAAACACATTTATATGGAAATACATTATTAACTGCACTATCTATACTTATAGTTAATGGTAAATATGACATTCTATTTAGTCTATACTGACTAGTATCTTCAAACATTCTTTCACTTGTACTTCTAAGTAAAGTATCTAATACTTTTGTAAATTCTTCTTTCTTACGTTCATCAATACGCACTGGAAATCCATCTGGCCATAGTAGTTCATACTCACCTTTATACTTACCCACTTCAGTTGAAACAGAACATTTTCCTTTAAGAATTTGTCTTAATGCTTTTAAATATGAAATATCTTTACTATTTAACACAGCATTAAAATATAATCTGTTTTCTCTATCAATTAAAGATTCAATTTTATATGTGCTTTTATCATAAATAAGCATAGATGTTGCCTTATCAAGTTCACTCTTTACCCTTTTACTCTCTTCCCTTAATCCTAACAAAATTTCTTTCGTTGAATACTCTTTTTTAACCATATCTTCTCCTTATACCTAAATTATATCACATTAAATTCATTTGTCTATTATTGACATAAATATTATATTAGAATAATATAGTAAATATACGGAGGAATTTATGATAAACAATTTCAATTTTATTTTTAAATGTAAAGAATATGGAGTAGACCAAAAAGATACAACTACACATGAAGAACATATAATACTCTCTAATAAAGAAAAAGGAAAAGATATTCTTCTTGATAGAGATTACAATGTTATAGGAGTTCAAGATAAAATAACCGAAAGTGATATACTATATTATTCAAAACTGATGAGACTTAAATTACTACCATATCCATTTGATAATTATTCATTGTTAGATATTATGAATCTATCTAAAAGATTTATAATATGTGGTAATGATATGATAATTAATGGTATTAAAGTTTCTTCACTTGATAATGATTATGATAAAGTAATAAGATTTATTTTATATTTAAATAGAACTATACAAGATGTATTTCATAAAGAACTTGATAATAAAACTAGTGTTTCTATATTTGAATATTTAAAAATACATATTAATTCATTTAATTCTACACATAAAGGTAATGATATTAAAGATATACTTGAAAAATTACTAACTCTTTTAAATATGGATAATAGCGAGATATTAGATAGACTTGAAAGTGAATATGATATTCCATATGATACTTTATCTAATATATTAGAAGAATGCAATCAAGCGAAATTAAAATTATCTAGTACAAATTAAATATACATGCTATAATAACTTTCAAGTGATTATTATGAACATTGTAAAATTTAGAAAAGAATATAAGAAAGATCATATTATGCCTAATGGAATACATAATGAGAGCGAACTATATTTATATAATGGTGATATTATCAAACTATTCAATAAAAGAATAAGTTTTGATAGACAAAGAACTATATTGTCATTAGATGAAATAGAAAGACAAGAATGCATTATTCCTAAATATTCAATTATTTATGGTAGCAATATAGTTGGATATGGAATGGAATATTTAAAAGATTTTTCTACTCTATTTAGATTGATAGAGGATGAATCATTAAGTTTTAGTGATAGAAAACAAATAGCAATAAAACTATATCAAATAATTATGTATTTAGAGAGAATTGGTGTATGTTATCCTGATATTCATACTGGTAACTTTTTATATAAAGATGGTATTGTCAGAGTTATAGATATGGATAGTGTTATGCTTGATAAAATATGTGTTAAAGATAATTTTAATTACAATATTGAGCTTTCTTATTTAAGACTAGCTAGATTATGTTTTACAATATTAATTAATATGAGAGTTATCATACCATTTGAACTTAATAGTATTGAACAAAGTGATATTATTGAATTCTTTGATGGTGATAAGAAAGAATATTTTAAATATATTTTTGGTTATGAAAAAAGTGATAAATATTTTATAGATACAATTGATAGATTCACTGAAGAAGATAGTATACTTATAAGAAGTTATCTAAAATAAAAAGCAATTAGTTAGTTCTAATTGTTTTCTTTATATGTTGAATCGTATAAATCTTCATTATCATCTTTTTCTATATTTTTATTTATTATTTCAGGTAAATCTTTTTTTGAAGATAATCCAAAGTAATCAAGAAATTCATTTGTTGTTTTATATAGATTTGGTTTTCCAATTGAATCATCTTTACCACATATTTTTATAAATCCTCTTGCAAGTAATCTTCTTACTATTTGTGAACTATTTACTCCTCTTATTTCATCTATTTTAAGTCTTGTTATTGGTTCATTATATGCAATTACTGCAAGTACTTCTAAAGAAGCATTAGATAACGTTTTATTTTTAGTATCAACAACTAATTTTTCATAAAACTCTTTATGTTCTTCTTTAGTAGTTAGCTTAAATGCATTACCTAAATATGATATTCTAAGTCCTCTATCAGGCTTATCATAATCTCTTTTCAATTCTAAAAATATTTGCTTTAATGTTTCATTATCAAGTTCTAATATTTTTCTTAATTCTTCAACTGTAATACCTTCATCACCTACTACAAATAATAGGCCCTCTACAATTGCTTTATAATTCATGCTAATCAACTCTTTCTAAGTATATTTCTCCAAAATTACCATCTTGTTTAATATTTATTTCTCTTCCCTTTACCATTTCAAGAATAGATAAAAATGTAACAACAACATAAGGTTTACTAAAATCATCAAATAATTCTTCAAAAGCAAGTTTCTTTTTGGTTTTTAATATTTCTCTTATCTTAACAACTCTTTCTTTTACAGACATTTCTTTTCTAGCTATCTTAGTATTCATTGGCTTACTTGTTTCTCTTCTTTCTAACATCTTTTGAAATGCATCAAGTAAATCAAATAAACTTACATTACCATCATTTTCTAATGTTTCTACTGAATACTTTTTCATACTTTCAGGTGCTTTAGTAAAATAGTTACTTCTCTTCTCTTCAAGTGCTCTAAATACTTCAGTACTTTCTTTATATTTCTTATATTCAATAAGTCTTTTCTTAAGTTCTTCTTCAGGATTAATATCTTCTTCATCTTCTTTTTCTTCATGAGTAGGAAGAAGTTTCTTACTTTTCATTTCTACAAGTTCACTTGCCATAACTAAATATTCACTTGCTATATCAAGATTAAGTTCAGCCATAGAATTAATATAATTAATATATTCTTCAGTTATTTTTGATATTTCTATATCAAATATTTCCATTTTTGATTTCTTTATTAAATGAAGTAGTAAATCAAGTGGACCTTCAAAATCCCCTATTAATAAATTATCCATTATTCACATTTCCATTTCTTTAATTCTTCTTTATTTTTAACTATTGTTATTATTGTATCTTTTTTATATAGTGGTCTAAAATCTTTTATTTCATTTGATAAATCAATACTATATTTAAGAGAATTATCATTATATTCACTCTTTATATTAAAATCATTTATATTCAAGTATTCATTTTTAAGTTCATTTTTATATTTATTAGATTCAGTATTATCTCCTTTATATGAGAAAGTTTTATTTACATTATATTTAGTAAGAGAATTATTAATAAATTCATATGTATTAACATAATTTAAAGTAATATTGTCATTATTAACTGTATATTTACATGTTAATGTTTTTGTAGACTTTAATTCCTCATCAGTATAAGTTTTAACAAGAGCATAAAAAGCATCAGTATATACATCATTTGTTACTTCAAAAGTGAATGTTCTTACTACATTCTTTTCTATCTTCGATGGATTAAATAATGTCTTACTAAGTATTTCTTTATCAGCATTATATAATTCAATATATATACCTTCTTTTTCTATATTAGAAGAATTTTTATATGGTTCATAATTTAATATAATATTTGTTTCATTACTTTTTTTAACATTATAATATTTAATATTATTAACTTTTATGTATCCACTCTTCTCTTCTAATTTTAAAAATCCACTTATCAAATTTTCAGATGTATTAGGATTATTAGGTTTAAAATCAATTATTTTATCAGTTATAAATTCTTTTATTGGATCAATAAACACAACAAATAATATAAGTATTATTACAAGTATATACATAATTAAATTACTAGTTTTCTTTTTATGAGTTGAGATTACTTGTTCTTCCATTGGTGTTGCTTCCATTGGCGCAACTTCTGGCATAGCAGGCATTTCAGGCATTGGAGTTGCAGGTGTTGGTTGCACTGTTGGTGCTGCCACTGTTTGTGGTTGAACTGATTGTACTGGCTGAGCTGTTTGTGGCGTATTTGTTTGTACCCCTTCTAGAACTGATGTTTGTCCTACCACTTGTTGTGTATTTGAATTAATCACTTCAGGTTGTGTATTTGGTACTGATACTCCATTATTTACAGGTGCATTATTTTCACTACCCACACCATTATTTACATTATTTGTATTATCCATATTAACCACTATCCTTTTTATTCCTAAAAAAATTATAACAAAAAAAGAAGGAAATGTCATTCCTTTTTTAGTTTTTAACCTTAAATAATAAACTTACTATAAAAGATATTAATATCGTATAACTTATTCCAGCACTAGCATTAACAAGTACGCCCTTAAAAAGTCCTATAAAGCCATCCACCAAATATCCTTCACTTGCGCCAGTAACAAGTAAATGTCCAAAATTAATGATTGGTATACTTGCTCCTGCATGAAAAACTTTTAGCAAAATATCATAAAGTCCAAATCCTGATAAAATACATCCAACTATAACAAGTAAAGTATTCATATGTCCTGGTGTCCATTTAGTTTTTTCTAGTACATATTGAGAAATAGCACAAACTATTCCACAAAACAAGAATGATAATATATATGTCAATATTTCACCTCCACACTAACTATGTGACTTACTCCCGGCATTTCAAGTTTTAAATTAGAACTTAATACTGAATGAAGCGAACCTGTTGCGATTAATAATATTTTATTATACTTTTTCATTGGTAAGATATAATCAAAGAATATAAGAGGTAAACATAATGGACCACTAGCTCCAGCATATATATTTTCTTTTGTAAAATACATACTACCTGAATCTATTATATTAGCATTTGATAAATCCACTTTATATTTCTTTTTGTAATATTCTTTCATAATTTTTAATCCATAAATTCCAAGATCACCAGTAAGAACTAAATCATAATAATTTGGATTTCTACCTGTATCTTTCAAATGATCATGTAAAGTTTCAGCACATGAAGGTGCCATCGCACTTCCCATATCATTAGAATCAGTATGACCCATAGTAATTACCCTACCAATTGTTGATGACTCTATTCTTATATTAGATTCATTATTTGACACAAGAACACTTATACTTCCAGTAGATGTGCATGTATTAACCATTTTTCTAAGTGCTCCATATTCAACTGGAAATCTAAATTGTTTTTCACTTACAAGATTATGAGAAGAAACTGTAACAATCGCATTTTTAGATAAAGAAGAAGCAACAATAAGTCCTTCAGTAAATCCAGCACAAGCACTATATATACCAAGATAAGGTATTTTAAACTTAGATGCTCCTAATGTAGAACATAGATTTTGATTTTGAAGATCACTTGATATTAATAATTCTATATTTTTTTCTTTTAGTTTACTTTTTTTAAGTAAGCCTTCTATTGTTATTTCTTGATATTTACTTTCAGCAAGTTCAATTGTCTTTTGACCTATATAATAATCATTAATACAATTATCAACATTACTTTTAACAATTGGATCATATCTTGTTGATCCTAAAAGTGAATATTTATTATTAATATAAACGTTATCATAATATTTTGTCATAATACTACACTCCTTATATACCCAAATATTATTCCAAATATAACGCCATAAAGAATTATACTTCCAGCAAGTTTAAATATACTCGCACCGATTCCTTTTATGAATCCTTCACTTCTTGTATCCATCGCAGAACTTGTCATAGTATTCGCAAATCCACTAGCTGGCACTATAAGTCCACATTTAACTACTGATAATACTTTATCAAATATTCCAAATCCTGTTAAAATAGAACCAATCGTTACAAATGTTATAAATGTCATTAAATAAGCATCACTTATATAAAGATTCAACCATCCTATATAATAGTTAGTTATAAGTTCAGCAAATAATCCAGCAAATCCACCACTTATAAATGCTATTAAAACATTTTTAGTAGGACTTTCTTTTTCAATATTTTTTTCCACTATCTTTTTATATTCTTTTTTATTCATAATCCACCTAATATTATTGTTAACAACATTAAAAAAATAATACATATTTCAGTATTATTTAAATTTTTTTATTTTTAGTGAATTTTAATTTTTACACGTTGTAAATAAGAAAAATTTAATTATTCATAAAATACTCTATCAATATTTAATAAATCTATATAGAAAAATTGAATTTTCAAAATTAAAAATTGAATTTTACCTTTTTGCATTATATTTTCATATATGTTAACCTATTACCGAAGTACCTAGGTTGGGCGCCACAATCATTATTGTTCTCTCTTTTCAGGGGAATCTAATGGAGGTGGTATTATATGAGTAAGAAAGACTTATTAATAGCCGTTTTGCTTATTATAATAATTTTATTAATCATTTTTGGTTAATAAAAATGCCTAACTTACTTTTGTAGTTAGGCTTAACAAAAAAAACATTGTGACGCCCAACCACAGGGGTTAGGTACTTCACTATTTATATATTATCATATCAATTGATATTATGTAAATAATTCATTCATTATTTTACACTCTAATTATAATAAAACTATCTTAAAATTCCCCATAAAATAATAGTTCAAATAAAAAAATTGGTGACTCATAAGGGATTTGAACCCTTGAATGTCGCCTTGAGAGGGCGATGTGTTAACCATTTCACCAATGAGCCATCAACAATACATTGATTGTAACACAAGGGTTCATGTTTTTCAAGTAGATATTTATAAATTCATAAAAATGTTATATAATATACTTAGGTGATTAAAATGTGGAAATTTATTGTAATACTTTCATGTAAATTAACAAATAAACTAAGTAAACTAACTGGTCATGCAGGTAGTGTTATTGGAGGACGAGTTGCTAGAAAACTTGATAAAAATATTCTAAAGAAAATTAAACTTCCTAAATATGTAATTGGTATAACTGGTTCTAGTGGTAAAAGTTCTTCTACTGAACTTATGTATAACATACTTACTAAAAATAATTATAAAGTAGTTTATAATAAAGAAGGAAGTAACACTATTGATGGAATTGCTTCTCTTGTACTTAATAATTCTAGACTAACTGGTAAACTTAAATCAGATGTATTACTTATGGAATTAGATGAGAAATTTATGAAATATGTTTTTGAATATATTACCCCTACTCATTTAATGATAACTAATATAACTAGAGATCAACCACCTAGAAATGCTCATCCTGAAAATATATATAATGCGATTAAAGAGGCAATACCAAACGGAACTAATCTTGTAATAAATGTTGATGATCCTTTTGTAAATAGAATTAGAATTAATCATAAAGGAGAAATTATTACTTATGGAATTGATAAAAATAATTATTCTCGTAAAAGTAATCTTAATAATTTAGATGCTGCTTACTGCCCTATATGTCATTCTAAACTTGAATATGATTATTATCAATACGGACATATTGGTTCATATAATTGTCCTAAATATCATTTTAATCGTGGTAAGCCAGATTATTTTGCTACTGATATTGATGTAGACAATAAAAAGATAAAGATTAATGATAACGAAGTAAATTTACCATCTAATTTTTTATATACAGTTTATTTTGTTACTGGATGTTATGCGCTATCTAAATCAATTGGTCTTAAAGATGAAGATATTTTAAAGGTTATTAATGATGAAAATATTAAAACTAAAAGACTTGAAATATATGACTTTGATAATAGAAAATGGCAAATGCTAGTAAGTAAAAATGAAAATAATTTAAGTTATAAACAATCACTTGATTATATATTACATCAAGATGGTGATAAAACTATTATACTTGGATTTGATTCTTCAAGTCGTAGATATAAAGAAAATGATATATCATGGATATGGGATATTGATTTTGAAAGTTTAAATGATGCTTCAATTAAAAATATTGTTCTAATTGGTAAATTCTGTTATGACATGAATGTTAGAATGGAATATGCAGGTATTAATAAAGATAAAATTATACTTGTAGATGACATTAGTAAATTAAGTGAAATACTTAAGAATAAGACAACTGGTAAGATATTCTCTATGGTTTGTTTTGATAAAGAAATTGAACTTAAAAAGATTATAAAGGAGGAAAATAATAATGATTAATATTTTACATTTATATTATGATCTTCTTAATTTATATGGAGAGAATGCTAATACTAGATGTTTACATAATGAACTTAAACGTAATGGAATTAAAGTAAATATTGACTTTAGAAGTATTAATGAACAAATTAATTTTGATAAATATGATATTGTTTATATTGGATCTGGCAGTGAAGATAATTTATTTCTTGCACTTAGTGATATCATGAAAAGAAAAAATGATATAAAGAAATATATTGAAAATAATGGTTATTTAATACTTACTGGTAACTCTATGGATTTATTTGGTAAATATATTATTAATAATGATGAAAAGATGGATGCTCTTGATATATTTGATTATCATACTAAACTTATAAACGAAAAGATATTTAGTAATGCTTCTGGATATAGAATTGTTGGTGAGGTTGTTGGAACTTCTGAATATACAAAAGAAAAGATAATTGGATTTCAAAATAGATGTGATTTAGTTTATGACATAAAGAGTCCACTATTTAAAGTAAATAAAGAATACTCAAATGATTATGAAAGCGATGGTGATGGATATCACTATAAGAATGTTTATGCTACTCATATAATTGGTCCATTACTTATACGTAATCCATATTTTACTGATTATTTACTTAATAAAATATGTAAGGAACATAATCTTAAATATAAGAAAGAAGAATCTAGTGCTAAAAAGGCATATAAAAAATACTTAGAAAACTTTTTAAACTAAGTATTTTTTTTACCTATTTTTTCTCCATATTTAACATATGTTTCAATATTATTACTTGTATTATCTAATATATCTTTATCAATATTTACTACATTTTCTTTAACGAGTAATACTATTGTTGAACCACCAAATTCAAAATAACCCTTTTCTTCGCCTTTCTTGAAATTATTATTCTCATGTTCATTAGTTATTTTTCCTATCATTAAAGCTCCTACTTCAACTTGTATTACATCACCAAAGTTTTTAGTATGTAATATAGTCCACTCCCTACTATTAGTTTTAAAGAAATTGTAATGCTTTAATGATATTGGTTGTACTGTATGAAATATACCCTTTATTTTAGTATTAGTTTCTTGATATCCAGAATCTATATAACAATATCTATGGTAATCATTTGGTGATAATCTAAATACTAAAGCATATCCATTTTTATATTGTTTCATTATATTTTTATCAACTAATGTGTTAATTGTATAGTATGAATCTTTTATATTAAGTGTTAAATCATTAATAATTTTATATACTGATAATTTACTATCACATGGTGAAATAAATACATCTTTATTCATATCTATTGGTCTTTTTACTGATATAATTTTTCTTTTAAAGAAATCATTAAATGAATTATAATTTGTTTTTTCATAGTCAGTTATTTTGATATTATTTTTTTTTATAAATCTTTTTATTTTATGCTTAGATAGCTTACTATTCATATAAAGTCCACATAAATCAGTAATAAATTTCATAGTAAGTATTTTTAGAATTAATCTTCCAAGTAAGGTATTATATAAAAATGACAATGCTATACCTGAACTAAGTTCATCTATTTTATTCGTTTCTCTTGATTTTACTTTGTATATCATAATAACCTAGTCGCGATAATAAATAATATCTCAATTACCCCTATTAATATAAATAATATCATAACTTTTAGACTTGGTTTTTTAATTTTAATCTTTGATATAAAAAGTATACCAACTAGTAACATTACCCCAGCATATGCAAGTGGAAAATATTTACCTATCATTTTTCTAAATATATATAAAAATGGAAATATTAATGCTGATGACGTTACTGGTAAGCCTGTATATTCTTTTACTGGTTTACTACTATTTCTTGTTATTTCAAGTACATTAAAATAAGCAAGTCTTATAAGTGCTGCAAGTGGAAATAATATCATTATTGGAAGTAAATACTTATAGTCAAAAGTTAACCAAGCATCATTTAATGCTAAATTATATCCAATTATTGAAGGTAATACACCAAAACAAACTAAATCAGATAAACTATCAAGTTGTATTCCAAATTGTCTTTCTTCAGTTGTTCTTTTCTTTTTAGTTCTTGCTACTCTTCCATCAAACATATCACAAAGTCCACTAAACATTAAACATATTATTGCTGGAAATATTTGTCCATTTATTGCTAAAATTATACCAGACATACCAAATATAAATCCCATATACGTTAGTAATACTGTATAATCATAAAATCCTATCATATTATACACCTCCATTTAATTATACATATTTTTTACATAAAATGCAAACAATCTATCTTTTCTTAACACCATTATTTATTTTTTCTACACAAAATTCCCATAATATTTTAGGATGTTCATATCTATCCATTTTCTTTTCTTCTAAATTGTATATTTTAAAATCTTTAAATAGTTCTTCTAAATCATTTTTATCGAAGAATCTTTTATAAATTTTACCATCATAATAATAATGTTTTTCTATTTTTTTTGATTTAAATGGTATTTGTATATCATTAAATGAATTAACTCTTGCGATTAGATATCCGTTTTCTTTTAATACTCTATATATTTCACTAAAAATATATTTTGTTTTTGATAAATCAAAGTAATGTAAACAAAGATCAGCAATTATTATATTTTTTGAATTATCATTAAAAGGTAGTCCATCACTCATATCAAAAAGCATTGTTTTTATATTTGGATTTTCATTGTTCACAATATTCAATACTTCTTTTGAAAAATCACAAGCAATTATATTTTTAAATCCATTATCAATTAGGTATTTACTTGTATATGCCCTTCCACAACCAAGTTCAACAATATTATCATCCTTATGTAATAAATTTATATATTTATTGAACCATCCATCATAAGTAGAAATGTATTCTTTATGAATATTATCCCAATATTTATCTAAACTATCATTCATATTTTCACCACTATTTCATTACTTATGATAACATATATTAAATATGTTTTCAAATGATAAAAGCAGCACTTTTTATGCTGCTTATTTTATAACTATGTTAACTATTTTATTTGGAACAACAATTTCTTTTATGATTTCGTGTCCTTCTAAATGTCTAATGACATTTTCTTCTTGATGAGCAAGTTTTAGTATTTCATCCTTTTCTAAATCTTTTTCAGCTTCAAATGTCGCTCTTAATTTACCATTAACACTTACCGCAATAGTAACTGTATCTAACTTAGTTAATTCTTCATTATATGTTGGCCATGGTGCATATGTTAATGTATCAAGTGAGCCATCTATTATTGAATACATTTCTTCGCATATAAATGGCGCGATTGGATAAAGAAGTTTTATAAATCCAACTGCATATTCTTTACTTATGTATTCTTCTTTACTTACTGCATTCATAAATATCATAAGACTACTTATTGCTGTATTGAATTTTAAATTTTCATAGTCCTCTGTTACTTTTTTAACTGTGATGTGATATAGTTGTTCTAAATTTTTATTTTCTTTATCTTTTACTTTATCACTTTCAATAAGTTGTCTATAAACTCTTTCTAAAAATCTTTTGCTTCCAACTACACCTTCATTATTCCATGGCTTATCTGCTTCAAGTGGTCCCATGAACATTTCGTATAATCTTAAAGTATCTGCACCATATTCATTTACTACATCATTAGGATTTACTACAAACTCTGGATACCTTTTCCCCATCTTTATTCCATTAGCGCCAAGTATCATTCCCTGATGAACAAGTTTTTTGAATGGTTCTTTTACTGGTACTACTTTTTTATCATATAGATAATTATTCCACATTCTTGAATATAATAAGTGTCCTGTGGCGTGTTCTGGACCACCAATATATAGATCTACTGGCATCCAATGCTCTAATAATTTATAATCTGCTAAACATTCATCATTATTTGGATCAATATATCTTAAGAAGTACCAACTAGATCCAGCACTTCCTGGCATAGTTGATGTTTCTCTTTTACCTTTTTTACCATCTATTTCTATGTTTACCCAATCAGTTTTTTTATTAAGTGGAGCTGTTCCATCTTTACCTGGAGCATAATCTTCAAGTTCAGGTAGTATAAGTGGAAGCTCGCTATCCTTAAGAGCAATGTATTCTCCATCTTCTAGTTCAACAACAGGTATAGGTTCTCCCCAATATCTTTGTCTTGCGAATATCCAATCTCTTAATCTATAATTAACTTTCTTTTTACCACAATTATGTTCATGAAGCCAATTAATCATTGTATTAATTGCATCTTCTTTATTAAGGCCATCTAAAAATCCTGAATTAATATGGATTCCATCATTAGTCATAGCATCAGGACAAGTTACATATTCATACGTTTTTTTATGTAATTCATCTTTTATCTCTTTTTCTATAATATCTTTAGTTACCCACTCTATATCAAAAACTTCATCTTCATCCAAATTTTGTTTATCTTGCTTACTTGAATTTAATTCAAATAATAATGGTGTTGCTTCTATCTCAAAGTAAGTATCTTTGTTGTAAGCATAATAATGATGGTTTATTTTAAATCCCACCTCTTTAAGAGTAAAATCAGTATAACCAGTTTCTTCTTTTATTTCTCTTATCGCACATTCAACATCCGTTTCATTATTTTTTATAGTTCCACCTACAAATAATCTTCCACCTTTTGAATGCCAGTTAATAGTTAAATATTTGTCTTCAATCTTATCATAAAGTATTGCAACTATTGATTTCTTTTGTTTTTCATTTTCGTGTTTTTTACCTGTTACTTCTTCTAATACTTGTATTATTGGAATATTAAACTTAGTAGCAAACTCAAAATCTCTTGTATCATGAGCAGGTACAGCCATTATAGCACCAGTTCCATAAGACATTAACACATAATCACTTATCCATATTGGTATTTCTTTATTATTAACTGGATTTATAGCATAAGCGCCTGTGAATACACCTGTTTTTCCAGCATTAGAACCTGTTCTTTCAAGTTCACTTTTACTTTTACATTCATTTATATATTTTTCTACTTCTTCCTTTTGTGACTCTGTTGTTATTTCTTTAACAAGTGGATGTTCTGGTGATAATACTGTATATGTTGCACCAAATAATGTATCACATCTTGTAGTAAATACAGTAAAATCATAATCAGTATTTTTTACTTTGAAATTAACTTCAGCACCAATACTTTTACCTATCCAATATCTTTGTATTTCTTTTGTACCTTCTGACCAATCTATTTCATCAAGTCCTTCTAGTAATCTATCAGCATATTTTGTAATATTAATAACCCATTGACTCATATTTTTACGAACAACAGGATATCCACCTCTTTCACTTTTACCATCAATTACCTCATCATTAGCAAGAACAGTACCAAGTTCTTCACACCAATTTACTGGCATATCAACTTTTTTAGCAAGTCCATCTTCAAATAATCTTTTAAATATCCATTGTGTCCATTTATAGAATTTAGGATCACATGTAGATATTTCTTTAGACCAATCATATGAAAGACCTATATTTTTAAGTTGACCTTTAAATGTTTCAATATTCTTTTCAGTAAAATTTCCTGGATGATTTCCTGTTTGTATAGCATATTGTTCTGCTGGTAGTCCAAAAGCATCCCATCCCATTGGATGAAGTACATTATATCCTTGCATTCTTTTCATTCTTGAAATAATATCAGTAGCAGTATACCCTTCAGGATGTCCTGCATGAAGTCCTACTCCACTAGGATAAGGAAACATATCTAAAGCATAATACTTTGGTTTACTAAAATCACTAGTATCAGTTTTAAAACAATCATGACTTTCCCAATATTTTTTCCATTTATCTTCTATTTTCTTAAAATCATACATTTTCTTCATTCTCCTTCTTCTTATAATAATTACCTGTTATTGTATATAAAGCATATAGTAAAATTATTGATGATATAAAACACACTATTATCTTCACAATATAATTTTCAATATAAAGTACTATTGTAGTTTCTAATGATATAATGAAAGAATTAATAAATGTAAGTGTTCTAAGTAAACTTTTATATTTAGTCTTTCTCATATCTAAATCATATTTTCTTATGAAGAATTTTATTTCATCATTCTTTTTTAAATCTTTATAATCTTTTCTTTTCTTATTGAAAAACACACTATATACAATATATACTAATGCAAAAATCAGCAAGAAATCACCAATAAATTTTAATATTTCCATTTTTTTCCTCCTTATATCTATAATTTTCTAAACAAAAAAGATGGTATCAAAGGACGACTATTGCCGTGGTACCACCTTATTTTATAGTTAAACTATTTCTCATTTGCTTAACGCGCATAAACGTTATTTCTAAAAAAGCAAGTTCAATATATTTTATTATTAGTTTACATCAACCACTAACTTTCTATAAATAAATGTATATTTACTACTCTTTTCATCACTAAAATATAGGTTCATTATACTATACTTCTTCAATATATTCAAGTAACTTCATAAACATTCTTATGAAAATTGATGGTAATCCTTTTCTTCTTAACTTCCTAATAGCAATTCTTTTTGCTTTGATATTTGAATCACTAAATATTATTTTGTCTATTTCTTCTTTTAGTGATGTTTTTATTTTTAAATCTGTTATGATACCTTCTAAGTCTTCATTAATAACTCTATTCGCGTCAATTTCTATATCTTTACCCTTACAATATACGAATACTTTACTTGTAGTGCTTATATCATTAAATTCAATAACAAAGTCATTTTCATCTGTATATCTTTTACATTTAACATTTACTTCATCTTGGAACACTTGTACTCCATCAGTAAATTTTGTATTTCTAAATCTTATAATGTAGTTTCGTTTTTCTGGGATGATACCAAGCTTTCCTTCAATTGGTTCAATTGATACTGAAAAATCATCTTCTTTATAGTAATAATTTATTTCAGTTGTAAAGCTATATCCCTCTTTATACATTGAAGAAGTTCCATCGTCTTCATACATTTTATATGTGTTACTTCTTCCTGGAAATATTTGTATTTCAAGTGTTTTAGGAGCACTTGTATCATTTATATTTTGTGGATCTAATTTGGCAAGTGGAATTATTGCTCCTGTTTTAGCATAAACTGGATAATCTTCATCTTTATAGAATGTCACATATCTATTACCACCAGTAAATTTCTTACCAGTTTTAAAGTCATACCATACTCCATTAGGTAAGAATATTCTATGTACAACTCTATTCATTATTTCATCTTTAGGTGTTGTAATTGGACACACGAATAATTCACTACCATAATAGAATTCATTTTTATAAAGTGGCTCATCATATGTTTCTGGATATTTGTAGTAAAGTGGTTGTATCAATGGTGAACCAAATGATGAATACTTTTTAGCTTCACTATATATATATGGTATAAGTCTATGTCTTATTTTTAAATAATCATGAACAATTTTATAGGTTTTAGCATCCCATTTCCATGGCTCTCTTTTATAGTATTTACCTGCATCACTTGAAAGTCTTAATATTGGACTATATACTCCAAGTTGAACATATCTCATGAATAATTCAGCATCTTCAGTTCCACCCTTGTAACCACCAATATCATGACTCCACCAAGAAACACCTATATTAGCGGCTGTTGAATTAAAGAATGGAAGAAGTTTTAATGTTTTCCAACTAATTAAAGTTTCGCCTGAATAAAGAGCAGAATATTTATGAGGACATATTCCAAAATTTCTTGATATTATAAAATTTCTTTTTGCTTTATTTAGATTAAAGTTCTTATATAGAAAATAATTCATTGTAAAACTACGAAGAGTATTTTCTTTATTATTATCATCTATCCATAAGAAATCTACACCTTTATCTAAGAATGGATTAATTATTCCTTTTAAATATGAATCAACTAATTTAGGATCATATACATTAAGTGGAATGTTTTTATTTAAATCTTTATTGTAATATTTTTGAAATTCTAAGTAACTTTCCTCTTCTACACTTATTAATCCTTCTGTTTTTATATTGCTTCCTAGATATATTTTATTTTTATGTAAGAACTCACTTAGTCCTCTTGGATTTGGCAATTTAGTTTTATCAAAAGAAAAACTTATTGGTGAATAATTATTTTTAGTTCTATTGCATTCATTTAATAAAAGAACTGACATTGGTAAATCATATTTCTTAAAATTATAAACTAAATTTTGTATATCTTTTTCACCATATGCTTCATTTTTATTCCACCATACTCCTAAAGCATATCTTGGTATTAATGGTGGTAAAGACGTAAGATTAAAATAATCACGAAGCCCTATACCAAAATCATTATTATATATAAATAAATATGTATCTATATTTTTATAGTTTGGAGATAAAACATTTCCATGAGCATCAAGTATTGGAGTTCTAGAGTCATCAAATGTTGTAAATCCATCTAAACTAAATAATCCTTTTTCAAAATCTATATTACCTTTAGTATCATCAAGACTATAAGCTGTTCCTTTAAAGTTTTTAACTTCTGGATGATTAAAATACCATATTTTTTCAGTACCAGCAATAGTTACTTTTAAATTTTGATCAGGCATTAACTTACTGCCTATAAATGGTTTCTCTTTATTATACTCTAAAATAAATATATCATTTTTAATTATTAATACATTGTTATCTTCTTCTACTGTTATCTTTGGTTTACCAAAAGATCTATTACTAGCAAAAAAAGTAGGATAATCATTAAATGATCCTGTTTCACTGTATTCAAATCTTATTAAAACATCAGATAATATACTTATTCTATATGTTTTACCTCTAAATACATTTGATGATGGTGTTTTGCTTTTAGTTAAATCAACTTCAAAGTGAGTACCAAAATCATACATAATTATCCTTCCTTTCTATATATTTTATAATTCTATTGTTCTTTTAATTTTACCATCCAGTTATTATATATCTCACAGTTAGCACTAGTTGGAGGTGGGTCTGCTTTTTCCATCTTCACAATCATTGGTATTTTGAATATTCTACCAAATGCTACACAAGTACCAGATTGAAGTGTCTTTTGCTTTTCTACTACATCTTCACTCATATTAGGTACACTTTTAGCTATATATTCAAGATCAGCTGGATGATTTATTTTAAATATTAAGAAGTTAGCACACTGACTTATTACATTTTCATTTAAATCAGTTGGCCTTTGAGTAATTAAATCAAGTAAAAGTCCATATTTTCTTCCTTCTTTAGCAATTCTTTCAAATATGTTATAACCAAATAATTTTTTATCATCACCCTCTAAAACATAACGGTGAGCTTCTTCTAAAATCATATGTATTGGAAAAGATGCTCTTTCTGCAAGTCCCTTTGTATATTTCATAAACATTCTTCCAAATATCTTAACTATAGAACGAGCAAATCTATCATCTACATCTTCTAAATTAAAATTTACAATTTGACTCTTTTTATTTCCATTAATTTGAATTCTTTTTATATATTCATCTAATGTAATATATCCTTCATTAGTAAAGAATGAACTATTACTTCTTGTTGCTAAATCATGTAATTTAACTTTTAAACTCATTGCTGAATCATACATTGCTTCATTAAGTAAATATCTTTCACTGTATAATGTAAAGTTTAATGCTACTTCAAGATCATGTAATGAATAGCTTACTCCAGTACTATCATAATTCCATTTTCTATCTTCATCAATAAATCCTTTTATATAATCACTAATTATTTTTCTTTCAGCAAATCTTCCTTCACTATCTATATCGAAACAATTTCTAAATTGTCTTGTAAATCCAATTCCTGGAACTTCTGTTTCAAGAGAAAGTTCAGCTGTATTAGTTTCACTTAATATTTCAAAAATTTGATCTCTTATCTTTGAAGATGTTTGATTAGTATACATTATTGAAGTTATAGCTTTTGCCAAGATATGATTTTTGAAATCCAATGCTTCTTTATCATTTCTAGCAAACATTTTTACATAAGTAAGTGCAGTATCTACCATAGCAATTTGTGAAAAATTTGTTGCTTCAAGTAAATTCAATACATCTTCAAGTTCTAATAGGCATACAGGAATATTCAATTTTTCATAATTCTTTTTTAAATTAGTTGTAATTACTTTAAATGAATAAAATGGATTATTCTCTTGTAACCTTGAGAAAGCATTTATATATTCACCATATGAATCAAATATAAAAAGATTTGCTTTGTAAGGAATTATTTGACCTTTAGGAAATATATTTTGAATGATTCTACATATACCATATGTTTTACCACTACCTGTATTACCAAATATAGCAGTATGATTGCTAAATAACTCATCTATACTTACATTTAATGGAAAGTCATTATAAAGAGGAGATACTCCAAGTCTTATGCTTCTATTTTCAACTCCAGTAAGTATCTTTAATTCTTCTGGATTAATAATTCTTATTTTGGCATCTAAACTGGGCTTTTTAATTAAGCCACCAATAAAATCATTAGAAGTTAATTCTCCTAAGAAAGTTATTTTAATAGTATCTTGTTCAATTGAATCTATTTCACCTAATATTTTTTTATTTTGATCTTCAAATACTACATGCAAATTTATTAAATCTGTTATTTGGGCACCATTTGCTTTATTAATAGCTACAATCGCACTATTTTTGTTAATTGTAAGTATCTTTCCTAACATATTTTACTTCCCCTCTATCCTATTAAATATTGTAACATATAATGATTTTTTTAACAATAGATTTTTATTTAAAAAGCACTCAAGCTGTTAAACTTGAATGCTTAATATTTATTAGTTTTGAAATTGTGAATTATAAAGTTCTGCATAAAATCCATTTTGCTTTATCAATTCATCATGATTTCCAGTTTCAATTATATTTCCATCTTTCATTACTAGAATTAAATCAGCATTTTTGATTGTTGATAATCTATGTGCGATTATAAACGAAGTTCTTCCTTCAGTTAATTTATCCATTGCTTCTTGAACTAATTCTTCTGTTCTTGTATCTACAGAAGATGTTGCCTCATCGAGTATCAAGAATGGTGAATCTTTTATCATACCTCTTGCAATCGTAAGTAATTGTTTTTGTCCTGCAGATATTGATTCATTATCACCAAGTTTATAATCTAATGTTTTAGGAAGTGATTTTACAAAATGATCTACACCAACTACTTTAAGAGCGTTCCATATTTCTTCATCAGTAACATTATCTTTATTAAATTTAATATTGTCCCTTATAGTACCTTCAAATAACCATGTATCCTGAAGAACCATTATGAATAAATCATGAATATTTTCTCTTGTAAGATTACTTATAGGCATATTATCTATCTTTATTTCACCACTATTTACTTCATAGAATTTCATAAGTAAGTTAACTATTGTTGTTTTACCAGCACCAGTAGGTCCAACTATTGCTATCTTTTCACCAGGCTTTACATGACAATTAAAGTCTTTTATAATTTTTCTATCTTTTGTGTATCCAAATTTAACATGTTCAAAGTCAATATTACCTTTTACTTTTTTAGGATCAAGAAGTCCTGTTAAAGTACTTTCATCTGTCATTTCCTCTTCTTCTAAAAATTCAAATACTCTTTCAGATGCAGCTGCTGCTGTTTGAAGTTGAGTCATACTTTGTGCAATTTGTGAAAGTGGACTAGTAAATAATCTAGCATACATTATAAATGCAATTATTACACCAAATGTAATATTACCTTTTAAAACAAGCAAAGATCCAACTATACAAACTGCAACATAACTAAAATTACCTATAAATCCCATCATTGGTGGCATAAGACCAGATAAAAATTGACTCTTTCTATTGCAGTCATAAACTTTATTGTTAAGTTCATTGAATTTTTCTAGTGATTCAGTTTCTCCATTATATACCTTTACAACATTGTGTGAACTATATATTTCTTCAATATGGCCATTTAACTTACCAAGTTCAGTTTGTCTTCTTACAAAATATTTTTGAGATTTTTTTAATATAAAGCCCATAAAAGCAAAGCCAAATATTGAAGATAAGATACATGTAACAGCCATTATTACATTTGTAGTAAACATCATTATTACACAACCAATAAATAAAGCTACTGCACCAATAAATGTACCTAAACTATTTTGAAGAGACATATTTATAGTATCTACATCATTCGTAACTCTTGATAAAATATCACCATAACTATGGCTATCAAAATATCTTAATGGTAATTTATTTATCTTTTGTGATATTTTTGTTCTTAAAGATTTAGCAAAATTGTTTGATGCAACTACCATTAGATAGTTTTCTATATAACTAAATAATGCACTAAGTAAATATAAACATACTAAGAAGATTGTTATATTTTTTATCTTATTTCTATTCATATTAGGTTTAATTAATTCATTTACATTACTTGAAAGTGTATCTAATTTACTATAGATTTTAGTAGGATCGTTTATATCCACATTTTTCATAATATTTAACAGCTCTACTTTATCTTTTGATGTAATATTTATACCTTCAATAGTAGTATCCTTAAATATCAATAACTTTATTGAATCTGGTATTTCTATTACCTTTTCCATTGTATTTTCTTTTGTTATTGTATTTAATATTTCATAATATTTTGTTTGATCATCTATGCTTATCTCTTTTAATGAATCTTGTGATAATATTAGATTCTCTTGTATATCCTTTGATATATCCTTTGTAAGTAACTCTAAATTATCTTTATTAATTACTATTCCACCTTGAATTTCATTTGTTAAATCTTTTATTTTATTTGGACCAATAATTGATAAGACACTGCTTATCATTGATAGTAGTACAGCTACTATAATAAGCGGCATTAATTTACTTAAATATTTTTTTAACTTTAGTAATGCTTCTTTAAAATTCTTTGGTTTTTCAAATGATGCACCTGGTCCATGTCCTCTTGGAATTCTTGTTCTAGGAGTTTCTTCGTTTTCATTATTCATTTTCTAGTTCCTCCTTTGATAGTTGAGAATATGCTATTTCTTTATATACTTTGCATTTATTTAATAATTCTTTATGTGTTCCAATTCCAACTGTTTTACCTTTATCTAAAACAATTATCTTATCAGCGTTTTTAATTGTCCCTATTCTTTGAGCAACAATTATACTTGTAGCATCTTTTGTATACTCTTTTAATTCTTTTCTAAGCACATAATCTGTTTTATAATCAAGAGCACTAAATGTATCATCAAATATATATATTTCCGGATCTCTTGCGATTGCTCTTGCAATTGATAATCTTTGCTTTTGACCACCAGATACATTTGTACCTCCTTGTGAAATATTTGAGTCATATTTTTTTGGCATTTTTTCTACAAACTCTTTTGCTTGTGCAACATCTATTGCTTCTTTGATTTTGTCTTCGGTAAATTCATAATTAGATTTTTTACCATAACTAACATTATATTTGATAGTTCCATTAAACATAACTGCTTTTTGTGGAACATAGCCAAGTCTATCATATAATGAATTTAAATCATAATCTTTTACATCTATTCCATCAATTAAGATTGAACCACTTGTAACATCATAAAATCTTGGAATTAAGTTAACAAGTGTACTTTTTCCACTTCCAGTTGAACCTATAATAGCAATAGTTTCACCTTTATTTGCTTTAAATGATATATTTTCTAAAACTGGTTCATCTGAATCTGGATATTTAAAACTAACATTTTTAAATTCTAGTGTGCCTGTTTCTTCTGACTTTTTAACTTTGCCATTTTTGATTTTTGTTTTTGTACTAAGTACTTCATTAATTCTATCAGCAGAAATAGAAGCTCTAGGATACATTATAAATATCATCGCTAACATCAAGAATGACATAATTACTTGCATAGCATACGAACTAAAAACTACCATATTACTAAATAATGTAATTTTATCAGCGAGTAATGCTTTGCTTATAAGTATACTGCCCATGAAATATATAGCAAGTGAAACACCATTCATAATTAAATACATCATAGGAGACATAATACTCATTACTTTTTGATTAAATAATTGAGTGTTCGTAAGCTTTTTATTTACTTTTTCAAACTTACTTTCTTCCATCTCATCTGCATTAAATGCTCTAATAACTCTTATACCTTTTAAATTTTCACGAGTAAGTCCATTGACATTATCAATTAGTTTTTGAACTATTTTGAATCTTGGTAAAACTATTAACATAAGTACGATAACCATTATTAATAGAACTAATACCGCTCCACCTGTAATAGCTGTCCATTCAAAACTTTTATTAATTATTTTTCCAATAGCCCATACAGCTGTTATAGGTGCTTTTATCATCATTTGTAAGCCCAATGTTAACATAACTTCAACATTTGTAACATCATTAGTTGTTCTAGTTATAAGACTACTTGTTTGGAATTTTTTTATTTCTGCCATGCCGAATTCTTGTACTTTAATAAATAATTTTTCTCTTATATTTTTAGAAAACTTACTTCCAACATTAGCAATAATATAACCTACTACACATGAAGAAGCTAAACTTGCAAAAGCACATAATATCATGTATAAGCCTTCTTTTAAAATATCTTTAGTTGCGCCACTTGTTTGAACAAGTTTTGTTATTTCACTCATGTAATCAGGTATTTTAAGTTCAAGCCATACTTGGAATATAATAAATAGACTCGATAATATAATTAATAAATAATCTTCCTTTTTAAGATTTTTGAATAATTTAATCATCATTTTCTCCCTTCAAATTATTTTGTATTTGTTTTGTTACTTTAAAAAATATTCGTAAATCATCTTCTTTAATATTATTTTTTAGAACTTTTTCAAATTCAATAATATTTTTCTCTATTTCTTTATTTATCTTTTTACCATAAGGAGTAAGAATTATTCTTTTACTTCTTAAATCATCTTTAGAAGATTCTGTACTTATAATATTATTTTTCATCATAGTTTGTATTATTCCAGATATTGTTGACTTTCTAAATGGTAAAGCCCCTTCTAAGTCTTTTTGATAAACTACTTTACCTGAATTTTTGTATAAAAAGCGTGTAATCATCATTTGACTTGGACTCAACATATAACTGTTGTTCTTACTATAAGACATAATTTTTCTTATGATCAAATTATCAATCTTTTTAATTTCTGATCCTATACTTTGTTCTTCCATAACGATACTCCTTTAGTTAGGTAACTAACTATAACGATTATACTATCCAGATTTATAATGTCAACAAAGAAAGGCTATTTTCACAGAACTTTTACAATTATATCGTCTTTTTGCTTCATCGACTTTCATCTCCACAAACGTAAATTCCGATAGTCGCTACCGTACATATTTACCTTTATTTTGAAAAGAAGGAGAAGTTATCCCCTTCTTCTACACATATGCTTTAATAAGCACACTTTCTTCCATCTCTTTTTCTTCTTATAGCAGAACCAAGTTGTTGTCCTAACTCATTTAATAAGCTAATTGCTTTAACAACTGCATTTATAATTGTACCAACTGATACTGCTCCACCTTGTATTTTAATTAGTTCTTCTTCTTTTAACATTTTTCCTCCTACTATTATTTTTTTCTACATTTTAACGGCCTTAAATACCCATCCACGAGGCCAATAATGAATGAAATGATTGAACCACCAACGCCAACAATTACCCAATTTACTCCCCCCTTTATCTCTTTTAATTCTGATTCAATAATCATGCTAACTCCTTTCTAATTTATATTTCTTTTTGAATAAATCTATTATTTCTTTTTTATGTGAAACATATATTATTGTTTTATCACTATAAAATTCAAATATCTTATCAAGTATTTCTTTTTCTTCATCAAAAGATACTTCACTTAATGCTTCGTCAAGAATGATATAATTACTATTTTTAAGTAAACTTCTAGCTAATAATATTTTTTGTTTTTCTCCTCCAGATATATTAAATCCATTATCCTCTATAACATAATTATCTCTTAAAATACTTCTACTCCTAAGTATATTTAAATTACAAATATTAATCATTTTTTCATATTCTTCATTACTAATATTTCTATGATAAATAATATTATTCTTTAATGTATCATTAATTATATAGTTATTCTGTGATACATAAGTAAAACTATTTGATATAACATTACTATTGATATCTTTAATGTTTAAATCACCGATATAAATTTCACCTTTATATTCTTTTAAATATTTTAATAATATTTTCATAATAGTACTTTTACCATTACCACTACTTCCATAAAGTAAAAATTTACTTCTATTAACTATATCAAAAGATACATTTTTAAATATAAAATCTATATTGTTTGGCGAGTATGATAGATTTCTTATGCTTATATTGCCATCTATTATTTCATTTGTTTCTTTATCTTTTGAATCTTTTATCAATAATAAATCATTTATTCTCTTATAAATGTTTTTAAGATAATCAATTGATTCACTTAAATCAAGTATAGTTTTTATAGGATTTATAAAATATATTACTATAGCTTGAAATAATACAAAACTACCTAAAGTAAAAATATTTTTATTTATGAATATACAACCTAAAAACACAAATGATATATATGAAAAATCTGAAACAAAATCTTTTAAAATGTTTTCTTTATTTTGATTGTTTAGGGAATTAGTTTTTTTTAAATGATAAATGTTAAAATTCATTTCAGTGAGATTAACGATGTCGTTTGTTAAATTTAAATTTTTATTTATTTCATAACTACATATATTATCATTTAATGATTTATTATATTTTTCTTCATAAATCATAACTTCTTCATTTAGATTTCTTAATTTAGTTTTATTTAATAAAATAATAAAAGCATATAATATAAGTTCAATTAAGTATATAAAGAACAATTTATAATTGATTATTAAAAGTAATGTTAAACTTATTAAAACTAAAAGTATATTTGATAGAGTTGTGGTAATAATATTTAATAGGACATCTAAAAATAGCTTAAAATCATTCATTCTTGATATAATTTCACTGGAAGATTTATTCTTAAAGAATTGATAAGGGAGATAAAATAATTTTCTTATAAAATCATTATTTAATTCTTTTGATAATTTATTATTCAAATTAATAACTATTTTATTATTAATAAATAACATTATTGTTTTAATTATTAAAGATATTATAAAGATAATTGTAAAGACGATTAGCTTTTTATAATCATAGTTAGGTAATATATAATCTATAACTATATATGAATAATAATTAAGTAATATTCCAAACAAAATAATAAATATATTTATAATTAATATTTTAAAGAGTTCTTTTCTGTTCAACCAAATATAAGTCTTAATTATATTTTCATTTTTAGAGAAACTATTACATACCTGTTTAACAGGATAAATAACAATTGAAGTATTCAAGTACATATCTTTAAATTGTTCTTTAGTGATTTTAGTTATACTGCTTGATGGATCCATCACAATTATTGACTTCTTATTAATTTTATATATCACTATAAAATGTAAAAAATTATCTTTCTTACAATGACATATTATTGGTAATGTCACTTTACTATTTATAATGTCATCATAATTATAATGAGATGCAAAGCCATCAAATCCATATAACCTAGAACCATTAATGATATTAAAAGCGTTTGTACCCTCTCTAGTAGTTTTTAGATTCATAGTTACTTCTTCATGCGAAGCTTCTAATCCATAATATTTCATTACAGATAATAAACATGAAGGACCACAATCTTTATAGCCATTTTGTCTTACAATATATTGTTTCATCTTATCCCCCTACTATTATTATTAGCGAAAACTTTATAAAACACTTCTTTTTTTTTAAAACTTTTTCAAAAAAATAAAAAAGATTAGTAAAACTAATCTTTAATAATAAATCATATATTTTTAAGTATATCTATATTATGTTTTATGTCATTATGTATATACGAAGCAGATACTAATATATCAGCACCAGCATCTTTACACAACTTACCTGTTTCATTATTTATTCCGCCATCTACAGATATTTGTGTTTTTAAATCATTTTCTGTTATATATTCTTTTAATTCTTTTATTTTACTTGGGGTTGTTTCTATAAATGTTTGACCACTCTTACCAGGATATACACTCATTACAAGTACTAAATCTATTCTATCTAAATAAGGAAATATATTTTTAATATCAGTATCAGGATTTACAGCAATACCTACTTTTAATCCATAGTCTTTTATTTCATTAATCATTTTATCTATGTTTTCTACTGCCTCATAATGAAATATAATGTCATTAGTATTAAGCATTGCATAGTCTTCTATATATTTAGAAGGATTATTAACCATCAAATGTACATCAAGAGGAAAACTTGAATATTTTGTTATTTTAGTTATCTCACCTATTGTCCAAGTTTTATTTTCTACGAATTTGCCATCCATTATATCAATATGTATAGCATCAGCATTTGTATTATCTAATTCTTTTACTATATCTTGAGGCTTTATTGTACTAGATAATATTGATACATTTATTTTCATTCCTTTGTTTCCTCCATAAATTTTAAATAATTTTGATAACGCCACTCTGGTATTTTGCCTTTATTAACTTCTTCAATTATAGAACATCCGTCTTCTTTTATATGAAGACAACTTCTATATTTACATGGTTTATTAAAATCATAATAATATTTTTTTATTTCTTTTTTAGGAATTGTTAATTCGAGTGAACTAAATCCAGGAGTATCAGCAATTAATCCATCATTTACTTCTAAAAGTTCAACTAGTCTAGTTGTATGTTTACCCCTACCAAGAGAAGTTGATACTTCACCTGTTTTAAGTGATAAAGATGCGTCAATTTTATTTAATAATGTACTTTTTCCTGCTCCTGTTTGACCACAAAGTGCTACTACAGAATTAGCAAACTCTTTTTTTATTTTAGAAACACTAGTATTAACATATATTTTAATTTTCAATTTTCTATAATAATTGATATATTTTTTTATTTCACTTTTTTCTTTCATAGTTATCATATCAGTTTTTGTAATAACTATAATAGGCTCTATTTCATTTTTATAAGCAATAAGTAAAAATTTATCAATTAAATAAGAAGAAAAAGCTGGAATTGATGTACTCATTACTATTAAGAGTTTATCTATATTAGCAATGAGTGGTCTTTCCAGGTAGTTTTTTCTTAGTTCTACTTTTTCTATTGTCTTTGTATTAACATCAACTATAACATTATCACCAACTACTGGAACTACTTTCATATTTCTTAATTTTCCTCTAGTTCGTGTATCAATTATCGTATTATTTTCTAATAATACTCTATGTATAAATTTGTTAATACATATAATTTTACCTTTCATATTACTCCCCTGTATTGTCTCCTTCAGTTGGAACTGTTGTTGGCTCTGTAGTTGGTTCTTCTACTTCTGGTGCTCTTGCAATTGTTATTACAAGACTAGCTCCAGGTGTTACAAGTGAAGAAGCCGCTCTACTTTGCTTTAATATTGTACCTTCTGCAGCTGAAGTTGTTTCTTGATATTTTATCTCAAGTTTTAATTCATGCTTACTTACGAATTCTTCTATTTTAGCAATAGTATATCCTTTTGTAAAGTCTGGATATTTATATTCTACTTTTGGAATATATATCTTAACAGGACTACCAAGTTTACTTTTTTCACCAGCAGCAGGTTCAGTCTTAAGTACTGTATCTTCTTTTGGCTTCTTAGATTCATCAACAGCCTCTGCAACTATTTCGACATTACATTGACATTTTGCTTCAATTTTGCCTTGAGCAATTAAATAATTTTCACCAGTGAAATCTTCCATTACATATGCCGCTTCACCACTAGATATATATAGAATTACTTCTTTTGGTAACTTATTATTACTACCAATTTCAGGACTAGTTTTAACTACATCTCCCTCTTTTACAACATCACTTGCAATATATTTATAATCTTTTGCTATATCAAATCCAGCATCATTTAACATCTTAGTAGCAACTTGAACGCTCCTATTCGCAACATCAGGTATAATTGCTTCTTTATTATCATCATGAAGAAGTATTGTAAGTCCAACAGTTAATAATAATACAAGCCCAACAAATATACTTAATATTATTATTAAAGTTCTATTTTGTTTTTTATCTTCAATTTCATCTTCATCGGTGTCATCTTTGACTTTTTCTACTTTTTTAGTTTTTGTTGCATCTTTGATTGCTTCTACTTCTTTATCAAGTGCTTTTGTTTCTTCTAAATCGTTTTCTGGATATGGATAAACATATCTTTTTTCATCAACTCTGCTAGCATCAAGTGCAGTTTTTAAATCATCATGCATTTCTCTTGCATCTTTATATCTATTTTTAGGATTCTTAGCTGTTGCTTTTATTATTACATTTTCAATAGATTGTGGAATTGATGAGTCAAATTTTCTTACACTTGGAAGTGGTTCTCTCAAATGTTTAAGTGCTATTTCAACAGCATTATCTCCTTTATATGGAAGAAGACCTGTTAATAACTCATACATCATTATTCCCATTGAGTAGATATCACTTCTAATAGTTGATCCTTTACCATTTGCTTGTTCTGGAGGTATGTAGTGAACTGTTCCCATAACTGAATTTGTTTGTGTAAGTTGAGTAGAATTTAACGCTATTGCTACTCCAAAATCAGTTATCTTAATCATCCCATTTGATAAAATCATTATATTTTGAGGCTTTATATCCCTATGAATAATATAAGCATCATGTGCATGTGCCATACCATCTGTAACTTGTAGCATTATATCAATTACTTCTGTTACTGATAAATGTCCTCTTTGTTTTAACACTTGTTTTAATGTTTTACCATCAACATATTCCATTACTATATAATATTGACCATCGTCTTCACCAACATCATATATTTCAACTATATTTGGATGTGAAAGACTTGTAGCAGATAATGCTTCTCTTTGAAATCTTCTTACAAACTTTTCATCATTAGCAAGATCTCCACGAAGTACTTTAACTGCAACATTTCTATCCAAATAAGTATCATGAGCTAAATAAACATTAGCCATACCACCCTCACCAAGGGTTTTTATAATTTGGTATCTATCATTTATTTTAGTACCTTTAACTATCACACTATTCACCACTCATTCTCATATAAGCTATTGTAATATTATCATTGCCCCCACGAGTATTCGCTTTCATTATTAATTTATCCACTTTTTCTTCTATTTCAAGTTCATTATCATTTAGAACTTTTTCTATTTGTTCAACTGTTAACATGTTAGTAAGTCCATCACTACATAGAAATATTCCATCAACAGTTCTCTCAACATCAAAAATGTCCATATCTATTATTTCAGCAGCACCAAGTGCTTTCATAAGAACATTCTTTTGAGGATGATTTTTTGCTTCTTCTTCAGTAAGTTCTCCATTTTCAAGTAATATATTTACAAGTGTATGATCTTTTGTTACTTTATAAAGCTTTCCTTTTTTCTCTACGAAGCCACTTGAATCACCAACGTTACCAAATAGCAAGAAATCATCTGTTAGGATTGAACACACACAAGTTGTCCCTAGACCATTTGCATCAATGTGTTCTTCTGCATATTTAAGTATCTTTACATTTATTTCATCTATTATTTCTTTTAACCATATAACTGCATCTTCTTTAGTTCCTATACTAGATAGTTCACTAAAACGTTTTCCAAGTTCAGTTACTACAAGAGAACTAGCTATTTCACCAGCTTTATGTCCTCCCATACCATCAGCAACTACAAGTAAGTATTCACCCTTAAGATTTTTTACGATTGTAACTGAATCTTCATTATGACTTCTTACTTTTCCTGGATCTGTTTGATAACAAGTTTTCATTTTTCACCTTCTTTTTGTATTGATTACTAAGAGGTAGTATTTAATTACTACCTATCTCTTTCTTATTATTATATTTATTTTATTTGATTTAAGTATATCATAAAAATTTTTAATTTTAAAGTCATTACTTTTCTTCATTGTAAATTAGATGTTACATTAAAAGAAAATTATACTTAAATTAATATTTTTTTATAAATTAATGTTATCACTTTCATGACTTGCTTTTAATTGTCCACAGGCACCTTTAATACCTTTGCCCATCTCTCTTCTCATTTGAACATTTATTTTATTTTTAACAAGTTCATCATAAAAAGCATTAATTCTTTCCTTAGAACTTCTTTTAAAATTACTACTAGTACTATTATATGGTATTAAGTTCACATAAACTAGTTTTCCTTTTAAAAGACTAGCAAGTTCCTTAGCGTCTTCTATACTATCATTAATTCCTTCTAATAAAATATATTCCATTGTTACTTTTCTATTAGTTTTAGAAATATAATAGTCAACTGCATCCATTAATTCATTCATTTTATACGCTTTACTAATAGGCATTAAAGTTTCTCTAATTCTTTGATTTGGAGCATGCAAACTTATTGCTAAATTTACTTGAGTATCTAAATCAGCAAATTCTTTGATTCTTGGTACTATTCCACAAGTACTTACTGTAATTCTCCTTGAACCTAAATCAATTCCTTTAGGACAATTTAATATCTTAATAGCCTTTACTAAATTTGTAAAATTATCAAATGGCTCTCCTATTCCCATTACAACTATATTATCTACTTTAATATTTTCTAACTTTTCTATAGTTAAAACTTCTAATATAATTTCAGCAGTAGTTAAATTTCTAACTCTTTTTAACTTTCCGCTTTCACAAAAAGCACAAGCCATATTACAACCAATTTGAGTACTTATACATATACTATTTCCATAATCATGTTTCATAAGTACTACTTCAATACTAGAATCCTTCACTTCAAGTAAATATTTATTTGTGTCTTCACTCTTTAATTCATCTAAAACTTTTAAATATTTTATTTCAAAATTATTATTTAAAAATGCTTTTAATTCCTTACTAATGTTAGTTATTTCATCAAAAGAAGAAACTCTTTTTTTATATATACCTTCAAATATTTGAGTAGCATTGTATTTTTTAAATCCATTATCTACTAAATAATTCTCAAGTTCATCTAATGTAAAATCATATATACTCATATTAAACACCCACTAAATTATATCATTAATATAAGTCACTTGTAAAATAAAAACTATACATAGAACGTATAGTTATTTAAGATATCCAAGCTGTTTAGCAAATTCAACAACACTATCTTTATATTGCTCATCAACATCTGCATATACTAAAGTGTTATCTATTTTACATAATAATTTATATTTACCTTTTGTTAATAATTTATATTCAGAATAATTATCAGTTTCAACTATTTCAGCTTTATCGTTATCATTTTTTTGTGATTCAAATCTCTTTTTATTTCTATCATACATCTTTTGAGCAACTTCACTATCATCTAAAGTATAATATTCTACTTGATATTTATTTTTAACTCTAGCAACTAAAGCCTTCATGATACCTTTATTATTATTTAAACTTTCAGTTACATCAGTAATTTCATAATCATCACTTTCTCCAACTAATTTAAAAGAATCAGATGAAATAGGCTTTCTTACTTCTTCTTCTTTTTTACACGCTGAAAATGTAAATAACATTAATACTCCAAGTATAGCTAATGATAATTTTTTATTCATATCTATCTCCTACCTTACTTAACAAATATATCATTTTTACTTTTATTTTTCAATAACAAAGAAAATAAAAAGTACTTTTTTAGTACTTCTTATTCTAATATTGCTTTAATTCTTCTTACACCAGCACTTGATGCTTCTTCTTTTACTATTTTAAAATGTCCTAGTTCACTAGTATTTTTAACATGAGGACCACCACAAAGTTCTTTTGAAACATTATCACCTATTGTATAAACTGTTACGATATCAGGATATTTTTCAATAAACATGCATTCAGCACCAGATGCGATAGCGTCTTCTTTTTTCATTTCTTCTACCCTTACAGGAAGACCCTCATTTATCCATTTATTAACTAAATCTTCAGTTTGTTTCTTTTCTTCATCAGTAAGTTTATGATCACAGCTAAAATCAAATCTCATTCTTTCATCAGTAATATTACTTCCTTTTTGATGAACATCTTTACTTACCACTTGTTTTAAAGCAGCATTAAGTAAATGAGTTGCAGTATGATATTTAGTTTCTATTTCATTGTTACCAGAAAGTCCGCCCTTAAATTGACCAGCAGAAGCAGTTCTTGATAATTCTTGATGTGCTTTAAACTTTTCTTTGAATCCTTCTTCATCGACATTTAGACCTTTTTCATGAGCAAGTTCTATTGTAAGTTCAATTGGAAAGCCATAAGTATCATATAATCTAAATGAAGTAGAAGCATCTAAATCTTTATTATCTCTAGTTACTTTTTCAAATTCACGAAGTCCTTTTTCGAGAGTTCTATTGAATTTTTCTTTTTCATTCTTAAGTACTTCTAATACAATATTTCTGTTATCCTTAAGTTCACTATAATATATTTCATATTTATTCATTATAAGTGATGCGATTTGACTTTCCCAGTCACTATTAACATCAATATTTAATTTTTTAGCATGTCTAATTGCTCTTCTAATTAATCTTCTTAAAATATAGCCTTGTCCTACATTACTAGGCTTAATACCAGCAGGGTCAGCACTTATAAATACAGCTGTTCTTAAATGATCAGCAATTATTCTCATACTTACTTCGTTGCCTTCATATGGAAGATTAGATATTTTAGAAATTAGTTCAATAACATCGCTCCATATACTAGACATATAGTTATCGTTTACTCCTTCAAGTACTGCTGTTACTCTTTCCACTCCCATACCTGTGTCGACATTCTTTTTAGGTAGTTCTTCAATACTTCCATCACTATTCTTTTTGTATTGCATGAATACATCATTCCATATTTCTACCCATCTTACATCTTCCGGATCAAACTTCTCAGGAACAGGTTCATTACTTCTCCAATAAAACATTTCAGTATCAGGTCCACAAGGTCCAGTTTCTCCAGCAATCCAGAAATTATCATCAACAGTTCTTGCGATTCTTTCTTCTTTTATGCCAAGGCTTAACCATTTATCATGAGCAGTATTATCAAATGGAATATTATCTTTACCAGCATATACTGTTACTGCTAGTTTTTCTACTGGTATATTAAGTACTTTTGTTAGAAATTCAAAACTCCATTCAATTGCTTCATCTTTAAAATAATCTCCAAGTGACCAATTTCCTAACATTTCAAAGAATGTATGATGATAAGTGTCTCCAATTACATCTAGATCATTTGTTCTAATACATTTTTGATAATCACATAGTCTTGTTCCATATGGATGTGGCTCTCCCATTAAATATGGTATTAATGGTTGCATACCTGCAGTATTAAATAATACACTTGGATCATTTTCAGGTACTACTGGCGCACTAGGTATTTGTTTGTGTCCTTTACTTATAAAAAAATCAATAAACAAATCTTTAATTTTCATATTTTTTCTTCTCCTTTTCTAAAATAAAAAAGAATAGTACATAAGGAGTCATTATGACGGTACCATCCTTTTATTTAACTTAATTAATGTAACGTATTTCCACGTGAGTGATTAACTCATAAATGAAAGTAGCTTCAAATAACAATATCGTTAGTTTTCACCAATCACTAACTCTCTATAGAATATTAGTTTACTCTACTCGTCTTTCAATGAACATATTTTAACAAATATTTTTTAAGAAATCAATAAGTTTTCAAACTATTTTTGCTTTAATATTAATGATGATGGTACATTTATATCTTGACATCCAAAATCAATTTTATACAATCTATCCCAATACTTTTTAAATTCTTCACCTCTATTTGAAAACTTTTCTATTCCAAGTGCTACTAAACTTGCTGGTTCACCTGTTAATCCTCTTCTTTCGATTTCAAGATCAATTTTCCTAAATGAAGTGCCTTTATTAACTTCTTTTATCATATCGATAGCTGTTTCAACAATCGTAGCTTTATAACCAGGTTCAGTACAATTATCAGCATATTCTAACCATTCTTCTATCTTCTCTTTCTTCACTACTTCTAATCCATTTTTCATGAGTAAATATTTTTTCTTTTGAACTTCGAGTTCTTCTTCTCTTGCTCTTTTATCAGCTAATTCTCTATTTCTTTTATATTCACTTTCTTTCTTATCAACAATTCTATCTCCAAATACCTGTCTTTCAATTTCAAAAAATTCTAAAGCATTATGACATTTATGTGTTAAAGGTATATTTAAATTTGAATATAATTCTGTTCCATCCATCAATTTTATATATAATATTCCACCATTCCAATTAAGAAAAGGCATATCACCTGATCCAATAAAAACTCTAGAAAATGGAGATACTCCTCTTAACGTACCTTGAACAAGATATTGCTTTTCATTATCATAATATGTACATGACACTTCTTCACCAATATGACTTTTTAAATTATTGAACATCTCTATTGCAATTTTTTCTTTAGATTTTTGTTTTTTAGAAATATATTCTTCAAATGTTATATCAGTATCATTCATTAATAAAACTACACCACCTTTAGTAACACATACATATTCACATCCAGATACTTCAGCAGTAGAAATAACAGTACTATATTTAGGATCATTACCATAAATTCTCTTTAGTTCAGCAACACTCATTCTTCTCCCATAATAAATCCAATTAGTAACATTCTCTTTTTCACTAGAATAAGTTTTATCTTTATCAATAATATATTCAATATCATAAAAACGAATCGCTTGAACTATATTATCATTTAAAAATAATTCTGGCTCTTTTGACTTTACTTCTTCAATTTTAATATCACTTATCAATGATCTACTACATATTTTTTCAGCATAACTTTTTATTACTTTTTTCATATATTATCCCCACACAATCAAAAACCTTTTATTTATGAAAGGTATCATAACATAAAAGGTTCAATTTGTAAAGAATATGGTAAGGCTATTAGCCTATCCTGAATGCAGGAGAAACACCGTAAGTATCAGTAGCAGAGTCGTAACTCCAACCACCATAGTAATAGACATTATAGAAACTGTAATCAACAATAGAACGAGCGGAGCGCAGCCACCACCAATCATCAGTAGAATTGTAAAACTTTATAGCTTTAGAATAATTAGATGTTGTTACTCCTTCATTTTTATAATAATCAAGTTGTCTTGTAACATCTCTAGCTGTATCATAATTTGAACCACTATTACTTTTCCAATCACTCCATATTTCAGTTGGTGATAATAAATACAATTTATCTGTTGATGTAAAATTAGATGAATCTTCACTTCCATAACTTGACACTACTGTTGTATCTATTATTCCATTCTTTAAATCACTTGGTAATAAATTATATATATCATTATTTACAAATATTCGCATACTTGTTGCAGGCCACCCTCCAACATTTGTGTCTGTATCATTCATAGTATGTGTTGTTATTATATCTGCAAACTCTAACACAAATCCACAAGCTGTTTGTGAAAATCTAGAAGTACTGCATTCACTTGGAGTACTCATATTAGCAACTCTTAATGTATGAGTACCATAACTTCCCATATCTATTGCTTTAGTATCACCTACATTATATTTACTTATATTATTATTTTTTACAGCTTTTATAATTGTTTTCCAAGAATCAGTACTAAATGAGTTAGGTACATCAGTAATATCAGTAAAATATCCAGGATTACTAGTTCCACCATCAATACGAGCATAAGTTTTATCAATATGAGAACTATTATATTTTGTTCCAGATCCACCTACTAGATTAGTACTACTAAGAAACATATTAGTGCTAGTGGTAACATTATCAGTATTAAATTTATCACTAGAATATATCGTTTTAAGATTAGTTGCACGATTAAACATATAACTCATATCCGTTACTTTGGATGTATCAAAATTGTTTAAATCTAATGTAGTTGCTTTGCTACCAGAAAACATATAACTCATATTTGTTACTTTTGATGTATCAAAATTACTTACATCTAACGTTGTGGCTTGACTATAATAAAACATAGAACTCATATTCGTTACATTGCTTGTATCAAAACTACTTACATCTATGGTTGTGGCTTGACTTTTCAAAAACATCATTCCCATATCCGTTACTTTTGATGTATCAAAGTTACTTACATCTAAAGTTGTAGCTTGACTTCCTTCAAACATACTATACATATTGGTTACGTTTGATGTATCAAAATTACTTAAATCTAATGTTGTGGCTTGACTATCTATAAACATATATGACATATTTTTTACGATTGATGTATTAAGTTTGCTCGCATCTAAAGTTGTAGCTTGACTATAAGCAAACATAAAATCCATAAGAGTTACATTACTTGTGTCAAAACTACTTAAATCTAATGTTGTGGCTTGGCTTTTATAAAACATAGCACTCATATTTGTTACTTTGCTTGTATTAAAATTGCTTAAATTTATTGAAGTAGCTTGACTGTAAACAAACATATTTGACATTGAGGATATTGGTTTATTGTTAATATACGTACATAAACTACTTGTTACTGCATCAGTACTTGTTCTATCAGTAAGCTGTACTCCCCAACCATCAGTAGTTATATTTCTCCAAGATAAAGATGAACTATTTTTTCCTTCTTGTTTATAAGCATATGTATATTGTCCATTCACATATTTTAAACCTTGTGTTAAAGTATTTGTTGTTGTACAAAAATATGTATTAGTACTAGGTGTTTCTACTAATGTTATCTCACTATAAGTGGATGGTGTTATTATATCTTGAATAGTGTTTGTTATATATCCACCTTTCATAGTGAGTGCTATATTTTGAGAAGAAGCACTATTGTTTGTAATTAATAATTTTACTATATTTGAATTACTACTTGTTATTGAATCATTTGGCTTATTATATGTGGTTACCACGTCATTTGTATCTTTAGTTGATTCATAATATTTAACAGTAATGTTTGTATTCTTTAAATAAAGTAACTTATAATATGTGTCTACTGGATTTAAATTATTTACTTTTACATCTATTATTGTTTCTCCTGTTGGTACTGTTAAAGTGTTAGTACTACTTCCATTTAATTCTATTGAATATTTAAGTTCTCCGATATACATTTCAGCTGCTTTATGATTGTTTGATGTAACGATATAACTAGAAAAAGTAACACTTAAAAGAATACTTATTCCTATAAGTACTGAAATAACAGCAAAATATTTTTGTAAGAAATTAACTATTCTATTCATGACATTATTATAGCACGTATAATAATAATTAGTAAATGAATTAAATTTAAAAGATTTGATTTTTATTCAAAACTTATACTTGCAAATAAATAATAGTTCTAGATAATCTAGTGGGGAATAAAAATTAACTATTTAAATAATCACTTTTATACTAAACAAAAAAGCACTATTTCTAGTGCTATTATTATATCTATCTTTGATTTTTTATTGAAGTGGTGTACCTGGTGTTGTTGGTGCTTCAGAAACAGGTGCAGCAGGTATGCTAGGTGTTTCTCCAATTGATGGAGTTACTGGAGTTTCAGGAACACTTGGAGCAACAGGTGCTACTTCAGGAGTAACAGTTGAAGTTTCAACTTGAGGTGTTACTGGTGTTGTACCAATGCTTGGAGTTTCACCTATACTTGGAGTTTCGCCAATACTTGGTGTTTCTCCTATTGATGGAGTTTCACCAATTGGTGGAGCCATAACTTCAGGGCTTTGAACTGATGCCACTGGTTGTACCATTGGTGCTGGTTCTTCAATCACTAAAGTTGGTTTCTCAGTTGTAGCTGACACTGGTGATTCCACAGCTGGAGTATTAAAAATACTTTCAACTGGTGCTTCAGTCGCAGGAGCTACTTGAGGTGTAACTGGTGTACTTGTATTTAAAGTAACATCGTTAGCAGTTGCTTCAAGACCACTTAAACTAGGTTCAGCTGGTACAGGTGCAGGAGCTACAGCAGGAGCTGGTGTAACAGTATCAGCTTGTGGTGCTACTCCAGGATTTGCCATGGCTGGCGCTGGTTGTGGTGGAACAGACGCTCCAGGAACAACTTCTCCTCCTTTTTGTTTTTTCTTTTTACCATCAACAATAAAGCCAATTAATGCAAATAGTAATATTACAGCAACAATCATAAAAATCAAATAATTATCTGCTAAAAAATTTAATATATTATCTTTCATATGAGTATCATATCCTCCTTATTCTCATAGTACTATTTTAACATTTAATATTTAATATTTCAATATAAAATTTTGATATTAAGAAATATTTAATTTTTTACCTTTTGGTTGTATATGAATCCAAGTATTTCCATCATTTACTTTAAGTTCACTTCCATCTTCTAAAGTATAAATAGTTTTACTTGCTCTATCTTTTTTACTCCATTTTATCTTTATTGCTTCACCATTTGAAATATAATATCCTTCTCCATTACCAACATTATATAAATCTTGTCTACCTTTTCTATCACTCTGTATACTAGAATTTTGCACTTGATAAGTTATTATATTTTTAACAGTATATTGTTTTTTAGTGATAAGGTCAGTATGTTCTTTGCCTCCCATAAACATTTTATAATTCATATTCTCAGGATCATAAACATATTTTGTTGTTTGATATGATGAATATACTATTTCAACTATATTTGCTTCTTTTTTATTTTCAGTTTTATATTCTATTTTAATAGGACTATATTTGAGTAACTGTTCTTCAGTGGTATTTCTATATCCTTTTGATTTTATTAACTTATTAATTCTATCCATTGATGTAAATGCAGTATGTTCATATGCTCTATGAAGTGAAGTATCTCTAAAAAATCCTTTAGCATCATACATACCATTTATATTGTTAATCTTTAAACTTTTTATATCACTTAATGCTTGTGGTGAATGCCCATAATGAACAAATATAGCATCATTTTCAAGAACATAATCTAAAAAATAATGTCTTGCACTTCTAACAGAACCTATCTTTTTAGTTGCTTGGTCTTTAAAAAGTGCGATTATTCTTGTGATTCCACCTTCTGCGATAAGTTCATATGCAAGATATGCATCCTGTAGTCCAGCATGTGGATAAGCATCATGATTGTTATTAATTGATACTGCAATAGGTCTAGTTTTAGAATCTTCATCAATTATCTTAACCTTAGGTTTAACCACATAAATATTACCAATATTGATTCCGTTTTCCATAGTATATTCTAATATCTTGTCATACACATTAAAATAATTAAATGCTATTACTGAAATACCAGCAAATATCACAAAAAATAATAAATTTCTTAACATTTTACTTTTTTTCTTTTTCATATACATTCTCCATCTAAATTATATCATATTGTTTTATATTGAATATTATTTATAGTAATTATATGTAAATTTTACATTAAAAATACCTAATCATATGACTAGGTATTACATTATTTAATTTTTTCTAACATTTTAGATTTTGCTTCAACTGGATTTGCTTTTCCTTTTGATTTTTTCATTACTTGACCAACTAGGTAATCTAACATATTAGTTCTTCCGTTATGATAATCTGTAATTGCTTTTTCATTTTCACTTATTACTTCATCTACAAGTGAATCTATAAATGATGAATCTTCTATTACTTCCATATCATATTTTTTAACTATTTCTTTTGGAGTTAGTTTTTCTTCTAGCATTTTAGTAAACACTTTTTTAGCTTGATCTGATGATATTTTTTTATCATTTACAAGTGTTATTAATTCTACTATCATGTTTGGTCTTATAAATACATTGTCTATTGTTATGTCTTCACTCTTATTTATTTCACCAAGTAATCTTGTTGTTATCCAGTTACATGCCATTTTAGGATCACATTTATCTTTAATGCATTCTTCAAAGTAATCTGATACTTTTTTATTTTTAGTAAGTACGTTTGCATCATATTCTGAAAGTCCATACTCATTCATATATTTTTCTTTTCTTTCACTTGCAAGCATTGGTATTTGTGATTTAATTTCTTCTATTAATTCTTTTGATATTTTATATCTTGGAATATTTGGCTCTGTGAAGTATTTATAATCTATCGCATCAGCCTTACTTCTCATATGGATAGTAGTACCACTTTCGTCATCCCATCTTCTTGTTTCTTGTACTACTCCATCATAACGTCCTGCATCTTTTAGTTCTGATTGTCTTTTAATTTCATATTCTATTGTTTTTCTAATCGCATCAAAACTATTTACGTTTTTAACTTCAACTTTTGTACCAAAGCAAGTATCATTTTCATTCATTATTGATACGTTTACATCAGCTCTTATTTGTCCTTTTTTAGTATCGCATTCTGATATATCAGTATATTCATAAATACTTTTAACATGTTCTAAGAATGCTAGTGCTTCATCTGCACTATGTAAACATGGCTCTGTTACAAGTTCTAAAAGAGGTACACCTGCTCTATTATAATCTATTGTTGAAGTATTATAATAGTGATCAAGTGAAGCAGCATCTTCTTCTAAATGTATATCATGAATTAATACTTCTTTTTTAGTGCCTATTACATCTATAGTTATTTTACCATTTACTCCAACTGGATTAAAGAATTGTGTTAGTTGATATCCCTTTGGAAGGTCTGGATAATAATAGTTTTTTCTATCAAATTCCATATATTCAGGTATTTTACAATTCAATATTGAAGCCATCATTATTGCTTTTTTGACACATGTTTTATTAACAACTGGAAGTGTACCTGGAAATGCCATATCAAGTGGTGCTACATTTGAGTTAGCTCTTTTACTAAAACTATTGCTTGATGGTGAAAATACTTTTGTATTTGACTTCATTTCACAGTGAAATTCTAGTCCTATTACTGCCTTATATGACATTATAACACCTCCTTTGCAATTTGATTTTTATATTCCATATTACTTTCAAGAGCATATGCAATATTTAAAACATTTATATCATCCTTAACTTTACCTGTTATATTTACTCCAACTGGAAGATTATTTATAAATCCATTTGGTATTGTTATTGATGGATATCCACCAAAGTTACCTATTTGTAAGTGATCTTCTAAAATATTATTTGAACTTGATAATTTATTTTTAGAGTCTTCTATAGGTTTAGCAGGACCACTACCTACAGGTAAAATAAGTCCATCATATTTACTAAATAATTCGTTCATTTTGTTAACAATAAGTCTTCTTACTCTTTTAGCATTTATGAAATATTTTTCTTGGTTTTCTTTTTGAAGTACATAAGAACCAATTACAAATCTTCTTTTAATAAGTGGACTAAATCCTTTAGTTCTGTGATCTTTCATTATTTCAAATGGAGTTTCACCTTCACCTCTAGGTCCAAAACTAATTCCAGTTAAGTTAGACATATTACTTGTTGCTTCTGCACAAGATAACACTACATAAACTGATGGAACTGCATCTAATAACTTTTTATCAACACTTTCTTCATATACTTCCATACCAAGTTTTTTACAAAGTTCTATTGTTTTATTAAAATTTTCTAAATGATTTTTTAATTCTTCACTAGGATTTTTATAATTATCTATATCAGTTATTTCTTTAATATAGAATAATTTTTTACCTTTTACATCTTTATTTAAACTTTTATATAATTCAATATCACTTGAATCCCAAGATGTCATATCTTTAGGATCTTTTCCTTTCATAGCATCTACTGCGATAGCTGCATCTTCTACACTTCTTGATAATACCCCAACTGTATCAAGAGAGCAAGCAAATGGGAAAAGTCCATATCTTGATATCATGCCATATGTAGGTTTATAACCAACTATTCCACAGTATGCAGCTGGTTTACGTATTGAGTCTCCTGTATCGCTGCCAAGAGCGAATGGATAGCATCCACATGCGACAGATGCTGCACTTCCTGCTGAACTTCCTGCTGTCATTCTACTAGTATTCCAAGGATTATGTACAATGCCTGTATGTCCTGTAGTACCAGTTCCTCCCATTCCAAGTTCATCCATAACAGTTTTTGTAACTGGAACAGCACCTTTATTTTTAAGATTTAGTACTGTTGTCGCATCAAAGAATGGAACATAATCTTTTAATGTATTAGAACTTCCTGTTGATAAAATATCTTTAGTAGAAAAGTTATCTTTAACTCCAAAAGGTATACCACTTACAAGTTCTTCTGTTACTTCTCTTTCTTTCGCATCATCAATTATAGTTACAAATGAATTAGTTGCTTCCTGTATACTATGGCACTTTTTTAATGATTCATCTACTAGTTCTTTTGAAGTAATTTTCTTATTTAATAAATCTTCATGTAATTCTTTAATATTTTTAGTTATCATTATCCCACCACCTTTGGTACTTCTACTTCTCTACCTTCATATTGGTCACAATTCTTAAGTAAATCTTCAATAGGTATTTCTTCCAGTACCTCATCATCACTTCTTAATTCTTCTATATAAGAATCATATGGATAACTAAGTGGTTCAGTGTCTTTAATATTTGGTATTTCATTTATTAAATCCATATTTTTTTCTATTTCATCAAATTCTTCTTGTATATTAGTTCTTTCTTCTTCTGTTAATCCTATAAGTAATTTATCAGCATAATCATCTATCATTTCTTTTGTGAAATTACTCATTATTATTCCTCCTTTATCTTAATACCGAGCTCCTCTAATTGCTTTGGTTCTAATGTACTAGGACTTCCCATCATGAGATCTTGACCACTAGTACTTACCGGAAATGCTTGTACTTCTCTTAAGTTTGATTCATCTTTTAATATCATAATAATTCTATCTATTCCAAGAGCCATACCTCCATGAGGTGGGCATCCATATTTAAACGCAGTTATTAATGATTGAAATTTACGTTCAACTTCATCTCTCTTATAACCAACTGCTTCAAATCCTTTTATAAGTGATTCAACATTACTATTTCTTATTGCTCCACTTGCCATCTCATTACCATTACATACAAAGTCATATTGATAAGCCAGTATTTCATCCATGTTATCTTTATTATACTCTATATTGCTTTCATGTGGAAGACTAAATGGGTTATGACAAAATTCATATTTTCTAAGTTTCTCATCACATTCAAACATTGGAAAGTCATTAATAATACATAATTCTATTCTATTTTCATCTATTAAGTTAAGTTTGTTTCCAAGATATGTTCTTATTTGACCTGAGAACTTTTGAGCTACTTTTTTATTCTTATTAGCAATAAAGAATACTACTGAATTTTCTTTCATAGATAAAAATTCTATTAAATCTTTTCTTTCTGTATCATTTAAGAATTTATCTATAGGTCCTTTAAATGTTTTATCTTTAGTAAGTGTTAAATACCCTATACCTGGCATTCCAATAGATGATGCATAATCCACTATTTCATTGAACCATGAGTTTGATTTATCTCCTATATCATCTACAACTATTGCTTTTATAATCGAACTTTTAAATGGACCAAATGTAGTATTTTCAAGTATCTTACTTATATCTTTTATTATAAGTGGGTTTCTTAAATCTGGCTTATCTGTTCCATACATTTCCATTGAATCATTGTAACTTATTCTTCTAAATGGTTTAGGTGAAACTTTTTTATCACTATACTTTGTGAATACTGAATGAAATATTTCTTCTCCAAGTAGAAGTACTTCTTCTTCAGTAACAAAGCTCATTTCAAGATCAAGTTGGTAAAATTCTAATGTTCTATCACTTCTAGCATCTTCATCTCTAAAGCAAGGTGCTACTTGAAAATATTTATCTATTCCACCTACCATTAACAATTCTTTATATATTTGTGGAGCTTGTGGTAAAGCATAGAATTTACCTTTAAAGTTTCTACTTGGAACAACAAAATCTCTTGCTCCTTCTGGACTAGATGCAGTAAGTATAGGTGTTTGTACTTCAGTAAAACTTAAATCATACATTTTATTTCTTAAGAAATGTAGTATTTCACTTCTAAGTAATATATTATCTTTTACTTTATCATTTCTCATATCTAAATATCTATATTTAAGTCTAACATCTTCACTTACTTGCTTACTAGACATTATTTCAAATGGTAATTCATGAAGTGACTCTCCAAGTACATCAAGTTCACTTATTAATAATTCCACTTCTCCACTTTTAATTTTTTTATTTATAGTATCTTCATCTCTTTTACGAAGTATACCTTTTAATCTTATAACTGTTTCTTTAGCTAGGCCTTTAAATATAGAATCATCATTTGATACAGTTTGTAATACTCCACTTGTATCTCTTAAATCAAGGAATAAAACTCCACCATGATCTCTTATATTTTGTACCCAACCACTAACTATTATTTCTTTTCCTACCATATCGTTTTCTATATCACTAATCATGATTGTACGATATTTATTTGTTTTCACTGTTCCTCCTTTTAGTAGTCACAGTTATTAGGTGTTCTTGGATAAGGTATTACATCTCTTATGTTTTCAATACCTGTTAGATACATTATTAATCTTTCAAATCCAAGACCAAATCCTGCGTGATAGCAGCCTCCAAATCTTCTAAGATTTGTATACCAATCTAAGTTTTCTAGTGGTATATTCATTTCTTTCATTCTATTAATTAGTTTATCATAATCATCTTCTCTTTGACTTCCACCAATTAATTCTCCAGAACCTGGTACTTCTAAATCTACTGCAGCTACTGTTTTATTATCATCATTTAATTTCATATAAAACGCTTTAATATCTTTTGGCCAGTCTGTTATAAATACTGGACCATTAAAGTGTTCTGTAATATATTTTTCATGTTCCTTGGCAATATCTTCGCCATATTCTGGTTTAAATTCAAAGTCAACTTTTGCTTCTTTTAATAAAGTTATAGCATCATGATGAGTAATTCTTACGAATTTACTATTTAATACTTTATTTAATTTATCTTTAAGTCCTTTCTCTACAAATTTATCAAAGAAATCTATTTCAAGTGGACATCTTTCCATTACATACTTGATAATAAATTTCAACATTTCTTCTTCTATATCCATTATTCCATTCATATCACAAAATGCTATTTCAGGTTCAATCATCCAGAATTCATTAGCATGTGTTTTTGTATTTGAGTTTTCTGTTCTCATTGTTGGACCAAATGTATATATTTTTTTATATGCAAGAGCAAAAGTTTCTCCATGAAGTTGACCAGAGCCTGTTATATATGTTTGTTTACCAAACAAATCTTTCTTAAAATCAACTTTCTTATCTTCCCCTAAAGGAAGATTATTCATATCAAGAGTTGTTACTTTGAACATTTGTCCTGATCCTTCACAATCTGCTCCTGTTATAATTGGACTATGAAAATATACATAGTTATTACTTTGAAAATATTCATGTATAGCATGAGCAGCTACACTTCTTACTCTAAAAACTGCATTAAATAAGTTTGTTCTTGGTCTTAAGTATGCTAGTTCTCTTAAGAATTCTCTTGTATGTCTTTTAGGTTGAATTGGATAATCTTCAGGACAGTCACCTAATACTTCAACATTTTTAACTTTCATTTCATGACTTTGTCCACTACCTTGTGATTTAATTATTGTTCCACTAACTCTTATAGCTGAACCTACTCTAATTTTACTAATCATATCAAAATTAGATAATTCTTTATCATATACAAGTTGTAAATTTTGAAAATATGTTCCATCATTAAAATCAATAAATCCAAAATTAGATTGATTTCTATTATTACGAACCCAACCTTCTAATACTACATCTTTATTTTCGTAGTCTTCTATTTTTTTAAATAAATCTTTAACATCCATATATTTCATCTTCCTTTCCTAAAATAAAAAGAGATGGTAAAAGGAGTCATAATGACGATTACCATCCCTTATTTAACTTAATTATTATAACGGTTTCCCGGGAATACTTACTACTAGTTCAATATTCCACTCAGTGGTGTTATTCATATATATAGTTTATTAGTTTTCACCAATCACTAACTCTCTTTAAAACATCTATATATTACTTCTCCACATCAAAGATTTATGACCTAATTATACATTCATTAAATTAGTTTGTCAAATCTTATTTAATTATCATAAAATAATTAAATATATTCTATTCTAAAAGAAACACCATTTATTGAACGTGGCTCATTGTTTCAGTAATATATTTTTTGCTTCTATTAAAAATGTATCTTTCTTTGCTTGATTAAACATATTAAGTACATTTGGAAGTGCTATTCTCCACTAATGTAAATCCATTCTTTTTCATATCACACATCCTTATTATATTTATATATTATACAATATAAGAAGTACTATTTCTATTACCTTTCTTATTGTCACATCATAAATAACAACATATTTTTTTAGCTAAATAAAACATAACTTTATATAACATTACTTACTATATCATAAAATTATTTATTATTTATTAAATTATCATTAAGTATTTTTTCTAAATCTTCTTTTTTAAATGGCTTAGAAATATAACCATCAAATCCATATTTTATATATTTGTCTTTAGATGAAGTAAGAGCATCAGCAGTAAAAGCTATGACCTTAGTATTAAAATTATTTATATTTTTTAATTCTTTTAATGTATCAACACCATTCATATCTTTCATCATTATATCCATAAATATAAGATCATATTTTTCATTATTATTTATTTTATCAATACATTCGCTACCATTTTTACATGTCGATAATTTTATATTATATTTAGAAAGTAATCTAGATAAAACTTTATTATTAAGTTCATCATCATCAACAAGTAATATAGTTTTATTATCATATGTAATATTGTTATCATTAGAATTATTATCTACTACATTTGATATTTTTTGTGGTATTTCTATACTAAATACACTACCGCTGCCATAATAACTTCTTACATTAATAGTACCATTCATTAAATATATTAAATCTTTTGATACTAATAATCCTATACCATCTCTATCAACATCACTGTTAATATCATTATCTATACCTTTTTTACTAAATATCTTATTTAAGTCTTCACTCTTAATACCTATTCCAGTATCTTTTACTTCTATTTGTAAATTACATATATTATTTTCAATAACACTATTTATTGTTAAAGTAATAGTTCCTTTATCAGTATATTTAAATGCATTAGTAAGTAAATTATTTATTATTTCTTTTATTTTAGTCTTATCTCCATATAAAACATTCGGAGTATTTTCAGATATTGAATATTTAAATACTACATCTTTTTTACTAGACATTTTCTTATTTAATAGTATTAATCTTTCTACTTCTTTTCTTATATCATAATTCTTTTCTTTTAATTCTAGTTCTTTATTTTCTATCTTATTTATATCTATAACATTACCAACTAAATCTAATAATGAAGAAGATGCATCGTTAAGATCATTGATACTTTCTTTTATCTCATTTGATAAATTATCAGTATGCATACTCATATATTCTATAGAATTAATTATTGATGTAAGTGGTGTTCTTAATTCATGAGATATATTATTTAAGAAATTAGTTTTATTCATATCTTTCTTTAATGCATTAACTCTTAATTCATTTATGATATTATATTCTTTTATAGAAGGGCTTTCAATATACATATATATTAAATATGTTATGAATAACATTATAGTTGTTGGTACTAAAACACTAGTAAATTTAAATTGTAATATAGTTAATACAAATAATAATATTAATATAGAATAAATACTATTTGATTTAGTAACTTTTATTATTTTATGATTTAATATTACTTGTATCAAAGAAACAATATTTATAGTTAATATTGATATAGTAAGTACTAATATACTATTCTTAGATAATGTAATTATTATCGATAATATTATAAGTATGATACATTCTATTATATAAAGTAATTTAGTATTTTTAGTATTTGTTATAATGAATATATAAGTATTTAATATTAAATACCATGATATAGTAAATATATAGTATAAATTTTTATATATATCTATAATTATATTACTTGAACCAATAGTATTTGAAAGTAAATAAATTACTATTTCTAAAATATATCCAATTAATATAAATAAAGATAAACAAAAGAATACATTTCCTGACTTTATTTTACTATTTCTTTTTAATTTAAAATTGATTAGTAATGATATTAAAAATATTATACCTGTTATTAAATATATTAGTTTCATATTAACCTCTCTATTATATAGTTATTATATCATATTTTGATAATTAAAAAAGGTGTACGAGACATCTTATAATGTTTTTGTTATTTGAGGAGATTTAATTATATTACCATCTATATATTCTCCATAATAATAATCTGGTGGCCATACTGTTACTGATTTATCAACTATTAATCCAAAATATATTTTCATACTATCTGTATTACAGAATTTTGCAATTTCATCTACAAATCTTAATCCTTCATTTATTACTCCATCATCATAAGTAAAATTATCTTTGTAAAACATTAAATTTCCATTCATATAATAACCACGAGTTATTTTATTAAATTCTTCTCTTGTCATTCCTTTACTACTACAATATTCAAAATGTGACATACCATTATTTTTAATAAATTCTATTTTATTATCATATATAATAAAAGCTATTCTTTGTTTATGAAAATCTCTTGTTTCATCTTTTGTTTCATATCTATAATCCATAATATCACCTACCGCAAATATTATACAAAAAAAGATATAGAAAATCTATATCTTAAATTCTTCAAAGAAGTCACTCATAGTAAGTTGTTCTCTTGATTCTTTTTTAGGTGTTTCTTTTTTTTCTTCTTTTATTTCTTCTACTTGTGTTTCTTCTTTTGGCATTTCTATTTTAGTAATATCTTTAAGTCTACTAACAACAAATATATCTTCTATATTCTTTTTAGTAATTTGACTTCCTGTACTTAATTTATCCATGATATTTATATCACTTGATTTCATATATCCTATATCACCATCAAGAATGCCAAATATTGTTTTACTATTTGTGTTATAACATCTAAATAAATTATATTGTTTAGTTTTAGGACTCTTAATAATTAATGAACCTTTTTTAGCCCTTGTTGTCTTTTGTATTTCATCTACTTTTATTCTTTTAGCAGTATTTCTATCTGTAAATACTGTTATATATTCTTTATTAGGATCTACATTAAATGAACTAATTACTTCATCATTACTTCCTAGATTTATTGATTTAACACCACTTGTTCTAAGACCAACTAATGGTATTTCACTAGTAGAATATTTTAATGCATAACCCTCTTTAGTAACAACAATTGTGTCTTCATACATTTTATTACTTACACTAATTACTTCATCATTGTCTTTTAATTTAAACATAGCAATAGGTTTAGAATATCTTGATACTTCAAAGTCTTTTAAAGTCATTCTTTTAACCATACCATTTTTAGTAAATGCAGTAATTATTGTTTTATCAAATTTAGATATTCCAAATGATTGGATTATTTTTTCTCCATCACTTACTTTAATATAATTAGATATATGACTACCTATATCTTTATATTTAGCTTCATTTATATCTCTTACTGGTAAATATAAATAGTTACCTAAATTAGTAAATAATAATACTGTATCAACATTATTAATCTTAAAGAATCCTGTTATATAATCATTTTCTCTTACTCCTGGATACTCATTAGGTGTTGCATTATATGATTTCATTGATACCTTTTTAACATATCCACTATTAGATATACATACGATAAAGTCTTCTTTACTTATCATATCAAGTGTATCTATCTTAATTTCACTTACTTCATCTTTAATAGTAGTACGTCTTGGATCAGCATATTCTTTCTTAATACTTCTAAGTTTATCTTTAATAACAGATAATAATTTTTCTTCACTAGAAAGTATTTCTCTAAAATATGCGATTTCTTTAGTAAGTTCTTCAAATTCATTTTTAAGTTCAGTTACATCAGTATTAGTTAATTTATATAACTGCATCATAACAATTGCTTCTGCTTGAGCACGAGTAAATTCATATTCATGCATTAAATTTTCTATCGCATCACTTTTATTTTTACTTTTACGAATTGTTTTAATAACTTCATCAAGTATATCAAGTGCTTTAATAAATCCTTCTATAATATGAATTTTCTTTAAATCAACATCTAAATCAAATTTAGTTCTCTTTATTACTACTTCTTTATTATGAGCAATGAATGCATCTAATATATCAAGTATTCCAAGCGTTTTTGGAGTTTTATTTACTATTGCGACCATATTATATGCATAATTTACTTGTAAATCAGTATTCTTAAGTAAATAATTTATTATTAAATCTCTATTAGCATCCTTCTTAAGCTCTATAACTATACGAAGTTCATCATTTCTATCTGATTCATCTCTTACTTCAAGTATTCCATCTATTTTTTTATCAAGTCTTATTTCTTCTATTTTACTTATTATGTTTTTCTTGATAGTATCATATGGAATTTCTGTTATGATTATTTGATTTTTACCTTTTGTATTATCAAAATCATATCTTGCTTTTACTACTACTTTTCCTTTACCAGTTGTATATGCTTTTATAAGAGCATCTTTTCCTTCAACTATACCACCCGTTGGAAAATCTGGGCCTTTTACTATATCCATTATTGTATCAATTCTACAATTAGGACTATCTATTCTTTTAATAGTTGCATCTATTACTTCACCTAAATTGTGTGGTGGGATATTAGTTGCATATCCAGCACTTATACCAGTTGAACCATTTACTAAAAGATTTGGAAAGTATGCTGGTAAAACTGTTGGTTCATAGCTATAATCATCAAATGTTAAAGCCATTTCAACTGAATCTTTATCTATATCTTCTAAAAGTACATTACTTATTTTAGCAAGTCTCGCTTCTGTATAACGCATTGCGGCTGGTCCATCTCCATCAATTGAACCATTATTTCCTTGCATATCTACAAGTATTACTCTTTGTTTCCATTTTTGACTAAGTCTTACCATCGCATCATAAACAGATGTATCTCCATGTGGATGGTAATTACCTATAACATTACCTACTGTTTTAGCAGATTTTCTTGTTTCTTTATCATATGTATTTTTATCTTTATACATTGAATAAAGTATTCTTCTTTGAACAGGTTTTAGTCCATCACGTACGTCTGGTAGTGCCCTATCTTGAATAATATATTTAGCATATCTACCAAAACGTTCTCCCATGATTTCTTCAAGAGCAAAATCATTTATCTTTTCTATTATTGTTGTTTCTTTTTCTTTTGCCATTATTTTGCTCCTTTCGTATAATCATCTTCAAGTGTAAATTCTACGTTTTCTTCAATCCATTCTTTACGAACTTCAGAATCATCTCCCATTAGAACTCCAACTCTTTTTTCAGCAAGTGCTTTATCATCTATTCTTACTTTTACAAGAGTTCTACTTGATGGATCCATTGTTGTTTCCCATAATTGATCTGCATTCATTTCACCAAGTCCCTTATAACGTTGAACTGTATATTTACCTTTAAATGTATTTTTAAATTCATTTAGTTCTTCATTTGTATTTATATATTTTTTATCTTTATTATATTTAACTAGATATAATGGTGGAACTGCTATATAAAGCATACCATGTTCAATTAAATCTCTCATCCATCTATAGAAAAATGTAAGAAGTAATGTTTGAATATGCGCTCCATCATCATCGGCATCGGTCATTATTATAACTTTACCATAGTTTGATTCAGTATAATCAAAATCAGCTCCTACTCCAGCACCTATTGCATGTACTATTGTATTTATTTCTTCATTTTTAAATAGGTCTGCAACTGTTGATTTTTCACAGTTAATTATTTTACCTCTTAATGGTAATATTGCTTGATGACGCTTATCTCTACCACTCTTAGCAGTACCACCGGCACTGTTTCCTTCAACTATGAATAGTTCATTTTTATGATATTCTTTACTTTGTGCAGGTGTTAGTTTACCAAGTAATACTTTTTCACTTTTACCTTTACCCTTTCCAGCTCTTGCTTCTGCTCTTGCTTTTCTAGCTGCTTCACGAGCAAGTTTACTCTTTAATGCTTTATCCATTATAGATGTAGCTGATTCTTTATTTTCTTCTAAATAGTAAGATAATTTTTCATATACTACACTTTCCACTACTGTTCTTGCTTGTGGCGTACCAAGTTTACCTTTAGTTTGTCCTTCAAATTGAAGTAAATTTTCAGGTATTTTTAAACTAATTATTGCTGTTAAGCCTTCTCTTGTATCACTACCATCAAGTCCTTCTTTACTCTTAAGTAGATTGTTTGCTCTAATATATTCATTAAATACTTTAGTAAGTGCTGTCTTAAATCCAACTTCATGACTACCACCATCAACAGTTTTAACATTGTTAACAAATGACATAATGTTTTCATTATATGAATCAGTATATTGCATTGCAATATCAACTTCTATACCATTCTTTTCTCCACTAAAGTTAATTACTTTTTGAAGTACATCTTTTCCTTCATTAACATATTCTACAAAAGATACAAGTCCATTATCATAACAATATGTATTATGTTTATCATCTTCCTCATCTATAACTTCCATAGTAAGACCATTTATAAGAAAAGCACTTTCTTGCATTCTTTCACATATTGTAGTGTAACTAAATCTTGCATTACCAAATATTTCTTCATCTGGGAAAAATTCTACAGTTGTACCTGTTTGTTTAGTTGTACCTATTTGTTTTAGTTCTTTATCTACGTGTCCACCATTCTTAAATGATATTTCACATATCTTACCTTCTCTACAAATGGTAACTTTCATCCATTTAGATAATGCATTAACAACAGAAGAACCAACACCATGTAGTCCTCCTGATACCTTATATCCATCTGTTTCAAACTTTCCACCAGCATGTAATACTGTATAAATTACTTCTGGTGTTGACTTTCCTGAAGAATGTTTTCCAATTGGAACTCCACGTCCTTCATCACTCACTCTTACACTTCCTACTTTAGTAAGAGTAACTGTTATTTTTTTACCATATCCGTTTATGGCTTCATCTATCGCATTGTCAACGATTTCCCACACTAAATGATGTAGTCCTCTTTTATCAGTACTACCTATATACATACCAGGTCTTTTACGAACTGCTTCAAGACCTTCTAATATTTTTATTGATTTTTCATTATATTCTGCCATAATCACCTAATCTCCATAACTCATTATACAAAAAATTAAAAAAAGTGTAAAGAAAAGGTTTACACTTTCATTGTTAATATATTTACATATTTTTATAAGTCAACATATTCCATATCTTTCTTCTTATCAAGTTCAGTTGTAAACTTACTTGTACTTTCCACTGGTGCTTCACTATCTTCTTTTATAGGCTTTGGTGGTTCTTTTACTTCAATTGGTTCAAATATATTTTCTTCTTTAGACATAGCTTTTTCTTTTTCCATACCAAGCAAATCTATTTTAGCAGCTTTATATGGAGCAGGTTTCTCCATAAGTTGTAAATCACTTTTAAAAACTGAATCTACTATTGGACCTTCATCTACTATTTCATTATTTTCAGCATTAATTTCATCTTGTGTCATTAAATTTATACTTTCATCTTTAGCATTATCAAGTGCCTTAAAATATTCTTCATCACTTATTTTATATTGTTTATCGCTTATAAATAATAGTGGATAGAAACATATAGGTAAAAATACAAGTCCCATCTTAAATCCAAATGATGTATTAAATACAGTACCAAGCTTATAAGACATAATCATAAGTACAATTAAATTAACTCCAGGAACAAAGAACAATATTCCCCAAAAAATAGACATATCTACTATTTCTAACATAGTAAATAAATTTATAATTGGATAATATGCAGTTTTTTCTCCTTTATGTGCTTTCTTAAAGATATTTTTTCCACCCAACATTATAAGAATTGATCTTGTAAATGTTATACCAAGCACTATAAAAACTACTGTTACAAGTGTATTTATTGTTGATGGTGACATAATTTTTCCTCCTATTTTCTATATATATCATACAATAATACGTATTTTTTTGCAATAATTTATAAAAAATATCATTTTTTTCAAAAAAATGGTTGCTTTTTTCTAAAAAATAGTATAATATTAAGTAGTCAGCTTTAATTGTGACTTAATTTCAAGTTAAATTTAAGCAGATGGGCTTGTAGCTCAGGCGGTTAGAGCGTTCGTCTGATAAGCGAAAGGTCGATGGTTCAAGTCCATCCAGGCCCACCATTTTATATAAATGGCCCGTTGGTGAAACGGTTAACACACACGCCTTTCACGCGTGCATTTATGGGTTCAAATCCCGTACGGGTCACCATATTTTGATACGAAATCCCTTATTTAGGGATTTTTTGTTGCTTATTTTCCAAAAAAGAGTGGTACTTTTTTCATATTTTCCACCTATTCTATGGAAATTCATTTTAAAATAAAAAATAACTATCTTAAATAGTTATCATAAATATACATCAATCACAAGTATAAGTTTTACTATGTTCTTTTATATCATCAACAGTAACCTCATCATTAAATTTATCATATGAAGCAGTAGTTTCAATATAAAATTCATCATTATATGCTTTAACAGATGTTATTACTCCATCTTTTACTTCAATACAATAATCTAAACTAACTGCAAGTAAATCTAACTTTGGCCCTTTTACTGAATTAGCACCAGTAAATTTTTGATTTCTAATAGCAGCAGTATCCATTTCTTTCTTAGTTTCACTATAAAGTTTTCCAACTTCAATTATAAACGCTTCCTTCTTAGACTTAAAAAAATAATCAATTACTCTTGGAACGACTAAAGTTACAAGAACAGCTAAAATAGCTATAACAGCTAAAATTTCTACTAATGTAAATCCATCTTTTTTCATAACAATCAACCTATCTTTCAATATATATTTTATCACATTAAAATATTTAATCAAATAAAAGATGTAAAGTAGTATATTCTTTACATCTCTTTTATTTTTGAAACTATATCATCTATTTTCACTAGTTCTTGATTACCTGTTACCATATCTTTTAATGTAACTGAATTATTTTTTAGTTCATCTTCACCTATTATGATAACTTTATCTATTTTTTCACGATTAGCATTATTCATTGCTTTCTTTAATTTTATATTATTAAGTTCTGTTAATACTTTTATATTGTTTTGTCTTAACATATTAGATATTTCAAATAAGTATTTATCATTATTAAATGAATAAACATACACGTCATACTTCTTTAATTCTTTTGATTCTCTTTCTTTAAGTAGTGTATACATTGGTTCTAATCCAAATGACATACCTATTGCTGGATACTCTTCACCATTGTGTAAAAAGTTGGTGATTATTTTATCATATCTTCCACCACCACCTAAAGCTGATTTAAATTCACCAGTTTTATCAAATATTTCCCATACTGTTCCAGTATATATTTCAAGACCTCTTGCTAAAAAAGGTGTAAACTTACATAAATCTAAATTCAAATCTTTAATAAGTTTATCTAAACTATTAAGTTCATTTATTCCTTCTGTTAATAATTCTACATTTGTATTTCCTAGTTCACTTGTTAACATTTCTAAATCATATTCAAAATATTTAAATACTTTATCTACTACTTCTTTAGATGATAATTCTTCAAGTTCACTTTCAATATCATCTCTAGTTAACTTATCTAATTTATCAATTAATGTTATGAATGCTCCAATATTTTCTTTAGGAACACTTACATATTCAAGTAATCCACTCAAGAATTTTCTATTGTTATATCTTATTTCAACATCAAGATTAAATTCTTTAAATACTTCTTTACTCATCATGAAATATTCTATTTCAGCATAAGGAGATTCAACTCCACAAGCATCAACATCACATTGATAAAATTCACGAGCTCTACCTAATTTTACAGGTCCATCTCTAAATACTTTACCTATTTCGTATCTCTTAAATGGTAATATAAGTCCTTTATTCATACCAATTACTTTAGAAAATGGTACTGTTAAATCATAACGAAGACCTATATCTCTCATACCTTGATCTTTAAACTTATAAACTTCCTTTAATATTTCAGCACCGCCTGCATATTTACTCGCAAGTAAATCATAGTAGCATAATATTGGTGTTTCAAGTGGTAAAAATCCATATAGTTCAAACTTTTTCTTTAAGGTATCAGTAATTCTATTTCTAATAATTTGTTCTTCAGGTAAAAAATCACTAGTACCTTTTAAATTCATTAATTTAAAATCTTCTTTCATTATCTACTTCTTCCTTCACTAAATTCTTCTTCATAATATATGTTATTACCATATGTATTATATAATTTATTATTATAATTTCTTTTGAATTCTTCTTCAATTAATATAAGTTTGGTAAGTAATGTTTTATATTCACTTTCTAACATATATTCTTTATATTTATTAATAATTATTCCTTTTAATTTATTTACTTCATCTAATACAAGTCCTGCATCTCCATCAGTTGTATCTTCATCATTTAGTATTTTTATCATAAATTTTATTACTTTATCTATTTTTTTATTTATTCTTCTACGTATGTATGTTTCACATAAATTAGGGTCTATTAAAATAATTTTATCAGCTTTGATAGTTAAATCTTTTACATTGTTTTTAGGAGTAACAGATAGTCCAACTATCTTAACGTTATGATAAGTTAATTTCTTTTCTTCTCCTTTATGTTCTATTACATATCTCATACATATCACCTATAATAAATCTTTTCTATATTCTTTTGTTATTCTTTTTCTTTCACTTTCTCTATATTCATTTATTAGTTTATGGTTACCATTTAGTAATACTTCTGGTACTTCCATTCCTCTAAATTCTCTTGGTTTAGTATAAACTGGATAATCAAGTAAATTATCATTGAAACTTTCATATTCAAGACTTGTACTTGTTATTACTCCATCAATTAGTCTTACCACTGAGTCTGTTATCATCATTGCTGGTAATTCCCCACCCGTAAGTATAAAGTTACCAATTGAAACAAGTTCATCAGCAAGAGTATATATTCTTTCATCAAATCCTTCATAATGACCGCATATTATTATAAGATGTTTTTTATCTTTAAATTCATATGCTTTCTTTTCATTATAAGTTTCACCTCTTGGAGTAAGTAAGATAACAGTTGAATCTTCTGTTCTAATACTTTCTACTGCATTAAATACAGGTTCACACATCATTATCATACCACCACCACCACCAAATTGATAATCATCAACTTGATTATTTTTATATGGTGTATAATCTCTTATATCAATAATATTTATTTCTACTTTTCCTTTTTCAATAGCTCTTTTCATAATGCTCTCTGTCTTGAAGCCATCAAACATACTAGGAAATAATGTTAATATATCTATTTTCATAAGAACACTCCTATATCATGAAAATAAATACTTTTATTTTCTTTATCTATTTTAGTAATAAAATCTTTATTATATGGTATTAACTTATTATTAACTCTTAACATATTATTACCATTATCACTTCTATATTCAGTTATTTTACCAACATATTTATTATCATTATACACATCCATATTTATTAGTTCACTTATAAGTATTTCATCATCTTTAAGATTAAGAATAGATTCATCAATATATACTTTACTACCTTTATATTTTAATACATCATTTATATAGTCTATTCCTTTAAATTTAACCATATCAAATTGTTTATGTTTTCTATATGTTTCAATTATTTCTTTATCTTTATTTTCTCCAATATAAAGAAGAGTGTTTTCTTTAAAAATTCTATCTTTAAATTCAAAATCACTTACTATTCTTACTTCGCCCTTAAGGGCATGTGTATTAACTATCCTTCCAATAAATATGTATTTCATAACAACCTCTTCACTTATATAAATAATATAATATTATAGCAGTAGATACTCCTACATTTAAACTTTCACATTTAGGATTCATATCTATTCTAACTATTTCATCACATAAACTTAATATATTATCTTTTACTCCATTCCCTTCATTTCCAAATATTATAGCAAATTTGCGAGTTTTTTCAAGTTTTTCAAGTGAAATAGAAGATTTTAATGATGTACCTATTACTTTAATATTTCTATTCTTTATCTCACTTATCAACTCTTCAATATTACCTATTATTATATTAGTATTAAATATCATACCACCAGTACTTCTTAATACTTTTTCATTATATGGACTTACTGAATCATTACTAAATATAATAGTGTCTATATCAAAGGCAACTGCATTTCTTATAATAGTACCAGCATTACCAGGATCTTGCACTCCATCTAATATAAGTATTTTAGAACCTATTTTATTATCATTTTTAATTTTCGCAACACCTAGTAATCTTGGAGTACTCTTTAAATCACTCATACTTTTCATAACATCAAGAGTAACTATATCATAAGGAACATCATAATTACATTCATAGTTTTCAAGAACAAATAATTCTACAAGTAAATTATTTTTAATAGCTTCTTCTACTAAGTTTTCTCCTTCAATAACAAATAATCCTTTTTCTATAGAATATTTCTTATTTAAAAGTTTTCTAATCTCTTTGATTCTATTATTATCTTTAGATGTTATAAGCATGTTATTCCTCCTTTAATACTTTGGTACTCTCTTTATAATCAGGTTTATATTTCTTAACAATATTCCAAAAATTCTTTGAATGATTAAATTCTATTAAATGAGATAGTTCATGTATAATTACATAATCTATTTCATTAATACTATATTTTATTAATTCAAAATTTAGTTTAATAAGTTTTTTACTTTTATTACAGTAGCCCCACTTTCGAGTCATTTTACCTATTAACAATTCTGGATATGGAATATCTTCTTCAAATAAATTATAACATATTTCTAGTCTTTCATTAAATATTCTTTCTGCTTCTTTTTTAAGAAATGTATTTAAATATGTTTTGTTTTTAACATAAACTTTATCATCTATAAATTCTATTTTAGAAACTATATTTAATATTATAACGTCATACTTATTTCCTAAATAATAAAATTCTTCTTTCTTTTGCTCTTTCTTTTGTATTCTTTCATTCATTTCAAGTATTGAATCTTTATTCTTTTCAATAAATGACTTAATTAATCCCTTAGTAACAAAATAATTACATGTAATATATATTCCATCTTTTTTAACTCTTAAATACATATTCTTATTGTTTTTTTTAGTTATAAATACTTTGAATGTTTTATTATCTAGTGTAATTTCCATAATGTACCTCTTTTTAATTATAACATGTTTTTTACTATATAAAAAGCATTCTTTAAGAATGCTTTATGTTACATTGTTATATTTGGTACTTCTTCTATAGTTGGTACTTCTATAACTTCTGTTTCTTGTACTGGTGGTTCTTCTATAGTTGGCGGTTCTACTACTTCATTAATAGTTTCGCCTTCTACTTCTGTTTCACCTGTTAGAACTTCAGTCTTATCTTCTTCTTGTTCTTTCCACACAGCTTCAAGTTTATTTTCACCATCTTCTATAGGTTTATAATTTTCATCTACTGGAGTAACTATTGGATTTTCAGGATCTTCTGGATTTTCTTCTTTAGTAACCCATCCATCAAAAACTTTTTCTTTTTCTTCAACATTATCTCCAACTGATATTTCAGTATTACTTCCAGCTTTCTTTTTAGCCTCACTTAACTTGATTTGATTTTCAATCGCTTCTAAAGCTTCATCTGGAATTACTTCCATACTTGTTTCAGTTTTCTCATCAACTTTTACGAAGTAAGTTGGTGTTTCAAGTCCTACATCACTTGGTTTTGGAACCTCATATTTTTCTATTTCTTCTTCATTATAACCAACTGTTACAGTAGTATCTTCACTTACATATATAACTGTTGCTTTACCACACTTAGTATATATATTAGTGTTTCCTGTTACTTCAATAACCTCATTCTTTGCATATTTAATTACTGAACTTCCAAGCGAACTTGTATATCCTAGTAATTTAGCTCCATTAGGACAACTATAATCAGCATTAAGCGTATAGTTACTTAAATTAGCTTTAGCTAAATCTTCTGATCTAATTAATGTATTATCTTCATCATAATAACTAACTGTATAATATTTTACAAATTTAGCATATAAATTGATAATGTTTTCACTATCAGCATATTTAATTATACTTGGATTTAATGATGTAACTTTATTTGTATAAGCAGTATCAGTATACCATCCATCAAATATCATATCAGCATCATAACCATCAAATAATTCAACATTACCATCTTTAATATTATAACTAGTTACATTATTGCTAGTTCTATCATATTTAATAGTATATGTTGTTAATGAACAAGTCATATAGATATTAGTATCTTTAGTTATATTCTTTGTAAAATCAAATTCAGTGTCACTTGTTTCATCAGTATAGTATTTACAATTTTCATAACCTGATACCTCATGTGCTTTAACTTTACTGTTGTTTTCTATTTCAGTCATGTATGAATATTTTTCATCAATCATGAAGAATGTAACAGTAAGTTTCTTTGTGTGAGTCTTAGTTGTATTTTCAGTCTTAGTTGATAATTTTTTAACAACTACTTTCTTTGTTGTTGGTTCAACATCTTTGTCTTTCTTGTCATCTTCTCTTTTAACTGGTGTTGTTGTCTTGTTGTTATTTGGTTTAACAGGATCATCTTCCTCTTTCTTTTCACAGCCAACTAGAAGACCAATTATTGTACCAACAATTACTAATATAGCAATAGCCACAAAAATGATAACTCTTTTGTCGTTATCTTCTTCTTCCATGAAGTTATCTTTTACGTCTATTACTTTTTTAGTATTGTTCTTTCCTTTCTTCATATTATAACCCTCCTATAGCAGTATTGTCTTTACTACTCTTAAACTCATTATATATTTTTTTATTATGTAAATCAATATGTAATGTAAATTAGATGTAAATTAAAAAAATAACATTTTTCAATACCATCTTTTTACAATTTAGTTTACATGTTTAGCCAATTCTAAATGCTGGTGAAACGCCATATACATCGTTTGACCAAGAATCATATATTTCTTCATATCACACTTCCTATTCTATAAAAATTAGACAACATAAAAAGTACTATTTCTAGTACCTTCATTATTTTGATTCTATTTTTTATTGTTTTAGAAATCTCTATTTCTTAAGAATGCTGGCATTTCTAATTCATCATCGTCATCATCTTTGATTTCTTGAACTGATTTCTTTTCTCCTTCTATTGAGCGATAAAGTGGTTCAGTTGAATCTTCAAATCCTGTTGCGATAACTGTAACAACTATTTCATCAGTTAATGCTTCATTGATAACAGCACCAAATATGATATTTACATCTGTATTGGCTACTGCTCTTACAACTTCAACAGCATCTTCTGCTTCAAAAAGTCCCATGGAATTACCACCAGTTATATTAACAATACAATCTGTTGCTCCATTGATAGTTTGTTCAAGTAGTGGACTATTTACTGCTTGTTTAGCAGCTTCTACTGCTCTATTATCTCCAAATCCAACACCTATACCAATAAGTGCATCCCCTCTATCTTCCATGATAGTTCTAACATCAGCAAAGTCTAGGTTAACAAGTCCTGGAACACTAATTAAGTCACTTATTGATTGAACTCCTAAACGAAGAACATTATCAACTTCTTTAAATGCTGCATTAAGTGGAGTACTTCTATCAATTAAATCTCTTAACTTATCATTAGGTATCACAACAATAGTATCAACATGTTTTCTAAGTTCATCAAGTCCAACTAAAGCATAATCCATTCTTTTCTTACCTTCAAACTTAAATGGCTTAGTTACTATTGCAACTGTTAAACATCCAAGATTTTGTGCGATTTCAGCAACAACTGGAGCCGCTCCTGTACCAGTTCCACCACCAAGACCACAAGTAACAAATACCATATCAGCTCCTCTTAAAGCATCCTCAATTTCTTCTTTTGCTTCAAGTGCTGCTTCTCTACCAACCTCTGGTCTAGTACCTGCTCCTCTTCCTTTAGTTATAGTCTTTCCTAATTGAATTTTATTTTCGGCATGAGATACATTTAATACTTGTTGATCAGTATTCGCAACAATGAATTCAACTCCTCTAAGTCCTGAATCTATCATTCTATTTACTGCATTACATCCGCCACCACCGACACCAATTACTTTTATATCGGCTATTTGATCCATCTCTAAATTATTCATATTTCACTCCTTAATCGTTGAAAAAATATCCATATATTTTTCCAAGTACTGTGCTATTATTACTTTTCTTTGTATTTATAAGTTCACTTTGACTTTCTTCATCAACTGTATAAGCAAGTTTATTTCTAAACGCTAACTTATCATGATAATATTTTATTAGTCCAAGAGAACTAGAATATTTATTGTGTCTGCATCCTATTTCTTTTACTTTATAAGATTTCATTTCTCTACCAAACACTTCATCGACAACTAGATTAAAATCATTTACCTCTGTTGTTCCTCCAGTTATTATTATATAACTAATTTCCATCTTTGTTAAGAGGTTAATTTGCTTTTTTACTAGTTCCAATATCTCTTTTATTCTTGAATTAATTATTTCACTTAATTCATATTGACTTATTTTTATATTCTCTTTTGTATTATTTTCTACATCTTCACTCCACGAAGTAGATGCATTTCTTTTAGATGCTAAAGCAAATTTTTCCTTCAATACTTTTGCACTCTTTCTACTTATATCATATATGTAACAAATATCTCTGTCAATATTTTTTCCACCAATTTCTATATTTTCTGTTTCAATCATTATTCCTTTTTTGAATATGCTTACTTCAGTTTTTTCATCACCTATATTAACTACTGCTGTATTCTTCTTATCAAGTTCACTAGTCTTAAATTCATAATAGTCAGCGATACCGCCAAAATTTATATCTACAACTCCTACTCCTAAATTTTCTAAAAGTGAAACGGCTGTATACACATTCTTTTTAGGTGCTAAACTTATTACTGCCTTACATGATAATTTCTCAGCTTTCATACCTTTTGGATCTTTTACTTTTTCTTTATCATCAATAACAAATTCAATTGGCATAATTGATATGAATTCTTTATTATTAGGTACTTTATTATAAACACATGATTGTAAAACAGATACTATATCATTACCATCAATAATACCTTCTTCATTTCTAACATTAGTACTACCTTCAGTTATTATAAACTCAGCATAATATGATGGAACTAATAAAACTACTTTATTAATTTTAATATTTAACATTTCTTCGGTTCTGTTAAATGCTTCTTTTAATGATACAAGTGTTTCTTCAGGATTTACTATTATTCCCTTCTTAACCCCTTTTGATTTTACTTCAGATACAGACAAAACATTAACTTCATTATTATAAACTTCACCTACTACAAGTTTTATTGTAGATGAACCAATATCTAAACTAGAAATTATCTCCTTCATGTATCCTCCTATAATCTATAAAAACATTATATCAAAAAAAATTCTTTTTTTAAAGAATTACTTCATCAAAATCATATTTTATATCAAAAAAGTAATATGGATTTTCTATTTTACTAGTTTTATTATATGTAATACAAATTATTAATTTCTTTGTTTCTCCACCATTTATAATATCATTTACATTTGTAGATATATCTATATTAACATCTTTAAGTTGTACATTTGAATTTATATTTAATATTCTTATATTCTTTATTATTGCATTTATATTACCTATATTTGTTAAATCTATACTAAAGGAATTAGCTTTTCTAAATTCATTTAAATCTTCTACTTTTATTTTAATAGTATCACTATCACTATCTAATTTAACATTCATAGTAGTATCTGCATCAATAGTTACATTATTAAATACAATATCATAGTATTTTCTTTTATAATCTATATTTCCTTTTTGACTAAAATTAGTATTAAGATAAGAATATGTCAAAACAAAAATAAATAATATTAGAAATACTATAGATATAGAATAACTTATTATTTTACCTTTCATATTCTTTTCTCCTATACTATTATAAATAATAACATATTTTTTTATAAAATAAAAGTGTAAATAAAAAGAAGTGAACTTTGTATTCGCTTCTAACTAAATTATTTTGTTAAAGATACAATAGAGGTTGATGATGCTACTTTTAATAATTCTTCATTTGATAAGTTTTCTCCAATGATATAGTAATCTTTACCATTCATAGTCCAGTTTAATGAAGAACCTGAAAGTGAACCCATCACTGTTTCATAGAATACTAGTTCACCATCTTTTGAAGTTACTTCAAATTCTTTAGGTACTTTACTAGCTTCCTCTATTAATATAAATGACTTTTCTCCAGTAAATGTTAATATAACTCTCTCTGTATCATCAGTTTTTACTGTTTCTTCACTTTTAAATTTTGTTCCTGTTGGTAAGTACATTGGATAAACTACTTCATCTATTTTGCCTACATTGTCTATTGTATTATCACTAGCAGTATTTTCTACTTCGAAATTATCTTCTTTAAATTCAGGCTTAAAATCTATTTTAGATATTTTGAATTTTATATTAACTATTCCTTCTTTATTAAATACTTCTACTAGTTCTGGTTTCATATCTTTATCAAATGTAATTTTTTGACTTATTAATGATGTATTATTTGGATAATTAACTGTAGACCCTAATATATATTTATCTTCTTTTTCTTCAAATGTAACATTAGAATCATTTTCAAGATCTTTGAGTAGTGATGATAATATATATGCTTGACTACTATTATATGGCCATTCACTTTGAAATTTGAAACTCTTATTTAAACTTGGAGTTACTACAAATACACCATTTTCATTTTTAAGTATTATTTGTTCATGACGATTATCTTTGTTTATAAGTGATGCTTTATAATATTCTCCTTCCATATAGTCAACTGTTACATTATAGTGATATAATTCTTCATTACTAACTATGTCCATTTCACCAGTTAGTTTATACATACTGTTATCATTTAGTAATTTTTTATATTTTTTAATAGATGAACTTGAATCCATTTTATTACATCCAACTAAAAGTAAACATGTCATTAATAGTACTATTATCTTTTTGATATTAATTCCCCCTTCACAATAAATTATATTTTTATTTATTATTTATATGAATATAATTTTATTTTTTTGTACATAATAGTAGTATGTAAGGAGGAATTAATGAATACGCTATATAAGATTGCACTTACTCTTGTTATTATAGGTGCGATAAATTGGGGAATGGTCGGTATATTTAATGTTAATTTAGTATCCCTTCTTTTTGGAGTAGACACATTCTTAACTAATTTTATTTATGCACTTGTTGGTATTAGTGGTTTAGTATCAACAGGAATACTTATGAAGCCATTTGATGAGCATCACAAATAATGGCTTTTTTCATGCAAAAGAAAAAGCACTTTCGTGCTTTATATTAAAGTCCAAATGAAGCTTTATCTACTTTAACACCAGGACCCATAGTTGTTGAAATACTAATTCCTTTAACGAAAGTACCTTTAACACTACTTGGTTTATTTTTAACTATTTCAGCTACGATTGCTCTTAAGTTTTCTTCAAGTTTTTCTTCACTGAATGATAGTTTACCAAATGAGAAGTGTACGTTTCCGTAAGAATCGTTTTTGTATTCTACCATACCTTTTTTAATATTACTAACTGCATCTTTAACATTTGTAGTAACTGTTCCAAGTTTAGGATTAGGCATTAATCCTTTAGGTCCTAAAATTTTACCAAGTTTTCCTAATGCAGGCATCATTTCTGGAGTGGCAACGATTGTATCAAAATCGAACCAATTTTCTTTTTCGATTTTTTCTAACATATCTTCTGCTCCACAGTATTCAGCTTCGCTAGCTTCAGATGCTTTAGTTTTAGTAATAACTAATACTCTTTTAGTCTTACCAGTTCCGTTAGGAAGAACAAAACTTCCTCTTACATTCATATCAGTTTTTTTAGCATCAATGTTTAATTTTAATACAGCATCAACTGATTCATCAAATTTTCTAGTTTTAAGACTTTTAAGTACTTTAATCGCTTCAGTAACATCGTAACTTTTATTTTTTTCAACATTACCTAATGCTTCCACATACATCTTACTATGTTTTCTCATAAACTAACCTCCTTATGTGGTCTTTGGATTATCTCTATTTCTCACGAATAATTTTTTTATTTAATTATTCTTCGCTTTCTGTTTCTTCTTTAGTATCTTGATGTGTTACTTCTACTTCAACATTAGCACCTTCAGCTAATGCTTTAGCACTTTCTTCCATCGCTTCTAAATCAGCTTCAAGTTTAGCAGCTTGTGCTTCAGCTTCTTCTGCTTCTTTTTCTTGTTCAGCTAATTCAGCATCGTTTAATCCCTTAACTGCGATACCCATATTTCTAGCAGTTCCAGCAACTGTATTCATTGCTGATTTTAAATCATATGCATTTAAATCTGGCATTTTGATTTCTGCGATTTTTTGAATATCATCTTTTGATAATGTAGCAACTACATTGTTAGCACCTTTAGTACTTCCTTTATCAATTCCAGCAGCTTTCTTTAATAAAGTTGGAGTTGGTGGAGTTTTTAAAACGAAGTCAAATGATCTATCATCATAAATAGAAATTTCAACTGGTACTATATCTCCCATTTTTTCTCTAGTTGCATCATTATATTTTGTACAAAATTCTTGTAGATTAATTCCTGCAGGTCCTAAAACAGTTCCAACTGGTGGAGCTGGTGTTGCTTTTCCTGCTGGGATTTGTAATTTAATTTTCTTTACAACATTCTTTGCCACGAAAAACACCTCCTATATAATTTAGTTTTATTTTTTTCGCGAGTGGTATTCTTGATAACCCTAATCTCCCACTTCTAATTTATATTAATCCAATATAAATCGACTACTAGATAATAGCATAAAAACTGCATAAAATCAAGGAAATTCGATATAATATTAATGATTATTATGAAAAAGATTAAAATTATAGGTATTTTTGTTATAATGCCTTTATCTATTTTATGTCATTTTTTATATGAATTGAATAGTAATTTTATTTTTAGTGTGCTTTGTCCAGTTAATGAAAGTATATGGGAGCATATGAAATTAATGGCTACTCCTTTTCTCTTATATGGTATTTTTGAATGGATTTATTATAAGAAAAAGAATATCAATTATGATAATTTATTAATATCACTTTGTATTTCTATAATAGTTGGTATAATTGCTTATTTAGTACCTTATCTTATTATTGATAAATTTATTAGTCATAATATGATAGTATCTATTAGTTTATTATTTTTAGATTATTGTTTTATGGAATATTTAAGTTTTAAGATAATTAATACAAATAAAATTAAATATTCAAATTATATAGGAATTATTTTATTGTTTTTGATATATTTTATGTTTTATTATCTTACTTATAATCCACCTCATACTTATTTATTTTATGATACTAAAGATAAAATTTATGGAATTAAAAACTGAACGATTAGGTTCAGTATTTTTTTATAATTCAACTATTTTATGTTTATTTGGATCGATTAGTATTTTAACTGCGTCATCTTGTCCACTTGTTAATCTTTCAAATGATGCTTGTAAGTCATCTAATGTAGTAATGTCATCTATATACTTTTCTAAATTAATTCTTTTTTTAGCAAGTAAATCAATAACAGCATCAAATTCTTCTCTTTTATATGCGATAGATCCTTTGATATTTATTTCTTTCATTACTCCAGCTACTAATGGAATACTTACATTATTAAGTGAAATACCTACTAATATTAAGTTTCCATTTGGTTTTGTAAATATTATTCCTGATGTTAATGCTGCTGAATTACCACAACAATCACATACTATATCAAATCCATTATTATTTGTTTTAGCATATAATTTCTCCATTAGTTTTGGATCTAATGCATTAAAGTATTCGTCTGCCGCACCTAGTTTAACTGATTTTTTGCCTCTTAATTCATTTGTTTCAGTAAGTGCTACATAACTTGCACCTTTTAGTTTTAAGAATTCTGCTGTTAAAAGTCCAATAATTCCACCACCTATTACTAGGCACTTATCACCTTTTTTAACATTAGCAAGGTCTGCTGCTCTTAAGCCAACTGCTGCTGGTTCTACCATTGCTCCTGACTCAAATGTAACATTGTCTGGAAGTAATCTTACCATATCTTCTCTTACTAAAATTCTTCCACCAAATGCTCCTGGAAAAGTAAGACTAAGTCCAACCGCATGAGTCCATGTGTTTCTACATATTTGAACTTCTCCTCTTTTACATTCTTCACATTCAAGGCAAGGTGAAATTGGTAATGCTGTAACTCTATCTCCTTCTTTAAATTTCTTACTTCCACCATTATCAATAACGATACCACTAAATTCATGACCCATTACAAGTCCTGCTGGAGCTCCTGATTCCCAATAATGAATATCAGAACCACATATACCTGCTTTTAAAACATCTATTAAAATGTAACCAGGTCTTCCAATTAGATTATCTCTTTTCTCTAATTCTATTTTTCTAGCACCTTTAAGTACTCCACTTCTCATATTTATCACACCCTTTATTCTTAATAATTTTATCATACAATTTAAAAAAATGCATTAGATTTATGCATTTTAAATTCATAATTTACATTAATTATTTTATAAAATCAACTAATTCTTGTATTGAATAAGTAAATAATATAATAAAAATAAATATGAATAATGTGATTATTAGATATATTAAGTTAATTGTTATTAAGCTTAAATACATAGTTAAAAATAATATAAATATGAATAATAATTTAAATATGAATTTTTTCTTTACTATTAGATTTAATAATAATATGGATGATATAGAAAGAAAACAATTATATATAATATCTAAAAAAATAATATTTAAATCAATTTTAATAAAGAAATTAATGATGAATAACAATATTAATCTAATTATCATTATAAATAACAATATAATGATAATATTTAATATAATAAACTTTTTATTACTATTTCTTAAATATATATTTTCTATATTTTGTACTATATCAAATAAATAAATTTTATATGTTATATATATTATTAATGTTATAGATATAATCTTAAGAATAATTTCTACACTTCCACATTCTATGATAGAACTTAGTCCTATACAATCATTTAATATTATAGAATTGTTATTAAGTAAAATATAAATTAAAGTTAATAGATAATAAGCAAATATATATTTTAAAACATTTTTTTCCATTGCTTCTTTGCTTTTTAAAAACATATATTTCATTATTAATCTCCTATTAATATTTTAAAGTATTTAATATTTATATATTTTAATAATTCATATATTAATAGTAGTATTATACATTGTAAAAAGAATGAACATAAATCTAAAGTAAAACTACTATATTCAAAAGGATATAAATAATACCCATAAAATAAATGTATATCACTAATTGATTGAATCTTATCAAGGCTGTAAGCATAATTATCTTTTAACATATATAAAAACATTCCAAATGCAGAACCTATAATTCTATTAATATTTTTATATATCAATATTGCAATTAATATTAATAAATTAAATATGACAAAATATTTAAAATATAGATAACCATTAAATATGAAATAAGAAATATTATAAAATTCAAATTGTATAAAATTAATGTTACCATAATATTTTAAAGTTACAAATATTAATCCACATATTGAATATATCAAATACGTAATTATATTCATTAATGTAATTTGTAAAATTAATGATGATAAATAATTCTTTTTATTTTCAAATCTTAAAAAAGTAGTGCTGTCTTCATTATATACATTCATAGTGTATATTGAATTTAAAAATAATGTAATAAATAATAATATTTGATATAAACCTGTACTTATATTATAAGTAATAGCATTTTCAAATAATAAATCAGTTGGAATATTAAAACTATTTATAAGATTACAAATAATGCATAATAAAAATATTGATTTAAATTTTGTTGTGTTAGATATTATTTTTGTTCTACTTAAATTATAATTAATCTTCTTTAACATATTTTTGTAAAACTCCACAATCAAATTCATATATATAATCCGATAATGTTTCAATATCTTCTTTTATATGACTAGTTATAATTATTAATTTTCCATTATTTTTTTCTTCTAATAATATTTTTTTTATTTTTTCAACTGATTTTCTATCTATTCCATTGAATGGTTCATCTAATATTAAACATTTTGGTTCTTCCATTAATACTTGTGCGATACCTAATTTTTGTTTCATTCCAAGTGAATATTCACCATATTTTTTATTTCTTTCTTCATATAGATCAACTTTTTTTAATGTTTCTAAAATCTTATCATCTGTTATTTTATTTTGTATTGATGCTAATAATTTTAGATTTTCAAAGCCACTTATATTTGAAATAAAGTTTGGTTTCTCAATTAATGCTCGTGTGTCTTTAGGAAATGAATTTTTTTCAATGTAGTTAAAATTATCTTGTAAAATTATTCCTTCACTTGGAATATAAAATGCACATATTAATTTTAAAAATACACTTTTTCCACTTCCATTTCTACCAACAATACCATATATATTTCCTGAATTAAATGTAACAGTAACATTATTAACAACTCTAACTTTTTTAAAATCTTTACTCAAATTTTTAATCTTAAATTGCATCTAAATCACCTATCCTTCACACATTTCAACAATTTTTTCTTTATTTTTATAACAATGAATTGCTATAATTAATGTCAATATATACCAAGTTAAATTAATAATTAAATAAGCAGTTATATTATTTACACTAGACCATTTATATATATTTAATAAACTAAAATTGCCTGCTCCAATATTAAAGAATTTCTGAAAAGCGTTTCCAATTATAATTTCACTTATACACCATATAATATAAATAATTAGAAAGCTTTCAATATATGATGATAAAAAATTCTTATTTTTACTTGTAATTATTAAAGCAACATTATTATACATACCTACATTTAATATAACTATTAAAATATATATTATATAATATATAGGGTTTTTATAATTATTAAAAATTGCTATATTAGGATCAAGTGTCATTGAGTGTATGTCAGCAAGTGGATTAATATTTTTAGTTAAAAAACAGCAAAATAGAAAAATTACTATTAATATTAATGGTAAAATCATTATATTACTGTATGATATTTTAAATATTCTTTTTATATAATTTTTATAGTTGTCTCTTAGTAAATAATTTTTAATTTCTCCACTTCTAAACTTCTTTGTGATTATATATACATATGGAAAAATTATAATAGCTGGAATAAAAAATGGAATAACTATAGATGAAATACCATTCTCAATAATATGTAAATATATATAAAATGCACTATTAGATGGAACATCATATTTTGTTATATCAGTACAATCTTCATTAGTTAGTCCATATATTTCTCCATAAGTTAATTCAAGTTTTTCTTTTTCTTCTCTTGAACTATTTAAATATTTTTTACAAGAATTGAAATATTCTTTTGACATATTCATATTTCTATATCCATCTTCATAAATTAGAAATGATACAGATGAAAATATAAAAAGCATAGCTATTATTATTATAAATATCATTTTTAATTTTTTATCAAAACTATTAATCATAAAAACTCCTTAATGTTTATGAGAAAGTAGATAATTATTATTTTAATGTGTTAAATCGTATGCTCCTTTATCCAGAAACCAAGTACCACTATGCTTAGCACTGCAAGCTGATGTGGTGTGATTTTTCATTATTATATTATATGCTCGTTTAACTGTTGTTACTTTAGTATTTGCCCAAGCTCCAGATTGGTCTTTACCTGTTATAGTTAACCAATTTGATTTTCCGCCTGATTCTGATTTTACCGCTACATCCACTCCATTTTCATTGCTCGTACATTGATTTATTGTACCGGTATTCTCATAATATTGCAACCCGTTTTGTGTTTTTGTTTGTGGACCCTTCATTACTTCTTTTTTAAATGCTGGTAAGGTAACACTTACATATCCATGATATGCATACTCAGCATTAACTCCAATTATTGAAAAAATAAATGTTGCTGCAAAAGCAGCTATAGAAATTTTTAAATATTTCATATTATCACTCCTTTTTTCTACTTTCTCATTAATTAAATTGTAAACATATTTTTCATTTTTTTGAACAACTTCTAAGTGGAATTATTCAACTTTTAAGTTGAAAAGATTCATTGCAAAAGTTATTTTACCATTTTCCTGACCAAATTGCTTTTGAAGCATTAATATTATCATAGTATGAACTTACACCATTCAGCACAATTCCACTTGTATTGACTATATACTTTTGAGAATTACTTAAGCTAACATTTGAAGTAGCATGTGAATAATCAGAAGCTGCTATTTGTGATGTAATTACACTTTGCGTATTTTTTACTACATCAAAATATAAAACTTGTTTTAATTTTGTTAATTTTCCTTCAGGTAATTTAAATGAAGTACCAATACCGTTGCTAAATATTTGGGAGTAATTACTATAGCTATTTTGGCAATCATTATTATTTTTACAATATTCTTGTAAAAAATTTAATGTTCCATTTTTAACTTTAACATTAGAATAAAAGCCAATACCAATAATATCATAGCTTCTGGTTGATGGCATATTTTTCCATACCAATTCAGCTTTATATCTAAAATTGTTCCCATTTTTAATAATACTTGAAGTTAATTTTTTATAACTTGTTTCAACTAAACTTTTCGCTTGAATTTCAATTTGAATGCTATCATATTCTTCTTGTGATATTTCAACAGTATTTACAAAATTTCTAAACATTTCTTTTTCATTTAATTTGCCATTATAATAGACAGTTTTATAATATTTAGTAACTGAAATTATCTCTTTTTCATTCGAATTATTTTCTAATGCTTTAATGTTTATAAATAAAATAAGAAATATAAGTATTAAAAATATTTTTTTCATTTCGTTCCTCCTTAACATCATTCTATCTTTACAAATGTTAAATTGAAACAAATTCTAAGTGGAATTTATCTACTTTTAAGTGGAATTAATAAATTATCTTATTATTTGAATAATGTTTATCAAAATTAAGTTTAATTTTATTTTCTATAGTTTCATCATTATAATCATAATAAATTATTATATATAATTGATTTAATTTTTCTTCATTTACAAGAAATGATTCATCTTTTCGAATGGTAAATAAGATATGTGTTTTTTCAATGATATCTGATATAGAAGAATATTTATCGTTATTATATTCCATTGAGTAATAAGTTGCAGTTCCATTTTCATTTTGAATAGATACACTATAACTATTAATTTTTGGCTCATTGTTAGTAGAAACATCAGCCCCTTGATAAGAAAAATTATCAATTACAAAAAGAGATTCTTTAGGATTAGTTATAAGAAATCCACGAGTAGTAAAATTATCATTAAATGCATTTATATCATATAATTGATTCTTATTATAGTTAGTAATCGTATATAATACTGAAAATAATATAGTAATAAATAAGATAACAGCAATAGTAATACAAATTATTTTTTTCTTAAATATCTTATTATAAAAAAATATACCATCTGTAAAAGTTACGTTATTAGTATTTTGAGAATCTATTTTTTCACCATTTAAAATATCTAAAACACTTACATTAAATACTTTGCTTAATTCATATAACAAGATAGTATCAGGCACATTAACACCTGTTTCCCATTTTGATACTGTTTTACTATTAACACCTATTTTTTCAGCAAGTTCTCCTTGAGTTAGCCCTGCATCTTTTCTCAATTTTGCTATATATTTCCCTATTTTTTCTATATTCATAGATACCTCCAACTTATACATATTTTAACTTACTTTTTATTTACATTCAATATCAAAAAAGTACACCATCTAGTGCACTTCATTAAATTAATAATTTTCTTTTTTGATTTCCATATAGCTTTCTGGATGTTTACAAACAGGGCAAACTTTTAATGCTTTTTTACCTTTATAAATATGGCCACAATTTCTACAAATCCATACTTTTTCTTCACCACGTTCAAATACTAAATTATTTTCAATATTACCTACTAATTTCATATATCTTTCTTCGTGATGTTTTTCTATTTCACCAACACTTTCGAATAATTTCGCAATGTTATCAAATCCTTCAGCACGAGCAGTTTCAGCAAATTCTTTATACATTTCTGTCCATTCATAGTTTTCACCACTTGCTGCATCTTTTAAGTTTTCAAGTGTACTTGGAACTTCACCATTATGTAATTCTTTGAACCATAATTTAGCATGTTCTTTTTCATTATTAGCAGTTTCTTCAAATATTTCTGCTATTTGTTCATACCCTTCCTTTTTAGCCTTACTAGCATAGTAAGTATATTTATTTCTTGCTTGGCTTTCACCCGCGAAAGCAGCCATTAAGTTAGCTTCTGTTTTACTACCTTTTAATTCCATTTTAATTCCTCCTTACTTTTAAAAGTTTACTTTATAAAACTTCATATGTCAATTTAATTTATATTTTTTTGCAATAAAATAATTTTTATTTACTTCTTTTACACTAAAATTTAATGATTTAAATATTTTTAAACTATACTTATTATCAATATCAGTAAAAACTAAATCTTTCTTATTATAGTAATGTAAATAAGTTCTTACTAATTTTTTAGCAAGACCTCTTTTCCTAAAATTCTTATTTACACCTACAAGTACTATATAATTTGAATTTTTATCTATTTTACTAATGTATTTATTAATTTCTGGATACTTTTCTTTATCAAAAATTAATTTTACTGCTTCCATATCTTCTAATACTTCATTCATTTTTAATGTGCATAGAAAAGATATTTTCTTACTATATCTTTTTGTATAAAGAAGTGTTCCATATTTTATATAGTAATTAAATAGTTTTGTGATTAATTCTCTATCTTTTATAATATTTTTATCTCTAGAAGTAAATATTTTATCTTTTTTGAAACATTCGATATATAAATCAATTATTTCATCATCAATCTCAGTTAATTTATATACATTACTTTTCATCATTAGATTCTGTATATATTACTGGATTTGGTAATTTCTTACTATATTTTCCTGATTTCTCTTTTACTTTGATATTCTTATTAGCATCAACTGTAATAACATAAGTTATATCATATTTAGTTTTACCACTATCATTATTCATATAGCTTAATATTATTTCTGATTCTCCCTCATTAAATGCCTTAAATGTTAATACCTGTGCATCACCATCTAATGTTTCATCATCAGCTGGTGTTAAAAATTCTTCTGATTTTAAATCAATAACATTTGAATCCATTATTGAATATGACCAAACATAATTACTTGAAGTATCAACATCTAATGAAATTTTCATAGTATCTCCAGTTGACTTGTTTGTTAAACTTTTACCACAACCCGCAAGCAAAATTAATGCGAATGTTAGTAATAATACTTTTATTTTTTTCATATTTCACCTCTTAAAAACATTATATCAAAAAAAGATTACTTTTGGTAATCTTTTTACATTTTTGACACTTGAAGTAAATCAACTTCAACTGGAGTTTCTTGTCCGAATAAATCAATAAGTACAGTAAGTTTTTCATTTTCTTTATCTTCACTTTCAATCTTACCATACATTCCTTTGAATGGACCATCTATAATTGTTACAGTGTCTCCTACTTCAACATTTGAATTAATTGGTTTAGTCATTTCTTCTTCATCAGCAATAAATTTCTTAACTTCTTCTGGTGAAAGTGGAATTGGTTTAGCACCTTTTCCTGATGAACCTATAAATCCTGTTACTCCTGGAGTATTACGAACTACATACCATGCTTCATCACTCATAATCATTTCGATTAAAACATATCCTGGAAACATTTTACGTACTTTTTCTTTTTTAACTCCATCTTTAACTTCAATTTCAGTTCTTTCTGGAATAATAACTCTAAATATGTTATTTTCCATTCCCATACTTTCACGTCTTGATTCTAAATAATCTTTAACTTTTTGTTCATGTCCGCTGTATGCATTAACAACATACCATAATTTCTTTTCTTCCATTAGAATAGCCCCCTTATTACTGCGAATAATGCATCAAGCCCATAAAAGAATAATCCAAAGAATACAAGCATTACGATTGTTATACAAGAATATTTAACTAATGCTTTACCATCTGGCCATCTTACAGCTTTTGATTCTTTTTTAACGCCTTTAAAGAAACTTTTTATTTTTTTCATTTCAAATCCCTCCAAAAAAAAACACCGTTTGTGTAATTAAATATTATCATAAATACTAATTACTTTCAAGTGTTTTTAATTATTTTATATCAATTATATCTTTAATATATATTTTAGTTCCATCAATACAAAGTAAATAATCATAACTTTTTGATATTATAGTATATTCTCTTTCATAATCTTTTGTTTTAATTTTGAATTTCTTTTTATAAATAAAGTCATTCGATTTAAATAATTTATTTATCTTTTGCTGTAAATCATATTCATTTGGAATTATTTCTTCTTCATAAACATTTTTATCATTATAAGAGTAATATACTTCTTTATTATTACTTATATTTTTATTTATTTTGTTAACAAAGATTTCAGGAACTCTTTTCATATATTCACCTAGAATATTATATTATTTTAATATTCTAAATATTCATGTCTTTTGATATCTTTTTCCTTTATAGATTCTCTTTTATCGTATAGTTTTTTACCTTGACAAATGCCTATTTCTACTTTAGCTTTTCCTTTTTTAAAATATATTTTAAGTGGTATTAAAGTATATTTTTTTAATGTGATTTCATTATTAATTTTAATTATTTCGTTTTTATGAAGTAATAGTTTTCTTTCACGTCTTTCATCATGATTAAATATGTTACCTTCTTCATATTTTGCGATAAACATATTTGTAAGATATACTTCATTGTTTTTTATTCTTGCATATGAATCGTTTATGTTGGCATTTCCTTTTCTTAAGGACTTTATTTCAGTACCCTTTAACTCTATACCTGCTTCATATGTATCTTTTATGAAATAATCATAATGTGCTTTTCTATTTATTATTTCCATTTGTTATTTTTTTTACTAAAGCGAAATCTATTTCTCTTTTGGCAGGGTCGCTTCCTATACATTGAACTATGATTTGATCGCCATATCTATAGACAACTTTACCTTTTTTAGTGTATCCATAAAGAGAATCATTGTATTCGTACATGAATGGTTTTTTATGAAGTTCTATGAATTGTTGTATTTCATTTGGATCAGTAAGGCTTTCTAATTCTTTTGAATCATCTTCACTTATCATCCATTCTACTTTTCCATCTATAAATTTATCATTTGTTTGAGCAAAGAAAGATGAAGGCATTGGTCCATCAAGTGTTGCTTCAAATGTTTTACCAATTCTATCTTGCATATAAACTGCATCATAATAGTCATCAGTTGCGTATTCACAATCAGCACTCGTTCTTTCACATTCTGAAATATGATCGCATACTTCTGTTAGATATGAAGCCCAGAAACTAATATTTTCAGGACTAGTATCTTTTTCAATAATGAATACTCTAAATATTGTATGAACAAGTAAATCACACATTCTTCTAATAGGAGAAGTAAAGTGTGTATAATCTCTATCATGTGCTTTTAATCCTAATCCAAAATGACCTTTTGCTTCTGGTGAATATCTTGCTTTTTGCATACTTCTAAGTAGTTTTTTACTAAATACTTTATAATGTTCTTTATCTTTTAAATATTCTAATAATTCTTGAATATCCTTACTACTTACATTTTCTGGATTTATCTTTTTAGGATAATTTACTCCAAATACTGATAACATTTTCATAAAATCTTCTATCTTTTTAGGATTTGGATCTTCGTGAATTCTAAATACAAATGGTACCATATTTGGTATTATTTGTGATAATGCATTGCATGTGAATCTAGTAAATCCAACATTCGCATAAATCATATGATTTTCTATTATTGATTCAGCAGGTCTTTGAACTCTTGGAACTATATCAATTAATTTGTCATTTTCATCAAATATTTGTTTCTTTTCACTTGTATTTTCAAAATCAATTTTACCTAATTTATGAAGTTTATTATCCATTACTTTAGAGATAACATACATCAATTTGATAATATCTCTTATAGGTAAATTTATTTCATTACCTGGTTTTATATCTTCAATGCTATTGTATTCTAGTAATCTTTCTCTTGTGATTCCATTTTTGAATGCGATATCATCTATTATTTCATTTGGCTTTACTGTATATTTTATCGTAATATAATCCTTTGTATCTTCAGTTTCTTTATCTTCTAGGATATCTTGTACAGCATCATAATTCATTTTCTTTTTAGATTTTATAACTGAAATGTATACTTTTTCATTAACAATGTTTCCACCATGATCTATTTCCATTTCACATGTCAAAGCATATCTATCTTCATTTGGATTTAATGAACAGATTCCATTCGAAAGTTCTATTGGAAGCATTGGACCTACTTTATTAGCAAGATAATCAGAGTTACCTTTTAATTCTGCATAGTTCCATACCGGTGTATTCATCTTTACATAATAACTTACATCAGCAATGTCAACTGTTACTTTATAGTTTCCATTTTTACTTATTTCATCTTGTACAGCATCATCAATATCTTTTGTATCTTTACCATCCATTGTAGTAGTTGCTTCGCCTCTTAAATCAACTCTACCTTTTGATATTTCTTTTTTTATTTCTTCTTCAGTTAAACTGCTTGGAAATGTCTTGGCTTGCTCTTTTACTTCTTCTGGCATAAATAGATGAACACCGAATTCACTAGCAATCATGGCTATTTCAGTATCATTACCTGGAGCATTTTTGTGCCCTATTGGATAATCTATTTTAGCAAGGACTCTACCTCTACTTATATCTTTTACATAATCAAGGTGTACGATTAATCCATCTACCAAAGTAAAATCACAATCACTTGTGTCAACATCAATTTCATAAGGTAATTCAGTGTCAAGTATCTTTACAGTTAATTTACCATCGTTATCAACAATTTCACCCATACTTTTACCAAGTGATCTCTTTAGAACTCTTATGACTTTACCTTCAGTCTTATCTTTATTAGTATAATCAACAAGTACTAAATCTTTATCAGTAGCACCATTCATATTATTTTTAGCAATGAAAATATCTTCTCCATCTTTTACTAATAAATGTGCATTACCTTTCTCATGCATATCAAGAGTACCTGTTAGAAGTTCATTTTTAATATAACCATTATGATGAGTTTGTCTTAATACACCCTCTCTACATAACTTTTCAAGTTCTCTCATAAGTTCTTCATAATCTTTAATAGTACTATTTTCCATTATTTGATTAATAATTTCCATAGCATTTAAACTCTTATTATTTTTTTCAATTACTTTTAATATTTTGTCTCTCATATCTACCTCACCTTCATTTTATCATATAAATTAAAAAGTTCATAAGAAAATATGAACTTTTATGTATTTTTTTATATTGATAAGATAAATGATATTACTATAAATGCAAATCCTAAAACATAAGTAAGTCTTGTTATTACTTTTTCAAGACCTCTTTCTTTTGATTTACCAAGTAACATTGCATTTCCACCTGTTATTATTTGACTAGCATCACTAGCTTTATTACTTTGTAATAGAACTATCACTATTAATATAACAGATATTACTAATAATACTTTTTCCATATTGATTTCTCCCTTGTGTTTTGTATTATACAATAAATATTAGTATTATGCAAATATTTATGTAATTATTTTGCTTTTTTGCTTTCAATTTGTTCTTCTATTTCAAGAAGTCTATTAAATTTGCAAATTCTTTCACCCCTTGAAACAGAACCTGTTTTTACGAATGGTATATTTAATGCAACTGCAGCATCTATAATAAATGTATCTGTTGTTTCTCCACTTCTATGAGACATAATACATGTGTAATTATGTTTTTTAGCAAGTACAATTGTTTCTAATGTTTCAAAGAATGTTCCTATTTGATTAGGCTTAATTAATATTGAGTTGCATAGTCCATTTTGAATACCATGTTCTAATTCTTTTTTATTTGTTACGAACAAATCATCTCCAACTATGTTGATTCCCTTACCAAGTTTTTCTGTGATTAATTTGAATCCCTCATAATCATTTTCATCATAAGGATCTTCAATTGATATAATTGGATAATTTTTAACAAGGTCCATATAATAATCTAATAATTCTTCTTTACTTAAGAATCTATTTTCTATTTTATATGCTTTATTCTGTTCATTATATATTGATGACGCAGCTATATCAAGTGCGATAAACACATCTTTTCCAGGAATGTAACCTGCACTTTCTATTGCTTTTATTATATATGATAATGCAGCACGATTGCTTTCTAAATTTGGAGCAAATCCTCCTTCATCACCGACTGATGTTTCATGTCCTTCATTATCCAATATTTTTTTAAGAGCGTGGAATACTTCACTAGCGCATCTAAGTCCTTCCCTAAAAGAATCTCTTTTTGGAACTATCATAAACTCTTGAATATCTAAGTTATTTTTAGCATGCATACCACCATTAATAATATTAAACATTAATTTTGGTATTCTTTTTTCTCTAGGATTTAAGTATTCGTATAATTCTTTATGTGCTTCACTAGCAGCTGCTTTTATACAAGCAAGACTAACTCCAAGTGTCGCATTCGCACCAAGTTTACTCTTATTTGGCGTCCCATCAAGCTCAATCATTTTATAATCAATTTCTTTTTGATGAGTAACATCCATACCAAGTAAAGCATCTTTAATTATTGTGTTTACATTGTTTACAGCCTTTAATACTCCTTTACCACAATATCTTTCATCATTATCACGAAGTTCTAATGCTTCACGAGAACCAGTTGATGCTCCTGAAGGCACTGATGCAATGCCTATTCCTCTTTCACTTTTTACAGTTACTTCTACAGTAGGATATCCTCTTGAATCCAATATTTCTCTAGCTTTAATATCTATTATTTTACTCATTATTAATCCTCCTATAATTATCTATGTATTAATTATACAATTTTTTTAATAAATATGCTATAATATTATTAATTTAAAGGAGTGAATTTTTTTATGTCTATAGAAGAAATCAATGCTACTACATTTGGTGAATTTGCAAGTAAGCATGTGCTTAAAAACTTTTTTCAAACAAAAGAATATGGAGAACTTATGTCACATAGTGATTTTTCAGTTATGTACATAGGTGCTTATCATAAAGATATATTAGTGGCTGCAAGTCTTATTTTGTATAAAACATTAAGTGCCAATATTAAATATGGGTACGCTCCTCGTGGATTTTTAGTAGATTTTTATAATACTGATTTATTAAAAGCATTCACTCGTAAAGTTAAAGAATTCTTTTTGAGAAGAGGATTTGCTTTCATTAAGATTAATCCTGAAATTACATATTCAGTTATAGATTTTGATAATAAAAGTAAGACAATTAATTCTAAAAATAAAGAATTAATTGCTAACTTAAAAGAACTTGGTTATGATAAATTAAAAGATAATTTGTATTTTGAGTCATTACTGCCTAAATACACTCCAGTTATATATTTGCCTACATATGATTTTAATAGTTTAGATCAAAATATGGTTAAAAATATGAAAGAAAGTGAATATAAAGGAATAAGACTTGTATCTCGTGGTGAAGAAGAGCTTGAGAAATTCTATTCATTCGTAGAAGATAAAAAGAATAAAACACTTACATATTATAAATATTTCTATAAAACATTTAAACAAAGTGATATGGTTGATTTATTATTTGCGGAAGTAAACTATGATACATATGTAAAATACTTACAAAAAGAATATATTATCGAACAAGAAAATAATGATAGAATAAATATTGAATTTAATAAAAATCCTAATAGTGCTGATATTTATAAGAGAAAAACTGAATCAGATAGAAATCTTGATAGAATTTCTAATGATATAGCGAAGACTAATTTAAGAATGCAAGAAAATAAGACGAAGGAATATCTTGGTGCTGCGTTCGTTGTTAAATATGAAGGCAGAGTTACAATAATAATTACTGGTAATAATAATGATTTTTCAAGTATTGATGTTAAGACATTCTTATTTTATAAGATTATTGAAGAATATAAGAAGGCTGGTTATTTGTATGTAGATTTATATGGAATTACTGCTGACTTTAGTGATACTAATCCATATAAGAGACTTAATGATTTTAAACTTAAATTCAAACCAACTACTTATGAATATATTGGCGAATTTGATTTGATTGTTAATAAACCATTCCATCAATTATTATGGTCAACAAATAAAATACAAAAAGAATTTTATAAACCAGCAATTAAATCATAAAATATAACATAGTGAGCAATCATTATGTTATTTTTATTGTACTACTAAAACTATATATGGATCGTTTATAATCCTGTACCTCCAGATACTTGTACTTCACCTTTTAACAAAATTACAGGTATAATCACACCAGTATACATAAAAAACGAAGAATTATTAGTAGAAGAATCATCTTTATTATATCTTATAGTTCCAGCAAATACAGCTTCATCACTAAAAGTAAGTCCAACAGGATAAGTCAATTTATTATTTCCATAGCCTAAAAGTAAAGTACATATAGGCAAAAACCATAAGTTTTCAAAAATTTATACACTTTATCTTTCATATTTTTTCCAAATATATTCTATAAATATATGGCTTTATGTTCAATAAAAATATACTAAAGATAACACATTTTCACATATTTAATTAAAGTAAAAAGTGAGTAATTAGCTCACAATAACTTCACATTCTATTCATTTTAAACATATTTATCTATATTCTTTGGTACTTTATCTTGAACAATCATATCTATTATTTTATTTTCCTTTTCTTCACTTACTTCACGGCCAGTAATAAAAGATAATTCATGTATAATATCTCTCAAAGTATTCTCATTCTTATAGTCCCCATCTTGAAGTTTTCTTGCTAAAGATATAATAGTATCTTTACTCACTTTTGTTTTCTCTTCAATTCTATTAAAAAGATTATCATTCACATATATCACCTAAAATATTATATGTTTTGATAATCCTTTTTGCTTCTGATTTTTAAAAATTAAACATTAACCACTCTGGCTTATAAATCATTAAGAATCCAATTATTAACATTATGATTCCACCAATTAAATGTGAATATTTACCAAATTTATTTGATATTGCTTTTATTTCTAATGTTTTCATTGCAATTGTAAATACAACAATATCATCAATTAAGAAAAAGAAAACATATATTAATGAATAAATAATTTGTGCTGTTTTACTTACCTCATTTATAGTCAATATTTGAGTAAACATAACTGGTAATCCAAGAGAACACAACAACTCAATAACATTAACAGATGCCGCCAACACAACAATACCAAATAAAGCTAATATAAATGATTTTTCTTTAATAATTTTCTTTATTGAATTAATAATTTTTTTTCTACCACTTTTATCAACGACTTCACATCCATCATCTTCCTTAACAAAGAAAAATTTTAATATTGTTAATATTCCAAAGAAAACAGCAATTATACTTATACCCATTCTTATCAAAATAATATTATTTAAAAATACAGCTAAATTTAGCCATGATATTAAAAATAAAAAATATACAAGTGCCGATGATAAAAGAAAAGTTATTCCAAGAGCCCATTTCCTTTTTACATTTTTCATTCCCAAAAGCATCGATATTAAAAATATTAAAATCCACATGGCACAAGGATTAAATCCATCAACTAGTCCTATTAGAATTGTTGATAATAATATTGGTACTTCTTTACTCTTTTTCTTTCCAAGTATTGGTATATTCACTTCAGTATCTTCATATTTTTTACCATCCTCTTTCAAATTTTCTTCTTCCTCAGTTGTTGTTCCTAAATAAATTCCAACTTTATCTTTATAATCAAAATTTGAATAATAAGTTATTGTATTTTTTATTCTTTCAGGTGTTATTTCACTATCATAACCAGTTATAACATTATTTCCAATTATTAAATAAGGAACACCATTACTATAATCATTTAATATTTTTTGAACTTCCTTATACTTTTCTTGATTCTCTTTATTACTCCATACCTCATATTTATTCAGTATAACATTTTTATTATCATCTAAATATTGTTCTAAAAACTTTTCAAGTTCAGCACAATGAGGACATTTATCACCATAAAATAAATAAATATTTAATTCTTTCGCTTTACCAAATATTACAATTGGAAAAAACAAAGTAATTATAAATAATATTTTAAATAACTTTATAAAATTATTTTCTTGAATACCTTTTGTCATTTTTTTGTTCATCATACATTTTCCTCTATAATTTTCACCAGTTCTTCTTTTTTATGTTCACCATTTAGTCTTCCTATTTCTTTACCATCTTTATAAAATATAAAGACAGGCAAAATTTTTCCTACATCATAATTATCTACATCGTCAAAATCATAATCAAATTCTTCAATTTCAATATCAGGATATTCAATTTTTATTTGATTTATAGCTTTATTCATAATAATACATGAAGGACATCCCAAAGAAGTTATTTTTACTATTTTCATACATAATCTCCCATTACTTTCAATTAATTTTATAATTTTTATTTTTCTTTTAACTCTTTTGACTTTTGAATTTTATATGTGACTTTTATCACCAGTTTTCTTGGCAAAATTCTATTAGCAAATACTCCCAATTTAATTGTAAACCCTGGAATTATAATCAACTTATTTTTAACCATACATCTTAATGTATATTTTACTACATCTATACTTTTTAATGATTTTACACCAAATTTAACATGTGCTCTATCATTAAAACCTGTATCAACTGGGCCTGGACATAAAACATGAATTTTTACTTTACTTTTGCTTCTTCTAAGTTCCTCATAAATTCCCATCGTTAAATTATAAACATAAGATTTTGTTGCATAGTAAGTTGACATAAGAGGTCCAGGTTCAAACGCTGCTGAAGAAGCAACATTTAATATTTCTCCATTATTTTTCTTGACAAAATCCTGTAAAAACAATTTAGTTAAAATATGATATGCTGTTATATTCAAATCTATCATGTTTAATTCAGTTTCCAAATCAGTCTTAGTAAATTCACCAAAAGTTCCAAAACCTGCATTATTAATTAGTAAATCTATTTTACCTTTATATTTACTATACAATTTATAAGCATTTTCCTTTACACTTAAATCCATTACTTCTACATAAACTAGTGTTTTTAATTCACTAGATAACTTATCCAACTTATCTTTTGATCTTGCAACTAAAACCAAATCATATCCTTGTTTTGATAATTCTTTTGCAAAATCTTTCCCAAGTCCATTTGAAGCTCCCGTAATTAATGCTAACATTTTATCACCCTACCTACTATTCTATCACATATTTTTGCATATAAAAAGAAGAAGTTATTTTGCAACTTCCTCTGCTCTTGTTTCTCTAATTACAACAACTTTAATTGTTCCTGGATATTGCATTGTTTCTTCAATCTTATCCTTGATTTCTCTTGCAACCTTATAACTAGACAAATCATCAATTTGATCAGGTCTTACCATAACTCTCAACTCTCTGCCAGCTTGCATAGCGAAAGTCTTTTCAACTCCCTCTATACTGTTTCCAATTGTTTCTAATTCTTCAAGCCTCTTAACGTAATTTTCTAACGAATCATTTCTAGCACCTGGCCTTGCAGCACTAAGTGCATCCGCAATAGCAACTAACTCAGAAATAATATATTCAGCCTTTTTATCACCATGATGAGACTCAATAGCATTAATAACCACCTTATCTTCACCATGCTTTTTAGCAATATCAGCGCCTATTTCAACATGACTTCCTTCAACTTCAAAATCAATAGCTTTTCCTATATCATGTAAAAGTCCTGCTCTTTTTGCTAAAGAAACATTTTCGCCTAGTTCACTAGCCATAAGACCTGCTAAATGAGCAACTTCTTTACTATGTGCTAATGCATCTTGACCATAACTTGTTCTAAAAGCAAGTTTTCCTACCAATTCTACAATTTCAGGATCAACCTTTGAAATTCCTAATTCAAATAAAGCTTCTTCACCTTTTTCCCTTATAATTTTTTTGTAATCTTCACAAACTTTATCATAAAGTTCTTCGATTCTAGCAGGATGTATTCTTCCATCCTTGATTAAAGTTTCAAGTGTAGTTTTAGCAATTTCACGTCTTAACGGATCAAAAGAAGATAAAACTATTACTTCTGGAGTATCATCAATAATCAAGTCAACACCAGTAACTGCTTCTATAGTTCTAATATTTCTTCCTTCCCTACCTATTATTCTTCCTTTCATTTCATCATTAGGAAGTTCAACTGTGCTTACAGTTTGTTCACTTGTAACATCACTAGAATATCTTTGCATGCTTGAAACAATCATTTCTTTTGCTTTTCTATCAGCTTCAAGTTTTGCTTCATCTTCTCTTTCCTTTAAATAAACAGCAATTTCCCTGTTCATTTCCTCTTCAACTTTTTTAAGCACCATTTCTCTAGCTTTCTCTTTTGAAAATCCAGATATTTTTTCTAAAAGAGCAATCTGATCCTTAATTATAATCTCCATTTTTGCATCTTTTTCTTGAATTTCTCTTTGCTTAGCTAATAAATCTTTATCTTTTAGTTCAAGATTCTTTTCTCTCTCAGTTAATAATTCATCTCTTTTGTCTAGACTCTTTTCCCTATTATCAATTCTTTGATTAAGTTCATTAAGTTCTTTCTTCTTTTCCTTAATCTCTGTATCAGTTTGATTTTTTAATTTATAGCTTTCCTCTTTTAATTCTAAAACACCATCACGTTTAGCTTTTTCAGCTTCCTTTTTAGCATCTTGAATTATTTTTTCAGCTTCTTTTTGTGCTGCACTTACTTTTAACTTGTTTATAAGTATCATAATAAATGCACCAACAAATAATCCAACTATTACAAGCAAAATGGAGAAGATTACATCATTCATATAACATTCCTCCATTATTTTCTAGAAGTTTAGATTAACTTCTAATAATATTGTAAAGTTTTATCACACACTTGTCAATAAATAATTTTTTTCATATATATTAAAATTGTTTCAATAATCATCATAAAAAATAAATATGTAATCTTACTAATAAAAATTTTTACATAAAAAAATATGCTTACATCGAAACATATTTTATAATGAAATGCATATATACATATAATGGTTCTCAACATTTAGTTTGTAGTTTTCTTTTTAATCTTTTTTTCCTTTTCATATTTAATTGAACTATCCTAAAAGAAATAAATAATGCAAAAGAAATGAATATTATTAAAAATAAATTGTTCCACATAAAAGCAAAAATACTAAACGTTAATCCACCTGAATACACCAAGTCAAATGTATCTAGTTTTTTATCTCCATACATCACATCAACTTTTCCAAGTACAGTTCCTTTTTTGGTAAAATAAGATATTTCTTTTACACCATCATAAATATATTTAACATTTTCTTTCGAAAAATCATTTTTTAAATATTTATCAATTTTTACATTTGATTTTATCTTAATTTCCTTTTCTTTTGAATTTTTTGCTTTTAAATCCACTATTACATCAGAATTATCGACTATGTTCATGTAAGAATAGTTTTTAGAAAAATATGTATAAGCAGTGATAGCATCGCTTATATGTGGAGCACTTTTTGATTTATCAGCATTCAATGTTACCAAAAGATAATCAACCCCATCAATTGTTGAAGTAGATGCTAAACAATATCCAGCAGCATTAATAAATCCAGTTTTTGCACCTTTAATATAAGATATATTTTTACCACCATTTCTTGAGTTATAGCTTTCTATAGTACTTTTTACTATTTTGCCATTTGAAAGCGTATATCTCTTTGTTTCAAATACTTCTTTAAACTTTTTGTTTTTTAATGCATATTTCAATATTTCAGCAACATCATAAGCACTACTATAATTATTTTTATTAAATAAACCAGTAACATTTGCAAAATGTGTATGTCTTAAACTCAAATCTTTTGCTTTTTGATTCATCAATTCAATAAAGCCATCGTAAGAACCAGATATTGATAACGCTAGTGCATTAACTGCATCAGCACCACTTGGAAGTATTGCACCATACAATAAATCATTATATGTAACTTTTTCGCCAACTTTAAACCCAGCCACAGATACATCCCAAGCAATATCTTTAAACATTTCTTTTGTAATTATTACTTCTTTATTATAATCCTTTATATTTTCTATTGCCACAATAACTGTCATTATTTTTGTTAAACTTGCAATATATGTTTCTTGATTTTCATTCTTATTCAACAACACTATATTATCATTTAAATTATATAAAATATACTTATCACTATTTAAATTTAATGTTTCACCAAAAACTTCTACTTTAAATAAAAGAAAAAAAACTAAAAATATATATATAAATTTAATTATTTTTTTGACCATATTTTTGTTTCTCTTTCATCATAAACTTTGATATAACATTTTCAATTTCTATAGCTCCCCTTGGATCTAAATTAGAAATATAAACATTTTCCTTAACAGTATCAATCTCTATATCACTCCATAATAAATTTTTCTTGATTTTTAAATCATTATATAAATCAGGAGTAATTGTCGTAAAATAATATCCCCAAAATAATCTTTTTTGACCAATTAAAATTCTTTGATTTGTTAAAGCCACCACACAACTATTGATAATAATAAAAGAACTAACATTATCTTGACCACAAAAAGCATACGTCACTTCTTCATCTTCATTCAAATGAAGATCTATTACATGTGCGTGTTTTTTAGTTCTAAACGCAATAGTTTTTGGATATTTCTTTTTAAATTCATATACAAATTTATAAGTACGTTTTTTCATTTTTACCACCTTCCATCATTTTACATTATTTTAATTTTAAATACAATATTTAATACAATAAATGATATTAAATACTATTTAAATTTTTAATCAAAGTGAACTAATTATATTTTTAATTATCATATTTATTGACTCAATAACATAATTATAATTATTTGTATTAATTTCATTTATAATCTCATTTGTATCAATATTTATTCTCTTTAATACTTCTTCATTTAATTTTGCATTATCATATACAAGTATTATAGAATTCATATCTTCAATAAAATTTGTAGCAATAGTACCATTTAACATTAACTTATTTTTTTCATTAATCTTGCTAACAAACAAAATAGTAGACTTTTTAATTTCATCTGTTGATAATTTGTTTTTTACATGTTCTTGTACAATTTCTTCGTACTTTCTCAACATATATCTATACTTACTTATCACTTCAAAATTAATATCAATCATATTATTTGATAAATTTTCTTCTAGTTTTTTTGACACAATATTATTATTAACCACTATTTTATATTTTTGAAAAATATGCATAATTCTAGTAGATAACCTTTTTTGAAAACCAATTACAAGAAAATTATTTTCTCTAATAACATCATCTGATTTTTCATTTACTTCTTTTATTATACTTTTCATATTAATAATTTTACCATTTATTTATTAATTTGATAATTTATTTAAATATATTTACTATTTTTTTACATTTTTTATAGTAATTTGTAGTGTTTTTCATTTTTATCGTAAATATATTATTAGGAGGATAAAATATTATGAAAGAAAAATATGAATACATTAAATCAAAATTCGATACAATTGAATCATTAGGATTTATTAAATGCAATTATCATGACAAAGGAGGGCCAGGAAGAATGCTTGAGAAATTATTGGTAAACAAAAAACCAGATAATTCAAAAAAACCAGATTATGAAGGTATAGAAATTAAAACATGCTGCGACAATAGTAAATATAAAATGACATTATTTAGCCTAATTCCAAATGTAAATAATCTTAATTTTGAAAATACAATGAAATATTTTATGAGTTTTTATTATTTAAGTAAAAAGAAAAAAACAAAAACAAATAGCAAATCAATACCACATTTCTATTTATCAATAAAAGGTACAAATAACTTTTACTTAAATGGAATTTTTAAATTTAACCTAGTGTTTAATGATACTAAAAAAAAATTATATCTTGACTGGGAAAATATTTCTACAAAAGATAAACACCATTGCATATATTGGAATTATAATGAAATAACATCTGCTTTTGTATCAAAACTAAATTATTTAGTACTAATTAAATATGATAAATTTTATAGTTGTGGATATTTTTATTGTAAATATAAATCAATTAATTTTTTTCAGCAAATAAATGAAGATGCGATTATTAAACTATTAAAAGAAGGAAAAATAGTCATCTCATTTAATATAAGTTCAAAGCAAGATGAAAATAACAATCTTGTTCCATATTACCATGGAATAAGATTTGAAATTAATTCAAATGAAATATCTCAACTATACAAAAATATTAATTAATTCATGTAGTAAAAATTAGAATGCATACAAATAATGCTTCTAGATAATCTAGCGGGAACTGATTTTATAAAAATCTAGATAAAATAAGGAGAAACTCTTATTTTTTTTACTATAAAAATTTATCAGTCATTTTTTATGACTAATAACGCTTATTTTTTGTATTTTTATCATTTTTAGTAATTCCACTCACTTTTCTATTTGAAATATACATTATCTTAATTTGAAAAGTTTAAAGTTTCCATACTCATATACTATTCTTTTTATTACTTTTATTATTTAATACTTACGTGTAAATGTCTTTTAAATGAATTAACTTTATAAGCTTTAATTATTATTGTTAATTAAATCGTTATTTTTTCAATTCTTATAATAAATATTATCATAAAAAAGAGAGATAACATTTTCATGATATCTCCCCACTAGATTATCTAGACATAAATAAAAAAGTTTCACATTCAGATATAAACTAGATGTAAAACTAGATGTCAAAATAAAAAAGTCCCTAAAATAGGGGCTTTATAACCCAATGGTCGGGAAGACAGGATTTGAACCTGCAACCCCTTGGTCCCAAACCAAATGCTCTACCAAGTTGAGCCACTTCCCGATATAATGGTGCGCCCAATAGGAGTCGAACCCATAACCTTTTGATCCGTAGTCAAATGCTCTATCCAATTGAGCTATGAGCGCGTTTAAAATCCCGTCGGAATCGCTTTACAACAAGTTTATTACATTTGTAATCTGTTTTAACAAAATGGTGGCTTCAGTTGGAATCGAACCAACGACACCAAGATTTTCAGTCTTGTGCTCTGCCAACTGAGCTATGAAGCCAAATGGCGGTTCCGACGGGACTTGAACCCGCGATCCCTCGCGTGACAGGCGAGTGTGATAACCACTACACCACGGAACCAATGGTTGCGGGAACTGGATTTGAACCAGTGACCTTTGGGTTATGAGCCCAACGAGCTACCGAACTGCTCTATCCCGCGATAATATAATCTTTCATCGCATAAATCATGCGAAATATTAAGTGGCGGAGGAAAAGGGATTCGAACCCCTGCGCCGATTTCTCGACCTCCCGGTTTTCAAGACCGGTCCCTTCAACCAGACTTGGGTATTCCTCCAAATTGGTGCCTCAGATCGGACTTGAACCGATATGAGCTTTTACACTCGCAGGATTTTAAGTCCTGTGCGTCTACCTATTCCGCCACTGAGGCACAAAATAAATGGTGTCTCGCTGGGGATTCGAACCCCAGACCCCTTGATTAAAAGTCAAGTGCTCTACCGGCTGAGCTAGCGAGACATATAATATATTTTGTGGTTGCCTCGGCTGGATTCGAACCAGCGGAATGCAAGAGTCAAAGTCTTGTGCCTTACCACTTGGCTACGAGGCAAAATTACAAGTGGTGGAGAGAGGTGGATTCGAACCACCGAACCCGAAGGAACAGATTTACAGTCTGCCGCGTTTAGCCTCTTCGCTATCTCTCCATTTATGGTGCCGAAAACAGGAATCGAACCCGTAACCTACTGATTACAAGTCAGTTGCTCTACCAATTGAGCTATTTCGGCAATTATGGTGGGCGATGAGAGACTCGAACTCCCGACCCCCTGCTTGTAAGGCAGATGCTCTAACCAACTGAGCTAATCGCCCATAATATTTTTCCTGCTGACGCATATAAATATATCATTTATTGAATGTGATGTCAAGCAATATTGTTATTTTTTTCTAAATCTTTTATTTTTTTATTAATCCACTCAGGCATTTTTTGAGATAAAGGCTGAAAACCATTACCTTTTTCTTTAATACTTTTATTCATTTTATTCATTCGACTAATTCTTTTTAAAGATAATCTAACTTGTAATTTATCTTCATTTATGGATAATACTTTTACTTTGATAACATCTCCAATTTTAAATTTTTTCTCTAAATTTGAAACAAATTTATTAGAAACCTCAGATATATGAATCATTCCAGTATAATTATCACACAAACTAACAAATATTCCATACTTTGTAACGCCCATTACTTGCCCCTCAATTATATTATTAACTTTGATATTTTCCATTTTCATCACTTCATAAATATTATACCACATTATTTATTTTAAAGTAAATTAATCCAAAAATTATTTCCAATAGATTTTATATTATCAGATAATTCTTCATATAAATATTTCATAAATTTTATATACAAATTATTATATTTTATATATTTATAAATGCATTTTTCTTTTTTACAATTATCAATAATTTGTATAACATCATTAAAGTAGAAGTTAGGATATAACATATATGCATATAACAATTCAATATTCAACATTCTATTATTAATTAAAGAATAAATTTCATCATAATTTAGTGTATCCATATATATTTTATATTTTATATAGGCACTTATGCTTTTTTCCATATTGCCAAATTCCAAATTTGCTATATTATTTATTTCTTCATAATTATACTCATCTATATCAGATATATTAACTACAACATGTTTTAAATTATCGAATTTAATTTTATTAATCAATTGGATACTATTCTCAGCAAGTCCAATAAAATAATCGAATGATTTCTGCAATTCTAAATATTCAGTATTAAATTCCAACATTCTTTTTTCAATAACTACTAATTTTGATATCATATCAAGCAAGTCAGTATTATCAGCATTTTTCATAGCTAAATTTTCAAATTTTAAAAATAAATCATCAAGATATACTCTTCTATTAATAACTATCACACTAAGCAAAATGTACTTTTTTTCTTTATATTCGGTTATTTCTTTATTCTCATTATTAAGAATAATTTTTGACAAATTTTTATCATGTTTCAAAATATCGCTTAATTCAGAAATATTTTTAATTTGTATAGAGTCTAACGTCTTTATAACTATTTTTTCATTATTTTCAAAAAAATAAAATGAATTATTTTTTCGAAAAATCTTGTCAGGAAATAAATTATAATATTTATTTAACATATTTTTCAAAATTATACACCTATTAAAATTTTATGCATAATAAAAGCCAATAATAACTATATTGGCTTGATAACACATTATATTAAATTACATATGTAATCCACTAGACACACCTTGTTCATCATAAGTATTATTAAAATTAGTATTAAAAGAAGGTTCAGTTACATAATTAGTAGTCATCTCTTGAGAATTATCATGTTTTTCACTCGTTAACTTCTCTTCGTACTTTTCCAATTCATTAAGAATTTCACTTTGTGTTTTAGCTTGTAACTCATAACGCTCTATACTTGATTTAAGATATTTTTTTAAAATAGATATTAATTCGTATTTATAGCCACTTGATTGCTTTAAGTTGCTTGAAACATTATCATCAAATGCTGGTAAAACAGGTGGTTCATTTAAAGTTGTAACTTGATCTACATCATTATCAGTTTGAGTTTCAAATTCAGAGTTTGATGTTATTTCTTCTGATGGTGCAAATTGTTGTTGAGACAAATTAGTATTCAGTGTTTGTTCTATAGGAACAGTATAAGCTTGTGAATTAACTTGTTGCTGAACAGGATGAGCAACATTATCAGTAGGAGCATTTTCAAATTGAATAGCAGAGCTTCCAACAAGAGAGTTTAAACTTTGCGGATTATTTACCTGAACTGGAATGGTTTCCATAGAAGGAACTTGTTGCTGTACATTGTTTATGGCTGCATCTGCCTGTTGTAACTGGCTCACAGGTTGTGGAAATATATTAGTAACATATTGTTGCTGAGGAATTGATGACACATCAGTAGTCCCCAAAACTTTTTCAGCAGTTTGCATTACAGTTTCTGGAAGCACAAACGCACTTGTTTTAGATAAAGGTGCTTCTTGTGTCGCAGTTGGTATAACTGTATTTGAAGCCACACCTATTATTCTTACGCTAGAATTATACCCAGGAGTCATAACTACACTAGCTTTAACCACATTTTCTTTTTCATTAGTTAATGTCATTCTCTCACCTAACTTTCTACTATTTGTTTCATGGCTTCTTTAACTTTTTGCCATGTTGTATCATCCTCAATGCCAATCAAGCTATAAACACCAGGTTCATTTTCAACAAATTCTGAAACATAAATTTTACTCATGCCTTCACCAGCGCTTTCTCCTTTTGACAATATAACAAATCTTTTATTTAACTCACCAATTTTAAAAGCATTTACCAAGTCAACTTCTTCCATTGTACCATCCATATTTTTAATTGAAATTCTACTCATAACCTTACCCTTTCTATCTTCTTATATTCTAACACACATTATCTTTAATATCAATTACCTTAAATCAAGTTTTAATTTATTTAACATTAAAATATGTAAATATTTTTAAATAATTTTTTCTAAAATAAAATACTTACATTCATATGCACAATTTTCTTTAATATATTTTTCCAAATTACAATAATTATTATATTTATTAAAATTTTTATTGTCTTTTTTATTAAAACCTTTTAATCTCAATTTTGAATACGCTATATCACCAACTATATAGTCATAATCTTTATAATAAGGAGTATACCTATTTAAAAAAGTTTCCTTATCAAATCCATCTCTATAATTTTTTATTAACTTATACTTATTATTATCCACTTCAATTATCACATATATCACCAAAACAATTATATCACACAAATACTATATTTAAACATATTAATAAAATGCAATAACACTTCTATAATTAGCACAAAATAGTTTACAAAATTAATGATTGATTCTTAAAAAATAGTTTATTATTCATTTTTTATCGTACCATTTAAAACACCACCATAATATTCTGGAATCTTTCCTTGAATTATTTTTGTTTTCAATGGGATTTTATTTTCTACAATAATATTTTTTGAAGAAAATGGTAAAATTATTTGTACATTAATTTTAATTTTTAATTGCATTTCTATTAAAGAATTATTTATACCATAATCCTTTATATTCGTTAATATTTCTGTAAAAACATTACCTAGTACATCCAATTTAAATGGAACTTTTGGACCTATGCCAACTAAAATCGGAACATCATAAATAATCGACATTGGTACATTATAAATAATATCAACTTTACCTTCATAATATTTTTCTGTTAAATTATTTTTTTTATTTTTCTCTAATTTCATCAATCTTTTTTGTATATTTTCACTTACTTTTAAATTGAATTCATTTATCTTCGTATTATCAAAGTCTAAACTAACAATTTCATCATTAACATTTTTTTCTATTACAATTATGTCTTCTATATTATATTTAGACCTCAATTTTTCTATTGAATCAATTATAAGTAATAATGATAACTCTTTTGATTTGTTTTCGGCATAATTTAAAAGAATGCTTTCACTTTTAATGGTAAAAACCTTAAGCATAGCATATGCAACTACAATAACAATTATTACTATGAGTAACAATATATCATTTTTAGTAACTTTAATTTTATCAATTCTCATTAATAAATTATATAAAAAAAGATACATTCTTATACTTGAATGTATCACAATAATTATTTAAAACTAAAATATGTTCCAATCTAAAAGAAAATTTAATATTAAAAATATCGTAGCTAAAAGTAATAATATAATTAAAGTTACAACTATTTTTGCAAAAACATTCCCCTTTTTTTGATTTTTTTCTAAATCTTCAAAACCCTCAAAATCAGTTTTATTAAATGACAAAGAATTAGTATAGAAAGATTTATCAGCAACTATTTTTTCACTTTCACTGCCATCGCTATCAGCATCTTCATCTTCATTTTCATTTTTATCACTATCATTTAAGCTATCCAATTCATCATTAATCTTTTGCCCATCAACTGTATCAGAAACTATTTTATCGTTTAAAGATTCTTTTATCGTTTCTAAATCTTCAGTTATATTTAGCAATGCTTCTTTGATATTCTCATTATTTTTTTCTTCATTATCTATTGGTGCCATAACAATAGTATTTTCATTTTTACCCATTAATTCACCAAATAAATCTTCTGTATCATCTTTCGTACTTTTTTCTTGAGGCTTACTATTTTGGATGTTCTGAATTAACTCAACTATTGTTTTCTCTTGTGTATTTAATTCATCTATTGGTTCTGTTTTATCTTCATCAGATTCTTCTCTTATTTGAATACTTTTAAGTATATCATATCCATTTGAATTTAATTTTCTATGGCGTTCTATCTCATAATCAGTTTCTCTCTTACCTCTCGCTCTTTCTAAAACAGAATTAATATCATAATCTTTTTCTACTTTTTCTTTTATTTGTTCTTCGTGTTCTTCTGGCAATTCGATTGAAATTCTTTTCTTATGTTCTTCACTATCACTATTCATATTTTCAATATATTTCTTAATTTTTTCTATATCTATTTCTTTTGAAGCATCAGCAATAACACTAACATTTGTATTAGTTTTTATACGTGATAATTCACTCATATCGCTAACGTTATAAATATCTTGATTTCGCTTTGTTCTGCTCATACTCTCAAGTGAATTGTTTTCATATTTTTCCATTCTAGAACTCATATTTTTCACCATTTTAATAATAACACATTTAAAGATTAAATTCAATAAATTATACTTTACATATATCTAGCATTTTTTTTGTTTTTTTTATATAATTTTTATGGAGGAGATTAAAAAATGGAAAAAATTAAAGTTAATGACACATGTATTGGATGCGGATTATGTGTTAGTCAATGTGAGAAATATTTTGAATTCAATGATGAAGGAATGAGCCACGCAAAAGATGTTGAACTTAAGGAAGAAGACAAAAAAGAAGTTCTTAATATAATTGAAAGTTGCCCTGTTGGAGCAATTGTTGTTGAAGAAGAAACTAAAAACAATTAAATTTAACTAATTTAAAAACATGATCGACAAAAAATCATGTTTTTATTTATGAGAATTTACATAATTATATAATTGCTTTACTTCTTTAATTGATAATGTTCTATATTCACCAGTACTTAATCCTCTTAAATCCAAAAAAGCATAATTTGTTCTTTTTAATTTTAATACTTTGTATCCTAGACTAGCAAACATATTTTTAACTTGATGATTTCTTCCTTCAGTAATTGTTAATTCAACGTAAGATTTTTGATTTTTCTTATCAATTTTTCCAATTTTGACTTTTGACTTCTTAGTCTTAACGCCATCTAACACGACACCATTTTCCAACGCTTTTAAATCAGTCGGAGTTATAATTCCATCTATTTTTGCATAATAAGTTTTTTCAACATGGCCATGTGGATGCGTTAATTTATTAGTAAGTTCTCCATCATTTGTAATTAACAAAAGTCCAGTTGTATCGTAGTCTAATCTTCCAACTGGAAATACTTTCTCTTCAGTATCAATTAAATCTATGACCGTTGTTCTATTTTTTTCATCGCTAACTGAACAAATTGTTTTCTCAGGCTTATAAAGTAAATAATATAATTTTTCTTTTTTGATAACATCAATATCATCTACTGATATCTTATCTTTTTCAGTCACTTTATAGCCAAGTTCAGTTACTTTGACACCATTAACTTTTACTTTTCCCTGTAATATCAACTCTTCACACTTTCTTCTTGAAGCAACACCACATGAACTTAAATATTTTTGTAATCTTTCCATAAAAAACACCAAGGTCATTATACTCTATTATTTCCAAAATGACAATATTTCTTTTATTTTATTTTTTTTAACATTAAATTTTATCTTTTTAAGTTCAACTGAATCTATTTTTGTATTATCAAAGTATATATGTACTTTTTCTTGATTTTTTGTTAAATCTATTTTTACATTCAGCTTTTCAATTTCATTCTTTTGTAAAAGAATATAATAATCATTCATTATGTAATAATGATAATTATTTCTATTTTTAACTTTGAATGAAAAAGTATTCATGTCTAATATTTTATACCTATCATACATTTCAAAATATTTTTCATATAACTTTTTATGTAAATTAAATTTATCACTTTCATCTATTGAAACAACCACTAAAGTTTTCCCATCTTTTCTAGCCGCAGAAACAAATACTTGACCACTTGCTTTTGTAAAACCTATTTTCCCACTTATTAAGTATTTATATTCTTTTAATAATTTATTTTTATTTGACCATATATATTTGTCAACTTTATAATTTTTAGCCGACGTTATACTCAAAAAATCTTTATTTTTTATAGCATATTTCATTAATATTGCCATATCTTTAGCAGTGGAATAATTTTTGGAGTCATCATTTAATCCATGAGGATTCTCAAAAATTGTATCATTCATGCCAAGTTTTACTGCTTTTAAATTCATTTCTTTTATAAATTTATCATATCCTAGAACATTTGTAGCAATAGTCATAGCAGCATCATTACCACTTTGCAACATTAATCCATGAAGTAAATCATTTAATGTAAATATCTCACCCTCTTTAACGTATATCATAGAACCATTTACCATTCTTACTTCTTTTCCAATTCTGATTTCCATATCAAGTGGAGCGTGCTCAAGAGCAATTATTGATGTCATTATTTTTGTTGTTGACGCAATTAGCTTTTTCTCTTCTTTATTTTTTGAATAAAGAATTCTCCCAGAATCAGCATCCATCACAACAATTGATGCATTGACAATATTTACACACAATAAAAAAATTAATACAAGTAATATTTTTTTCATATTTAATTTTATGATTTTCACTACTAAATATTAATCTTTTAAAAATTTTTCGTTAACAATTTTTATAAAATTATAATCTTTCATTCTTAAAAATTTTATTTTCTTATTTTTAACAAAACATTCTATTTTTTTAACATTCTCATATTTTTTGTTTGTCCCATCAAATGTAATAATTAAATCATTTTTTATTGGCTTTATTAAAATATGTTTCTTTTCAGGTATAACAATTGACGTTAAAAGATTTCTATATGTTTTTGTATTTAATGGCGCAATTGGAGTAATTTGTAAAGTATGTAGTGTGTTGTAAATTAATGCACCATGAAAACTTGTATTATAAGCACTACTTCCCACAGAAGTTGACACAAGAATTCCATCACCAGCAAAAGTTTCTAAAAAATAATTTTCGACATAAATATCCATAGTTATAGTATTTAATTTCATTTGTCTAATTACTATTTCATTAAGCGAAAAATGTCTAGAAACAGAATCCTCAGTAGTAATTTTTGTTTCAAGTGTACCAATATTATCAACTTTAAAATTATTTTCATTCAAAGAAATAACAAATTCTTCTAGTTTTTCTGGTCTTATTTCTTGTAAAAATCCAAGTGTTCCAGTATTAATTCCAACATAATAAATATCACTGTTAAAATTAGTACCATTTACCATTCTTAAAAATGAGCCATCCCCACCTATCGCAATAGCCAAATCATAATCTTCTTCAACCACTTCAAATTTATATTTTTCTAGCACACCTTGAAGTTTCAACTTAATTTTGTATGATTCTTCATTTTCATTAGCAAAAATTCTAATTTTATTGATTTTTCTCATTTTATTTACCTTTATATTTAAATAATACGCTTGGTCTATGCCCTTCACCTGTTTTAATTTTGTCAGTTTTTTCTACTTTATTGGCAATAATTCTTCTAAAAGCAGGATCGAGTAACTTTTTATTAAGTATAACTTCATATACCTGCTGAAGTTCACCAAGTGTAAAATACTCATCTATCATATTAAAGACAATATCAGTATACATTATTTTGTTTTTTAATCTTTCAATACCACTTACTATCACAAGTGGATGGTCAAAAGCAATTGAATCATTTTTAACTATGTCAAACTTATATCTATCTGTTGTGCTTTCTTTAAGTGTCTTACTCACCACGAAATTTAATGTTTCATTTCCATTATCAAGAGTTACATTAAAACCTTTTTCATCTTCAATATAATTTATATTAAACCATGATGCATTTTCATATAGTGAATCATTTAATTTATTTTTATCAACTAATGCAATATATGAAACACTAAACACTCTTGTTCTAGGATCTCTATTAATTCCATCAAAAGTATATAATTGTTCCATAAATATATTGTGTAAATTTGTTTCACTTGCAAGCACTCTTCTAGCAGTTTCTTCAGTTGTTTCAGTATTTTTCACAAATCCACCTGGCAAACACCACTTTCCTTTAAATGGATAATCTTTTCTTTTAACAAGTAAAACACTATAATATTTGTCCTTTAACTTTCTATAATTATTTTGAATTCCATTTGACACACTTAATAATAAAACATCACTTGTAACAGATGGACGTTCAAACTCATTCACATCATAATTTTTTAGAAAATCTTCTTCACTTTTATATTCCACATTTCACACCTCCTTATAAAATTTCAATTAGTTTTTCCATTATATCATTTACGATTAATTCTTTAACTTCCTTACGTGGCTTATTTGGTACGATTATTTTCATGTCAGTATAAGTATCATTTTTACTATTGTAAATGCTTACGAATACTTCATTATCTTTGCCACTTAAATTATTTTCATCGACTCTATTTATTTTACCAGTAATGCCTATTCCATAAGTACTACACGCAAATTTGCTTATATTTTTACTCATCTCATGAGCAGTTTCAATACTATAAACTGAATATTTATCGATAATATCAGGATTAACGCCCATCTTAATTTTATATTCATTTGAATATGTTACTGCTGAAAACTTTAATACTTCGCTTGAACCATCAACACATGTAATTGTACTTGCAAAGTATCCGCCAGTACATGACTCCATTGATGCGATTGTTTCTTTATTTTTTATTAATTTTTTTACTACTTCTTTTTCTTTCATAATTACCTCTTTTATATATTTTGATTATAACACATTATTAATTAACATATAAATTATTTCTTTTAATATATTTATATACTTTCATATCAATATATTTTAAAATGTCTTTGTCTTTATTTAAAATCATATTTCTAACCATAGTAGATGACACATCTTCACTATCCACCTTATTTGTCACTATAAAATTGTATTTTGAGTACTTATCATAAACACATGCATCAATATTATTTCTTTTAACAACAATGATACGATATTTCAAAATTTCATCTATATTTTTCCATTTATCGAATTTTGTGAGTAAATCATCACCAATAACTAAATAAATCTCATCATTTTTATATTGTTTTTGAATTTCTCTTAAAACTTGATATGTATATTCACATTTATTATTTTTAGTATCTATAATAATTTTTTCATTCTCATAAAACTTTAGCATATTTATTCTATCTTTAATATCTATAAGATTCTTCTTATCCCAATAAGCAAGTGTTGGTACAATAATTACTTTATCAACATAATTTTTAAGAACAAGATTCACTACTTTGATATGACTTTTATGAACAGGATTAAAACTTCCAACATACACAGCGATTTTCATAAGTTTATTTTTCTCTTTGGTACACTGGAATGTTAAATTTATGTAAATTATTTGTATGCAATTTGTCAACTTTACTTTTTACTTCATTGCTTACTTTTTCACCATTTATAACTGATGTAATATCTTTATATTTAACGCCTAATTTATCTTCATCAGTTTTACCACTTAATCCATCACTAGGACTTTTAAATAATACTTGTTCTGGTACTTCTAAATACTTACCAATTTCAATTACTTCATCAACTGTATAATTGTTAAGAGTTCCAATGTCATAAGTAGAATCTCCTCCTTTAGTAAAGTATCCTACATAAAGTTCACATAAATTTGATGTACCAGCAACAAGATATGTCCCATGTTTAAGTTCACTATATAAAGCAGCTATGTAGTAGCAAGTACTCATTCTAAGTCTTGGCTTAATATTGATATCACAATTTTGTAATTCTTCATCACTAAATTCTCCTAAAAGTGAAATTTCATTCTTAAATGTATCAAATGTTTTAGTTAAATCTACGTTTATTAGTTCAAAACCATATTTTTCACTTACAAGTTTGGCATCACTTTTATCAGTACTTTTTGAATGACATGGCATTGTTATACCAACAACATTCTCACTACCAAGTGCTTTTGAGAATAATGCAGCAACTACGCCTGAATCTTTACCACCACTTATACCAAGTACAACACCTTTTAAATTATATTTCTTATAATAATCTCTTATAAATTCTATTATTTTTTCTGTTTCTTTTTTAGCATTAAATTTCATTTTTATTTCCTTCTTTCTTACTTTTAATCATTTTTATTTCTTCTTCATGACTTAATTTTCTAGCATCCGTTATCATATTTCTTTTTAAATTTAATAATTCTTTTGATAATCCAACATGATGAACATGAGGATTATATAATCTTTGTGATTCTGGATATATTGTTTTAAATTCTTCTTCTGCATATTTTCTTGTTTCTTCAAGTGTTGGTTCATTATAAACAAGTCTTCCATTTATAAATATTGGGACTTGTAATTCACGAAGTGTATAATTATCAATTTTATGTCTTTTAAAGTCAGCATGCTCATCAACTATTGTGTAACTATTGGGACTTATTTCTTCATCTTTAAGTGCGATTACATCACCAACTGCATATCCACTATTTTTATCATAAAATCTTACTACCTTTTTAAATCCAGGATTAGTTATTTTACCAACATTATCACTTATTTTTATTTTAGGTTCTAATTTACCTTCTTTTTCTATTGCTGATAATTTATAAACTCCTCCAAAGACTGGACAACTTTTTGATGTAATTAAATTTTCACCTACACCGAATGAATCAATTGGTGCCCCCTCATTTAAAAGTGATGCAATTGTATACTCATCAAGTGAATTTGATACGCATATTTTAGTATCTTCTAGTCCTGCTTCATCTAACATTTTTCTTGCTTCTTTTGATAAGTATGCAAGATCTCCACTATCAAGTCTTATTCCTTTTAATGTATATCCATTTGGTATTAAGTAATCTTTAGCAACTTTAATCGCATTAGGTACTCCACTTCTTAATGTATCAATTGTATCAACTAGAAATACTGAATCATCAGGGAAACATTTAGCATAAGCAAGAAATGCTTCATATTCATTATCATATTTCATTATGTGTGAATGAGCCATTGTTCCAAGAAGTGGTACTCCATATCTTTTTCCTGTTTCGTAACAAGATGTTCCAATACATCCGCTAATATAAGCATCTTTTGCTCCAACTATTGCTGCTTCACTGCCTTGAGCTCTTCTTGCTCCAAATTCCATAACGCCTCTACCTCTTGCGGCATTTGTTATTCTTCTTGCTTTGGTAGCTATCAAGCTTCCATGATTAAATTTATTTAATAAATCTGTTTCAATTATTTGTGCTTCAAGAGCATTCGCTCTTACTGTAATACAAGGTTCACCAGGAAACATGATTGTTCCATCAGGTACAGCATACACGTCACCCGTGAATTTAAAATTTCTTAAATATGCAAGTGTCTTCTCGTCAAACTTATTTAAGCTTCTTAAATACTCTATATCTTCATCTGTAAATTTAACATTTTTAATATAATCAATTATTTCATGAAGACCACATATTACATTATAACCTCCATTATCTAAATTTTTTCTAAAGAACACATCAAAATAACAAACTTCATTTTCTTTATTATTCCTAATATCAGTGTGTTCCATTGTTAGTTCATAAAAATCAATTAACTTTTCCATTATATATTTTCAACTCCTATTCCTTGATTTTTCATAAGTCTTAGTGCCACCCTATTATATTCATGTCTATCATGTGTTTCACTGTCAAAAGTTTCAACTGCATTTTGTGGAACTCTTACTTTAACATCCCTATCATGTTCATCAAAGTAATTAACAAGTGGTATCGCAAGATTCATTACACATATGTCTGTACAACAGCCTGTTATTACTACTTCTTTTAGTGATTTCATCCTTTCAATGTCTCTTATAAAATTTGAAGCAAACATTGTACTAGTAGAATTCTTTCTATATACTAATGAATCTTTTTCATAACCAACTAATTCACTTATTAATTCACATTCACTTGTTCCACCAATACAATGCTCTGGATACTTTTTAAATTCAATTGAATCCTTAGTATGAGTATCTTTAATAAATGCTACTGCTTCATCCTCACTTAAGAATTTCTCTACCAATGATTTAATTTTCGATGTTATATGATTAATATCTTTATCACTCATTTTTCCTTCTTTAATAAATCCATTTATCATATCAACTACAACAAGCAATTTCTTATATTTCTCTATCTTTGTCATATACCTCCTTCTTGTTATTATCATTTTGTTAATAACAATTATTATTTTAAAAGAGAATTTTTTCTCTTGTTATTAACATTATATTAATAACAAATTATTTTGTCAACAATTTTTGTCAAAAAAATAAAAAGTTTTTATCAAACTTTCTACTTTCAATTATTATTTATTCTCATAATTATATAATCCATGTAGTTTTTCTAATACTACTCTATCTGGATTTTCAAGTACCCAGTCACCATCTTTTTTATTTAATTTAAACTCCACTTCATAACTTATCTTCTCATTTGTTTTAAGCATATTATCAAGTTTATATTTATTATATTTATCGTTATCATATATTCCATCTGTAGTGAATTCATCTTGATGATCATTTAAATAATTATAAGCATCTCTATCTATCTTGTATAAATCATATACAGTAACTTTCACAGTAACAGTCGCATTCTCTCCATCAATCTTTTCATCCTTAACTTCATATTTCATATCTTGATATTGTCTTGTAAGAACATTTCTATAAATATCAGCATTATCACTAGATAAGTTTTCACTAGTTACCTTACTTTCCATATCTACTTTTACATTATCAGTTAACGAATTATATTGATTTAAATATGCTTCTACTTTACCAGTTGGCGTATTTGATAAACTACATGCACTTAAAGATAACAATAATACTACGAATAATAAAATCTTTTTCATCGATTCCTCCTAATAATATTGTTACCATTAATTATAAAAATATACATTATGAATTTATTAATTCAACTATTTTCTTTAATTTATCATGCTTTTCACTATATTTTTCTTTTATTGAATCAATTAATTTTAAATATTTATCTTTTTCATTATTATTTTTATTAAACCATTCATAATATAAATAATCTATTATTTCTTTATTGTTTTTTTCTTTTTCAATATATTTTATTAAATTATTTATTGTAATATTTTCTTTCCTAGTATTATATGAATATGAAATTTCATTTTTAATAGTCTTATATTCTAACTTATACTTTTGCTTATTTCGCATATCTTCAAGTACATCTTTTTCTTCAATTAAATCTAATTTACTTAATTTATCTATTTTACCTTTATTATCAAATTTAATACATATTGTATCTATATCATTACAAAATATACTTGTATAATTAGATAAAGAAATTTTATCAAGAAAAGTATCATTTACTTTAACTCTACCACTTATTATATTTTCATATACATTATCATTTACTTTAAATACTGGTACTTTCTTTAATATTGTTATTTTATCCATCTTATTCCATTCATAAAAATTAATTAGTTCATTCTTTAAATTCACTTTTATATTGTAAGTATAATTCATTTTTTCTTCCTTTCTTTAATGATAATATTATTAAAATTATTCCTATAAATATTTTAGTACATTCTATACTTGATAATACATACTTTACATAGTCTAACATACTATATCCCATGCGTAATAAATTCAAGTAAATTACTATATACATTAACGCTGATGACGTTATTATTATTCCTAATATAAAATAAATTATTCTTTTTAACATATTAAAGTATATTTATTTTGATATAAAAATATTATATAATGATTATGGTGATTAAAATGGAAATGTTAAAATATATAATACTTGGATTAATACAAGGTCTTACAGAAACTATACCTGTTTCTTCTAGTGGACACTTAATGATACTTAAAAGACTTATGGATATGAATGTTGATTTTGATACAATTGCGATACTTACTAATTTTGGTTCATTAATAGCGATAGTTATATTATTTTGGAATGATTTAGTTAAACTTGTTAAAAATTTTTTTATCTATTTATTCAAGAAAGATAAAAGTGCTAAAAATGATTATAAATATTGTTGGATGATAGTTCTTGGATGTATTCCTGCTGGTCTCATGGGCCTTGTTGTTAGTAAATTAGAATTATTCGCTAAGATTGAAAACAATATTAAAATAGTTGGATTATCATTAATTATTACTTCAATACTTCTATTTATTGTAAGAAACTTTAAAGGTAAAAAAAGTGATAATGAAATCGGTGTTCGTGAAGCATTAACAGTTGGTGCTTTTCAAATAATGGGATTATTTCCAGGCATAAGTAGAAGTGGTTCAACAATAGTTGGTGGTATGAGTAGTGGTCTTAAAAGAGATACTGCATTCAAATATTCATTTATGTTATATATACCAATGAGTATTGCTGCGACAGGACTTGAACTTACAAGTATTGATTTACATAGTGACTTAATTATTTATTATGCTGCCTCTATACTTGTTTCAACAATAGTTACTCTACTTGTAACTAAATGGTTTAGAAAGATAGTTAACAATGGAAAACTTATTTACTTTAGTATTTATTGTTTAATAGTTGGATTACTTGTCATATTATTCTTATAATTATGAATTTAAAAACTACAATGAAATTAATCGTTGTAGTTTTATTATGATTTAATCTTCTAATTCTTTTATACTATTTTCATCAAGTTTAACATTATTAATTGAATCAAATCTCTTAGTAATTTTTTCAGTTGTTTTATGAATATTTTCAACGTCATTATTAACTGTTTGTATAGTTCTTGATAACTTATCCCATCTTTCTCTATATCTTCCAAATTCAATACCTAATTTATTTAATTCATCATGTATTACTGATGTATATTTATCTCTTTCAAGGCCCATAAGGACAGACTGAATAATAGTAAGTAAACTCATAAGTGTAGTTGGAGAAGTTATCCATACTTTTTTACTTGCTGCATACTTTATAATATTAGGATGATATGCATTAATTTCAGCGAATATTGCTTCAGCAGGTAAAAACATAATAGCCTGATTAGTAGTTTCACCATCGATTATATATTTAGAAGCAATCGCATCAATATGTTTTTTAACATCATTATCAAACATCTTACTTCTTTCATTTCTTTCTACTTCACTAAGTCCCTTTTCAACAAGTCTTCTATAATTTTCAAGAGGAAACTTAGAATCAATACATATAGTACCAAGAGGTTCAGGTCCAAAAACTATCGCATCAGCAATATATGAATTAGATAGTGTATATTGAGTTTTATATATCTTATCATTCTTTTCACCAAAAATTGAAGATAATATATGATAAAGATTAACTTCTCCAAAAATACCTCTACTCTTTTTATCAGTAAGAATACTTTCAAGAGATACAATTTCATTACCAAGACCATCTATCTTCTTTTGAGCTTCATCTATTCTAGTAAGTCTATTCATTACTTCAGTAAAAGTTTTATTAGTCTTATCAAATCCATCTTCTAATTTCTCATTAACCTTTTGATTAATTAAGTTAAGTTTATACTCAATCCTATCATTTAAACTATTGAAATCTTTATTTAAATCATTAGAAAAATTATGCTTGAATTCACTTATCTCTTTTATCACATTTATCTCTGTTCTACTTAATTTTTCATTTAATTCACTATTATTTTTTCTAGTAAGTAACACTATCAATAAGATAATTATTACTACTAAAAGTCCTACTATTATATATTCCATATTACTACCTCTACTTTATCTTTAATATTTTATTTACTACAATACTTATTATATATGTTATTAACAATAAAATAAATATCTTTATTAAAATTTTTGGATTAGATATGCTTTCTATAAAAGATGTTCCAACGAAGCCCCAGAAATATACTAAAGAGATTTTACCTATTAGTAATGAAATAAAGTATTTCTTAAAGTCCATTTTAGTAAGACCTGCTGCTATATTTATCATAAACGCTGGAGTAAATGGTATTGCTATTAACAATGTAAGTTGTGAAACACTAATATTCTTAAATAACTTCTTATATTTTCTAAGCCTTTCTTTATCTTCAGTTAATCTATCAAATTTATTACCAAATCCTTTTTTAAATATAAAGTATGACATTACACATCCGAATATTGTAAATATCCATGAAAGAATAAATCCTACTAAATCTCCAAATACTAAAAAATTAATAGTTATAAACACCATCAAAGGTAGTACTGGAACTATTGATTCAATTAAAATAAGGAAACATCCAATGAAAGCACCCAACATTCCTGAAGTTTCTATAAAGTTTATTATATCTTTTAATATATCTATCATTTTTCTTCCCTAATAATTATATTACATTTATAATTATTTTTCTAGATAGTAAACTTTATATCCAAGAGAAGATAATATCATAGTGGCTCTTTTACTTAATTTACCACTTTTACAATATAAGTAATAACTTTCTGTCTTATTAAGATATCTTCTATAATTATTGATTAAATCATCATATGGAATATTAATACTATTATTTAAATGGTATTCTTTAAATGTATATTTATCACTAACATCTATTATTTTCATAATATCACCTAAAATATTCTATGAAAAAAGATGAATTTTATTATTCATCTTTATTCATCTTCACTGCCAAAGAAATCATCAAAGAAATCTTCATCATTATTTTTATCATTTACAATAACACTATCAACATCAATGTTTACTTTTGGTTTTTCAAGACCTAATTCACTTACTTTAGGTTCTTCTTTTACCTCTGGTTTAACTATTTCCACTGGCTTTACTTCTTCTTTTATTTCTTGTGGTTCAACATATTGTGGTTTAATTATATCACTATTAATAGGTTCAACAATTGGTTTATCATATATATTATATTCTTCGCTAGAAGCAAGTTCTGGTGGTAATGATTCAATATGTTCATCATGCTTTTCTTCTATTTTGTGATCAAATATATTGTTGATTTCTTTTTCAATATCTTCTTCACTTTTTTCAGCAAGTGGAACATTTTTAATAAATGTTGGTTCATCTGCTACAAATTTATTTGGTATATTTTGATTCATCTGTGGTACACTATTCATTTGATTTTGAGGTTGTACAAATGATGGAGTACTCATATTTTGATTGCTCATTGGAGTATTTTGACTCACATTATTATTTACAACATTTGAACTAAAATTATTTATATTTACATTTTGTTCTGCTGATTTAGATGCTGCTTTTGCTTTCTCTGCTTCAGCCTTTTCAAGTGCTTCTTGTCTTTCTAATTCAGCAATTTTTTCATCAAGTCTCTTAACATAATCATCAAGACTAGTTGGAGTTGGTGCAGCTGCTGGTCTCATACCACCTGGCATCATGCCTCCCATAGGTTGACCCATGAATGGATTTGGCATTTGCATTCCAGGACCTGCGCCCATAGGACTTGTATTAATTCCTTGACTCTCTTTTAATTTATTAACATATGCTTTTACATCAAATGTTTTAACATCATGATGAGGTCTAGTTGTATATTCCATAATTGGATATTTCTTTCCCCAATCAATTTTATAATCATATACAAGTTTTGTCTTAAATGGCATACTTCTAAATCTATTAATGATAACTTCTCCTTCTTTTAAAGATTGTAAATCACTAACAGTAAATAATGGTCTAACTGGAGGAGCTGGTTTATCTTTTTCAGCCTTAGGTGGCTTTTGATCACCAAGTAACTTACTTATTTCTTCTAAAGCAGCAAGTTCTGTACTCATAAGATAAACGAAGTTTCCACAGTTACCTTTAATAGTTTCTGCTACATCTTTTCCATAAACTTTATTAAGTTGTGAAAAGTTTTGAATAACAAAACTAAATCTAATATTTCTTGAACGAGATGCAGTAATCATACTTTCAACATCTTTAAGTGCTGGCATATTAGCAAACTCATCAAGTATAAAGTTTGTTCTATATGGTAATTTTAAATTTGGAAAAGTTTGTGCTGTTGCAATTAATGCTTCATATGCTTGTTTAACAAATATTGTTGCTAAAGCATGATATGTAGTTTTTTCATCATGTACTTTTAAGAATACAGCTGTCTTTTCTTTTCCTATATCTCTTATATCAAAATCACTATATGATAGCATTTCAGATAATGCTTCTTGTGATGAGAATATTCTTGTCTTTGTTCTAAATGTAGACATAATACCACCACGAGTTTCATTAGGAGCATTAATACAAGATGCAGCTGCTATATAAGCAGGACTTAATTCACCTTTACTCTTAAAATATTCTTTTATATAAGTTGAAGCACCTATTCTATCTTCTCCAACTTCAGCCATCATATTTATACTATTGATATTTATTTCATCTTCAGTAGCATCATCAAATAATCCAAGTGATAATCCAGTAAAGAAGTTAGATGCAGTTTGTTCCCAAAATGGTTCTGCCTTATTATTTGGATCAATTAAGATATTACTAGCAAGGTCTTGTAAAAGTTCGTTAGCCTTATCTGAATTACCTTCTTTATAAATTCTATATGGATAACTAAATGGATTCCATGCGGCTCCTTCCCTAGGATCACGGAAGTTTAATAATATAATTTTATATCCTTTTTCTTTTAGTAAAGCACCACAATTTTCATAAAGTTCACCTTTAGGGTCAGTAACAATCATACTTTCACCATGTCTACCTAATATCTTAATTAAAGGAAACATGAATGCTTGAGTTTTACCTGAACCAGAAGCTCCCATGATTAATGCATGTGGTTGACCTGAATCATCTACCCAGGCATCTTTACCATTATTAATTACTGGAAATCCACCAGCATCATATGAATCATCAATTAAATGTACTTTCTTAATACCATAATCTTTCTTCATATCACTTTCTGACATCAATTTTGAATATCCATCATTTTTTGATTTCTTTTGCGTTGTTATACCAAATCCTTCTTCTCTATCAAAGAAATAAGAAGAACAAGCAGCTAAAATAGCTACAACAGCAAGAGCAAAGAACATTAACGTAGTCATTATCATATCAGGCGCAAACGCAGGTAAAGCATTTAATCCACTAAATACTCCATCAACAGCGAAAGAATGTATATTAACTACTGCTAATGCTATTAAATATAATAATACAGCTAAAAATATCAAAAAAATTACTATATCTTTTAAATCAGCTCTAAATTTTAACTTCATAATTTCACCCCAATACATCTACATTATACTATATAAATTATTTTTTTTCATTATTTATCTGTTGTTTTTATACTAATTATTTGATATTTAAAGAATTTACCATTGTTATTTATTTTGAATTTAATAGTTTTATTAAAATATTCACCATATAATTCATCTAATAAAGTTATCTTAGCATTATAATAATTTTTATTATAATAATATTTTTTAAATTTACTTTCTGCCATACTATAAGCTTTATCTTCAAATGAAACATTATATTTATATATATCTATATTTGCTTCTATAATATCATCAGTACTATTTATATTATTAAATTTTAAATATATATTCATTGGATTAACCGCTGTATAATAAAAACAATAATTTTTCTTTCTAAATATATATTTATAATAATAACTCATATCTTCTAAATATTCAGTTACATCAGTATTATATAATTCTTTATAACTATCAACAAAATTATTTTTTGTCATACATCCATAATTATAATCAGTTTTAGGAAGATATTTTTTATTTGATTTTTCATATATTTCAGTATAATTAGTTATCATGTTTTCTAAATCTTTTCTACTTACTTTGTTTGAATCATAATCACTTACTAACATTATTTTTTGAAACATCGTATCATTAGAAAGTGTATCTTCTAAATTTATTTTCTTTTCTTCATTTGTGAATGTATCTTTATCTATTTTTATTTTTGTATAATTTGGGAAATTTTTATCTTTTGGTTTTTCATTTTTTTCACCAAATAGTATAAAAGGAACAATAATTAGTAACATTACTATTAATGCTCCAGATAACACTATTAATATTGGTTTATTTTTATTAATCATGTTTTTCACTATTGTTCCTCCTATTATTTAATATCAAGTACAACTACTTCACATACTTTATTAAATATTGCTAAACCATCATTTCTTCCTCCATTACACGCTGGATCTAATACTTTTATATTTCCTTTTTCAACTCTATCACCTAGCACCCAGTGACCAGATCTTCCAGTAGCTTTTGAACAGTCTCCATTTCTACTAACACCTATTATTGGATATTTTCCTGCTTTTATTACTGATGCAATAAAATTATTTGCAGCTTTTTGCGACATTAATTCATTGCCATACTCATCTATAAATTCTGTTCTAGCTGATGAATATGAACCATTTACAATTCCTGCTGGTGCTGCCCATACTAATAAATTTCCTTTTATTTGATTTCCATTATCATCATAACCTACATATCCATTATTTCTATTCATCCATGCGACAAATGTAGCTGGATTAAAATTACTTATTCTTGTTTTAACTTTACTTTTAGCAATTGCCATTGCAACTGAGGTTGATGTACATCCATTTGCACCTATTGTAGTTTGATTTGAACCTGTTCCCAATGGGTAATTATTCCATTTTACGTCATCTTGACACCAATTTCTATAATCTCCTGCTACAATATTTCCTATATCTTCGTTTCCACCTGTAGTTCCATCATTACTTCCAGAGTCTGCCCCAGAACATTCAATTATATCTATTCCGTCATATGTTTCTTTAAGTATTTGAATATAATTTTTTCCAGCATTAGCTTCTGCTTCCCATTTTATTGATACATCAGCAACATATCCAGTTTCAAATATTCTTCCATCTTTTATAACTAAATAATTTTTAGCTATTTCGTATAGTTTTTCATATTCTTTATATTCAGCTTCTGACATAGGCCCTTTATAGTTTGTATATCCTTCTTCATTAAGTGGAGCACTACCTTGATAATAGTTTACACATTTTTGTCCAGTTTCTTCTATACAAACTAGATTAGCAGTCTGCTTATATGATCCTTTTTTTGAACTAAATACTTGATCGCAATCACCATTTCTCATTTTGATTTTTGAACCACTTTTAAGTTTATTTTGATTTCCTCTTCTTTGTAGTGCAAAATTTATATTGGCAATCATTTGTGTTAATGCATAATTTTTATTTGAATAATTATCTATCTCACCTTTAACAGTACCTATAATATAATCTTTAAAATTAACAGATTCTTGTTGATTGCCATCACAATCTGTTAATTCTACAGTTATATCTTCATAATCATATGGTACAAATTTTTTACAATAAGCATTTTTAACAACATTATCATTATCAAGATCTGGATCTATTCCTGGTATATAATTACCATCTTCATCCCAGTATCCATTATCTCCATATTGTGATGAATCTAAATCTTTTAATAATAGTGTATTATTTATTTCACCTTTTCTATCTTTTACTTCTAAGATAATTTCTTCTATTTTTTTAGGTGAAACAATGTCATCATATTCAAATGTTGGCAGATTTGAATCTTCATCGGCTTGTTTAAATGATGGGAAATTTACATATCCAAAACCATGTTTATATTCAAATTCTACAAAAGTTGTTGCGACATTTGGACCTGGCGTTGTATATTTAATATTTCCACTTCTAAATGAATCTTTTTTTTGTGTATATACATCTTCTATTTTTTGAAAATATACTGTTGTATCTACTACTTGTGTGAATTCTCTTTTTGTAAAATAATCTTGTGCTATATTAACTGAATCATCTAATATATCAACAAGTGACATTAATGATTCTGGTGGAATAGTTCCATTACATTCAGTGCTTGTACTATTCCAGGCATTATTCATACTTGTATCATATGTATAACCAGTTCCTACTAAAGTAAGTATTGAAGTATTATCAATTTTTTGTTTATTATCTAATTGCTTTTTACTATTAATTTTTAAATATCCTGGAACACTAAATGGATAATCTCTTTTTCTTTCTTGTTCATCATCACCATTAGTTCTATCCCATTCATCGTTCCATCTAATAAACATTTCCCATTTATCTCTACTATATTCATAGTTTTCAACAGTTTCTGTATCACAATATCCTACTTTAACTATTTTATCTACTCCATCTATATTTCTTTTTTCTTCTCTTATTACCCAAGTAAAATATGGATATATATCTTCAAATATTGTACTTTGTATTATTCTATCAACATCTAATTTTACAAGTTTTCCATCTTTAATAACATTTTTTAATGTTTCATAATGATCAGAAGCAGAAGTATATGTATCGCCTTTATCATCTTCTTTTGCAGGTGGCGTATCATAGCTATCATAAGTTGCTTGACTATCATATCCGTAGAATATAGTAGCAAGTATCAGCCCCCTATCTAATTTATTTGGACCTTTTCCTTCTTCTCTACCCATGTATGTAGTTTCATACTTTTCAACTTTTTGTTTAATATATCTCATAAGTTGACAAGCATCTTTAAAGTTTTCATCCCAAATCTTAAAAACATTTTCTTTTAAATTTTCCCAAAAATTTGCTTCACAAGCATCATCATTATTAAGAACCTTAATTAATTCTGGCCATGTATACATTTCTCCAGTATCAGGGTCTCTTAAATATTTACTATCAGTATATAGACCTTCTAAATCATCTTCTTTTTGTTCTGGTACAAAGAAATTCAATACAATTGATGAAAAGAAGTTATCAATAACAGTAAACAAATATGCAATTATAAATATAACAAGTAAAATACCAGCAACTATACCAGCAATTTTTAATTTAAGTAACAATAATTTTGCTTTTTTAAGTTTAGCTGCAGCATCCAAAGTTTTATTAGCAGATTCTCCAAGTTTACCAGGAAGTCCTGGTTTCTTCATACCTGCTTTATCAGCAGCACCTTGTTTTTTATTGTTATCTTTTTTCCCAAGTCCATCTTTCTTTTCAAGTCCTGACTTATTCCCGGGTTTTTTATTATTTCCATCAGGATTCATTTTTCCTGATTCTTTATTGACTCCACGTAGTTCATTAGTCCCACGTTTATTTATTCTTTCTTTTGTTTTATCTTCTGTACCCAAAAGCCCCGCTTTAAAGCCAGACGAAAACTGGTTTAATCTTCCGACTACACCAGTATCATTTCTTCTACTTATATTTTGTTTTTCTTGTTCATCGAAATTTTCTTCGTTATAATTTTCGTCCATACTTCACATCCTTTAAGTGGATAAATCTTATAGTCCTCCACCTGAACCGAATGATTCTAATTCTTGTTGAGTAGCTATTACGTTAATTCTCATTCTTCTACTACCGCAAACAAATAATGCTTGTCCTTGACTATATCTCTTAATTGAATCTTTTTCTTGATCATTTAAATCTACTAACTTAGAAAGGTCATCTACTGCTTGTTTACGAAGACCCATTACTAAATAATAAGAAGCATTATCAAATATTGCTTTACCATGAACTACTACATTAGGTGCTGCAAAATCTGTTGGTTGTTGTGTAATAATAATAGTTCCAGTATTATATTTACGACTACGTCTTTGAATACGAGCAAGGAATTCTGCTCCTAATGTATTTTGGTCTGCAAGAAGCATGTGTGCTTCATCAACCATAAGAATTGTATTAACTTCTCTATCAAGAGTTAAGCCCCAAGCATATTTTAATATGTTGAAGAATAATGCATTTCTTATATTACTATCAGCATTCATAAGTTCACGAATGTTAAACACAATGAAATCTGCATCAGTATCAATAGTAGTTTTACCTGTAAAATAATATCTTAATTCTTTTGTTAAAGGTCTTATTTTAAGTTCTAATCTCTCCATGATATCTCTTTCATGAGTATGTTCAGTCATTGATAAAAGTCTTCCTTTTATAGTAGCATATACATCATCAAAAGTTGGATAATCATGTGATGTTATTTTACTAAAATCAGTATTATAATCTATTTTATATCTTTTATATGTATCTTGTACTACTTCACTAAACAGTGTTAATACATCCTCTTCTATATCTGGACTATAGTATTTCATAAACGCTTTTAATGTTTGAAGAGTTCTTGTTAAAACTGCATATCCAGTTCCTTCTGCCATTTCTTCTTCATCAGCATCAAGTACAACTTCCAGTGGATTTATCATACCAAAATCGCCACCACGACCTAGGTCAATGAAGTCTCCACCATATAGTCTAGTCATTTCTTCAAGTTCACCTTCAGGGTCTATTGCAACTATCTTATGACCATTTCTAATATTACTTCTAAGTAATACTTTAGCAGCTGTTGATTTACCTGAACCAGATGTACCAAGAATAATCATATTAGCATTATTTCTATTGAATTCTTTTTTAGTTTGATATAGAAATTGGTTAAATAAGATAACTCCGCCTGAATAATCAACACCAAGTAAACATGAAAGTCCAGGGTCTTTAATACTATCAAATACAAATGGATACATTGCTGCAATTGTAACTGATGGTATTGGAGTACCTACTCTTTCTTCTATATCATTTTCAGGGAATATTGGAAGCATACTTTGAAGTATCTTTTCTTGCTCAAATCTAAGAACTAACCCTTTCATTCCCATCGCATCTAAATAATTTTTAACTTGTACCTTTTTATTTTCAAGTTCTTCATGTGAATCAGCTGATATAAACAAGTGCATTTGAAAATCAAATATTCTTGCTTGTGTTGCTGTTAACATTTGAATAAAATTATCTATACTTTCATAATCTTGTCTAATTTGTTCTTGAATAGTATGATCGTGTTCATTTTGATATCTTGCTTTCATATCAGCAATTTCTTTATTTAACATTTTAGAAAGTACTGAGAATGCAATTGGAATATGTTTAATACATACCTTAACTCCACCCATTTGAGTAAGATTAGCAAGATAACCTTCTGAAATTGATTTTGGATAACTTATTATTGTAAGTATTGCACAATATTTATCACTTATTATCATTTCAGATGGTTTAAATTCTAAACTCTTAGGAGCTAATTGACTTTTAAAACTTACACTCATTGACTAATCACCGTCCCAAAATTATATGAATCTCCACCATTTAGGAATCCATCTAATAACATTCTTAAATCATCATTACTTGTTTGAGCTGATTGAAGTCCTACTCCAGCAAGTCCTGAAACAAGATTTTGTATTCTTTTTTGTATTATTTCTGGTCTCTTATCTTTAAATAATATGAAGTATTCTGTATCAGTAACATTTACTTCTTTACTCATAAATAAGTTTGCTTTATCTATATCTTCTCTTACTAATTTTCTAATTGCTTGAACTTGTACTGAATTATATAATAATTTAAGTTGAGCAAGATACACATTAATATCTACTGGTCTATCTGATATAATTAGCCAGAATGGATAATCAAGTGTATTATAGAAACTTCTTAAGTTAAATATAGCATTATTTTGAGAATCATAATCAAGAATAAATATATTTCTTGGTCTTATTTTTACTCCTGTAACTCTAAGTCCATTATCAAGTATAATTTCTCCATTTTGAATACCTCTAATTGGTAACCAATTTTCAGCATATTTTTGATTTTTAGTATCAATCTTTTTTTTGTTCGTCATCATTTGCGACATATCTAGCACACCATCCTCTCCAATAATATCTTCTTGGGTTCATGAAATATATAACAACTTCTTGTAAATATACAAGTACATTATGATAAAAAGGCAACGGCATTACTAAAAACAAGCATATTCCTACAGGGGCTAGTTTAATTGCTAGTTCTTTAACTGTATCACCTTTAAATATAAACATAAGCATAGTCGTTATAAATGCACCTGTTAAAAGTATTATTAAATCAATAATTCTAAAAACATTAAATATCAATTGACTTTTCTTACTATTAGCAGGTATTAAATAATTGTTCATATTCTCTTTTCCTTTCTAAATACTACAATTTATATTTTATTTTCCACTTTGTCCTTGACCTCTTTGATAACTTCCAGAGTTTACTACTCCTTCTCTTCTTGAACTTGCCGCTTGTCCACCAGCTTGAATTGTTGCTCTATCTCCACTATTTGCTGCTACTCTTCCACTTCTTCCTGTATGACTTAGTGTTCTATTTGCACTTTGTACTGCACTACCATTTGCACCACTATATGCATTATTCCATGATTTTTGATAATCAGCTCTACCAAATTGTCTTTGACCATTAACATCAAGTCCAGCATCGAGTTTAGCTTTTCTTGCTTCTTTTCTAGCATTAAGATTTGCAAGTTCACTATATTTCTTCTCACTTGTCATATTGCTGTTTCTAATTTTTTGTTCTTCAAGTGCATATATTTGCATTTGTTTATCGTTGTTATATACTTGTTCCATTTGTCTATTTACATAATCATCAGCACTTTTACCGTATGCAAGTCCATTTTCACCTTTTTGATTTTCAATTTCAGCGATTCTAGCTGCATCAACTGCTTCATATGCTTTTTGTTCTCTTTCATATCTTGCAGCTTTCGCATTTTGCGCTGCTGTTATACCAAGTGCACCTTCGGCTCTTCCTCTTGCATATGCAAGTCCTCCACCAGCTGCATTAATTCTAGCAGCTCTATCTCTATTTGCTTGTGCATTTGCAGATTGATTTCTAAAGAAGTCAGCAACGTTTTTACCTTTACCACCAGATTGATAACCTCCAACTGCTCCACTAAGCATGTTACCAGCAGTTCCAAGAACTCCAGCACCACCAGCTATACCAGTAACAAGACCACTTCCAAATCCAATAGCTCCTCCAACAAGACCAGCAGCAAATTTTCCAAATCCACTACCACTTGCTGAGCCTGCCATACTTGTGCCAAGTGCTTGATCTATAAATTTAGGTAAAATTCCAACGATTCTATATCCAGCAACTAAAACAACAATACAAATAAGACCTCTCGTTATAACATTTTCAGTAATTAAATCAGGACTACCAAAGAAACTTGTAAGCCTATCTGGATCCATAAACGCACCTACAAAAGTAGTAACTATAAACACAATTGCTATTCTTGTTATTGCCTCTAAAAATACTGATATATATGTTTTACAAAAAGTTTTAAATGTTGGAGAAGATATTCCTTTATCAATAATAGTTATTATTGCAAGAGGTGCTAATATTTGAAGAATTATCATTTTAAACATTCTAACACCAATTTCTATTGAAACAACCGCTATACTATATATTAAATAAAGTCCCATAATTGTACTTACAAATGGTAAAGTATATTCAACTGTTATATCTATTTCATCAACTAAATTATGTGCTTTCGTAAATACATATTTACCATCTTCTTCTATTTCAGCATCAACTGTTTCAGTGGAAAATCCACTTCCATCTGAAGAAATATCATGTAAAAATATAGTGAATGTTTGATGAGCAAGCCAGCCTCCTACATCCATTTCATTCATATCTACATCTGATCCCCAAATAAATCTAGCAAGAAGACCTGTGTCACCGCCACCACCAGCATCAACAAGTTTTCCTATATATTCATAATTTCCATCTTGTGAGCCAATGATTAATAAGCTTATATCACTCATAACGCCAAAAATAAATGGATAAAGTATTAAAAGTGCTGCAGTAAAGAATAAATTCTTAACAAGAGCTGCACCACCCACATTCTTATCAGTCGCTTTTGCCGGATCAATCATATATTCAATTAATGATTTTCCAAGTTTAAACATAACAAGTACCATTATTAATGCTTTAACCCTATCTATTAATGGTTCTAATATTTTATAAATTTCACTAAACTTTATTTGTGCCATCAAAATAAAAATCTTGTATACATATGCCACAACTGTATATACAATTCCATCTAACAATAATGATAAAGTTGTAAATGGTCGTGTTATCCATGATGCTTTAGCTAATATATATAATCCTATTTTATTAAGTAACATTAGTTCACTTCCCATCCGAATACTATAATTTTATATAGTATAAAATTCTATCAAAATTATAACATAAAAAAATATCAAATAAAAGTGTTTTATTTGATATTTCATAATTAATTATTAGACTATAATTCTACGTTATGATAAACATTACTTACATCATCAAGTTCATCTAACATATCAAGTAATCTTTCAAATTTTTCTTTATCTTCTCCTTCAAGTGTAACAGTATCTTTTGAGAAATATGATATTTCATCAATTTCAAATGTTATACCAGGGAATGCTGTTTCTAATGCTTTTTTAGCATTATTTAAATCAGGAACTTCTGTATAAACAACTACAGTTCCATCATCTTCAACCTCAATATCATTAGGTTCAACATCACCATTAATAAGTGCATCCATAACTTCTTCTTCGCTGTGTCCTTTAATTCCAACAACACCCAAATGTTCATACATGAAACTAACTGCTCCTTGTCCAGCCATTTTAGCACCACACTTATTAAATACTGTTTTAACAAAACTAATTGTTCTATTAGAATTATCTGTTAAACATTTAATAATTAATGAACTTCCACCTTGAGCGAATGCTTCATATTCTACTGTTTGATAATCTTCAGCAACACCTTTTTTTACTTTATCAATATTTCTATTAATAACATCAGCTGGTACTTGTTCTTTTTTTGCTTTTTCAATTACTCTTCTTAAAACATCATTTGTAGCTGGGTCTGGATTTCCTTTAGCTGCTTGATAAATTTCCTTTGCATAAATTGAATATAATTTAGATTTTTTAGCTGCAGTTGCGGCCATTGCTTTTGCTCTTACTTCATGTGCTCTTCCCATTTCTTATCACTCCTTTAATTTAATCTAACTTCGTAAGCTCATTTATAATTTTAGCATATTCTTTATAATTTTCAAAATTATTATCTTTATTTTGATTAAAAAATTCTTTCGAATCATCTCTTGCTTGTAAAAGTATTTTCATATCTTCATGTAAATTAGCTATTTTAAATGACATATCTCCACTTTGTTTTACACCAAATAAATCACCTTCACCACGCATTTCATAGTCTTTTTCAGTTATATAAAATCCGTCATTACTTTCACATAACACTTTTAATCTTTCACAAGATTCATTGCCTATTAATATACAAGTACAATCATATTCATTCCTTCCAACTCTACCTCTAAGTTGATGAAGTGTTGCAAGTCCAAAACGTTCTGCATCATATATTATCATCATAGTAGCATTTTTAACATCAATACCAACTTCAATAACAGTTGTTGATATTAACACATCTATTTTACCATTCTTAAAATCATCCATTATTTTATCTTTGTCGGTCTTAGATAATTTTCCATGTAATATTGCTGACTTAACTGTCTTATTAAAATATAATTCAATATTTCTTTTTATTTCATTTACAGTTGTTAAATCTATTACTTCACTGTCTTCTATCAAAGGTGAAACAATATATACTTGATGATGATTATCTATTTCTCTTTTCATCATATCATATACTTGTACTAATTCTTTTTCGCTCTTAATTATTGTTTTTATTTCTTTTCTACCTTTAGGTTTTGTCTTTATATTTGATATATCCATATCACCATATATGGTAAGTGCGAATGTTCTTGGTATTGGTGTTGCTGACATATAAAGTACATCTGGAAGTAGTCCTTTATTTTTAAGACTAGCTCTTTGATTTACTCCAAATCTATGTTGTTCATCTGTTATAACAAGTCCTAAATTCTTAAATACAACATTATCACTTAATAAAGCATGAGTACCTATAATAAAATCTATCTTTCCATCTTTTAATTTTTCTACTACTTCATCTTTTTCTTTCTTTTTCATACTTCCTGATAGTATATCAACTCTTATATTGGTTCCTGCTAAAATATTTTTAATTGATTCATAATGTTGGTACGCTAATACCTCAGTTGGAGCCATTAATGCTGTTTGATATTTACCTAAATAATTAATATAAGCAGCTATTACTGACACTATTGTTTTACCTGAACCAACATCTCCTTGAAGCATTCTATTCATTCTTTTACTTGATGTCATATCTTTATATATTTCTTCTATTGCTGTATCTTGATCAGCAGTAAGTTCAAATGGAAGACTTCTTATAAATTCGTTAACATCTTCTGGATCTACATTTCTTAAATAACCTATTTTGCTTTCTTTGTTTACTTCTTTTAAATAATTTATTTTAAACATAAACTGAAATAATTCTTCATATTTTAATTTTATTAATGCTTTCTTTACTTCATCTTCATTTTTAGGATTATGTATCATGTTAACAGCACTTTTCTTTGATATTAAATTATATCTTTCATTTAAATAATCAGGTACATAATCTATATAATTATCAAATTTAGTAAGTGCTTCATCAATATATTTTTTAAGTGCTTTACTTGTAAGACCAGTTGTTAAATGATATACAGGTATTATTGAACCTGTCTGTAATCTTTCAAATTTTATATCACTAGCGATAACAGTATTTTTTAAAGCATCATATTTACCTATTACTGTAACTATACTGCCAGGCTTTATTTGTGATTTTAAAAATGCTCTATTAAATATCATAACAGCAATCATTTTCTTACTTGACATTGCTCTAAAAGTAAGAGATGTCATGTTAGCTCTAAATCTTCTAGTCAGTGGTACAGAATCAACTATACATTCTATTACAACATTATCTTTATCTTTCGCTTCTTTTATATCATTAAGTCTTACTATTTCATGTCTATATGGATAATAATATACTAAATCTTCAATATTATTTATATTAATGTTTTTTAATGTTTCAATTGTTTTAGGACCAAGTCCCTTTATATTACTTAAATCGTTCATACTTCACCCACAAATCTCACATATTATATCATATTTTTTGTGTTTTAAGAAGATAAAATTTATATTTTTTAAATAAATTAAAAGCACCTCTTATGAGATGCCTTATAAAGTTATGCCTTTATCTTCAGTTTCTACTTCTTCCTCTTTTTTATCTTTGATATTTCTTAAAACATTAACTAGTTGTTCACGCTTGTCTTTTAAATCTGCAAGTAATATTTTATTCATTACATCATCCATACTTGTATTTAAATTAATATTATTATCTATTGCTTTTAAACACAAAAATATTTCATTTATTTTTTCATAAATATAATTATAATCTAATCCAAATGAAGTAAGCAATTTATCTATTTCTATTATAAACATTTGAAATGTATATTTGCTTCTATTCTCAAGTTCATCTATAAGTGCAACTAACCCATAATTATCAGTTATACATTCAAATTGATTAATAGAAGAATCATTTGTATTATCATTTCTATCAAACAATCTAATTATTCCTGTTGTTGAATCTATTTCTATATTACCATGCATTATTGAATTTCTTATTCTTTTAATAACACTCTTATTTCTTATACCAAATTGTTCTATTAATGATTCATATAACGGTTTAAATATATTTCTATATCTTTTAGTTTTTTCATAATCATTTATTTTTTTATATTGTTTACTAAATGATTTAATACTTCTTTTAATAGGTCCTATTGTATTAGTAATATCATCACCTTTATTTTTTTCATCTTTAATACTCGCAAAGGAATAATCTAAATTTAAAAGTAATAAATCTTCATAATTATATTCTTTTGTTTCATCACTTAATAAAAGTAATAAATGATTATAAAGTAATGACGTAAGTATATCGTTTTCTTCACCATTAAGTCCTAAAGTTCTCATTGTTTCAGCTACTTTAATTATTGCTTTATTATGAACATATAATTCTTCATTCATATATGATAAAGTTTTTTTATTACTTGGTTTTACAAATCTTCTATAATCTCTATCCCTTAATAATAAATTATATTTATTTTGAAGCATTCTATAAGTACTTGAATATCTTCTTTCAAATTGATTAGAAAGTGTTTCATCTTTACATTTATTAAATGTATCTTTATATGATTTACCTAATAAAGATAACAATTCAGGAGGAACTTCACATCTAAATACATGATGTACTATATGTCCTTGTTCATCAAATGTATCATATTCATTATTTATAATTATTAGGTGATTTTTAATATCAAAATCATATTTACCATGAGCAAAAGAATCTCTTAATTTATCTATAGTCCATACTGCTTCTTTTATCATTCTTACAAAAGATTTATCATTTTTTATTTCATCATTAAGACCTGTTAATCTAACACTATCTTCTACTTCATCTAATGTATGAATTCCATCAACAGTATAATACATTCTTTTTTGAAGTTCATGATATTGTGTTAATATTGTAGTCAAGTATTTATTATTAATATCAAATTCTAAAGTTTTACCATTAGTATCTTTTTTAATAGTTTGTTCCTTAGTAAGTAAAAATTTAGTAATTGTGAACATGAAATAATGTTCTACTCCAAGTGTTATATCACTTTTATTTAGAAACGCATCTATTAATTCTCTTGATAATTTTAACATATATTCTCTATTCATAATAATATGATAACATACTTTAATATTTCTGTGTTATACTTTTATTATAATTTAATTTATTGATACAAATTTTTATATATTTTTTGTTAAATTTTACTTGACAAAATAGTACTTTTACATTAGTATATAGAATTACCAATTCACTATTAGGCGAATTGGTGCTAGTATCACACTAGCCAACCCCTTTTTATTCTTTTTTCCGGACTGTCCACAGGGGGTGGCAGTCCTTTTTATTTGTTTTGAAGGAGAAAAATCATGAATAAATTTAAGTATTCTAATGATAATAAAAGATATTATACATTAAATTATTATTATAGAAATAAATATAATTCTAAAGTATTTAAAGTAAGTTTAAATGCAGGTTTTGGTTGTCCTAATAAAAAGAACGGTAGTGGTTGTATTTATTGTTTAAATGGTAGTGGTGAAAATAGAAATATACCACTTACCGAACAATTTAATATTGTAAAAGAAACTATGGAACATAAATGGAAAGATAGTAAATATATAGGTTATTTTCAAGCAGATACTAATACTTATGCTCCACTTAATAAATTAAAAGAATGTTATGAAAGTATACTAAATATTCCAGGTGTAATTGGTTTAAATATTGCAACTAGACCTGATAGTATTACTCCTGAAGTTTACGATTATTTAGAAGAACTTTCTAAAAGAACTAATCTTGTTGTTGAAATAGGTCTTCAAACTATACATGAAAAGACCGCTAAATTAATTAATAGAGGTCACACTTTAGAATGCTTTAATGAATGTATTAGTGAACTTAGAAAAAGAAATATAGATGTAGTTGTTCATGTAATTAATGGTCTACCATACGAAACAAAAGAAGATATGATTGAAACAATAAAATATGTTTCATCTTTAGATATACAAGGTATTAAAATACATATGTTATTTATATTAAAAGGAACACCACTTGAAAAAATGTATAATCTTACTCATTTTCACGTTCTTACTAAAGAAGAATATATTGATATAGTATGTGATGAACTAGAATATTTACGTGAAGATATTGTTGTTAATAGAATAACAGGTGATCCAATAAAAGAACTCACTATTGAACCAAAATGGTTATTTAAAAAATTTTGTGTTTTAAATGATATAGATAAAGAAATGGTAAAGAGAGATTCTTATCAAGGAATTAAGTATAAGAAAAGTGCTGACAAATAATCAACACTTTTTTATTTACAAGTTATTAATATATTTTATATGTATAGCATACACTCCATTTACTTTTATAGATTCAGTGTATCCATCTAAACTATTTATAGATTTAACTCCTTCATTAAAATCATTAGTAGAAGATAATGTATATCTTGTTCCTTCAAGTGTTAATAATTCTTCTACTGTTTTATAATGATTTATTTCTTCAACTAAGCATTTAATCTTTTCACCATTAGATTCAAATATTATGTAATCATTAGGTTTTAAAACACTATAATCAAAATGATTATCACCTATTTTAGTACATCTTATTTCTACTCTTTTAGTTCTATTTTTAATCGCATTAAATGCTCTATTATTTATATCAAAATTATATGTCATTGTTTACTTTCTAAATCTTTAAAATAGTTATATCTTTCTAAAGCATAATTCTTATTTAATTCATATAATTCATGATACTCATCTTCATTCCTAACTTCTAAGTTCTTATAACGAAGTTCACTTCTAAATACTGCATCATAATTAGTGAAATCTGGCTCTTTTGAATCTACTGTTAAAGTATTTGTTTCAGGATTATATCTCATAAGTAAGTTATATCCTACTTCTACAAGAAGCTTTTGTTCATCAAGTGAATTATTAAGTCCACCTATTATACCTTGTTCTATACATGGACTATATGCGATTATTAGAGATGGTCCATTATGTTCATATGCTTCTTTTAATACTTTTAGTGTCTGCATCATATTAGCCCCAAGTGAGATAGACGCAACATATACATTTGGTATAGCCATTGCTATTTTAAATAAATCTTTCTTATTTTCATGTTTACCATTTGATGAGAATTCAGCTACTCCTCCCATACGTGTTGATTTTGATTTTTGACCACCTGTATTTGAATATACTTCTGTATCAAGAACCATTATATTGATATCTTCATTGCTATGAAGTACATGATCAAGTCCACCATAACCTATATCATAAGCCCATCCATCTCCACCTAAAATCCATACTTTGCGAGATGGTATATAATCTATAAGCTCTCTTAATTCATTAGGTATTTCAGATTCCATAAGTTTATTTTTAATCGCAAGAGTTAAATCATCATCTTCCATATTATCTATCCATAACTTAAATGTTGCCTTTATTTCAGGTAAAACAATATCTCTTGTTTGATACATTATGTCTTTAATTCTCTCTCTCATCTTTTTATAAGACATATGAATTCCAAATCCAAATTCAGCATTATCTTCAAATAATGAATTCATCCATGGAATCTTGTATGGTGTTAATGGAAGACTACCACCATATATTGATGAACATCCTGTCGCATTAGCAATAACCATATTTTTACCATATAATTCAGTTAATAATTTTATATAAGCTGCTTCACCACATCCAGCACAAGCACCACTAAATTCAAAATAAGGTTTCTTAAATCCAATTCCTTTTACTGTATATTTATTAAATGGTGTATCATTTTCAACATTATTAAATAAATAATCACTTATTTTATCTAACCTTTCACTATATTTACCACTTTCTAATGCCTTTTCTTGATTCTTACCAGGACATGCTTTCATACATAGTCCACAACCTGTACAGTTTGCTTCTGAAACTGATATATAGAAATTCTTATTTTCTTCGCCTAAACTCTTTATTGTTTCATCTTTATCAATATGAGCAAGTAATAATTCATTATCAGTAAGTGAGAATGGTCTTATACATGCATGAGGACATACAAATGAACATTGATTACATTCTATACAATTTTCTTTACACCACTTTGGTACAAAAGGACTAACTTTTCTCTTATCACTTTTAGCAGTTCCACCTTCAAAAGTACCATCAGCATGATCAATAAAGTTACTAACACTCATCATATTACCACGTAAATGTAACATTTCACTTGTCAAATTATTTACAATATCTTTGTCTTGTGTGAGTGTAAATATTTTATTATCAATAACTTCTAAATACTTAAGAGATTCATCTATCGCATTTATATTATTTTCTACTACATCATTTCCCTTACTACTATAGGTTTTAGTAACAAGCTTCTTAAATGCATCTATTTCATTTCTACCATATCCTGCAATCTTAAACATATATGTACACATGATATTATTAATCTTACCATGTAAATTATATTTCTTATTTAATTTATCAAGTGAAGCAATATATACTTTAATATTTTTATTTATAATTTCTTTCTTATTATCATTATTTATCAAATTATTTAATTCTTCATCTGTCTTATCACTTGATATTAAAAGTATTCCACCATTCTTTATATCTTTAAGTAAATGATAATTATTTAGATATACATCTTTTGATACAACTACAAAGTCAGGTGAAGTTAAGAAATAAGGTGCTTCTATTTTAGTAGGTCCTACTCTTAAATGTGATATAGTTGTGCCACCACTCTTTTTAGAATCATATTCAAAGTATCCTTGAACATAATTATCTTTTATTTCACCTAGTACTTTGATAAAGTTTTTAGAGGCACCAACCATACCATCAGAACCAAATCCATATACTTTTATCTCTTTATAGTCTCTTTGTACTTCAATTTCTTTTGGCTCTAAACTTAAATGAGTAACATCATCATTTATACCAATTGTAAAATTGTTTTTAGGATTATCACTAAATAAATTTTCAAATACAGCATTTATATCTTTAAGTGGTACATCTTTAGAAGAAAGACCATATCTTCCTCCATATATACTTATATTCTTTTTCTTAAGTGCTTCCATTATATCCAGGTACAATGGTTCTCCTGTACTTCCAGGTTCTTTTGTTCTATCAAGAACAGCAATTCTTTCTACTGATTTAGGCAATACATTTAATAAATATTTAGTACTAAATGGTCTATAAAGATGAACTTCTATCATTCCAACTCTATATCCTTTTTTATTTAATATATCAACAACTGTTCTAATAGTGGAACATACGCTTCCCATCGCAATAATTATGTCAGATGCATCTTTTTTACCATAATAATTAAATGGCTTATAATCAGTAAATGCTAAAGTATTTATCTTTTCCATATATCTATTAACAATATCTGGCATATCATTATAATACTTATTTCTTACTTCAGTATTTTGAAAGTACACATCTCCTGTTTCAGAAGTACCTCTTGTTATTTCTTTTCCAATGTTTAACGCTCTATTTTTAAATTCATATACTTTTTTATAATCAATTAATTTTCTTATTTCTTCAGTATCAACAAGTGAAACTTTATTAAGTTCATGACTAGTTCTAAATCCATCAAAGAAATGTAAGAATGGAAGACTTCCTTCAATCGCACTTAAATGTGAAATAATACTCATATAGTATGCTTCTTCAACAGAGGAAGATGATAACATACAAAATCCAGTACTACGAGTAGCATAAATATCTTGATGATCACCAAATATTGATAATGCATGAGTAGCTAAACTTCTAGCAGCTACATGTATAACACCTGGTAACATTTCTCCTGCCATTTTATACATTGTAGGTATCATTAAAAGTAATCCTTGTGAAGCTGTAAATGTTGTACCAAGACATCCTGCTTGTAATGCTCCATGTGTTACCGCAACAGCTCCTGCTTCACTTTGCATTTCTACTACTTTAACTGTATCATCAAATAGATTCTTTTTTCCTTCATTACTCCATTTATCAGTTAAAGTTGCCATTGGACTTGCAGGTGTAATTGGATAAATACCACATATTTCACTAAAAAGATATGCTCCAAGCGCACATGCTTCATTTCCATCTATAATATAATCTTTTTTCATATCATCACCATCTTAATTATAATATAATTTATATCAAAATAAAAGTGATAATAAAAAGCACTATCACAATTTATTTTTATGAATTGTAGTTTACAAAAAAGAATGATAAATAACTCTATCACTCTTTATCATTAGTTTCATCTACATCATTTTCTTCATTATTAGTTTCTTCATTTGTACTCACATCATCAGTAGTACTTTCTTCTTTTAACTTTTTCTTTCTACTATAAAATATATCATATAGAATATAACTTAAAACTATCAATATTGAAAATAGTCCTATTAAAATATATTTATTATTTGTTTTCTTAACTACTTCATCTTTCTTTTCATCATCTTCTTTTATATCAGGTATTTTAGTATCTTCTTCTTTTTCTGTTTTAGTAACAACTATATAATAATTTCCTTCATCATAATCATTATTAGTTTTTATTCTTACTATATTTTCACCTGTTACAAAATTTTCATTACCAACTATTTCAACATTAACATCATTATCAGCATCATAGTCTATTAACAAACTATCAACAGTACTTGGTACTACTAAATGATAAGTATAAACACTTTCTTTAAATTCTTCTAAAAATTTAAAGTTTTCAACAGTTAATCTCTTTAAACTAGGAAATTTATATTGAACATCTTCTGTTTTTTTAGCATAATTAATATTCAAAGTATATGTTGTTTTAACACCATCTACATCATTAATAATTTTTATAACATTTTTACCTTCTTTTAATACATGACTAGACTCATCAGCATTTTTAGGATTAAAAGTAAACTCACATTCACTTGATGAACAATATGGATAATATGTAACATTTTTATAATCTACATCAATATTATAAGTTGTAACATTAGGTTTCATATCAATAAATATTTCTTTATCAGTGTATAAAAATATTCCAGATAATGTAGAATCTATATTTATTTTAGCATTATCTACTATATTATAATAAAGTTTACTATTATTACATGGGAATGATTCATTATCACCTTTTACATAAAAGTTACTATTATTACCAATTAATTCAATAGATGCGTACCCACTTGGTGCTGTATCTTTTACTTTAAACTTTAACTTACTTATAAGTATATCACCACCATTTACATACATATTTTTACCAGTAACATTTTGAATACTAAAATCAATAATAGAAGAATATGTATTAAAATTAGTTATCTTATACCCATCTTCAATATAAACACTTTCATCATTATAATCAGGTAATAATTCAAATACATAAGGATTATAATATATTTGTATATCTGCTTTATTAAGTATTCCATCTTCACTATAAAAATCAGTTATAACATTAACTTCAATAGTATCTCCTTTACTATATTCAGTATTATTATTTACTACCTTTTGTAAATTACAACTTATATAATCTGCCTTAGTAAAAGATATAAACATAAAAAATGATATTAATAACATTAAAATTTTCTTCATTTTGATTCTTCCTTTTATATGTTAATAATATCAAAATTAATATATTCTTTCAAGTTTTTCAAGTTTTATCAAGTCATATACTTTACATACAGCAGTTATACCTTCTATACGAATTCCATGTAATTTATAATACACTTTTAATTCATCATTTAAATCTTTAGTATAAACATTTATTAACTCTTCAATATTTCTAGCATAGTACTTTTTACCATCAATAATATAACTTAATACTTCAATATTAGTATACTTTAAAGACTTATTTAAACTATAAGAATTAGTATTTTTAAAATATATTTTAAATGTATCAATATAATTCAAATTAGTTCTATCATAATATAATATTTTATCACTATTAGAATCTATTTCACCTGTATTAAAGGTTAAAAAAATAGAAAGCATAAATAATAATTTTATGATATTCTTTTTTATATTGATCACCATTATTATTATGCTTTATATTTTATAATTCTATGTACTCATATTTATTATTTTTAAATATTTTTTCAAGGTCTTTAGGATTCATAAATACAGTACTTGTATTAATATTAGGATGTACTCCTACTTCGTCTATATTCTCTATATCTTTATCTATTAATATAGTTACTTTATGCTCTTTATCATTAAGTATTCCAAGTGGTGAAACTGAACCTTTAGTAAGCCCTAGATAGTTATATAAATCTTCTTCATCTGCAAAAGAAAGCTTTCTACTGTTAATCTTATTACTTAATTCTTTTAAATTAACTTTCTTATTATGACATACTAGTACTAAATAATAATTTCTTTTCTTATCATCTCTTATAAATATATTTTTAAGTATATTTTCATATGGTTCAATATTCTCTTTTATAACTTCTTCCATAGTGAATACTGCTTTATGATTAATTACTCTATATTTAATATTTAGTTCACCTAATGTTTTATATATTTCTTCCTTTGTCATTTTTTACCTCTATTGGATTTACATGTATTACTACTAAATAAATCTCATCTATCTTCTTTAATATTTCTTTTTCAAGATTATTTGCGATTTCATGACTTTCATAAGTCTTTAAATTTCCATCTACAAATATGGTAAATGATATTTGATATTTATAACCTACTGGTGTTGAATTAAAATGATTTATCTTTATAATTTCACTATGCTTTTTTATTATATCAAGTACTTCATTCTTAGTTTCTTCATCTATTGATTTATCCATAAGAACATCATAACTTTCAATAAATATTTTAATAGCGGATATAAGTATCCATATAGATATTATTATACCTACAATACCATCTAAAAAGTATATATTATATGTAGAAAGTATACATGATATTAAAGTAAATGTTGTTATAACTGCATCTATAATATGATCTTTAGAATTAGCCTTTATAAGTAAATTATTATATTTTTTTGATAAGTAATTTGTATATATAAATAATGATATTTTGACTATTATAGTAATGATACATACAATTACAAGCCATATATTAAAATCATATTTATTACTTCTAAATATTGAATTTAATGAATTTTTAAGTACTACAAGTGATATTAATATCATAGATATACTTATTAACATTGAATAAATATATTCTGCTTTACCATGTCCTAAATTATGATCATTATCTTTTGGTATACTTGATATTTTATTACCAATAAATGTCATTATTGAAGAAAATATATCACCTGCACTATTAAAAGCATCCGCTATCATTGCTTGACTATTTGTAATATATCCAATTATTCCTTTTATAATAAGTAAAAATACATTACCTATCATTCCTAAAATACTAGCTATTTTAGTACTTTTATATCTTTTCATGTTTTCCTCCTTATATATTTTATTCAATATAACATTTTAATGTATCTTCTATCCAATATGAATATTTGATATTATCTTTTTCTAAACTTTTAAATTTTAAATATAAATCTATTCCATCACTAGGATCATGCCATATATCAACAAATACATAATCATAATATATATCTTTTTTAAAATAATTAAACGCATCATCATTAATTATCTTTATTTTAGATTTATTTTTAAATTGTGGTAAGATGTACTCATTAAATAAATCTATTATTTCTTTATCTTTTTCAACTATCGTTACACTTTCTACATTATCTTTCATAGATACCATGTAAGCATAATATCCAAGACCAAGTCCATATGTAAGAACATTACCAGTTGCTTCACTTATAGATTTCTTCATAGTTTCTATTTCATTAGGTGTTATTAGCATCCATTCTCTATCATTTTCAAGAACACATGGATATTTATATTCATCTTTAAAATATCCAATACTAGGATATAATTTATCATTAATACATCTTAAATCATTAAATACAAATGCTTCGTATGGCTTATAACTCTTATATTCAAATCTCCATTTATTAGAACTTATACATTTAAGATTAATGTTCTTATAATACAAATTATCTTCATAAACACTTTTATCAAGTTCATAAACTATATTATCAAATTCATGTATTATTTCTTTATCAGTAATATCAAGTATACTTGTAAGTATTATTTTATATGATTCTAGCGTAGTAAATCCAAATTCATTTTTAATATTATTTATCATAGATTCATTTATATAATCACTATAATCATTTAAGTATATTGATAATTTACTCATTATTAAGTTGTTTCTTTCTTCATTTGTCATATTTATATTATAAAATAAAAGGTAGAAGTAAATCTACCCTCTAATATAATATTATTTGCTAGTGAAATATCCCGGATTACTTGTTCCACCATCTATTCTAGCATATGTCTTATCCATATTTAAACTACTATATTTTGTTCCAGCACCTCCAACAAGGTTATAACATTGATAAAACATTGTTTTAGAATTTGTTATTGCAGATGTATCAAATTTATTACTAGCATATATTGTTTTAAGATTACTTGAGCCTTCAAACATGCTCTGCGAATTAGTAACTTTACTTGTATTAAAATTGCTTAAATCTAATATAGTAACTTGACTATACATAAACATGGCATTCATACTAGTTACATTTGATGTATCAAAATCACTGACATCTAATATAGTAGCATGAGTTCTATAAAACATTTCAGTCATATTAGTAACATTACTTGTATTAAAATTACTTACATCAATAACTGTTGCAGCAGTATTACCAAACATAGAACGCATATCAGTTACTCGTGAAGTATTAAAATTGCTTAAATTAATTGTTGTAACTACGCTGTCTAAAAACATATAATGCATATCAGTTACTTGCGAAGTATTAAAATTGCTAAGATTTAAATTTAAAACAGACGATTCTCTAAACATCCAGCTCATATTTGTAACGTTGCTCGTATCAAAACTGCTTAAATTAATACTTGTAGCACGATTCTTACAAAACATTTGACTCATATCTGTAACACTACTAGTATTAAAATTGCTTAAATCTAATGTTAATGGCTTACTATTATAAAACATACCGGACATATCAGTTACTTTACTTGTATCAAAATTGCTTATATTTAAAGTATCAACTTCCAAATTAGAAAACATTCCATTCATAGTAGTAACATTTCTTGTATCAAAATTGCTTAAATTCAACGATGACGCTGTATAAAAATTGAACATAACACTCATATTGGTAACATTTGATGTATCAAAATTACTTAGGTCTAAAGTATCTATACTAGAACCAGCAAACATCCTAGACATGTTTGTTACCTTACTTGTATCAAAATTGCTTAAATCTAATATACTTACATTTAAATTTGAAAACATACTGGCCATATTAGTAACATTGCTGGTATCAAAATTGCTTACATCTAACGAGCTTGCACCAACAACAGAAAACATACCTTGCATGTTTGTTACCTTACTTGTATTAAAAGAACTTACATTCAACGAAGTAACCTTATCACAAATGTAAAACATATAGCTCATATCAGTAACATTGCTAGTATCAAAACCACTTACATCTAATGTTACAGCATCACTATTATAAAACATTCTACTCATATTAGTCACTTTACTTGTATTAAAACTACTCACATCTATAATAGTAGCTTTTGAACTATTAAACATACTAGCCATAGTCGTCACATTAGAAGTATCAAAATTGCTTAAATCTAAGGTTGTAGCTTGTGTAGTACCAAACATCCAACTCATATCCGTAACTTTTGATGTATTGAAATTGCTTACATTCAATTCAGTAGATTTATTAAATGTAAACATTCCTTCCATATTAGTAACATTGCTGGTATCAAAATTACTTACATCAAGAGTTGTAGTTGCACAATTGTGAAACATTCTCTTCATATTAGTTACTTTAGATGTATTAAAATTACTTACGTCTAAATTTGTTACCTTCGTATTATAAAACATATAAACCATACTAACTACTTTACTTGTATCAAAATTGCTTACATCAAGAGTTGTAGCTATAGTTTTATAAAACATAGCATACATAGTAGTAACACTTGATGTATCAAAATTGCTTACATCTAAAACTGGAGTTTGTGTTCCATAAAACATAGAAGCCATATTTGTTATTTTGCTTGTATCAAAACCAGTAAAATCAATTGAAGATGCATTGCTATTATAAAACATCATTACAGCCGAAGTAGTAGGCTTATTATTAATATATGTACAAAATTTGCTTGTTACAGCATCAGTACTCGAACTGTCAGTAAGTTGTACTCCCCAACCATTAGAATTAATATTTGTCCAACCAAGTCCAGAAGTAGAAGAAGCACCCTGTTGCTTATAAGCATAAGTAAATTGACCATTTACATATTTTAATCCTTGTTCTAAACTTGCATCAGTCTTACAAAAATATGTATTTGTTTTTGTTGATTCAATTTCTGTAATATCACTATACGTAGAAGGTACAATTATATCATCTATTGTGTTTGTGATATAACCACCCTTCATAGCAAGCGCAACATTTTGAGTAGTTGTACTATTATTTGTTATTATAAGTTTTATATAATTAGAATTATTACCCTTTATTGAATCATTTGGCTTACTATAAGTAGTTATTACTTCATCAGTATCTTTTGTTGATTCGTAATATTTAATAGTTATATTTGAATTTTTTAAATAAAGTAACTTATAGTACGTATCTACTGGATTTAAATTACTTACTCTAACATCAACAACAGTTTCACCTTTTGGGACAGTCAACGTATTAAGACTACCATCTATTTCAACAGAATACTTAAGTTCACCTATATACATTTCAGCTGCTTTATGACTATTTGAACTAACAACATAATTAGAAAAAGTCATACTTAAAACAATACTTATTCCTATAAGTACTGAAATAACAGCAAAATATTTTTGTAAGAAATTCACTATTCTATTCATAATAGTATTGTAACATTTTGTATATAAATTAACAATATTTTTTAAAATAAAAATCTCTCACATGAGAGACTTTATTGTAAATTACTTTTTCTTATTTTTATTATTGTTGTTATTTTGTTTTTCTTCTTTTACTTCTTCACGAATTGTTGAAGTTTTTTTATTTCCTTCAATAGCAGCAACTATTTTCTTAGTATTACATCTATTAGTTAAAACAATTACTACAGTTGAAACAACTACTAAACATATAGTCCATATAATAACTGTGAAATTAGAAGGATTTAATATTTTATCCCATCTCTTACTATATTCATATTCTTCTAATGCGTCATATTTATCATCAGAATCATATAATGATTTAATAGCTGCTTTAATACTTTCATCATAAGAATCAGTATATCCACCAAATACTTTATCACCAATTATAATATATGGAACTCCACTAGCTGGTTCTCCCATAAATGTAGAGATGTCAGTTAATAAATTAGAATTTTCATCATTATACCAAGATTCAAATGAAACTAATTTAAAATACTTTCCATATTCTTCAGTAATTCCATTTAAGAATTCTAAAAATTTTTTACAATAAGCGCATCCCTTTCCTCTAAACATATAGATTGTAATTTGATCATCTGTTTCTTTATAATTACTAAATTTCTTTTCAATTCCTTCTTCAGCTAAAGTTTCTTCTAAATTTAATGTTTTATATTGTTCTTTAGCAAAAGCTTTTACAGGAATAATAATTGATAGTAACATTAAAACGATAATAGCAATCTTTTTCTTCATAATAAATCTCCTTCCTACAATATAATTGTAAAGTATTTGATATTAAATTTCAATATTTTTTCGTTTATTTCAAGTATTTAATTGTGAAAATTGTACCAATATTAGGTGTACTTTTAACTGTGATACTGCCACCTTCTTTTTCAATTATTGTCTTTGAAAGTGAAAGACCTATACCAAAACTATCATCACTACCATTCTCACCTTTATAAAATCTATCAAATATATGAGGTAAATCACCACTATCTATACCTTTACCATTATCTTTAATAAGTATTCTTGTATATAATTTATTTTCACTGTAATTTACTTCAACTGTGCCATATTCACTCGTGTGTTCAATTGAATTTTTTAATATATTAGTTATACTTTCAACTTGCCATTTAAAATCACATAATAATTTAATATTATCATCCCCTGATACTTTTATAGTAATATTTTTTAACTCTTTTATCATAGATACATTCTTAATACTTTCAATAATTATATCTTTTAAATATACACTTTCTTTATTAAATTTAACAACATTCGCATCAAATTTTGATAATTTAAGAAGAGACATCACTAAAAAGTTAATATTTAATATTTCACGTTTTATATTAATAAGAAATTTCTTTCTAGTCTTTTCATTCATATCAGGATTATCTAAAATATTATCTATCATTATTGTAATACTAGTAAGAGGTGTTTTTAATTGATGAGATATATCACCAAGAGAATCTTTTAGATTTAATTTATCTTTAACACTATTATCAGCAACTTGTCTTAACATAGTAGTTGTTTTAGATATTTCATTTTTAAGTATAGAAAGTTCTCCTTCATTAAAGTCATTTATATCTATATCAAACTGTCTATTATTGATTTTTGATATCATCTTAGTAATCTCTTTTATCTTTTTAGATTTATTTTTATCATATAAATAAAATATTAATATGATTAATGAATCAAAAGTAATAATTATTATTAATGATATAATTCTTAACTTATTATTAACTTTATCATTTTTAGTTATACTATCTATACCATATTTACTTAATATATCTTCACTATCTTCTTCATTATTTATTATTTCAATAATATCACTTTCTTCTATATTTGGATATTTATTTTTGATATTGCTTATTATTGAATTTATTTTATCATTATAATTCTTAGTATACATTTTATATTCATATCTATTTAATATAAATATTAGTGATACATTAAATATTAATAATATTATAAGTGATAATATATATTTTTTTATTGTTTTATTCTTCATCTATTCTATAACCTATTCCTTTTATAGTAACTATTATATCACTATTTAACTTTTCACGTATTCTTTTCATATAAACTGTTATTGTATTATCATTAACATCATTACCAGTCCATTCCCATATACTATCAATTATTCTATCTCTTGTTACTACTTTATTTATATTTTCAATTAATAGATTTAGTATTTTATATTCAAGAGTAGTAAGATTTATTATTTCATTATTTTTAGTAACTATCATTTTATTCATATCTATTGTTATATCTTTTATTTTAATAGTCTTTTTATGTAATATTTTATTTATTCTGGCTATTAGTTCTAATGGTCTAAATGGTTTAGTAATATAATCACTTGCGCCCATATTAAGTACTTCAACTATATTTTCTTCAGTATCACATGCAGTTAAAAATATAACTGGTATATTCATTTTAGATAATTCACTTTTATATAAATCAAATCCATTACCATCAGGTAAAGTAACATCCAATATTATTAAACTAGGTTTATTATATTCTAAATAATCTTTTGTACTTTTAATATTATTTGTTACATCAAGATCTATATTATTCATATTAAATGTATATTTTAAATTATCACTTATACTTTTATTGTCTTCTACTAATAATATTTTCATAATCTCTCCTAAAACAATTATATCAAAAAAGGACACTAAAGTCCTTAAATGTTTTCATTACGAATATCTTCTATTATATTTTGTTTATTAACTTTCTTTATAGAGTAATTCATTATTATAAAAACTAATATAAATACTGCAAGTATACTTATAAATACTCCTCCAAATGGAAATTCATATTGAAATTCTCTACTTCCCTCTGAAAACGCTATGTATATTAAATATGATATTCCTACTCCTAAAGGTATACCTATTAATAATGATTTTAATGAATAGAATATTGTTTCTAAATTAATAAGTCTATTAAATTCATGTGATGTCATTCCCACACTTTTTAATATAGCAAATTCTCCACGTCTTAAATTAATATTAGTTGTTATTGTATTAAATATATTTGTAATACCAATTAAAGTAATTACAGTAATAAATCCATATAAGAATATCGCCATTAAAGTATAAACTCCTTTAACAATTCTATAATTTTTATCAGTATTATCTAAATTATAATCTATATCTCCTAATATCTTTTCAATATTGCTTTGTAACAAATCAGCATTATTACTTCTTATCAATATCCAACCATAATTAAAATTACTATCAAGTTCTTTTAAATATTCATCACTTACTATTATAAATTCTGAACTATAAGTATTACTAAATCCAAATGGTCTTTCTTTAGTAACTTCAGATATTTTTATTTGATGAGTTATGTTATTTATTTTTATATCAACTTTGTCATTCTTTTTAATATTTAGCACCGATATTTCTACATCCTTTTTACTATTTTCATCATAAGCAAATGAATTATTGATAAGAATACCTGTATTTTTAACATCACTATAATTTAATCCTAATGATTTAACATAAGTTCTATATTCAGAATCACCTATTGCATATATTAATATCTTTGTACCATTAGTACCAATAAGCTTATTAAATTCTTTTGTGTAAAGTGTTTTATCTATAATTTCACCTAATAGTCTTTTTTGAAAGCTTATTCTTTCTATATTATCAAGATTAAATATTTGTTCTATTTTATTTAAGTTATTTTCTTTATTTTTACTATTATCACCTATTATAAGTTGTATATTAGCATCAGACTTTCCCACTTCTAAATCTAGTATACTAAATGCCATATTCATGAAATAATAAAGTCCAATAAATACTGAAACTGATATTACTATTGATATAACTGTTGTTCTATATTTCTTTTTATTTCTTTTTAAATTCTTATATGATATAGCTCCACCTACTCCAAATAATGATTTTATATACTTAGGAGTTCTTAACTTTTTAGATTTTATTTTAATATCTTCACTATTTCTTATAGCTACCATTGGAGATAATTTAGATGCTCTTCTGGCACTCTTTAATGCTGAAAAATATATTGTTATACTTCCAAGTAATATTGATATTAATATTGATATAAGACTTATATTAAATACTAATGTTATTCCATTTAAAGCACCATATAAATAATAATTACATACTTTAATAAGTATCCATGAAGCAAGTAATCCACATAATATACCAAGAGGTATACCAATTATTCCAAGTATAAATGCTTCATATAAAACATTCTTCTTTATTTGTTTTGATGTTGCTCCTATACTTCTAAACATACCATATTGTTTAGTCTTTTCTGTTATAGATATATCAAAACTATTTTTAATACAAAATACAGATGAAACAATTATTATTATAATTACAATAGTTGATAAAATATAAAGTACTTTCATAGTACTATCTTTAAGACTCATTGTTTCAAGTGAAATTAGATATCCATTCATGATATGTGGTGTTTTTACTATCTTTTCTTCAACTTCATCTATTTCACTTTCTTTAAGGGAATCTAAATCAGTCATATATTTTTTATATTTTATAGGATCTACATTTAATAATCTAGCTGTTATTTCATATCTATTTTTTAATGCTTCTTTAGTATATCTTAAGTATACATTGTATTCACCACTATAATTATTATCATTTAAATATGTTATGAATGTATATCCTGGTGCTGAATAATTTTCTATTATTGTACTTGGTCTTTCTATAATACCAACTATTTTAAATGTCTTGGTATCTTTTATATCAAATGTTTCTTCATCTTTATGATATAGATTATTTTGATTAAGAGTATATCCATCACTAACTCTATCACCTAAATATAGTGTTATAGTATCTCCAACTTTATAATCAACTCTACCATTTGTTTTTAAATGTCTTGGTATAACTATTTCTTTATCATTAGATGGAAATCTTCCTTCAATTAAGTTAAGTGACACATTAGACATAGTTATTTTATTCATAGCTATTAAATATGCATAAGGTTTATCTTCATTCTTACTATTATCAAGTTTTAAATAGCCAACGTTTTTACTTATATATATTTTTTCAAAGTTTCTATTATTTTTAATTTCTTTTAATGTTTTACTATCTACATTACTAAATTCATAATGAAAGTTTCCATCTCTATTAATTTCAAATCTAATTAAACTTTCTCTAAAACTAGATACCATACTTGCTACTGCACATATAAGTGCTACTGAAAGAATTATTCCTATTATTGTTACTATTGTTCTTTTTTTATTTAGTTTTAAGTTTTTTATTGTTAATTTATTAAGGATATTCATGATTATTTCTCCTTAACTATTTTTCCATCTTCTATAGTAATAATTCTATCAGCATATGATGCAATTTCTAGGTTATGTGTAATCATTATTATTGTTTGTTTATAATCTTTATTCATTTTTTGTAGTAATGTTACTACTTCTTCACTGGCTTTAGAATCAAGGTTACCAGTTGGTTCATCAGCAAGTATTATTGCTGGTTTTGTTATTATTGCTCTACCTATTGATGTTCTTTGTTGTTGTCCACCTGATAATTCATTAGGTAAATGATTACGTCTTCTTTCTAGTCCTAATAGTTTAATTATTTCGTTTAGTTCAAATTTATCAACTTTTCTATTATCAAGTTCTAGTGGAAGTGTTATATTTTCTTCTACTGTTAAAATTGGTATTAAGTTATAAAATTGATATATTAGTCCTACTTCTCTTCTTCTAAATATAGCAAGTTTATCACTATTTAATTTATATATGTCTTGTCCATCTATAAATACTTTTCCACTTGTAGGTGTATCTACTCCACCAATAAGGTGTAATAATGTACTTTTACCACTACCAGAAGCACCTACTATTGCGATAAATTCACCTTTTTCTACTGTAAATGATACATTATCTAAAGCAACTACTTTATTATTATCTTTACCATATACTTTTGTTAAATTTTCTACTTTTAATATTTCCATATTTTCTTTTCCTTTCTTAATTTACAACATAAGTATACAAGATGTAAAGTGACATGTAAGTGACATTTAATGAATTATTTTAAAAAAGCAAAAAGCCTAACGTTCGTTAGACCTATTTTAAGAATCCATTTATTATTGTTTGTTCTGCTTCACTTGCTGAAAGTCCTAGTGACATTAACTTAATAAATTGTTCACCAGCAATTTTACCTATTGTTGCTTCATGTACAAGACTAGCATCTACATTTTTAGCATATATTTGTGGTATTGATTTAACTTTACCATTATCTTTAATAATTGCATCACATTCAACATGACCATAACATAAACTATTACCTGTCATATTAGATTTAAATTCTTGATATGAATCCATTTCAGCAACACTTCTTGATGTTACATGTGAACTAGAATTATCTCCATTAAATTCTATATCAAATGATGTAGTTGCTTTTTGATTATTTGATGTAAATATTTTTTCATTTATTATTAAAGTAGAACCACTACTTAATGTTGCTTTTGTTACTCTATTAGTATCATCTACTCCTTTTATTTGACTTGTTTCCATAGTCATAAATGCATTATCATGTAATGTTACTTCAGTAGTTGGATTGAGTATTCTTTTACCACTACCTACTCCTTCTCCATAATGTTTTTCAATATATTTAACACTAGCATTATCTTCAATAAAGAATCTATGAATACCATCATGTCTTGAATCTTTATGATGTGGATTATTTATGCCACAACCTGCGACTATTGTTACACTCGCATTCTTGCCAATAAAGAAATCATTATAAACTACATCAGTAAGACCACTTTCAGTTATAAGAACAGGAATATCAACTATCGCAAAAGGTGTATTTTCTTTTACATATATATTGATACCTTTTCCTTCTTCTTTACTTTCTATGTTTACATATTCATTTATTTTTCTTTCAATACCTTTTCCATCTTTTCTTATGTTGTATGCAGTAGCATTCAAGTAATCACCAGCACCAATAGTGCTTAATAATTCAAGTTCAGTCTTATTCATTCATCTCACCTACTTTACAACATGGTTTACTATTTATATTAGATATAACTTCTTCTTTAGAACCAACTTTCTTAATAGTTCCATTTTCCATAAGTATTATTTCATCGGCAATATCAAGTATTTTTTCTTGATGTGATATTACTAAAGTAGTCGCATCATTATTTTCTTGAATATTCTTAAATACTTTATTTAGACTATTGAAACTCCATAAATCTATTCCAGCTTCAGGTTCATCAAATATAGCAAATTTAGGATTTCTTGCGATAACACTTGCTATTTCTATTCTCTTAAGTTCTCCACCTGAAAGTGATTTATTAACTTCTCTATCAATATATTCTAAAGCACATAATCCAACTTTACTCAATATATCACATGCTTCTTTTTTAGTAAGACTTTTATTAGAAGCAACACTTAATAAATCATAAACAGTTATTCCTTTAAAACATACTGGTGTTTGAAATGCAAATCCTATACCAAGTTTAGCTCTTTCATCAATACTTTTGTTAGTGATGTCTTCTCCATTAAACAAGATTTTACCTTTATCAGGAATGGTAAGTCCCATTATGACTTTAGCAAGTGTACTCTTTCCACTACCATTAGGCCCAGTCAATGAATAAAACTTATTCTTTTCAAGTTTTAAATTTATATTATTTAATATTATTTTATTATCTCTTTCAAAATAAATATCGATTAATTCTATCATAGTACTCCTTTCAATAACCATAAAAATTATCATAATTAGTATATAACTATTTATATAAAGTTGTAAAGTAAAATAAGTAAGATTTCCTAGTAATTTTATATGAATTAATATTTAAGCAAAAGAAAAGTGGAATATTGTTTGGTTATTCCACTTGATTATTACTTTATCCGATGCGGAAAGCTGGTGCGACACCGATTGAACCACTAGAACCGCTGTTATTCCAATTCCCGCTGTCGTTCACAATGTAGAAATCATTGTCAGTGGCAGAAATGGTCGCACGGAGCCACCAACCTGAAGGTGAAGGAAAAAATTTATTTTTCTTTTTCTTCTTTATTGCTCCGCTATAATTATTTATAGTAATTCCTAAATTTTTATAATAATCTAATTGTCTTGTAATATCTCTTGCATTATCACATTCAATATCACAAGTTGTTTTTTCTGGTACAGAAGACAATGGTGAAATTAATAATTTTTCATCTATTCCATTTATACCATTAGAACTTGATACTGCATCTGCCCATACTTCTGCAGTACTTAACAAATATAATTTATCTGTTGATGTGAAGTTTGTTTCTCCGCTTGTACTTCCATGTCCTGATACTACTGTTGTATCTATTATTGCATTTCTAAGTTCACTTGGTATTGCATTATATATGTCATTATTTACAAATGTTCTCATACTTGTTGATGGCCATCCTCCCACATTTGTATCTGTATCATTCATTTTATGTGTTGTTATTATATCTGCAAATTCAAGTACAAATCCACAAGCAGTTTGTGAAAAACCTGCCCTTGAACATTCACTTGGAGTTGATGTATTTGCTACACGAAGCGTATGTGTTCCATAAGTACCCATATCAATTTCTTTTGTATCTCCTACACTATATTTGCTTATATTATTATTTCTAACAGCTTTAATTATTGTTTTCCATGAATCAGTCGCAAATGAATTAGGTGCTGGAATATTTTTATCAGCAGCATCAGTAAAATATCCAGGATTGCTTGTTCCACCATCTATTCTAGCATATGTTTTATCAACATAAGAACTATTATATTTTGTTCCTGCTCCACCCATTAGTTTAGTGCTACTAAGAAACATATTAGTGCTAGTTGTAACATTATCAGTATTAAACTTATCACTTACATATATTGTTGTTAACTTAGTTGAATTTTGAAACATGTAATTCATATTTGTTACGTTTGAAGTATCAAAGTTACTTAAATCTAAGGTTGTAGCTTGACTATTTTGAAACATATATGACATATCTGTAACACTACTGGTATTAAAATTACTCAAATTTATTACTGAAGCTTTACTATCTGCAAACATACCATCCATATCAGTTACTTTTGAATTATCAAAATTACTTACATCTATGGTTGTGGCTTGACTTATATAAAACATATATGCCATACTCGTTACTTTAGATGTATCAAAATGGCTTAAATCTAATGCTGTAGCTTGACTACCATAAAACATATCAACCATATTTGTTACATTAGAAGTGTTGAAATTGCTCATATCAATGGTTGTCGTCTGACTTTGAAAAAACATATATGCCATTGAAGTTATTGGTTTATTATTGATATATGTACATATTTTACTTGTTACTGCATCTGTACTTGTTTTATCAGTAAGTTGTACTCCCCAGCCATCATTATTTATATCACACCATGCAATTCTTGAACTATCGTATGTTCCTTCTTGTTTATAAGCATAAGTGTATTGTCCGTTAGTATAATATATATCATTTGTCTTACAAAAATATGTATTTGTACTTGGTGTTTCAATAGTATTTATTGTTGTATAACCGCTTGGTACTATTACATCATTTAATGTATTCGTTGCGAAACCCCCTACTATTTTGAATGTTACTTTTTGTGATGAAGTACTGCTATTTGTTATCTTTAATTTAATTGTATTTATATTATTTGAAGTTATTTTACTATTAGGTGAACTATAATTTGTTACATTATCATTTGTATCTTTTGTTGATTCATAATATTTTATTGATACATTTGAATTATTTTGATATATAAGTTTATAGTATGTATCTATTGGGTTTTCATTTGTGATAGTTACATCTACTATTGTTTCACCTACTGGTACTGATAAAGTGTTAGTAGTTGTTCCATCAATAGTCATTGAGTATTTTAAAGTACCAATATACATTTCAGCTGCTTTATGATTGTTTGATGTAACGATATAACTAGAAAAAGTAACACTTAAAAGAATACTTATTCCTATAAGTACAGCTATTATTACTAAATAGTGTTGTAAGAAATTAACTATTCTATTCATACTATAATTATAACAATATTACATTACAACTACAAGTAAAAAACATAATCAATTATCTTTAGTTATATCTTCAAATTCAAAATCAACAACTTTTTTAAGTTCACTTAATTCTATTTCAATTTGATAACCTATCTTACCACCACTAACAAATATTCTATCTTTATTTGAAGCGGATTTATCAACAATAGTCCTAAATTGTTTTTTCATTCCAACTGGTGAACATCCTCCATGAATATATCCTGTAAGTGGAAGCAAAAGTGCTGACTTTAACATTTCTATACTCTTTTCATTAACTACTTTAGCTGCTTTTTTTAAATCTAATTCCTTATTAACAGGCACAACAAAAACATAATGATTATTTGTATTAGATACAGTAACTAAAGTCTTAAAAACTTTATCATAACTTTCATTTAAAGTATCTGCTACTTCTATACCACTAACAGCATTCTGATAAGTATGAATAACATACCTTATCTTCTTTTGATCAAGTATTCTCATTACATTCGTTTTCATTATTTTTTTGTCTCTCTTAAATATTTAGCAAGACCAGTTGGCTTTATATTAGTCTTATCTTCTATTAACTCTAATAACCTTAATATATCTTTATTTTTAAATTGATTTACTGGTATTATTAACTTCTTATTTTTACTTTGAAGTACTATATCATATTTATTATAATTTAATTTTAAATCAGTTGAAAATCCATACTTTTCTATATCTTTTATATTTATACTATCTTTTAATATCCTTTTATTTACTAAATCTAAAGAGGAAACATATAATTTACCTCTATTAACTTTAATATAGATTCTATTCAATAAAAATATTATTGCTACTATTACTAAAATCAAAAATACTAAAGTAATTATTAATTCAGTATTTAATTTATCATGCATAAATATAATCTTATATAAATGTATTAATATTGATACAATAGATAATACAATAATAAATATTTCTAATTTAAATTCTTTCTTATTACATTTTATTTTCATACTAACCTCTATTGGTATTATAACATAAACATGATATAATTTATATAGAATAAAGAGGTTGTTATGAATAATAAAGATAAAATGGATAAAAGAACATTTGATGAATTTGTAGTACAATTTAAAGAGCATTACAATGAAAGACCTAAAGAAACTATGAATGAATTAGATATTCTTACTAACAATATAGAGATTACTTCTAATTTACGTAAAATTAGTTTATTTTTCTTCATTATTGTTTTTATTATATTTTTAGTTACTTCTAATTATTATAAAAGTTTAGATTCTTTAGAAAGTGATTTTATTCTTTATATGTTTTCAAGTGTCTTTATATATGTTGGTATCTTAATGGGACTTAGAAATAAAAATAGTGGAATTTTCTTCTTAATTACACTTCTTTTAATAGGATTTTATATGATGATACCTATTAAATTATTTAACTATCCTCTTATGGATAATTATTTATACAGTAATTTAATTACAATACTACCTATTATTGCTTTAGTATCTATCATAGTATTAATCATAATTACATGTATATATAATTTAAATGATAAATTTAAATTAAATAAGAATAATTTCATAATAATATTATTTTCATATATTATACCTATTATTCTATTTAGAGTATTAAGTGTAATAATAAATATGTTATAGGAGTTTACATGAAAGATAAAGAATTTAATAATAAAATTAATGAACTTGAAAAATTATATAATACTAATGGTCATCAGATGGTTCTTAATAATATGCATAAGTCTATAATTAAATTAAATAAACTTAAGAATGGTAATGTTAAAAAGAAAAGAGAGATTGTCGAGCCTACTAAAGATGAAAAATATGATCTAGTTGTACTTATTATATTAATAATAGTTGGTATACTTAATTTATTTTGGAACGATTTTAAATCTGATACATATTTTTTGGGGCTTGTTTGGTTTTTTCTTAGTTACGCTTGCTTATTTAAAACAGAAAAGGAATATTTTGCTATGCTATATCTTTTCGCTATAGCTGGTATGGGATTAATGATTGGTCCAAGACTTATAAATATATTTAAAAGTCCTGTTATGAGTGATAATGCTGGAAATGGTGCTTTAACTACTATTTATATATGTGCTATTTTGTTTATAATTGCTTGTGTTGCAAGTAGAATTTATTGTACAAATGAGAAATTTAAATCATATAAATATTCAATTCTCATTATATTTTTATTATATATGATTCCATTTTTAGTTATTGAATTTTTACCATTTATATTTAATTTGTAGTGAGGTTATATAATGAAGAAGAAAAATAAAGATAATAAATTATTTAATGAACTTGCTGTTCAGTTAAAGAAACATTATGATAAGAATCCTAAAGAAACTATGGATGAATTAAACATTATTGTTAATAAAATAGATAATTGCTTTAATTCAAAAATCATTAATGTAGTATTTTTTATAATATCAGTCATAATATTTTTAATAACAACTAATAGTTCTAAAGGAAGTAGTTATGTTTTTGATGATTTTGTTGTTTTTATGATGTTCTATATTGTTTTTTATATAGGAATATTATTTGGACTTAGAGACACTGAAACTGGTATTTTTATATCTTGTATTTGTATAGTTATATCTTTATATGGATATATGGAAGTTGGTAATTTACTACAATTTGATAATATTATATATGGTGGTTTAATAAAAGTATTTTTTATAATTACTATAATAATTACTGCGATTATATTTATAATTACTTGTATATATAATAAAAATGATAAGTATAAAATTAATAGTACTAATTATATGACAATCTTATTTTTATATATATTACCTATCTTTTTACTTAGATTAATGATAATGTTTATAAATATGATATAGGAGTTAAGTTATGGAAAATAAAGAATTTGATAATAAAATAAAATATCTTAAAGATATATATGATACTAATGAAAAAAGTCATAATATTATGCTTAATAATATGCAGATGTCTGTAATTAGATTAGAAGAATTAGAAAATAAAAAAATAAATAAACTTGATAACAATAAGTTTACTTTTTCTAAAACAAAAATATATACAGCTATCATATATATAATTTCATTAATTGCGTTTATATTAAACCCTGAAATCGATCTATATTGGTTTTTAATTGTTATAACATTCTCTGTTGGAAATGTATATTTATTAAAATCTAATTTATTTCATGAAATTCATGATAAGGAAATTACTAAAGTTGATATATGTATTATTGTAATGTTTATTATATTGTTAATAAAAGGTATATTTAATTTGATAATTGGCGAATTTAGGATTGGAAATATGGGATATTATTTAATATTTCTAATATGGTTTTTAGAGGGATTTGCTTATTCTTTACTAATTAAAGAAAAAAATAATATTTTTTTTATATTAGGTCAAATATATGGTACTGGTGTAATGATAATACATAATCTTTTAAAAATATTTGGTAGTCCTGCTTTAACTGACAATAATGGTTATATTGTTAACATTATTACCTGGGCATGTATTATTACTCTTTTTGTTGCATTTTGCGTTTGTGGAAATTATGCCGATAATCAAAAATTTAAATCATATAAATATTCACTTCTTATTGTATTTTTATTATATATGATACCATTTATTACTCTTGAATTATTGCCTTTTATATTTAATTTATAAATCTCTATTGATTTTATATATTCTATATGTTATATTGTTGTTGACATTTGTGAAATTACATGCGTTTTTGTGTACTCAAATTTTTATACTCGTTATTTTACACATTTAAAAGAAATGTGTGTTTTTTTGCGTAAGAAAGGAAGTGAAAAATAAAATGTCATTCATCAATGTTCAAGACATAAGTAAAACTTTTAAGGTTGCTAAAAGAAGAAGTGGTCTAAAAGCAACTTTAAAATCATTTTTCAAGAGAAATTATATCTATGTTGAAGCCGTTAAAGATATATCATTTCAAATTGAAAAAGGTGAAATTGTTGGTTACATTGGACCTAACGGTGCTGGTAAAAGTACTACTATTAAAATACTTAGTGGAATATTAGTTCCTGATAGTGGTAAATGTACTATTAATGGACTTGTTCCATACAAAGATAGACAAAAATATGTTAAAGATATTGGAGTTGTCTTTGGTCAAAGAAGTCAATTATGGTGGGATATACCAGCAGAAGATACATTCGATTTACTTAAAGATATTTATAATATAAGTGATGAAGAATTTCAAAAGAATAAGGAAGAACTTACTACCCTACTTAACATTAAAGATATTATGGGAATTCCAGTAAGACAACTTAGTTTAGGTCAAAGGATGCGCTGTGAAATTGCTGCTTCATTAATTCATAATCCATCCATATTATTTTTAGATGAACCTACTATAGGATTAGATGCTGTATCTAAAGAAATAGTAAGAGACTTTATCAAAAAACTAAATAAGGAAAAGAAAACTACAGTAATATTAACAACGCACGATATGAGTGATATCGAAGCACTTGCTAAAAGAATTATACTAATTAGAAAAGGACAAATATTATATGATGGAACTCTTAATCATTTAAAAAACAAATATGGTCATATTAAAAAGATAAGTGTTAAAACAAATGATAAGATTAAGTCATGTAAAAAGAATGGTATTATTTCTTATGAAAAAGTTGATAATTATTATAATTTTATGATTGATGTTAGTATGATAAGTGTATCTAGTTTCTTAAGTTACTTATCTTCTAAAGTAAATATTAATGATATTGAAATTAATAGTGAAAATATTGATAATATAATAGTTCGTATGTATAAGGAATATGAAATTTAAAACATACTTATCATTATTTAGGATTAAGTTTATAAGTGCTTTACAATATAGAACTGCTGCTTTAGCTGGTATCTCTACTCAATTATTCTTTGGAGTTGTATTTATTATGGTTTATGTTGCATTTTATGAATCTAATAATACAGCAAGTGTTCCAATGGATATGAAATATTTAGTAAATTATTTATGGCTTAATCAAGCATTCTTTGCATTAACATATATATGGATGAGAAATGATGATTTACTTTCTATGATTAAAAATGGTAATGTAGCATATGAACTTTGTAGACCTGTAAACTTCTATTTCAAATGGTTTTTTACAATATATGGAACAAGAATTGCTAATGTTACTCTTAGATTTTTACCTGTTTTATTAATATCATATTTCTTACCTAGTCCATATAATTTAACTTTACCGAGTAGTTTTTTAAACATTATATTATTTATTATTTCATTATTTATTTCTAGTATTATTGTTGTATCTGTAACAATGATAATTCATTTAATTGTATTCTTTACTTTAGATGAAAAAGGTATCATAACATTTTTAATGGTTTTTGGTGAAATATTCGCAGGTGGAACTGTACCTTTAGCATTCTTTCCTAATTGGTTAAGAAATATCGCAAATATTCTCCCATTTAAGTTTTTATGTGATACTCCATTTAATACATATAATTATGGATACACATACTTTATTAAAAACTTTGGTATAGGTATATTATGGTGTATAGTTCTAATATCAGTTGGATACATATTATCTAAAAAAGCACTAAAATGTGCTAGTGTACAAGGTGGTTAATATGAAACTATATATCGAATCATTAAAAATGCATCTTAAAAGTACTTTAGAATATAAAACATCATTTATAATTGGTTTCTTTTCTCAATTCTTAGTTTATTTTACATATTATTTTATAATAATAGCTTTATTTAATAAGTTTGATAATATTAAGGGATTCACAATGTATGAAGTATTGCTTACTTTTTCTATTATACAATTTGGGTTCTCTATGAATGAATTATTTGCTCGTGGTATTGATTCTTTTGATAAATTAATAATTGATGGTAGTTTTGATAGATTACTTTTAAGACCACAAAATATTTTATTACAAGTATTATGTAGTAAATTTGATTTCGTTAAATTTTCAAGAGTATTTCAGTCTATTATTGTATTTATAATTGCTTTATCTAATTTAGATATAAAATGGAATATCATTAAAGTTATTTCATTAATACTTATGTGTATCGCATCAATTATTGTATTCTTTTCTGTCTTCTTACTTATGGCTTCATACTGTTTCATAACAGTACAAGGTTTAGAAGTTAGAAATTTATTTACTGATGGTGGTAAACATATAGCACAATATCCCATGGGAATCTTTAAAAAAGGCGTTCTTATGTTTTTTACTTTTATAATACCTTACTCTCTTGTTAATTACTATCCTCTATTATATTTTTTAGATAAAAGTAATAACGTATTTTATGCTTTTTGTCCAATCATTGTTTTACTTTATGTAATACCAGCCTTATTATCATTTAAGATAGGAATATCTAAATATACTTCTGCTGGTAGTTAAGATATTAAGATTGTTAATGTTTTTAACAATCTTTTTATTTATTTTGATATTGATTTATATTATAATTGAATTATGATAGAGGTTTTTTATGAATGATAATAGATATAAAGAATGTTTAAATAAAATAGATAAATATTATAAAAGTAATCCTGATATCACTACAAATGAACTTGAAAAAACTATATATAATATTGAGTATAACGTTCTTACGAAAAATAGTAGTGTTGGTCCTAAAAAAATTTTAGATGTTGATATAGTTTGGATATATAGAGTTGCATTTGTAATTATTGTTTTAGCAATTGGATTAGTTGATATACTTAATAATAGTTTTGATGGTACTTACTATTTCGGAGCAGCATTCTATTTAGCTGGTTTATTTATAGGATTAAATATTAAAGGAGTTGGATTAATATTCTTACTTAGTCATGGTGGTACTGGTATTGGCATAATGTTAGTTCCAACCATAATAAACATTTTTAAAAGTCCCCTTATAAGTGATTTAGCAAATAATAATATAATGAGTATATTAGTGATTGCTTTTATAGCAATAGTAGTAGCAATTCTTATGACTGTATTTTATAACTTGAGTGATCAGTTTAAAAATAAGAATTATAGTTTACCTGTTATACTTTTGTTATATATGATTGGCATTGTAATAATAAAAATAATACCTATTATATATAATATACATATTTAAAATTAGTTCTAAAAGAAAAAGTCTATTTAAATTTGAAATAGACTTTTAATATGTTAATTTTTTTATTAAATAATTTTCTAAATTAAAATTGTTTTCTTGTGCGATTATTATAAGTTCTTCGTTATTTGCTTTCTTTACTCTATCTGATTCTAGTACTGCTGCCATATTAACAGTGAATGCTAGTGAATAGAAATAATTAAGTAAATCATTTCTAAGTAAGTCAAAATCAATATTATAATTCACGAAGCTCTGCTCCACACATTCTATTTAAAGTTCTAACAATTGCTTCTAATTTAGAATTAATCTCTTCACTTGTAAGAGTTGTATTTTCTGAGTCGAATGTAACTCTTAACATAATAGATTTTTTACCTTCAGGTATTTGATTACCTCTATATTCTTCTATAAATTTAATACTGCTTACTTTTGATTTAATATATTTAGTAAGTTCTTCCCAAGTAACATTTTCATCTACAATTAATGATAAATCTTTTTCTATAGATGGAAGAATTGGTATATGTTTAAATTCATTTGTTCTTGATGGATAAGGTATTAACTTATCTACATTTATTTCAAAGATTGCTACATTTGTTCTTTTGATTTTTGAATCATTCATTGCTTTTACACTTAATAAACAAATATTACCAATAACTTCATCATTAAGTATTATATCTAAATGAGCATTAATATCTGCCCATGATGGTTTAGTTCCTTCTTTGAAACTAATTTTTTCCATATGAGTATATTCACATATATGTTCAAGTACACCTTTTAACTCGTAGAATATTTCTTTAGCATCTTTACCTACTATACATCCTGTTAAAAGTTTCTTATGAATTGGTAATGTTTCATCTTCACTTGACTCATGATAAACACCTTTTTCAAATACTTGAGCCATTTCATACATCTTAAATGAATCAAAGTATCTTAAGTTTTTAGATATAGATTCTAACATACCAGGAACAAGTGAACTTCTTAAATATGCTTCTTCTGGTGATGGTGGTGTTGCTAGTTTAACTAGATTGTTTGTATCAATTGAAGCTGCATTTATATATTTAATATCTACCCATGGATAAGTAAATATTTCGTTAAATCCACATCTTACTGATAAATATTCTTTAATTCTTCTCTCTAAAATAACATTATTTTGACGAACTGCTTTATCAAATTTAATAGTAAGTGGTTGTTTTTCAAAACTTTCAAATGATAGAAGTCTTGCGATATCACCCATTACATCATCTTTTAAAGATACATCTCCAGTACTTCTCCATGTAGGAACTACTGTATGATATATTCCATCTTTATATTCTACTTCATAACCTAAATGAGTTAATATATTTGTAATAGTTTCACGTGGTAAAACTTTACCTAATCTTTCATTTAAGAATTTTTCACTTACATCTATTTTTTCATTTTCAGTTTTAACTGGATATACATCATTAAATGCAACTACCTTAGATTCAGGGAATATTTCTTTAAATAGTTTTAATGCAAGATTTAGTCCATCATCTACTCTTTCTGTATCAATATTCTTTTCATAACGTATTGATGCATCAGTTTTTTCATCAAATCTTTTACCTGTTTTTCTTATAGTTTTAGCAGTAAAGTTAGCTATTTCAAGTACTATACCTGTTGTTTCAGGAAGTATTGAATCTTTTTTACCACCACGAATACCAGCTAGTGCCATTGGACTATTTTCATCACATATTACTAAATCATCAGTTGTAAGTTTAATACTGTTGTTATCTAGTAATAATAGTTCTTCATTTACTTCTGCATTTCTTACGATTATTTTATTTCCATCAACGTGAGTTCTATCAAAAGCATGTAATGGTTGACCTACTGCTAACATAACATAATTTGTTATATCAACTATTGCATTAATTGGTCTCATACCTGCTTTTATAAGTGATGATTGCATCCATATTGGAGAAGATTTTTCATATACATTTTCTATTTCTACTGCTACATATCTTTGACATTTAGTAGTATCTTCTATTTCAACATTATATTTTGGTAAATTTTCATCAATAGATACTTTTTCTAAAGGAATAAGTTCAGTATTATAGATTGCTGATAATTCACGAGCAATACCATAGTGGCCCCACAAATCTGGTCTATTAGTAAGTGATTTATTATCTATTTCAAGAACTGTATCGTTCATATCAATAACATCACTTATGTTTTCACCTACTGTACATTCTATATTTGATAAATCTACTATTTCTGCTTCAGTTTTTGGTGGGAATAGTTCTTCTAAATATACTTCTTCTGCTCCACAAATCATACCATAAGAGTCTACTCCACGCACCTTTGAATCTTTGATTTTCATAAGTTCACTTTCACCGTGCCAATAAACTTCAGCACCTGGTTTAGATACAACTACAAGTTCTCCTACATATAAATTAGTTCCACCACATACAATTTGTTTAGGTTCACTTTCTCCAATGTCAACTTTACATACTCTTAACTTATCAGCATTTGGATGGTCATTTATTTCTAAAATTTTACCAACAATTATATCATGAAATTTATCACTTTCATTAGTAGCATCTTCTACTTCTACTGTACGAAGTGTTAAATCATTAGTCATTTCTTTTGTATTTATATTTTCAGGTAATTTTACATATTTTTTTACCCAATTTAATGATACTTTCATTTTTCTTTTCCTCCTACTTAAATTGTTTTAAGAATCTTAAATCAGCACTATGGAATAATCTTACATCGTCTACTCCATATCTCATCATAACTAATCTATCAAGACCAATATTTATATAGAATCCTGTCCATTCTTCAGGATCTAGTCCTGCACTTTTTAGTACATTAGGATGAATTACACCACCTGGCATAACTTCTATCCATCCATTATGATTACATACTTTACATCCTTTACCACCACATACTAGACATTCCATATCAATTTCATATCCAGGTTCAGTAAATGGGAAGAATCCTTCTCTCATACGTACATTTATTTTTCTACCAAACACTTTCTCAAGTATTGTTTGAATCATTACCATACCTTGTGAGAATGATATATTTTTATCAACAATTAATGCTTCATATTGGAAGAATGCACGTTCATGTCTAGCATCTGTATTTTCATTTCTATAAACTCTACCAGGATAAACAAATCTAGCTGGTGCGCCATGTTTAAGTAAATATCTAACACTTCCACCTGTTAAGTGTGGTCTTAAACATAATCTTTCAGTTCCACATTTATCTTCAGTTCCATCTATCCAGAATGTATCCATCGTTTGTCTAGCAGGATGATCTTCTGGAAAGTTTAAATTATCAAATGCATACTTTTCACTACTGATATCATCTTCACTAAATACTTCAAAGCCAAGTGATGTGAATGCATCATTTAAGTCATAACACATTTGTGTAATTGGATGAAGAACACCACTACTTACTTCAAACCCTGGTAATGTTAAATCAATTGGACTATCAAGAACACTTTGTAATGAAATAAGTTCTTCTTCTTTTAGTTTATTTGCATCTGCGACTACTCTTTTTATTTCAGTAGTAATCATTCCTATTTCTTTTCTTTCTTCAGGATTTAAAGAACCAAGTGTTTTCATTATTTCAGTAAGTTCACTCTTTTTACTTGTAAGTTCTTTCATTACTTCTTGTAGCTCATTTATAGTTTTAGATTCATTAATTTTTCTTAAACTATTTTCTTTAATTTGTTCTAATTTTTCTTTCATTTTTACTCCCTTTCTTAAATAAAAAATAGTGTTCATCCATAAAGGACGAATCACTATTAAATCCGCGGTACCACCTTTGTTCTAATATTAGCACTCTATAGAATAACGCTCATCACGATTTAGCTCCATTATTGAAATTCATAAGATAGACTCTCTAAAGTAACTCTCAGTCAATGATTACTATTTCCTGTATAGAATTCTATATTACTACTTGTTAACTTCATTGCTAACAAAACTGATTAAATTATACATCTTAATAACAGGCTTGTCAAACTATTTTTGTACGAAATATTTACTTATTCTCATAACTTTCTCTTGTTTAGCATTTAATTTATCATGAAGTTTATATAATTCTATCAATATATTATTTAAAATATTAACTATTTCATTTAAATCATCTGTACGTATATAAATATCTACTATTCTTTTTAATTCTTCAGTTATTCCACTATCCATATCCATTATAGTTAATATTTCATTAGATATTTCTTTTAATAATGTATTTATATGTTTATTATTACTTTTAATTAAATCTATTTCATTATTGTTATTATTACAATTACCTATTTTCTTATAAATTGCTCTTAATACATCATTTATATAATCTTTATTACATCTATCATCACTTATTCTATTTAGCATTTCTTCTCTTGATTTAATAAGTATATCATGCTCTTCACTTTTTGAAATATTTAATATATTTTCTAATATTGGATGTAATCTCATTCTAAAATAATTTTCATATTCACTTATATTTTTATATGGTAGTGTTTTAGTATCAAGACTTAAATTAATACCTTGTGTAAGGGTACTAATATATGATAAATATTCTTCTATTTTCTTTTTATCTTCACTTAATAAGCTTATTATTTTACTTCTTATTTCTTCACTTTTATTAGTATTACTGCTTAAGTTAAGTAATATATCATGATTTATTCTACATAAGTCACGATAAAGTTCACTAGGTGAATCACTTATTTTACCATTTAATCCATCTATACATTTATCAATATAATCAATTATACGATTATACTCTAAATTATTATCTGCATTTCTTTTTAATTTATCTAGTAACGTATTTAAACTTAATATTAAATTATTATGTAGTCCCTCTTCAGTATAAAGTACTAATCCATCATTATTAATTAAGTTATTTAAATCATTATTATATTTATCAAGTAATGTTGATATAATTTCTTCTATATCTTCTTTTCCATGATAATACATAGCATATAATCTTATTTCATTCAATAAAGAAGTTATTTCATCGCTAGGCATTTTCATTAATGCTTCACTTGTATTTTCAACTTTCTTTTCTTGATGTTGAAATATAAGTTCATTTAAAAACGTACTATTTAAAAAATTATATATATTACTATCTTCAAAAGACTTTTTAGCATAATAATCAGAATCATATAATATACCTGATAATAATAATTTTTTACATATTAATAATTTATGTTCTTTATCTATATACCAAGTTACAGGTTCTACTTTATATACTGTTCTTTCTTTTTTATTTTTATATTTATAGCTTATATAACTTTGACCATCAATTTCTATTTCTTTAAAGTTTTTCATTGATATCTGCATATTCTTAAATGAGCCTTTTGGAATAGAGTCTATTGGTAATGTATAAGATTTCTTTGTATAAATTGCTTCACTATTTTTTAAATCAATATTATATATTCTTTCTGTTGGATATTTACCTAAAGTTATTTCTGTTTCTGATTCACCTATATCTTTCATTAGTTCATCAAAAGCACTTTCTGATAATTCTATTATTGGTAATATATATAAACTACTTAATAAATCACCATCATAACTTATTTGGCCTTGATGATAATAATAATTTTGATAATAAGTACTGTTTGAAAAATAACCATATCCAAGTTTATTTGAATGTTGTGATTTTAATTCCATTAATGCTATTTTTCTTTCAAATATTAAAATATTTTTTATTTCATATGATAAAGATGTGCATTCTATATCATTTATATGTTCTTTTAATATGAATAATCCTTTTTCTTCATCAAAATCATTTATTGAAGGAATTCTTACTTTATAATCAACATTCGTCATAAAAAAATACACCTCTTTAATGAGGTATATTCTAACATATTTATTATGTTTATTCTATATATTTTTATAATAATAATTTACAAGTATTTTTTCACTTTCTCCATCAGCACTTCTTTTAGCATATTCTTCATAATCTGATTTTAAATAATTTATAAATCCCATCTTAAAGTATATTTGTATGTTTCTAACTTCGACAGGTTCAACTCCTAAAACTAATCTATTAAATCCTTTAGATTTTAAATCTTGTTCCATATATCTATATAATTTACCAAAATATCCTTTATTTTCTTCTTCTTTATTAGTTCTAAAAGCACATAAATATGCAGTTTTACCATCAAATATTTCATCTAATCCTTCAACATCTTCTTTATTGAAAATAGCTGTTGCTTCGCATATTATTTTACCATTTAATATTCCATAATATGAAACTCTATTACCCTTTTTAGCACTTTCAATAAATTTCGTTTTGTAAAGACTCCATGATATATCACCAGGATGTATACTTATTTCATAATCCCATTTTGTATTCATTTCATTTAAGTCGGCTATTTTACATATATAATTGTTCATTATCATCTCTTCTTTCTAATTTAAAATCTTATTATGATTTAAACATATCCTATATTATTATTTTATATGTTTTTATACTTTTATTCAAGTAAGAAATAAGACACCCCTTATTTCATTGAAAGTATCATATCTTCTAAATAAAAGTTATCATAATAATTATTATCTTCTAAATGCTTTATCCATTTATCTATATTTTCTTTTATATTATCACTAGATTTTCTATATGTAACTCTTAAATACATAGCAAGTGATGGCATTAGATCTATAATAGTTTTTTCTTCATTTAGAATCTTACTATCATGATATGCTTCTATTATTGCTTTAACTATCTTATATGATTCACCAAATAGAGATGCTCTTATATTTTCTTTTATATCATTTATTGATTCTGTTATTATTTTCTTAAATGCATAATCATCATTCACAATTAATGAATTATATATATTATTATAATAGTATTCATATTGTACAAGTGGTAGATATTTCTTAAAGTAATCATTAAATGCTCCCATCTCAAATGCAACACTATCTTTATATTTAGCATTTAACAAATAATCTTTTAACTCTTTAGCAGGTATTTTTGATATTAATGTATGCATATCTATTCCTGTCTTATCTATTTCTTTTTTAAGAGTTGCTCTTATATAATTTTTATTTTTTATTGACATTAAAACTGCATATATATGTTTACATGGATATTCACAAGGACAAGTACAGTCATAATCATAATAGTCTTCATCTTTATCATATTCAACATTTACTGTATAAGATTCATCTGCACTACCAGCAACTTTAGCAGTATACTTATGATTTGATTTTATTACTGATAAGACCATACCATTTTCATAATAATCTTTACCTCTTTTAATTACTGTATCATTAAATTCATATTCATTATTTTTAATAATATCATTTTCGTAATCATATTCCATACTATTCATCTGTATACGTATCCTTTATTAAATCATTTAATATTTCTATTGGATAACTATTTTTAAAGAATCCAATTATTATATCAGTTGCTTCTTCTTTTAATTTTTCTCTAAATACATCATGTGTTGTTTTATCAAGTAATACTATTTTCTTATGTGGATTTTGTATTTCATTATATACATGCTCTACTGATTCTTGTGGAACTATAAAGTCTTTATTACCTCTAAATATTAATGTTGGTATTTTTATATCTTTTGGTGTGTTTTGTAATTCTTTTATTAATTTAAAGAATTCTAAATAACAATTCGCAGGTAATTTAAGTAATCTATTTGCTACTAATTTAGCACCATATTCTTCAAATATTTTTGGTGTTGCGTTAAGTGCAGTATTAAGATTTATTTTTTCTTGTTCATAACCAGATATTCTAAAAGCAGGAGCAACTAAAACAAGTTTCTTTACTTCTTTATATTTACTAGCAGCATAAGACGCTAAAACTCCTCCCATGGAATGTCCTATAACATATATCGTACTATAACCATTATTAATTAAAAATTCCATTTCATGATCAACTTTTTTAATCCAATCTTTATATGTAATCTTATGTTTAAAATCTCCATCATGTCCAGGTAATGTAAAAGTATATACATCATAATTACTAATAAGTTCTAATCTATGTGTTAGATATTCTTGATCATATACTCCTCCTGCAAACCCATGAATTACTAATATTGCTTTTCTAAATAACTTCATAAATATACCTCTCTTATTTATATTATTTTATCATATATTATATTACTTTTAATTGTTATTTACATAGTGAATGTAAATGTATGTTTAGTTAATGTAAATTAATTTTTTCGCTTTTCTAGTGGAAACATTTTTCCATCTTCTGTCATACCAAGAGGAAAAGATGTTCTTTTATATCATTCATCATCGAATTCACTTATTATTTTACTATTTAAGCAATCTTCAAATCTTTTTCTTGCTTGTTCTATAGCCATTTCATCTAAATTATTACTAACTTTTTTAAATATGTTTATATATTCAAATGGTATATGTAAGAGTGTTATTAAAGTTTTATTATCTTTTTTATATACATCTAATACTTTAAATACTGAATCTAAATCTAAAATATGTACCTTTTAACAATATATCCATTGTATATTTTTTATTAATTGATGTCATAGTTTGCTCTTTTGTATAATTAGCATATAATTTATACTTTTCATTTTCGTTCTGCTTTTTTAATTTAATTCGATTTTTCCTTCTAATTACTTTCTAACATCTCTAAAGTAACTCTATCTCTCTTACCATTATAAAACTTATCTATTATTTTACCAAATATTTTTTCTTCTGGAATAGAATATTCAAATAATGTCATACATGAATTTAACTTAAGATAGTCTGGATAACCAAATATATTTTCTATACTATCATCTAATTTATATAATTCATTACATATTTCAATCATATTGTTTCTTAAATATGGATTCTTCATATATTCAATCACTTCATCAACACTATCAAGTCCATAATATTCTGAATTATAACTCTGACCTAAACCTTTTAATTGTGGAAATATATACCATATCCAATGAGTTCTTTTATATCCATCTTTTATTTCAGAAAGTGCTACTTCATAATAAAGTTCCTGCATTTTAATAAATCTATCTATATCATACATATTTCTTCCTCCCTAATTACATATTATCATATAATTACTAATTTACTTGTGCTTTTTATTAACATTTTTATTTACAATATACTTTACATCAACATTTTTAATAAAAATACACATATTGCATAATAAATATGATATTACATATAAACAAGTTATTAACATTTAATTTACAATAATTATTTTAATTTACATAGATAACAAAAAACAGAATATATTTATCCATCATATCCTGTTCTTATTTCATATTCCCTATCATTAGCCGGATTATAATATTCATCACATACAATTCTTCCATCTTCATCATCATAACAAACCATATCATTATTAGCATTTGTATTACTATTACTAGAAGAACCATCATCATTTACTATTAACACAACAATCATTCCAACTATAATTATAAATATTATCCATTCAAGAGTCACGTCTTTCTGTAAAATACCTTTTTCTTTTTTCATACACACACCTACCAAATTTATCGACTATATTATACTATAAATATATGTAATTTTCAATAAAGACTTAACTTTAAAAATAAATACTTTTATTACTTATATATTTTTTTATATTCATATTTAATCATCTAGCCCATCTTTCCAATCATCACTTATACAGTTTTCTTCCATATAAAGCCATGACATATTCTTTAACTTATCAAATAACTTGCTTACTCCTTTTGATGTTTTCTTGTAGTTAGATGTTCTATTACTTTTTATACCTATTGAACTTGCTTCACTATATGAATCTATATCAGCACCTAAATATATAAATTCCCAATTATCATGAATATTAATTAACCTTTTTATATCTTCTTTAGTATATCTTCTTGATGAATTTTCTTCTCCATCAGTAGTAATAATGAATAATACTTTATCAGAACCATTCTCATCCATGTATTTTATAGTATCACCTATCGCATCTAATAAAGCAGTTGAACCACCTGGTATGTATTGTTTTCTACTTAACTTTTTAACATTTTTAATACATTTTCCATTCGTAATCATTTCATGACTACCATTAAACAATACAGTAGTTACTTTAGCATCACTATCTTTCATGTTATCTAAATATCCATTGTATCCCCCAATAGTATCTTCTTCCATTCCTTGCATTGAACCACTCATATCAAGTAAAAATACTACATCTAATCTTTCTTTTTCTTCTTTAAAAATCATTCTATTACCTTCTTTCTGTATACAATATACATTTTTATTATAAGTAATAGGTCACTTATCAAACGACAATTTATGCTATAATTGTCTAAAGGAGATCCCTAATGAATAAAGAACTTAAAAAATATATAAAATATAATTTAAAAAGAGAAAAGATAAAAAAACATAAATTTAGTTTAAAAAATATATTTTATGTAGACGATGAATACTTTGACGATACATCTATTAATAGTAATATTGATAATGCTAATAAAAAATATGAAAAGAATAATGATAGTAACAAATTTGATTCTAATGATAAAGAAATTACTGCTCGCTCATTTGACTTTGCACGTTTAGAAGATGAAGAAGAAGTTATACACACGCCAAAAAGTTCTTTAAAATGTAAAGTTATTTTTGATATTGATAAATATTTAGATGAAAATAAAATATATAATAGTTTCCAATCTTTATTATTTAAAATGATTGATGATAAGAACTTAACAGATTCTGAAGTATATAATAAAGTACATATTGATAGAAGATTATTTTCTAAAATAAGAAATGATAAAGATTATCATCCTAGTAAAGAAACTGTTATATTACTTGGATTATCATTAGAATTATCCGAAAGTGAAATTGAAGAATTATTAGAAAGTGCATCATATTCTTTACCTAGAAATAATCATTATGACTTAATTATAAGATTTTGTTTTATGAAAGGAATATACAAGTTATCAAAAGTAAATGATTTACTTAGTGAGTATAATTGTAAGTTATTTAATTATTAAAAAAGAGATTAATAATGTAACTAATCTCTTTTTGTTAGTATTTCTATATATACTGATAATTTATTTAACATTACACCATATGGATCATATTTTTCAATTGTTAATATATTATCAAGTACATTCGTTGAAAATCCACTTATTAACACAGCATCTTTATCATATTTAGTAATTGGTACTCCATGTGTAGAACCAGCCACATTCCAAAATACTATTTTAGGTAATTTGTAACCCACATCTTTAAACGCTTTTTTCCAGCCTTTAAAGTTAGTACCAGTTTTAGAATAGACTCCAGCATCAAACTCCATATCTGATATTATTAATAAATGACTAGGCATTTCACTTTCATTAATATTATTTTCTTTTGCTGTATTTAATAGTAATTCAAATGCTTTGTCAATATCAGTATTTGCAACATAACATGGTATATTATTTACCTTTTCTTCTATAGTGTTACCTTTTATTTCTTGAAAATATGGTTCATCTGAAAATGTCATAAAATGATTCTTGAATATACCATTATTCCTTTCAGCAGTGTATAATGCTAATCCTATAGAAGTTGCATATGGTATATTATTAGGATATGTCATAGAACCAGATGTATCTGCCATTACTAAAACATTAGTTTTGCAACCATTTAATACATCTCTTTGATTTTTCCACATTAAATCAAAAATTTCACTATCTCCTTTTCCATTTAATATCCTCTTAATTATTTCATATACATATAATCCATTAGTATTTATTTTAGCATTATTATTTTTTAATTCCTCTTTATATTTTTGATACTCTTTTGACAATTTATCCATAAAAGTATTTATATATTTAAGCATAGCCTTAGTTGGAATTTCATTAAAATCAATATTATCATATTCTTTATTAGTAAGATTCTTTTCAATAATATTTATTTTACTTCTTAATATAGATAATGTTTTTCTATATTCTTTTTCTGTCATATTTAGACTATTCATTATTTTTTTAGCTACTTTATTATTCATGTTATGTGTTCTATGACTAGGAAGCCATTTAGCAAGTAATGATGGGTTATTAGAAACTAAATCTTCATTAAGTTGTTCTTTTATTAAAGATATAACTTCATTATTAATTGGTGTATCTAATCCAACTAAAATATAATCATATCTACCTAATTTACTAATATATGGTAATACTTGTAATGCAAGGTCTTTATGATTTAAACATAAATATTTGAATATTATTTTAAATAGTCTTCTTTCACCTTTACCATTTCTTATATCTAATATATATAATAAATTTGATAATGCTAAAATAGTATTTTCATTAAGTGCATTATTAAATAATCTTATAATTTCACTTTCACTAGCATATCTCGTTAACATAGTAAAAACATCTAAATTACTATTATATGTAGACGCATAGTATTTTGATCCCTTTGTATTTAAAATTGTACTATTGCATTTTAATTCATCAATCAGATTCATAAGTATTACCTCCATAAAATATATAACAAGCCACATTCATATTTAATCAATTTATATTTATTGCTGTATATGGCTTTTACAAGACACATATTTTCAAAATCATTTTCCATATTATTTGCTGTGTGTGTCTTCATTTGTAATTTAATTTTATAATACTTTTTATAATAAATGGTCGCAAAAAAAGCGACAAAAAAACACCTACAATGAGGTGCTACAAAAGGAATACAAATAGTTATTTATCTCTACTAAATCATAGATATTGTTATCTAAGCAATAAGAAATAACTTGATCAAATTTGCTACTGCTTAAGGAATATCCAGCAGAATTTAACAATTTATTAAAATCATTTCTTTTAAGTCCTAAAGCAAAACATAATTTTATAATTACATTCTTTCTTGGAACATAATTACTATTACATCTTATTTTAGAAAACAGCTTTCTATCTATATCACCTTTTTTATAAATTTCTGAATCTTTATAACCACTTTTATCAATATATGAAAAAAGTAATTCATTAAAATTCATTAATTTACAACAATTTAAATATTCTACTATTTTAGTATTCATACAATTTTCTCCTATTTTGAATCATAAAATTCAAATTATTCCATCAAAACATTTTCTTAATTCATAAGGAAATTTCATATAAATATTTAAATTGTAAATTCATTATATATTAATTAATATTTCTTTTCAAGTAATTTATCATTTTTAATTTCTATTAATTCTATTAAATATGTACTTTTCTCTATTGTTCCATTTTTTAATTTTCTCTGATAGCTTTCATGAATATGACCATGTATATTTATTGGTACTTTATTTTCATAAATATATTTGGTTATTCCTTTTAATCCATCATGAACTGGATCATAATTATTATATGTATATGGCTTATCATGGGATAATAATATATCTACTTTAGGTAGTCCTTTTATATATGAAATACTTTTTTCATGAGTAAATGACGGAAAATGTTCATCTTTATATTTAAAACTTCCTTCTATTCCACCAATCATTAATCCATTGACCTTTACTGTTTTACCATTCAAATTATATAATTCTTTTTCTTCAATAAGTCCATATCTGTCATGATTACCTAAGAGTGCTACTATTTTATTTTTAGGAACCACTTCAAGTATTATTTTATAATCATTATCACTTATATCACCAAGTATGCAACACAAATCATATTCTTTTATACTTTTAAGAAAACTTTGCAATTTTGTATTTAATGATAAATCTCCATGAGTATCACTTATTACTAATAATTTAATTTTTCCATCTAACATATCAACATTAGTTCCGTCATACAACGTTTCTTCATAATCAAGATTAACAATATTTTTTCTCTTAAAAATATTTAATATTTTCTTCATAGTATTACACCTTTAACAATAATATATTTTACATACAAACTTATAATCACATTTTAACTTTACTAACATTATAATACAAATATTTATTTTAAAACAATAAAAATGAGAGTAAATATCAATACTACTCTCATTATCTATAAATTATTTATCTTCTTTTCTAAACTTTACTTCTAACACTATTCCTTTATCTTTTTTATTTATATATTGTGATGCTTCAATTAACTGATATGTTCCATCTCCAAATATAATACCATTTAATATTCTTTTAACATTAAGATATATTCTTCTTTCATTTATATCTGTATTTAATACATATGTTGTAAAACTTTCACTGCTTTCTTCATCAAAAACTTCATCCATTTGCTCTATAGCAATATCTTTTAAAGCTTGTGGTGAATCATCATATTTAATAACTTTATCAAGTATATTAAGTTCTCTTGCTACAAAATATAAAAGACAGTCAGATCCTAAAATAGTATCAGTTGATAAAATATAATCATATGCTTCATTTATAGCTCTTTCATATTTTTCTTTTTCTATTCTCTCATTATGTTTTTCAAAGTTATCAATAATTCTTTTTGTTTCCTCTTTTACTTCATCTAAAATATTTAAATGTACACATGTATAACTTGCTAAAGATGAATCATATTTTTCAATAAAACTAACATAAAAACTATTTAATTTAGTTCTACTTATTTCATCCTTAGTTTTAAATTGTTTATGTAACATATCTTCTAAACTCTTATTGTTTTCATGGATTATATCATTTATCATTCTTTTAGCAAAGTAATTTAAAGTCTCCTCGTATCCTTTATATTCCGCGTAAATATAGCAAAATCCCATACCAAAATATTCTAAAATTTCTTTATCTTCTTCACTTTTCTTATATAATTCAATTATTAATTTTTCTTTATCATATTTAGCTAAAGGCACAAGAAAATATTTTTTATTTAATGATTTGTTTCCTTTTGTTATCTCAAACATTATTGTATAAATTTCAGTTGTTTCAAGTTCTTTTCCAACATGACTTAAAAAATAATCAGCAACTTCACATACAAAATCTATCTTATGCTTAGATTTTATTATTAAATATTTAACAAATTCATAATCACATTTAACATTATCAGAACATAAATTATAGAAATTATTATCCCCTGATACACTAATAACCTGCATCATAAAATCTTTATCATTTTCAAGTTCATCAATATCATATGTAGTTATATCTTCACTATTGATATATCTATTTATTAATTCTCTACTATATTTTTTCACTTTTAACACCCCTAATTAAGTTGAAATATATTATATACAAAATATTAAAAAAGTCAAATAAAAAGCACACAATTATAGAACAATTCCAACACCTAACTTTTTATTAGATTATCTAAAAAAGTTATATGATGAATGTAGCACTTATTATAACTTCAATGATAATTGGTATGTATTTGGAGATGTAGATTCAATGGCAGATACTACTTTAAGATATAGAAATACTGATAATGCATTTAAAACTGGTGTTAAAGTAATTAGAATTCACGATTTTAGACATAGTTGTGCTTCACTATTAATTGTTAGTGGGGCTAATATAACTCTAGTAGCTAAATATTTAGGGCATACTAAAATAGAAGAAACTTTGAACACTTATACACATCTATTCAGCTCCGCTTTAAATGAAGTTGTTGACTTAATTGATAAATTAGAATAAAAAAAGTCAGGATTTCTCCTAACTTATTTAATCTTCATTTAGTTCTAATAGCTCATATTTGTTCATATGAACTATTCTTTCTTCTCTGATTTTATTATTCAATTGATATTCTTGATAATCTTGTAATAATTCATTTAATTTTTCTTTTGATAATAGATTTTTTGTTTTTCTGTAATCTGACAATTCTGAAAATAATTCGATAGTTAATTTTGTATTCAATTGAGCATAACTGTCTTCGTACAATACTGTTTCTTTTGGATTATCCGAATCGATATATTTATTATATGGATAATACAAATTCTGAAGTTTGCCCGCTGTTTTATCTATTGCTATGACTTCTATGTAATCATCTTTAATATCAGCTATTAACATTGGATGCCTTATATTAGATACTTTATCAATTTGATATCTAACTTTTAACCATAGCACTTGACCTACTTTTAAATCATGTTTCATATATCTAATGCTGCTATTAAACCTTTATATCGCTTTTTATACTCTTCTATATTATCTTCAATATGCATTACAGGTGCATCGTAAGTTTGCGAACTTAACTTCTGCCATTCTGGATCTTCATGCGTGATGTCAATCAATTCTTCATATGAAGCATTTTCTAAAGAAAAAAATATTTTATCTAAAAAATCCTTGGTTTGATCATCTATTATACTTTCATTTGATTTTCCTGTTAATCTTCCATAAGAGTTCATAATATCTTCCACTACAGGTCCATTATCATATGCGCAAAAATTATCTTCAAATAATTTACAATCATATTTAGCTAAATGAACAACTTGTGATAGAAATAAATACTTATTTAATCTTGCATTTCCTTCATAAAATTTCCTGTCATTGTATACCACAACATTTTTATTAAATAATCTTCTATCTGGATCTTTAGAAAGAAAATATTCAGCAACATTTTTTGCAGTTATCATATTATCAACCTCCTATCCTAATAATATTCTATCAAAAATATAATATTATGTAAAGGAACTAAATTGTAAGTTATTATACATCATTATAAAAAAAAATACAATATTTCTTTAGAAATATAAAAAATGGGTACCTAATACATATATCAAATGGCATAAAGCCCTTATAAACAAAGTATCCCACAATTTCTGACGGGATTTCAGGGGGATTTGGGTTATGTTAATTATTTGAAATATTTTTCATTATTTCTTATTTAATACTTGCTAAATTTCTCGCAAATACCCCTATTTTACCCATCTAGTACTATGCCACAGTTCCCAATTTGTTCCCAAGATTTTTATAAAAACACGATTCATTCCCAAGATTATTTCCATACATAATTAAACATTTTTATCATTTGCTTTTGATCAACTTCAAATCTTTCTTTATCAATACTTTTTAGTGTTTTTTCTACTTCTTTTGCAAATGGCTCTACACTTGTTTCAAATGATTTTTCATTAAACCATTGAAACATAGTTTTAATTAATTTCTTTGCTTTATAATTTTCGCTTAGATTTATTTGAGAATTCATTTTAAAGTACATGGCATCTTTCTTTTTAAAGAAACCATGATATTCTGACAATGCATCATTAATTTTGGGCGATAAATCTGCAAGTTTTCTATATATTTCAAATGAATTATAATGATGTAAAAATTCTTTGCTTTTTGCATAATAATAAGTCGTATATAAATCAAAATATAAACTATAAACTTTAGTGATAACTCTTCTTCTTGAAATACAATACTGACATATTGCAGTAACTAAAACTACTATTAAGCCACAACTTAAGTTAGTTATTATATTCATGCATAAGTTTATTGATACTCCTAAGTTTTTTAACATAATAAAAATTGGAAATAATAGTACCATTATTATTACTGATATATAGATAATTATTCTTGACTCTTTCATACAAAAGCCTCCTAATAAAAAATATTATATCATACAAATAAAAGATATTGATAATAGTATCAATACCTCAACCATTAATTACCATTCAATAATCTCTTCTATTATTTCATTTAGTTTTGTTGTTTTAATTTTTCTAAATCCTGCTTCATTCCAAATAAGTTTAATATTAATAACTGGATCATAATTATTTAAATTAACATCCGGATTTTCAACAACAATTATAAATGAATCAATTTTATCTTTTATATTGTGCCTATCTTTAAAATATTTATTTAATTCATTTTTTAACAAATCTATTTTTAATTTGACAAATGTTATAGTTTCATTCGTTTTAACATTTAGAATAAGATTATTATTGTTTTGAGTAAGAGTATGTTCTTCCTTCATATTAATAATATCTTTAATTCTTTTTATCGATTTATAATCAAATAATCTTTCTATTTCACCAATAGCATACCCTACACTCATAATGTTTTTATGATAATTAATCAATGTTAACGATTTTTTTACATAATCAATATATGAATCTCTTATATTATATATTTCATCTATTTTTCTTATTAATTTTTGTGCATTTAATCTAAAATATTTATCATTAACACCATATTCATCAACTGAATGTATTCTTTGTAAAATGGATTGAAAACACAATACTAAGATATCTTCTTTTTCCTCTTCTAAAGATATTTTTTCTTCCAATAATAAATTAAATAATGCACTGGATAAAGTAAATTTAGATTCGGATGAATCAGTATATTCAAATAGATAATCCTTCTTTTCTTCTATAGATGTTTTTATCTCATTTGCACTTCTATAATCAGTATATTTATCAAAGAAAATATTAATCATTCCTATATATGACTTGTAATCATAATAATTTACTTCTTCAATATAGTTATCTGTTGAAATACCATTGACTATTTTCTTTATTATTCTTTTTCCTTTTCTTCTATTAAATAATTCTAATTCTTCTTCACTAGCTTCTAAATCGATTGTAGTCTTTGGAGAACCAGTATTATTATTTTCTGGATGCGGTGATTTAGGTCCCGGTGTTTCTTCATCACCAAAACTAATGATATCTCTGATTGTATTAAAATAAGAATTTCCTACTTTATTAAATGCTTTATTTACTTCCAAATCTTCTTCATACTTCTTTTTATATTCAAGCAATACTTCTTCATTTATTATATATTCTTCATCATCTGTAGATTCTTCAGTTTCAGTTTTTTGTTCAATGTAATTCTTTTTAGTATCTTTAACTCTTTTAATATCTGCAGCATTATTTGGCATCTTATACATTAAATCAAGTACATCATTTATAAAAATATCATTTTTATACATTATCTTTTTAGCAATATTTTTATCATTTACTTCAGCATTTCTATAATTTGATATGGCTTCATAATCGTTAAAGAAACAATTAATTATTTCCCCATTTTCATTTCCAGAATATTTAATGCAAATATGAAAAACATTACCTATTTCTTTAACTGTTTCTAACGCTATTGTAATTATCAATCTATCATTATTATTATCCCATGATAAACCATATTTTTCATCATCATTAATAATTACTTTTATATCTTGTTTTGCTTCTTTACATTTTAAAGTAACAATGATATTATTGCTTTTTTTCAATTTATCTATCGTAAAATTATAATTACTATTAACTTTAGTATCTCTGATTGGATAACTTGTAAACTCACTATCATCTTTTTCAAATTGCGCAAACAAATCATCATATTCATGAATAGATCCTTTTTCTAAAATATCACATTCAACATTACCATCATCTTTGTATGATTTCATTAATGCGGCATTAGTACAATTTGCACTACCATATAAAATATATGAAGAATTATCTGTAATAAACCTAAAAACTTTCCCATGATAAAAATTGCCACATTCATTACATGTTATTTTTCTAAATTTTATAATTTTGCTTTTATAGTTTTCATACATTTTTTGAGGAAATGTACTTTTTTCATTTTGAATATATAATTGGATATCAGCTTCAGGATGATAATTTTCTAATGCAAATAAGGCGCTGGCTTCATTATCATAATAAGGTACTGCTATATCAATATGTTTAATTGTTCCTTCAATATTGCTTAATGCTTGCTTATAAATTGACTCATCTAAGCTACTAATTAATTTAGTTTTTCCGTTTACATCATTTCTATTCAAATATGGTATACTAGCAACCCTATTAAGTATTTCTTCATCATGCTCTTCTGATAGTTCATTAAGCCTTAAAAAGAATTTATATGCATCTATTATTAGATTAATGTTTTCTTGATGTTCTTTATCATATTCAAAACAATTATATATCTCCTGATTATGAGAATACCCTTTTTCAGTTAAATTTAAACTTCCAACAACAAGTTTTGCTTTTGTATCATCTAATAAAAGAATGACTTTAGGATGAAATGATTTACTCATTTTGAATGGAATAACACTATATCTAATACCTAAATTTGTTTTATGTTTTTTTAATGATTCTTGCAATTGATTTGAATCAACAAAAATAGACACATCTTTTATTCCATTTGCAAAGAACTTATAAAAAATATTATTGTCAAAGTATTCCAAATCAAGATTATAAGTTGTTAATAGAGCTATTTTATATTTTCCTGAAAGTGTTTCAAATATTTTTTCATTCATTATTAACACCTCCTAGTAAATCTAAATCTTCTAACGCTCTATAAACATTAATCATTCTATTTCCTGCATAATCATATTCATACTCTAAAATTTTAAAATAGTATCCATTATTATACTCATAATAATAGCCATTCTTACCACGTTGTAATTTCTTATATCCTATTAGTTTATTTTGTATTATTAATCTTTTCATTATCATTATTAGATAGTCAACTGTTTTTTCTTTCTTATGCTTCTTTACACTATCAAAAAATGCCACCAATGGAATAGTATCATAAGCATCATTTATTCCAAACATCTCGTGATAATTAGTAAGGTCTTTTCTATTGTCAAATCTATTATAAACAGAAAGCATTACTTTTAATCCATCGACAAGTAAATTACTTCTAATCTGTCTTACTCCAATTTTAAGCATTTCTTCTCTTTCTTCATATGTGTAATTTGATTCAGATAGCAAAGATTCTAAAGTTTCATCAGCATCTATATTTTCCAATATTTTATTTCTAACTTTTTCAACCCACTTGTCTTCAACCATTGGTTCATCAAGAAGATTTAGTACATGTTTCCATATCATGCTTAATCCAATAGTAAAGTATTGCCTTCCCATTATTATTTCCCATATTTTAGCAGTATTCTCTAATTCTTTTGGTAAGGCTTTATTTAATGATTTTGGTGAATAATAATCATATAATATTTTTCTTATTTCTTCATTAAAATTACATTTATATTTATCAGTTGTATATAATAAGTAGTCTTTATCTAAAGATAAATTATTCAAATAGTCCTTATTATATTTGTTATCAAATAATACTTCGTATAGTTTTTTTTGAAGTGTTGGCATATTTTTCATATTTAAATTAACATAATTTCCAAGCTCTAATAAAACACTTCTAGGTACTGTCGTACTATTTCTATATTTTTTAAAATAATCAGTGTTTTTAATTATATTTTCAAACACATTAGCAAGTTCAATTCCATAAGGTGTAATATGTGGGTATTTTAATGATTCTCCATCAGCAGTTTCAGTCATCAACAAAAACAATGGCGTTAATCCTGGTCTATAATAACCAATAGTTGTTTGTAAAGTTTCTATATAATTAGGATTATATACAAAAGTATCAGTTTTATTTTCCATAACATATCCTCTTATATATGTATTCCCAGAAGCTCCTGTTGAATTTATATCTTTTAATAAAAAACTTGCAGTAAAAAAGAAATTTTGAATTTTAAAATGATTATTCATATCAGAAATTGTTCTATCTTTCTCTTCGGTATTATTCAAATAATCATTAATTGACCATACGATAAAACCAATATAATAAATATTATCTGTTACATTTGTTATGATTGGAGATGCTTGATCTTGAAGTGAATTAATTACTTCATCAAATCCCATACTATTTCTTGTTGCAAAATTTCTTTTAATATTATTAAACTTTGGACCACTGTTCATTATAACACCCACTCTCAATTATAGTATAACACATATAAGTAAAATTAAAAATGACTTAGAAAAAGAGGGATATTATGTTCCTAAGAATGCTGTTCCTATGCAAAAAGTTGTTAAGTATTTAAATATTGATACTGACTATTTAGAGTCAAGAAGTAAAAATTTGAAAGGAGATGTTAAAATTGCTTAAACCAATAGAACAAATAGATACAAACATAAAAAAAGACATCATAATCGATTGGATGATGAAGTCTAAAGACGTGTATCTCTTAGTATCTAATCCAAAAGTAGAAAAGTTTATGTTGGCACTGCAACTTTCCTGTTCCATTATTAACAGAACACCATTTTTAGGATACAAAGTAAATCCCTCACCTGTTTTATGTGTTACCACAGAATCAGATAAAATTCAATTAAAGGAACGCCTAGAATTTATGGAACTATCAGCAAAAAAGACTCTTTATTTATAATTGATAGACAGAATAAAGCAAATATATCTTTAAATGATTTAGAATATGATATAAAAACATTTGTTGAAGAATATTATGGCAAACTTATACTCATATGTTTAAAAAGGATCTTGCAAATGTACCAAAATTCTTTGACACATTAGAAAAAGACTTTAATGAAAAGTCTTCCGAATAAACTATATTAAGCTTATATAAACCATAGGTTATGATGGGTTGATGATGGGTAGCGTTCTAACATATTTATAGAAATTCCCTATAAAGCAAACAAAAATGGAGTCTTTCGGCTTCTTCAGGGGGCGACTTGGTTCTAATTTGACTAGTTTTATGAAACATTAAAACCCTTATAAAATAAGGGTTTATGTGCTTTTTAGTTTATTAAAATTTACTTAAATTTAATGAAATTTATTGGTTTGTGTACCTAAAAGTGTACCTAAAAATTAATCATCATTTAGTATGTTTATACTATTATTCCATACATTATTAAACATTTTAATCATTTCTGTTTTATCTTTTTCAAATCTTTTTATATTTATGTTAATTAATATGTTTTCAACTTCTTTCATTAATGGTTCAAATATATCATCAAATGATTTTTTATTAAACCATGATAAAAACGATTTTATCATATTCTGAGCTTTATAATTATTTCCAAATTTTATTGTTGGATTTAGTTTTCTATAAGTCTTATCATATTTTTTAAATAAACCATGATATTCATCTAATGCTTCAACAATTTTTGGATTTAATTCTATCATTTTTTTATAAACACCATATGAATTATAATGCCACAAGAATGATTTGTTTTTTGAATAATAATATGATCTATATACATCAAAATAAGCACTATAAATACAATTAATTATTTTTCTTTTAGCTGAACAATATTGACATATGCTTGTTATCAATGCAACAATAATACCACAATACAAATTAGTAGCAATATTCACATAATCTAATAAATTTGGATGTATTAGATAAAAAAGATAAAAAAACGGACCCAATAAAATAAATAAACACAAAGTTACAATAATCATTAATCTAGATTCATTCATAATTCATCACCTATTGATAAACTATTATAACACAAATGGTCACATAAAGTGACCGTTTATCATGCTATTTAATAACTTTTACTTGAATATCTATATTCATATAAGTGATAATTCTTCTTAATAAAATTATTTTTTCTTTTGTACTCTTATTTGTTTCACAATATAAATCTTCAACAAACATATATGGTGATCTTAAATCACTAATTTCTTTACTAACTTGCGGTTTATCATAAATATTTTCATTTAAATTTTCTAATGAACTTGTAAATTTTTCACAATCTATTTCATATAAATATTTTAATAAAACTTTATATACATCAGTCCAAGTATCAACATAATTTATATTATTGTTAATTAATAATATTGATGGACTTAATGAAATTAATTCTTCTAAATCATCCCCAATAACATCATATTTAGTTTCATTAATCTTATTCTTAATTAAATTATCACATTCTGGATACTTAAAAATATTATTAAATTGTCTTGCTATAGCTTTAGAACGTTTATTAATTTCTTCTTCATTCCATTCTGTTTTATTAAGTATATCTTCATTTAATTTTATATGCCTAGTTTGAGTTAAATATTGTTTTTTTACTTCAAAATCTCTATTACTCATCCCTGAATTATCTTTGCTGTCAACCAACGTTAAATTACCTATTCTATTAACAATTTGTTCATATAAAGCCTCATCATTAACATAATTTAACCAATAATTTGTCTTTGTTTGAGGCATTACATGTTCGATATTTAAATTAGAATAATTTATATGATTTCCACTATTTTCTATTTTGGTTAAAACAAATTTTGTTAAGTCGCGAACATATAAATTTGTTTTAACAAACTCATTTTCAATTTCTTCATCAGTTGGCATATATTGACTATTTCCTTTTGTGTCAACCACTAAACATTCTACACAATTATCGTAATATTTTTCAAATCCATTTTTTTCGCTTTTTGATATAATTCTTCCTAATAATCCAGGGAACATTTGTGATATTGATTTCGTATCTAATGAAGCCATATTTCTACGTATAATATATGTCGCAAATAATTTAATAGTCTTTATTAAAGAATCTTTAGAAATTTTTTCATTTTCATAAAATCTAAAACTTTCCATTAATATTGGATGTGGCATATTAGTTTGAATATTTCTATAATCTGATAAAACTTCTTCTATCTCTGCATCATCAATATTAACAGTTATATAATAATAATATCTTGCATAAGATAAAATATCTTTTAATTTATCTTCATCTTCTTTTTCTATAGAATCAAATTCCTTCTTGAAAATTTCATAAACATCCTTTTGATTAATTATTGATTTTTGCTTAATCGCACAGTAAAACCTAAAAAATTCTGATAATTTACTTGTTTTAACATAATTATTTTCAATCGGAATCCAATAATTTTCATATAAATATGTTTGTGTTTCATTATCTTTATTCATTAAAATATAATTTCTAATTAAATCTGCGGATGTTAAATTAACACCTGTTGAATTTATTGATTCAAATACTTGCTGTGGATTTTCATCTTTTTCTAATTGTATCCAGACTATCTTCAATTTATCTATTGCTTCTATGATTTCATCAATGTTAATTTCTTCATTTAACCAATTTTTTATTTCTTTATGAATAGTTGAAAAAGCTTTATATACATTAGATTCTTTATACTTATCCAATTCAGATAAATTATTTTTTGCAATCAATTCATATACTTTATCATCACTTATTAAAGGTTTTAATCTGTATTTAAAATTATCATCTACAAATGCATTGTTTTCTAGATACATAGTATTTATATTACTGGCTTTTGTTAAATCTCCTTTTGAACTAGCAATAATTTTTAATGTTTGTAAAATTAAGAAAATAGTTGTTAATCTTTGTTGTCCGTCTATTATAGTTTTTTCATAATACATTCCTACACTACTTGTATTAATATATACAATTGAACCAATATAATGATAATTTTTTTCATTTTTCTCTGTTTTTATTAATTTTTTTATATCATTCAATAATTGTTTTATTTGCTTTGATTCCCATACATAATTTCTTTGATATGTCGGTATTACAAATTGAGTTCCACCATTAGCTGCTATAAATTGGCTTAATACTGACGCTTTATTTACTTCCATAATATCACTCTCCTCATATATTTTTTTTCTTATTCTTACTTAATCTCTGATGAACCATATTCTTCTTCCTCTTCAGCAATAGTAAACGATAGTTCATCATTAAAAGATGGATATTCTCTTACAATCTCGCCAAATCTTGCACCTATACCTTTTTTATCCTCAATTTCAACATCAAAATACCCATTACATTGCTTACATCCCAACAATTTACATATTGCTATACTTTTTTTGCCAGGAACATTTACAGATATTCCTTTAATTTTTTCATGTAGTAATTCACTATTTAGATCGGAATTATTACTTTTATGTAGTTTAATAATTTCTCCCTCCTTAATTCTTTTACTATATGGGCATAAATTTCCCTCTTCGTATTGAACATATTTTCTTATATATAATTCTCTATATTCTTCACGTTTATAGTTCAAGCGATACAATTCTATGTTTGAAGGAATATTTTTTAAACTTACTCTAAATTGATGATTTTGATGTTTCCAAGAATGTCTTATTTGAGGATGTCCCCAGTTTATATTATTTACTGGTATTTGCAATCCTTTTTGGAAAACCAAACATAACCCAATTGGAAGTTCCCATCGTTCTTGTGATGGCTCCAATTGAATTCTTGTATCCCCAGAACCTCCAAATGAACTACTAGCTTCGTTTGGAATTAACGAACAAGAATCACATATTCCTTGAACAAATGATAATGATAAGCTTTTAGTATTTTCAATATTAAGATGAAAAGGAAATTTTAACAAAGCCTTATTATCTAACTCATCTACATTAAAAATTTTGCACAGTTTATGATTATTTTTACTTATTTTTTCAGATGTGACAACAATTTCTTTCATACTCCAATCATTTATTTGATATGAGTTTGGTAAGTCTATTGTAGAATTAATTCCCCAAGTATCTCGTAATAAATTAATAATTACTGAGAAATCATTTGCTAATTTTGATTTAAGTGATTCTACATAATCCCTACCAAAAATATTAGTATGAACATTATCTGCTCTTAAACTTTGATCTGTAGGTCTTCTAAATTTTACTCGAAAATTTAAAATAACATTAGAATCATCAACTGGATCTATAGTACCCTTTCCATATAGCAAGCCCAATAAATATGCTTCGTTTGAATTAATCATAATACTTCACCTCCAGTAGGAAATGATGACTGTAATTGTAAATTTTTATTTACAAATTTGACCAATCTAATCTTTCTACTATAGCTATATGATAGTAAATTATCATTATAAGGAAAATATTGCATTATTCTTCTCGGAATATCGTATGGAGAGACTAAGAATACTTTGTCTGCGTTAAATATATCACCATATATTTTGGCTTGTGCAATATTATTCATAGTTAATGCTGTAATTTTTACTTCAATTATTAAAGTTTTATATTCTTCATCGCTATTTTTTCTATATAAAACTGTTATATCTGGTTTGCTAAAATTTTGAAGAATATCATATTCTTTTTGATATTTTTCTGCAATTTCTGGTAAAAATTCTTTCCATGTTTTAAATATTTTATAATCATTATATCCATAAAAATTCATATAATATTCTATATTATTCATTATATCTGGATACATTGCAATTTCATTTTCGTACTCAATCATTTCATTTCCTCCTTAATTTTAAATTTGGGGGCTTTCCAATATTTTTCTATTTCTTCTATACTAATTTTATCTAAATTATATTTTTTATAAAAATACTCATTTCTTATTTTTGATAATTCTTTAGTTTTAACATGTTTTTTTAAATTTTTCACTATTGACAAACTATCGGAATCAAAATCCATAGGAACCTTAATATCAGCAATATAGTATTTATCAATGTGTACGGTCAATCTACAATTGTTTAGACAATTAATATGCAAATTATAATATGTTATAGATGAGTTTAAAAAATTCGCTATATATTTTAATTTGTCTATAGACATAGCAATTTTTGGTTTTAAAATTGTAATTGTATCATTAACTTCTTTTATATTTCCTCTTACAACATTAGCTACTATTCTATATGCAATGTTTTGAACCGCTATAAACAAATCATTACCATTGTGCATATCTATAAAATCATTATAAAAATCTACATTACGACCTCTTAATCCATTTCCAGAAAAATGTCCACGATTAATATCAAAAATACCTGATAACTTTTTTCCATTTAATTTTTTATTCAAATCATTATATATTTTTATATTATCTAACATTATAGTTTTTCTTTCATTAATAATTAAACTAATATTTTTTATTTCATCACCATTAATATATTCATATGTTTGTTTCTTTACTTTTTCTTTTTTTAGATATATTGCTATTGTTTCTATATCTGCCCCTAAAAACTCATAATTCGAAGTATTCATAATAGAAATTATTTTCGTTTCTGATAAAATTTTTTCTCTTAATTTTTGATACTTTTGAATTCTTAATACCGTATTAGGAACAATTAATATCAATTCCCCATTATCGGATAAAACATCAATTCCTGTAGAAACAAATGCTTCTGTTGTATCAATATATCTTTCATCTGGCAAATTAAATGGTGGATTACCTATAATTAAATCTATTTTTTCTTTAATATTATATTTTAAAAAACTAGTATGTTTTAATATAACCCTATCATTTTCCGAAAATTCAATTGCATTTAAGGCTTTTTTATCAATATCAATTCCAAAAATCTTTTTATATTTTGCTTTACTAGAAATAATTTCTTTTATAAACGAACCATCACCACATGAAGGTTCAATAATTATTTTATTATCAAAATTTAATTTAAATTTATCAATAATTTCATTCACCAATTTAGACTCAGTAAAAAATTGACCTATTTTTTTTCTTTTTTTATAGTCTTTAGTGGTTTTATTCTTATTTATATTCATTAATTAATCCTTTCTGAATTTTATAATATATTGATATATATGATTTAAAACTAGCTTATAAGGGTAACCGAAAGGGTATATAGATTTCTGATTTTGTAAAATATATGATGTCCCTTCATATATATATCCTGCGTTATTTAATGCAACAATCATATCAGAATGAATATCTTTTTCTTTTTTATCGATTGTAAAATCGCTGATTATTAAATATACTTCACCATTTATATCCATTTTTTTATAAATTTTTTTGAATAATTTAGTCATGGCTTCTAAATACAAATTATAGTTATCATAATTTCCTAAATCATCTATTAAATCCGTATAATATTCTATTCCTTGCCTTGATTGACTATTATCATGTCTTATTCCCTTGCTTTTGTTTTTTAATATATTGAAATAAGGTGGAGAAGTAATTACATAATTAATTTTTTCTTTAATTGTTGAAATTTTTTTCAAACAATCACCATTTATTATTTTATATTTTTCTGTTGTTAAATCATCTATGTTTAAAAAATCTATTCTTTGCTTTATTAAATCAATATATTGTTTGTTAATTTCAATTCCTATATTATAATTATTTTTATATGTGCCTAAAATTGTCGACCCCACACCTAAAAAAGGATCTAAAATTGTTGAATTGTTAATTTGTTCAATTTCACAAATATTATTTATATCTATATAACTATATGGTGCGGGATGTTTTAAACCGATTTTATCAATTTTAGATTTACTATTTATAACATATTGAGACGAAAAACTATACCTTGGTTTTATATCTTTAGGCATTACTTCAGAATCATCTTTTTCTATTCTATTTAATATTAAATATGCTTGCTTAATCATCTTAGAATCATTAAAATATAAAATGATTTTTCCCCTATATTCTAATTTGTTTAATTCAATATAGTCAGTAATTTTTTTTGAAATTAAAACATCTTCTATAACATGATCATCACATATAATTACGTGATATGAGTTATATGCTGATTCCTTAATTATATTCAATTGTGTATTTAAATCATTAATTCTTTTTACATATTTAAAAGTAAAATCATAATCATCAACAATTTGTTCATCTTTATTTAGCATATATAATCCTGTTGTTCTTTTTTTATAACAATAATCCATAAATTTTTTTTCTATATTTCCAATATTAAAATCATCAAATTCATAAAAATTTATTGAGTTTCTTAGCCATTGTTTCCCATCTAAATTATTAACATTATTAATTAACTTCATTTTTTTAACTCCCTTATATTGTTCATTTCAATTATGACACTATGACATTAAGTTAGTATATATCCTATACCAATTTCTAGTGTCATTCTGTCATTTATTAATCAACTATATCACTTACTGATACATTATAATATTCAGCTAATTTCTTAACTACTTCATTGCTTAGTTTTCTACTACCTTTTTCATATTTGTTATAAGTAGATAAATCTATTTCTAAGTGTTTTGCTAATTCTTTTTGAGACTTATTATTTTCTAATCTTAAATTCTTAATTCTAAGTCTTGCTCTTGCTTGTATTTTCTTTTCTAATTCTTCTAATCCTTTAGTAGAATTTTTTAAATCTATAGCAATATATTTTTGTGTACTATTACTTACCTCATTTGCATATTTAGATAATTCTATAGATTCTTTCATAGATAATTCTGGCATATTTTCAAAAAAGTAATTGGTAGATACTTTATAAAATTTAGCCAAGTCTTGTAATACACTAATAGGGACCATTCTATCTCCTAGTTCATAATGTTTATAAGTTGAAGCATTTACTCCTACTACAGAACATATTTCTCTTTGAGTTAAATTAAATTGTTTTCTTAATTTACTCATATTAGAACCTATAGTTATATCTATTGGTTTTCTTTTTTCCATAGACTTATCCTCCTAGTCATTGGTATACATTTATTATAACATATAATTTCCATTTTGGAACAATTAGCATCAAAATTTGTCAAAAAAAATTTTTCAATTTATTTAATATTAACTTGACTTTTTGGAACTATAATGCTGCCATGATGATGTAATAGCCAAAATGAAACTTTTTATTTTAGCACAATTGATGACATTTTGGAATTTGCAAATGTTCTTTGACAATTTAATATAGTTGAATATTGTAAGCACCCTATTCTGCCGACTCGTAAAATAAATACAAGTGGTGCCTAGTTTATACCTTATTGGTACGGGAGTTTAAGAAATACTAAATTTCTTAGTTTAGCCTACTAACAGGTTAAGAATATATAAAAAGAAAGAAGGATTGATAATTTGAAAAAACAAAATAATTACATAAGATACTTTGCTTATAACGTTGATGAGGTTGAATTATATGCTTATATTAATGAAGCTATATTTGATTTAATCGAATTAACTAATATGAGCGAAAATGATATTTACAAAAAATATAATTTTAGTTGTAATAGTTTAGGAGAACAAAAAGATAGAAAGGTTTTATATAATATGCTTTTAGATATAGATAAAATTGATAGTAATATTGTATATGATAATTTCTATTTAAGTTATTTTAAAAGGAGGTTGATATATGTATGATGGAAAACAAGTATTAAGATTTGCTAATAATTATAAAACTAAAGATTTATATCTTATAGGTAATGAAATGAATAAAAGAATTGGTACAGGTAATCATGATTCTGATAAAACTAAATTTAATGTACATTATAAAGATATTAATAAGAGTAATTTATATCAAAAAGTTAAATCTATTTTAGAAAATAGAAATATAGAATATTCTCATAAAACTAAAACGAATATATTAAATTGCGTAACATTTACAAGTGACCCAGAGTTTTTTATGACTCTAGGTTTACCATTTAAAGAAACCGATAGGATTTATCAATCAGGTGATAAGAAAGGTCAAAATATTTTAGTACCTGACATTAAATCTAAAAACGATATACCTTATGAAGTAACTAAATATTTTGATTCTTGTATGAAGTTTTTAGAAGATTTAGTTAGTAAAGAAAATATAATAATGGCACAAGTTCAATATGATGAAGATACTTCTCACCTACAAGCTTACTTCTTACCTATTGTTAATGAAGTTAAAAGAAAATGTTATAAAAGAGATTCAGAAGAAAATTTAATTAAAGAAAATGGTAAGACTATATTACTTAGAGATAAAGATAATAAAATCATATATGAATCTATTAAAGGTAATTTTTTAAATAATGATCAATTTTGGAAAGATTTAGGTGGTAGAAATTAATTTGCTAATATTCAAGATAAATTTAATAAATATATAACTTCTTGTGGTTTTAATTTAGATAGAGGTGAAATTGGTGCTAATAAAGTTCATCAAACTAAATTAGAATATAAGATTAATGAATTAAAATCTGAAGTTAATAACTTATATAAAGACATAGAAAATTATAATAATAAGTTAAATAAATCTAAAGAAGTATTAGAAAATAATATTAAAAGCAATAACTTAAATATTAAGAAAAATATTATTGGATATAATTCTAAAGATGTTGAAAAATTAATTGATTACTCTATTAATTTAGAAAAATTAAATAACATAAATAAAAGTAAATTAGATTCTAATGAAAGAATAATTATTAATCTATCTAATGGAAATAACTTATATAAGAATAATAAAGAATTAATTAATTCTAAAAAATATATTAAAAAACAAAGTATAGCAATTAAAAATAAAGATGAAGAAATAGATTATTGGAAAAATGCTTTTGAAAAAGTGTCTGATGCTTTAGATATTAAGCTAAATAGAAAGCCTATGAAATATGTAAGTGATTACATTAATTTAGCTGATTCAATTAAAGCTACTAAAAAACTTAATAAAGAAGCTGAAGATGCTGTTGAAGAATTTCATAATTTATTTTAAAAGAAAGGATATGATAATTATATCAATAAGACAAGCTAAAAATAATGATTGTACAAAATATGGTAGAAGTTGGTTTGTAGACTTAGCATATAAAGATTTACTTGGTAAAAGGCATAGATATCATTCTAAAAAATTTGCAACTAGTAGAGAAGCAAAAGACCACAAAGCAAAATATAAAATGAAAATTAAAAATCAAAATGAGTTTACTGATTTAACTTTTAAAGATTTAATACAAGAACATTATCAATATCAACAAGATAAAAAAAGTAACTACTTTATCTAATTATAGAAATATGATGGTATATTTAGAACCTTTAGAAAATATTAAATTAGAATCTTCTAATATTAGACATTTCGAAATATGGAGACAATTTATAAATAGCAAACCTATTTCTACTAGATATAAAAATGGTGTATATAAGTATTTAAAAGCATTAATGAATTTTGGTACTAAATGCTATGATATTAACTTTGTAAAAGTATATAATAAAATGACTAGTTTTACTAATCCTAATGAAAGAAAAAAAGAAATGGCTTTTTATACTTTAGAAGAA
>ERZ827168.40-NODE-40-length-206421-cov-12.195900_pt1 | contig 206421 bp, 198 predicted proteins | sample MGYA00519868_ERZ827168 | MGnify/ENA primary metagenome ERZ827168 (study PRJEB31778, sample SAMEA3449271) | human gut metagenome | biome: human gut; feature: human-associated habitat; material: faeces | place: United Kingdom | collected 2010/2012 ... | reverse complement strand
TAAGCTCACCAGTGCCGAAAATACTTGGCGGGAAGCTGCCCGGGAAAATAGGGCTTTGCCGACATAAAAAGAACTGCCTTAAAAGCAGTTCTTTTTTTAATATTATTTAAGGAGGGATTTTTTGCAGTACAAAATTATCAACGGTTCAGTATCGTATGATGGCGAGATGGTGCTTGAAAATATTGATATTGAAATTAATGAACATGAAAAAATTGCGGTTGTAGGAAGAAATGGCTGTGGAAAAACATCCCTTTTTAAAGCTATAACCGGTGAAGTTGAACTTGAAGAGGGTACCGGCGATAAAGAATTTAAAGTTATTAATTCGGGATCTTTAACGATTGGATATTTAAAGCAAATTCCGTTTGAGGACGAAAATAGAGATATGCTTAGTGAAGTTATGTCTGTTTTTTCCCGCTTTAATAAAATGGAAGAAAGACTGCAAGAACTTCTTATCAATATTGAACAAAAAGGTGATGTATCATTAATTGATGAGCATGCAGCTCTTAGCGATTTATACAATAACTCTGGCGGCCTTACATATAAAAAAGAAGCGCATTCCATGATAAAACGCTTTGGATTTAGCAAAGAGGACGAAAACAAGGCGATTTCTGAGTTTTCAGGTGGTCAGCGCACAAAAATTGCATTTATTAAGCTTTTACTTTCAAAACCGGATATTTTACTTTTAGACGAACCAACAAACCACCTCGATATAGAAACGATAGAATGGTTAGAAGATTATTTAAAAAGCTATAAATCCGCACTTGTTTTAATTTCGCACGATCGCATGTTTTTAGAGCGTATAGTTGACAAGGTTTACGAAATTGAATACGGGGAAAGCAAATGCTATCGTGGAAAATACTCAGATTTTGAGCGCCAAAAAAGAGATAATTATTTAAAGCAGCAAAAAGATCATGACGCGCAAGAAAAGGAAATTGCCCGCATACAAAAGGTGATAGATCGCTTTAGATATAAAAAAAACAAAGCCAAAATGGCGCAATCTAAAATTAAATATTTAGAACGAATGAAGATAATTGACGCACCAAATAGATACGATCTTACAACCTTTAAAGCCGATATTACACCACGAATAATTGGCCCAAAAGAGGTGCTTTTTGCCGAAAAACTTAGTATTGGCTATAATAAACCGCTTGCCAATATCACAGTTAAGATTGATAAGGGCGAAAGGCTTGGAATTATCGGCAGCAATGGAACCGGGAAGTCCACATTTTTAAAAGCTCTTATTAAAGCAGTGCCTGCGCTTTCGGGCAGTTTTCGATTTGGTACTAATGTTGAAATTGGATATTTTGATCAAAATCTTGCGCTTGTAGCTAAAGATATTTCGGTGTTTGACTCTTTTAAAAACGATTTCCCGAATCTTTCCGATACGGAAGTAAGAAGGGCTTTAGGCGCGTTTTTGTTTACGCAGGATGATGTTTTTCGTTCTTGTTTAACGCTTTCCGGCGGCGAAAGAGTAAGGCTTGCATTATGTAAAATTTTCAAGAAAAAACCAAACCTTCTTATTTTAGACGAGCCTACAAATCACCTTGATATTATAGGTAAGGAAACCCTTGAAAGCATGCTTAAGGAGTATAGCGGAACAGTTATTTTTGTTTCACATGACAGGTATTTTGTTAATAAAATTGCAACAAAATTGCTTATATTTAACTCTTTTGGCGCCGAAGTTTTTGACGGCACCTTTAACGAGTATGAAGAAAAAAGAAAAGTAAATACAGCACCAAATATTATTGAAACGAAAGCCGAAAAAAGCATTTCCGAGAATAAAAACCGTTACTTGCAAAACAAACAAAAAGAAAAAGAAAAACGCAGAGCCCAAAAGCTTGAAGAAATGATTAATAATATCGAAAAAGAAATAAATGCACTAAGAGAAAAATTGTTAGATCCGCTTATTGCAAGCGATTATAAAAAAATATCCGAAATAGAAGAAAAAATCGAAGGATTAAATAAGAAGCAAGATAATTATTTTGACGAATGGAATAATATAACTTAAAAAGGACTGAAAAATCAGTCCTTTTTTATTAGTGCTTCGTATCTTTTTTCTTTTAAAATTTGCGCCGTTTTATTGAGAATATCCTGATGTGTGATGTTTCTGCCTGCTTCCAGATATTCTATAAGCTCCATTGCCATATCGTAACGCGGCAAAAAGCCGGCAATAGTTATAGCCTCTTCTTTAGAAAGATCAAAATGCATTAGAATTTCAACAAAAGTATCGACATAATTATCCATAAAAACCCCAAAAAACAAAGGCTGATAGAATATCTTTCAGCCTTTTTTATTCTTTTAGCGCGCGTTCTAACCAAATTGCGCCAATATCCATAGCGTTGTAAAAACCGTATTTTTCGCTTTTTTTAAGTATTTTATCCTGCGGTGCAACGTCAGGATCGGTAGTCATTAAATTAACAATAATCTTGTCAGCCTTTTCTAAGCCGTTTTCCTTTTTTGTGGACATCACATCAAATTTTATTACATATTTATCGCTCATATTTCCGTAATAAATTGTGTTGCCGTGACGCACAAGCGGCTTGTTTTTGTAGGTTAAAAACTCTTCCACGAAAAAAACTCCTTTAATTAGTCATGTAATATTTTACCAGCACTTGAAGCAGGGTATCCCTGTCTATCTTTCTAATAAGGTTTCTGGCGCCTAAATGTGTGGTAATATATGTTGGGTCTTCACTCAAAATATAACCTACAATCTGATTGATAGGATTGTAGCCTTTTTCTTTTAAAGCGCTATAAACCGTTAAAAGAATTTGACGGATTTCTTGCTCTTTATCATTACCGAGCGAAAAAGTAATGGTGTTTTCGTTCATAGGCCACACTCCTTGCTTCAAAATATTTACATATTAATTATAACGCATTTTTACAGTCTTTTCAAGGACTTTTTTGCTATAAATTTATAAAAATTCGACGGTAAATTGAAGCTTACCGTCGAATTTTATTACTGTCTTAAATTTGCTCCTGCTTTTTTAAGCTCTTCAAGTATTTTGTTTATTACGGTGTCGGTTTCTTCCTCCGATAGGGTGTGGTCCATAGACCTTAGCGTTATATTATAAGCTACGCTCTTTTTGTCTTTTTCAATTTGTTCGCCTGTATATATGTCAAATAGGCTTAAAGACTCTAAAAGCTTTCCTCCGCCCTTTCTTATTGCCGCTGCAAGTATGCCTACAGGGGTGTTTCTGCCACAGATTAAAGCGAGATCGCGGGCTACTGCAGGGAATTTTGGAAGCGGCTTAAAAATTGTAACCGATTTTTTCTCTTTTTCTAATTTATCAAGATAAATTTCTGCAACATAAAGCCGTTTTGTGCATTCGTATTTTTCTGCGGTTTTAGGATGCACTTCGCCAAAGACGGCTATTATTTCGTCTTTGTATTTTGCAACAGCTCCGCGGCCGGGATGTAAATACGGAGGAATATTTTCTGATGTGTATTCAACATTTTTAATTTCGAGCATATCGAAAAGCTCTTCAATAATACCCTTTAGTTTAAAGAAGTCCTTATCTTTTCCGTACATGCCTAAAGATACGGTAGCAAGCTCGTATGGTTGCTCGGTTATTGGTAAAGACTTTGGAATAAACCGTTTTGAAACCTCATAAAAGGCGCCGTCGGTATTTCCGCGGTTGATATTTTCAACCATGACTGAAAGCATACTCGATACAAGCTGTGTGCGCATAACCGAGTATTCCTGTCCTAACGGATTTAAAATGGTGATGGCATTATCTGCGCTAAGCCCCAGCTTTTCGGTATCGCCTTTTGCTATAAACGAATATGTGTATATTTCGTATAGCCCAAGCGCGTTAAATAAAACTTTAATATTGCGCTCGTTTTGAAGCTTTTGTGACATGCCGCCCATGCTGTTTGGCATTGTTAATTGTGTGCCTACTATATGGTCATAACCGTATAGGCGCATTACCTCTTCGGCAATATCGGCGGTAAATTCAATGTCATCGCGAAAAGACGGAATATCGCACATAAGTAAATCGCCTAATAACACGGTTTTAATAGAAAGCTTGTTTAAAATTTCAGCCATTATATCGCCGCTAATATTTAGCCCTAACAGCGCGTTAACCTTTTTTACAGAAACATTAAGCTTCCTGTGGTGCGGCAGTCCCTTATTTAAATCAACAAAGCCTTCAACTACATCGCCGGCGTCAAGGTCAATAATTAGCTGCAGTGCGCGGGATAGAGCATATTCAACATTTATTATATCAACGCCTTTTTCGTAGCGTGAACTGCTTTCAGTTCTTACACCCACTGCTTTTGCGGTTTTTCTAATGCTGTCGCGCTTAAATTTTGCACATTCGAAAAATACTGCGCCGGTATCGTCTTTAATTCCGCTTTCGGCGCCGCCCATAACGCCGGCAAGACAAGAAGGTTTTTTCCCGTCCGCAATTACAAGCATTTCGGGAGAAAGCTTAACCTGTTTGTCGTCTAAAAGTGTTATTATTTCATTTTCGGCGGCATTCCTTACAATAATTTTATTGTCTTCGAGTTCTCTTAAATCAAAGGCGTGCATTGGCTGGCCGGTTTCAAGCATTACAAAGTTTGTAATATCAACAATATTGTTTATAGGGCGCATACCGCTTGCTTTAAGTACCTTTTTGAGCCATTCCGGAGACTCTTTTATGCGGATATTTTTAACAACAGCGCCCATATAGCGCGGGCATAGCTCGTAGTTTTTATTTTCAACGGTAATGTATTTATCTATTTCTTTTCCGCGTTTTAAGTTTACGGCTTTAGGTATTTTTATTTCTTTGCCAAGAACTGCCGCGGCCTCTCTTGCAATACCTATAAGGCTGTTACAGTCAGGCCGGTTCGGTGTGATTTTAAAATCAATAATGTAGTCATTTAGCCCTAAAACCTCGCGCATGTCGGTACCGGGAACAAGATTTTCTGGCAATATTAAAATTCCGTGTACTTCTGCGCCTTTAAAGTCTTCTTCCTTTAAATTCAGCTCTTCGCCAGAGCACATCATACCACACGATAACACGCCGCGAAGCTTGCCTTTTTTAATTTTTACGCCATTCGGTAAAAGCGAATTATCAAGAGCCGCGGGTACTACTGCTCCTTCAAAAATATTGTCAGCACCGGTAATTATCTGCGTTGTGTTGCCGCCGCCAATATCAAGCTGGCAAATTTTTAAATGATCGGAATTTTCGTGCGGCTTAACCTCTAAAATTTTGGCAACAACGACGTTTTCCATGGTTTTGGAAGTGTCTATCATCTCTTCGACTTCAAATCCCGCCATAACCATTTTTTCGCATAACTCTTTTGGGGTAACGTCAATATCTACATAGTATTTTAAACTGTTAAAAGATGTAAGCATTTAATATTCCCCCTTAAAATTGCTTCAAAAAACGAAGATCGTTTTCAAAAAGAAGCCTTATATCGCTTATTTTGTGCCTTGTGGTTGTAAGGCGGTCAAGCCCAATTCCAAAGGCAAATCCCGAATAAACGTCAGGATCAATTCCGCAGGACGAAAGTACCCTTGGGTGTACCATACCGGCGCCTAAAATTTCAATCCAGCCGGCGCCTTTGCATACCCTGCAGCCTGCGCCTTTACATTCCGGGCAGGAAACATCAACCTCAACGCTGGGCTCGGTAAACGGGAAGAAAGACGGGCGAAATTTAACCTTTGTGTCCTCACCGTAAATTTCTTTAACCATGGTTTCAAGTGTGCCTTTAAGATCGCACATAGTTATGTTTTTATCTACAACAAGTCCTTCAACCTGGTGGAAAACGGGGGAATGGGTTGCGTCAACGTCGTCCGAGCGGTAAACGCGGCCCGGGCAGATTATTTTTATCGGCGGTTTAAGCTTTTCCATAGTTCTTATTTGCGCCGCGGAGGTTTGGGTTCGAAGCAGCAGGTTTTCGCCTAAATAAAAAGTGTCCTGCATGTCGCGCGCCGGATGATCTTTCGGTACGTTTAAGGCTTCAAAATTGTAATAATCCGTCTCAATTTCAGGGCCTTCAACCACAGTAAATCCAAGACCTTCAAAAATGCTTTCAAGCTTGTTTAAGGTTTGGGTAAGCGGATGAAATTTGCCTAATTCCTTGCGCTCGCCGTCAATAGTAACGTCTACCTTTTCAAGCAAAAGCTTTGCTTCAAGCTCTTTTTCTTTGACCGCTTTTTTTGATTCTTCAAGCTTTGTTTCAATAATTGATCTAACGTCGTTCGCAAGCTGTCCCATAGAAGGACGCTCCTCGGGAGAAAGCCCACCCATCATTTTTAAAATTGAGGTAATCTCGCCTTTTTTCCCTAAAAAACGAATGCGTAAATCTTCAAGATCTTTATCAGCTTTAGCTGATTCAATGGCCGATAATGCGGCATTTTTGATCTGCTCTAATTTTTCTTTCATTTTATCCTCCAAATAAAAAGGCCCCGTCCCGTATGGGACGAAGCCTAAACTTCGCGGTACCACCCAAATTCCCGCTTTGCGGGCACTCTTCGGTTTTTAACGGAACCACCCGTTACCGCCTACTAAGCTTCTGCGGCACTGCTCCAAAGCGAACTTCACGGATTTTTATTAAACCGCCTTTCAGCCGGCGAACGGTTCTCTCTTAAATAAAAACTACCCGCTACTTTTCTTTTTCATAGCATTTTATTTTTTTATATTATACACTTTTATCGGATTTTTTGCAAGTCTAAAACTCGATTTTAGAAGTTAAAAATGCCGAGAGTCTTGAAATGCTGATTCTTTCCTGCTTCATCGTGTCTCTGTCTCTTACGGTTACGCAACCGTCGGTCTCGCTTTCAAAATCGTAGGTTATGCAGTAAGGCGTTCCGATTTCGTCCTCTCTTCTGTAGCGTTTGCCGATGCTTCCGGCATCGTCGAAATCAACGTTAAAATCTTTTGAAAGCGTATCGTAAATTTTAAGCGCGTTTTCAGACAGCTTTTTCGATAACGGCAGTATTGCCGCTTTATATGGTGCAAGCGCCGGATGAAGCCGCAGCAACACTCTTTTTTCACCTTTTTCATCGATTTCTTCGTCGTAGGCGTCGCAAAGTAATGCTAAAAGTGCACGCTCAACGCCTAGTGACGGTTCAATAACATAAGGTACGTATTTTTCGCCCGATTCTTGATCGAAATATTCAAGGCTTTTGCCGGATTCTTTTATATGTGCATTTAGATCAAAATCGGTTCTGTCGGCAATTCCCCAAAGCTCGCCCCAGCCGAAGGGGAACAAAAATTCAAAGTCGGTAGTAGCATTAGAATAGTGCGATAATTCTTCTTTTTCGTGATCGCGAAGCCGCAGGTTTTCTTCTTTAATTCCGAGCGATAAAAGCCATTCTTTACAGTAATTTTTCCAGTACGAGAACCACTCTAAATCGGTCCCGGGCTTGCAGAAAAACTCCATTTCCATTTGCTCGAATTCGCGTGTGCGGAAAATAAAGTTGCCGGGCGTAATTTCGTTTCTAAAGGATTTTCCTATTTGGCAAATGCCAAAGGGAATTTTTTTTCTTGATGTGCGCGCAACATTTTGGAAGTTTACAAATATACCCTGTGCGGTTTCAGGGCGAAGATATATTTCATTTTTTGCGTCTTCGGTTACGCCCTGGAAGGTTTTAAACATAAGGTTAAACTTGCGTATGTCGGTAAAATTTGTACCGCCGCAATTAGGGCATTTTACGCCGTTTTCTTTAATGTAGTCCATCATTTTTTGATCAGACCAACCGGCAGGATTAACCCCTAAATCTTCTAAAACCTTGTCGGCTCTGTGCCTTGTTTTGCAGTCTTTGCAGTCCATTAAAGGATCGGAAAAACCGCCTACGTGACCCGAAGCCACCCAAACCTGAGGATTCATAAGTATCGCTGCGTCGAGCCCTACGTTTAAAGCCGACTCTTGTACGAATTTTTTCCACCAGGATTTTTTAATGTTGTTTTTAAATTCAACGCCCAAAGGGCCGTAATCCCAAGTGTTAGAGAGCCCGCCGTATATTTCGCTGCCGGGATAAACATATCCTCTGCCTTTAGCAAGGGCAACAATCTGTTCCATTGTTTTTTCAGAGTTTTTCAAAATATTGCCTCCAAGAAAGATATAATATAAAAAATATATTATAAAATTAAAGATTTGTCAAGTTTTGCAAGAAAAAAAGCGGCTATAAAGCCGCTTTTTTATTCTACCGTTACCGATTTTGCAAGGTTTCTCGGCTTATCAATATCGCAGCCTTTATGAAGCGAAACATAATAAGCAAATATTTGCAAAGGCAATACTTCAACTATTGCTGAAAAATATGGCGATACTCTGGGTAAATGAATTACGTGGTCGGCGTACTTGTTAATGTCGTAGTTGCCTTCAAATGCTGTGGCAAGAACGGTCGCGCCGCGAGAGGATACCTCTTTAATGTTGCTTACAAGCTTGTCGGAAAGTGCCTCGTAACAGTTTAAAGCCACAACAAGTCTTCCCGGTTCTATAAGCGAAATCGTGCCGTGTTTAAGCTCTCCTGCAGCGTAGGCTTCGGAATGGATATAAGAAATTTCCTTAAGTTTTAACGATCCTTCAAGCGCTACTGCATAGTCGATATTTCTGCCGATAAAGAAGATGGAATCTTTTTGGAAAAAGTCTTTTGAAAGCTCGTTTAAAAATGGCTTTAATTCAAGTGTTTTTTCAACCTTTTCGTGTATATTTGCAAGCTCTTCGGTAAGCTCTTTTAAGGTTTTTTCGTCAGCAGACCCTTTAATGCCGGCGGCATATAGCCCAAATAGATATAACACACTAAGTTGTGTTGTATAACCTTTTGTGGTAGCAACGGCAATTTCGGGACCGGCCCAAGTGTATATTACATCGTCAGATGCTTTTGCAATACTGCTTCCGACAACATTTACTATCGAGAGTACGTGTGCGCCGCGGTTTTTGGCTTCTTTTAATGCGGCAAGAGTGTCGGCTGTCTCGCCTGACTGGCTTATAATAATAACCAAACTTTCATCGTTGATTATCGGGTTTCTGTAACGGAATTCACTTGCAAGATCCACGTCTACCGGAATGCGAAGAAGGTCTTCAAACATATATTTTGCAACCATTCCGGTGTGATATGCCGAACCGCAGGCGGTAATTACGATGCGGTTGATTTTTTTGATTTTTTCATCGGTTAGTTTTAAGTCCTCAAAAAACACCTTGCCGTTTTTAATTCTTGGTTCTATGGTTTTTCTAATGGCTTCGGGTTCTTCCATTATTTCCTTCATCATAAAGTGGTCAAATCCACCTTTTTCAGCCGCATCTATGCTCCAGTCGATAATGTGGGTTTTCTTTTTAATTACTTCTCCGTCTTTGCTGTAAAATACAGCTGAATCAGCGGTTAATTTTGCTATTTCGCCATCTTCAATGTAAACAACGTTTTTAGTATAAGGAATTATCGCGGTAACGTCACTGCCTATATAGTTGCCGTCGTCGCCAAGGCCTACAATTAGAGGACTAAAATGACGGACAGCATAAAGAGTATCCGGGCATTCGGTAGATATAATACCAAACGCGTACGACCCTTCAAGGCGCGCCACGGTTTTTTGTATGGCTTTTAACATATCGCCGTCGTAATAATAAGACAGCAAGTGTGCAACCGCTTCCGTGTCGGTTTCGCTTGTAAATGTTACGCCGTTTTTAACAAGCTCGCTTTTAAGCTCCATATAGTTTTCAATAATTCCGTTGTGAACTATTGCAAATTTTTTATCTTCGCTTAAATGCGGATGTGCATTTTCAAAGCTTGGAACACCGTGAGTTGCCCAACGCGTATGGCCAATTCCGATATTGCCCTTTACATTCCTGCCGTTTTGAGTCGCGTCTTTTAATTTTTGTATTCTTTCTATGGTCTTTTTTACGTTGAATTCTTTATTGTCTATAACGGCGATGCCGGCCGAATCATATCCTCTGTATTCAAGTCTTTCAAGACCGTTAATCAGCCTTGAAGCTGCATTATCTGTTCCGACAAAGCCTACTATTCCGCACATGTTTTTCAATCCTTTCAAAAAAATAGTAAAATAGTATAACTGAACAGGTTGGATTATATCATTTTACGAATAATTTGTCAACCTTTTTATAAAAAAATGGTAATATCATTATTATTGACAATAGAGTGCTATATTGATATAATAAATTGTAATATTGTGGAGTGGTATGTCCGCAAAGGTTTATTTAAGAAGGGTTATAATGAGCGAGAATAAAAAAATTTGGTTATCATCTCCAACTATGCACGGCGATGAGCAAAAATACATAAAAGAAGCATTCGACACTAACTGGGTAGCTCCCTTAGGCAAGAATGTAGACTGCTTTGAAAACGACATGGCAAAATACATAGGTGTTCGGTCTGCAGCGGCATTATCGGCCGGTACGGCGGCTCTTCACTTAGCTGTAAAACTTGCAGGCGTAAAACAAAATGACATTGTTTTTTGCTCGGATCTTACATTTGCGGCCACTGTAAACCCGGTGTCTTACGAAAAAGCAAAGCAGGTGTTTATTGACAGTGAGTACGAAACATGGAATATGGATCCTGAAGCTCTTAAAAAGGCGTTTGACAAATATCCGGAATGCAAAACCGTAATAGTTGTTAATTTGTACGGCGTGCCGGCAAAACTTGACGAAATAAACGATATTTGCACAAAGCACGGTGCCGTTTTAATTGAGGATGCGGCAGAAAGCCTTTCTGCTACATATAAAGGCAAACAAACGGGAAGCTTTGGTAAATACAATATAATAAGTTTTAACGGAAATAAAATAATTACTACTTCGGGCGGCGGAATGCTCTTGTCTAATGATGAAGAAGGTATAAAAAAAGCTCGTTTTTACGCTACGCAGGCAAGAGACCCTGCCCCGCACTATCAACATAGCGAAATAGGTTATAACTATAGAATGAGCAATATTGTCGCAGGTATTGGAAGAGGCCAGATACTGCATCTTGATGAGCATAAAAATAAAAAGACGGCAATATATAAAAGGTATAAAGAGGCATTTAAAAATCTGCCGCTTAGTATGAATCCGTATCTTGACTGCGCATCTCCGAATTTCTGGCTTTCGTGTATTTTAATTGATAAAAGTTGCAGTGTAAAGCCGTATAGCATCATGGAAAAACTTGCAGAGCATAATATAGAATCAAGACCTATTTGGAAACCCATGCACCTGCAGCCGGTTTTTGCGGATAACGATTATATTACCTGCAATAATGAAAGTGTCAGTGCAGATATTTTTGCGAGGGGTCTTTGTCTTCCAAGTGACATTAAGATGACCGAACAAGAGCAGGATAAGGTTATAAAAATTATTAAACAAATGTTTTAAGGGGCGCAAAAAAATTGTACGCAAAACATTTTAAACGGCCAATAGATTTTTGTCTTTCTTTGGTTGCAATTATTGTGCTGTCGCCGCTTATTTTGGTACTTACAGTAATAACCGCCATATCAATGCGCGGAAATCCGTTTTTTACACAGCTAAGACCGGGACGACATGAAAAAATATTTAAACTTATAAAATTTCGAACGATGACCAATGCCAAGGATGAAAACGGCAACTTACTTCCGGACAGTGCTCGGCTTACAAAATACGGAAAATTTCTTCGCTCTACTTCTCTTGACGAACTTCCGGAACTTTTAAATATTTTAAAAGGCGATATGGCGGTAATAGGTCCAAGGCCGCTTCTTGTGCGGGATATGGTTTTTATGACCGATGATGAACGCCGGCGGCATACGGTAAGGCCGGGACTTTCCGGACTTGCTCAGGTAAACGGCCGAAATTCCATATCATGGGAAGAAAAGCTAAAAACAGATCTTAAATACATAGATAGTGTAACCTTTTTTGGTGATATTAAAATTATTTTTAAAACGATTTATATTGCTGTTCGCCGTGAAGACATTAACGAAGAAGATAGTGACAGTGCTACAGACCTTGGCGATTATCTTTTTAATACCGGCGCTATTTCTAAAGAGGAATACGATAACGGCATGAGGCATGCTGAAGAACTTATGGATGTAGTAGGATGAAAAATAATTTTTCTGTTTCGATGTGCGTATACAAAAAGGACAATCCCGGGCATTTTAAACGTGCAGTAACAAGCGTATTAGAAAACTCCGTAATGCCTGATGAAATCGTGCTTGTTGTAGACGGTCCCGTGCCGGATGAACTTAAATTAATAATAGAGGATTTTTCGCAAAACGAGATTTTTAATGTTATTTGGTTAGAAGAAAATAAAGGCCACGGCGAAGCAAGGCGCATTGGCCTTAATGCTTGCAAATATCCGCTTGTTGCCTTAATGGACGCTGATGATGTTTGTATTAAAGATAGGTTTTATTTGGAATTAGAAGCTTTTTCTAATAACCCCGATGTTTCGGCAGTGGGCGGCAACATAACCGAGTTTTTAAATGAGGAAGATAATATTGTCGGTCAGCGAACAGTACCCGAAACAGACGCAGAAATTAAAGAATACCTAAAAAAGCGCTGCCCTTTAAACCAGGTTACAGTAATGTTTAAAAAAGACGCTGTAGAAAGCGTCGGCGGATATATTGACTGGTACTGCGAAGAAGATTATTATTTGTGGCTTAGGCTTTATCTTGCCGGGCACTCGTTCTATAATATACAAAAAACATTGGTTAACGTGCGCGTGGGCAACGAAATGTACAGCCGCCGCGGCGGAATAAAATATTTCAGAAGTGAAAAAAAGCTTCAAAAATTCATGCTTAAAAACAAAATCATCGGTTTTTCAAGATACACGATTAACGTTTTAGAAAGGTTTTGTTTGCAGGTTTTAATGCCGAATAAGCTGCGCGGATTTGTATTTAGAAAATTTGCAAGGGAGCATAAAAATGGGGACCGGTAAAAAATATAAAGTTGGTTACACAACCGGCGTATACGATATGTTTCATATAGGTCATTTAAATATAATTAAACGTGCTAAAGAGCAGTGTGATTATTTAATTGTTGGAGTCAGCACCGATAAGCTCTGCCAATCACGCAAGGGAAAAACGCCGATTATTTGCGAAGAAGAGCGAAAAGAAATAGTGGAAGCAATTAAATATGTCGATAAGGTTGTATGGCAACAGGATATGGACAAGCTTTCGGCTGTTAAAAAATACGGCGCTGACGTTGTGTTTGTGGGTTCCGATTGGAAGGGCACCGATGCTTGGAACGAGTATGAAAAAGAATTTGCGAAGTGCGGCTGTGATGTAGTTTATCTTGATCATACCGACGGTATTTCTTCAACAATTCTCAGAGAAAGGCTAAATAAATGATTTTTACGTTTAAAGCTTGGGAAGATTTTTGCAGGCTTTTAAAAGAGGAAAACATTCAAAGTGTTACAGCCGAAGAAGTGTTAACCGGTGCCTTTAAAGCACCGTATTTGGTTTTAAAACACGATGTTGAAACAGCGCCTTTGAGTGCTCTTAAAATGGCGGAAATCGAAGCGGCTTTTGGCCACAAAGCTTCATACTATGTTCAGGCATATTTAATGCAGGACGAAAAGAATGTCCCGATTTTTAAAAAGATGCAGGCGTTAGGTCACGAAATATCTTATCATTACGACTGTCTTGACAGTGCTGGCGGAGATCTTGACAAAGCAATTGAAGAGTTTACCGCAAACAAAGATCTTTTTTTTAAAAACGGTTTTCGTTTTAAAACCGTCTGCCAGCATGGAAATCCTGTCGTTGAGCGTGTAGGATACACTTCTAACAGAGATTTATTCAGAAGCGACAAGGTTCAGAAACTTTATGGCGATATGGCGGACATTATGGTGGATTTTAAAGAGAAATCCAAAACTGATTATAAATACTACTCCGACGCCGGCAGAAAATTTAATTTAATTTACGATCCGGTAAATAACGACATAATAAACAGCGACGATAAAAACATACCGTATAAAAATTTAAAAGAAGTAAAAAATGCAATAGGCGAAAATAACGCCATAATAAGCTCGCATCCCCACCGGTATACAAAAAGCGCTGCAAAGTATGTAATTAAAACTGCAATTTTTAAAATTGTTAGAATCCTCGCCAAGGCTTTTGCCAAAATTCCGGTATTTAAAAAAATAATGAGTAAATACTATTATCTTGCAAAAAAAATTTAAAGAAGGTTTTTGCTTGGATCAAACTGAAAACGTAAGAAAAGTTCAAATAAAGATTCTTGAAATAATGAAATATATCGATAGAATCTGCAGGGAAAATAATATTGAATACTATATAATGGGCGGCACCGCTCTTGGCGCAGTAAGGCATAAAGGGTTTATTCCTTGGGATGACGACCTTGATATTTTTATGACGCCTAAAAATTACGAAAAGTTTAAAACGGCATATTTTGCGGACTTAAAAAAAGATGATTTTTGTCTTCAAGAGTGGAAAACCGCAAAAAACTATCTTGAATACGCAAAGCTTAGAATGAACGGCACAACGTTTATTGAGCACAGCTTTAAAGACAGAAAAGATATGCACCAGGGCATATATGTTGACATTATGATTTTGCACAAATGCCCGAATAAAAAACGAATTCAAAAAAGGCTTTTTTACAAATGCAAGTTTGTAACCTTAGTGGGGCTTTCTCAAAGAAACTGGGAACCAAAAACCCCAGGCCAAAAAATTTGCCTGCTTATATTAAAACTTTTACCAAAAAAAGCACTGTGCGAAAGTTTTTATAAAGATATTTACCGTTTTGATGATATGACGGACGGATACTCATATTTTTATTGGATTACCCCGGCCGGTTTTAAACAAGGGCTGTTTGAGAAGCAAATGTTTGAAGAAACATGTGACATTCCTTTTGAGGATACCGAATTGTTGGGTTCGAAGCACATAAAAGAGTATTTGAGTTACCGCTACGGAAATTATATGAAGCTTCCAAGCAAAGAAGCACAGAAAGCCGCAGTTCATGCCGAAATATTTGATACTGAAAAAAACTATACTGAATATATTTGAGGTAGCCTATGAATAAATTACAAGTGCTTGTAACAACCATGTTTTGCGAGGATATAAATATTTACAAAAAGATGAATATTTCTTGTGATACGGTTATTGCAAATCAAGCGGATACCGAAGATTATAAAGAAGAAATTAAAGGCACTCAAAAAATAATAATTATTACAACTAAAACCCGCGGATTAAGCAAAAATCGCAATATCGCTATGGAACACATAGACGATACTGCCGATTGCGTTTTGTTCGCAGACGATGATTTATGGCTTTATGACGGTGCACACCAAACCATTTTAAAGGAATTTGAAGCGCACCCCGAAGCCGACGCCATAAAGTTTAATCTTGAATGTATTTCCGAGCGCCAAATAAGCATGAAAACCACAACTAAATTTCACAAGGCGGCAAGATCCGAGCTTACTTCAGCAGGAGTATGCGGTCTTGCCATTAAAAAAGAGAGTTTAAAAAAATCAGGTATTTTATTTAACGAGCGTTTCGGTGCCGGCACCGAAAACTATTCCGGCGAAGATTCAATTTTTTTGCAGCAACTTATTATTAAAGGTTTAAATGTTTATTTATCGCCGGAATTTATCGCTAAAGTTGACCAATCAAGCTCCCACTGGTTTGAAGGCTTTACCGAAAAGAAATTTATTGTAAGCGGAATGATAATAGATGAAATATATCCGCATATTTCAAGGCTGTTAGTATTAAGAAGTGCATTTAAAATGTCACGCCGCAGCGACGTTTCTATGAGCTTTTTTAAAATATTGCGCTGCTATTATAAAGGAATAACAAAAAACAGGAAAGAAAGAAAACTATAGATGGACAATAATCTCCCGCGGGTGCTGGTTGTAAGTCATACCCCTTTTACAAAATCCAATTCAATGGGCAGCACACTGGCATCGTATTTTAAAGAATATGACTGTAATAAGCTGGCGCAGTTTTTTATTAAAGATATGCAGCCGGATATTCCTGTCTGCAATAAATACTATATGGTTACAGACAGTGAACTGGTTCAAAAAATTAAGCATCCGTTTAAAACCAAAGTCGGAAGGGTAGTAACCTTAGGCGAAAAAAAGGACACAGCATGTGCCTCTTCCTCAAATTCGCCCGCACAAAAAAATCGCGCTTTTGGACTTGTTCTTCGAAACATTTTATGGTCAACAAAGCTTTATCATACAAAAAGATTTAAACAGTGGGTAAAAGAATTTAATCCGGAATTGGTTTTAATACAACCGGGCGATTTTGCTTATATAATTAAAATTGCAATAAAACTTTCCAAAAAGCTTAACGTGCCGCTTGTTATGCATCAATCCGAGGCATATTATTTAAAACCCAACGAAAGCCGATCACTTATTTACAGAATATATAGGCACAATTTTAACCGGACGTTAAAAAAGGCGATGAGACGCTCTTCTTTTTGCGTATACCTGTGTGACGCCTTAAAAAAGGATTACGATAAGCACTTTACAACGCCTTCGGTTGTAATCTATAAATCAACAGACACTAAAATCGATAATGAGCATAAAGACACTTCGGCTGTAAAGTTTATTTACGGCGGCAATTTGGGTGAGAAGGTAGGCAGAGCCGAGCCTTTACTTGAAATCGGAAAGGCGTTAAAAAAATTAGGCTACAACATTGATGTTTATACTGCTTCAAAGGGTGAGCACCTAAAAGAGCTAAATGAGCAAAACGGAATAATTATGCATGACGCCGTGCCTTATGACGAGCTTAAACGCCTTGAAGGCGAAAGCAGCTTTATTATACACATTGAAAATCAGTCCGAATTCCATATTAAGGATAAAAAATATGCGTTTTCTACCAAAATAGCCGATATGCTGGCTTCCGGGAAATGCTCCATTATTTACGGCTCTTCACAAATCGCCGGCATAAAGTATTTTAAAGAAAATGATCTTGGCCTTGTAATTGAAAATAAAGACGAGCTTGAAAGCAAGCTTAAAGATATAATAGAAGATAAGTCCAAGCGTGATTTTTATATTGAAAATGCCAAGAAATTTGCAGAAAAAAATCACGATCCGGTAAAAAATTGCCATCGGTTTAACGAGGTGCTTAAAAAAGCATTTACCGGCGATATTTTAAGGGTAATGCATATAAACTGCGTCTATAACTCCGGGAGCACCGGTAAAATCACCTGCGATTTGCATGAGTATTTAAAAGAAAACGGCGTTTATTCGGTATTTTATTACGGGCGCTTAAACAAAACAAAAAATGCCGGAGTATATAAAATTTGCAGCGAATGGTATTCTAAATTAAATCATTTATTCAGCAAAATCACAGGCATAATGTACGGAGGATGTTTCTTTTCTACAAACCGTTTGCTTCGCGCCATAAAAAAAGAACGCCCGGATATTGTGCATCTGCAGTGCATTAACGGATATTTTGTAAATATTTACAGATTAGTAAAATATCTTAAAAACAAAAAAATTAAAACGGTGCTTACGCTGCACGCCGATTTTATGTTTACTGCGGGCTGCGGTTCGTGCTACACCTGCGAAAAATATAAAACCGGATGCTATTCCTGTGCTGATTATAAAGTGCAAAGCGGCTCTTTGATATTCAATCGCACAAAATCGGGATTTAATAAAATGTTAAAAGCATTTTGCGGTTTTAACGAAAATTTGGTGGTTACTGCGGTAAGCCCGTACTTAACCGAACGCGCGGCTTCATCGAAAATTTTGGGTGATAAAAAACATATTACAATTCTAAACGGTTTAGATACAACGGTATTTAAAAAACGTGATACCGAAGATTTAAGGCAACAACTTAATATTAACGACGAAAAAATCGTATTTCACGCTACTCCTTATTTTACCGATAAAAAGGGATATATTAAGGGCGGCAGTTTTATAATTGAACTTGCCAATAAATTAAAAGATATAATATTTTTTGTTGCGGGAGATTATAAAGAGGGAATAAACGTCCCCGAAAATCTAATACTGCTTGGGAAAATCAGCGATCAAAATAAACTCGCACAGTTTTATTCCATGGCAGATGTTACGGTTATTACAAGCCGAAGCGAAACCTTTTCGATGATTTGTGCCGAAAGCCTTTGCTGCGGCACACCGGTTGTAGGATTTATTTCCGGCGGACCTGAAACCATAGCAATAAAAAAATACAGTAAGTTTTTGCCTTATGGCGATATTGACGGTATGTGCCAAGCCATAAAAAATCAAATAGAAGCCGGCAAAGACGAAAGCATTTCAATTGACGCTGCTGCCGTTTACAGCAAGCAGGTGTTCGGCCGAAATACATATGATTTATACGAAAAAATGCTGAAAGGAGAAAAGTAAATGCAGGTTGTGAAAAAAAATGAAAAAGTCAATGCGTTTGTGGCTATTGAGTTTGTACTTTGCGCTGCGATGATATTTTTTACTACAATACATCGATCCTCAATTACCAGCCTATTTTTTACGTTCTCGTTTTTGATTCTTTTGTCATATTTTATCATAATAGGTTCGCGTGTTAAAAGTGTATATTTTTCATTTTTAATTGTAATCCTTTTATTAAGCATAATTTTTGTACTTATTAATACGGCCAGAAATAATGAGGTAGTTTCTTTTGAATATTTTAAGCCCTACTTTATGTTTGCGTCGACTATAATTATGCTTTTTGTGGTTTTTTGCATTGATGTTAACCGTGCCACTAAAGACTTTATTTTAAAATTCAATGTGTTTATAGGTCTTTTATATATTATTGCATATAACTTTTATCCCGAATATCAGCATGAATTAGTAGTTTTAGGGTTTGGCAACCCGAATTTTACAGGCATGTGGCTTTTACAGTCAGTTCTTTATACCGTTATTGGAGCTATTGTTCTTGATAGTATACCCTGGCGAATTTTTTCATTTGCAGTGGCGGTATACGATTATATTATTTTGACAAAAACAGAAGCCAGAAATTCCCTTATTGCTTTAATGTTGTTTTTTGTTCTTATTATAATTATTAAACTACGGCGAACCCCACATTTTTCAAATGGCTTTGTATTTTTTGTAAATATATTGCCGATATTATTTGTTCCGTTTTATTTGACGTATGTTAATATTGCCGGTGAAAATAGCTGGCTTAGTTTTTTAGTTAATGAAGGAAAAACACTGGATTCACGTGTTGCTATTTGGCGTTCCGAATTCCAACAGCTTGGTGCAGAATGGCTTACCGGCAACTATTCGCACATAAGAGGCAACGCCCACAATTCACATCTGGTAGTACTTTGTTCGTTTGGCGCAATAGTTTTAGTTTTAACTATTATTTATATGTATAAAATTTCCGCCGAAATAAATAAAACCTGTAATACAAAAAAGAAAATGTATTGCATGGCGGCATATTTTGCAATTATTTTTATGGGATTTGGTGAAGGTGGACTTTTTGCCAACGGTATGGGTATTTACATTATGGCATGCTCGTTTATTTTAATTGCACGTTACAATTTCGAAGATGAACAAAATAAAAAGCTTGTGCTAAAGGAAGTAAATACATGAAAATAATCTTTGTGTCAAATATCATGACTCCGCATCAGGCATACTTTTCCGAACAACTGTATAAATGTACGGACGGCAACTACAAATTTATTGAGACATACTCTACCCCAAAACATTCTGTTCCGGAAGGTTGGCGCGACGAGAAAGAATATGAACTTTTAGTGCCAAATAAAATGTTTAGAGCAAACTTTTTAATATACAAACAGGAAATATTTGATGCTGATGCCGTAATAATTGGCTCTGCAGACGATTCGTTAATAAAAGAACGGCTTAAAGCAAATAAGCTCACGTTTAAATATTCCGAGCGCTTTTATAAGGGTGGATTTAGCGCAAAAAATTATATAAGAAACGCTCTTGCCGCATACAAGCATCACGGCAAATATAAAAATAAGCCGTTATATCTTTTGTGTGCAAGCGCTTATACTGCCGCAGATGCTGCAAAATTTGGCAACTATAAAAACAAGTGCTATAAATGGGGCTATTTTCCTAAAACAATGCATTACGACGATGTTAATGATTTATTATCCAAAAAAACGCGCAACTCCATTTTATGGACCGGCCGATTTATTGAATGGAAGCATCCTGAGTTAGCCGTGCTTTTAGCAAAAAAATTAAAGGATGAAGGCTTTAATTTTGAACTTAATATGATTGGCGGCGGTGAGCTTGAAAATCATATTAAAGATATGATCAAAAAATTAAATCTTGAAAACACCGTAAAACTTGCAGGTACTATGCCGCCGAAAGCAGTAAGGCTTGCAATGGAAAAATCCAGTATCTTTATTGGCACATCGGATTTTCACGAAGGTTGGGGAGCTGTTTTAAACGAAGCTTTAAACAGCGCCTGCGCAGTGGTATCAAGCCATGCGGCAGGGTCAACGCCTTATCTTGTTAAAGACGGTGAAAACGGTTTTGTTTTTAAAAGCGGCGATTTGGACGACCTTTATAAAAAGGTAAAATATTTACTGGAAAACCCCGATACTGCCAATGATTTCGGACTTAAAGCATATAATACCATAACCGGTTTATGGAATGAAAAAGAAGCGGCCAGGCGATTGACAGAATTTACAAAAGTCTTGCTTAGCGGCGAAAAATATCCCGATATTTATAACAATGGACCATTAAGCCGCGCGGAAATTTTACCGAACGACTGGTACAAATAATTTAAGGAAAAAATATGAACATACTTTTTGTAAGCGACTGTTATCCAAGTGTGGAATCCCCCCAGTATTGCATTTTTTTAGAGCAACAGGCAATAGCGCTTAAAAATCTTTCACATAAAGTAGAAGTGCTGGTGCCGCAGACTTCAATAAAAAATAAAAGCACAGAAACATTTCACGGGATAAAAGTTACGCGAATTCCAATTACAAAACCGTCAAAAATTGATATGTTTTTTAAAACATCTGAAAACCCGTTATTATTTACAGAATATTTTAAGAATTTCGATGTTGTATCGTTCCATTTTGGCAACCTTAAAATATTAAGGGCAGTAATACGCGCCTGCAAAAAAACGAATACAAAGCTTGTAATGCATTTTCACGGGCTTAACGTTTGGCATGAATTATACGAACCGCACAAGTTTTTGTCCGCAATAATAAGGCATTACAAAAAACAAGCTTATTCTAAACTTGACGCTGTTGTAGGCGTAAGCGATAAAGTACGGCAAAATTTTTCTGAAGTTAATAAAAATGTTCCGGCATTTACCGTTTATAACGGGGTTGACACCGAGCTTTTTAAAGCAAGCGATCATATATTTACTGAGAATAATTTAAGCATGATTTGTTCGGCAAATATGATCGATATTAAAGGCGAGGATTATTTAATAAAAGCTGCAGCTGCATTAATTAAAAAAGGTTACAGCATTAATTTGTCTCTTGCAGGACGCGGCCCTAACAAAGAAAAGTACGAGAATTTATGCCGCACTTTAAAAATAAACGATTACGTAAATTTTTTAGGGTATTTGCATTATGACGAACTTGCAAAAATAACCGCCGAAAAAGATGTTTTTATTATGCCTTCGTACTACGAGGCACTCGGTTGTGTTTATCTTGAAGCAATGAGCGCCGGACTTATCACCGTGGGCGTAAAAGGTCAAGGCATTGACGAAATAATAGTGCCGGGCGAAAACGGTTTTTTAGTAGACCCTAAAAGTGTTGAATCAATTGAAAAAACCTTAGAAAGTATTTATAAAATGAGTGACGCCGAAAAGCAAAGAATATCAAAAAACGCGCGGGCTTCCGCTAAAAACTATACTTGGAAAGCGTCTGCTTTGGCGCTTGAAAATGTTTACAAGGAAATTTTTAAAGGAGAAAAACATGTCGGACTATAAAATTTGCGGAGTGCCGCTCGATGATATTCACAAAGTCCAGCTTGAAATGCTCGATGAGGTGGATAGGATTTGCAAAAAAAACAACATAAAGTATTTTTTGTCGGGCGGTACGCTTTTAGGCGCTGTGCGCCATAAAGGATTTATTCCGTGGGATGACGATGTCGACCTTTGGATGACCCGCAAAAATTTTAAACGCTTTAAAAAGGCCATTAAAACACAGCTAGATGATAAATATTTTCCGGAGGATTATTTTACAAAGAAGTACTATCCGCTTTCTATTTTAAAAATCGAGAAAAAAGGAACCCGTTTTGTTGAGGGAACTTTTAAAGATATACCCATTTCGAACTGCTTATACATAGATATTTTCCCGCTTGACAATATTGTTTTACCGTTTTATAAATTGCAGACGGCTATTTTAATAAAATTGCAGTCCATTAGGGATTTTAAAACAAGACCGGCCAATGCTTCAAGGCTTAAAAAAATTCTTTATTCGCTTATTCCGCTATCTTTTTTGCCGGCATTAACAGAGTTTTTTATGCGGTTTTTTAATATTTTCCCAACAAAACGCATGAATCAGCTTTGCCACAGAGGAAGATACTGGCCAAAATTCTTAAAAAGCGACGTTGAGGATTTAATAGAAATTGAATTTGAAGGAAAGCAGTATCCGGTGCCAAGAAATTATGACGGTATTTTAAAGGAATGCTACGGCGATTACATGAAGCTCCCTTCAAAGGAAAAGCAAGAACCGATACACAACGTTTACGAATGTAAAATATAGAAAAGAGTGAAATTATGAAGGCTATTATTTTAGCGGCCGGCATGGGCACAAGAATAAGCAAATTTATAGATGAAAAGCCGAAGTGCATGGTGGATCTCGGCGGAAAAACTCTTATAGAATATACTACCGAGCTTTTAAAAAGCAAGGGCATTAAAGATATCGTAGTCGTTGTAGGCTATAAAGCTGACGTTATTTGTGATAGTTTAAAAAACAGCGGGATACATTTTGTTTTTAATCCGTTTTATGATGTTACTAACGGCATCGCCTCAATGTGGTTTGCAAGAGATTATTTAACAAAAGGTACCGAAACCGTTGTTATGAGCGGCGACGTTTACTTGGAAGAAGAAATAATAGATAAGCTGCTTAAATGCAAAAAAGATCCCGTTTTGTTGGCGGACTCTTCCAGAATTATTGAAGCCGATTACAGATACAATTACGAAAACGGCATACTTAAAAAATTCGGCAAAGATTTAACTGTAGCCGAAACCACCGGCGAATGTTTAGGAGTGGCAAAGCTTGGTGCAAATTTTGTCGCGCATTATAAAGAGCATATGGAAGATATGATAAAGCGTGGGATTCACTCTGTTTGGTGGGAAAATGTTTTATACGATTTAGCCGCTACTGAGGATATATATATTGAAGATGTTTGCGGCAGTTTTTGGGCTGAAGTGGATTATTTAGAGGATTACAAACGTATTTTAAATCACCGCAAAATGAAAGGTTTAATAAAATAATGTCAAGAAAAATTAACTGGCCGGATGGTCATGATTTTGCATTTACGGTAGTGGATGATACCGACGGCGCAACTGTAAAAAACATTAAGCCTGTATACGATTATTTGTATAAAAAAGGTATTATCACTACAAAAACCTGCTGGGCATTTCCACCTAAAGACGATAGATATACCGGCGACAGTTTACAAAACGAAAGCTATAAGAGTTTTTTGCTGGATTTAAAGCAAAAAGGCTACGAAATTGGTTTTCACAATGCCGGAAGCGGCGGATTTACACGAGAAGAAACTTTAAAAGGTTTTGAGCTTTTTAAATCGACCTTCGGCGAGTATCCTTCACTTCATATTAATCATTCAAATAACATTGAAAATTTATATTGGGGTCACAAACGGTTTACAGGACTTATTAAGTTAATATATAAATTAAAAAGCAAAAGACATTACCTTGGCGATGAAAAAAACAGCGAATATTTTTGGGGCGATTTTGCTAAAGAGCATATTAAGTATATTCGCAACCGCACCTTTAATACGCTCGATACTTTAAAAGAGGACAAGCGCATCGTATACAAAGAAAAGGGCAAGGAGGAATACGCCAATTACTTTTTCAGCTCTTCTGACGGTATGCGGCTTGCACAATTTTTAAAACTGCTTAAAAAAGAAAATGTGGATAGTTTAGTTAAAAATCACGGTTGTGCAATAGTTTATACGCATTTCGCTTATGATTTTGTGGACGAAAACGAAGTATTAAGCGAGGAGTTTAAGCGCAAAATTGATTATTTAGCCTCTAAAAACGGATGGTTTGTTCCGGCAGGACAACTGCTTGATTATGTGCTTAAAGATAAAGAGTATAGCCCATCTGTTTTTTATCAAAATATGCTCGATATAAAATGGTTTGCCGAAAGGCTTTTTAAGGGGTAAAAAATGACGCTTAGTATTATTGTTCCGGTTTATAATGTGGGAAAAAGCCTTAATACTACAATAAAAAGTATTTTATCACAGACCTTTTCTGACTTTGAGTTGATTTTGGTCGATGATGGGTCAATAGATGAAAGCGGCAAAATTTGCGACGATTTTGCCGAAACGGATAGCAGAATAAAGGTAATACATAAACAAAACGAAGGCGTAAGTGCCGCAAGAAATGACGGTATTGATGCTTCGTGCGGGCAATATATTGCATTTGTTGACGGAGATGATATTGTCGAGCCTGAATTATACCAAAGGTTAATTACTGAAATTCGCGATTGTGATACTGCTTTTTGCCGTTTTTACAAGCTTTTTGCGGGCAATAAAAAGATTTATTTTAACGAAACCAGTTTAAATGCGTTAAAGACACGTCCGTACGATTTTAAATATATAATTGTTAATAACAGTAACCGAGACGAGTCCGATATGGTATATACGGATAAAATCTTCGGCTCTGTGTGGCGCAGTTTGTTCAAAAAAGATATAATTGAAAAGTATAATATTCGGTTTAACACAAAACTATCAATAGCAGAAGATAGGATTTTTTTGCTTGAGTACCTTATGCATTGTAACAGCGCCGCTGTGGTTGATGATTATTTATACGGCTATTCATTTTTAAGCGAATCTTCCGCAACACAAACATTAAAAAAATATCAGCCTACACTACTTGAAAGAGAAAAACTTTTAGTAAACAAGCAAATTGAATTGATTAGAGAAAACGGGCGTTTAAATAAAAAAGAGCAATCGTTTTTAATATCTTATTTATATACGCAGGCGGCGTTTGAGCTTATTCAAAACGAAATTCGGTATAACGGTTCCGCAAAGTTAAATGAGCTTTATAAAGATAAATTCTTTAAAAAAGCGCTTAAGTTAAAATACATAATAAAAACCGGCAAATCCTATCCAAAAAGTAAAACCGTATATTTACTTCTTGCGCATTTTAAATGCTGTAAAATATTAAAGAAAAAAACGGGCTGTTAGCATGAAAAAAGTATTATTTGTATTAGGGAAATATTATCCGGATATATCCGCGAACGGCGTGTGCTGCGATAAAATAATGAGGCGGCTTCAAAACGAAGGCTGTGAGGTTTTTGTTGCGGCAGCCGAGCAGTACAAAACAAAAAAGGTAATGGATTTTGACGGCATATTGTGTTACCATTATAAAACCACTGTTAAAAACCGCATAGCCATGGCTTATCATAAAAGCGGCGGAATAAAAAAAGCTTTTTTAAAGCTTATGGCATATTTTTTTAATCGATACGAGCTTTTATATATGTCGTATTTTTATCCTATTGTATCTAAAAGGCATTGCGGCAGGATATATAAAAAAATTAAAGAAATACACGCTTTGCATAATATTGATACTATAGTTGCCGTTTCATATCCGGTGGACGCGGTTAAAGCCGCCGTTCGTTTTAAAAAGCTTCATCCCGAGATTTTTACGGTGTCGTATTTGCTTGATCCTATTGCGGAGGGCAAAAAAGGGCCAAGGCTTACACCCGAGAAGTCCTTTAATAAAGCGATTGTCGTCGAACGCGAAATAGTTGAGCAGTCCGATGCGGTAATCTGTCAAAAAGAGCACGAACAGCATTTTGAAAAGTACTATAAAGCTTATTTCAATAAGGTTAAATTTTTAGGAATACCGCTTCTTGAAGAAAAACCTAAAAGTGTAAATAAAAACGCAGTGCCTACTGTCGTTTATGCGGGTTCTTTGTTTAAGGATATTCGAAATCCCGAGTATATTTTTAATGTGTTTAAAGAAATTCCGGAAGTAAACCTGTGTGTTTATACTCCTGCGGATATGTCTTGGCTTAAAAAGCTTAAAGCCGAAGCCGAAAACATAGTTTTGCACAGTAAGGTTTCCCACGAAGAAATTGAAAAGGTTTATCTTAAAGCCGATGCGTTTTTAAATATCGGCAATTCCTATGCTTCATCTGCGCCGAGTAAAATAATAGAGTATATGGGTTATTTAAAGCCTGTTATTACAACCTTCAGGATAGATGACGACCCAAGTAAAACATTAGTAAACAATTATCCTTTAGGGCTTTCACTTGACGAAAACGATAAAGATTATTCTGCCGCAGCTCACAAAATCACCAAATTACTTAACAGTAAAAAAGAAATTAGTTATGAAGAAATAAAAAAAGATTTTTATTTAGAAACACCGGAAGCTTTTTGTGACAGTATAAATGATTTTATGAAGGAATTAAATTGAAAGAACAAGTTACTATATTGGTACAATCCTGTGACGCTTATGCCGACATATGGCCGGTTTTTTTTGAGATGCTTTATAAAAAATGGCCCGACTGTCCATACGGCATAGTTTTAAATACCGAAACCAAGAGTTTTAAATTTAACGGCTTAAATATTAAAAGCTTTGCTCTTTATAAAGGCTTGCCGGAAGAAAAGGTTAAAGAAATATCGTGGTCACAGCGGTGTATTGAAACGCTGAAATTAATCGATACAAAATACGTTTTGGTATTTTTAGAGGATTTTTTCTTAAAAGATACCGTAAATCAAGAAGAGTTTGACGCACTGATAAAAAAAGCGGACAGCATTAAAAACTTTGCGTGCGTATATTTTAACTTTAATAATACGCCCGTTTTTTACAATAAAAAATTAGGCTTAAATTTTATTCATAACGACACCTGGGCCAGAGTTAATTCCACCTGCGGACTTTGGAACAGGGAGGAATTTTTAAAAACGCTTGTGCCGGGCGAATCCCCTTGGGAATACGAGCAAACCGCCACGGCCCGCTACAAGAAGAAAAATCAGCGGTTTTACTGCACAAAATATGATACCGGCCCGTTAAAAATGGATTTTCACGTTCAGATAATGCAGGGCAAATGGACCGAAGAATGCGTTGAGTTTTTAACGCAAGAAGGCATTAAATTTGATTTTAATAAGCGCGGCACGGTGCCGTTTCCAAAACCGCCAAAGACTAAAATGCGAGAATCGGTTAAAAACAATATTATTCTTTTTTCTCAAAAAAATCTGTTTATATATAATGTTACAAACTGTATAAGAAGCGTTTTCAGAGGCGTAAAAAAAGCATTTAAGAGGTAAAAATTGAAGATAGCAAGAACAAATAACGCAACCCGAAACATGTTTTGGGGAATAATAAATAAAATAGTAACCCTGTTGGTTCCGTTTATTTGCCGGGCGGCAATTATTCAAATTTTCGGGATCAATTATATTGGTTTAAACAGCCTGTTTACTTCCATTTTATCCACTTTAAACCTTGCAGAGTTAGGCTTTGGCAGCGCAGTTGTATTTTTTATGTATAAGGCCGTAGCCGAGGATGACAATAAAACCATTTGCGAACTTTTGGCATTTTTTAAAAATGTTTACAGAGTTGTAGGCTCGGTTATTCTTGTGCTGGGGCTTTGCCTTATTCCGTTTTTAAAATATTTTATAAATGCCGACGTTCCCGAAGACATTAATATTTATATAATTTACATAATAACGCTTTTAAGCACTGTTATGTCGTACTTTTTGTTTTCGTATATGGGCTGTGTGCTTAATGCAACTCAAAGAAACGACGTAGTGTTAAACATAAGCACGATAGTTAATATTTTTGAAAAAACAGTACAGTTAGTCGCTATTTTCCTATTTAGAAACTATTACATTTATATCGGTATTATCTTGCTTGCCGGCATTTTAAATAATTTACTGACTAAAATGTTTGTAAACAAGATGTATCCGGATTATAAGCCCTACGGAAAATTATCTAAAGAGTACCGCGCGGAGATCCGCAAAAAAATATACGGACTTTTCATGTACAAAATCGGAAATATTATAAGCGGATCTGCCGATACAATAGTTATTTCTTCGTTTTTGGGGCTGAGCATTCTCGGAAAATACGGGAACTATTATTTTGTAATAAGCACGCTGTTTGGAATACTAAGCATTTTTTATTCTGCTATACGTGCAGGCATTGGCAACAGCCTTGTTGTGGAAACCAGAGAAAAAAATCTGCACGATTTTAAGGTTTTGCAGTTTATGCAAAACTGGATTGTTTGCTGGTGCACGGTTTGCCTTTTTACTCTTTTTCAGGATTTTATCGGAATTTATGCAGGCGATAAAAACAAATTAAGTTTTGGCATGGTTATAATTTTTTGCGCGTATTTTTGGGCGTGGAAAATACAGGATATCGTCGCCGTTTATAAAGAGGCCGCAGGTGTTTGGAATCAGGATAAATACCGCACAATAATAAGCGCCCTTGCTAATTTAACGCTTAACATTATTTCGGTTCGGTTTATTGGCCTTTACGGTGTTTTGCTGTCAACCGTATTATCGTGCGTTGTAATTGATATGCCGTGGGCTACAAGAGTGCTGTTTAAAAATTGCTTTGATAAAGGCATGAAGGACTATTTTTTAATGCTGTTAAAAAGTATTATAGAAACTACGGCTTTGTGTGCGGTTACATATTTTGCATGTTCGTTTATAAGTTTTAATAGCCGAATTTTTACTTTATTTACAAAAGCCTTTGTTTGTTTAATACTTCCAAACGCTTTGTATATATTATTTAATCACAGATCATCGGAATTTAAAGAATCCATTTTAAGAATTAAAGCAATACTAAAAATAAGAGGTAGATAAATGCTTCGTACAAACGAAAAAGGAATTTTAAGCTTAATAAATTCTGCATTATGTGGCAAAAAGATAAATTTGCCGCTTGAATTTTCATTGTCCGAAGCTTTGCCTATTATATTAAATCATGGTATCGCTAACATATGTTACTACGGCGCAGTTAATTGCGGGATAGACAAAAAAGACCCTGCTATGCAAAAACTTTTTGCAGTAAGCGTAAATTACATGGCACAAAACGAGCGCAAACTAAAGGTTTTAGATGAAATTTATAAGGCTTTTAATAAAACCGGCATTTCATATATGGCGTTAAAAGGTGCTGCACTTCAAAAAATATATCCGAAAAGCGATATGCGAGCATTAGGGGACATTGACCTTTTAATTGACCCTAAGCAGTATGATTTGATAAAGTCGGAAATTATAAAGCTTGGCTTTACAGAGCAAAATGAAAGCGATCACGAGTATATTTGGACGAACCCTGTATGTGTTTTAGAATTTCATAAATATTTAATACCGTCTTATCATACCGAGCTTCATAATTATTTCGGCGAAGGCTTTTTTAGGGCTACCAAAAGCGGCTCGGAATATGTTTTATCTAAAGAAGATAATTTTTTATATCTTTTAGGACACTTTGCAAAGCATTATCGCGGCGGCGGAATAGGGCTTAGGCATTTTTTGGATCTTTATGTTTATAAAATGCATTATAAAGATCTTGATGAAAATTATATTTTAGCCGAAACCGAAAAAATGGGTATTCGCGAATTTTATATAAATTTGCAAAAGACGTTTAAGGCTTGTTTTTTAAATGCCGAGTTTTCTCCTGTGTCAATAAGCATTGTCGAGTATGTTTTTAACTCCGGCAAATTCGGCACCAAAGAAAGTATAGCCACAGCCAACGCAATGCGGGACGGCAAAACCAAAGCCGGAAGCATATTAAGTACCATTTTTTTAAGCTATGATAGAATGGTAATTAAATATCGTTTTTTGAAAAAACTTCCTTTTTTGCTTCCCGTTATGTGGATATATAGAATAATTACACTGCCGTTTAAAGGAAAGAAGCATATTAATAACATAACAAACAGCGTAAATGCTTACACTGATGAAGATATTAATAATTTAAAAGAACATTTAAAAAGTGTTGGTCTGTAAAATAACCGCGAGAAAAGCAAAAGTCTTTTCTCGCGGTTTTGTTCATAAAAACTGTTTTTCTCTCATAAATTATATTAACCCGCCAAGGAGGGAAACGCATGAGAGAAAACACTTATTTAAGGGCAGTAAAGCTCGGCGAATACACACTAAAAACAGGCACTACTGTTAGAACTACCGCCAAGGTGTTCAAAATAAGCAAATCCACAGTACATAAGGATATAACCGAAAGACTGCGCGAAGCAGATTATGCGCTTTACGAAAAGGTGCAAAAGGTACTTTTAAAAAATCGCAGTGAAAGGCATATACGAGGCGGAATGGCGACACGAAGAAAATATAAAGGCGAATAAAAAGCTAAGGATTTTCCTTAGCTTTTTTTAATCGAGCTTTAAAATCAGCTCTAATACTTTTTTTGCACTGTTTTCTAAGTCGCTTCTTGTAATTAGGCCTTGCTCTAACGCTGTTAATAAACGGTGGCCACTAGGAAACGGCATTCTTAAATTGTTGCCTGCGATAAGTTCTTTATAGTGCTCGGCATGGTTGCCCCAGTCGGTCATAACGAGTCCGTCGTAGTGCCATTCATTTCTTAAAATGCCGGTTATTAGGTCGCGGTTTTCAGATGCCCTTTTTCCGTTTACAATGTTGTAGGAGGTCATAATAGCATACGGGGCCGACTCTTTAACTGCAATTTCGAAACCCTTTAGGTATATTTCTCGCAAAGCTCTTTCGGACACGCGCGAATCGTTTTCCAAACGATTGTTTTCAGTGCTGTTGCAGCAAAAATGTTTTGCCGTCGCAGCAATGTTTTGAGACTGTATACCCTTTATCATGGCGGAAGCAATTTTTCCGGTTAAAAACGGATCCTCTGAATAATACTCAAAATTTCTGCCGCACAAGGGATTCCTGTGAATGTTCATGGCGGGTGTTAGCCAAACGCCTAAGTTGTTTTCTTTCATTTCAAGCGCGCCCAAAGAACCCACTTTTTCAACTATTTTGGTATTCCAGGTAGAGGCCAAAAGGGTCGCGCACGGAAAACATGTTGTTTTTATTCCGGTTGAATCATAAAGCCTTACTCCGGCAGGACCGTCGGCTGTCATAACAGGGGGGATATGCCTTTTTTTAATATCTCCAAGTCCAAAAGTGTTGGCAACTCCAATGTTTGGTCGTCCGCCGACAAGGTCGATTAAATCTTCGTTCGTAAGACTTTCAATAAATTCGTCTAACGTTATGTTGTTTTCAGCGACATCCTTAAACCATACCTTTTCATCCTCGGATTTTGTGTTGCCGTCGTTAGGTTGAATGGGGATATATTTCCATTCGGCTTTTTGCGGCCAATTTGAGGTATCAACGTCAGAGTTTTCATACTCAGAAGTTTGCAAGGTTTTGTATTGCCCGTTTGCCAAAAGCCTTTTTGGAAGCTTTTTCGGAGCCGCCAGAGACGAAAGCTTTTTAACAACTAAATTGTTTTTAAGCGTGTAGGTGTAAACTTTTTGAACATCTTTTACAGAAGTGCCCAAATAAATGGTATAATCGCCTTTCTCCATTACATAAGCGGACTTATAAATTGCGCCGTCATCATCAAACGAAGCCATGTCTTCTGTATTGAATTTTAAAGTTAAAATCTGTTCTTCATGCGGTTTTAAAAGCTTTGATTTTGCAAAACTTCTAAGCTCTTTTCGCGGCTGTTCAAGCACCTTGCCCGGGGCGCTTGAATACACTTGAAGTACCTCTTTGCCGGCAAATTTTCCGGTATTTTTTATTGAGGCTTTTATTGTTATGACGCCGCTTCTTACATTTGCTTTTAACGGCTTTATTTCAAAAGTTGTATAGGAAAGGCCGTATCCGAAGGGGTAGACAACTAAATCGCTTTTATTAGGAATGGTTTCAAAATATCTGTAGCCTACAAAAATATCTTCGGTATATTCCGAATAATCGGGCGATTCATTGTAATTATATGAGGAAGGATAAGCGTCATAACTGCAAGCAAAAGTATCCGCTAATTTGCCGCTTGGGTTCACATCGCCGCATAAAATATCAGCTTCGGCAAGGCCGCCTTCCATTCCGGCTTGATATCCGAGTAAAACCGACTTAATTTTGCTGTCCTTTTTAAGTCTTGAAGCGTCAATTACACCGCCTATATTAAGAACAACGGCGACATTTGCAAAATTTTCGGTTACAAAATTTAAAAGCTCGTTTTCGCTGTCTTGAAGATAAAAGTCCTCTACCGTTCTGTCGTGTCCTTCGGCGGAATATCTTGAAATGCTTACAACGGCGGTATCTGTAAACCTTTTTGCAGAATCTAAAAGGGCTTTTGGCACTTTAGGCTCAACATCTTTTTGTTTTGCATACTCTTGTAAATAAAATTCATTTAGTGGAGAAAAAACTGATATTTTTCCCTCTTTTTCTTTAATAGACATTGCATCGCATAAATTTCTTGTGTAAGCGCTGCCAACGTCTCCGCTTCCGCCGCCGCATTTTACATAATTTATACCGGCAATTCCGAAAAGCGCTATTTTTTGCCCCTTTTTGAACGGGAGCAGACCCTCGTTTTTAAGTAATACCATGCCTTCGCAGGCGGCCTCTCTCGACAATGCTATATGCGCCCTGCTGCCTGTTGCTCTTCTGCCATCTTTTCCGAGAGGAAGACAGGGCATATACTGAAACCTCTGCCACTTTTCCATAATATCAACTCCATTCTACTTGCATAATAAGTCAATTTATGCTATAATACAAGCAAAACAACCTATAAATATAGACAAAAAATGCTGTTTAGGTGAAAAATGAATTATTTTTTCGAACACAGAACCCACGAATGCACGGTCAATAAAATTAATAGTCTTGAATTTCCGGCACATCTTCATTCTGCAGTGGAGGTGGCTTTGGTTTTTAGCGGGGAGGCGGAACTTACTTTAAACAGTACGGTTTATTCTATAAAAGCCAAACAAGCTTCGTTTGTTTTCCCGAACCAAATCCACGGATATTACGACTGCACAAAATTAGATGGCCTTATTTTTATTTTTGCGCCCGACATTTTGCCGGATCTTGCGCGACAGTTTAAAGAACAGCTGCCCAATCATCCGATTATAGACATTGATGACGACTTAGGAAGAATAATCACAGAAATGATGTCAAATTTAGACGGCATGTCTTTGGCGGAGCAAAAGGGCTTTATGCAAATAATATTGTGCCGGCTTTTAGCTAAAGCCGATTTAAAACAAAGCTGCTATTTTAAGGACAATATTGTGCAAGAAATTCTGCAGTATTGTGAAGATCATTATACCGAGGACATCTGCCTTAAAACATTATCTAATAAAATGCACGTCTGCACAAGCAGACTTTCACATATTTTTTCCGAAAAATTAAGGGTTAATTTTTGCGATTATATAAATATGCTTCGAATAGCAAAAGCAAAAAAGCTCTTAGCCGAAACAGACAAAAATATTACCGAAATATCTTATTTAAGCGGCTTTTCAACTATAAGAACATTTAACCGCGCCTTTTTAAGGCATACAGGAGAAAGCCCGTCGCATTTTAGGAAATTAAAATAAAAAAAGGCTGATTAATCAGCCTTTTTTTAATAACGAATTCAGTTCTTCCATAAAGGTGTTAATATCTTTAAACTGGCGGTAAACCGAAGCAAATCTTACATATGCTACTTCGTCTATGTCCTTGAGCTTTTCCATTACGAGCTCGCCGATTTTATCGCTGCTGACTTCGCGGTCTAATGAGTTTTGTAAATTGGCTTCGATTTCGTCAACTAGTTTTTCAAGTGTCTCTATTGATACGGGCCGCTTTTCAGAGGCGCGCAAAAGTCCCGTTATAAGCTTTTGACGATCGAATACTTCACGCGACTTGTCTTTTTTTATAACAATGATCGGCAAATGCTCCATAACTTCGTAGGTAGTAAAACGCTTGCCGCATTTTAAGCATTCGCGGCGACGTCTTGTGCGTTCGCCTTCGTCGGTTGGCCTTGAGTCTATAACCTTGCTTTCTTCATAACTGCAAAAAGGGCATTTCATAAATAAACCGTCCTTTATTATTTTTTAAGTCTGTTAAAAATTAATCTGTAACCGTCGTTGCCGTATGTTAACGAACGGTTTACCCGGCTTATGGTAGCGGTCGAGGCGCCGGTCTCTTTTACGATATCGCTGTAAAGCTTGCCTTCGGTTAACATTTTTGCCACCTCGAAACGCTGGGATATAGCCTGTATTTCTTTAACGGTGCAAACGTCCTCAAAAAAATTGTAGCATTCTTCCGGGGTTTTTAACTTAAGTATCGCGCTAAACAATTCGTCAGTTGCCTTGCTTTTTAAACGATCCATATTTATCCTCCGAAACAGTTTATTTTCTTAATTTTAACACTTTAATTTGTTAAAGTCAAGCTCATTTTAGTATTGATGTTGCATTTTTAAAATAAAAATTGGTAAATATGCCTAATTTATAAATTGTATAGCTAATCTTCATTGACAAAAAAGTGAATTGATGTTACAATTATAATGCTAAATTGGCTGATAATAAAATTCTGTATCACAGGAGGAAATTGTATGAAAAAATCATTATCGCTTTTGCTTAGCCTTTTACTGGTAATGACATGCTTTGTCGGCGTGTTTACAGTATCTGCTTTTGCGGAAACGAACCTTGTGACAGACGGAACTTTCGAGGATTATGAAGCCGATACAAATTTAGCTGGACTTTATCAGTACACACAACCCAGTGTAAATAAGGTATCGTATTCGAACATCAGCGAAAACGGCTGGACACAGACTGCCTACGCGTTAGCTTCCGTTTCTGCGAACAAGGCACACGAAGGTACTAAGTCATTAAAAGTCGCAAGAAGCGGTCAGGCCATGTATAAGGTGGTTGACGTTAAAGCACAGACAGAGTACAAATATTCGTATTGGTATTATCAAAGCGGTAAGTTTACCGGAAATTCCAACACATCGGTTATTGGTCTTGATGAAGGCTATGATGTTGTTGCGATTTATAACACCTATTTGATTTACTTAACGGACGGCGGTACAAACGCAGGCGCAGAATCAAATGTTGCTTACGGTAAACAAAGACCGCTCGAAACTGCATGCACTTCCAATAATATCGGCGATAACGGTGTAGTAGGTGAGTGGACAAAGGTTGAATTTACCTTTAACACCGGAAACTATACAAGAGTAATGCTTCCTATTTCCTGCGGCGCCACTGTAGACGACGAGCTTTATGTTGACGATATTGTTTTAGAAGAAGTTGTTTATGAAAATGAAGGACTTATCGAGGACGGCAGTTTTGAAAGATACTTGGACGGCGTTGTTGTGGCTGGTCCTTCATATTATCATTGGGTAGATCAGAATGTAAACGCTGTATCTTTTGCTGATATTAACAGGAACTGGACACAGTCTGCTTATGGCAAAGCAACAGTTACAACCGCACAAGCTCACAGCGGAACAAAATCGTTAAATATTAGCTCACCCGGCGGGCACACAGTTTACAAAGTAGTTGAAGTTAAAAATAATACAGACTATACTTTTAGCTTCTGGTATTATCAGGACGGTCTTTTTGTAAACGCTGTACAAAACTTTATCGGAATTGACCCCAGTGCCACACAGGTTGCTATATATAAAACCAATGCGGTTTATATAACCGAAGGCGGTACAGACGGCGGCGAAACAAGCGACATAGCTTATGGCTATCAGCGCACACTTCCGAATGTTTTTTGCACGTCAGAAAACGTTGGTGACAAAGGCGTTTTAAATGCATGGACTAAAGTGGAGTTTAAATTTAATTCCGGCTCCAACACAAAGCTTTTGCTTCCAATAGGCGCTACGTCGGCGAACACAGGCAAACTTTATGTTGACGATCTTGTGCTTTCAGAAGACGGTAAAGAGCCCACAGAATTAGATACTTTTGACGGCACTTTTGAAAGCTATAGCGATAATATGGTAATAGACAAAACAAATCTTCTCCCCGGTCCTTACCATGCAGGCGCTTCTTCCAATGAAGCCGGCTGGACCGATAAGATTTCCTATACCGAAATTAATGGCGTGTTCGGACGTACATTCTACGGTAAAGCAGCGGTTAAAACAACAGCCGACGCCTATTCGGGCAATAAGGTTTTAGATATTGACAACCCGAACGCTTCCAACGGTGTTTACGTAATTTATGATGTCGAACCGAATACTGATTATGAGGTATCTTTCTGGTATAAACAAGACTATTATTCCCTGTTCTGCGGCGTTTGGAACGATGGCTCGTTACATCCGACAGAGTACAACGTATTAGGTCTCCAAAATGATGCTGAAATTTTAACAGTTTATAATAATGCGGGATTCATTGATACAAATGGCGGTGAATTTCAGTTTAGCGGTGCTTCCTACAGCACTTATCCGGAACAGCACTTTATTTCCACTCTTTGTGTAACCGATAACGTAGGTTCAACTGCTACTTTAAATGAGTGGACAAAAGCGGTATTAAGCTTTAACTCCGGAAAATACGAAAGAATTGCCGTTCCGTTTAGAGCACAGGTTGGCACTGCTGTTGAAGGGCTTACAAAAGCCACATACTGCTATATTGATGAGGTAGATCTTCACGTTGCCGCCGGATTTGACGGTACATTTGAAAACTACAGCGCCCTTACAATAAGCAAAGACAATCTTGTTCCGGGCCCTTATTACGCAGGCGCTTCTTCGATTGAAGCCGGTTGGACAGACAGAATTTCCTACACACAAATCAACGGCGATTTCGGACGTACTTATTACGGTAAAGCAGCGGTAAAAACAACTGATGATGCACACAGCGGCAATAAGGTACTTGATGTTGATAACCCCAACGGTTCCTCCGGTGTATTTGTTATTTATAATGTAAAACCAAATACCGAATATGCGGTATCCTTCTGGTATAAACAAGATTATTACGCTTTGTTTAATAATGTTTGGGACGATAACTCTTTGCATGCTTCAAGCTATAATGTTTTAGGCATACAAAAAGATGCTGAGATTTTAACAGTTTACAATAACGGCGAGCCAATCGATACCGATGGCGGTACATTCCAGTTTACAGGTGCTTCTTACAGCACTTATCCCGAACAGCACTATATTTCTACTAGTTGCGTAACAAACAATTTGGCATTAAACGGCGTGTTTGACGAATGGACTCAAGCAACCTTAAGATTTAATTCCGGCAATTATGAGAGAATTGCCGTTCCGTTTAAAGCTCATGTCGGACCATATAAAGAAGGCGTTACAAAAGCCACATACTGCTATGTTGATGACATTGAACTTTTGGATCTTTCAAGCCTTCCTCAGGTTGAGGCTCAAACAACAGGCGCTGATACTAAGGGCGGTTTTGCTAAAGTGTCATTTGACAAGATCATACCCGAAGCTGGCGATCAAATCACATATACCGCGCAAAATTATGATTTTGCCGAGTTCTTAGGTTGGTACAAAGAAGGCTCTGATGAAGTCTATAACAGTGCCGCTACATTCAGCGAATCATACGATCCTGAAACTTGTGTAAAACTAATAGCAAAATTCAATGCGTTTTCTAAGAACTTAATTCCGGACGGCGATTTTGAAGATTATAATGTAGAGCATAATTTCCAGGCCGGCATGGTATACGACGGCAAGTTTGTAACCCCGGACGAAAACGGCTGGGCGCTTAGCGAGCAGTGGTGCAAAGCTTATGCTCTTGACGCTTCTTACGGCGTAGCGCCGCATACCGGTGACAAGCTAGTAGGTGTTAAATCTACAAACAACACATTCTCGCGTCAGGTTGAGGTTGAACCATATACCACCTACAAATTCAGCTTCTACTACTATGCTACAAACGGCAGTACCTTAGGAAGAGTATTAGTTAACGGTATTGACGAAGTCGGCGATATTAAATATAGCAACGGCGGACCTTTAGATGAAGGCAGACGCAATCTTGTTACTAAATTTTTCTATGACTCTTCTACTGGCGCAACCTTTACCGAAACAGTTCAAAATAATTGGACTAAGGTAACCGTAGCATTCGATTCCGGGTCATCCAGTTATGTTGAGTGCCATATTCAGACAAGAAGCTTGGTTCCTGAGAGCTCCTTTACTGTAACTTCAGGAAATATTACAGGATGCTACTGGATTGACGATGTTTCGCTTATTGAAATTGACGATTCAGAAACAGGCATTGCTAACGGCAATTTTGACGAGTTTGACTTTAACTACCGTTCGTCCATAGGAACATACAATTTCTCGGGCTACCAGGGCATCGTAGTTGGGGATAACAATTACACAGTAGAGCAAGAAAAAGTTACATTTAATGGTGACAACGCAAAGAATGCTGTAAAAATATCTACTGCTGATGCATACACCGAGTTGGTTTCTGTAGATACTTATCATGTACAGCCCGGCGGTGAATATATGTTCTATGCATGGGTAAAGACTACTGATTTTAGAGGACTTTCGTTTATTCTTATCGAGCCCGAATATATCGATAAAGACGGTAACAACGCTTACAGCAGTCGTTTGAATTCGCGCTTGAATTTATATTCATGCACATCTAGCGGAGCATCCTCAAGAAAAGTTAGAGAAGATATAAATTACTCGATAATAGTTAATGATGAAATTATCGCTAACACAAATGACTCGATGTATCAGTTCCCGGTTGATGTGGATATTTCTTCAAAATATTCTTCCGGCGACTGGACCAAGATTGGCATAGGATTTAAAGTTCCTGATAAGGAATTCGACAGCAGCGATCTTGAAGTAAGCTACGATTCATATATTAGCATGCAAATCGGAAACTATTCGGGCGGACTGAATAACGGCGCAGAGTCTTCTCTTGAAATTGCTCAAATAGGCGTTGAAGAGATTGTAACTCCTGTTATTACAATCGACGGCGGAGTAACGTCCGAAGGCGGATATGTTATAACCGATAAAACTTACTACAGCAAAGGCGAAACCGCATATCTTTCTGCTACTGCATACACCGGCAGCAGATTTGTTGGCTGGTTTATAGATGGAAATAGCGAGCCCGCTTCTACTGAGACTGAATTCGAGTATACCATTACCGGTCCTGTATCTATAAGCGCAAAATTCGATTCAAAGGTAGAAAATCTGTTTGAAGAAGCAGGCCTTGAAAAGATTGACAGCGGTTCGCGCATCGCTTACAAAGCAGGCGAATGGACTAATGGCTGGACCTGCTCAAGCACATGGATTACCGGTACGGTAGGCGCCGCAGACAACGGTTCGGCAAAAGCACTTACCGTTCACGGAAGATATCAGGCAGTTGAAAAGAATTTAACTCTTGAAGCAAATACCGATTATGTATTCTCGGTAGATTACTTCTTACCTTCCACAGAGAATGATGAATCAACAGCATTCGATGCAATTTATGTTGTAAAAGGCGACGCAGTATACAATGACGTTGATCAGTATTACGAAGACGACGCCATCATCGCTGTTCAGAACTTCGGCGAAAACCCGGACTTAGACGGTGAAGTTTGGCCGGAATATGTACTCGATGAGTGGACTAATGCGAAGCTTTCATTTAACACCGGCAGCAATACAAATGTAAAAATTGCTGTTAAGTACTCATCCGAAGTTGCAGACACTAATATTGTTTACGATAACTTTGTATTATACAAGGTTGCAGATTTGGCACAAGATGCCGATGTTGCTGTTGACGGAACAGACATTTCCATTACTGCTCCGGCAGATAATTACTTCACACAAAAGGTTTACTATAAACTTTATTTAGTAGCCAACGGTGAAGCTTCTGCAGAAGCTGTGCTCTTTAACGGTACCAATCCGGTTATAACCGAAGACGGCAAATACGTCTTAAAGGTTTGGACCGAAAATGAAGAATTCGGCGTTGCATCAAAAGCAATCGAAAAAGCGATTACAAAGGGCGACATTGCTTATACACCCGGTGACATTAACGATGACGGCGTAGTAGATGATAAGGACGTTTCTTCACTTCGCAAATACTTAGCCGGTTGGTCTGTAACGGTTGTAGAAGCGGCTCTTGACTGCAACGGTGACGGTAATATTGACGACAAAGACGCTAGCACTTTAGCAAAATACCTGGCTGGTTGGTCCGGTGTTGAGATCTACTAAAATTTAAAAGAGATGGCGAAAGCCATCTCTTTTATTTTGCGCCAAGTCCGAAGCTTACCGAAAGGGCGCGGTCGACTTTATTCATAGATGAAGGATCAAGGTCGCCCATTTTTTCTTTAAGTCTTGTTTTATCAATAGTGCGCACTTGTTCTAAAAGTATAATTGAATTTTTTTGCAGCCCGCAGGTCTCGGTGTTGACTGAAATATGCGTCGGCAGTTTTGCTTTTTCCTGCTGACTTGTAATTGCGGCGGCTATCACTGTAGGGCTATATCTGTTTCCAACATCGTTTTGTACTATAAGTACCGGACGGATGCCGCCCTGCTCACTTCCTACGACAGGGCTTAAATCGGCGTAATATATCTCTCCGCGTTTTACTGTCATTTTGGTTATCCTTTCCTTGTGGCTTATTAATATTCTTGCCTATTTTTTTAACTTTTAATCTTCGTTTTAACTTTCACACTATATTTTATGAAAATATTTGCTCTTTGTTAAAATTTGATTGACTAATAGCCATAAAAAAGGTAAAATTATTAACGAAAGAAGGTATTTTTATGAGTGAAGAATACGGAAATGATATTGTAACCTTAAAAGATGACGATAATAACGAATACACGTTTGAAATACTTGACGCAATAGAAACCGAAGACGGAAGATATCTTGCCATGATGCCCAAATTTGACGATCCGCAAAAAATGCTTGATGACAGCGGCGATCTTGTTATAGTAAAAGTTCAAGAGGATGAAAACGGGGAAGAATATTTTGAGGATATCCCTGATGATGACGAGTATGATACAATTGCCGATCTTTTTGTAGAAAGATTAAGCGAGCTTTACGATATCGAGGATAAATAAGTTTTTCCTGCAGCATGCGTGTATGCGGCACATAACCCTACAAGTATATTATTTAGGGCCTATATTTCGCAGCGGGTTTGCAGACCTCCCGGAAACGGACGTTGGGAGCACAAAACTGCGGTGCGGCCACTTTCCTTTTTATAAAAAAAGGTTATATACTGCCGCTTACGATGCGGCGGGATTAATTTTTAAAAAACCCTTGATTTTTTTTACGCATTCATATATAATAATTTAGCTGTCTTTATGGAGAGGTGGCTGAGCTGGTCTAAGGCGCACGACTGGAAATCGTGTAACGGCTAATACCCGTTCAGGGGTTCGAATCCCCTCCTCTCCGCCAAAAACCGCAAGCAAAAAGCTTGCGGTTTTTTAAATAAAAAAATCCCCGGCAGAGAATTTTCTCTGCCGGGGTTAAATGTTTTTTACAGCCCCAAGCGTTTTTTAAGACCTAATTTATAGCATATCAATACGCCGCATACAGCGCCGACGACCGCTTGCAAAATTTGAAACGGCAGTTTTATAATGGCATATTCCGGCGTGCTGTAAATAAAGGCGCGTCCGAGAGTATAACCTACTATCATAATTACCGCGCCGACGGACACGGCGATACTTGAGGACAGTACCGGTTTATTTTTAAGGACATGCCGCGAAATAAGAGAAATAACGACCGCTTGCAAGCCGTGCGTGACAAGTGACACAAACATAGGCGTGGGGTAGAAGAAAAAGTCGCCCAAAAACGCACCGATGCCGCCAACGCAAAACGCAGCGAACGGGTCGAGAATTAAAGCCGCCGTACATATAATTACGTCGTTTAAATACAGGTGGCCTCCCGGTACGGGTACGCCGAACGAGCTCATAACTATATTAAGAGTTAAAAACAATGCGGTTACACATAACCATTTTGTGCTGAACTTAAAAGATTTTTCGTTATTCATAGTTTTTCTCCTTGACTTATTATGGAAGCAATTATAAAATATAACTGAACGTATTAAAATAGCCAGAAAGAGAGTTTTTTATAAGACCAGATGAAGTACAGAATTGATAAAAAATCAAATAAATCAATTTATATCCAACTTTATGAAATGATACGGCAGGATATAGTAGACGGGTTTTATAAACACGGCACAAAAATTCCGTCAAAAAGACTTGTTTCTGAAGAAACGGGTGTAAGCGTTGTTTCAGTTGAGCATGCATATGCGCTTTTATGCGATGAAGGATATATAGAACCCCGCGAGCGCAGCGGATATTATGTTTGCTTTAAGATTAAAGATAATTATGCGGTTGGAAACGGTGAGGGCTTAGTAAACATAAAAATAGCACCTAAAAAGCACGACTTCGATTATTCGCCGTTTCCATTTTCGGTTATTTCAAAGACCATGCGTAAGGTAATAGCAGATTACGGAGATACGTTATTGGAACGATCTCCCAACGAAGGCGTTATGGATTTAAGAAAAGCCATTTGCGGCTATTTAGCACGCAATCGCGGAATTACTGTTTCGGATGATCAAATTATTATCGGTTCGGGAGCGGAGTATCTTTACAGCAGAGTAATAGATATTTTGGGACGCGATAAAATTTACGCGATAGAAACACCGTCTTACAAAAAGATTGAGCAGGTTTATATGGCAGCCGGGGTAAAATGCAGAAAACTGCATTTTGCTGATGACGGAATTGTTAGTTTTGAGCTTGCTTGCACCGACGCAGAAGTTTTGCATGTTACTCCGTATAGGAGTTTTCCAACCGGTATAACTGCTTCGGCATCAAAGCGAATGGAATATATCGGTTGGGCGAGTAAAGGCGATAAATATATTATTGAAGACGATTTTCAGTCTGAATTTACACTTTCAAAAAAATCAGAAGAAACTATTTTTTCATTGTCAAAAAATGAAAACGTAATTTATTTAAATACCTTTTCACAAACCATCTCGCCTGCACTTAGAACCGGATATATGGTTTTACCCAAAAGACTTGTGCCGGCGTATAAGGAAAAAGCCGGATTTTATTCATGTTCGGTTCCTACATTTGAGCAGTTTTTAATAGCGGCGTTAATTAACAGCGGTGATTTTGAGCGCCATATAAATAAAGTCAGAAGGCTTAAAAGAAAAAATATAATATAGCTTTATAATTTGTTGATTTTTATTTTTAAAAATTATATAATATAATTTGGTGATATTTAAATGAAATACTTGGTTTTGCTAATGGACGGCATGGCTGATCTTCCGTTAGACGAGCTTGGCGGCAAAACTCCTATGGAAACGGCGCACAAGCCTAATATTGATAATATTTGCCAAAAATCCGAAATTGGCCTTATGTACAATGTGCCCGAAGGCTTTAAGCCGGGCAGCGACGTTGCAAACCTATCTGTTATGGGATTTAACCCGGCAGATTGCTATACCGGGCGTTCTCCGCTTGAAGCGGCAAGCATAGGCATTGATCTATTAGACACAGATATTACTTTACGGTGCAATCTTGTTACTTTATCCGACGAACCTTTATATGAAGATAAAACCATGATTGATTATTCTGCGGATGATATAAGAACAGACGAAGCGGACACTCTTATAAAATACATAAACGAAAAACTCGGCAATGAAAAATTCAGTTTTTATACCGGAACTAATTACAGGCACTGCCTGGTTGTTAAAAACGGCAGTATGGATTTGGGGCAGATGATGCCCCCGCACGATATAAGCGATATGGTTATAGGTCCCCATTTATCAGGCGCCGAAAACGCGCAACCTTTAATAGAACTTATGAAAAAAAGTTATGAGCTTTTAAAGGAACATCCTGTTAATATTGACCGTATAAAAAGAGGGTTAAAACCGGCAAATTCAATTTGGCTTTGGGGTGAAGGTACTAAACCTAAAATTGAAAACTTTTATAATAAGTACGGCAAAAGGGGAGCGGTTATTTCTGCGGTTGACCTACTAAAGGGCATTGCTAAATGCGCAGGGATGGATTGCGGCTTGGTTGAAAACGCCACAGGATATATCGATTCAAACTTTGCCGGAAAAGAAAAAAAGGCGGAAGAACTGTTTTTAGATCACGATCTTGTCTATATTCACATGGAAGCTCCCGACGAGTGCGGCCACAGGGGCGAGTTGGAAAATAAAATAAAAGCTATCGAGCTTATAGATGCATTGGTAGCCGGTCCCATATTTGAATTCTTAAAAGATACTCCGCACAGGGTTTTAATATGCCCCGATCATCCAACGCCTATAGCATTAAAAACCCACACAATGGATCCGGTGCCATATCTTTTTTACGATAGTGAGCATCCTGTAAGCGGCAATTCGGTCTTTTGCGAAAAGTCTGCTGCAGAAAGCGGAAATGTTTTAAAGCAGGGATATAAAATGATGTCAAGGCTATTATCGAAATAAAAAGCAGGTGTAATATGGTACAATTTGAAAACTATTTTAAAGACGGCATTGTAAACGCCGGTAATGTTTCAAGACTAAAAAAAGTGTTCGAAAAACTCCGCAACAAAGAAAAGGTTACTGTAGTAGGCCTTGGCGGTTCTATAACCGAAGGCGCATGGTCCAGCAAACCGGAATACAAATACTTTAGCCGATTTTGCACGTTTTTAAAAGATTATTTTAATACCGATTTAATTGAAGATTACGATGTGGGCATTGGTTCAACCACTTCGCTTTTTGGATATTTCAGGCTTCAAAAAGATGTTTTAAACTATAAGCCCGATCTTGTTACAGTGGATTTTTCCGTAAACGACGATTTAGAAGACAACACCATGAAATATGTATACGAAAGTCTTATTAAAAGAATTTTGTCCGAACCAAACGCGCCTGCTGTAATTATGATGCATTTTACAAAGAAGGACGGCTCCAACTGCCAGCAAATACATTCGCCGGTGGCTAAATTTTATAATATCCCGGCGCTGTCTTATAGGGATGCGTATTATCCATTGGTTGAAAACGGCACTATAAAATGGGAAGATATTTCGCCCGACAGCATTCATCCGAACGATGTTGGTCATAAGGCTGCCGCAACCCTTTTAAGTGAGTTCGTAAAAGCGGTAGATAATAACGAACTTGGAGATAGCTCGGATTATGTTTTAAGAGAGGATTATTTATACGGTCCTATTTATGCAAATCCAAGATTAATTGAAGCTAAAGATATAAAGGTGGAAGAAAGAGGCAGCTTTGAAGTTGAAATGTCGCCTCACCACAGGCATCTTTTGGCGCTTTCTGCAAAAGCCCCGAACAAACCGTTGATTTTTAAGGTAGAGGGTACAAGCATCGGCTTTAGCTATTTAAAATGGGCTTCCGGAGAATTCGGCACTGCTAAAATTACCATTGACGATAATGAGCATATTATTGAAGGCCATTTTAATGCAGCATGGGAAGGCTATTTAGATACGATTATCTTAGAAAGCAATTTAGTAAAACGCGAACACACCGTAAAAATAGAGCTTTTGGATGAAAAACCCGAAGGCAGTACCGGTGAAAAATTTATGATATGTTATCTGCTTTTAGCGGATTAATTTTTGAAAGAAGGCAAAAATATGAATTTTGACATGATGCATCCCGCAGATCAAATTGTCACTATAATGCAAAGACTTTATAATTATGGTATGACCACAACCTCCGGAGGAAACCTTTCAATTATGGATTCTGACGGTGTTATGTGGATTAGCCCTGCAGGAATTGACAAAGGCTCTCTTACAAGAGACGATATAGTAAAGGTATTGCCTGACGGTACCATAGAGGGCCGCCATAAACCCAGCAGTGAATATCCATTTCACCATTCCATTTATAAAAAACGCCCGGATTTAAAGGCAGTTTTGCATGCACATCCGCCGGCTCTTGTAGCTTATAGCTGTGTGCGTCAAATTCCCGATACAACCCTTATACCAAACGCACAAATTATTTGTAAAGAAATTAAGCTTGCACCGTATGCTCTTCCGGGAAGTCAGCTTTTAGGGGACAGAATTTCTAAAGAATTCGAAGCCGGCTGTAATACGGTAATGCTTGAAAATCACGGTGTAGTAATAGGTGCCGAGAGTCTGTTTAGAGCTTTTGTTGTTTTTGAAACACTTGATTATTTGTGCAGACTGCAGGTAAACGCCTCCCGTATAGGAACACCTAAAGGAATAAGCGCAAAACACTTAGAAATATACAAACAAAAAACACATCCTATAACAGAAGAATTTACTGTAGATGTTCATTCTGCCGAAGAGCTTCAGTTAAGACGTGATATTTGTAATCTTATACGCCGCGGATACGACAATAGGCTGTTTACAAGCGAACAGGGCACGTTTTCGGCGCGCCTTTCTGACGGAACTTTTATTATCACACCTTATAATAAGGACAGAAAATACCTTGAACCCGAAGATTTGGTGCTTATTAAAGACGGAAAAAAAGAAGCCGGCAAAATCCCGAGCCGTTCGGTAAATTTGCACGAGGCAATTTATAAACATCATAAAGATATAAACGCTGTAATATTGGCGCATCCGCCGGCAATTATGGCCTTTGCAGTAACAGATGCGGTTTTTGACGCACGGCTTATACCCGAAAGCTACATAATGCTTAGAACGGTTAAAAAATATCCTTTCGGATGTTCTTTTATGCAGCCTGATAAAACAGCTATGGAAATAAGCCTGCAAAATCCTGTGGCAATAGTTGAGAACGACTGTGTGCTTGTAGCCGGCGTAAACCTTATAAATGCTTTTGACAGACTTGAAGTTATGGATTACTCCGCAAGATCATGCATTGATACGTATAACATAGGCAAAATTGTTAAAATATCCGACGAAGAAGTTGAAGAAATAGAAGAAGCGTTTAATCTTAAATAAGGAGCAATAATATGTTGGAAAAACTGGTTTTAATGTCTAATAAGTATGGCAAAAATCCGGAATATGTTTTGGCCGGTGGCGGCAACACATCATATAAAGACGAGAATTATCTTTATGTTAAAGGCAGTGGTACGGCACTTGCGACTATTAACGAAAAAGGCTTTGTTAAAATGAAACGCGCCGAGCTGTCCTCAATGATGGAAAAGCAGTATTCTGCTGAAGATGATAAACGCGAAACCGAAGCGTTAATTGATATGATGAACGCAAGGTTTGATACGGTAAACGGCGGTAGGCCCAGCGTTGAAGCGCTGTTGCACAATCTTTTTACTAAAAGCTATGTTTTGCATGTTCATCCGGCTGCCGTAAACGGACTTACCTGTGGCAAAGACGGTGAAAAAGCGGCATACGAGCTTTTTGGCGACAAAGTAATATTTATTCCAATTACTAAACCCGGCTATATTTTAGCTAAAACCTGTTTTGACAAAATGAAGGAGTACAAAGAAAAAACCGGCCGCGACGCCGATTTTGTAATACTGCAAAATCACGGAATATTTGTAGCCGCAGACACTACCGAGGAAATAGACGATATGATGCAAAGCATAATGTCTAAAATAACGGCGCAAATAAAAGTTAAACCCGATTTTTCCGAAGCGGATTTTAATATTGATCTTGTAACCGGGATTGCTCCGAAGCTTCGTATGTTGTACGGTAGCGGCAGTGTGGCAACATTTGTAACAAATAAAGAGCTTCAAAACCCCGAAACCTTTAAAAAAATATCGCTTCCGTTTACACCCGATCACATAGTTTATTTAAAGGCATACTATTTAAAAATTGATGAAAACGACGATATTGCCGCAAAGTACGAGGAGTTTTATAATACTAACGGCTTTAAAGCGAGGGTCGTATATTTAAATAATCAGGGATATTTTTTGCTTGGAGATACAAGGAAAGACACCGAAACCGAAAAGGCTCTTCTTTTAGATGCGGTAAAAATTGCGGTGTACTCCGAGTCGTTTGGATCTCGCCTTCCTATGGCGCAGCCGTTTGTAGATTTTATTATTAACTGGGAAGTAGAATCATACCGCGCTAAAGCCGGAAAAACCGCTGTATTTGGCAGAATGCAGGGTAAAATTGTAATAGTTACCGGCAGTGCCCAGGGCTTTGGCAAAGGAATAGCAGAAGAGCTTATAGCAGAAGGCGCCAATATTGTAATTGCCGATATGAATTATGACGGCGCCGTAGCTTTGGCGGATGATTTAAATGCCAAATACGGTTTCGGCAGAGCGCTTGCCATAAAAGCAAACGTTGCAGAAGAGCAGTCGGTTCAAAATTTAATTAACAGCACCGTGCTTTATTATGGAGGCCTTGATACATTCGTAAATAACGCAGGCATTGTGCGCGCAGGCTCATTAGAGGAAATGACGCTTCAAAACTTCGAGCTTGTAACAAGCGTTAACTACACAGCGTATTTCTTGTGCTCAAAATATGCAATACGGCCGATGAAAGCACAGCATGAAATTGATAAAAACTATATGATGGATATAGTGGAGGTAAATTCTAAATCAGGGCTTAAAGGAAGCAACAAAAACTTTGCTTATGCCGGCAGTAAGTTCGGCGGCCTCGGCCTTACCGAAAGCTTTGCATTAGAACTTGCACCCTTTAATATTAAGGTTAACGCGGTTTGCCCCGGAAACTATTTAGACGGCCCGCTTTGGTCCGATCCTGAAAGGGGACTGTTTATTCAGTACTTTAACGCCGGCAAAGTGCCGGGCGCGAAATCCGTTGAAGACGTAAGGCGCCACTACGAAAGCCTTGTACCGCTTAATCGCGGGTGTTTGCCAAGCGACGTTGCAAAAGCAATCATGTATATTGTTGAACAACCCTACGAAACCGGCCAGGCGCTTCCTGTAACCGGCGGACAGGAGATGCTAAAATAATGGATATTTCCACACTTATTGAAAAACTCAACGATAAAGATGTTAACGTAAGGCTTAACGGTTTAAGAGAAATTATGTGGCTTTACGAAACCGGCAAAATAGACCGCCCAAAACTTACAAAAAGCGTTAACAACCATATTCATACTACCTATTCGTTTTCGCCGTATTCGCCTACAATGGCGGTATACAAGGCTTTTGCCGCAGGGCTTACTACAGCAGGTATTATGGATCACGATACGATAGCCGGTGCTAAAGAATTTATTGAGGCCGGAAGAATTGCCGGTATTCTTACAACTGTCGGTTTTGAAACACGCGTTAAAATGACTTCGTCAAAGTATTATGACAGGCGTTTTAATAATCCCGACCAAACATCTGTAGCGTACGTTGCGTGCCACGGCGTGCCGCATCAGAACATTGATGCCGTTATGGAAGTGTTTACTGATGTACGCAAAAAAAGAAACGAACGCAACCGCAAGCAGGTAGATGTTTTAAATTCAATAATTGAAAGCTCCGGTATTAAACTTGATTTTGAAAAAGACGTTATACCGATATCCAATTATGAAATCGGCGGCACAATAACCGAGCGGCATATTTTGTTCGCTTTATCATTAAAGCTTATTTTGAAGTTCGGTAAGGGCGAAAAACTTGTTAAATTTTTAAAAGACGGTTTAAAAATAGATATTTCGCCCAAACTTGAAGCAAAGCTGTTATATTTAAACGACGAATACTACGAGTATGTACTTTTGGGGGTACTAAAGGGCAATCTTGTAGAAAAATTCTTTATTCCCGCGGACGATGAATGCCTTACGGATAAAGAGTTTGTTTCACTCGTTAAAAAAATCGGAGCAATTTCTGCTTATGCTTATTTGGGCGATGTTACCGACAGTGTAACAGGTGATAAAAAGGCGCAAAAATTTGAAGATGACTTTTTAGATGATCTTATTAAAGAATTAAAGAACACCGGATTTAACGCTATAACCTTTATGCCTACAAGAAATTCTCCCATGCAGCTTGCAAAACTTATGAATATGTGCGAAGAAAACGGACTGTTCCAAATATGCGGCGAGGATGTTAACAGCCCAACCCAAAGCTTTGTGTGCGAGGCGCTTACAAAGCCGGAATATAAGCACCTAATTACCGCAACGTATGCGCTTATAGGCCACGAAAATGCGGCAACGCTTAATTTAAAAAACAATATGTTTTCTAAAGAAACCGTAGAGCGCTTTCCTGTATTAAAGGACAGAATAAATTATTATTACAGATTAGGTAAAAAATAAAATAGAGGCCGGTGGCCTCTATTTTTTTATTTCAATATCTTTAAAAGTAATGGTGTAACCTTCGGCAATAAACTTAAGCGGCAGACCGTCGCTTTTAAAATAAAAGGTGTAACCGTCATTATTTAATTTTAGTTCATCGTTTTCTTTGACAAAATTTTTAGGTTTATAGCTTAGCTCGTCAAAGGCGGTTTTTAATTTTTTTATAAGTGACGCATATGGCAAATTGCTAATATCTGTTTTAAGACCCAAGTAAGAAATCTCGCTTTTATCAGCGTCAAACTCGAATTTTAAGCCCTTAATATTTTCGGGACTTAACATCTTTACCGAAAATAATCCTCCTGAAAGAGCAGATATTTTGGCTTCAAAAGTATCGCCGCCGTTTTCTATAACCGCAGTGCAATTAAATTTTAGCACCGGTTTAAAATCGGTCGATTCTTTTTTGCAGGAACAAAAGGTTAATAAAAGAGTAATAGCACAAACAAGTGTTAAAAGCTTTTTCAAAAAAATCTTCTCCGTTATTTTTTGAACGCCTTTGGAAGCATGTGAAGAAGTGTAGTTGCAGTTACTGCATTGCCGAATTCTTTTTCGCAGATTTTTCCGAGCAACCCGTGAATATAAACGGCGTTGCACGCGGCATTAACCGGAAATTCGCCTTTTGCTAATAACGCAGCAATAATGCCGGATAAAACATCTCCGCTACCGGCAGTTGCCAAAACCGGGCTTTGCACTTTATTAACATATACATTTTTACCGTCTGCAACAATTGTATTTTCGCCCTTTAAAACAAGCACTGCATTATGACTTTTGGAAAATTCATAAGCAATTTTTGCTTTGTTCTTTAATATTTCTTCAAAAGTTATACCTGTAAGGCGCGAAAATTCGCCGATGTGCGGGGTTAATACCGGCTTTACTTTAAAGCGTTCTAGTATATTTATATTATCTTTTAACGCGTTTATGCCTTCGGCGTCTATAACTGTTGGAATGTCAAATGGGATATCATTAAAAATATCGGTCTTACCAACAAGCCCCGGGCCTATTATATGTGAGGAAGCATTCCTTAAATATTTGTCGCCCTCTAAAAACACAGCTTCGGGACAAAGCACCGATAAAATGCTGTAGGTATCCTTATCATACTTCATTTTTACAAGGCCTGCGCCAGAAAGCATAGCCGCTTTTGCCGCAAAAAATGCTGCTCCGGCAAATCCGCGGCTTCCGGCATTTACTGCTACAACGCCGCGTGAATACTTGTTGGAGTCTTTAGGCAGAATGTATTTTTTTGGCTTTTTTATTATTATTTCGTTCATAATTAATATTTCGGCAAGTATTTTTTAAGCGCCGTTTCGATTTTTTCGTTTGGTGAAAATACAATAAAAACATTGCCCTGTGTTTTGTGATGATAATAAATAAACTTTTTGTAATCATCATTGTTGCAGCAAATGTAACGCTTATCAATGGGCTTAGTTAATTCTTCTTTGTATTCTCCGTATAAAGCAATGTTTGGAATATCGATGGTAATTAAGCGCTTTCGCGAATTTTTTGCGATTATTTCATCAATGTCAAGCTCGTCGTTAGTAACTATATATTCGTATTCTTTGAAAAAATTAAGGCTTAATTTATAAGCACCGTATAAAATGCCGCATATGCCAAGTATTAACACCGCATAGAACATTTTAATAATTGCACACAAAAAATACAGCAAAACGCAAAGCACAAGTGCGAATATCCACAAAAGAACAAGACCGGCCGTTTTTTTGCCGGAGGTTTTAATTGTTACTATTTGTTCAAAAAACGAATCCATATTATTACTTCCTTTAAAACATAATAAAAATAGAATTATCTATAAAAATACTGCGTAAATATTAATGGGTGAAAAAAATTATGGTATTAAAACTAAAAAGCCTGTTAATTCTTTTTGTAAAAGGTGTGCTTATAGGCGGCAGTATGACGGTTCCGGGAGTATCCGGAGGGAGCATGGCGATGTGCTTTGGCATATACGACCGCCTTATATTTTATACCGCAAATTTTTTTAAACAAAAAATTAAAAGCATTGTTTATTTATCATGTGTGGCGCTTGGCGGAATAATCGGGATAATTGTACTGTCCCGTTTTGTTATGGGCGCAATAGAAAGGGAACCTCAAGTTACATCTTATTTTTTTCTTGGTGCTATTGCCGGAGGAATTCCGGTTATTACTAAAAAACTTGAATTTAAATGTAATTTAAAAACCTTTGTGCCTGTGTTTTTAGGCGGACTTGCGCTTTCACTTATTAGTTTAATACCGTACGGCTTTTTGTCAAGCGGGGCTATCGGTATTATTATTGCAGGGATATTGTCAGCGGTGGCAGTAATTTTGCCGGGGCTGTCATTAAGTTTTGTACTTTATGTTTGCGGAGTATACAACAAACTCCTTTTAGCCGTAAACGGCTGGGATTTTGCGGTTTTAGGGCCTTACCTTTTAAGCTTGATAATATCGCTTGCCGCATTTACTAAACTTATGGACTTTTGCTTAAAACGTTATTACAACAACACTATGCTGGTGGTATTAGGCTTTACATTAATGAGCGTAGTGGAAATTTTCCCGGGGTTGCCGCAAAATTTAGATATTATAGCTTCCGTAATAAGCCTTATAGCAGGATTTTATTTTATATTTCTTTTATCAAGCATAGGCAAATGCGAAATTTAATTATTCGTTCAAATTAAAAATCAAATGCAGTTCGAAAACATATACAAAGGCCGCAAAAGCAAACGACGATAATATGTTTAACCTAAGCGCAGAAAAAATTGCATACAAAACAATAGTAAAAAGCAGAACTCCATCTAGCGCTTTTGTTTTAGTAAAAAAGGAAAAGAGCTTAGATTTGCCGCGCATAGCACACGCTATGGTAAAGGCAATTCCTAAAAGCAAAAAGCCCCAAAAGCAAATGCTTAAAGCCCTATCAAGCTCCGATATGGTTTTAGATGGATTTATTATCGATATGATACAAGAGGCCAAAAGCGAGACCGTACTAAGCGTGTAACTTATTAACGCTGCCAGTTTTATTTTCATATTATCACCAAATATATTATAAATTAAATCCACAATATTTGCAACTTTTGATTATTATACAAACAGTAATTAAAAATTTACATTATTTAACAGAAATTGATTTATGTAAACCGATGCAACCTTAAAAACTTTTCAAGTTTTTAACATAGTAATTAACATTTTTGCCTGAATTGGCTTAAAACGGCACTGTATTTGTAACTAAAATGTTGAAAACTATGTTAAAAACACAGATTACTTTTAGTAAATAATTATTTTTTGTGAATAAAATATCCCGACAAAATTGTCGGGATACTTTTTATTTTTGTGCTAATTGCCCTTTAAAATGAGTTCGTTCTAAAAGGGCTTTTTTATAATAATTTGTAGTTAAAATCTGGGAGCACACGGTAAACTTGTTATTAACCTCTTTTTTCAGGGCTGCGACATAATCGGATTCGTTCTCTATAACGGCGTCATCGTTTTTAACAAAAGTTCCGGTGGCGGCAAAGTACCTGCCTTTGTCGGTAATAAAGCTGTGGTTTTCAAAAATTGCAATGCCTTCGCTGGTGCTAAAAATATCTTTTCCGGGCAAAAGCCTTGAATCGTATTCAAAACCAAGAAGATTATTAAGGGTTGGTATAATATCAAGCGGACTGCATACTTTATCAATTTTTATGCCTTTTTCCATTGACGGGCTATACAGTAAAAATACACTTCTGTTTACTTCAAACTGGGTTTCGACTTTGTGGCCGAACAGCTCGTCGAAAAGCTCGTATTTTTTGCTGCCTGTTTGCTCAAGCCCGTACGGAGTGTGATCGGGGCTTAGGGCTATAAGCGTTTTATCCGCAACGCCGGCTTCTTCAAGCTGTTTTAAAAGATTTTCCATTGCACGGTCTAAATCCATATTGCATGCAATATATGCTTTAATTGCTTCGGAATAGTTTAAATCTTTTACATAGTCTTTATATTTATAAGACATATAGTTGTTTTTAAAATCATATTCCATATGACCGGATACCGTCATGTAATATGCGTGAAAGCGTTTGTCTGCCGTAATATATTCGGGGCCGGATACTTCTATCATTTCAAGATCCGATTCAGGCCAAGTCTTTTTAACATTAAGACCGTTGCCAAGGCCTTTATAAATATAACCAAGGTTCGGGTGGCTTACGTCGCGGTGGTAATATGAATATGTGTTGTTGTGGTATGCATACACGGGAGATACGCCAACATTTAAGAACTGTTGGGACATTGTAAACGGGAAGAAAATATTGGATTTTCCGGACTCGTAAAAACTCCAAACTCCGGATTTCGGAATAAGGCCGGTGCATTCAACATATTCGCCGTCTGATGTGCTTACCGCCCAAGGAGAATTATAATAATTTACAAAATTAAATCCTTCCTGCTGCATTTTATATAGTGTGGGGGTTAAGTTTTTATCAATAGCGTACGGATAAAAACCTTCGGCTGTCAGCATTATTAAGTTATAGCCTTCAAACATGCCCGTATATTCGTTTTTCTTTGTGGGTTGTTGATTGCTAAAATACTGATGCAGGCTTTTAATGGTGGCGTTGGATTCATTTGCTATAAGACTTGAAAAATCTATGTTCATCACATTGTCGCCATATTCGGTTACCTTTTCGGGCTCGTCGCTTTTTTCTGTATTACTGCTATTGTCAATAATTATATTGCCGGACGAGCCAATATGAAAAAGATTATATTTTATATCAAGCCTTTCGGTTGTTGCAAGCCCAAACAAAGATACCATTTGCGAGGGGTTAAACGCCCCGAAATACACTTCGTTTGACACGGGGATAATAAGCACCAAAAGCAAAATAATAAAGTGTAACAAAATGCCGCCTATGGCGCCTATTATTTGCCTTACAATATTTATTTTATAAAACTTTAAATAGTTTTTCTTTGTTAAAAACACAAGCGCGGCTATTGGCAAAGCAAGAAATATAATCGGGATTATTCTTGAAAGAATTGCCTTTAAGCCTATAATTATAAATCCGCCATGTTCGGTTACTTGACCGATTCCGCCCTGCGTTATGGAATTTATCATTAAATACTGATTAAAGCAGGTATGATAAACTATTTGCGTGGCGGCAATTAAAAATATTAAAACGGATAAAACAACCGCAACAATAAAATTATTTTTTGGTCTTTTAAAAAAGGTGCATAAAACAGTTAAAAACAAACCGACCGGAATTGATAAAAGGGGTATAAATAATAGTCCAAGGCCAAAAAAATGTTCGGATATCGTAATCCTTAATATTAGCTCCGTATAAATAATGTCGATCGGAAAAAACAGAGCAAACGCCCATTTTTTTAATTGACTGTTTTTTATAGCTGTTTCCAATATTTTCATCCCCCAATAATACTATATTACATTATTTGAATATAAAAATCAAGAAAGAGATACCGCCGGCATCTCTTTCGATATTTCGTATAAAAAACTTTTAAAAAAGACATCCAGAGGTTTTCCTAAAATATAAATACCGTCATTGGAAAAATTAATTAGGTCAACCACTTTTCCGGTTTTAATAAAAGTCATATTTTTGTAGGTTATCATAAATCCTAAAATTACGGCCAGCGTACAGACTGTAAACAAAAATATGCAAACAATAATTCTAATAGGTTTTGTCAAGCTTTTCATCCTTTGTTTTTTAATACATTTTTTAAAGTGGTTCCTACTAATAAAGCTGAGTATTTTGCCTCTTCTAAAGTGTTAGCTTCCGTGCCGAATTCTATTAAAAGCGAGCCCGTTGTTAAATGTTGATTATATCTTCTTGCACAAAAATTTAAAGGGCGCGCAAGTGTCGGATAATCGGTTTCCATGCGGTTTTGAATTTTAAGCGCAAAGCGTAAATTTTCGCGCCAGTTGGGAAAATCCTTAACGCTTCCGGCTTCGCAGCCCGATACAATCATTACCTGCGCCGCATTTTTGCCGTTGATTTTTACGGTGGGCTTGCTTTTTACGCCGCCGTCGTAAGTAATAGAATCCCTGTGAACATCTATTACCACCTTGATTGACGGATATTTTGCAAGGTATTTTTTTACCATTTCGGCACTTCGGTCATAGCATCCGCTGAATTTTGGCGAATCAAAAACGGATGTGTCCTGTAAAACCGAAATGCCGTTCTGCTCAAGCGTGTTTTTAAGTACGGCACCAACCGCTACAACACTTTTTTCTTTATCAAGCGTGCCGGTAGCGTCGGCAGTTGTGTAATAATCACGTTCTTCAAGCATATAACACTCGGTTGTGTGTGTGCAAAAAATAAGAACCTCCGGTTCATTTGTAGATTTAAGGCTTATTTTAATAGGGGCATTAAGCTCGGCGGCAAAGTCAATGTTTAATCCGGTGGTGTTTTTCATATATACCTTGCTAAAGTTTAGCGGCGCTTTGTAAGGGGATATAACCTCGGTCTTAATTTTACCCTTGTAGTTGCCGGGCTGTGCCGCGACCGCAACCGCAGAGCTTTCATTTTGAGTGTCACGTATGCGACTTGACACATCGGAAGATATTACTTCTGATTTTTTGTCATCGTTTTTTTCGGCTTTCAACGGCAAAATAAGTGTAAGGCTGTAAAACGCAGAAAGCATTACGCATAAAAGCATAAATAATACTGTGGCTTTTTTTAAAAAACGCATAAATTGATCCTTCGAAAAAAGACTTTAAATAATTTTATGAATTAAAAATTAATAATATACTTTTTACAAAGGCTTATAATTATTTTTAACAAGTTTTTTTATTTTACTAAAAAAACTATTGCTTTTTTAAAAGTTTGGTGATAAAATACTTAGTGCATAATGTTTTTGGGAGGTGTATTTAGATGCCAAATATTAAATCAGCTAAAAAGCGCGTGTTGATCGCTGAAGAGAATAACAACCGCAACAAGAGCTATCGTTCTTCAGTTAAAACTGCTATAAAGAACATTGCGTCCGCAGAAGATAAGGCGGAGGCAACAAAAGCCGCGATCAAAAAGGTCGACAAAGCGGTTGCTAAGGGAATAATGCATAAAAACACCGCCGCAAGGAAAAAATCCGCTTTACAAAAAAGCTTAAACAGTGTGGAATAATTGGTTAAAATCACGGTTTTTCCGTGATTTTTTATCTTTTTAAAAAAAGTACTTGCATTTTTATTTGTTATAGTGTATAATCACCAACATAGATAGAGGCGCGATGACTATCAGTAACGCGATGTGGTAAACGGCTTGCCCGCGTGAAAGGATTCATCGCCGAAATCTGTGAATTTGCCGAAGGAATTTGCAGGTTGGTTTACGACAGAACATGCCGTGAACTGTCACATTTTGTGGAGAGCTATCATGGATTTAATAGAATTCGTGATTGCTTACAGCAATTGCGATTTTTTTATTTGAAGGGAGAAAAAACATGAAAAAACTATTATCAATCATCCTCGCAGCCGTATTGCTGTTCTCGTTTGCAGGATGCGGTAAAAAACCGGAAACATCCGACGAAGTAATAAAAGTTGGTATGGAGTGCAACTATGCTCCGTATAACTGGTCGACTAAATCAGCGTCCGACGGTGCTGTTCCTATAGCTAATGTAGAAAACATGTATACTAACGGCTATGATGTTCAAGTTGCGATAAAAATAGCTGAAAGCCTTGGCAAAAAGCTTGAAATTTATTCTTATGAGTGGGATGCTCTTGTTCCGGCCGTACAGGCAGGCACACTTGATATGATTATTGCCGGTATGAGCCCGACATCCGAAAGAAAAGAGAAGATCGATTTTTCGGATATCTACTATAATTCCAATCTTGTAATTATCACTAAAAAAGGCGCTTTAAGCGATGTTAAGACTATTGCAGATCTTGACGGTAAAAAGATTGCGGCACAGTCAGGCACAAGCCATCTTGACGCTTTATCTTCTCAAACCAAAGCGACAGTTTCTGAAATGTCAGACTTTGCTACTATGCGTGTAGCGCTTGACGCCGGTACAATTGAAGGTTACATTGCCGAAGAACCAACGGCTATGTCTGTTTGCGGCAGCAGCGACAAATATGGCTATATCGCTTTAAAGAACAACGATACCGGCTTTAAGGTTCCTGTTGAAGATACAAGCATTGCCGTAGGTGTTAAAAAGGGTTCGGATTTATTGGCCGGCATTAACTCTTATCTTGCTACCTTTGATGAAGCGGCACAAAAAGCTTTAATGGAGCAGATGGTAGCAATATCTCCAGAAGAATAATATAAGGAGTAATTGCTTTGCAGTTCTTTCAAGAAGTATTTAATATAGCGAAAGATAATTACGCATTTTTCTTAAAAGGCATAGGCTTTACAATGCTTATAGCCCTTTCCGGTACGATTATCGGCTTACTTATAGGGCTTATAACGGGCATTGTTCGCACTATTCCCACCCCTAAAAATATAGTGATGAAGGCTCTTATGAAAATTATCAACGTAATAATTGCAATTTACGTTGAGATTTTCCGCGGCACACCGATGATGGTTCAGTCTATGGTAATATTTTGGGGCTATGCTTTTTTAAACGGCGGCAATACGCTTCCGCTTATTCCGGCAGGCATATTTATAGTATCCATAAATACCGGTGCATATATGGCGGAAATTGTACGAGGCGGTATAATTTCGATTGACAAAGGTCAGTTTGAAGCGGCGTACTCGGTTGGTATGACCCACATTCAAACAATGCTTAATGTAATTATTCCGCAGACAATGCGCAATATTTTACCGGCTATAAGCAACGAGTTTGTTATTAACATTAAAGACACTTCGGTGCTGAACGTTATCGGCGTAACAGAGCTTTACTTTTTTACAGCCAAAATTTCAAAAATGACATGGGCAATTTTTGAAACCTACGTTGTTGCTTGTGTAATTTATTTCTTGCTTACATTTATTGTTACGAGGATTTTGCGGCTTATAGAGAAAAAGCTTGAAGGACCGGACAGTTACATAGTTCAGCAATCGTCCACTATGCCTAATACCAATTATTTAGAAACGGAGGCGAAGGGATGAGCGAGGTTATTAAAATTACCGGTCTTAAAAAGGATTTTGGCCAGAACCAAATTTTAAAGGGAATAGATTTTTCGATAAATAAAGGTGATGTAACCTGCATAATAGGTGCCTCGGGAAGCGGAAAATCAACCATGCTTCGCTGCATAAATTTACTTGAAGAGCCAACAGACGGAGAAATTCTTTTCCACGGCGAAAACGTTATGGATAAAAAGGATATTCCGGCATACCGCTCTAAAGTGGAAATGGTTTTCCAAAGTTTTAATTTGTTTAATAATATGTCGGTATTAAAAAACTGTACCGTAGGTCCTGTTAAGGTTCTTAAAAAATCCAAGGCTGAAGCCGAAAAGGACGCGATGTTCTATCTTGAAAAGGTTGGAATGGCGCCGTTTGTAAATGCAAAGCCTAAGCAACTTTCGGGCGGTCAAAAACAAAGAGTTGCAATAGCCAGAGCTCTTGCAATGCAGCCGGAGGTTATATTGTTTGATGAACCGACTTCGGCGCTCGATCCACAAATGGTTGGCGAGGTGCTCGCAGTTATGCGATCGCTTGCTAAAGAAGGCATGACCATGATTGTCGTTACCCATGAAATGGCCTTTGCAAGGGATGTAAGCACAAAGGTAGTTTATATGGCCGACGGTGTAATTGCAGAAGAGGGCTCACCCAAAGAAATTTTCGAAAACCCGAAAAATGATTCCACAAAAGAATTTTTAGCGAGATTTCGCGAACAATAATTTAAAGCGGCACGGATTTCTGTGCCGCTTTAAAGTTTGTGTTGACTAGCCCCCGGTTTTCTGTTAATATTATACTGGCAAAAGTTAGTCTTTTATTTGGGGGGTTATTATGACTGCCACACAAATTCTAATAATTTTAGCAGAGCTTTTAGGCGGACTCGCGTTTTTTATGTACGGCATGAGTGCGATGTCTTCAGGGCTTGAGCAAATGTCCGGCGGAGCAATGGAACGCACGCTTAAAAAGGTAGCTAAAAATGATTTTGTCGGTTTTGGTATGGGAGCGGCCATTACCATTGCCATTCAATCGTCATCTGCTATGACGGTAATGCTTGTAGGCCTTGTAAACTCCGGCATTTTAGGTTTTGCGGACACCTTTGGCATGATAATGGGGACGCATGTCGGAACAACGCTTACATCCTGGATTTTAACCTTAACCGGAATTACCGGAGATAATTTTTTATTAACCCTTTTAAAACCCATGATATTTGCGCCGCTTTTAGCGTTTTTGGGTATAGCCATGAGGATGTTTTCCAAGCGCGAAAGAAAACGCAATTTGGGAGTAATTTTTATAGGTTTTGCCGTTCTTATGGCAGGTATGGATATGATGAGCGGTTCTATGGAAACATTTAGACAAGATCCCGCTTTTCAAAAAGTTTTGGTTGCTTTTACGAGCCCTGTGACCGCATTTGTTGTTTCAACCCTTTTTACCGGTATTATTCAATCTTCTGCGGCAACTGTGGCTATTGTGCAAGCCCTTGCTTTTTCGGCCTTTGCTTCCGACAATCCTGTGACCTACCAAATAGCAATACCGCTTGTAATAGGAGCTAATGTCGGTACATGCGTAACGGCGATTTTGTCATCCTTTGGCACAAGCAAAGACGCAAAAAGGGTAGTAGCACTGCATTTATATACAAACGCTATAGGCGGTGTGGTGTGCATTGCTTTGTTATATGTTGCTATGGCGTTGTTTCCGTCGTATTTATCAATGCCATGTTCTCTTATAGGCGTTGCTGTTATACATACTTTGTTTAACCTATTAAATACCGTGGCGTTTATTCCGTTTAAACAGGCGGTTATCCGCCTTTGCGAAATGACCATTCGCAAGGATGATAAAATCACTCATCAGGTATTCCTCGATGAAAGAATTTTCAATAACTCGCCCCTTGCAATATCAGAGTGCAAAAGGCTTACAACAGAAATGGCCGAGTATTCTAAAGATGCTCTTTTAATGTCATTAAAGCTTTTAGACCACTTTAGTGACGATATAGACAATAAGATTAAAGAAATCGAAAATCTTACAGATAAATATGAAGACAAGCTTTGTACATATTTGGTAAGAATAAGCAGCAACGAGCTATCTGAAAGCGATTCGCACGCGGTATCCAGGCTTTTACACAGTGTGGGTGATTTTGAAAGAATTGCCGACCACGCACTTAATTTAAGCAAGGCTGCCGAAGAAATAAAACAGAAAAAGGTTCAGTTTTCAAGTGAGGCGCAAAAAGAAATTAAGGTTGTAAAGACGGCGCTGAAAGAAATTGTTGAAATGACGTTTGATTCATTTAAAGATGACAATTTGGAATTAGCTTCAAAGGTTGAACCGTTAGAACAGGTTATTGATAAGCTAAACAGCGAATTAAAATCCCGCCATGTTCAAAGGCTTCAAACCGGCGCCTGTACGGTAAAATTAGGGTTTGTTTTTTCAGATCTTATCACAAATTTTGAAAGGGTGTCTGACCACTGCTCGAATATCGCGGTTTATACACTTCAGATGTACTCGGATAAACTTAATGCTCATAAATTCTTAAATAAAATTAAATCATCCGAGTCGGGCGAATTCGTAGACTACTATAATTTGTTCAGCACCAAATACTCGCTTTAACATAATCATAAAATTATTTATGCCCCCATAATTATTAGTAATTAGGGGGGGTATTTTATTGCAAAAAAGGCGATTTATTAAAAATGCTTTGTTCTTGACAATTACAAGCTTAATATTGCGATTTTTGGGCGTTTTTGTCAGAATTTGGCTTTCGAATAATATTGGGGCTGAAGGCATGGGCCTTTATCAGCTGGTTATATCAATTTATGTTTTAGCTTCTGCTTTTGCCGCCGGCGGACTTACAACAGCCGTTACCCGTCAGGTCGCAGACAGGCTTGCATTTTGCGATAAAAAAGGCGCGGTAAAAGCACTTAGGGTGTCAATTGTATTAACTGCTGTAATATGTGCCGCAAGCATATTTATAATTGTGGTATTCAGAAATTTTATAGCCTGTAATATCGTGCAAGATGCGCGGTCTTATGCTTCGCTTTTGATGATGTGCATAGCATTGCCGTTTATGGGATTTGCATCCTGCTTTAAAGGCTACTTTTTGGCAAGGCGAAAAGCCGGCGTCCAAAGCATAGCGCTTTTGTTGGAGCAAACAGTCAGAATTGTGCTTATGTTTGTATTTGTCAGTAAATTTAAAGGACTTGGCATGGAGTACGCTGTAGCGGCGGTTATGCTTTCCGACGCACTTGCGGAAGGCGCAGGACTATGTTATTTGCTTATAGCGTATTTTGTCGATAAAAAGCATGTTTTTGGTGGCGGAAAAGCTCAGCCGTTTAAAGTTGTACTGCGGCAAAATTTGCATATATCCGTGCCTATAACCGCAGGAAAATATCTTTCAACATTCTTGCGTACAACTGAAAACCTGATCGTCCCTTCTAATCTGGCAAAATATACGGCGTCGTATAAAACTTCGCTCGAGCAATTCGGAATGATTAAAGGCATGGCGCTTCCGATACTGTTTTTTCCGGCTTCGCTTTTAAGTTCGATTACAACCTTGTTAATACCGGAAATGAGTGAAGCCAAAGCTAAAAACGACAAAGACACAATCTTTCGCGCGACCGAAAAAAGCATAAAAATAACCTTGCTTTCAGCCTTTATTTTTGCTGCCGTATTTTTTTGTACTGCAGATAAAATAGGCTTGGTAATTTATAAAAGCAAAAGTGTAGGTTATTTAATTAAAGCGCTTTCGCCGCTCGTTCCGCTTATGTATCTTGATAGTATGTCCGACGGTATTTTAAAAGGATTAGACAAGCAAAATGCGACCTTCGTACACAGCCTTATAGATTCTGTTTCAAGGATTTCCCTTATTTTAATTTTTGTGCCGCGTTTTGGGATGCTGGCATTTTTAAGCATAATGTTTGTAAGCAATGCTTTAACCTGTTTTTTAAACACCGGCAAGCTTTTAAAAACCATTGGCAGCAAATTTCCGGTTGTTAAGCTTTTTTTATTGCCGCTTTTTTTAGTTGTGCTGTCTTCAGGTATTACCGCTTTTATATTATTAGAGATCAATATTTTAAGCGATGCACTTTATATTGTTTTTTTTATGATTTTGGATATTGCCATATATCTTCTGTTTTTATTGCTTACCGGGCAGTTGAAAGATATGCAAAAATTGTCAAAAAATAAGAGATTTGGTTTTAAAAAATCCAGTAAAATAAGGGCTTCAAAGTAGAATGGTTAATTTTTTTGGTTTTTTTTAAATAAAAAATTAGACTTTATTTATTATAATAAATATTATAAAATTAACATGTAAGATTTTCTTTATTTTACGATGCGTGATAAATAGGAGATAGACTATGAAAAAACTTTTAGCTTTGATTCTGGCATTGCTTTTAGTTGTAACCTGCTTTGCCGGATGCAAGGAAAAGAAAAAAACAATTGACGATACCGATGATGTCTCATCGTCCGACGATTATGTTGATAGCGATCCGGACGATACTTCTTCGGAAGAGGATCCTTCTAATACCGATGACTATAATTATGTTGTCGACCCGGATCCTTATTACCCGGAGGACACTTCGTCTGTTGAAACCAATCCGGTAAAAGAAAGAGCATTGAAAATCGAAGCCGGCGAAGATGAAGCTTTTTTAGAAAACTGTATTGCTAAAGATGAAAAGGGTAATATTAAAGGCAATATGACCAGAATTGCCAATTGCATTCGCAAGGCAAAAAATCATGAAGCAATTACGGTTGTTGGCTTTGGTTCTACAAACCTTACCGATCCCGAAAGCTCGTATCTTACAGAAGCAAGCGATTGGTTCTATGATAATTACTATGTTCGTCCTACAGTCCTTTACAAAGGTATGTACGACGGCAGCAGCGCAGAAATGGTTTATAGGGTTAAAAAAGACATTATCGATACCAAGGCCGATCTGGTTATTTTAGATCTTGCTATTGCGGACGGGTATTTTAACTCTGCAAAAACAAAAGCTCCTATTTTTGAAAATATAGTCAGAAGGATATTAACAGAATCCAATGCGGGCGTTTTAATTGTGGTTAATGCTGCGGCAGAGGTTGCAAGCTACAGACTTGCAAACTTTAAAGCGGAAAGATATGCCGGAGCTACCCAGTATCATAGAGATGTTGCTGATTTCTACAATCTCCCCGTTATTGATTACGACACTGCTGTTTGGGATATTGCTACCCAACTGGTTATTAAAAAGAAATACGGTGAATCGCTTGCCGTTAACTGGACGACTTTTGGCGACTCAAATATCATATTATCTTCAGCGGGGCACAAAAACCTCGCAAGAGCAATCTGCAGGTATTTTGACAAGGTAAACGCCAAGCTAAATGATGCTTCCACTAAAAAGAAAGATACTTACGGCAACAATAACGATACATCCACTTACCTCTATTCTGTAAACCGGTATATGAAGTGCGATTTTATAAGTCTTCCTCAGCTTTTAGAATCCTCAACCGGCACACTGCAAGGCTTTAAGCTTTTAAAGCCTGCATCACTTATTCGTTCGTACGGATATGGCTGGTCGATAAATGACTCTATCGCTGTTAATGATCGCGTGCAGACCTTCCGTCCTATTGATACATCAACCGGTCTTGGCGGCACCATAACAATAAAACTGCCTAATACGGTAAGTACAAGTCAGCACATAGGATTTATGTACGGAGCGTCTCATAATACATATGGTGGTGATATGGCTAAAAACCCGCAGTCTCCGTTTCGTATTAGAAGCTATAAATCGAGCAATTGTTCCGGGGAGCCTTTATCGAGTGATAAACCCACTTTAAAAGAATATGATCAGTCGCAGTTTGAAACAAAAACCGAGCCTGTATTTATGTTGCCGATAGGTACAAACAGTATAACAATTGACTGTTATGTAGCATCCGGATATTTGCAGTTCTACGGTTTGTGCACCGATTATCCGTTATCATAATAAAATTTTAGACCCGTCATTTGACGGGTCTATTTTTTTTACTTAATTTTATCTTTTTAACAAAACGTCTTTTTCGTATTGCTCAATTTCTTTAAACCAGTCGCTTCCGGGAATTAGCCCGTTTTGTTCTAAATATTCGTCCCATATGGCCGAGAAGGGAAGGGTTTTAACTTCTTCCTGCATAACCATAAGCTTTGTAAATTGCGCTGAGTCTTGTAACTCTTTAAGCATTTTGTTGGGTGTTACTAAAGCCGATAAAAGAGCTTTTTGCCAGCTTCTAATGCCTACAACCCAAGCTGCTATGCGGTTAATGCTTGCATCGAAATAGTCAAGCGCCATATATACTCGTTTTAATCCGTCGTTTCTAACTATTTCTTTGGCCATTTCCTTGGTTTCATCATCAAATAATAATACATGGTCGGAATCCCATCTTACACCTCTTGTAATATGCAGTGCAATTTCGGGATAGTAGCATAAAAGAGCGGGGATTTTATCGGATACTACTTCAGTCGGATGATAGTGACCGTTATCCATTAAAGGAAGGCATCCTTCGTGAGTTGCGGCAAACGACAGAGTAAACTCGGCACTGCCTACAGTATACGATTCAACGCCTATACCGAATACTTTTGACTCAACACAGGGTTTAACCTTGTTTTTATCAAATGGCTCCGATAAGATTTCTTCTATGGATTCTTTGTATCTAAGTCTTGGACCCATTCGGTCGGCCGGAATATCCTTAAAACCGTCTCCGGTCCAAATGTTCATAACACAAGGAATTCCCGTTTCTTCTGCAAAGTACTGAGAAATTCTAATGCAAGCTTTGCCGTGATTAATCCAAAAACGTCTGATGTTTTCGTCCGGGCTTGAAAGAGTAAGACCGTCTTTAACCATAGGATGTGAGAAAAATGTCGGGTTAAAATCGATGCCAAGACCCCTTGCTTTCGCAAAATCAACCCATTTTTTAAAGTGCTTTGGTTCAAGCTTGTCGCGGTCTACATGGCTGCCTTTTTCAAATATAGCGTAGCAGGCGTGTATGTTTAATTTTTTGGTGCCCGGAGCTAAAGATATGGCTTTGTCAATATCCTGCATAAGCTCATCCGGAGTAGTGGCTTTTCCGGGGTAATTGCCGGTGGTTTGTATTCCGCCGGTTAAAGGACCTTCGTGGTCGAAACCGATAACGTCGTCGCCTTGCCAACAATGAATGGAAAGCGGAACACTTTTTAATGTTTTAATTGCAGCGTCTGTATCAACGCCAAGTTTTGCATATTGTGCTTTTGCCAACTCGTAAGCAGTACTCATATACTCACTCCTGTACATTTAATAATATTAATATATCATAGTTTTTAAATATATTCAATTAGTAATTAACCACGGTCGGTAAAAATTATGTCTTCAGGGTCTTTTTCGGGTTCGAGTATTCCAAGAGCAATTCGTTTTTCTATGTCCTTGTCCGGATTTTTCTCGTAATACGGGTCAATCATAACCTTTTTAATGCAGGGAAAAGCTACAAAGCTAATTAAAAATGATTTAAATCCCGGTAATACAAATAGCGAGAACGCAAGGGAAAGTATTACCACAATATTGTCCGGAACCCTTAAATATATAAGGGCTACAGGGATTGCATATATTGCAAACAAAATCAGTTCAACCAGTAAATTGCGCCAAAGATTAATAAAAACCAAGTGGAAAGCGTTTTTATAAAGCTTGCTTATTTTAAAATCGAATGTAATCATTAATAAATATATGTAGTATTTCATCGCGCAAAAAACAATATTTGCAAAAATAGCTACACCAATTCCAATACCTGCGATAGCGTCGTTGGTAAGATTGAGTGTAAAAAAGTACAAGTCAAAAGCAATAAGCGCGGTAATAAGCAGGTTGATTATGCCAACCGGCAGCGCCTGCTTCCAATTCTTTTTTATTGTTTCAAAAAAGTCTTCTTTTAAAAAGGTGTGCTTTGATACAACTGCGCCTCTTGTAATATATGTCATACCGACAACGCCAAGTCCGTTTGGTATAACGCTGACAAAAAATATCAGCCTTAAAAGACCGGCCTTTAAAAACTTAGTAAAATAATTAAAATATATTTCGAAAAATCTAAAAAAGGTTTTCTTTTTAGGTTCGTCTTTTTTAACCCCTTTGCCTTCTTTTAAGGGATCGTACAAACGGAATAGCTTACCCATTTTTTGTATCTTCCTTTTTATACATAAGTTTATTTTGAATGTTTAAATGCTTTGAACCCAAATAATAAGCAATAGCGCAAATTAAAGGTATGGGTATAAGCACAATACCTGCAATCAGAATATAAATAAAGGATATTTCATTTAAGCTTTCTTTAACTAAAAGCGGCTCAAGAAATGGAAACAGATAGTAATTTATATAAAAATAAATTTTATTAAAAAAGGGCAAGACATTAAAAATTTTTGCCGCTATTAGTATTAAAAAAGAAAGAATAAATGGACTTGTCCCCAATAAGGCGTCAATAAGGCCTTGTGTTTTTTTATATTTTGCACCCGATAGCTCAAACCTTGTTGCGTCTTTGTCGCCTTTAGCCCAAAGGTCTGTATAAAAAACTGCCAACATAAGCAAAATAGAAGCTACTGCGCAAAAAATATTAATACCGTTTTTTGCACCGTCACTTATTTTGCCGGCAATGTTCTTTTTGTAGTAGTGATTGTCGCCCTTATAATTGTCGTATTTTGTATCTTCGCCGTCAGCATAATAGTATGTATATACTTCATTTAAGGTTTTGCCGCCGTCTTCGCTATAATATACGGTGTATCCCGCTACCGGCTTTTCGACTGCAACCGCTATTGCTATTGTTGACACATTAATAATAGCAACCATTGCAATCATAACTAAGGTTTTAATAAATATGCGAACGCATAGTTTTAAATTCTGTTTGTCCATAAATGCTCCTTTTTAGCAATTATAACAGTTTAAGTTTTTATCGTCAACTTAATTTGCGGCTTTTAGCGGCACGTCCCATCCTGCTAAAAGCTTTGCAAGATGGCTTACATCTTTATCATCAATATGTTCGTCGTTGTTAATATCCAGTTTTGTTGCTAAAACATATTCGTCCCAGCCGGCAAGGTATTTTCTAAGCGTGCTTAAATCTTTATCATCTATTGCACTGTCGTTGTTTATATCGTAGTAAGCTTTGCAAACGGCGCAATCCGATAAAAGGGAAGTATCGGTTCCGATTATTTGCTCGCCGCAGCTGCAGGTGCTTATTTTATAGTGCGGGTGCTCCGCTGATACGGTAATACTATATGTAAAGCTATGAATGTGTTCGTTTGCAGATACTACCGCATCGTAATTTGTTGCATGTAAACTGTATACAACGCCGCGTGATACAAGCTCGGATTTAGTCATGGTGCGTCCCCAATTTATTCGGCATCTGCCGCCCCAGTTGTTTTCGGCCAGGGTTAAAGTATCGCCCGAAACGGCAATTACAAATATGCTGTGTTTGTTTGAACCGTTTTGATATCTTATAATATCTCCGGGCTTTATGTTTTTAAGGTCGTCGTTGTCTTTTTGTATCCAGTTTCGCGGATTGGTTCCAAACATATCATATCCGAGTTTTAATGCAAAGCCGTGGCACTGAATGGCGTTTAAAAAACTGTTGCATTCACAGTCGTCGGGATAATATCCGCAATAGGAGTGAGTCGAGCAAGGGGTGGAGGTTACTTTGTCGGGATTGTTAGTAGAGCCGACGTGGTTCCAGTACATCCCGTGTGGAAACTTAACTTTTAACTGTTCTACACTTTTGTCAAATGAAGACGGCTCGGTATAGCTTACGCCGACAACCGAGCTATAATTGTTTGCATGTAAAACATATAATACGCCTTTTTGCGTAAAATAGCCTTTTGTAAAGGTTTTACTCCAGGTTATACCGCATTTGTTATCCAGATTGCATTCGGCAACCGTTATATTATCACCGGATACGGCTGTTACAAACACAGTATGGGCAAGTTTTGTTGTATTTTGATATCTTATTATATCGCCTTTTTGTATGTTTGCTAAGCTGTTGGCAGTAGATTTCGACCAGTTAGCGGTATCGCTTCCGAATACCTCATAAGCGAGTTTTTTGGCAAACGCCAGGGACTGGATAGAACTTCCGTAATAATTACAGTCGCATCCGTTTACGGCAACATGGCAATTATCCACGTTAGTAAGGTGGTGCGTACAAGGCAAGCTTGTTACGCCATCCGGATTATTTGCAGTGCCAACATGGTTCCAGTATTTCCCTTCGGGGAATTTTGCTTTAAGCTCGGATATTTTTACGTCAAAAATATCCGCCGCTTGCACTATACTTTGTAGACAGGAAAACAAAAGAGAAAAGACAAGGATAAACGTTGTCAATTTTTTCAAAGAGGCATTTCGCATATTTTTTTCACTCCGGTAAATAATAAATTTGAAAGAGTGGTGAATACAATGAGCGGTCAGAACAAGCATCCTAACCAGTATACTAAAGACAGCAAGAACTCATCTAAGAATTCCTCTAAAAACTCCAGCAAGAATTCTTCTTCTAAAAACAGCAAATAATTTTGTAAATTAAGAAAGGCTTAAATCCGTAAATGCGACGGATTTAGGCTTTTTCTTTTTATATTTTAACATAGTAATACCTTTATTGTAAATACAATTATTTAAATTGGAAAAAATTCCAAAAAATCCACTTGACATCTTGTTTTTTTTGCGTTATAATATTAAACTGCATAATGATGGGCGAATATGCGCAAAATCAGGTTTTTGGAATGCGCCGAACCCCTTTAAACCGGCCTAAAAAATGCCGTTTTACGTCGGTTAATGTCAAGGAAAATTAAAAAGGAGTGATTAAATCCTATGGCGCCAAAAAAGGTTAAATTAGGAAATAATGAAAGAATGAGTTTTTCGAAGATCGACGAAGTCATCGAAATGCCCAATTTGATCGAAGTTCAGAAAGACTCTTATAAGTGGTTTATAGAAGAAGGCCTTAAAGAAGTATTTGAAGAAATGGCTTCAGTTAAGGACTATACAGAAAAACTTGAACTCAGATTTACAACCGACTATAAACTGGATGACACTCCTAAATACAGTGTTATAGAATGTAAAGCAAGGGACGCTACATATTCCGTTCCTTTAAGAGTTAAGGTTCAGTTATTAAACAAAGAAACCGGCGAGATAAAAGAAAGTGAGATATTCTTAGGTGAAATCCCACTTATGACCGAGAGTGGAACTTTTGTAATTAACGGAGCAGAGCGTGCCGTTGTATCTCAGCTTGTTAGGTCTCCCAGCGTTTATTATGAGTTTGATGATAAAACCAGGCCTCCGCGCGTTTATCTGCGCAGCACGGTTATACCTAACCGCGGCGCTTGGATTGAATGCGAGACCGACGCTACCGAAGCTATCGACAATGACCCTATCTATGTAAAGATAGATAAAAACAGACGTTTTCCGCTTACTACATTTATCCGTGCGCTTGGCATTTACAGCGGCGTAGTTGCGGAAGAATACGAAAAGTTTAAAAACGGCGAGCCGAATAACTATTATTGGGCTCTTGGTACCTTTTCTAAAGAGGCGATGGAATCTAACGGCGATATCGATAATATTTTCGGTATAGAAGAGAGAATTGCCGGCACCTTTGAAAAGGATACTACAAAATCCGCAATGGACGCTATTGTAGAGGTTTATAAAAAGCTTCGCCCCGGTGAGCCCGCTACGGTTGAAGGTTCAGCTTCTTATTTAAGACAGCTGTTGTTCGACGCCAGACGCTATGAGATTTCCCGCGTTGGTCGTTATAAATACAACAAAAAATTATCCCTTCATGAAAGGGTAATAGGTAAAACCCTGGCGCGCCCTGCCGTAAGCGCTATTTCCGGCGAGGTAGTTTTTGACGCCGGCGAAAAGATCGACCGCGAAAAAGCTGCCATATTAGAACGCTCCGCAGTAACGGAAGTATATATTACTCTCGAAGAATTTGCCGACAGGGAATGCAAGGTTATTTCTAACGGTATGGTGCCGCTTGACGCATTTGTTTCCGAAAAAGTTTACGAAGCCTGCAAGGACGTAATTAACGAGTGGGTTTCTATTCCCGTACTTAGCGCTATTATTTCAGACGAAAACAACAAGACCGACAAAGCGCTTATAAATGCTATAAAAGAAAATGCCGATTTTCTTATGCCGAAACATATTACGGTATTCGATATAATTGCTAGTTGCAACTACTTTTTGTCGCTTCCGTATGGCGTCGGCAGAGATGATGATATTGACCACTTAGGCAACAGACGTATTCGCTCTGTAGGTGAGCTTTTGCAAAACCAGTTTAGAATAGGCTTTGCAAGAATGGAACGAACCATCCGTGAAAAGATGACTCTTATGGCACAAGATCCGGATAGCATTACGCCTTTAGCGCTTGTAAATGCAAGGCTTGTCGGTGCCGCGATAAAAGAGTTCTTTGGGTCAAGCCCGCTTTCTCAGTTTATGGATCAAACAAACCCGTTAAGTGAGCTTACTCATAAACGCCGTTTGTCCGCTTTAGGACCGGGCGGTTTATCAAGAGACAGAGCATCGTTCGAAGTTCGTGACGTTCACTATACTCATTACGGACGTATGTGCCCGATTGAAACACCTGAAGGACCGAACATCGGATTAATATCTTACCTTGCAACCTTTGCAAGAATAAACGAATACGGCTTTATCGAAGCGCCGTTTAGAAGAATAGACAAGGCGACAGGCAAGGTGCTTAACGAAGTTAAATACATGACCGCCGATGAAGAGGACGATTATGTAGTAGCTCAGGCTAACGAGCCGCTCGATAAAGAAGGCCGCTTTAAAAACAGCAAGGTTAACGCCCGTTATCAAGATAGGTTTATGGAAGTTCCGGCAGAACGCGCCGACTTTATGGATGTATCTCCTAAAATGGTTGTATCTGTTGCTACAGCTATGATTCCTTTCCTTGAAAACGACGATACCAACCGTGCTCTTATGGGTTCAAACATGCAGAAGCAGGCGGTTCCGCTTTTAAGAACCGAGAATCCGATTGTCGGTACAGGTATGGAATACAAGGCCGCAGTCGATTCCGGCGTTGTAGTGCTTGCAAAAGAAGACGGTGTTGTAACCTATGTCGACGCCGACAAGATTTCCATTCGTGAAAAAGGCGGCAACGTAAGAGATTACGAAATTATAAAATTCTTAAGAAGCAACCATGGCACCTGCATTAATCAGCGCCCGATTGTTCGCGAGGGCGAAAAGGTTACAAAGGGACAGGTTATTGCAGACGGACCGGCTACTAAGAACGGTGAGATTTCGTTAGGTAAAAATGCACTTATCGGCTTTATGACCTGGGAAGGCTATAACTATGAGGACGCCGTACTTATTAACGAGCGCCTTGTTCGTGATGATGTTTATACATCTATTCATATTGAAGAGCACGAGCTTGAAGCAAGGGACACTAAGCTTGGCGCTGAAGAAATAACAAGGGATATCCCAAACGTGGGTGAGGACGCTTTAAAAGACCTTGACGAACGCGGAATTATCAGAATCGGCGCAGAGGTTCGCTCGGGAGATATCCTTATCGGTAAAGTTACTCCTAAAGGTGAAACCGAGCTTACAGCCGAAGAAAGACTGCTTCGCGCGATATTCGGCGAAAAGGCAAGGGAAGTTCGCGATACTTCTTTACGTGTTCCTCACGGTGAGTATGGAACAATCGTTGATGTCAAGATATTTACAAGGGAAAATTCGTCTGAATTATCACCTGGTGTTAACATGGTTGTACGCGTTTATGTCGCTCAGAAGAGAAAAATCTCTGTCGGCGATAAAATGGCGGGCCGCCACGGAAACAAGGGTGTAGTATCCAGAATTCTTCCTAGTGAAGATATGCCGTTTTTAAAAGACGGTACTCCGCTTGATATAGTTTTAAATCCTCTCGGCGTTCCTTCCCGTATGAATATAGGGCAGGTTCTTGAGGTTCATCTTGGATATGCCGCGAAAGCGCTCGGTTGGAAGGTTTGCACACCTGTTTTTGACGGCGCGCATGAATCGGACATCCACGAATGCTTTAAAAAGGCAAAAATGATTAACGGCGAGTATGTTGACCGCATTGAAGGCGAACACGAAATCGACGAAAGCCGTATTGACGGTAAGTTTACATTATACGACGGCAGAACAGGTGAAAAATTTGATAACCCCGTTACTGTCGGTTATATGTATTACTTAAAGCTGCATCATCTTGTTGATGATAAAATCCATGCACGTTCAACAGGCCCGTATTCACTGGTAACGCAGCAGCCGCTCGGCGGTAAAGCACAGTTTGGCGGTCAGCGCTTCGGTGAAATGGAAGTTTGGGCATTAGAGGCTTACGGTGCGGCTTATAGCTTGCAGGAAATATTAACCGTAAAATCCGACGATATTGTCGGACGTGTTAAAACTTATGAGTCAATAGTAAAAGGGCAAAACGTTCCGGAACCCGGAGTTCCCGAATCGTTTAAGGTTCTTATTAAGGAACTGCAGTCCCTCGCGCTTAATGTTGAAGTTTTGGACAAAGACCATAACAAAATAGATTTAAGACAAACCTACGAAGATGACGATGACGGCTTTATTCCGGTAGCAGCTCCTGCTGACGAGGAAGTTTTCGAAGAAGAGACCGTAGCCGACAATCTTGACGGTTTTGGTCTTGAAGATGAAAACGGTGAAGCTATCGTTGAAGAAGTATTGGAAGATTAAGGAGGATAAAGCACTATGGAAAAAATAGAATTTGCATCCATTAGGATTGGCCTTGCCTCCCCCGATCAAATCAGAAGCTGGGCTTCCGGTGAAGTAAAAAAACCAGAAACTATAAACTATCGTACTTTAAAGCCCGAAACAGACGGTCTTTTCTGCGAAAGGATCTTCGGGCCCACTAAGGACTGGGAATGCCATTGCGGAAAGTACAAAAGAATTCGTTTTAAAGGCAAAATATGCGAACGCTGCGGCGTTGAAGTAACAAGGAACAAGGTAAGAAGAGAGCGCATGGGCGTTATCGAGCTTGCGGCTCCCGTATCGCACATCTGGTATTTTAAAACCATACCTTCAAGACTCGGCCTTGTTTTGGATATTTCACCTAAAGCGCTCGAGCAGGTACTTTATTTTTCACAGTACATTGTAATTGATCCGGGTGATACACCTCTTCAAAAAATGGAGATTTTAACCGAATCTGCATACCGCGATTACCGTGAAAAATATGAAGACGACTTTAAAGCCGGCATAGGTGCCGAAGCCATAAAAGAGCTTTTGCAGGAAATTGACGTTGAAAAAACCTGCGAAGAGCTTAGAAAAGAGCTTGAGGACGCTTCTGCGCAAAGAGCCACCAGAATAATTAAAAGGCTTGAGGTTTTAGACGCCTTTAGGCTTTCGGGAAATAAACCCGAATGGATGATTCTTGACTGCATCCCGGTTATTCCGCCGGATTTACGTCCTATGGTTCAGCTTGACGGCGGTCGTTTTGCCACAAGCGATTTGAACGATTTATACCGCAGAGTAATTAACAGAAACAACCGTTTAAAAAGGCTGTTAGAGCTTTCGGCTCCGGATATTATTATAAGAAACGAAAAGAGAATGCTTCAAGAAGCGGTTGACGCGCTTATCGATAACGGAAGACGCGGAAAACCCGTTACCGGACCTAACAATCGTCCGCTTAAATCTCTTTCCGATATGCTTAAAGGTAAGCAGGGACGTTTCCGTCAGAACTTACTTGGTAAACGTGTTGATTATTCGGGCCGTTCGGTTATAGTTGTAGGACCCGAGCTTAAAATGTATCAGTGCGGTCTTCCTAAAGAGATGGCACTTGAACTCTTTAAACCGTTTATTATGAAACGCCTTGTTCAAACCGAGGTTGCAAACAATATTAAAAAAGCCAGAAAAATGGTTGACAGAGCAGAGCCTGAAGTTTGGGATGCGCTCGACATTGTTATTAAAGAACATCCTGTATTATTAAACCGCGCACCGACACTTCACAGACTCGGTATTCAGGCTTTCGAGCCGGTGCTTGTTGAAGGCAGAGCGTTAAAGCTTCATCCGCTGGTATGTACTGCTTATAACGCCGACTTCGACGGCGACCAGATGGCTGTTCACGTACCGCTTTCGGCAGAGGCGCAGGCAGAAGCAAGATTTTTAATGCTTGCCGCCAACAACCTTTTAAAACCGTCCGACGGTAAACCTGTTACGGTTCCTACGCAGGACATGGTACTTGGTTCCTATTATTTAACAATAGTTAAAGATGATGAACCCGGTGCACCTTACGAAGACGATGAAGGCAATAAGCATTATAAGGTTTTCCGCGATAAAGACGAGGCCATAATGGCATACGAAACCGGAAAACTCGGTCTTCACAGTCTTATTAAAGTTCGCGTAAACGGTGTTGACGCCAAGGGAAATAATATTCAAAAAATAATAACTGCAACCGTTGGTTTTATAATATTTAATGAATCCATTCCGCAGGATCTGGGCATTTGCGATAGAAGTGTTAAAGGCCACGAGCTTGATCTTGAAATTAATGTGTTCGACAAAAACGGAAAGGTTAATAAGATAGACAAGAAAAAGCTCGGTGCTATAATCGACGAAGTTATCCGTGTTCATGGCACCAGCGAAGCGGCTATAGTACTTGATAAAATAAAAGCTACCGGCTTTAAGTACTCAACAAAAGGCTCAATAACCGTTGCTGTTGACGATGCGGTTATACCTCCGAAAAAAGCCGAGATCATGAAGGATGCCGAAGGCACTATCGACCGTGTTATCGAAGCATATAATATGGGTCTTATCAGCGATGACGAACGTTCTCAAAAAATTATTGAAATTTGGAATAAAGCCACAGAGGATGTAGCAAACGCGCTTAAAGACAACCTTGAAGAATTTAACCCGATATTCATGATGGCAGACTCGGGTGCTCGTGGTTCTATGAGCCAGATCCGTCAGCTTGCAGGTATGCGCGGACTTATTGCTAACACTGCCGGTCGAGTAATCGAAGTTCCTATTCGTGCTAACTACCGTGAAGGACTTAACGTTTTGGAATACTTTATTTCCTCGCGTGGTGCACGTAAAGGACTTGCCGATACAGCTCTTAGAACGGCCGACTCAGGTTATCTTACCCGCCGTCTTGTTGACGTTTCGCAGGATGTTATCGTTCACGAAAACGACTGCGGCACCGACGAAGGCTTAAGCATTACGGCAATAACCGAAGGCCGCCAGATGATAGAACCGCTGTCCGAAAGACTTATCGGCAGATATCTGCTTGAAGATTTTGTCGATGAAAACGGCAAGGTATTAATTTCGCATGATAAGATGCTTGGCGTATATGATGCTAAACTTATTGAAAGCACCTTAAACGAAAAAGCATTAAAAGCGGCCGGTAAGACCGAATTTGCCGATCTGACAGACGATGAAAAGCCGTCAATTAAAATCCGCTCAATTCTTTGCTGCCATGCGGAACACGGCGTATGTAAAAAGTGCTACGGCTCTAACCTCGCTACAGGCGACGCTGTAACGGTTGGCGAAGCAGTAGGTATTATCGCCGCTCAGTCCATAGGTGAGCCCGGTACTCAGCTTACCATGCGTACATTCCATACCGGCGGTATTGCGTCGACAGAGGATATTACACAAGGTCTTCCGCGTGTTGAAGAACTGTTTGAAGCAAGAAGACCAAAACGCTGCGGAATTATCAGCAAAATTTCCGGTACTATTCACATAGTAGAGGAAAAGAAAACCACCTTTATTCATGTTGTTGGCCTTGATGAAAACGGCGAGCCTATTGAAGATAAGGTAGCGGCTCCGCACAAAAATCTTATCCGCGTACGCGAGGGTGACACTGTACGCAAGGGCGACAAGCTTGTAGACGGCATTCTTTATCCGCACGACATACTTGAAGTGCTCGGTAAAGAAGCAGTTGAAGATTATATCATTAAGGAAATCCAGTCGACATATCGTTCTCAGGGTGTTGATATCAACGATAAGCATATCGAGGTTATTTTGCACCAGATGATGCGTAAGGTTTTAGTTGATAATCCCGGAAGCACCGGACTTCTTCCGAAAACCAGGGTTTCTGCAAGCGATATATATGCTGCTAACAGAAAGATTAGAGAAAGAATTAAGGCTGGCGAAACAGGCCTTGAGGAAGCAACCTTCGAGCCGGTTCTTCTCGGTATTACAAAAGCTTCTCTTGCTACTGACAGTTTCTTGTCCGCAGCTTCCTTCCAGGAAACAACAAGGGTTCTAACCGAAGCTGCCATAAAGGGCAAAGAAGATCCGCTGTTTGGTCTTAAAGAGAATGTTATTATCGGTAAGCTTATCCCTGCCGGTACAGGTATGGATAAAGCCAAGCTTTCTAACTAAATTTATGTGTCTGCCTGATAAACATCAGGCAGACACGAAAAAACGCTTGACATTAAGAAATTGTTTTGTTAAAATGTTACTTGCGTGAAAAGTTGGCTTTTCGCTTTGTTTTTGTTTTTTGAATTTTTTTAAGACGCTTTTTAAAAGGCGTTTTAAAAGAATTTTAAAAATTCTAAAAAATTTTGAGGAGGTGTGTGAATGCCAACGTTTAATCAGTTAGTACGTTCCGGTCGTGAGACTATCGAGAAAAAGGCAAAGGCACCTGCGCTTAATAAGGGTTTTAACTCTATGAAACGCAAGGCAACCGATGTTGATTCTCCGCAAAAGCGCGGCGTTTGTACCGCTGTTAAAGCTACTACACCTAAAAAGCCTAACTCGGCTCTTCGTAAAATTGCCAGGGTTCGTCTTTCTAACGGTATAGAAGTTTCAGCCTACATCCCCGGTATTGGTCATAACTTACAGGAACACAGCGTTGTGCTGATCCGCGGAGGAAGGGTTAAGGATCTTCCCGGTGTGCGTTACCATATAATTCGTGGAACGCTTGACGCGCAAGGTGTTGCTAACAGAATGCAGGGCCGCAGTAAGTACGGCGCCAAAAAAGCTAAGAAAAAATAGCTAAAAATTAAAAGACTTATTTCTGCTGCAAAAAAAGCAGTAGTGTTTATATAACGCTTCTGCTTGGTCAACGGGGATTAAAGTCGCTCGAGTACCGATGATATCATTAATTAATTGTGAAGGAGGGAAGTGAAGTGCCAAGAAGAGGCTTTGTTGCAAAACGTGAAGTTTTGCCCGATCCGCTTTATAACTCCCAGCTTGTAACCCGTCTTATCAATAACGTTATGTACGATGGTAAGAGAGGGGTAGCTCAAAAAATCGTTTATGGCGCTTTCGATATTATTTCCGAAAAAACAGGAAAAGACCCATTGGAGGTCTTCGAAAACGCGATGGAGAATGTCATGCCGCTTTTGGAGGTTAAAGCAGTCCGTAAGGGCGGCGCAACCTACCAGGTACCGTTTGATGTTCGTCCCGAAAGGAAACAGACTTTGGGATTGCGTTGGCTTACAACCTATGCCCGCAGCCGTTCTGAAAGAACGATGAAAGAGCGCTTAGCCGGAGAAATTATGGACGCTGTCAACGAAATGGGTGGCGCATTTAAAAAGCGTGAAGATACTCATAAGATGGCAGAAGCCAATAAGGCATTCGCTCACTACAGGTGGTAATCGCCTGTTAAAGTTTTATTTTAGGAGGAAATTATGCCTAGGAAGGTATCGCTTGAACTTACAAGAAATATTGGCATAATGGCCCACATTGACGCAGGTAAGACCACTACCACCGAACGTATACTTTATTATACCGGTGTTAACTACAAAATGGGTGAGACCCATGAAGGCGCCGCGACAATGGACTGGATGGAGCAGGAACAAGAGCGTGGCATTACCATTACTTCGGCTGCTACTACCTGTTTCTGGAAGGACCATAGGATCAATATTATAGACACCCCCGGACACGTTGACTTCACTGTTGAAGTTGAACGTTCATTGCGCGTATTAGACGGTTCTGTTACCGTACTTTGCGCAAAAGGCGGTGTTGAGCCGCAGTCTGAGACTGTTTGGCGTCAAGCTGATAAATACAACGTCCCGAGAATGGTCTATGTTAACAAAATGGACATTATGGGCGCTGATTTTTATCGTGTTATAAAAATGATGAAGGAAAGGCTTAAATGTAATGCCGTTCCTATCCAGTTGCCTATAGGCAGCGAAAATCTCTTTAAGGGACTAGTTGACCTTGTTGAGATGAAAGCTTACATCTATAACGATGATTTAGGCAAAGATATTTCTGTAGTAGATATTCCCGACGATATGAAGGAAATCTGCGAACAGTATCATAATGAACTGTTAGAGCATGTTGCCGAACAAGACGACGCTTTGCTCGAAAAGTATTTTAACGGCGAAGAGCTTACAATAGACGAAATTAAATCAACAATCAGAAAATCCACAATTGCAAATAAAATGGTTCCTGTTTGCTGTGGTACAAGCTATAGAAACAAGGGTGTTCAGAAACTTCTTGATGCGGTTGTAGACTATATGCCGTCGCCGCTTGATGTTCCCGCTATTAAGGGACACATTCCGGATACCGGAGAAGAAACCGAGCGTAAAGCCGGTGACAATGAGCCGTTTTCTGCTCTTGCATTTAAGATTGCTACCGACCCGTTTGTTGGTAAAATATGCTTCTTCCGTGTATATTCCGGTAAAGTAGATGCCGGTCAAACGATTTATAACGCCACAAAAGATAGTAACGAGCGTATGGGCAGAATTCTGCAGATGCACTCCAATCATCGTCAGGATATTGAAACCTGCTATTGCGGCGATATCGCTGCGGCTGTTGGCCTTAAAAATACTACAACCGGTGATACTCTTTGTGACGAAAAACATCCGGTAATATTAGAAAAAATGGAATTCCCGGAACCCGTTATCCGTGTAGCTATAGAGCCTAAAACAAAGGCCGGTCAGGAAAAAATGGGTCTTGCTTTGGCAAAACTTGCAGAAGAAGATCCTACCTTCCGTTGCTATACCGACGAAGAAACCGGGCAAACCATTATTGCCGGTATGGGTGAATTGCACCTTGAAATAATTGTTGACCGTTTGTTGCGCGAATTCCGCGTTGAAGCAAACGTCGGTAGACCCCAGGTTGCTTACAAAGAGACTATCCGCAAATCTGCTGATGTTGACTATAAGTATGCTAAGCAGTCAGGTGGTAAGGGTCAGTACGGTCACGTTAAAATTAAAGTTGAACCGAATGAAAGCGGCAAGGGATACGAGTTTGTTAACAATATCGTTGGCGGCGCTATTCCAAAGGAATACATTCCGGCTGTTGACGCTGGTATTCAGGGAGCAATGCAGTCAGGCGTTCTTGCGGGCTATAACGTGGTAGACGTAAAAGTTAACCTTTATGACGGTTCTTACCACGAGGTTGACTCTTCTGAAATGGCTTTTAAAATTGCAGGTTCTATGGCATTTAAAGAGGCTTGCAGAAAAGCCGATCCCGTACTTCAGGAGCCTATTATGAAAGTAGTAGTAACCGTGCCTGAAGAATATATGGGCGACGTTATCGGTGACCTTAATGCAAGACGCGGCCAAATCCAGGGCATGGAAGCGGCATTCGGTGCACAGCAAATAAATGCATTTGTACCGCTTTCCGAAATGTTCGGATATGCAACCGACCTTCGTTCTAAAACTCAGGGACGCGGCCAGTACGTAATGGAGCCAAGCCACTATACCGAGGTTCCTAAGAATATTGCAGAACAGATTATTTCTTCTCGCAAGAAGGACTAATTATAGAAAAATAATTAGCAAGACCTATATTTTAAAAATGTCTTGCATTTTATCTGACTATTTGGTAAAATAAGTCAGGTAACAAGTATTAAAATTTATATTATCTTCTAAGGAGGACAATTTCAATGGCAAAGGAAAAATTTGAAAGAAATAAACCCCACGTTAACATTGGTACCATTGGTCACGTTGACCATGGTAAAACAACTCTTACTGCGGCTATCACAAAGGTTTTGGCTTTAAACGGCGAAGCGGAATTTATGGATTACGCTAACATCGATAAGGCACCTGAAGAGAGAGAACGCGGTATCACAATCAACACTGCTCACGTTGAATACGAAACAGACAAGCGTCACTATGCTCACGTTGACTGCCCCGGACATGCTGACTATGTTAAGAACATGATCACCGGTGCTGCACAGATGGACGGCGCTATCCTTGTTATCGCTGCAACTGACGGTCCTATGGCTCAAACAAAAGAGCACTTACTTTTAGCACGTCAGGTTGGCGTTCCTTACATCGTTGTATTTATGAATAAATGCGACCAGGTTGACGATCCCGAGCTTTTAGAGCTTGTTGAAATGGAAATTCGTGAAACATTAGATAAATACGAATTCCCCGGCGATGATACACCTATCATCCAAGGCTCTGCATTAAAAGCTTTAGAGTCTTCTTCAACCGACCCTAACGCTCCCGAGTATGAATGCATCCATAAACTTATGGACGCTGTTGACAACTACATTCCTACTCCTGACAGAAAAGCTGATCTTCCTTTCTTAATGCCTATCGAAGACGTTATGACAATTTCCGGTCGTGGTACCGTTGTTACCGGTCGTGTAGAACGCGGTCAGTTAAAAGCGGGCGACGAAGTTGAAATCATCGGTCTTACCGAAGAAAGAACAAAGACAGTTGTTACTTCTATGGAAATGTTCCGCAAAACCCTTGATTATTGCGAAGCCGGCGACAATGTTGGTGCACTTCTTCGTGGTATCGACCGTAACGGCGTAGAGCGCGGTCAGGTTCTTTGCAAACCCGGCTCCATCAATCCGCATACAAAATTCCACGGTCAGGTATATATCCTTACCAAAGAAGAAGGCGGACGTCATACTCCTTTCTTCAACAACTATCGTCCTCAGTTCTATTTTAGAACTACCGACGTTACAGGTGTTATCTCTCTTCCTGAAGGAACCGAGATGTGCATGCCTGGCGATAACGTAGAAATGGATGTTGAACTCATCACTCCTATCGCTATCGAAGAAGGACTTCGTTTTGCTATCCGTGAAGGCGGCAGAACAGTAGGTTCCGGCGTTGTTACAAAGATCAACGGTTAATTTAATTTAAAAAATAAGGCCTAAGAATACTTAGGTCTTATTTTTTTTTAAAATTTATTGAAAAAGCTATAGATTGTGGTATAATTAATTATTGTGAATATATAGGGGGATGTAAAAATGTTTAAAAAAGGATTTGACAGCGAACTTTACATGAAACGCCAAAAAGAAGAGATCTTAAAGCGTATTTCTCGTTTTAGCGGAAAGCTTTATCTTGAATTCGGCGGCAAGCTATTTGACGATTTTCATGCGGCTCGCGTTTTGCCCGGCTTTGTTCCAGACGCAAAAATTAAACTACTGCAATCCCTTAAAGATCAAACGGAAATTGTTTTTTGTATTTCGGCAGAAAACATTGAAGCCACAAAAATCCGCGCGGATCTCGGCATTAGCTATGACATGGAAGTAATGCAAAAAATAGAAGATATTTCTTCAATGGGTATTGCCGTAAACAGCGTGGTAATAACTAAATACGAAGGTCAGCAGGCGGCTGACGTTTTTGCAAGAAAACTAAATGCCAGAGGCATAAAATATTATTTCCATAAACCCATCCCCGGGTATCCTAACGATGTTGACTTTATAGTAAGCGACAAAGGTTATGGCGCAAACCCCTATGTTGTAACGACAAAACCGCTTGTTGTAGTAACTGCTCCGGGCCCAGGCTCCGGCAAGCTTGCTACCTGCTTAAGTCAGGTTTACCACGAACACAAAGCCGGCATGCAGTCCGGCTATGGCAAGTACGAAACATTCCCTATTTGGAATTTACCCTTAAAGCATCCGGTTAACCTTGCTTACGAAGCGGCTACTGCTGATTTGCAAGACGTTAATATGATAGATCCCTATCACCTTGAAGCGTACGGTATTACAACTGTAAACTATAACCGTGATGTAGAGGCATTCCCGATTGTTCATAAAATTTTAACTAAAATCACCAATGACCCCAAATTTTATTGCAGCCCTACAGATATGGGCGTTAATATGGCGGGCTATGCGATTATTGATGATGAGGCTTGCAAAGAAGCGTCGGCTCAGGAAATTATTCGCAGGTATTATAAAGGACTTGTTGATTTCAGACAAGGCAACGAAAAGAAAGACACTGTAGATAAACTTGAAAATATAATGCAGCAAATGAGCCTTGATAAAAATATGCGTTCCACCGTTTTGCCTGCATTAAATAAGGCTAAAAAAACAGGTGTGGCGGCCGCGGCAGTTGAATTGCCGGACGGTACAATAATTACAGGAAAAGCAAGTAAGCTTATGTCTGCCACTTCAAGTGCTATATTAAACAGCATAAAAGCACTTGCAGGAATACCGGATGAAACTTTACTTATTAGCCCCGATATTTTAGAACCTGTACTTGATATGAAAATAAATCTGCTTGGAAGTCGTAGCAGTATTTTAAAACTGGACGACGTTCTTACGGCTTTATATATATGCGCGGCGCACGATGAGACCGCAAAAAAAGCAGTTTTACAGCTGCCAAAGCTTCGCGGCTGTGAAATTCACAACACTACAATAATTTATACCGGTGACGCCGGAACACTTAGAAAGCTTGGCCTTAACGCTACAAGCGAGCCGGTTTTCCCGGATAAAACACATAAATAATAACCAAAAGAAACGGAAGTTAAATTCTTTATGCTAAGAGAAGATTTGCGAAATGTTGCAATTATTGCGCACGTTGACCACGGAAAAACCACCCTTGTTGACGAAATGTTAAAACAGGGCGGCTCTTTTAGGGATAATCAGGTTGTTGAAGACAGAGTTATGGACAGCAACGATCTTGAGCGCGAGCGCGGAATAACAATTCTTGCTAAAAACGCAAGCACATATTATAAAAACATTAAAATCAACCTGGTTGATACTCCCGGCCATGCGGATTTCGGCGGGGAAGTTGAGCGCGTATTAAAAATGGTGGACGGCGTATTGCTGCTTGTTGACGCTTTTGAAGGCCCAATGCCCCAAACCCGATTTGTTTTGGAAAAAGCGTTGGCTTTAAATTTGCGCGTTATAATAGTAATTAACAAAATAGACCGTCCGGATGCGAGGACAAATGAGATTGGCGACGAGGTTTTAGAGCTATTATTAGAGCTTAACGCATCGGACGAGCAATTAGACAGTCCCATTGTTTATTGCTCCGGCAGGGACGGGACGGCATCCTATCACCCGAACGAGCAAGGCACCGATTTAACCCCGCTTTTTGAAACAATTGTAAACTATATTCCCGCATTTGAAGCCGAGCCCGATCAGCCAATGCAGGTTTTGGTATCTTGTATAGACTATAACGAATATGTTGGGCGTATTGGAATTGGCAGGATTGAACGCGGCATTTTAAAACTAAATGAAGAGGTTGAAAAATGCGATTACCACGACCCTTCCGTGCACGGGAAAAGCAAAATTACGGCTATTTATCAGTTTGACGGTATAGGAAGAACCAAGGTGGAATACGCAACAGCAGGCGATATTGTGGCGTTTTCCGGTATTGAATCGCTTAATATCGGCAACACAATTTGCGACCCTGTAGATGTAACACCAATTGAATTTGTAAAAATTTCTGAACCTACGGTGGAAATGACCTTTTCAGTTAATGACAGTCCTTTTGCAGGAAGAGAAGGTAAGTTTGTAACTTCGAGGCAAATAAGCGAAAGGCTTCACAAAGAGCTTTTGCGCGATGTTTCACTGCGCGTAGAAAACGGCGAGCAGGCTGACTCTTTCAGGGTTTTAGGCAGAGGCGAAATGCACCTTTCTATATTAATAGAAAATATGCGCCGCGAAGGCTATGAATTTCAGGTTAGCACCCCAAAAGTGCTATATAAAACCATAAACGGCGAGCTTTGCGAGCCGTATGAGCGGCTTGTAATTGATGTTGGCGAGTCTGCAGTCGGCGTTGTAATGGAAAAAATCGGCATTCGAAAAGGCGAGCTTGTTCATATGACGCCGCAGGGCAGCCGTATGCGTATGGAATTTATAATCCCTGCGCGCGGACTTTTAGGATACAGAAGCGAGTTTTTAACCGATACTCGCGGCGAGGGTATTTTAAACACTGTTTTCCATTCTTATAAACCGTTTAAAGGCGAAATTCAAAATCTTAAAACCGGCTCGCTTGTGGCTTTTGAAACGGGCGAAGCCGTAACGTACGGGCTTTATAACGCCCAAGAGCGCGGCACGCTGTTTATTGGCCCAGCTACACCTGTGTATGCCGGAATGGTTGTGGGTGTTTCTCCTAAAAACGAGGATATAATGGTTAATGTTTGCAAGAAAAAACACGTAACTAATATGCGCGCTGCCGGCAGCGACGAGGCTTTAAGGCTTAATCCGCCTAAAATCATGAGCCTCGATGAAGCAATAGAATTTTTAGGCGACGACGAAATGCTTGAAGTAACGCCAAAAAGCATTAGAATACGCAAAAGGTATCTTGACCACGCGACGCGTATGCGAATGCTCGCTGCCAAAAAAGCAGGGAAATAATAAAAGCCCAAAACAAAAAAGTTTTGGGCTTTTTATTTAATACTTAACAAAACAGAGTTGTTGTGTTATAATAATTCAGTAATTAAAAAAAGAAAACCTGCCATAAAGCAGGTTTAAATTGGTGGAGATAAGCGGGATCGAACCGCTGACCTCTTGAATGCCATTCAAGCGCTCTCCCAGCTGAGCTATACCCCCAGGCTACGCAAGTTATATTAACACAGTTTGCGGCAAAAATCAAGTATTTTTTTAGGAGATTTGCAATTTGAGCTTTAAACACTGGCAATTTAGAAAAGGTGATAAAGAAGCGGCATTAATGCTTAGTGAAGAATGTAGTATAGATCCGTTTATTGCGCTTATTGCAGAAAGCCGCGGGTATAAAGACCCCGAGCTTTTAGATGAATTCTTATACGACGAGCCGGTTTTCTCGGATTACAGGCTTCTTTCTGATATTAATAAAGCTGCAAAGCGTGTCCAAAAGGCTGTCGATGACGGCGAGCAGATCACTGTTTACGGCGATTATGATTGTGACGGAGTTACGGCAACAGCTTTAATGTACAAATTTTTGCGCTCGTTTGGCGGAATAGTAAACTATTACATTCCAGACCGTCACTGCGAAGGCTACGGTATAAACAAAAACTCTATTGAGCGACTTAAAAAAGAGGGAACTAAGCTTATTATTACCGTTGATAACGGCATTTCCGCAAAGACCGAAGTGGAATATGCAAATTCTCTTGGAATAGACGTTGTAATATCAGACCATCATCTTCCGGTCGACGGGCTGCCGAATGCTTATGCGGTGGTTGATCCTCACAGAGCGGATGACGGCTTTCCGTTTAAGGATTTATCGGGCGTAGGTGTGGCGTTTTATTTGTTATGCGCTATAATGGAGGCCGAGCCCGAAGAAGTAATCGATGAATATGCCGACTTAGTAGCTGTTGGTACCATTGCCGATTTAATGCCGCTTATAAACGATAACCGAAGCTTTGTAAAATCCGGCATAAAAAAGCTTAAAGAATATCCGTATTTCGGATTTGAAGCGCTAATAACTGCCGCAGGCATTGATGCCGATAATATTGATGTACGCGATATTAGCTTTGGAATTGCTCCGCGAATTAATGCCGCAGGCAGGCTTCAAAACGCGGAAACTGCGCTTAAATTGCTATTATCGGACAGTCCCATCGAATCTAAAAGCATAGCAAAAGATCTATGCTCTATAAACTCGATGCGCCAAGAAATTGAGGCGAAAATAGAAGAAGAAGCTTACGCAAAAATTATTTCGAGCGACCTTTCAAACGACAGAGTGATTGTGTGCTCCGGTTCTGATTGGAATGAAGGCGTTATCGGTATTGCGGCTTCTAAGCTTGTAAATCGCCTTGAAAAACCGGTGATATTGCTAAATTGCGAGGACGGCCTTTTAAAAGGTTCGGGGCGCTCTGTTCAAGGGTTTTCGCTTTTTGAAGCTATTGTTTTCGCTAAAGACTATTTGACAAAGTTCGGAGGCCACGAGATGGCTGCCGGCGTCAGTCTTAAAGAAGAAAATTTTGAACAATTTAAAAAAGCGGTTAACGCTTATGCCGAAGGCGTTAGGCGGCCGGTTGGAACAATAACAATAGACTGCAAGCTAAAGCCGGAATCGATAAACGGCGATTTGGTTGAAGCACTCGAAGTATTAAAGCCATATGGTGTAGGGAATCCTAATCCGGTGTTTGCATTGTGCGGTATGACGGTAGAGCGTGTAATTCCGCTTTCGGGCGGAAAACATGTTAAAATTCTTTTATCAAAAAACGGCACAAAGCTTTCTGCACTTGCATTTAACAAAAAATTTGAAAGTTTTCCGTATATAGAAAACGACGTTGTGGATATAGCTGTAACCCTCGAAAAAAGCACATATAAAGGTGCTGATCAAATAACAATAAAGGTTTTGGATATAAGGTTTAATGGCTTTTCCGAAGAAGAAATGGACGCCGCGCTCGATTTATACGAAGCTTTTAAAAAAGGAAGTTTAACAGCAAAAGAAGCATTAGAACTTTTGCCTTCGCGCGAAGAAGGCGTATCTGTTTTTAATGAAATACGGAAAACGCCTTATACCGAGTGCTTTTCAAGAAGACTTCCAATTACCCTTCCTAAAATTGAGGTAATTTTGGATGTTTTCGAAAGTATTGACATAATAAAATTAACCGGTGTACCGTTTTACCGGTCGATTGAAATCACAGGTAAAAAAGGTGATTTTAATTCGTCTTACATAATTAAAAATTTATGTGAAAGGGGGAAAAGTGATGAGTCATGAAGCCGAGCGCCAACAACTATTAGATTTAATGAAAAGCCAAGGCGGAAATTACGATTTCGAGCTTGTAAAAAAAGCGTTTGATAAATGCGTAAGCTCGCACAAAGGTCAGTTTAGAAGCAGCGGCGAAGAATATTATACTCATCCGCTCGCAGTGGCAATCCAGCTGGTTAAATTCGGTATGGATTCCGAAAGTATAGCCGCGGCTTTACTGCACGATGTGGTAGAAGACACCCCAGTCACCGAAGAAGAAATAAAAAAGGAATTCGGCGATAATGTTGCGGCGCTTGTAGACGGTGTTACAAAGCTCGGCAAATTGCCCGTATCAACATCTGAACAGCAGCAGGCCGAAAATTTGCGCAAAATGCTGCTTGCAATGGCGCAGGATATAAGGGTTATTATTATTAAACTTGCCGACCGCCTGCATAACATGCGAACAATTGATTCGCTTCCCGAACAAAAACAGAGGGATAAATCGCTTGAAACCCTAGAGGTTTATGCGCCAATAGCGCACAGACTTGGTATTCGCGCCGTAAAAGAAGAGCTTGAAGATCTTGCAATTAAGCACCTTGACCCTGTAGGATATGCCGAGATCGAGACATTATTAAACAGCCGAAAGGCCTACCGCGAAAAAATATTAAACGGCATTAAAAATAATATAGAAACAAGACTTCGCGAGATTATGCCTGAAACTAAAATTGCTATTTCCGGCAGGGTAAAATCAATTCACGGTATATATCGCAAAATGTTTGTTGCCGGCAAAAACTTTGATGAAATTTACGATGTTTACGCAATACGTATTATTACCGATACAGTAGCGAACTGTTATAATATTCTCGGCGTTATGCACGACCTATACAGGCCGCTTCCCGGCAGATTTAAAGATTATATTTCTACGCCGAAGCCTAATATGTATCAGTCACTTCATACTACTTTAATAGGGCGCGACAAGGTGCCGTTCGAAGTGCAGATAAGAACCTTTGATATGCACCATACTGCAGAATACGGTATAGCTGCGCACTGGAAATATAAAGAAGGTATAAAAAAAGCCGATGTAGCTTTGGAAGACCGCCTTTCTTGGGTGCGCCAAATACTTGAAAACCAGCAGGATTCAAACAACCCGGAAGAGCTTATCCAAAGCATAAAAACCGACCTTTCACTAGACGATGTTTTTGCGGTAACTCCAAAAGGCGACGTTATAAGTTTGCCTAACGGCGCCACTATTATCGACTTTGCATTTGCGATACACACCGGAGTCGGCATAAAAATGGTCGGCGCTAAGGTAGACGGTAAAATAGTGCCGTTAAACCACGTTATAAATACTGGAGAAGTTATCGAAATTCTAACAACCAAGCAAGAGGATAGGGGCCCCAGTCGCGACTGGCTTAATATTGCCGTAACTTCCAGTGCCCGCCAAAAAATACGCGCCTGGTTTAAAAAAGAAAAACGTGCTGAAAACGTGCTTACCGGCAAAAATCAGCTTGAAAAAGAGTTTTCACGGTGCAATATAAGACTGCCGGAAGCCGAAATGGACGAATTTATTTTAGATATTGCCCACCGCCAGAAGTTGAATAATGCTGAAGACTTTTTTGCAGCTATAGGATATGGCGGAATACTGCTTTCTAAAATAATGCCGAGAATTAAGGATGAATACCAAAAGTTATTAGAGGAAAAACATCCCGAAAGTTTAGAAAAGCTGCAAGCTCAGCCGCGAAAAACGCCTCAAAGCGGCATTGTTGTAGAAGGAATAGACAATTGCCTTATTAAGCTTTCGCGTTGCTGTTCGCCAATACCCGGTGATGAAATAATAGGATTTATAACGCGCGGACACGGTGTGTCCATTCATAAACGCGACTGCGGCAATGTTCCTTCCGATATTTCCAAAGCAGAAGAGCCGGACAGATGGGTTAACGCCTATTTTGTAGACACAAAAACAAGCTCGTTTAGAACCAATCTTATGATAACAGGCAACGACCGCACCGGTTTCCTTGCAGACATTACCATTTGCCTTGCAAATATGGGCATACCAATGCACAATGTCAACGCTCGCGAGCTTTTAGGCGGCAGGGCGGTTATTAACGTTACAATAAGCGTTATGAATGTTAACCAAATTTCCACAATATGCAACAAAATTAAAAGAATCGAGGGCGTATACAGCGTCGAACGTATGCACGGATAATTATGAAAGCAGTAGTAGAACGAGTAAAAAGCGCGGCGCTTAGCGCAAATGGTAAGCCTTTTTCAAAAATTGGGGAAGGGTTACTTGTGTTTGTCGGTGTTGAACAAGGTGACGACATACGGCACGCTGAAATTTTAGCCAAAAAAATAGCAAATCTTAGAATTTTTTGCGATAGCGAAGGTAAGATGAATTTATCTTGCCAAGAGCTTAATTATCAGGTTTTGGCAGTTTCAAATTTTACTCTTTGCGCCGACACAAAAAAAGGCAATCGGCCGTCTTTTATTAATGCTATGGAAAGTGAGAATGCGAATTGTCTTTACGAGCTTTTTTGCACAAAGCTAAAACAGTATGTGGACGTACAAAAAGGCGTTTTTAAAGCGGATATGTCTATTGAAAACGTTTGTGACGGCCCCATAACAATTTTTCTTGATACAAACGTTTGGATTAAAGATGGAAATAAAAAGATTTAATTTTTCAGGTTTTTGTGCTAACTGCTTTGCGGTTTTAGAGGATGACAGCATTGCTGTAATTGACCCGGGCGGCGTGTCCGAAGAGTTGATAGAACTTATTCTTACAAAGCGGCACCGCGCCGTTCTTTTAACCCACTGCCATTTTGACCATATCGCAGGCGTTGCAAATATTGCGCAAAAAACCAAAGCAGAAGTTTATATTTCAATTAAAGACGAGCACGGCCTTTTAGGTTCGTTTTATAATCTTTCAGAAGATTTTAACCTTACAATCGAACCGTATTTTAACGCTAAAACATTCGATGACGGGGATATTATAACTGTCGGAACGCTAAAGTTTAAGGTTTTATCAACGCCCGGACATACTGCAGGATCGGTATGTTTTTTAATTGATAAATTTATGTTTTCGGGAGATACTTTGTTTCGCGGAGCTGTTGGCCGCACGGATCTTTTAGGCGGCGATAGCCTTGTATTAAAGCAGAGCCTTGAAAAGCTTAAAAGCATAGGAACAGATTATAAAGTTTTTTGCGGCCACGGTGAAGACACCACGCTTTTTTATGAACAAAACAACAATTTATTTTTAAAGGATAATCATGGATTTTAAAGAATTAAAACAAAAAGTTATTCGCAAAGATTTTGCACAGATGAACGATATGCAGTTTAAGGCTGTCACTACGGTAGACGGGCCTCTTTTAGTGCTTGCGGGAGCCGGCAGCGGTAAAACAACCGTGCTTGTAAACCGCATAGCTTATTTAGTTAAATACGGCGATAGTTTTAACACCGATTACACTCCTTCGTTTTGCGAGGAAGACGAAAGAAATGCCCGGATGTTTTTATCTGACAAGAGCGATTTTGTAAGCCCTGTGTTTTTTCATAATCCCGTAAGTCCCTACGAAATTTTGGCTATCACTTTTACCAATAAGGCGGCAGGCGAATTAAAAGAAAGAATAGAAAATAAAATTCCGCAAGGCGCCGATATTTGGGCGGGCACCTTTCACAGCATTTGTGCAAGGATTTTAAGAATGTCGGGTGATAGACTGGGCTATGCTTCGAGCTTTACTATTTACGATGCTGACGATCAAAAAAGCATTATTAAAGATATTTTAAAAAGCCTTAATTTTACCGAGAAAGAACTGCCGGTAAAAATGGTTTCTTCAAGAATAAGCAGGGCTAAAGAATCTTTTATACCTCCGGAAGAAATGGGCAAAACCGAAAATTACATGGAAAGCTGTATTGCTAAAATTTATGCCGAGTACAATAACCGTTTAAAAGCTTCCAATGCGATGGATTTCGATGATTTAATACTTAATACGGTTAATCTTTTTGAACAAAACCCCGATGTTTTAGACAGGTATTCCGGCAGGTTTAAATATATACTTGTAGACGAATATCAGGATACCAACTATTCACAGTCGAGGCTTATTTCGCTTTTAGCCTCAAAGCACAAAAACCTGTGCGTTGTAGGTGATGACGATCAAAGCATTTACAGTTTTCGCGGTGCTACCATTGAAAATATTTTAAATTTTGAGACCGAATATAAAGAAGCCAAGGTAATTAGACTGGAGCAAAACTACCGGTCTACAAAAACAATACTCGATGCCGCAAACGGTCTTATTTCTAACAACAAAGGAAGAAAGGGCAAAAATCTTTGGACCAAAAAAGAAGAGGATGAAATAATTACTGCAGTAACATTGCAGGACGAGCAGGCTGAAGCAAAATATATTGCGGAAGCTATAATGACAAACAAGCTTAAAGGTTACGACTTTAATAAAACAGCAGTTCTATACCGTATGAATGCCCAAAGTAATACGGTTGAAAACATTTTTGCAAGAAGCGGCATACCATATAAAATTATCGGCGGCCACAGATTTTTTGACCGCAAAGAAATTAAAGACGTTATGTCCTATCTTGCGGTAATTAACAACCATAAAGACGGCGTACGACTAAAACGAATAATTAACGAACCAAAAAGAGGTATTGGCAAGGTAACAATTGATAAAGCCGAAGAAATTGCAGATCAGCTTTCTCTTTCCCTTTTTGAAGTGTTTAAAACTGCGGATGAATATCCGGCTATAAGCCGCGCGGCAACAAGACTTAAAGAGTTTTGTGAATTGATTGAAAAATTTACGGAAAAGGCTGACACCATGCCGCTTCACGAACTGTTAGAGTATGTTTTAAACAAGTCCGGTTATATGGATATGCTTGTAAGCGAAGGCGAGGCTTCGCTTGACAGAATAGAAAACGTAAAAGAGCTTGGCACCAGCATTTTACAATACGAGCAAGAAAATGAAAGCCCCTCGCTTTTTGGCTTTTTAGAGCAAACCGCGCTTATAACCGATATTGACAATTACGAAGAAGACGCCGACGCAGTAACGATGATGACCCTTCATGCGGCAAAAGGTCTTGAGTTTGATACGGTATTTTTAATTGGCCTTGAAGAGGACGTTTTCCCGGGAAGTCAAAGCACATATGCCGGCGAAGCGGCAATAGAAGAAGAACGCCGCCTTTGTTATGTTGGTATTACTCGCGCAAAACGAAAACTGTATTTATTAAATACATATAGACGAACTATTTTCGGCTCGACAAGAAGCAACCGCCCTTCGCGGTTTTTGTCTGAAATACCCGATGAATGCATGGAAAAGAAAAGCGAGGTTTATTATAACGATAGTGTTTATAAAAAGCCCCAAAGCTTTAACGACGATTACTATACTGCCGCATATAAAAAGAAAAAAGAGCAAAATTCATACAATAAACCTTTATCGCAGTATCAAATCGGTCAAAGCGTACGTCACAGCGTTTTCGGTGAGGGCGTAATTATAAACGCCACCCCAATGGGCGGGGATACTTTACTTGAAATAGCTTTTGAAAGTGTCGGTACTAAAAGAATTATGGCAAATTATGCAAAACTTCAAATAATTGATATAAAAATGTAAAAAAATATCTTTTATTTTTTATTATTTAGTGATATAATGATTAAGTGACTGCAAACAAGATAATAGTAGTTAATAATTTTTTGGAGGTTGATTCAAGAATGAGTCATAAGTATGTCTACCTTTTTAGCGAAGGCAACGCAAAAATGCGTGAGCTTCTCGGCGGTAAGGGTGCAAACCTTGCAGAGATGACAGGGCTTGGCCTTCCGGTTCCCCAGGGCTTTACAATTTCTACAGAAGCCTGCACACAGTACTATGAAGACGGCCGTCAGATAAACGCTGATATTCAAGCTGAAATCATGGAAAACATTGAAAAAATGGAACAAATCACCGGCAAGAAGTTCGGCGATAAAGAAAATCCTCTTTTGGTTTCCGTTCGTTCCGGCGCTCGTGCATCTATGCCCGGTATGATGGACACAATTCTTAACCTCGGTATGAACGAGGATGTAGTAGAGGTAATTTCCAAAAAGTCCGGTAACCCTCGTTGGGCTTGGGACTGCTACAGAAGATTTATTCAGATGTTCTCCGACGTTGTTATGGAAGTCGGTAAAAAATATTTCGAACAGCTTATTGATAAAATGAAAGAAGAAAAGGGCGTAACACAGGATATCGAGCTTACTGCCGATGATCTTAAGGCCCTTGCAAATCAGTTTAAAGCCGAATACAAAAAACAGCTCGGCACCGATTTTCCGTCCGATCCTAAGGTTCAGCTCTTTGAAGCCATTAAAGCTGTTTTCCGTTCATGGGACAACCCTCGTGCAAACATCTACCGTATGGATCACGACATCCCTTATTCTTGGGGAACCGCCGTTAACGTACAGATGATGGCATTCGGTAATATGGGTGATACCTCCGGTACCGGCGTTGCGTTTACACGTAACCCTGCAACCGGCGAAAAAGGCCTTATGGGCGAATTCCTTGTAAATGCACAGGGTGAAGACGTTGTTGCCGGCGTCCGTACACCAATGCCGATTGATCAGATGAAGGATATTTTCCCCGAGGCTTTCGAGCAGTTTAATAAAATTTGCCATACCCTTGAAAATCACTACCATGATATGCAGGATATGGAGTTTACTATCGAAGATAAAAAGCTTTATATGCTTCAAACACGTAACGGTAAACGTACAGCTGCAGCGGCTATTAAAATTGCTTGCGACCTTATCGATGAAGGACAAATTTCCGAAGAAGAAGCACTTATGCAAATCGACGCTAAGAGCCTTGATATGCTCCTTCACCCGACCTTTGATCCTAAAGAGTTAAAAGCGGCTGATAAAAACAATGTTGTTGGTAAAGGTATTGCTGCGTCTCCGGGCGCTGCTGCCGGTGCTATCGTATTTACCGCTGAAGATGCCGCCGAAAAAGGCAAAGCAGGCGAAAAGGTCGTATTAGTTCGTCTTGAAACTTCGCCTGAAGATATCGAAGGTATGAAATATGCTCAAGGTATCTTAACCGTTCGCGGTGGTCAAACTTCTCACGCCGCCGTTGTTGCCCGTGGCATGGGTACTTGCTGTGTTTCCGGCTGCGGCGACATTAAGATGGACGAAGAAAACAAACAGTTCACACTTTCCGGCAAAGTATTTAAAGAAGGCGACGGTATTTCGCTTGACGGTTCTACCGGCAACATTTACGATTGCCTCATTCCAACAGTTCCCGCCGATCCTAACAGCGGATACTTCGGCAGAATTATGGAACTTGCCGACAAATATAAAAAGCTTGGTGTAAGAACCAATGCCGATACTCCGGCTGACGCTAAACAAGCTGCCGCTTTCGGTGCTCAGGGTATAGGTCTTTGCCGTACAGAGCATATGTTCTTCGATCCTGACAGAATCGGCGCTTTCCGCGAAATGATCTGCTCCGAAACCAAAGAAGAGCGTGTTGCGGCTCTTGCAAAAATTGAGCATATGCAGCAGGCTGACTTTGAGGGACTCTTTGAGGCTCTCGGCGGCTATCCTGTAACCATCCGCTTCCTTGATCCTCCGCTTCACGAGTTTGTACCTACAGAAGAAGCTGATATTGAAGCTCTTGCTAAAGCTCAGGGCAAAACAGTCGCTTACATTAAACAGGTTATTGACAGTCTCCATGAGTTTAACCCAATGATGGGTCACCGCGGCTGCCGTTTAAGTGTTACTTATCCCGAAATTGCGGAAATGCAGACAAAAGCCATTATTAAAGCGGCTCTTGCTGTTAAAGCAAGACATAATGACTGGAACATTGTTCCCGAAATTATGATTCCGCTCGTTGGCGAAATTAAAGAGCTTAAATTTGTTAAAGATGTTGTTGTAAAAACTGCTGATGCAGAAATTAAAGCCGCCGGAAGCGACCTTAAATATGAGGTTGGTACCATGATCGAAATTCCGCGTGCCGCTCTTACTGCCGATGCGATAGCTTCAGAAGCTGATTTCTTCTGCTTTGGTACAAACGACCTTACACAAATGACATTCGGCTTCAGCCGTGATGATGCAGGCAAATTCTTACCCGCGTACTACGGCAATAAGATTTTTGAATCTGATCCGTTTGCAAGACTTGATACAACAGGCGTTGGTAAACTTATGGATATGGCCGTTGAAATGGGTAAAAAGGTTAAACCTTCACTTCATTGCGGTATCTGCGGCGAACACGGCGGCGACCCGTCATCAATCGAGTTCTGCCATTCTATAGGCCTCGATTATGTATCATGCTCGCCTTTCCGCGTACCAATCGCTCGCCTCTCCGCAGCGCAGGCAGCTATAAAGGACGGCAGGAAATAAGAAGCACGCCCTTCAAATTCGCTGAGTTTACGCTCACCAAAGCCGACGCACAGACCTATCTGTACGCCGACTCCGCGAAGCACAGAGTGCATCGCTGGACTGACGTAAAAGTAGCGCTGTATATCTAAGAAAAATCCCTCTGTCGGGAAACCGGCAGAGGGATTTTTATCGTCAAACGCACATTTTTGTTTCTACATCCTTTGCGGTACAATGTGGATGCAAAGGAGGTATTGCACTATGAAAGACAACTTAAAAGGCGTAGGAATCTGGGGACAGCGCCACTACAACTACCTGAAGAAGAAAAGCCCTACCGTTATCAACGTCATGCGTCTGAAAGGAACACTTGAACAGTACTTGATCGATCTGAACCGAGATGCACAGGAAACCTACGACCTACTGATCCGTCAGTACGCCGAGATTGCAGGCGTTACGGAAGGCCTCAAACGTAGCGACGAAATGGAATACACCCGGCATATGAATTCCATCCGCAACTGCGTTGAAGAGTTTGTGCTGTACGATTTCGTTTACGCATGACATCTTACAAATAACGGTCAAGAAAATCGGAGATTCGGCTCTGATTTTCATTTTTGAATATTGCATCCACATTTTTTCAAATTCAGAATACTGCGCCCACCTTCTGAAAACCTCGTTTCCGATTGTATAATAACTGCCCCCACTTTGCGTGAAAACATAAAAAACAGATGCTTTTTTGAATTTAAACCCTCACACCTCAATTTTATCATTTTTAACGAAAATGATAAAATTAGGACTTGACAAGTCAAATTGAAATTGCTATAATGTAATAGCATCATGATGGAATTAAATGATCAAATTAAAGTTGGAGATGCTAAATGAGAGTATTTGATTATAAAAGGGAATATAAAAAGCTGTTGTCTGCCGACATCGTATCGCTTCTGACGTCGATACATGAGTATAAAGGCAAGCAGTTTCAGATTGCCAACGAAAACGCCGACGTATTGACTCAGTTGGTTGAAATCGCAAAGATACAGAGTACGGACGCATCCAACAAAATCGAAGGTATCAGCACCTCCGACGATCGGCTTCAAAAAATCGTAAAAGAAAAGACGCGACCGCAAACGAGAAGCGAGAAAGAAATCGCCGGTTACCGTGACGTTCTTTCTACGATCCACGAAAGCTACGACTACATTCCCCCGCGCTCGTCTTTGATCCTTCAGCTGCACAGAGACCTTTACAAGTTTACAGGTTCTTCTATCGGCGGCAATTATAAGAACAGCGACAACGTGATTGCGGAGGAACACGCCGACGGAACAAAAACAGTCCGTTTTCAGCCGGTACCGGCTTGGGAAACGCCGGAATATGTAAACGCGATTTGCGCCGCATACGACAACGCTCTGCACGACGGCGAGATCGACGCGCTTGCGGTGATCCCGATATTTATTCTTGATTTTCTGTGCATTCACCCGTTTGGCGACGGCAACGGGCGCATGAGTCGATTGCTCACGCTTCTACTTCTCTACCGTGCAGGCTACACCGTAGGCAAATATATCAGTATCGAAAAACTGATTGCCAACAGTAAAGAAACCTATTACGAAGTATTGCAGGAAAGTTCTTACGGTTGGCACGATGGCGAAAACAACTATCTGCCATTTGTCCGCTATATGCTCGGAATTGTCGTTGCTGATTACCGCGAGTTTGAAAATCGCACTGCTTTGATTGTAAATACCAACTCAAAGCCTGATAGAATTAAAGAGATTATAAAAAACCGCATCGGACCGATCACAAAATCCGAGATCATGAAAGAGTGCCCGGATATCAGTCAGATTACCGTACAACGCGCACTCGCCGACCTTTTGAAAAACGGGCTGATCGTCAAACTCGGCGGCGGCAGATATACAAAATATATTTGGAATCACGATAAGGAGTAAACGGCAATGATCACAGGCGAACTGAAAAACAAAATAGACAGTCTCTGGGAGATATTCTGGACTGGCGGACTCACAAACCCACTGGACGTGATCGAGCAGATCACGTATCTTATGTTCATTCACGATCTTGACGACAGCGACAACCTTCGCGCCAAAGAGAGCGCCATGCTCGGCCTGCCGTACAAGAGCGTTTTTGCGGACGAGGTGACGATCGGCGATCGCAAGATCGACGGAAGCCAGCTCAAATGGAGCGTGTTCCACGATTTTCCCTCGGGACGGATGTATTCCGTTATGCAGGAGTGGGTCTTCCCGTTCATCAAGAACCTGCACGGTGACAAAAACAGCGCGTATTCCAAATATATGGACGACGCGATCTTCAAACTGCCCACGCCGCTTATGCTTTCCAAAGTGGTGGACGCGCTTGACGAGATCTATAAACTGATGAACGAAACACAGTCCGCCGACGTGCGCGGAGACGTTTACGAATATCTGCTCGCCAAGATCGCCACCGCGGGCGTCAACGGTCAGTTCCGCACGCCGCGCCACATCATCAAAATGATGGTTGAACTGATGGACCCGAAAGCGGACGACGTGATCGCCGATCCTGCCTGCGGAACTTCGGGCTTCCTCGTGACGGCGGGCGAATACCTGAAAGAAAACAGGAAAGAGGAGATCTTTTATAACAAGGTCAAAAAAGACCACTACATGAACCATATGTTCCACGGCTATGATATGGATCGCACTATGCTCCGCATCGGCGCTATGAATATGATGACGCACGGCATCGACAATCCGTTTATCGAATACCGGGACAGTCTTTCGGACCAAAACCCCGACAAGGACAAGTATTCGCTGATCCTCGCGAATCCTCCGTTCAAAGGAGCCCTTGACGCCGACATCGTCTCCACCGATCTGCTCAAGGTCTGCAAAACACGGAAAACCGAGCTTCTGTTCCTCGCGCTGTTTCTGCGAATGCTGCGCGTTGGCGGCAGATGCGCGTGCATCGTGCCGGACGGCGTTCTGTTCGGCTCGTCAACGGCACACAAGGCGATCCGCCGCGCGCTGATCGAGGAAAACCGCCTCGAAGCCGTGATCTCTATGCCGTCCGGCGTGTTCAAGCCCTACGCCGGCGTATCTACCGGAATACTGATCTTCACCAAAACCGGGCACGGCGGCACGGATAAGGTGTGGTTCTACGATATGCAGGCGGACGGCTATTCGCTCGACGACAAGCGTTCGCCCGTCGCCGAGAACGATATCCCCGATATCATCGCCCGCTTCCGTAATCTCGCGGGAGAAGCCGACCGCAAGCGCACCGAGCAATCGTTCTTTGTCCCGAAAGATGAGATTATAGGCAACGACTATGACCTTTCTATCAACAAATACAAACAGACGGAGTACAAGCCCGTCGAATACCCGCCGACGAGCGAGATCATAGCGGAACTACGGAAGCTTGAGGGAGAGATTAAAATAGCGATGGATGAACTTGATAAATTAATTCAGAATTAAGAATTACGAATTAAGAATTTGAATTTGTAGGGATGAAATATGAAAGATATTAGGAAAGTTAAACTTTCTGAAATAGCTGAACTGATTACAAAAGGCACAACGCCTACAACTTTGGGCTATTCATTTCAAGAAAAAGGTGTTAACTTTTTAAAAATAGAGTGTTTTGGAGATAATGGAGAATTCTTTTTAAATAAAGTTGCACATATTTCAGAAGAATGTAATAATAAATTAAAGCGTTCACAACTAAAGAAAAACGATTTATTGTTTTCAATTGCAGGGGCTATCGGAAGAGTTGCTATTGTAACTGAGAATATGTTGCCTGCTAATACAAATCAAGCTTTAGCTATTATAAGAATTAGTCAGAAAGATATATATATACCTTACATAAAATTGATTTTAACTTCGCCATTAATCAAAAAGCAGTTTGAAAAGAAAAAACAAGGTGTGGCACAATTAAATCTTTCATTAAAAGATATTGGCGAATTATCTATTCCATTAATACCATTCAATGAGCAAAAAAAAATTGTACAAGTCCTTGACAAAGTCAATTCTATAATCGAATCACGCAAACACGAGCTCCAATACCTTGACGAACTCATCAAAGCCCGATTTGTCGAGATGTTTGGGACAATACATAACAACCCAAATGACTTTGAAATAAAAGCTTTGCAGGATGTTTGTGAACCTATCAAAGATGGGACACATCAAACGCCAACATATACGGAAGATAGAATAAATGGTTACAAATTTTTGTCTTCAAAAGATGTAACAACAGGTATAATAAATTGGGACAATATAAAATACATTCCAACTGATTTGCACGAACAATTGTATGCAAGGATTAAGCCAAAAAAAGGTGATGTCTTGCTTGCGAAAAACGGAACGACAGGCATTGCTGCGATTGTTGACAAAGATGAAATATTTGATATTTATGTAAGTTTAGCACTTTTGAAGCCTTTAAACATCAATTCGGTATATCTTTGGGCTGCTATCAATTCACAAGAAACTAAAGAACAGTTTGATGCGAGTCTCAAAGGTATTGGAGTTCCAAATTTACATTTAGGCGAGATAAAAAAAGCAAGAATAATAGTTCCGCCAATTGAACTCCAAAGCAAGTTCGCTGATTTTGTGCAAGAAGTCGACAAATCAAAATTTGCCGTGCAAAAGGCGCTTGACGAAGCACAGTTATTATTTGATAGTCTAATGCAAAAATATTTTGATTAATTTAGAATTAAGAGTTAAGAATTATTCGGCAAAAAGCGATAAATTATTGTTTAATATCCCGACAAATACAATTTTAAGCAAGGTGATGTGATTATATGGCAGAACGCATATATGCTTTTACAGATGAATTCGGAGCATATGGTTATTCTTTTGATAAGCCTGATGTAACGACTCATTTTATAATAACTTCAATTATTGTCAAAGAATCAAGTTTAGAAATAGCAAAAAGTCATGTTGAGGAAGTTAGAAAAAAATATTTTCAAACCGGTGAAATGAAATCTTCACATATAGGCAAAAGTAAACATGCTAGAAGAAAAAGAATACTTGCAGATTTACTTCAAACAGACTTTAGTGTTTTCGCCGTTGTTGTAGACAAAAGACAAATTGCAAAATGGAGAGGATTGAATTATGAACAATCTTTCTATAAATTTCTAAACAACATAGTACACAAAGAGTTGAGACGAGCTTTTCCGATACTAACCATTTGTTCTGATGAAATTGGCGGGAGCAGTTACATGAGAAGCTTTTCGGATTATGTAAAAAAAAGAACAGATATTCCAAATTTATTTGGAGAAGCAGATTTTATTTTTGAAAACAGTAACAATAATGTATTGATACAATTAGCAGATTTCATAAGTGGAACACTCGGATGCGTTTATGATGCTAGTAAACATTCTAAAGATACGCCTAATTATATTAAGATGCTTGAACAAAAAATCATCAGAATAGAACTGTATCCAAAAGTTTTTGAAACATATTCTGTCAACACTTCTGCGCTTGCTCAAGACTATGATAAAACAATAGCAGAACTATGTATGAAGCAAGCCGTTGAATATATAAGAAAGCACAAGGAAAGCGATGATATTGAATTACAGGCACAAGTAACAGTGCTGGACTATTTACTGTTTCGATTTATGAATAATGACACCAGAAAATATATTTCAACTCGCGAATTACAAAATCATCTTATAGGAACTGGATATGACAACTTATCAACCCAAGCATTTAGAACCAAGATAATTGGCAAAATGAGAGATGAGGGGGTAATAATATCCGGATCCAGCGCAAAGAAAGGATATAAAATCCCTGCCAATGAAGCAGAACTATATGATTTTATAAACCATGGTGTAAACATAATTATGCCTATGTTAAATCGTCTTAAAAAATGCCGCGACTTGGTAAAACTCGGAACATTAAACGGTATAGATTTATTTGAAAAAACTGAATATTCAAACTTGAGGAGGTTTTTTGACAATTGAACAAACCTTCTGTGACTATTAAGTGTTTAACAACATATATTTAATGATAAAATCTTTTCATTATTCATAATTCTTAATTATGAATTTCCCGGAGGGAAAGCTATGACCAACTTTGATTTTTTAAAAGCGGACAAGCGGTTTGAAAGGTTTGCCGATGTGGCGATTTCTGCCGAAAACTTATTACATATCGACATAGATTCCTGCGTGTCGAACTGCCGCAGGGCTATGGAGTTTGCGGTTAAATGGATGTATTCTGTTGACCGTGACCTTTATATGCCTTATCAGGATACGCTTGTCGCTTTAATGAACGACGAGAAATTCCGAGATATCGTCGGCGAGGATATTTGGAAGCGAATGGATTTTATCCGCAAGCTCGGCAATGCCGTTATGCACGGGGGTAAAAAGGTAACCGAAGAGCAGGCGGAGCTGTGCCTCGAAAATCTATATTATTTTTTGGATGAAGTAGCATACTTTTACGCTGACGAATATACCGAGCGCCCGTTTGACAAAACGCTACTTAAACTGACCGCCGAGGAAGCGCTCGCTTTTGTGCCGGATGCGGAAATAGACCTTGCTGCACTTATAGAAGAAAACAAAGTAATGAAAGCGGAGCTTTCCGCCCGCCGCGCAGAGCAGCAGCAGACTTACGTTCCGAAGCCGCTTGAACTTTCCGAATATAAAACGCGCAAGATCTATATTGATTTTATGCTTCAGGACGCGGGCTGGGTCGAGGGCAAGGACTGGCTTAATGAGGTCGAACTGCCGGGAATGCCGAACAACTCCGAAGTTGGATTTGCCGATTACGTTTTATACGGCGACGACGGCAGGGCTCTTGCGGTGCTCGAAGCTAAACGCACCTGCGTTGATGTGGCAAAAGGGCGTCAACAGGCGAAACTTTATGCCGATCTGCTTGAAAAGAAATACGGTCGCCGTCCTGTTATATTCCTTTCAAATGGTTTTGACACACGAATTGAAGATAATCTATATCCCGAAAGAAAGGTCGCTTCGATTTATTCAAAACGAGACCTTGAAAAACTATTTAATCTGCAAGCAATGCGTACACGCCTTGACCATATTGTAATTAACAAGAGCATCGCCGGACGCTATTATCAGGAAGCGGCGATCAAGTCGGTCTGCGATGCATTTGATACAAAAAACCGCCGCAAAGCATTACTTGTTATGGCTACCGGCTCGGGAAAAACGAGAACGGTTATTGAACTTTGCGATGTTTTACTACAGCACGGTTGGGTGAAGAATATTCTGTTCCTTGCAGACAGGAACTCACTTGTCGCGCAGGCAAAGCGCAATTTTGTTAATTTGCTGCCGGATTTGTCGGTGACTAATCTCTGTGAAGAAAAAGATAATTACACGGCGCACTGTGTATTCTCGACCTATCAAACGATGATGAATGTTATCGATACAGCAAAGGACGAGAAGGGCAAACTATTCACCGTCGGGCATTTTGACCTTGTGATCTGTGACGAAGCGCACCGTTCGATTTACAACAAGTACCGCGATATCTTCAACTATTTCGACGCGCCGCTCGTCGGCTTGACCGCCACACCAAAGGACGAAATTGACAAAAACACATACGAAGTATTTGAACTTCAAAACGGCGTTCCAACCTACGGCTATGAGTTGGCGCAGGCGGTCAAAGACGGGTATCTTGTCGATTTTATGTCGGTCGAAACACGGCTGAAATTCATTGAACAGGGCATCGTTTACGACGAACTATCGGAAGAAGACAAAGAAGAATACGAGAACACCTTTGAGGGATTAGATGGAGAACTGCCGGAAAGCATTGCCTCTTCTGCACTGAATGAGTGGATCTTTAACGAGGATACTATCCGCGAAGTGTTGCATATTTTAATGGAAAGCGGTCTTAAAATTGATTATGGCTCAAAACTCGGCAAAACAATCATCTTTGCAAAAAACCATACCCACGCGGAAAAGATTTATGAGGTATTCAACAAGGAATATCCGCATTTGCCCGGATTTGCCAAGGTTATAGACAACTATATGACCTATGCACAAAGTTCCATTGATGAATTTTCAGACCCGAAAAAACTGCCGCAGATCGCCATTTCGGTCGATATGCTCGATACCGGTATCGATGTGCCGGAAGTGCTGAACCTTGTTTTCTTCAAAAAGGTCATGAGCAAGGCAAAGTTCTGGCAGATGATTGGACGCGGAACTCGGCTTTGTCCCACTCTGCTTGACGGCAAAGACAAGGAAAAATTCTATATCTTTGACTTTTGCGGAAACTTTGAGTTTTTCCGTATGAGCAAAGGAAGACCGACCGCCAATATGATTGCTTTGCAGGGTGCTATATTCCATTTGAAATCTCAGATTGTGTTCAAATTGCAGGATTTGGCATATCAGACAGATGAACTTATAGCGTTCAGAAAATTGCTTGTTGACGATATGGTGAGCAAGGTCAAAGAGTTAAACAAGGAAAACTTTGCAGTAAGGCAACACCTTAAATATGTAGAGTTATATGCAAACCCCGATAATTACCAAGCCCTTACATACGAAGACACCTTGATTATCGGCGAAGAACTTGCACCGCTTATAATTCCCGATGAGGACGATGCAAAGGCGGTCCGCTTTGACGCGCTGATGTACGGCATAGAACTCGCTTACCTTGCCGGAAAGAAATACGTTCGGTATCGCAGCGATCTCTTAAAAAAGGTTTCGGCTGTCGCAAGTGTTGCAAATATTCCCGAAATTATGGCACAGTCCGATCTGATAGAAAAAATATTACATACGAATTATATCGACAATGCTGGCATAAACGAGTTCGAGCATATCAGAGAAAACCTGCGTGATCTGATGAAGTATATCCCTGTAAATAAAATTCGTTATGATACTGATTTTGACGACGATATTCTGTCAATCGACTGGAAAGAATCCGAGCTTGAAAACGACGATCTCAAGAATTACAAGACAAAAGCGGAATTTTACATCCGCCAGCATCAGGACAATGAAGTCATTGCAAAACTGAAAAGCAATACTCCGCTTACGGGTGAAGATGTCAAGTCGCTTGAAAATATACTTTGGAGCGAGGTTGGAACCAAAGAAGATTATGAAGCCGAGTACGGCAAAAAGCCTCTCGGCGAGCTGGTGCGCGAGATAGTTGGTCTTGATATGAACGCGGCGAAGGCGGCATTTGCAGAGTATCTGAATGATGTCAATCTCGACAGCAGACAAATCTATTTTGTAAACCAGATTGTTGAATATATCGTTCATAACGGGCTTATGAAGGATTTATCGGTGTTGCAGGAACCGCCCTTTACAGACCAGGGCAGCGTGGTTGAAATATTTACCGATTTAACCGTTTGGATGGGTATCAGAAAAGCAATCGAGCAAGTGAATGCCAATGCGATTGCTGCATAACAAATCAAAACCAAACTGAAAGGGATAATCATATAAGTAAAGGTATAATTTATAGTATGACAACAGCTGTTCCCGGTCTAATAAAAATCGGAAAAGCCGGTTTCTTTGCCGAATCGAAAATCAGGACGCATAACGCACTGATCAAAAAAAGCAAATATCCGCCGATTGATATTTCTATTGCCGACGTGCAGACCAAAAACGGCAAGGTGGTGCATTGCACCTGTGCCAGAGAGCGGGAGCTTTTCAGAAAATTAGAAGCGATCAATAAAGAACCGTATGTACTGATAGAAAACTATCCCGTTTCAAAAGAAAGCGACATTCCGCGCGAAGCGAGAAAAGAAATGGAACTGCTTTTGCAACGGTTACAAATATTGAATACATGGACGAAGACGAACTCACTCTCCCGCTTGATAAAATTAAGTTTATTGAAAGAGCGTTGACACTTGCCGATCCGACCAGTAAAGGCAACGTTACGCTGTTTGATATCGTAAAACGGGCGGTGGACGCGACCGACTGCGAAGGTTTTCTGGAAACAGGTTGCCCTGCGGACGAGTATGACGGCGAATCACGCTTGATCGCGCAAAAAATAGAACCGTATATGGACAAATACCAGATCGCAACCATTATGTCCGAAGTTATGACAAATCAGATGGGGACGCCGTATCCAAGTAATATATTTTATAATGCGGCGGAATACATCATAAAAGCGATAACCGATAAACATCAAGGCGAAGAAAGCAATGTTGTCGGCACAGCCGAAAAGAGTTTTGACGGCTTATTCGTTATGGAACGTTTTACGATCGATACTGATCAGAGCAAAGAGAAAATGGGTCAGGATCAAACACAGCGAAAGAACTCTAACAAGATGTCAGATATGCAAAAACAAATGTATATAGCTTGTGGGCACAACGTGGAGGTGCATCTTGTTGGCGGTGATAAGCCTATAATCGGAAAATGTATTGGGTATACTCAACCTTTGGATAATGATCCGGAGGTAGCAAGCATTGATATCCGTGTGCCGGGAATAACGAGCATTTACGAGATTACAGAGAAAGAAATAGAAAGCATCACCATTTTATAAATTGCTAAAAAACCATAAAAAAGAATGAATCAGACTTGCTTGAATACCTTGCGCAAAATATTAATGAGGTGCCGCTGTTGGCTGAAAAGGACACTGAATATCTGAATAGCAAAGAACCTTTTCGGGATGTCAGACTAATCGGCGGCGCTTATGCTACGGTTGATACTCCCGCGATTGTCGGGTTTTGCCATAATGAGGATAATAAAGGTATCATTACCGTTACCATTTTGAATCAACACGACTGCATTGCAAAGGGCTGCCACTATTTTGAAAAATTTGAAGACTATCCGTTTTGGGAACGGTATGAACGGAAAATAGAGCAGAAAAAGATAGACGTGGAAAAGAAGCGCCGCGAAAAAGCGACGCTCAGCATCGAGGGGAAGACTTTCCCTTCGACGCATTTGAGCGACGCAGGCAGCTATTAAAGATAAAAAATAATTGAAGTTTTTGATTGAGGGCAAACCCTTTTAATAACCAAAGGGCAAAACTTAATATCAACACAAAGACCTTGTAGGAGCAATCCTATGAGGTCTTTTTTATTTTTTGTTTGACATCCGTAATTAAATTGCATATAATTAAATTGTACCAAATTTAATTTAAGGGGTGTTATTATGAGTATTTATGATTTTAGTGTAAAAGCAAGAGACGGACAGACTGTACCACTTAGCGATTATAAGGGAAAGGTGCTAATTATTGTCAATACTGCAACAGGTTGTGGTTTTACGCCGCAATACACGCCGCTTCAGGAATTATATGTTAAATATAAAGAGCAAGGGCTTGAAATACTCGATTTTCCTTGCAATCAGTTTATGAATCAGGCACCGGGCACCGATGAAGAAATTCATACGTTTTGCACCGGACGTTTTGGCATAACCTTCCCGCAATTTGCAAAAATTGATTGTAACGGCGAAAATGCAGATCCACTGTTTAAGTACCTAACATCTAATACAAGCTTTAAAGGTTTTGGCAAGGGTGTTAAAGCCATGGCCATGAATGCGGTTGCTAAAAAAATGGATAAAGATTTTAAGAACAACGGCAATATAAAATGGAATTTTACTAAATTTGTAATCGATCGCGAAGGGAATATTGCCGCGCGCTTTGAACCTACCGATTCTATGGAAGACCTTGCTAAAAAGGTAGCCGAGCTTCTATAAAATAAAGGGAAATTGCGATGGATAAGTATGAGGCGCTTAAACTAAAAAACCAGATTTGCTTTCCTTTGTATGCGGCATCAAGACAGGTAGTAAAAAAATACCGGCCATTATTAAAAAAGCTTGATTTAACCTATACGCAGTATATTACATTATTGGCTTTATGGGAATACGAAAAGCTTAGCGTTAAAGAACTTGGCGAAATGTTATACCTTGATAGCGGCACGTTAACGCCACTACTAAAAAGTCTTGAAAAAAAGGGATTTTTAAGTCGCAAAAGATCAAACGAAGACGAGAGATTTTTAGAAGTTACAATCACCGACAAAGGACTGAAACTTCGTGATGCAGCATTGAATGTCCCGTCAGAAATTGCCGGATGCATGGATTTAAGCGAAAGCGAAGCTATAAATTTATACAATATTCTTTATAAGATTATAGGATAAAAAAAGCAGGTTTAAAACCTGCTTTTTATTATTCTGTTCTAAGGGCTGTTACGGGATCTTTTTTTGCGGCTTTTTTCGAAGGTATTAGTCCTCCGATTAATGTAAGAATTACACTTAAAACAACTAAAACAGCACCGTGCGCTATTGGAAGCGCCGCATTGATATCATTCGATCCGGTAAGCGTATGAATTACTTCATTGCCCGGTATTAGAAGCAACAGTGTTACCCCTATTCCAATAATCCCTGCAAGAAGACCGATAATTATCGTTTCGGCATTAAACACTTGTGATATATTGTGCTTTGAAGCACCGAGCGCCCTTAAAATACCTATCTCTTTAGTACGCTCAAGTACAGAAATATAGGTGATTATCCCAATCATAATTGACGATACAATTAAGGATACCGCTACAAAAGCTATAAGCACGTAAGATATAACGTTTATTATTGTAGTAATCGATGACATTAAAAGTCCGACATAATCGGTGTAGGTTATTTTGTCGTCTTCGCCGGCGGATTCGTTATAATTATCAATGCAGTCGGATATTTTGCCTTTGTTTTCAAAACTGTCTGTATAAATGCTTATCGACGACGGAGCGTCAAGACTTACAACGCCGAATTCGGATAAATTGTCGTTAAGTGTGCCGGTGGAAATATATTGCTCGTAAATTGAAAGATAAACATCCTTTTGTGCGGTTTTTAAATATGAATCGAGCGCCGCTGCTAAAGCCGATTCGTCCATAAGCTCTATTCTTGCGGACATTTCCTTATTGTCTTTATAAGCAGAAGCAAACAATTCCTTGCAAAGTTTTGCTTTTTCGGTAATGCCGAGATTTTTTAAGTATTTTTTAACATCGGAAATTTTCTCGCTGTCATCTGCCGGTGCAAATTTAAGTCCGCTTAAAATATTAATATCGGGATTTTCTTCCTGCGCCTTTACGACCGCGCTTTCTTTTGAGTAATTAATTAAATAATCTGTTAGCGCTTTGGTGTAGGCTACGGCGTTTTGGATATTTGAATAATCGGCGTCACTGTTGGGCTTTATAATGCCGACTATTTTTAGCTGCAATGCACTTTTTGTAAGTTTTTCTATTTCGTTTTTATCGTTCGAAATGTTTTTAAAATACCCGCTTGTTTCCTTCACATAATTGTCCGAAGCCGGTATTAAATAAAGGGTCTTGTTTAAAAAGTCTTCATAGGTCCAGTTTTTTTGTGAAATGTGGATTTCTTCGCCGTCGTTTATTTTTTGAATTATCTCTTTGTACTCTTTAGACGGCAAATATCCAAGCTCGTAAAGAGTGCTTGTGGCAATCTCGTTGTTTTTATCAAGTACAATTACCACTTCATCGTAATTTTTTGGCCAGTGTCCGGAAAGCACTGTGTAGTTTTCGGTTACCGCGTTGCTTATAAGCATATTATTGCCGGGTAAAAGCTGCTCATAATTAGATGTTCCGCCTACTGTGTTCATCATGCGGTTGGTTACAGGGAAGTTTTCCGCAAATTGCTCGGACTCAAATTCGCTGCCGTCTGTATTAATAAGCACGCCGTCCGGATCTTTTGTGTAAACCGAGAATTTTGTGTCGTACGAATATACAATTCCGTTTTCACCGATGTACTGATTAATTTCGCTATCGGGGTTATCAAGATATTTTTTAAACTTTGTTAAATTGTTTTCCTTTATGCTGGTGGTAAAGGAGGACGCCCTTTCAAGGCCGTCGCCGTTTGAATATACCTTATCAAGACTGTGATCGGGCTCGCCGTTTCTCTTTTCCGCATTTTTCATTTGCGATTTTATAATCGAAGATAAATCAAGGCTTTGCGCGTCAATCGTGATAGGGTAGGAGATCATAGTGCTTTTTTGAATACTGTCGATATATGCGTTTACTCCATTGGAAAGCGATAGTATTAACGCTATTCCTATAATGCCGATAGAGCCTGCAAACGAGGTTAGTATAGTCCTTCCTTTTTTGGTTCTTAAATTGTTAAAGCTTAAAGCTAATGCAGTAAAAAATGATATTGAAGTCTTTCCAAGACGTTTATTTTTTGGCTCTTCTGCGGTTTCTTCTTTTGTATATGGATTAGAATCGTCAGTAATTTTACCGTCCTTAATATTAACCGTTCGTGTAGCATATTTTTCTGCCAGCGCGGGATTGTGAGTAACCATAACAACAAGCCTTTTTTTGGCAACCTCTTTTAATAGATCCATAACCTGAATGCTCGTAGCTGTGTCAAGTGCTCCCGTCGGCTCGTCGGCAAGTAGTATTTCCGGGTCATTTACAAGCGCTCTTGCAATTGCCACACGCTGCATCTGCCCGCCCGATAGCTGATTCGGTCTTTTATACATTTGATCTTTAAGGCCTACTTCTTCAAGAGCCTTTTTTGCCTTTTTGCGGCGGTCACTTTTTTTAATTCCCGAAATTGTTAAAGCCAACTCAACATTCGATAATACCGATTGGTGAGGTATAAGATTATAACTTTGAAAAACAAAGCCTATGGTGTGGTTGCGGTATGAATCCCAGGCTTTGTCCTTATACTCTTTGGTGGAAATGCCGTTAATTATAAGGTCACCGCTGTCATACCGGTCAAGTCCGCCGATAATATTTAAAAGGGTAGTTTTGCCTGAACCACTCGGTCCCAAAATCGCAACAAATTCATTATCCCGTAAATTTAGAGACAAATCGTCAAGAGCTGTTTGTACAAACCCGCCGGTTACATATTTTTTTGAAATATTCTTTATTTCTAACATAATAATATTCCGTCCTTAAATATTTAGGCAGGGCTTAGCCCTGCCGCAAATTATTTATAGTTTTTTAGATGAGCTTTCATAGCTTCAAAAGAAGTATCGCTAATATCGTGCTCGATTTTGCAGGCATCCTCGGTCGCCGTTTTTTCATCTACCCCTAAATTCATTAATATTTTGGTTAAAAGAACATGCCGCTCGTAAATTTTTTCTGCTATGTTTTTCCCTTTTTCTGTTAAAAAAATATGTCCGAGATTATCTATTGTTATGCAATCATCGTTTTTTAATAGCGCCATTGCTCTGCTTACAGAAGGCTTTGAAAAGCCCATTTTTTCGGCAATATCAATCGATCGCACATTATTATTATTTTTGCTTAATATTAAAATATTCTCTAAATACATCTCGCCGGATTCCTGCATATATAAGGCTCCCTTCTGATTTTTTTTATTATATCAAAAAACATACAAGTTTTCAAGAAAAAAGCATATAGTTTATATTTCTTTAATAATTATTAAAAAAATGCTTGACAAGTTAGCCCCAGCTAACTATAATGAAGTTAGCCAAGACTAACTTTAAAGAAAGCAGGAATAGTATGATGCCACTAAATTTTGCCGATGTCGGTGCGGATAATATAATCCGTAAAATCGGAGGCAATGACGAAATAAAAAAGCACCTTGAAACATTGGGATTTGTAGTAGGCGGAAGCGTGCGGATTGTTGCGGATATTGGCGGCAACATAATAGTTGACGTAAAAGGCTCAAGAGTAGCCGTAAGCCGCGAAATGGCACAAAAAATATTAATATAAGGGGGAGAAAGCATGAAAACATTGCGTGAAACAAAGATTGGTGATACGGTGTCCGTTGTAAAAATTCACGGCGAAGGCGCCGTAAAAAGGCGGATTATGGATATGGGGATTACTAAGGGTGTTTCGGTTTTTGTACGAAAAGTAGCTCCGCTTGGCGATCCTGTAGAAGTAACGGTTCGTGGATATGAGCTTAGCATCAGAAAAGCAGACGCTAATATAATTGAAGTTGAATAATTGTTTACAAAAATTTTAAGCTTCAAAGAAGAGAGGAAAAAACATGAGTATTAAAATTGCTCTTGCGGGCAATCCAAACAGCGGTAAAACCACGCTATTTAATGCACTTACCGGCTCTAACCAGTTTGTTGGTAACTGGCCGGGCGTTACGGTTGAAAAAAAAGAAGGCAAATTAAAAAAACACGACGGCGTAACAATTATAGATCTGCCGGGTATTTATTCGCTTTCTCCTTATACACTTGAAGAGGTTATAGCAAGAAACTATTTAATTAACGAGCGGCCCGACGCTATACTGAATATAGTTGACGGAACAAATCTCGAGCGTAACCTTTATCTTACGACACAGCTCACAGAACTGGGAATACCGGTGGTTGTGGCTGTTAACATGATGGATGTAGTTAATAAAAGCGGCGACAAAATTAATATTCACGAATTAAGCCGTAATCTCGGATGCAATGTTGTTGAGATATCTGCTTTAAAGGGTACCGGCATAAAAGAAGCGGTAGATAAGGCAATTAACGCCGCAAATAACGAAAAGACGCTTCCTCAGCATACTTTTTCAGGAGTAGTCGAGCATGCCATTGCACATATTGAAGAAGCGGCTGTCCACGAAATGCCCCTTGAACAGCAAAGATGGTATGCAATAAAAATATTCGAACGAGATGCCAAAGTGCTTGAGCTTTTAAAAATTTCATCGGATGTTCTTGCACATATTGATGAGGATATTAAGGCGGCCGAAAAAGAGCTTGACGACGACGCTGAATCAATCATCACAAACGAGCGCTATATTTATATTGGCAATCTAATGAAAACCTGTATTAAAAAGAAATCCGGCAAAGTATCCACTTCCGATAAAATAGATAAAGTGGTTACAAACCGCTGGCTTGGACTTCCGATATTTGCAGTTGTGATGTTTTTGGTGTATTATATATCTATGGTAACCGTAGGTACTGCGGCGACCGACTGGGTTAACGACAATCTTTTCGGCGACGGTTGGCACTTATTCGGTATTGGCGGCAGTCAGTATGAGGAAGCCGCCGAGGAATACGGCGATGCCATGAATACAATAAATGCGTTTATAGAACTTGAAAAAGACGGCAGTGAAGAAACTGCTAAGGCCATAGACGCTGAAGCGGAAGATTATGACGGCGCCGCTGCAATAGCTTCAATTAAATCTTATTCTTTGCAGTTTACTTCTTCCGATACGGCTAAATATCTTATTGAAGATGAAGAAACTTTAGCCGACGAAGAGGTTACATATAGTTATGAAGATTTAAAAAATGCCATAGCAGTATTCGAACAGTATAAAGGCGAAGAACCAGATCCCGCTTCGTATGGTGTTTATGTAAAGGGGCTTCCGGTTTTAATTGGCGACGGTCTTGAAGCAATAAATTGTGCAGACTGGTTAGAAGGCCTTATTTTAGACGGTATAGTAGCCGGTGTTGGTGCGGTTTTAGGCTTTGTACCGCAAATGCTTGTATTGTTCTTGCTTTTAGCATTTTTAGAGTCCTGTGGATATATGGCGCGTATAGCCTTTGTTATGGATAGAGTTTTCCGCAAATTCGGGCTTTCGGGCAAATCATTTATACCGATTCTTATCGGAACCGGTTGCGGCGTTCCCGGCATTATGGCTTCAAGGACTATTGAAAACGAACGCGATCGGCGAATGACCATTATAACCACCACATTTATTCCTTGCGGCGCTAAAATCCCCTTTATTTCAATGGTTGCGGGCGCAATTTTCGGTGGCTCTGCACTTGTTGCTACCAGCGCATACTTTATCGGTCTTGCGGCGATTATCGTTTCGGGAATTATGCTTAAAAAGACCAAAATGTTCTCGGGCGATCCCGCACCGTTTGTAATGGAACTGCCTGCATACCACTGGCCGACTTTATCTAACGTTCTTCGTTCCATGTGGGAAAGAGGATGGAGCTTTATTAAAAAAGCCGGAACCATCATTCTTTTATCAACAATTGTTGTCTGGTTTACAACCTTCTTCGGCTTTACAAGCGAAGGATTTAGAATGCTTTCCGAAGACGAAATTGATAAGAGCATTTTAGCGGTTATCGGCAACGCAATTGCTTGGATATTTGCACCGTTAGGCTGGGGAAACTGGCAGGCAACGGTTGCGTCCATTACAGGCCTTGTCGCAAAAGAAAATATTGTTGGCACTATGGGCATACTGTATGGCGGAGGCGACGGCACCGTATATCAAAACTTAGCCGGTGCGTTTACCGGTATAAGCGGCTACTCGTTCTTAGTGTTTAACCTTCTTTGCGCTCCGTGTTTTGCGGCTATAGGCGCTATAAAACGTGAGATGAACAACGCAAAATGGACCTGGTTTGCAATTGGTTATCAAACACTATTTGCGTATGCTTCGGCATTTGTTATCTATCAGCTTGGTAAAATGTTTGTAGGCAGCGGTAACGTGTTCGGTATAATTATCGCATTCGCAGTTGTAGTGTTTACTTTATATATGCTGTTCCGCCCGTATAAAGAATCGGTTATTTACAAAAAAGCATAAAGGAGAAAAAAATCATGTTGGCGTTTTTGCAAGAAAATCTTGCGACTATACTTATAGGCATTGTACTTATTGCTATTATTGTATTTATTGTAATAAAGCTTGTCCGCGATAAAGCGGCCGGACGCTCTTCATGCGGCTGTGGCTGTGAACACTGTGCAATGCATGAGCACTGCGGTAAACATTAAAAATAAAGCCGGAAATTTTTCTTTAAATTTCCGGTTTTTTATTTTGTTTTTCATTGACAAAAATCCCATTTAGGAGTATAATCACTCCGTTATATTATATTATTAGTAGTTAGTGGGGGACGTCGGTGGAAACGACAATTATAACTTCAATTTTTATTGCATTGTTTTTTGCTGTAATGATCGTTATTGGCATAAAATCAAAAAAGCACGCAACCGATGTAAACGGCTTTGTATTGGGCTCGCGCTCGGTAGGTCCGTGGCTTAGTGCATTTGCTTACGGAACTTCGTATTTTTCGGCTGTTATATTCGTAGGGTATGCAGGTCAGTTTGGTTGGAACTTCGGTTTAGCCTCTACATGGATAGGGCTTGGAAATGCTTTTATAGGTTCTCTTCTTGCATGGAGCATACTCGGTCGCAGAACCAGGGTTATGACTCAGCATCTTCAAAGCAAAACCATGCCGGACTTTTTTGGCTCGCGGTTTGAATCTTCTTCATTAAAAATAGTAGCATCGGTAATAACTTTTGTATTTTTAATTCCATATACGGCATCGCTTTATAACGGCCTTTCACGTCTTTTTGCCACCGCATTTTCCGGTATTGATTATGCCGTATGCGTAATAGTTATGGCCGTGCTAACAGGCATTTATGTAATACTTGGCGGCTATATGGCAACGGCTTTAAACGATTTTATACAAGGACTTATAATGCTTGTCGGTATCGTTGCGGTAATTTTAGCAGTCCTTAACGATAACGGCGGCCTTATGGCAGCAACCGAAAAGCTTGCAACAAGCAATAACGGCGGCTGGGAATACGCCTCGTTTTTCGGCGCTGACCCGTTGTTCTTACTGTTTGTAGTGCTTTTAACCTCTCTTGGTACATGGGGACTTCCGCAAATGGTCGGCAAATTTTATGCCATTAAAAATGAGGACTCGGTTAAAAAAGGTACAATCATTTCAACATTTTTCGCCATAGTCGTCGCGGGCGGATGTTACTTTTTAGGCGGCTTCGGCAGACTTTATAATGTGGACGTTAAAGAGGAGGGCTTTGACGCTATCATACCTCAAATGCTAACCACACTATCGCCGCTTATTATAGGCATAGTAGTTGTGCTGGTACTGTCCGCTTCAATGTCAACCCTTTCTTCGCTCGTGCTTACAAGCTCGTCTACAATTACATTGGATTTAATAAATCCCTGCACTAAAAAGACTATGTCCGACAAGAAGAAACTTCTTTTAATGAGGATTTTCATTGTAATATTTATTGCAATTTCCGCATTTATCGCAATAGTTCAAGCAAAAAGCAAAAGCATTTTTATAGCTCAAATGATGGGCGTTTCATGGGGAGCTCTTGCCGGCGCGTTTTTGGCTCCGTTTATTTACGGGCTTTATTGGAAAAAAACCACGAAAGCGGCGGTTGTGTCCTGCTTTATTTGGGGCGTTGGACTTGAAATTGTTCAACTTTTGGTTTCATTAAAAGTTTTTTCTGTAGAAAATATTCCCGTATTAAACTTTGTATTTAAAAATTCAATATACTCCGGAGTCTTTGCGATGGTGGGCGGTCTTGTTATAGTGCCTGTAATAAGCCTTCTTACCCAAAAAACAAAACCGGTTAAAACAGAAGAAATGTTTGCCTGCTATAACAACAGCACAACCGTCGGCATCACCGATAACTTAGGTAAATAGAGGTTCTTTATGAATAATTATTATCAAAAAGAAATCGAAACAGCTTCACGCGAAAAAATTCTTGAAATACAAAATGAAAAAATTGTAAAGCAGGTTAAACACGTTTATGAAAATGTGCCTTATTACAGAGCCCTTATGGATAAAAAAGGGGTTAAACCTGAAGATATAAAAAGTGTTGACGATATTAAGCTGTTGCCTTTTTTAACTAAAGCAGATTTAAGAGATGCATATCCCTATGGACTTCTCGGAACCGATTTAAAAAACTGCGTGCGCATTCAGTCAACTTCCGGCACTACAGGCAAAAGGGTTGTAGCCTTTTACACACAGCATGATATTGATTTGTGGGAAGAATGCTGCGCAAGGGCCATTGTTGCCGCGGGAGGAACGAAAGAGGATGTTTGCCAGGTTTGCTATGGCTACGGTCTTTTTACCGGCGGAGCGGGACTGCACGGCGGCTCGCACAAGGTTGGGTGCCTAACCCTTCCAATGTCATCCGGCAATACAGATAGGCAAATTCAGTTTATGATGGACCTAGGCGCTACTATTCTTTGCTGTACACCGTCATATGCTGCATATATCGGTGAATCTTTAAAAGAAAAGGGCTATAAACCGGAAGACAATAAGCTTAAAGCAGGAATTTTCGGTGCGGAGCCCTGGACCGAGGAGATGCGCAAAAGCATTGAAGAAAGCCTTGGTATTAAAGCATACGATATTTACGGACTTACCGAAACCAGTGGTCCGGGCGTAGCCTTCGAGTGCGAAGAACAAAGCGGCATGCATATAAACGAAGACCATTTTTATGCTGAAATAATCGACCCCAATACCGGCGAAGTTTTGCCGGAGGGTTCTAAAGGCGAGCTTGTTTTTACGTCACTCGATAAAGAAGGCTTTCCGCTTTTACGATACAGAACAAGGGATATTTGCGTGCTGTCGCGTAAGCCTTGCTCTTGCGGCAGAACCCATGTAAAAATGAGCAAGCCCATGGGCAGAAGCGATGATATGCTTATTATTCGCGGAGTAAACGTATTCCCGAGCCAAATTGAAACCGTTCTTTTAAACGAAGGATATACGCCGAATTACCAAATTGTTGTCGATAGGGAACGCAATAACGATACGCTCGATGTTTATGTAGAATTAAGCCCCGAACAGTTTTCCGATAAGGTTTCGGATATTCAGCTTATGGAAAAGAACTTAGAGAACGCTTCAAGGGCAATGCTCGGAATTGGAGCTAAAATGCATCTTGTAGCACCTAAATCCATAGTAAGAAGCGAAGGCAAAGCTGTAAGAGTTATAGATAAACGCAAACTTCATGATTGATTTTGGAGGAAGGATATGAAAATTCAGTATCTTGGCACCGCGGCGTCCGAAGCAATCCCGGCGATTTTTTGCCATTGCGATTTATGTAATAAAGCCCGTAAATTAGGCGGTAAGGATATAAGAGGCCGTGCCGGGATTATAATTAACGATACGGCGGCGATAGATTTTCCGCCGGATGCATACATGAACTCTTTAAAATTTAATATAGACCTTGGGAATGTTCGAGATATTTTTGTAACCCATTCGCATGAAGATCATTTTGCTGTTGACGAATTAATGTTTCGCACCGAAGGTGTTTATTGCCATCTCGAAAATGAAATTCCTAAAAGAATAAATATTTTCGGCAATGAAGCAATCGGTTTAAAATTAGAAAAGTTTGTCGGCCGACTTGACTTTTTTAACTATACAAAAACCGAGTATTATAAAACATATACCGCCGAAAACGGTTTAAAATTTACATTTATTCCGGCACGCCACATGATGGGCAAGGGCGAAAACTGCGGAATGTACATAGTAGAAAGCCCGGATAATAAAACTATGCTTTATGCACACGATTCCGGCGTGTTTTACGATGAAATTTTTGAATATCTAAAAAAATACAGATTTGATTTTATAAGCATAGATTGCTGCTTTGGCGCATTAAGCGGTGGATTAAGCGGTCATATGGGCATGCCGGAAAATAAAAAGATGATTGATAAAATGCGTGCTATCGGCTCGGTTGACAGAGACACGAAAATTGTTGTTCATCATTTTTCACACAATGCCAACATGCTGCATAGCGAGCTTATAGAAGCGGCAAAGCCATATGGATTTGAAGTTGCTTTTGACGGAATGATTATAGAAATTTAGTTTTACTGCTTCTTGACAAGTATTTAAAACTAGTGTATAATCGTTTCTATAGAACAAGTTAATATGTTTTTACAGTCAACGGAAGCCGGTGCGAATCCGGCACAACAGTCATTACCGTATGGAGTAATCTTAAGTCGGGAACGCCTGTAAAAACCAAGGTTTTACATTTTGGACGTATGAAAGTGTTGCCTAATTTTACAGCACTTTTTAAGTTTTACTTAGAAAGTGCTTTTTTTGGTGAAAAAATGAGTGCTATTGACAGAGTAAATCCTCTAGCTTTGGTGTGCTATTTTGTTGCGGTATTAATTCCGGCAATGTTTATTATGAATCCGATTTTAAGCCTTGTCGCCATAATACCGGCATTTTTGTTTTGCCTGTTTTTTGTGCCGCCATACGATAGAATAAAGGACCTTTTGTTTTACGGCTCGCTTGTTATAATTATTACAATATTTAATCCGCTTTTTTCGCATAACGGCAATACGGTATTGTTTTATATTAATGATAGTGCCGTAACGCTTGAAGCTTTTATATACGGCGCAGCTTTTTCTCTTATGATGGTGGCGGTGCTTCTTTGGTGTAAAGCTATAAGCCATGTTGTTACAAGCGATAAATTTTCGTATTTGCTCGGTAAAAGATTTGCAAAGCTCGCTTTAACAATAACCCTTACATTAAGATATATACCAATGCTAAAGCGGATGTTCTCTTCTGTTTATGACGCGCAAATAAGCCTTTATGGCGGAAATAATAAAGGTTATATAAAAAGGGTAAAATTCTTTCTTTCGTCCTTTTCGGCGCTTATAGGGCTTTCGCTCGAAAAAGCGATAAATACGGCATACAGTATGGAAGCGCGAGGATATGGAAGTAAAAACCGCACCTTTTTTAAAAATTACGATTTTAAAATTTCCGATTTAATCGTAATTGTCTTGTCGGTTTTCGTTGCGGGTTTTACACTTGTTTTGTCGGCAAACGGCGCGCTTGATTTTAATTGCTATCCAACAGTAAAACTTGCGTTTAATATAAAAACCGTGTGTTCGGTTGCTTTATATGGCTTATTTTGTATGGCACCGTTTGTTATATGTGTGCGGGAGGCGGTAAAATGGAATATCTTGCAATCGAAGATTTAAGTTTTAAGTATCCAACTTCCGCCGATAATGCGTTAAGTCATGTAAATTTAAAAATAAAAAAGGGAAGCTTTAACCTTGTAGTGGGGCTTTCAGGCTCCGGCAAAAGCACACTTTTAAAAATTTTAAAGCCCGAAATTGCCCCGTATGGGGATAAAAGCGGCAATATAGATTTTTTCGGCAATAAAAATGTTTCGTTTTCCGATGTAGGCTTTGTTGCTCAAGATCCGGATGACCAAATCATTTCCGACAAGGTTTGGCACGAACTCAGCTTCGGACTTGAAAGTATGGGTACAAAAAGCTCTGAAATTCGCCGAAGAGTGGGCGAAACCGCAAGTTATTTTGGAATAGCAAACTGGTTTTATAGCGATACCGATTGCCTTTCCGGCGGCCAAAAACAGCTTTTAAATTTGGCGGCCGTAAGCGTAACAGATCCAAAGCTGTTGGTTTTAGACGAACCAACAAGCATGTTAGATCCTATATCTGCGTGGAATTTTATTCAAACCCTTTTTAAGTTAAACCGCGAGCTTGGCATTACAATTGTAATGTCCGAGCACCGCATGGAAGATATTTTCCCTTTTTGTGATAATGTAATAGTTTTAGAAAACGGCAAGGTTTTAACATGCGGCAAGCCAAAAGAAGTTTGTGAACAGATAAAGGGAACTCCGTTGTTTTTGTCATTGCCTGCGGCGGCAAGAATTTGGGACCTTTTAAAGCGGCCTAATGTGCCCTGCTTTTTAACTGTAAAAGAGGGTAAGGATTTTTTGGCGGAAAATTTTAAGGACTTAAATACAACAGTAAAACCGAAGTATGACGAAAATAAAAATGAAGTCGAATTAGAAGTTAAAAATCTTTATTTTAAATACTCAAAAAGCGGCGATGAAGTTTTAAAGGATTTTTCATTAAAACTTAATAAAGGCGAAATATACAGCATTTTAGGCCAAAACGGAAGTGGAAAAACCACGGCTCTTTTATGTATGGCGGGTGTAAAAAAACCACTTTACGGAAAAATAAAATATTTTTCAAGCAAAAACGCCAAAGTTGCGCTTTTGCCGCAAAACCCGAAAACGATATTTATTAAAGATACCGTGCTTGAAGATTTTAAGTCGGTTAGCGAAGATCAAAGTGCGATAGAAGACTTATCTAAAAAATACGAAATTCAAGAACTTCTAAATAAAAACCCGTACGATCTTTCCGGCGGCGAAATCCAAAAGTGCGCGCTAGTAAAACTGCTTTTAACTAACCCTAAAATTATACTTCTCGACGAACCCACAAAGGGTATTGACGCTTTTTATAAATTAAAACTGAATAATAATTTAAAAGACTTAAAAAAAGAGGGCTTTACAATAGTTATAGTAACCCATGATATTGAGTTTGCTGCAAGCACGGCAGACCGCTGCGGATTACTTTTTAACGGCAAAATCATTTCCGAAGATATACCTCACGAGTTTTTTATCAAAAACCGGTTTTATACTACTGCCGCGCACAGAATTTCACGCGAACATATAAAAAATGCGATTTTGTGCGAAGAAGTGGTAGATGCTTTGGGGAACTGATATGAGAAAGAAAATCGGATACGCGGTAATTCTCATTTTAATCCCGCTAATATTAATTTTGGGAGGTACTGTTTTTAAAAGTAAGCAGTATTCCTTTGTAACACTGTCTGTAACGGTGCTTTCGATAGTTCCATTTTTTCTTCATTTTGAAAATAAAGACAGGGGAACCATAAAAATAGTACTAATAGCTGTGCTTACTGCTTTAAATGTTATTGGACGATTCGTCTTTGCCGCAGTACCAAGCTTTAAACCCGTAACCGCACTAACGGTTATTGCCGCGATGGAGCTTGGCGGCGAGTCCGGTTTTATGATAGGCTCACTTACTGCAGTTATTTCAAACTTTTATTTCATGCAAGGCCCGTGGACTCCGTTTCAAATGTTTTCCTGGGGAATACTGGGTTTTATCGCGGGTATATTTAGCGGTATTTTAAAAAAGAACAAAATCATTTTACTCTTATTTGGTGCCATTGCCGGTGTTTTATATTCGCTAATAATGGATGTATATTCGGTGTTGTGGATGGATAATGCTTTTAATCTGCCGAGGTTTTTAACCTTTGTTGCGTCTTCCATGCCGGTAACAATTATATACGTAATATCAAACGTAATATTTTTGTTGCTGCTTGCAGATCCCATAGGTAAAAAGCTTAGCAGAATAAAAATAAAATATGGAATTAATTAAAGGAGAAGACCATGAAAAAACTATTTGCAATTTTAATTTCAATCATTTTGATTGCATCTTTTACCTTGCCTATTTCGGCGAAAGATGCAACAAAAGTGTACGTCTCTATTGCTGACGGCTCGGGAACATTGCAGCTTATTCAAAAAGAAGTTGTTCTTACCGATACCGATAATGACGGCGCACTTACCATTAATGACGCCTTTTATTTGGCTCATGAACAAAACTATAAAGGCGGCGCATCCGCAGGCTATGCTACTGCAACCACCACTTGGGGCGAGTCGCTTACAAAGCTTTGGGGAGTCGATAACGGCGGTTGGTATGTATACTATGTTAATAATGCAGCGGCAATGGGCCTTGCTCAACCGTTAAATGACGGTGACTATTTAGAGGCCTTCTGTTTTACAGACCTTACAAACGGATCGGATGTTTATTCGTATTTTACAGATAAATCTCTTGATAAAACAGCAGATGAAGAATTTGAAGTAACCCTTAAAAAAGAAGAAATAGACTATACCACATGGGCTTCCTCCATGGTCCCTGCAGGCAATGCAACTATTACAATTGACGGTGTAGCTACCGATTACGTAACAGACGCAAACGGCGTTGCTAAAATTAAAATTTCCAAAAACGGCGAACATATTGTAAGCGCAAAGGGAAATAACGGCGAAATTTTAATGGCTCCGGCGCTTAAAGTTACAATTACCGGGGAAGTAATAGCCGAAGTCGATCCCGAACCTACAGAAGTGGCTAAAGAAACATCCGATATTCCTGCTACAGGCGAAGGCTTTGAAATATTTGCGGCATTTATTGTATTAATTATGGCAGGCATAGCGTTGTTGGCCGCAAAAAAGCATGAAAAAGCTAACTAAATATTTATTGGCTTTTGCCACTTGCAGTCTATGCGTAATTTTAGCGCTTTCGGCGGCGGCCCAAAGCACGGTCAATGACGTTTTAGACGGCATAATAGAATATAAGACTAACAATAAAGGCAAGACCGAATTTGTTGATTCGGTCTTGCCTAAAGTTGCAGGTATAAGCGCAGAATGGTATGTTATTGGCCTTGCACAAACGGGAAACTATGATTTTTCAAAATACGGCACGGCACTTGAAAAATATTTAAACAGCAATAACATTTCAAGCGCGTCATCAAGGCAGAAGTTTGCTTTGTGTCTTACCGCCGCAAAGCGGGACAGTGCCTTTATACAAAAAACACTGGACGATTCTATAGGAAAACTCGGTGTTATGAGCTATGTTTTCGGATTGCACCTTTTAAACTGCGGCTACAAAAGCAACGTTACAAATATATCAGAAGTAAAAACCAAGCTTATATCCATGCAAAAAAGTGACGGCGGATTTGCCGTTACCGGAAAATACGGCGATGTTGATGTTACCGCTATGACGATAACCGCGCTTGCGCCGTCGTATAAAACCGACTCTAAGGTTAAAGACGCAGTAAATAAAGCGTTAAGCTTTTTAAAAAAGTCATATAATTCTTTTGGCGCATTTCAAAGCTATGGCGTAGAAAACTGCGAGAGTATATCGCAGGTTTTAATTGCATTGTCCGCACTTGGAATCGGTTCGGATAAATTTATTGATAATGTAAATTTATTGACGGATTTTTTAAAATTTCGTCTTAGTAATGGCGGTTTTAGCCATACTGTGGGCGGCGAATATAACGAAAACGCCACATCTCAGGCGTTTTTAGCCGCAGCTGCATTAAAACGCGCAGCTTCTAATAAAGGTTCGGTTTTTGTTTTTAGCGTTAAACAAAAAACCGTAACAACGTCATCTGTAACTTCTTCAAAAGCAGCGGCTAAGGCTTCTGTAAGTTCTTCCTCACAACAAACCGTGTCTCAAGCTTCAAAAACCACATCGGATACGACTTTATCTTCAAGCGACGTTTCCGCGTCAGTTAACACTTCATCAAACGAAGAAATGCCGGAAATTAAAGATAACGCTGCTTTAGCCACCAATAAATCAAGGCCCGTAAACTATAAAGTGTTTTTAGTTTTGGGGTTGGTTGCTCTAAGTGCCGCGGCGGCAATCTATTTGTTTTTAAAAGGCAAAAGACGATTTAAAGATTATTTGCCGATTATTATTGCTTTTGCAGTTTTGTTGTGCGGCATACTCTTTATTAACATTCGCTCAAAATCTGATTATGAAAAAGAATCAAGCGTTAAAATAAACGTAAATATATCCATAAATTGCAATACCGTTAAGGATAAATGCGATTATAAAGACGGTATAATACTTAAAAGTACTAAAATATCATTAAACGAAAACGCTTCCGTACTGGATCTTATAAAAAAAGTATCAAAAGATTACGGTATAAGCTACACCTTAAAAAATTCGGACTATATTTCCGAAATTGCAAATTTAAGCGAATTCGATTTTGGCGAGCTTTCCGGTTGGATTTATAAAGTAAACGGTGAAGTCCCGTCGGTTTCCGCAAAAGACTGTATATTAAAAAACGGCGATACAGTCGAATGGCTGTATACCCGCGAGCTTGGTAAAGACATATAAAAGAGGCGCCTTATGACGCCTCTTTTTATTTTAAGTACTCTTTTATATCGTAGGCTTTTGTTACCGCCATTTTTCCGTCCGTAGTTAAAAGGCGTACCAGTAAAAACGTGGTTTCCGGATGAATACCTATTTCGGCGGACTCTATGTCATTATTCATTGATCTTACCCTGTCCCAGGCGCGCCTTCCGCCGCGGTACATTATTATTTCTGATACCGGCGAGCATTCAATATGTAATTTATTATCTTCTATATAAAGGCTTTTAATCGTAACGCCTGTCGAAGCATAAACATCTTTGTTTAGCATTCCGTTTATTAAGCCTTCGTAAGAAAGCTCGTCGGCGGCAATCATATTGTAACCGCCGAAACAGTTGCGTTTTAACGGATCGTCTATGCTTTCAATACCGTTCTTATTGTGATTATCGTCTGCGGCAATGGGGACAACAGAAACGTCGCCATGATTTAACATGCTGTAATAATCATTAAAGCTGTCGCTGAATGCGCCGCACTCGGTATTGAAAACTTCAAAACCGTATAAACCTTTAAGTCCTAAATAATCTTCGCCGGTTTGAATTGACCATTGCGGATGGTTGTAATCTACCAGATATCCGTGCTCGGTCATTTCTTTTATGTACCAGTTGGTAAACTCCACGGAATATTCTTTTTTCTCTAAAAGCTTTTCATATTCTATGGTATCTTTTAAATTCTGGTGATCGGCAAAGGGGAATCTCGGATTATATAAATACATCTTTTTAAAATCCGGATATTTATAAATAGCGTTTATATGATATACGCGCTTGTCATCGTACGTAGTGTTGCCCGGTTCGTTATAAGCAATTTCATAACCGTGTAAGGCTATAAATTCGTCGTCTGTAAGATCGTTGTGCGGAACAATCATTTCATGGTCTGTAAACGCGACGGCGGAATAGCCGTGCTCTTTGTAAACCTTCTTTATTTCTTCGGGGGTTAAAGTCCCGTCCGAAATGTTGGTGTGACAGTGTAAATTAACTTTGTAATATTTTTTATCGTTAGGCAAAAGATAATGTTTCATGCTACCAGCTCCTTTAAGTAAAATCATAGCACTTTAAAAAATCAAAGTCAACAAAAAAGCAGGGTTTAACCCTGCTTTTTTTATTTAGATAACAAATCTATTGCCGCTTTTATTTTTTGGCGAAGTTTATTGTTTTCCTCCTCTAAGTTTAGAGTGTTATTCTGTATGTATTTTACGCCGAAACCCTCGCAAATTCCTTTGGTTATTGTTTCCGCTATAAGGTCGTGCTTTGTTGTAAGCCATTTTGCCACTTCCGGCACATCGTGAAAATCAACCTCGATGTAAACGGTCACACATTTTGTGTTTTTTATTTCCGTAAGGTCTTTTCTTACGCTTATAGCTCTGCCGGCATCCTGCTTTAAAACTATGGATTTTAAATTATTAAATACAGGTTTGGCAAATTTAAGGTTTTTCGCTAAAAGATCCCAAACCATAACCGATGTGCCTCTGGCTTTTTTGTTATAGGCGTTAGTGTGTATTGGCACATGAAGATCCGCTTTAAAATTATTGCTGTCTTCAACATTTTTAGAACCGTTTAATCCTATTTTAACGGTAAATCCGCAGCGCTCAAGTGCGATTTTAACTTTTTGCGCAATAGCCCTACAGTTGTCGCGCTCGTTAGTATTTACACCGTTATAAGTATTGTCCGGCTGATTGCTCGGACTAAGATAAATTTTATAACTCATTTTTTTATTCCTTTTCTTCGTTTAATTCCGGAAGGCCCGCTATTGATGTTAAAATGGAAAGAAGCCCCGCCAAAATGGATGCGGAAAGCACTAATATCCAGTCTATTTCGCTTAATACTGCCGCAGTGCCGATTGTTGCGGCGGCGGTTTGAGCAACGGTTTTTAGGGCCCTAATACCCGCGGCTTTTAACCATTGTTTAAATTTTCCCATAAATTTCTCCTTAGATATATTTTTCTAAATCTTGGATGCGATGATTAGCCACACGCAGTTTTTCTTCATTTATTTCCGAACGCTTTTCCAAATTATAAACACGCTCAATAATGTTGTTGTGCTTTTTTACCTCTTCTTCAAGCTTAGAGATGCGGTAGTTGGATAGCTTGTTAGAAATTAAAATGCCGCCAAAAGTACCTGAAAGCGTGCCTATAAGTGAAATTACGCCAATAATAACCGATTCTGTCATAAATACCTACTTCCTGTTTTTTATTACATAATATGCATAAAACTCAAAAAAATTTCGGTATTAAGTTTTGTCGTAAACCGTGTTGCCGTTAAAAATTATTTTTGTAATAAGCGTTCCGTTAAAATATACCTCATTAATATTAGATAAACAAACAGTCATATTAATCCTCCGTGGCAATGTTTAATACAGTGCCGCCGTCTGTGGTCCAAATTCTGATTCCGCCTCTTTTATTTTGAGAAGCGTATCCGGTTTTTGCATCAAGTTCGCTTTTGTCGGCTTTGTCACTTAAGTTTTTATAGTGCTTGCAGGCAATAAGCTCACTGTTTACGGCCTTCAAATAAAGTTCGGTGCCAACGGCAAAATACGAAGGAAGCGATCCTTCGGCATAAATTACTCCGGAAGGATTTTCATCTATAATATAGGCCGCAGTATAGCCTTCCATAGGAAAATCGTTTTCAATGGCAAGAATAGGGTAAAACCCGTCAACATTTTCATGCAAAAACGCAACGTTGTCGGCGTACACTCCGGTTACATCGGCAAGCTCTAAATCCGCCTTTAATGCGATGTTGTTCAGTTGCGCTAAAAGCGAAGGATCAATTTTGTCCTGTTTGTCCTTAAGGTTTTTTAAATAATAGAATTTATCTAAAATTTTAATGCCGTTTTCGGTTTTAAATTCAAGCCTTACAGCATCCCCTACAGCAATACCGGACGGAAGATCCGACGTATTAAGTATTGCACACGAGTCAATATCGCTAAAAGCTACCGTCGAATAACCGCTTGACGGTTCGTCGTTTGTAATGGAAGCTATGGCATAATTGCCGCTTTCATCGTTTTGATCTATATATCCGGACATAGCGTTGCAAAGTAATTTTTCTTTGTCGGCTTTTGTTTTTTCGTTGCCCATAGCCGCTAAAGCGGTCTCTGCGCGGGTAGCGGCAGTGCCGGCGTTTGTCGCATAGGTCTGCGCGTTATTTTTTGCGGTAACAGCGTCGTTTTTGGCTGAAACTGCAGATTCTTTCGCAGTTATTGCATCGCTTTTAGCAGTTATGGCATCATCTTTAGCAGCCACAGCGGCGTTTTTAGCAGTTACTGCGTCGTTTTGAGCAGCCTCAGCTGCGTTTTTAGCAGTTACAGCGTCGTTTTTAGCTGAAACTGCAGATTCTTTCGCACTTATTGCATCGCTTTTAGCAGATACAGCACTGTCTTTAGCAGCCACAGCGATATCTTTTGCAGTTATTGCATCGTTTTTAGCAGTTATGGCATCATCTTTAGCAGCCACAGCTGCGTTTTTAGCAGTTACTGCGTCGTTTTTTGCGGCAACACAATCGTCAAGCATATCATCCGCGTCGTCAAAATAACCGTTTAATCCTGTTCTAATAGTCTCGCAGTCGCTTTTAAGCAGTTCGACAGCCTGCCTGTTAGATTTACATGAGGCTAATGCGTCTGAAATTTCACCTAAATAATTTATGGCGCTTAAGGTGTCTTCGCTTTTTGGATAAAAAGAAAGCATGCAAGGGTAGGTGTAAAGCACGGTGCTGTTTTCTTTAATGCAAAGATTTACTGTGGCAGTGCCGCCGTGCGAAGTTAAAAAGTACGGGATCATATAAGTAATTACGCCGTTTGTCGCAGTTACGTCATCAATTACGGCAATTTCACCGGCGGCGTTTTCAAGGTGAAGCTCATAATCTTTATTTAAAAGATCGGTACTTAGGTTAAATTTTAAGGTTGTAGCATTGTTTTCGCCTTTAATTCCGGCGTTAACAATACTTGAGGGAGTAATGGAATTTTCTGTTACTGTAAAGGTTAATTCTCGCATTAGTTTGCTCCTTTCGTATTGATGATTTTTGCAAGCTGATTATACTGTGTTTTTGTAATATATCCGGATGCTACGGCCGCAGCTAAATACATGGCTTGACTTTTTTTGGATTTTAAACTTGAAAGTTTAGAATATGCGTTCATAAAGTTTTGGCTGCTTTTCGCTTTAGAGGATGCCGAACTTCCTGACTTTTTAAGGGCCGCTACTGCAGAAGTGTAGGCATTGTTGAGTTTTGTTAATGCATCGGCATTTTTTTCATGCATTGTTTTTTCTGCCGCCGCAGTTTTTTGACTTTTTTCAATATTAAGGTCCGATAAAGTACTGTTAAGAAGCGCATCTATGCTTCTAATGTCGCTTGCTTTTTTTATAGATGTGGCGTTGTCGCTGTTTTGCTTTGCAACACTGAGTGCCGCCAACTGCGAAGCATTTAATCCGCTGTTTGAAAGGCCAAGGTTAGACATGCGCTCTGCAAGCTTTCGTTCATTTATCAGTTTGTTGATTTGGTTTAAATCGTATTCTCCCTGATATTTTCCCGTAAGTGAAGCTTTTTGTGCTGATGATTTAGCCGTTGCACTGCTTTTTTGAGCATTATAGGCGTTTGTAAGCGATTTTATGTAGTCGTCAACTGCTTTTTGATTTTCTTTTTTAGCTGCGGCATACGCGTCATTTTTTTGTTTTAAAAGTTTTTCTATGGTGGTCATATTTTCCTCCTATTTTAAAAATGGGCTGTAAATTATTGATAAGCGCTCTATATTGTCGACGTTTTTTAAATTTACGGAAAACGACTCAACATTTTTAAGCCCTATAAACATTTTGCCGCATAAGTTAGGCTTTTCTATCAAAGCGCCGGTGCCATGTTCTGCAATTTCTATTCTTCCGCCGTCTCCGATTATCCTTAAATATACAAGGTGCTTTTTTTGATGAATTTCACCAAAACTTATGGTTTTAAGCACAGCATAAAATTCAAAGTCCTCGGTGCCGCCAAAACCGTATATACCTGTGTTGTCGCAAAATACGGGCTCGGCGTTGAAGCTTCCGGCAAAATTAAATGATAACGGACTTTGCCAAATATACCATCCGCCAAAATATGCGTACAGTTTTTCCCCAAATTTTAAAATAAAGCCGTCTAAATAATTTGTCATAAAGCTAAAAGCATCATTTGTATTTAAAAGCAGGGGAGAAATATTTTCACTAAGCTTTATAAGTTTGGTGCCGGAAAGCATATAAACCTGCCTGTCGCTTCCTAAAAACACTATCGAGTTATTATACATTGCAATTGTGTTTTTGCTGTATATTCCGATATTTCCGCTTATTTGGGTTATCGGAAAAACAGCAGATACCGCCGCAATGTCCGTAACCGTGCCCGCTAAAATATCCTGCGCCGAAAATTCGCCGCCGACATATACTGCATAATGTATTTCATTTTTAGAAAAAATAACAAGCATGTTGTTTTGTTTTTTAATTGCAAGTATAGTATCCGATGATACAGCCGCATAATTGTTTTCCGGAAAATACAGCGGATTGTTTAAATCGCTCCAGCGCAAAATGTTTTTGTTGTTTTCATCGCCGCAAATAAAAAGCCTGTTGCCTTTTCCAGTGCCGCCGCTTCCTCCAAACCAGCAGCTCATGCTCATCTCGTAAAAGCTTTGTGATTCTTTTTTTGGCACAGTAAAGAATTCTATTTCAAGATTTCCCGAAAAATTAGACGCTAACGGAGCTACATCCGCACTCGCGACTGCTTCTGTTGCCGCGCGTGTAAACACTATGCAGTTGTAATTTTTAATTCTGCAATAAATGCCGGAGGATCCCGGTATTTGGGCAGGACGACCGTCGGTTATGGTTATTTCTTCATTTAATACTTCGCCCTCAGAAAAGCTGCCGTTAAACCTGATTTTTACATCGGTGCCGGCTTTGCGTTCGAGTGTAAACGGAAAGCTGTAGGATACGCCGTCCGTTGTAAACTGAATTCTTACTCTGTCGGTTAAAAGATTGGTGCTTTCAAAAGTTGAAGCAGGGGAAAATACCGTGTTGTCGCTTGACGGTAAAGTATAATACATATTGCCTTTGCCGTTTATCATAACAAGCGGGGCATATATTTCGTTTTCCGAAAGTTTTTGAAAGCTTCCGTCTTTGTATGTATATATTTCCCGGTGGTTAAATTCGTCGTTTTCGTTTTTAAAACCAACGGCAATATAAATTGTATCGAAGCTGTTATAAATAAAATATGTGTAGGGCAAATATCTTTCGTTTAAGTCATCCGTTCCATGCTCGACCGTTAGAACAGGAAGCTCGCTTAGAGTATCTTCGCCGGAAAGCAGCGCAAGATTAATTATCATATCGCTTAAATTGTTAAAGGAATGCTTTGAAAGAAGCGTCATATTATTAAAGATTACATCGGTTTTAGAGTAACCTAAAAGATTGCATATTTTTGAAATAGAAGGGCGCTTTTTTAACATACCGTCACGGTGCCACATATTAAGCACGTCTGACAGTTCGTTGTCGTTAATTAAATCTGCACTTCTGCTTTTGTTAACACCGCCCGAAACATCGTTAATGCTGTAAACTCGTTCGCCGCCAAAATTTAATCGTGGGTATTTCATATTACACCTCTAATACAGGCGATACAATACAATCGTAAATTTTGTCGCTGTTGCTAACCGATATTCTTTTAGAGTTATAAAGGGTGGCAAATATTTGCTCGTTTAAGCTGTCTGCTTCTAAAAGGCTTAAATGCATTGCAACGCCATAGCAAGCAACGTCGTATAAAACCCTTTCAGGAAGATTTATAGTGTCTGTAAGCTTTTTTGCAGGTACAAACCCTGAATCATTTAATAAATAATATAAATCCGCATATATCGCATTTACGGCACTAAGCGCCTTTTTTTGCAAAGTATCGTCAAAATGGCCGTTAGGCTCAACGTACCCTAACATATCAAGCGCTCTTAAAAATAGTTCGTGGGCTGTCATATTATGTCCTCGCTTTCATCCAATAGCTCTGATTCTTCTTGTAATTCTTCTTCTTCGTTTAAGTTCCTTATAATTCCGGCAACATCCGGTATTATTCCGTCGGGCAGCCTTTTTAAGAACTGCTTTGCATCTATAATGCCTCTGTCGTACAAATTGCCGAGTGTCTCTAATGTTTGCGATTCGCCGATAATAGTTGACGTTGAAACATCTACCCTTGCGTTGATTAGCAAATTCTTGTATCTGTCCGCGTCAAACGGCAAATACCAGGTGCCGTTTTCGTCGGTTATTTTTAGAGATCGTTTGCCGTACTTTTTAAGCCAAAACTCTGCCCATATACGTGCAATCTCTTCGCAAAAACTGAAATACGAGTTTTTCAGCGCCTGCATCGGTAAAAGCGCCGCTTCGCGTACGGCAATAATTGCAGAGGTGTTAACGGGGTTGATGTTCCCGAGAGCGGCGTCGTTGGCGCCCGCCATATTAAGCGTAGTTGAAGCTAAAGATAGCGCAGCATTTTCAAAATTGGCTGAAAAAGAAGGAGGCGTTACGTATTTAATTGCAGAAGCCACATCCTCTCTGTCACCGGACACACGAATTATCTGTCCGGGATCGTTTGAAATTTTGCCGCGTACTATATCGTTGTTTACAATCATTATCGGCATACCCATGGTCATGGTTGCCCAACCCGATGCTGACATCATGCGGTTTATAGCAATTTGGTTTGGAATTAAATATGTTATTTCACTTTCGCCGTACGGGCAGTTTTTGCGCCGTAAAAAAGTAAATTTTGCTAACGGGTAAAGAGAAATTCCAACATCGAAATCCTTGCGTATAATATCGCTTTTTGTTACGCGTACGGCGCGCACTCTTGTTTCGCCGTCTTTTTTTACTTTGTATAGTTTTGTAAGTACGGTCGCTTTGTCCTCGTCGGATACGTCCGGGCGCGGATTTATTTTAATACCGTTTTTTCTGGCCTCTTCTTGAATTTTGTCAAGGCTTACTTTTTGTGCAATTATAATAAAAGGCTGACTTTGAACATCGTCTATGCTATTGTCACCGAAATAAACGTTTTCTACATTTAAGGCCTCTGTGGCAATATCTCCTTTAATGGGCATAGAACGGTTTTTGTCAAGATAAAGGCCGGTTTCGGTTTCGTTGTCCCAATATGTGTAAACGATACCTGTGCCCGAAATGTATGCGTCGGTTAGTGCCTGCTCGCGAACACGGTCAAAATTAAGGCGTTCGCTTGTAGTGCGGAAATAATCGCTCATAGAAGACATCACAAGATTTATCTCTTCGGTATCGCTTAAAGCGGATAAATCGCTTGGCATAAAGCTTTTAATTTTACGCACCTTTTCGCGACTTTCAAGAGTTTCAGGAATACCGTCTGCTGAAAAGGTTACCGATACCGGGTTGTTAATAACCGAAAGCTTCATATCGCCGATTCTTTTTATAATGTTGTTTCTAACTAACGGACGGTTTCCGCCTGTGTGAAGTCCGTGCCATTGATCGCCGATATAAAAACGCTCGTTCATTTCAGCCTGATCATAAATGCCTCGTGTGCCAAGCGAAGCTTTATAGCTTCTTAAATTTTCATATGTTTTAAAAATATCTTTCGGGGAATTAGTCATCTTTATCTCCTTTAATACCCCTGCCTATACGGCAGGGGATAAAATTAATAAACGTAAGCGTAAATAGTATTTTTAAGGCTGGATTTTACAAATGCGTCGTAATAAATGCGGTAGTCGAATTTGTATGCGTCCATTTCTACGTTCTGGTCGGGTGAGAAAACTCTGATTTTTTCTGTTTTCTTAACTAAGCTTGCCGCCTTTTTCGGAAGGGCCAAAAGTCCGATGCTGTCGGCGTCGTTGTCAGCCTCAAAGCCGCCGGCACCTGTGGTTGAAAAAGTATACGCTGTTTTCATTCTGGCGTCGGGAACGGGGATAATAACCGCATTGTTAAGCTTTTGTACCTTTGTGCTTATGTGGCCTTTTTCAAAATCAGATACTACAAGCTGATGAGAAAGCTCCGGAGTTGCCATTAAAGCTTCGTAAACTGTGGGGTTAACAAACACAATAACTTCCTCTTCGTAACCGGTAATCTGGTTTATGTTGTTTATTGCGCGGTTTAAAAGCTTTACACAGTTGGCCGCCAATGTTTCGCCGCTTGCAAGAGATACTGTTTGGTTGTTGTCGGTTGCCTCTTTGCAAATTTTAGAAAGTGTATAAGCGTCAACCTCTGGCACTACCTTTGTGCGTACGAATTCGCCCATAATCTGACCGGCAAGGTTTGCAACGCCGGTTTCATCCATGTCTTCTCTGTCAATAGTGAAAGTTCTGGCGCGGTCTTTAGAAAGCGTGTAGGATTTTTGGTCAACTGTAACAGAGCCCTTTAAAAATCCCGAATCGCGGTCGTAATTTCCAAGTCCCTGCATTTCAAGGTCGGGAATAAGTACGGTTTTAGCACCGATAAATTTTTGGCGCATAATGTTGTCAGTCATAAATCCGGTGACTGCAGATTTTACCAATGCTTTGTCAAGCTCACCGGAAAGCTTGCTGCAAAAGTCAAGTGAATTAATAGGCATAAATTTTCTCCTTTAGTTTTTGGCGAGCCCCTTTAGCATCGCCATTATTTCCGGGTCTTCACCGGCAATTTCCGCCGAGTGAAAAGAATTTGTTGAAGTGTTTGCATTTTCTGCCTGCTTTTCTTTTGCTTTTTGTATTTCGCTTTCTTTCTTAACTTTATCAAGCAGAAAACTCAGCAGCAGACTTTTGCCGGTGGTGGCGGCAGTATGCAATACTTCGTCAGACAAATCCGTAATGTTCTCAATTTCGGGAAATTCGCCGCTAAGTTCCATAAATTCATCGGCTAAACGCCTGTTAATGTCCGGCTCGTCCTCGTTTTTTAACATTTCCAAAAATGCCTGCTCGTTAGATTTGCGACGATCTCTTAGGGCGTTTATAAACCCGTCTTCGTCGTCTTCAAATTTTGCCTTAAGTTCGGCAATCTCCGATTTTTCGTTTTGTTCGAAAATATCGTTTACAAGCTCGGGCAAGGTAAGGCCTTTGTGTGAAGCCATGAATTTAAGCTTTTCTATACTGCTTTCGGCATACATATTCTTTTGAATAAGATCGGCCGCGTCTTTAAGGCTTAAGGTCCTTTCCTTGTGATTGTATTTTACCGTAACTTTAGGCTCTTCGGCGACGGGCTTCGGTGTGGTGGCCGAGAGCTCTTCGCCCGGTGTCGTATTATCTGCCGAAATATCGAAATCGGTATTTTCGTTTTCGGGCGTAAAAATCATTTCTTCCATATATCATTGTCCTTGTTTAAACTGCCGTCGAAGTGTAAAAACTCGCGGTATTCTGCCAGTAAATCTTCAACGGTTGAGTTTTTTTGTTTGTTAAAATCTTTGGATAAGTATCCTGCCGTAAAGGCCATTGCAAATAAAAGCAGGGATACAATAATAATTAATACAACTGTCATTTTTTTCCTTTCTATTCCCATCCGCCTAAAAAAGCGGCCGGGTTTATTAATCCGTAGTTGTCTTTTACTTTATCGATAATTTTAGGAGTCAGCCTTGAAATGTATTTTGAAAACGAGTATTCAAAGGCGTCTAAAATGTCTATGTCGCTTGTGAAATCGTCAAGGCGCACATCAAGGCCTTTTTCCGCGGCGTCTTTGTCCCAAACGGCATTTTCAATGCCGTTTATTAAAAGCCTGCAGTTTTGGCAAATTTTAAGACGATCACTTTTAATAAGGGCGTCGGTACATCTTATGCGGTCGATAATATGTACTTTTTTGCTGTCCTTAACCGGAATATTAAGCCTCTTTAAATAAAGAAAATTGTTTAATGAGTTAATTAAATACTGCTCGGCACAATCAGCGCGAACTTCAAAAACCGGAAGATCAAATTCTTTGTTTACCGATAAAATAAATTCATAAAGCTCACGGCAAATTTTATCGCAGTCTATTTCGCCTTTTTTGCCTTTTATTGCGTGGTCTTTTAATGCAACAATACCTTTAAAATCTTTTAATATGCCGGTTGCTACAAAGGTGGTTAAACTTCTGTTTCCTCCAAAATCAAGGCCTATTATGCACCTGTCGATTTCTTCTGTGCGAATGTTTTTTTCTTTAGTAATGCAGTGGGCAATTTCCGGATAAATTTTTCCTTCGGCTCTAACCCATAAGCCTTTTATGTATCTGTCGTAAAATACGCCTGTATAAAGGTTTTTGGCTTTACAAAGCTGACTGCTTGAAAGCGCCGGGTTATCACTCATTAAAAAATGTATGTGCAGGCTGTTTTTTTGGTTTTTGCCGTCTGCGTCCTTTATCCACTCCTTGTAAAACCAGTGGTTTGGGTTTTCCGGATTGCAGTTAAACCAAAGCTTTGCATTTTTTTCTGATAGGGTTCTTGCAATTGCCTGCTCTACAAAGCTTTTAGGCATAAGAGCCACTTCGTCAAACAATACACCCGAAAGTGTAATGCCCTGTATTAGCGAATAACTGCCTTCGTCTTTGCCGCCAAACAGATAAAAAATATTTGTTTTATCACCGCTTTTAACAATTAAATAATTGCCGGATTTTGAATAATAAAGATCAAAATAATCGGTAAGATCAACCGAATTTAATACGGGGATTATTATGTTTCGCTCGGTGCTTTTTATGGTTTTGCCGGCAAAAGCAAAGCTTGAATTTTTAAAGTAGCGCATGGCCCAATGTATAAAAGATATAGCCATAATTATGGTTTTGCCGGAACGCACTGCGCCGTCGGCTATTATGTTATCGTACTTGTTTTTTCCGTGACACCAGTAAAAAAGCTGCTTTTGCTTACTTGAAAGTTTTTTAATCTTCATTTTCTTTATCTAATGCTTTATAAAGCTCGGAAGTGTCGCGCTTAGCAGAATCTTCCGATTCGGTAAGTTCAATTAAAGCTTTTAATGCCGGAACATTGCCGTCTTTAGCTGAAGTAAAAAGTCCGCGCGCTAACTGCATGCTTCCGCTTAGCTTTTCGCCTTCAACAAGATTTGTGGAATTCAGCAGATGCTTTAAGCACTCTTTAATGCTTTTTCTCTTTGGCATAGCATTCCTCCTTTCGTGAATATCCTACCAAAAGTAAAAATGCTTTTCGACCCGACATTTTCCGCACTTTTTCTTAAATTTTTGACAAAATAAAAAAGCCCATTTTAGGGCTTTTTGTAAAAAAAAGGAATTTTATTTGCATAAAATTCCCGTAAAATTATTAAGTTTTAATCTTTATTTTTTTTGTGTGATTTAATTATTTCGATATCTTTTAGCTGGTACTTGCCGGGGATTCCGTCATCTATATTAACAGTTAAAATCCCTTTTAAAAGCGAAACATCCACAACCGTTCCCGTACCGTCCGGCGTTTTTACTATGGACCCCACTTTTGGAGTGCGCTTTAAAAGATCGTCATAAGCGTTTTGCTCGTATTTAAGGCAGCACATTAATCTGCCGCAGCAGCCTGAAATTTTGGTGGGATTAAGTGATAGCCCCTGCTCTTTGGCCATTTTTATGCTTACCGGCTGAAAGTCGTCTAAAAATCTTGAGCAGCAATAAGGTTGTCCGCAAAGGCCAAGTCCGCCAAGCATTTTTGCTTCGTCCCGAACACCTATTTGGCGAAGTTCGATTTTTGCGTGGAAAATACCCGCTAAATCCTTTACAAGCTCTCTAAAATCAACCCTGCCGTCGGAAGTAAAGAAAAAGGTGATTTTACCATTGTCAAAAGCGACATCCACATCCACAAGCTTCATGTCAAGACCATGTGCAATTATTTTTTCTTCGCACACCTTAAAGGCCTTTTGTGCTTTTTGTTTGTTTTGTTCAAGCTTTGCATTGTCTTTGTCGTCCGCAAGGCGCAAAACCTTTTTTAAAGGCTCGATTACTTTTTCGTCTTCAACATTATGATTGCCCTTTACGATTTTGCCGCACTCAACACCTTTTGATGTTTCGACTACCACTAAATCGCCGACATTATATTTGGCTTTTTCGGGGCTAAAATAATACTCTCGACCCTCGTCTTTAAATTTTAAACTGATAACTTCCTGCATATTTGTCTCCGGTTATTTTATTACAATACAATTATATATCTTATAAAATATAATTACAAGTTTTTTTTACCAAAACCGTGCGTTTAGCATAAGATGTAGTGATGACGTTAAAGGAGGTAATTAAAACGGAAATATTTGTTATAACTGGCTCTGTCACTTATGCAATGAAAGCTTTGGACCTGTTAAAAAAGAAAAAAATACCTGCAAAACTTAAAAGGCAACAAAACAACGAAAACCGCATAGGATGCGGATATGGTGTTGAAACCTATAGCGGTGCCGACGAAGTGTTAAAACAAAACGGTATTAAAATTTTAGCTGTAAAACCGCTTAAAAAGGGGCTTTAAATGATCTACCTTGACAATGCGGCAACGACCGGCATTAAACCCGACAGCGTCATCAAAGCGGTTGTAAAAAGCCTTAAATACCGTTCGGCCAACCCCGGCAGAAGCGGCCACGAAATGTCTTATCGCGCGGCCGAAGAAATGTTTTTAGCAAGGCAAAAGGTTGCCGAAATGTTTAACTCTTCAGTTGAGTCTGTTTGCTTTACGTCCGGATGTACGGCGTCTTTAAATATTGCCATAAAAGGTTTAAAAGACGGGCATATAGTCTGTTCTTCTTTTGAACACAATTCGGTTATGCGGCCACTTTTTTTAAAAAATTATTCAATCTTTTTAAATCACCCTAAAGAGGTTGTCCGGCCGGACACCGTAGCAGTTGTGTGCACTGCGGCAAGCAATGTTACAGGAAAAAGGTACGACATTAAAGCAATAGGCGACTACTGCAAAAGCAAAGGGATAATTTTTATTGTCGACGCAGCGCAGGGCGCCGGAATATTCGATATTGATTGTTCTAATATAGATTACCTTTGTATTGCTCCCCATAAAGGTTTTTACGCACCTATGGGCGTCGGCGTTATAATTGCTAAAAAACCGCCTGTAAAACCGCTTATTGTAGGCGGTACGGGCAGTCTTTCGGAAAGCTCGGCTCCTCCCGGTTTTTTGCCGGATGCCATAGAAAGCGGCACGCAAAATCTGCCCGGCATTATGGGAATTAAAGCAGGCATTGATTTTATTAAAAATAAAAATATTTACGAACACGAACTGTATCTATGCGAGTATTTATATAATCAACTGGCAAGTATAAATGGCGTATCAATTATATCTGTATACCCCAAAAAAGGGCTTGCGGCTCCTATTGTAAGCTTTAATTACAAAGGATTTCACAGCGAAGAAATAGCTTCACTTTTTAATCAAAGAGGTATAGCGGTGCGCGGAGGGCTTCATTGTGCTCCCATGGCGCACAGAACTTGCGGCACAATAAAAAGCGGTGCCGTTAGAGTTTCGCCGTCAGTTTTTAACGACATGACCGACATGCGAATATTTATAGATACTTTTAGTGAAATTATTAAAAAGAAGTAATTATTTTATTTTTATTTCTAAACCCTTTTTTAGTTTGGCAATAATGCGCTTTTCAAGCCTTGAAATATAAGATTGTGAAATTCCGAGGCTGTCCGCAATTTCCTTTTGGGTTTTTGCGGGCACTCCGAAAAGTCCAAAACGCATTTGCATAATTTGGCGTTCTCTCGCGGGTAAAGACGCAACTAAACTTTTAATAAGCCGCGCCTCATCTTTTGCTTCAAGGCCTTTAAAAGCTTCGTCTTCATCGCTGCCGAGAATGTCGCACAGAAGAAGTTCGTTTCCGTCGGCATCGGCGTTAAGGGGCTCGTCAAGAGAAATTTCGGCCTTTAAATTAACGGTTTTTCTAAGGTGCATAAGTATTTCATTTTCTATGCAGCGCGATGCATATGTGGCAAGCTTTATGTTTTTGTCGGGGCGGTAGGTGTTAACGGCTTTTATAAGCCCTATCGTCCCGATAGATGTAAGGTCCTCAATTCCTGCTTTTGTGCCGTCAAACTTTTTTGCAATATATACTACAAGCCTTAAATTATGTACAACAAGCTTTTCTCTTACGGCTTTAGGATCACTGTCAAGCATAGAAAAAAGCTTTTCCTCTTCCTCTTTTGTAAGCGGCGGAGGCAGTGTTTTTGGCCCTTTAATAAAAAATACGCGACGCTTAAATATTGCTTGTAATTTTTGCCTTAAAAAATTAAATAGCCTCATTTTTTTCACCTTATTTTAATATTTCGGGATTTGTTATGCCTTCGTGATTGTCTCCTGCGGCATTTTCGCTTACGGCAACTATTACCGAATTGATGGTTTTTTTAAATAACTGTATTTTTTCAGCCTTAAATGCCGGCAGAAGTCCGCTGCCGTTTACCGTTGTGCAGGGTATTAGGCGGTAGCCTTTAATATCATTTTCGGAAAGATTTTCTTCAATGCTTTTACCGAGTATTTCTTGTGCCGCTTTTTTGGATATAATAATTACAGGGCGGTCACTCAAAGGATCTTTAAGGGAGTTGCCGCTGTCAAGTAAAAGCGAAACTTCTTTTTTTCTGCCGTCATAATAAATTTCGGCGGGTATAATTCCTTTAATAGGCACATCCTTTTTTAAAAATCTAAAAAGCAAGGTTATAGCTGCGTAGCTTAAAGCAGTGCTTACAATAAGCACTGTAGGCGATATATCAAAATATACGGCTCCGTTATTTATAAGCACACCGTTCGGTTTAAAAATTAACCAAAAACATATAATTATGCCGCCGAAAAGCATGGTTACACCGAAAAAGACCGCGGTTCTTCTAAGCAAATCCTTAACAGAATCAAAACCAAAGCTTACAAAAACTATTAACAGGCAAATTGCGGCCCTTGCAATTATTTCTGCAAAATACGGTTGACTTGGCAAAAATATGTATAAAGAGCTTATCCCTCCAAGTATCGCCCCTAAAATAACACGCAGGGTTTTGTAGCCGCTTTTTGCAATTTTTCCTGTTAATACAAGCAGAAAAAAGTTTATAATTATATTGGTCCCTATTAAAATATCAGCGTATACTACCGTATTAATCACCCTAATAATTATATAATATTTTCAGTTATAAACTTGTTGCAATAAGCGTGCAGAATCCTGTAGAATATAATTGACAAAAAACGAAAATAATATTAAACTGAAAATATCAGATGAAAAGGGGAAATTATTGTGCATTACGGAATTTCAACCGCCTGCTTTTATCCGGATAAAACGGAGGATGCATTTTTATTTTTGGCTGAGTCTAATATAAAGCATGTGGAGATATTTTTTAATGCTTATTGCGAGCTTTCCGATTCGTTTTTAGACAAAATAATAAACATACGCAATGCTTTCCATATGAGTATAGATGCAATTCATCCCTTTTCAAGCTTTACCGAACCGTTCTTTTTGTTTTCTAACTATATAAGGCGATTTGAAGATACAAGAAAATTATATGAGCAGTACTTTAAAACGGCTGAAAAGCTTGGAGCCAAAATAGTAAATCTCCACGGAGATAAAAGGGATTCCGCTTTGCCTATTGAAGAATATTGCCGACGCTATGAAATTTTATTTAACGATGCAAAAAACTGTGGTGTTATGCTAAATCAGGAAAACGTCGCTAATTTTAGAAGCTATGATCCGAGTTTTATTAAAAGCATGCGTGAAATTTTAGGCGATAAAGTTTCGTTTACGCTCGATATTAAACAGTGCGTGCGCGCAAACGTTAAGGTTTTGGACATGCTTTATGCTATGGGCAACAAAATTTCGCATGTTCATATAAGCGATCATAAAAAGGGCTTCGATTGTTTGTTGCCGAAGAACGGAAACTTCGATTTTAATGGCTTTTTCAACCTATTACAACGCCAACGGTTTAACGGTACCGTTATGCTTGAAGTTTATAAAGATGCATATAAAAAACGGCAGGAAGTTATGGACAGCTTTAAAGCAATCGAGCAAATGTGAAATTATTCGACAAATTTTTATTGACAAATTTGCGATAATAGCTTATAATAAATAAGTCGAAAATATTCACACAAGGACCGAAAATGAAAGCAGAAATAATTTGCGGTAGCGTTTTTTCAGAAGACGGGAAATCATATAAAACCTATGGGTTCAAAATCGGGCACAGGGTTTTTGAAGATGTCTCTTTAAACAAAGTGTTTGTTGAGCGGTTTGTACAGATATTAAACGATGATCCCGACCCTATAACCTGTATCGACGAAGTGCTTGAGGATTATATGGCAAAAGAGGAGTATAAATAATGAAAAAATTATTTTTTTGTACATTTTTAATTGCCCTTTTGTGCAGTTGCCTGTTTTTTAATGCCGCGGCAAAACAGGCAGTAATTATGGTAAATTATAATTCTGCCAAAATTTCCGAAGGCCAAGAATTTAAAGTAACGTTAAGCATACAAAATAACGAAGGCTTTGGCACGCTAACAGTAAAACTTGCGTTCGATAAAACAAACTTAACACTTTTAGATGTTGCAAAAACAGAGCTTAAAGCTAAAAACTATACAAATATTCATTTAGATAGCGGCACATACGCTGCTAATCAAAACGGGTGGTATAAAATCGGGTGGTCGCCAGCTGTGATCTCGCCGGACAATTATTCCGAGCCAATAACCTATAACGGTAACCTTGCAACGTTTACTTTTAAGGCTACAAAAAATATTAAACCTAATATTACCGTTCAAAATATTTCTTTTTATAACGATGATATGGATTATACGGATATACCGTTTAGCCTGCAAATTAATTCTGCCGCCGTAAAAGTGCAACAAGGCAGCAGTTCCAAAGCGGATTCTTCTAATAAAACAAGTTCTATCGTAGCAGATAAAAACAGTTCGCATATTAACAGTGCTGCAAACGATTCTAACATCGTATCTTACAGCGAGCCTCGTAAAAAAGATGAAGAAAACCTTAAGCAAAACGGGAATTATTTAATTGTAATTGGAATAGTTATCGCGACAACCGCAGTAATAGTCGGAGCGGCTTATATAATTAATAAAAAGAAAAAAAATAAATTTTTTAAAAAGACTTGATTTTTTATAAATGCGTGGTAAAATAGTTTTAGCACTCAGAAAGCGAGAGTGCTAAAACTATTATTTTTATTATTCTAAGGAGGAATTTTAATGAATATTAAACCTTTGGGCGACCGAGTTGTAACCAAAATGACCGAAGCGGAAGAAACCACTAAAAGCGGCATTATTCTTACAGCAGGCGCAAAAGAAAAACCTCAAGTTGCCGAGATTGTGGCTGTTGGCCCCGGCGGCATAGTTGACGGAAACGAAGTAAAAATGGAAGTTAAGGTAGGCGATCGAGTGCTTTTAAGCAAGTACGCAGGAACCGAAGTTAAGGTTGACGGAGTTGAATATTCTATAGTTCATCAGTCTGATATATTGGCTATAGTTGAATAGGAGGAACTAACATGGCAAAAGATATTCTTTTTTCGGAAGGCGCAAGAAAAAGCCTTCAAGCAGGCGTGGATAAACTTGCCGACGCCGTAAAAATCACATTGGGACCTAAAGGCAGAAATGTCGTTTTAGAGAAAAAATACGGTGCGCCGCTTATAACTAACGACGGTGTTACGATTGCAAAAGAGATTGAGCTTCCCGATCCTTTTGAAAATATGGGAGCACAGCTTGTAAAAGAAGTTGCCACAAAAACCAACGATGTTGCCGGCGATGGTACTACAACAGCTACAGTTTTAGCGCAGGCGCTTATAGGCGAAGGCATGAAAAACGTTGCAGCCGGTGCTAACCCCATGGTTATAAGAAAAGGCATTAAAAAAGCGGTTGACGTTGCAGTTGAAGCTATCGTTGAAAATTCTCAAAAGGTTTCCGGCACTAAGGATATTGCAAGAGTAGCTACAATTAGCGCAGGCGACGAAGTTATAGGCTCTTTAATTGCAGAAGCTATGGAAAAGGTATCGTCAGACGGTGTTATTACTGTTGAAGAATCCAAAACAGCAGAAACCTATTCCGAAGTTGTTGAAGGAATGCAGTTTGACCGTGGATACATTACCCCTTATATGGCTACCGATACAGATAAAATGGAAGCGGTTATCGACGAGCCGCTAATCTTAATTACTGATAAGAAAATCAGCAACATTCAAGAAATTTTGCCGCTTTTAGAGCAAATTGTTCAGGCGGGCAAAAAGCTTGTTATTATTGCAGAAGATATTGAAGGCGAAGCGCTTTCTACCATTATTGTAAATAAGCTTCGCGGAACCTTTATATGTGTAGGTGTTAAAGCTCCGGGCTTTGGTGACAGAAGAAAAGAAATGCTTCGCGATATAGCCATTTTAACCGGCGGCGAAGTAATTACAGAAGAGCTTGGTCTTGAACTTAAAGACGCTACAATGGCACAGCTTGGTAAAGCCGCACAAATTAAGGTTGGCAAAGAAAATACCATCATTGTTGACGGCGCAGGCGATAAAGAAGCTATTAAAGCCAGAGTTTCTCAAATTCGCAATCAGATTGAAAGTACCACAAGCGAGTTCGACAAAGAAAAACTTCAAGAGCGCCTTGCTAAACTTGCCGGCGGCGTTGCTGTTATTAAAGTCGGTGCCGCAACCGAGATTGAAATGAAAGAGAAAAAGCTCCGCGTAGAGGATGCTCTTGCTGCTACTAAAGCGGCTGTTGAAGAAGGCATAGTTGCAGGCGGCGGCGTAGCACTCGTAAACGCGGCAACTAAAGTTAAAACACTGCTTGATACAACCGAAGGCGACGAAAAAACCGGCGTTAATATTGTTCTTAAAGCGCTTACAGCTCCAATTTGCCAAATCGCAAAGAACGCAGGTCTTGACGGTGCTGTAATTCTTAATAAAATTGAGGACAGCGGCAAAATCAATTACGGGCTTAACGCTTCAAGCGAAGAATACTGCGATATGATAAAATCCGGTATAGTTGATCCTACAAAGGTTACACGTTCGGCACTTTTGAATGCGGCGAGCGTAGCGGCGACGGTACTTACAACCGAAACCCTGGTAGCCGAAAGAAAAGAAGACGCCGAAAAAGCGGCGGCAGCTGCAGCCGCGGCGGCAACTGCAGGCGGCGGAATGTATTAAAAAAATTAAGGGTAATCCAATTGGATTACCCTTGTTTTTTGCGAAATCTAAACAGCGCTATAATAATTGAAATTAATGTTATGCTTTCTGTCAGTACACCTGCTATTGACGGAGCGAAAATGTCATATATCATCCAAAGAGGAGAAACAAACAACGATAAAATTCGTATTTTCTTTTCTTCGGTTATATAAAAAGCAACAGACGCAATCAAAGCGGCAATTACGGGTAATACGGACAAAATGCCGTCAAAGGTAAAAATGCCGCAAATCACATACAAAATACCGGCCAAAAACGGCAGCCATTTAGAGCTAAACAGTTTATTTTTGTCTTTAAAATAATAAAACACATTTCTTATTACCGAAATACTGTTAACGATTGCTCCGGTGTAGGAACCAAGAAGAATAAACTGAACCATCCACAAAAAACTGCCTAAGCTTTGGAAAATAAGAATTCTTTTGCGGTTTCTTCCCTGAAAAGACCCGGCGGTAAACGCCAATGCTAAAAAACCAATAATTTGAGCTACTATGTCTAATGGTTTCATGTAGAAAAATTCCTTATAATGTAAAATTATTGTTGCAAAATATTATATAATATAACGAGCTTTTTTGCAAATTATTCTTTATTTTTACACAATTTTATGATAATATATTATTAAATTTATAGTATATATTTAAGTCTCGAAAGGAAATATTTATGGGATTACTTAAAAAACTTATGGGAAATTATTCCGAGAAGGAAATAAAAAGAATAATGCCCACTGTTAATGCGGTGCTCGATCTTGAGGACCATTATAAAAAATTAAGTGATGCGGAACTTAAATCAATGACTGCCGAGTTTAAATCAAGATTAAACAACGGTGCTTCTTTAGAAGATATTTTGCCCGACGCTTTTGCAGTATGCCGCGAAGCCGCATGGCGCGTATTAGGCATGAAACATTTTCCGGTTCAAATAATAGGCGGTATAATCTTACACCAGGGCAGAATTGCCGAAATGAAAACCGGTGAAGGAAAAACGCTTGTAGCTACTCTTCCTGCTTATTTAAACGCATTATCCGGCAAGGGTGTGCACATTGTAACTGTTAATGATTATCTTGCTAAACGTGACAGCGAGTGGATGGGAAAACTCTATAATTTTTTAGGCCTTACTGTTGGCCTTATTGTTCACGGACTTGATAAAGACGAGCGCAGAAAAGCCTATAACGCGGATATAACCTATTGTACCAACAACGAGCTTGGGTTTGATTATCTTCGTGATAATATGGTTATTTATGCTGAACACCGAGTACAAAGAGGACATAATTTTGCGATCGTCGATGAGGTTGACTCCATATTAATCGATGAAGCCAGAACTCCGCTTATTATTTCGGGCCAGGGGGACAAATCCACCGATCTTTATATTAAGGCAAACAAATTTGCAAAAAGCTTAAAGATGAACAAGGTTGTTGAAACCGATGATAAAGCGACCGACGAAGATCAGAAATTTGACGGCGACTATGTGGTAGACGAAAAAGCCAAAACCGCGGTTTTAACTCCCGCAGGTGTAAAAAAAGCTGAAAAAGAATTCGGTATAGAAAACTTAAACGACGCCGAGAATATGACAATATCTCATCATATCAACCAAGCGATAAAAGCGCATGGCGTTATGAAAAAAGACGTTGATTATGTTGTAAAAGACGGCGAGGTTATTATAGTTGACGAATTTACCGGTCGCCTTATGTTCGGGCGCAGGTACAACGAGGGACTTCATCAGGCGATAGAAGCTAAAGAAGGTGTACAGGTAGCACACGAAAGCAAAACGCTTGCAACCATTACCTTCCAGAATTTCTTTAGACTTTACGGTAAGCTTTCCGGTATGACCGGTACGGCGAAGACCGAAGAGCTTGAATTTCGTGAGATTTACAGGCTTGACGTTATAGAAATACCCACCAACAAGCCGATGATAAGAATTGACCAAAAAGACGTAGTATATAAAACCGAAAGGGCAAAATTTAACGCGGTTATAGAGCAAATTAAAGCCTGCCACGAAAAAAATCAGCCCGTGCTTGTCGGCACTATAACAATAGAAAAAAGTGAAATATTAAGCGGCATGCTGAAACGCGCCGGAATAAAGCATAATGTTTTAAACGCAAAGCACCATGAAAAAGAAGCCGAAATTATAGCGCAAGCGGGTAAACCCGGCGCCGTAACAATAGCCACAAACATGGCCGGCCGCGGAACCGACATTATGCTTGGCGGTAACGCTGAGTATCTTGCAAAAAGTGATCTTAAAGCCTCGGGCTACAGCGATGAAATTATTGCCGAAGCATCAGGATTTGCAGAAACCGACAATGAGGATATTTTGGCCGCAAGAAAGATTTTCGGTGAAAAAATCGCGGCATATAAAGAACAAATTGCACCCGAAGCTGAGCTTGTAAAAGAGGCCGGCGGCTTGTTTATAATCGGCACAGAGCGCCATGAGTCCCGCCGTATAGATAACCAGCTGCGCGGACGTGCGGGACGTCAGGGAGACCCCGGTGAAAGCAGGTTTTATGTGTCTTTAGAAGACGATTTGATGCGTCTATTTGGTGGCGAGCGCGTAATAAACGTTATGAATATGCTTAAAGTTGACGAAAACTTGCCGCTTGAGAATAAAATGCTGTCAAATTCAATAGAAAGCGCACAAGCCAGGGTTGAAAGCCGCAACTTTGGCATTCGTAAATCTGTTTTGCAGTACGACGACGTTATGAACAAACAGCGCGAGCTTATTTACGACCAGCGCAACAAGGTGCTTGACGGCGAGGATGTTCAAAACAACATAAAATCCATGATAGAGGACTGCGTAAATCGCGAAGCAATGCATTATCTTCAAGATGAAGTTGTGCGTGATAACTGGGATTTAGACGGTCTTAGGAATTATTTCTTAAACTGGATACTTGATAAAGATGATTTACGGTACACAGTACGTGAGCTTGAGCAAATCACTCGTGAGCAGGTGATTGAATATATAATAGATAAAGCGAACAAGATTTATGCGCTACGCGAAGAGACCTTCGGTTCAGAGCTTATGCGCGAGATCGAGCGCGTAATGCTTCTTAGAACGGTTGATGAATTCTGGATGGAGCATATCGATAATATGGAAGAGCTCCGTCGCGGCATAGGACTTAGAGCATACGGACAGCACGATCCGGTTATTGAATACCGAAACGACGGTACGGATATGTTTAACGAAATGATAGAGGCCATTAAAGAAGAAACCGCAAAACGCGTACTAACCGTTGTTGTACGGCAGAATGAAGAAGTTAAGCGCGAAAAGGTTGCCGAAGAAAGCGGTACCGGAACATCAGGTAACAGCACAGTAAGAGGCAAAGGTGTTGTAAGCAAAAACGCTCTGTGCCCGTGTGGCAGCGGCAAAAAATATAAAAGGTGCTGCGGTAAAGATTTAGATTAGTAGGGGAAAAAGGATGTCAATAGAAGCGGCTAACAGAATTGTAATAAAAATAGGGTCGTCATCGCTTACTCATGGCGGCGGCAAACCCAATCTTTTAAGAATGGAACAGTTAACCCGTGTTATAAGCGAGCTTAAAAACTGCGGCAAAGAGGTAATTTTAGTGTCTTCCGGCGCTATAGCCGCAGGACGCGGCAGGTTAAATATAACCAACAAACCACAAGATACGCCTACTAAGCAGGCGCTTGCTGCCATTGGCCAGTGCGAGCTTATGGGAATATACGACCGCATTTTTTCCGAATATGGATATTTTGCCGCTCAAATACTAATTAACCGCGATATTATTGAAAGTGCTGCAAGACGCGAAAATGTTATAAACACATTTAATAAGCTTATTGAAATGGGCGCAGTGCCGATAGTTAACGAAAACGACTCGGTATCTGTTGAAGAAATTTTATTTGGTGATAATGATAATCTTTCGGCGATTGTTGCTAATCTTGTTAACGCGGATTTATTGATCATTCTTACCGATATTGACGGATATTTTGATAAAGATCCACATAAAAGTTCTGATGCAAAGCTTATTCCGGTAGTTCATAAAATAACCGATGAGATGATAAATTCTTCCGGGGACACAGTAAGCACGGTTGGTACCGGCGGAATGCGCACAAAATTAGAGGCGGCAAAATTTGCAACAAAAAAGGGAATAAACGTTGTTGTTATGTCGGGTGAAAATCCTGCAAACATATACGAATTATTAGACGGTAAAGCAATAGGAACAGTATTTTTAAAGGAGTAGTTATGGATATTAAAGCTATTGGTAAAAGCGCAAAAGCGGCAGCGGCTGTGCTTTCATCTATTGATGCCGAAAAACGCGCAGCTGCTTTAAAAGAGGCCGCTCGAAATTTACGCCGGAATATTGTATTTTTATTATCCGAAAACGAAAAAGACCTTAAAATCGCAAAAGAAGCGGGTTTAAGCGATGCTCTTATTGACCGCCTTATGCTAAACGAAGCGCGTATAAATTCCATGGCTGATTCTATTGAAAGCATCGCCAATATACCTGACCTTTTAAATAAAACCATTGAAGAGTTTAAGGGCCTTTCCGGTATTAAGATTAAAAAAGTAAGCGTACCGCTTGGCGTTATAGGCATAATTTACGAAGCGAGGCCAAATGTTACCGCAGATGCAGCTGCTATTTGTTTAAAAGCCGGCAGCGCCTGTGTTCTTCGCGGCGGAAAAGAAGCTATAAACAGCAATATTGCAATAGCTAAGATTATCAATGACGCTTATGCAAAATGCGGTATGCCTAATGGTACGCTAAATCTTATAGAAGATACTTCGCGCGAGAGTGCAACCGCCCTTATGAATTTAAGGGAATTAAGCGTTATTATTCCGCGCGGTGGCAAGGGACTTATAAAATCTACAGTAGAAAACAGCAAGGTGCCTGTAATTGAAACCGGTAGCGGCAACTGCCACGCGTATGTCGATAAAGGTGCCAATCTTAAAATGGCAACGGATATAGTTGTAAATGGTAAATGCCAAAGACCGTCTGTTTGCAATGCGCTTGAAACACTTCTTGTACACAAAGACGAGGCCGAGACGTTTTTGCCGATGGTTTATTCCGAGCTTAAAAAATACGGTTGTGAAATCAGGGGCGACGATGTAACCTGCAGAATTTTAAAAGATGCCGTGCCCGCTACCGAAGAAGATTACAAAACAGAATTTTTAGACTACATCATTGCCGTAAAAGTGGTTAATAATATAGATGAAGCCATAAATCATATCGCAAAGTATTCTTCAAATCACAGCGAAGTAATTATTACAAAAAACGAAGAAAACGCAAGACGTTTTCAGCGCGAAGTGGATTCTGCGGCGGTTTACTGGAATGCTTCAACCAGATTTACCGATGGCGGTGAGTTCGGATTTTTTGCCGAGATAGGAATATCTACACAAAAAATCCACGCGAGAGGACCAATGGGAATAGCTCAGCTTTTAAGCTATAAATATGTAATTGACGGGCAGGGTGAAATTAGATGAAAGAGCGAAAATTCAAAACTTTTTGGTTGCCGCTGTTTTTGTTTGCGGCTGCGATTATTTGCTTTTACAAAACATTGGACAAGTTTCCGGATGTTTGGCATTTTTTCCTTAGATTTTTAGGAATATTCAGCCCGATAGTAGTAGCTGTTGTTATTGCATTTTTGTTATATATACCGCAAAATGCCATTGAAAATCTTTTTAAAAAAACAAAAGACAGTAATTTTTGGCATAAGCACAGCAGAGGAGCGTCTGTAGCTATTACCTATATATTAATAATAGGCCTTTTAGCATTGGTTGTTTATTTTATTGTTCCGGCTTTAGTTTCTAATGCGGCAAAGCTTGTTAAAAATTTGCCGGATTACTATTACAATACGATTAATTATATTAAATCCTTAGGTGGACAAGACGGAAAAATTTGGGGCATAGATGTTTCGAATATCGAAAAAATGGTAAGCCTTGATAATATTTTGTCCTTCTTTGATTTTTCATCTGTCGGTAAATATTTGAACGAAATAGCAAAGCTTGGCAGCGGTGCGCTTAATTTTTTGTTGTCTGTAGTAATGTCCGTTTATATGCTTTGCTCGCACGAAAAGCTTATTTTAACCTTTGGCAGAGTCTTAAATATAGTATTTAAAAAGAAAACTTTATTTATCGTATATTCTTATGTGGCGCGCGGATGCGAGATATTCTACGATTATTTATATGGCGCGTTTTTAGATGCAATTATAGTGTCGGTTGAAATGTCCATAGCTTTCAGTATTGCGCAAATACCATATGCAATACTTTTAGGTATTTTTGTAGGACTTTTTAACCTTATTCCTTATTTTGGTTCAATCATCAGCTGTATCATTACGGTGGCTATCACATTTATCACCACAGGCAACTGGGTAACGGCGCTTATAGTATTTGCAATAATTTTAGTGCTTCAGCAAATAGACGCAAACCTTGTACAGCCGCGGATTATCGGCAATTCCGTAGGTGTTAAGCCGTTTTACGTTGTTATTGCCATCACCCTCGGCGGCGCGCTGTTCGGTTTTGTCGGCATTTTAATATCCGTTCCGGCTACTGCGTTTATAAGAATGGTTATTATTGATTATATGCGTGACCACAAAGAAAAAATCAGTGCGAAGGAACTTAAACAATGAAGAGCTTAGAAGAAAAAATAATTAAAGAGGGAAAGGTTTTGCCCGGCAACATTTTAAAGGTGGACGGGTTTTTAAATCACAGAATGGACGTCGCTTTTATAAACGAAATGGGCAAAGAATTTAAGCGCCTTTTTAAAGATGAAAAGGTTGATAAAATACTTACCGTTGAGGCTTCGGGTATTGGCATTGCCTGCATTACGGCGCAGTACTTTGGCGTGCCGGTACTTTTTGCTAAAAAAGCAAAAGCCAAAAACATTGGCGGCGATGTTTATAAGGCTGAAATTATGTCCTTTACCAAAGGAACCCCTACAGAAATTTTTGTAAATAAAGCATATTTGTCCGAAGGCGAAAAAATCCTAATAATAGACGATTTTTTAGCTATCGGAAATGCATTTTTAGGGCTTAAAAATATATGCGATCAAGCAAAAGCCGAAATAGTAGGCTGCGGCATTTGTATTGAAAAAGTCTTTCAGGGCGGTGGAGATAAAATTCGAAGCATGGGTATAAAATTAGAGTCTTTAGCAAAAATTTCCGCCATGACAGATTCTTCTATAGAATTTATTTAAGGTACATATTATGAAAATTGCTTTGTTGGACTTAAAAACGTTATCTGATAACGATATGCCGATAGAACGGTTTGCAGAATTTGGCGAGCTTTATTGCTCTAACACTTTATACGGTGAAGATTTAAAAAATTTTATTAAGGATAAAGATATAATTCTGTGTAACCGCAGTGTACTTACGGCGGATGTTTTATCAGTTTGCAAAAATTTAAAACTGATTTGCCTTTTTGCGACGGGCTTTAACAATGTTGATTTAGATTTTTGCAATGAACATAATATTACTGTTTGCAACGTTCCGGGGTATTCTACAGAAGCAGTTGTACAACAGGCGGTTTGTTTTTTGCTTATGCTTGCAGGCAACACCGAAAAATATTCGGCATTTGTTAAGGCCGGCAGATGGTCCTTTACAAGCGGTGAATCGTATTTTCCGTATTCTATAACACGGCTTAAAGGCAAAACAATAGGGCTTTTCGGTATGGGTAATATGGGAAAACGCATGGCGGAGATTTGCAGCGTTTTCGGTATGAATGTAATATATAATTGCAGGCATAAAAAAGACGTACCGTATAAGTACGTCGATAAAAATACTCTTTTTAGTTTAAGCGATTTTATTTCTTTTCACTGCCCGGTAAACAGCCAAAGTGAACGGCTTTTAAATAAAGAAACTTTAGACCAGTGTAAAACCGGTGTGTACATAATAAATACCGCAAGAGGCGGGCTTATTGATGAGCAGGCTCTGTATAACGCTTTAATAAAAGGCAAGGTTGCCGGCGCCGCCGCAGATGTTGTAACTAATGAGCCGCTCGATGATAAAAGCCCGCTTTTTAAAGCGCCCAATATGATATTTACCCCGCATACCGGTTGGGCGGATTATGAGACGAGGACCGAACTGTTTGAGCGCGTTTATGAGAACATTAAAAACTTTATCGGGGGGCACCCTACAAACGTTGTAAATAAAAAAGAGTAGCATTGCTACTCTTTTTTAATCTATAAACATCCCGCCGGCCTTTAGGTCTTTTCTTAATTCGTCGGTATTGATATCCGGCAACCCTATTCCTTTTTTAACTGCCATTGCCGCAGCGGCACCAATAGCTTCGCCGGTTAATGAAGCGGTACCCTGAATTCTTGTAGAAGAGGTTGCGACGTGGTCGGCAGAAATTGATCTTCCCGCAGTGCCCAAATTTTTAACCTTGCTTGTAATTAATGTACGGTAGGGAATGTAGTAATATTCACCATCTACATGTCCGCCGATTGCCATGCGTTTTCCGGTGGGATCGTGAATGTCTATAATATAAGATCCGTAAGCTACCGCGTCGTCAAACTTTTTGCAGCTTACAGCGTCGCGTCCGGTTAAAACGTAGTCGCCAACAAGACGTCTGCTTTCTCGAACGCCAAGGCTTGAGGAAGAATCAACAATGTAACCGTCTTTAAAACCGGGGATAAAAGTTTTTAAGAAAGAAATAATGGGTATTAATTGCAGGCCCGCCATAAGTTCACCGTCGGAATAGCTTAAAGCGTCGCAGGCATTAACATCGATTATTCTTGACATATTAACAATTGCTTCGCCTTCGTGTATCGACTGGCAAATCCAAACGCGGCCCTGCGGCATGGGAACAATGTCACTATCAGTTACTTCAAAGCCCTTAGAATTTGCGTACTCCCAGTTTAAAAAGTCCTCTTTAGTTATTCCTAAATCTTTATATGTAAGTTTACGGTTCATGTATTTTGTACCGAGCTTAACATCGACATTGGCCATCCTAAACATTAAAGAGCAAGGCTGAACTTTGCCTGAATAATCGTCTTTTTTAACTTCAAAAGGCGTATCGGCATTCATTTCGCCTTTTTCATTTTGCAAGGTGCCAAGAACTCCGGGTTCGCTTCCGATAACCGTGTCGGCTTTAGATTTACCCATAAGGTCACCGTCACCGGTAGTGTCAATAAACATTTTTGCTTTGATTTTTCTTAAGCCCTCTTTAGTGGCGACTATTACATAGTCGACGTCACCGTTGTCCTTGTTTACAACATCGGTTAAAAAAGCGTGGAAAAGTATTTTTGCGCCGCTTTCATTTACAAGGGTAAGCAAAGAATATTTGTACATCTCAGTAGCAAGATCAAATCTTGTTGTAGCTCCTGCATATTTTTTAGCGTAATCTTCGCTGCGCCTGATAATATCCCAAACAATACCGTCAAAACGGACTTTCTGAGTTTTAGAATACATAGCGGAAATCGGTGCGACATGGCCTTGAGTTATAGCGCCGCCTAAAACGCCGCCGCTTTCTACTAAAAGTGTGTTAACTCCTCTTCTTGCAGAAGCAATTGCGGCAGAACATCCGGCAATTCCGGCACCGGCAACCAATACATCTGTTTCTAAAAGACAAGGTACATTTGAATAGTCCAAAATAAATCCTCCAAAGCAATTTTTTTTATTATACCAAACCGTACAAAATTGTTCAACAAAAATCTTTACAAAATAAAAAGTTTGTTGTATAATAACTCTGCAAATATTTCGGACGCTTAGCTCAGCTGGTAGAGCACCTGCTTGACGTGCAGGTGGTCGGGGATTCGAGTTCCTCAGCGTCCACCAAAAATCCTCACATTTTGTGGGGATTTTTTTATTGACAAATAAAAATTAAGTGATATAATATGAACAGTGGAACAATCGTTCAACTGTTCAACTTAAAAAGGAGACGCTTATGAACAGATTTAAAGATGAATTGCGCAGTGAAAAATATAATAACGAACTTATAAAAAAAGTCAAGGATGAAATGCCGACTTTTAGGGATATGGAAGATACTTCTTATATCTTTAAAATGTTGGGCGATATTACCCGCTTTAAAATTTTGGTAGCGCTTTTGCAAAGTGAACTTTGCGTTTACGATTTAACCGAAATTTTATGTATGACCAAATCTGCAATATCGCATCAGCTTGCGCTGCTTCGGAGCAGTAAAATTGTTAAAAGCAGGCGAGACGGCAAAAACATATATTATTCGCTGGACGATGATCATATAGTTAGAATAATCAGCATGGCGTTTGATCATATAAAAGAGTAGGTGCAGTATGGAAGACAAAAACAAAGTTATAACACTATCGATTTCCGCAATATTATTATTAATTTTGCTTTTTATAAAAATAGACAACAATCTTTTTTATCTTTTAGGCTTTTTGGCGGTGTTTTTACTGTCCGGATATGAAGTTTTGGCAACGGCTGTTAGAAATATTTTTAAAGGCGAAATTTTTGACGAAAATTTTTTAATGACCATAGCAGGCATAGGTGCGTTTTGTATTGGCGAATACGCCGAGGGCGCCGCTGTAATGCTTCTTTATGGTATTGGTGAGCTTTTAGAAGATTTTGCCGTTATGCGTTCCAGAAGGTCGATTACAAAGCTTATGAATATACGTCCTGATTATGCAAGGATAAAAAAGGGTAATTCCGACATTAAAGTAGACCCCAATACTGTAAATGTCGGAGATGTAATTGTAATTCACAGCGGTGAAAAAATACCGCTTGACGGAACCGTAATATCTGGAAGCGGCAGTATAGATAATTCAGCGCTTACAGGCGAAAGCGTAAGGCAAAAAATAAACAAAGGAGATTTGGTTTTAAGCGGCTGTGTATATTTTGGCGGTGTTTTAGAAGTTATGGTGCAAAAGGTTTTTGGGGAATCTACGGCAAGCGTAATAATAAATATGGCGCTAAACGCGGCATCGAAAAAAACCAAAGCGGAAAAGTTCATATCTAAATTTGCAAGAGTTTACACGCCGGTAGTTGTAATTATGGCGGTATTAATAGCGTTTGTGCCGCCGATATTTTTAGGCTTTGCAAGCTTTTCTGATTGGCTTATAAGAGCACTTGTGTTTTTGGTAATATCTTGCCCGTGTGCGCTGGTTATTTCCGTACCACTAAGCTTTTTTGCGGGTATTGGCGGAGCATCTAAAAAAGGAATCTTAATTAAGGGAAGTATATTTTTTGAAAGACTTGCAAGGGTAAATACCGTTGTTTTCGACAAAACGGGAACACTTACTGCCGGAAGATTTTCCGTTACAGATATAAATCCCGTAAATATTTCTTCTGATGAACTTTTAAAAATCGCGGCAACGGCTGAATTTTATTGCGATCACCCAATAGCTCTTTCCCTAAAAGAAAAATATGCAAAAGAAATCGACCAAAGCTGTATCTCAAATTATAAAGAAATTGACGGCAGGGGAGTATGTGCCGATGTATCCGGTAAAAAGGTAATAGTCGGAAATGCACGGCATCTTATAGAAAACGAAGTCGACATTGGCATTATTAAAAAAGTTCAGCAAACAACTGTTTATGTAGCGGTTGACGGTCAATATAAAGGCTGTATAGAAATATCTGACGCCATTAAAGAGAATTCCGAAAAAACCGTGGATTTGCTTAAAAAATTCGGAATTAAAACCGCAATGTTAACAGGTGATAAAAAAGAGATAGCCGATTTTACAGCGAAAAAAATCGGTATAGACGAAGTTCACGCCGAGCTTCTGCCAATGGAAAAAATCGAGCATCTTGAAAAATATCTTGATAACAAAGATAATATTGTTGCATTTGTAGGCGACGGTATAAACGATGCGCCTGTAATTGCAAGAGCGGACGTTGGCATTGCTATGGGAGCGCGGGGCTCCGACGCCGCCATAGAAGCTGCCGATGTAGTTTTGATGAACGACGATATTCAAAACATTGTGTTAGCTATAAAATTTGCAAAGAAGACAAGACGTATAGCAAAAGAAAATATTATTTTTGCGATAACGGTTAAGGCGATTATTTTGCTGCTTGGTGTTTTTGGGTGCGTTTTTTTGTGGCTTGCAGTTTTAGCAGACGTGGGAGTAGCTCTTTTAGCCATATTAAATGCCATGCGTTCCATGCATATTAAAGGAATATAATAAATAATATAATATAAACTTATAAAAAAACTGTTGACAAATCGCGAATAAAAACTTACAATTTTTAATAGTCAAGTTTAGGAGGACGGCAGTCAATGGTAGTTGACAAAATTAAAACTATATTAGCTGAGCAGTTCAAAATGGATAAGAGCGATATTGAAGTAAGTGCTTTAATTCAGGATGACCTGGGTGCGGACAGCCTTGATGTAGTTGAGCTTTTAATGACTATCGAGGATGAGTTTTCTCTTGAAATACCCGATGAAGATATTGAGAATATCAAGACGGTAGGAGACCTCGTATCTTATATAGAGAACAATTGCAAATAATTTATAAGCCGAAGCAGTATTAATTGCTTTGGCTTGTGCTTTATCTGAATTTACGCGGAGATAATAATGGAAGATAAAAAAGTAAAAGAAATAACCTCTATATCAGAGGATTTTGCAAAGTGGTATACAGACGTTGTTTTAAAAGCGGAGCTTATTGGCTATACATCTGTTAAAGGGTGTATGGTAATAAGGCCGTACGGCTTTGCTATATGGGAAAACATTAAAAACAATTTGGACGCCATGTTTAAAGCAACAGGGCATGAAAATGTATATATGCCCATGTTTATCCCTGAAAGCCTATTGCAAAAGGAAAAAGATCATGTTGAAGGCTTTGCGCCGGAAGTCGCGTGGATTACCCACGGCGGCGATGAAAAACTTGAAGAACGTTTTTGCGTTCGTCCTACAAGTGAGACCCTTTTTTGCGAACATTATAAATCAATAGTTCATTCATATAGGGATCTGCCGAAGCTTTATAATCAATGGTGTAGTGTTGTAAGGTGGGAAAAGACTACAAGACCTTTCTTGCGCTCAAGAGAGTTTTTGTGGCAGGAAGGTCATACAATTCATGCGACCGCAGAAGAAGCCAAGGCCGAAACTATACAGATGTTAAATATTTATGCCGAATTTTGCGAAAAGTATTTGGCAATTCCGGTTATTAAGGGTGTTAAAACCGCTAAAGAGCGCTTTGCAGGCGCAGAGGATACATATACTATAGAAGCCCTTATGCACGATGGTAAAGCGTTGCAAAGTGGAACATCACATTATTTTGGAGATGGTTTTGCAAAGGCATTTGGCATTCAGTATTCCGATATTAATAATAAATTGCAATATCCTCACCAAACATCATGGGGCGTTACCACAAGGCTTATAGGAGCTATTATTATGACTCACGGGGACGATAGCGGACTAGTGCTTCCCCCAATGATTGCTCCGGTGCAGGCTATAGTAATTCCGATTGCTTCTCATAAGAAAGGCGTTTTAGAAAAAGCTGAAGATTTGACTGCAAGACTTAAAAAGATTTGCCGTGCAAATATTGATAAGTCCGAACAATCGCCCGGCTGGAAGTTTGCCGAACACGAGATGAAGGGCGTTCCTTTGCGCATTGAACTCGGACCGCGCGATATTGAAAACAACCAGTGCATTATAGCCAGAAGAGATACAGGTGAAAAAATCACGGTATCTTTAGATGAAGTCGAGACGGTTGTAGCGAAAACCTTAAAAGATATACAGGCAAATCTATACGATATTGCGCTTAAGCGCAGAGACCGCATGACATATACCGCGCAAGATTTGGATGAGCTTAAAGCTATTGCCGAAACAAAGCCCGGCTTTATTAAAGCTATGTGGTGCGGTGACAGAGAATGCGAGGACAAGCTTAAGGAAGAGACCGGCGTTACCTCAAGATGTATTCCATTTAATCAAGAACACATTAATGACACCTGCGTTGTTTGTGGCAAAAAAGCAGATAAGATGTTATATTGGGGCAAGGCCTATTAAGGAGTTTATTATGAAAAAGTTTTTTGTATTTTTAGCTTTAATAGGAATTTTGGGTATAGTTTTGGCTTGCGGAATACTCGCCGAGAATGAAACTTCAAGTGATATTTCCGACAAAAGCTCTGATATTTCGCCCGTAGTTTCGGAAGAAAGCACAGTTAGTATTGAAAGTATTACTGCTATAGTCAGTGTAGAATCAAAAAGTTCCGATAAGTCTTCAAAAGCATCCGGCAGTACATCTTCAAAAAGATACGGCGCCGGCGCTACCGATCCTACAGGAAGCGTAGCGGGGGAATTCGGCGATCCTGTAAATAATACAAGTTTAACCGTTTCCGAAGAAAGCTCGTCAAAAGTAACGGATAGCGGCAAAAAAATATTTAACCTGTCGCAGCTTTTTTCAATTTTAATATTTATTCCCATTGCATGTGCAATAGGTGCTGTTGTGGCACTTGTTCATGTAAATAAAAAGTCGTTTTTAAACGATGACGGTAAAAAATCAAAAAAAGCGAAAAATATCCGAAATAAAAAATAATTTTTACCGACCGGTATTTCCGGTCGGTTTTGCTATACATATAATATATAAAAAAGATTAAAAAAAATTAAAAAAAACACTTGCAAATAAAAAAAGGTTGTGTTATAGTATATAGGCGTATGATGCGCAGATATGCGATGATGTGGGAGGTGGCCCGAGCTTTCGGGGGAATTTCCACGGAGTATGTCCGATTTTAAACCGGGCGAAGATTTTTAATTTTCATGTAGCATGTGCTTATGCTGTTTGACATTGTGCACATTCCCGGATTTCCTTTTAAGGCTATCCGGTTTTATAATGTATCAGGCATGAAACACACGGCGCCGTGTAAATTAAAAGCCGCCGAAATACAAGGAGGCACTTAAAGTGGCAATAAAAGAAAAAATCAGAATAAGAATTAAAGGCTACGATCACGCGCTTGTTGATCAGGCTGCAGAAAAAATTGTAGAGACTGCGCGTCGCACAGGCGCAAGGATTTCGGGACCGGTTCCGCTACCGACCGAAAAAGAAGTGGTTACGATATTGCGTGCGGTTCACAAATATAAAGATTCGCGCGAACAGTTCGAAACCAGAACACACAAAAGGCTAATAGACGTGTTGCGTCCAAGCAATAAAACTGTTGAGGCGCTTACAGGTCTTGAGCTTCCCGCCGGCGTAGAGCTTGACATGAAGCTTTAATCGCCGACTGGTCAAGTTAAGGGTAACCTTAACCAATAACCATTTAGGAGGAAAATATAAAATGCAAAAAGGTATTGTTGGCAAGAAACTCGGTATGACCCAGCTTTTTGACGCGAACGGCAATGTTGTGCCGGTAACAGTTATAGAAGCAGGTCCTTGTGTAGTTTCGCAAAAGAAAACAGTCGAGAACGACGGTTACGAAGCAGTTCAAATAGGCTTTGGCGATTTGAAAGCTTCTAAGGTAAACAGCCCTATGAAAGGTCACTTTAAAAAGGGCGATGTAGCGCCTAAAAAGGTTTTGCGCGAATTTAGACTTGACGATTGCGCGGCTTTAAACGTGGGCGACATTATTAAAGCAGACATCTTTGCCGAAGGTGACAGTGTTGACGTAGTTGGTAAAAGCAAAGGTAAGGGTTATGCGGGCGTTATTAAACGCTGGAATTTTGCCAGACTTAAAATGTCTCACGGTACAGGTCCTGTAGCGAGACACGGCGGCTCACTTGGTGCGTCAAGTACACCGTCGAGAGTTGCAAAAGGCAAAAAAATGGCAGGACATCTTGGTTTTGAACGAGTAACCGTTCAAAATTTAAAGGTTGTCAAGGTTGATGCAGAAAATAATATCATTGCTGTAAAAGGTGCTGTTCCTGGCGCTAAGGGAAGCATCGTTGTTTTAAAAGACAGCGTTAAAGCATAAGGGAAGGAGAGTGTAAGATATGCCAAAAGCAAACGTATTGAATATGGCCGGCGAGAAGGTCGGAACCATTACATTAAAAGACGCTCTTTTTGGAATTGAACCGAATGCAGTTGTAATGCACATGGCGGTTGTAAATTACCTTGCAAATCAGCGTCAAGGCACTCAGTCTACCTTAACCCGTACAGAGGTTTCCGGCGGCGGAAGAAAACCGTGGAGACAAAAAGGAACGGGCCATGCAAGACAAGGCTCCATTAGAGCTCCCCAGTGGAGACACGGCGGAGTAGCCTTAGGACCAAAGCCCAGAGATTATTCTTATAGCTTAAATAAAAAAGTAAAGAGATTAGCTCTTCTTTCGGCTTTATCTGATAAGGTTGCAAACAAGGATATTATTGTTCTTGATGAGTTCAAGCTTGAAACCTATAGCACAAAATCTGTAGCTGCCTGCTTAGATGCTATAAAAGCGGAAGGCAAAGTCCTTTTGGTTTTAGACACTAACGACGCACTTGCAATAAAAAGTGCCGCTAATATTAAAAATGTAAAAACCACTCAGGTTAACACAATTAACACTTACGATATCGTTAATGCCGATAAACTTGTTATCGTAAAAGCGGCCGTTAAAATGATAGAGGAGGTATATGCAAAATGAAAACCGCACAGGATATTATCTTAGCTCCAATCATTACAGAAAAATCCATGGAGTATGCAAAGGATAAAAAGTATACCTTCAAAGTAGCAAATGATTCTAATAAAATCGAAATTGCAAATGCTGTTGAGTCGCTTTTCGGTGTAAAGGTTGAAAAGGTTAACACAGTAAGCGTTCGCGGCAAAGAGAAAAGAGTAGGCCGCTATACCGGCACTACACCCGCTTGGAAAAAAGCGATCGTTACTTTGACAGAAAAATCCAAGACCATCGAATTTTTTGACGGTTTAATGTAAGGAGTAATCCTTAAGAACGGAATGACCGTTCGGCAATGTATGGGAGAAATCCCGCTAAGCCTAATAGGAGAGTGAAAAAAATGGCAATTAAACATTATAAGCCCACGACTCCGGGTCGCCGCAATATGACAGTTTTGGATTATTCCGAACTTTCAAAGGTGGCTCCCGAAAAGAGTCTTTTGGCCTCGGTTAAAAAACATGCAGGCCGCAACAGTTACGGCAGAATAACCGTTCGTCATCGTGGCGGCGGAAACCGTAATAAATATAGAATTATCGACTTCAAGCGCCAGCGCTACGGCGAGGTTGCAGAAGTTAAAACCATCGAGTACGATCCAAACCGCTGTGCTTTTATCGCACTTATCCAATATGAGGACGGAACAAAGAGTTATATAATCGCTCCTCACGGAATTAAGGTTGGCGATAAGGTTGAAAGCGGACCCGACGCAGATATTAAAATCGGTAACGCTTTGCCGCTTGTAAATATTCCTGTCGGTACATTTATCCATAATATTGAGCTTTATCCCGGTAAAGGTGCTCAGTTTGCACGTTCAGCCGGAAACCAAGCTCAGCTTATGGCAAAAGAAAACGGTTTGGCACTGCTTCGTTTGCCTTCAGGTGAACTTCGAAACGTTCCCGAAAAATGTATGGCAACAGTTGGTCAGGTATCGAACCCCGAGCACGAAAATGTTAACATCGGTAAAGCAGGTAAAACACGCCACAAAGGTATTAGACCTACCGTTCGCGGTTCTGTTATGAACCCGAATGACCACCCGCACGGCGGTGGTGAGGGTAAATCACCTGTTGGACGTCCCGGCCCTGTAACACCTTGGGGCAAACCTACTTTGGGTTATAAGACACGTAAGAAGAACAAAGCCAGCGATAAATATATCGTAAGCCGTCGTTCTAAATAGTCGGCGAAAGGAGAATAAATAATGGGAAGAAGCATTAAAAAAGGCCCTTATGTTCAGCCTGTACTCTTAAAGAGAGTTCTTGAAATGAACAAAAACGGCGAAAAGAAAGTATTGAAAACCTGGAGCCGTTCTTCAACAATATTCCCTGATTTCGTCGGACATACCTTTGCTGTTCATGACGGCAGAAAACACGTTCCGGTTTATGTAACGGAAGATATGGTAGGTCACAAATTGGGTGAGTTCGCACCAACCAGAACCTTTAAAGGCCACGCTGGTGCTAAAACTACAAAATAAGCGGATGAGAGGAGAAAAAACTATGGAAGCAAAAGCATCCTTGAAATACGCACGTATTTCACCGAGAAAAGTTAAAATTGTTTTGGATCTTATCCGCGGCGAAAAAGCTGATAAAGCTGTTGCGATCTTAAAATTCACACCAAAAGCGGCAAGCGAATATTTATTAAAGCTTTTAAATTCCGCTATAGCAAATGCGGAAAACAACTTTAATATGGATAAATCCAAGCTTTATGTATCCGAGTGCTATGTTTGCCCCGGTCCTACTCTTAAAAGAATAAGAGCTAAAGACCACGGCAGAGCACACAGAATACTTAAAAGAACATCACATGTTTTCCTTACTGTTAAGGAAATTGAAGAATAATTAAGGAGGTTAAAGTAATGGGCCAGAAAGTACATCCAAACGGAATGCGCGTAGGCGTTATCCGCAATTGGAATTCACGTTGGTTTGCAGATAAAGCAAGTTTCGGCGATACTTTGGTTGAGGACTATAATCTCCGCAAGTATTTAAAGAAAACCCTTTACGCTGCAGCCGTCTCTAAAATAGAGATTGAACGCGACGCAAACAAGGTTAGAATTCACATCCACTGCGCAAAGCCCGGTATCGTTATCGGTCGCGGCGGTGCTGAAATCGAAAAATTACGCGTCAAATGCCAAAACATGATTGGCGCACCGGTACACATCAATATTGTTGAGATTAAAAATCCTGATCTCAATGCTACACTTGTTGCCGAAAACATCGCGGCACAGCTTGAAAAGAGAGTATCTTTCCGCCGTGCTATGAAGCTCGCTATGGGCAGAACGATGAGACTTGGCGCAAAAGGTATTAAAACTCAGTGTTCAGGCCGCTTGGGCGGTGCTGAAATCGCCAGAAGCGAACATTATCACGAAGGTACTATTCCTCTTCAAACGATCCGTGCAGATATCGATTACGGATTTGCCGAAGCAAACACAACCTACGGCAAAATCGGCGTTAAGGTATGGATTTACACAGGTGAAGTCCTTCATGATTCTCGCAGGCCTCAAAAGGAAGGAGGCAACCGCTAATGTTAATGCCTAAAAGAGTTAAATATCGCAGAGTACATCGTGGAAGACTTACCGGTACTGCCACAAGAGGTACTACTGTAAATTACGGAGATTTCGGTCTTAAAGCTTTAGAACCTGCTTGGATTACATCCAATCAGATTGAAGCTGCTCGTATTGCTATGACTCGTTACATTAAACGTGGCGGTCAGGTATGGATTAAAATTTTCCCCGACAAGCCCATAACCGAAAAACCGGCTGAAACCCGCATGGGTTCCGGTAAAGGTTCACCGGAATATTGGGTAGCGGTAGTTAAACCCGGCCGAGTAATGTTTGAAATCGGCGGAGTTGATGAAGAACTTGCTCGTGAGGCCATGCGTCTTGCGGCAAACAAATTGCCTATTAAATGCAAGTTCGTCAGCAAACAGGAAATGGGTGGTGAACAGTAATGAATATATCTGAAATTAAAGAAAAATCTGTTCCTGAGCTTAACAATATGTTGAAAGATCTCAAGGAAGATTTGTTTAAGCTTCGTTTTCGCCATGCTGTTAACCAACTTGAAAACCCAATGCGCTTAAAGGCCGTTAAAAAAGATATTGCGCGCGTAAAAACCGTTTTACGTGAGCGCGAACTTCAAGACGGCGCTGAGTCGTAAGGAAAGGATGGTTTACTGTGAGCGAAAGAAATCTTAGAAAAACAAGGGTTGGCCGAGTTGTCAGCGATAAGATGGATAAAACCATTGTAGTAGCTATTGAAGATAACGTTAAGCACCCGCTTTACAAAAAGATTATTAAAAATACTGTTAGACTTAAAGTACACGATGAAAATAACGAGTGCAAAGTTGGAGACAGAGTACTTGTAATGGAAACCAGACCTTTATCTAAGGATAAAAGATGGCGCTTGGTTGAAATTATAGAAAAAGCTAAGTAAGGAGGAATTACTGTGGTACAACAACAGACATTGCTTAAAGTTGCTGACAATACAGGTGCGAAAGAACTTATGTGCATTCGTGTTCTCGGCGGCTCGGGCAGAAGATATGCCAACATCGGCGATACTATAGTAGCCTCCGTTAAAAAAGCAGCACCAGGCGGTACTGTTAAAAAAGGCGATGTAGTTAAAGCCGTAGTAGTAAGAACTGCTAAAGGTCTTCGTCGCGCGGACGGTTCATATATTCGTTTCGACGAAAATGCTGCAGTCCTTATCCGTGACGATAAAAACCCCAGAGGTACTCGTATCTTTGGGCCTGTAGCCCGTGAGCTCAGAGAAAAAGAATACATGAAAATTCTTTCTCTCGCTCCCGAAGTGCTGTAATCTGGAGGTTTAAAAAATGAGTAAAGTTCATGTTAAAACCGGAGATACCGTAGTGCTTTTAACCGGCGGCGAAAAATACCGCGGTAAAAAAGGTAAGGTATTACAGGTTAGCCCCAAAGAGGGTAAAGTTATTGTTGAGGGCATCAACACAGTATCAAAGCACGTTAAACCGCGCAAAGCGGGCGATCCTTCGGGCATAATTAAAACCGAATCCGCAATTTATGCAAGCAAAGTAATGTTAGTATGCCCTAAGTGCGGAAAACCCACACGTATAGCACATAAAATTTATGCCGATGGCAAAAAAGACCGTATGTGCAAAAAGTGCGGCGAAACATTTTAGAGTAGGAGGAATATCACATGGCAAGATTAAAGGATGCTTACAAAGCCAATGTAGCACCTGCCTTAATGAAAAAGTTTGAGTATAAAAGCGTCATGCAGATTCCCAAGCTCGATAAGGTAGTTATCAATGTTGGCGCCGGAGAAGCAAAAGACAACAGCAAAGCAATCGACGCAATTGTAAGCGATCTCGCTAAAATTACAGGTCAACAGCCGGTAGTTTGCAAAGCAAGAAAATCGGTTGCAAACTTTAAACTTCGTGAAGGAATGCCCATAGGTGTTAAAGTAACACTTCGCGGAGATAAAATGTATGAATTTATCGATCGTTTCTTTACATGCGCGCTTCCGCGTGTGCGTGACTTCAGAGGAATTAATCCGAACTCTTTCGACGGCAGAGGAAATTATTCCATGGGCGTTAAAGAACAACTTATTTTCCCTGAAATCGAATACGATAAGATAGATAAAGTAAGAGGTATGGACATTATATTTGTCACTACCGCAAAAACAGACGAAGAAGCAAGAGAGCTGCTTACATTAATGGGCGCTCCGTTTGCAAGATAAGGAGAGAGATTATGGCTAAAACATCAATGAAAATTAAGCAAGCTCGACCTGCTAAATTTTCAACAAGAAGTTATAACAGATGCAAAATCTGCGGCCGCCCCCACGCTTATCTTCGCAAATACGGTATTTGCCGTATATGCTTCCGTGAATTAGCGTACAAGGGCGAAATCCCGGGCGTTAAAAAGTCAAGCTGGTAAGAAGGAGGAAAACGACATGCAAATTACAGATACAATAGCGGATATGCTTACAAGAATCCGCAATGCCAATTCGGCAAAGCATGATTCGGTTGATATTCCTGCTTCTAACGTAAAAAAGGCGATTGCTCAAATTTTACTTGACGAAGGTTATATCAGCGCTTTCCAGGTTATCGAAGACGGTAAACAGGGAACGATTCATGTAACATTAAAATACGGTCCTAATAAAACTCAGGTTATAAAAGGACTTCGCAAAATAAGCAAACCCGGTTTGCGTATTTACAGCAGTGTTGAAGATATGCCTAAGGTTATGAAGGGACTCGGCATTGCCATCCTTTCAACAAGCAAAGGCATTATGACCGACAAAGAAGCGCGCAAAGCCAACGTTGGCGGCGAAGTGCTCGCTTTTGTTTGGTAAGGAGGTGCGGTATAATGTCAAGAATAGGTAAACATCCTGTTGAAATTCCGGCAGGCGTTGAAGTTAAGGTTGACGGCAATACCGTTACCGTTAAAGGACCAAAAGGTACATTAACGGAGACCTTCCACAAAGATATGAAAATCGATTTTAGTGACGGTGCAATAACCGTTACACGCCCATCTGATGAAGCAAATCATCGTTCGTTGCACGGCCTTACTCGTACACTTATTAACAATATGGTAATCGGCGTATCGCAAGGCTTTTCTAAAGAGCTTGATGTTATGGGCGTTGGATACCGTGTTGCCAAACAGGGTAAAGATCTTGTTATGACACTTGGTTTTTCACATCAGGTTATCGTATCTGAAATTGATGGCATAACAATTGATGTTCCAAACCCGAATAAAATAATTATTTCAGGTCCGGATAAACAAAAGGTTGGTCAGTTTGCCGCCGAAGTTCGTGAAAAACGTCCTCCGGAGCCCTATAAAGGCAAGGGTATAAGATATACCGGCGAATATGTACGTCATAAAGAAGGCAAAGCCGGTAAAGGCGCCAAATAAGAAAGGAGAGAATAAACAATGGTTAAGGTTAAAGATTCCAATAAAGCACGTATTAATCGCCATAAGAGAGTACGTGGTAAAATCAGCGGCACTGCCGAACTTCCGAGACTCGATGTTTTTCGCTCCCGCTGCAATATCTATGCCCAGATAATTGACGACATTAAGGGCGAAACGCTCGTTGCCGCATCCTCAAATGAGAAGGATTTCGGCAAAACCACCGGAAACTGCGAAGAGGCTAAAAAGGTCGGCGAGCTCATCGCCGAGCGTGCAAAAGCAAAGGGTATCGAAAATGTTGTTTTTGATCGCGGCGGATATGTTTATCACGGTCGTGTAGCTGCCCTTGCAGAAGCAGCCAGAAGCGCAGGACTTAAGTTTTAAGAAAGGAGAATAACATAATGGCTACAGGAATTGACGCATCTGTATTAGATTTAAAAGAACGCGTAGTTGCATTAAACCGCGTATCCAAAACTGTTAAAGGCGGCCGTATTATGAAATTCTCCGCTTTAGTAGTTGTTGGTGACGGTAATGGTATAATTGGTTTTGGACTTGGTAAAGCCGGTGAAGTTCCGGAAGCTATCCGCAAGGGAATTGAGGACGCCAAAAAGAACCTTATTAAAATTCCTCTAAAGGGAACAACCATTCCGCATGAAATTATCGGCGAATACGGAGCCGGCAGAGTATTATTAAAACCGGCTGCTCCCGGTACCGGCGTTATTGCCGGTGGTCCTGTTCGTGCTGTTTTAGAGACAGTTGGAATTAAGGATATTCGTACCAAAGCATTACGCTCTAACAATCCTTGCAACGTTGTTCGTGCTACAGTTCAAGGCCTTGCTTCGTTAAGAAGTGCCGAAGAAGTAGCTGAAATTCGCGGCAAGACTGTTAAAGAAATTTTAGGTTAAGGAGGAAGCAGTTATGGCAACAAAAAAAGCGGCTTCTGCAGAACTTAAAATAAAGCTTGCTAAAAGCCTTATCGGTGCTAAGGACGATCAAATTGCTACCGCATATTCTTTAGGACTTAAAAAAATCGGTAATGAGACCGTTCAGCCTGATAATGCGGCGACAAACGGCAAGATTAAAAAAATTATCCACCTCGTTGAGGTAACCAAAGCATAGTTAATGACAGGAGGTGCGAATCATGAAAATTCATGAACTTTCCCCAGCGGAAGGATCAAACAAGGACGTAAAACGTATAGGCAGAGGTCATGGCTCCGGAAATGGCAAAACCGCCGGCAAGGGCCACAAAGGTTCAAAAGCCCGTTCAGGTCCAAACAAAAGAGCCGGATTCGAAGGCGGCCAGATGCCTTTACAAAGACGTGTTCCGAAACGCGGATTTAACAATATTTTCGCTAAAAAATATGCGTCTTTCAATATTTCTAAACTCGACATATTCGAGGACGGTGCCGTTGTTGATTCCGCGGCACTTATAGAAAAAGGTATTATTAAGAAAACTTATGACGGCGTTAAAGTTTTAGGCAACGGTGAAATCACCAAAAAACTTACTGTTAAAGCAGCGGCTTTTTCCGAATCTGCTAAGAGCAAAATCGAAGCTGCAGGCGGAAAAGTCGAGGTGATTTAAGATGCTTGAAACCATTAAAAATGCGTGGAAAGTTGTCGAAATAAGAAAGAAAATACTATTTACCGTATTTATTCTGTTCATCTTTCGTTTAGGTGCGGTAATCCCGGTACCTTTTGTTGATTTCGTTGCTTTGGCTAATGCATCTCAAAGCTCTAATACTAACGACTTCTTCAATTATCTTTCAATTTTGACCGGAGGCGGTCTTGAATATGGAGCTCTTTTCGCAATGAGCGTAACACCCTATATCAACGCTTCCATTATTATCCAGCTTCTCACTGTAGCCATTCCACCTTTGGAAAGACTTTCACAGCAGGGAGAAGAAGGAAGAAAAAAACTTGCACAAATTACACGTTATGCTACGATTATACTTGGACTTATCCAAGGAACGGCATACTACTTCTATTTAAGCGGCAACAACTTTATTAATGTTACCGGCGGCTTAAAAATATTTGCAGCTTTTGTAATTATTTTAGCGCTTACTGCCGGCAGTGCCATAGTTATGTGGCTCGGTGAACAAATAGATGTAAAGGGTATAGGCAACGGCATTTCGATGCTATTGTTTGCAGGTATTTTGTCACGTGCACCACAAGCGTTTAGCTATTTGTGGAAAGCAGTATTTGAATTTGGCAAAGGATTTGCCGCACTTGCAATCGTTTTGATATTCTTAGTGGTTGTTGCTTTCATCGTTTGGATGACAAACGCAGAACGCAGAATTCCCATTCAGTATGCAAAACGAGTTGTTGGGCGCAAACAATACGGGGGTCAAAACACTCATATTCCGATTAAGGTTAATATGTCCGGTGTTTTACCGATAATCTTTGCAAGCTCAATTCTTATGATACCTACAATGCTTTTGTCATTTAATCTATTTAAAACGGGTTCAACGATGTATAAAGCATTAAGCTTATTTAGCGTGCAAGGCGTATTTTATGCAGTAATCTACTTTGCACTCATTATCGGATTTGCTTATTTCTATACAACAATACAGTACAATCCGATTGAAATGGCCAATAATTTGCGTAAGAATTCGGGTGCAATTCCCGGTATTCGTCCCGGCAAGCCCACGTCGGACTTTATTTCAAAAATATTGTCCCGCATAACACTTTTGGGAGCACTCTTCTTGAGTGTAATCGCAATACTTCCTATCCTTGTCGGAAATGTAGGCGGTATTTCAATTTCAATCGGCGGTACGTCCATACTCATCGTTGTAGGCGTTGCCCTCGATACAGTACAAAATCTTGAAAGTCAGATGATGATGCGTCATTATAAAGGCTTTTTAGACTAAGGTGCAAATATGAAACTGATATTATTAGGAGCTCCGGGTGCCGGCAAAGGCACCCAAGCAGAGCTTATTTGTAACAAATTAAATATTCCCACTATTTCTACCGGAAATATCATTCGCGAAGCGATGAAAAACGGTACCGATATGGGAATAAAAGCTAAATCTTATGTTGATGCCGGCGGCCTTGTGCCCGATGAAGTTGTAATCGGCATTATAAATGAAAGATTAAGCAAGGATGACTGCAAAAACGGATTTATATTGGACGGTTTTCCGCGTACCATTCCGCAAGCCGAAGCGCTTACAAAAATGGGAATCGAAATCGATCACGTTCTTTCAATTGAAGTTAAAGATGAAGATATAATCCGCCGTATGTCCGGAAGACGTGTATGTCCCGACTGCGGAGCAAGTTATCATATTGAGTATAAAAAACCAGTTGTTGAAGGTGTTTGCAATGTTTGCGGTGCCGAGCTTATTATTAGAAAAGACGATAAACCCGAAACCGTACTTGACAGACTTCGTGTTTATCACGAAACAACTGAGCCTTTAAAGGACTATTACAGCAATAAAGGTTTGCTTCTTACCGTTGAAGGTCAAGAAGAGCTTAGCGATACAACAGCGCTAACCTTTAAAGCGCTGGGTATTTGACAATGGTGATACTCAAAACCAGTCGAGAATTAAGTATAATGCGTGAAGCATGCAGAATCTCGGCAGGAGCATTAAAATTGATAGGCAGCGCGGTGGAACCGGGCGTTACTACAGCACAGCTTGATGAGCTCGCTGAAAAGTATATTTTGTCTAAGGGTGCTAAACCCAATTTCAAAAATTACAACGGCTTTCCGGCAACCGCCTGCATATCCATAAACAATGAGGTAATTCACGGCATACCGTCAAAAAACCGTGTCATTCACGAGGGTGATATTGTAAGTGTTGATCTCGGAGCGGTTTTTAACGGCTACCACGGCGATAACGCCGCCACTTTTGCTGCGGGCAGCATTTCACCCGAAGCAAAGCGGCTGATCGACACGACGCGTGAAAGTCTTTACGAAGGCATAAACGCGGCGGTTGTAGGCGGCAGAATCGGCGATATAGGTAATGCGGTGCAAAGGTATGTCGAAGGACGTGGCTACTCGGTGGTAAGAGAATTCGTCGGCCACGGAGTAGGCACTTCATTGCACGAGGCCCCCGAAGTTCCCAATTTTGGAATTAAGGGTAGAGGCATTCGTTTAGTTAGCGGAATGACCTTGGCTATTGAACCTATGGTAAACATGGGGAATTATAAAGTACAAGTCAAACCCGATCAGTGGACGGTCGTGACTATGGATGGCTCGCTTTCGGCCCACTTTGAACATACTGTGGCAATAACGCCGGACGGTCCTAAAATAATGACCCTGGCAGATTAGCCGTAAGCGATCAAAAATGCGACTAACATAATAAACGAATGGAGGAACCCGATTTGTCTAAAGAAGATATGATAGAACTCGAAGGAACCGTGCTTGAAACAATGCCCAATGCAATGTTTAAGGTTGAAATTCCGGGTGGTCATACCATACTTGCCCATATATCCGGTAAACTTCGCATGAATTTTATCCGTATACTGCCGGGCGATAAGGTAACAGTCGAGATGTCACCTTACGATTTAACAAAGGGACGCATAACTTGGCGTTCGAAGTAATTAGGAGGCAAAAAAATGAAAGTCAGACCTTCTGTAAAGAAAATTTGCGAAAAATGTAAGATTATTAAACGCAAGGGAAAAGTAATGGTTATCTGTGAAAATCCCAAGCACAAACAGCGTCAAGGTTAACTTGACAGATTTAAAGTGAGGTGCAGCAATAAATGGCACGTATAGCCGGTGTTGATCTTCCGAATGAAAAAAGAGTTGAGTACGGCTTAACCTATATTTTCGGAATTGGTCTTACAACCTCTCAAAAGATTCTTAAAGAAACGGGCGTAAATCCTGATACCCGTGTAAAAGATCTTACAGAGGACGATATTTCCAAACTTCGTGATTATATAGAAAAAAATCTCGAAGTAGAGGGCGACGCTCGTCGTTCCATAGCATTTGATATTAAACGTTTAGTTGAAATTGGCAGTTATCGCGGTATTCGCCATCGCAAAGGACTTCCTGTAAGAGGTCAGCGTTCCAAAACCAATGCGAGAACCCGTAAAGGTCCTAAAAAGACCATTGCCAATAAGAAGAAATAAGCGGGGAGGATTATATAAATGGCAACAGCTAAAAAAGCTACTACTCGCAAACGTCGTGAGAAAAAGAATATTGAACGTGGAGCGGCTCATATCCAGTCCACATTTAATAACACCATTGTCACGATAACCGATATTAACGGCAACGCTCTGTCTTGGGCTTCCGCCGGCGAACTCGGTTTTCGCGGCTCGAGAAAGTCTACTCCTTTCGCGGCACAGTCTGCTGCGGAAACAGCAGCAAAAGCTGCAATGGAGCATGGGCTTAAAACCGTTGAAGTATACGTTAAAGGCCCCGGAGCCGGACGTGAAGCGGCGATTCGCGCTTTGCAGTCTGCAGGACTTGAAGTTAACATGATTAAAGATGTAACTCCTATTCCGCATAACGGCTGCCGCCCGCCTAAACGTCGTCGTGTATAATTTGGAGGTGTTTTTAATTGGCTAGATATACTGGTGCAGTATGCAGACTTTGCCGCCGTGAAGGACAAAAGTTGTTCTTAAAAGGTGACCGCTGCTATTCTGAAAAATGTTCAATAAACCAAAGAGCGTATGCTCCCGGTCAGCACGGACAAGGCCGTAAAAAATCTTCCGAATATGGTCTTCAGCTTCGCGCTAAACAAAGAGCCAGACGTTTTTATGGTGTTAATGAAAAACAATTTAATCATTATTTTGAAATTGCCGAACGCAAACAAGGCGTTACCGGTACAAACCTTTTAAGACTTTTGGAAAGCCGTCTTGACAATGTCGTTTATCGCGCGGGATTTGCTTCTTCTCGTGCCGAAGCGAGACAACTTGTCGGTCACGGACATTTTGAAGTAAACGGTCACAGAGTTGACATTGCTTCATATCTCTTAAAAGCAGGCGATGAAGTAAGCATTTGTGAAAAGAGCAAAGGTCTTGAAAAAATAAAAACCGTTATCGAGGCTAATGCCTCAAGACCTGTTCCGGCATGGTGCGATGTTGATCATGACAAGGGCTATGTAAAAGTTGTTAATTTACCCGAACGTGATCAAATCGATGCTCCCGTTGAAGAACAGCTCATCGTTGAGTTCTATTCAAAATAATTTCATATTATTTTTTGTATTTGTCTTGCCGCACAAAGATAAATATTTAAATTAAAATGTGTGGAGAAAAGGAGCTTTACATGATAGAGATTGAAACACCAATTTTGGAAACAGTCGAAACGTCATCGGATGATAGTTACGGTATATTTACCTTAAAGCCGCTCGAAAGTGGATACGGTACCACTCTTGGCAACAGCTTAAGAAGAGTTTTGTTGTCATCGCTCCCCGGTGTCGCTGTTACATCTGTAAAGATTGACGGAGTTCTTCATGAATTTTCTACTATCCCCGGCGTAAAAGAAGATATGACCGAAATCATATTAAATATTAAAGGTCTTATTGCAAAGCTTTATTCCGACGGCCCTAAAACCGTTTATATTGAAGCCGAAGGACCTTGCGTAGTTACCGGCGAATCTATAAAAACAGATTCCGAAGTAGAAATATTAAATAAAGATCTTTACATTGCCGAGCTTACCGAAGGCGGCAAGCTTCGCATGGAAATCAATATTGACCACGGCCGCGGATATGTTTCTGCCGATGCTAATAAGCCTGAACACATGATTACGGGACTTATTCCTGTGGACAGCAGCTTTACCCCGGTTAGAAGAGTAAAATTCAATGTTGAAGATACTCGTAAAGAACAGGTAACCGATTATAATTGCTTGACTCTCGAAGTATGGACTGACGGAACGATTTCTGCTAAAGACGCTGTGTCTTTATCCGCAAAGATTCTCATCGAGCATTTAAAATTGTTCGTTGATTTGTCCGAGCAGACCAACGAAGTCGAGATCATGGTAGAAAAAGGCGAAAATGTTAAAGAGAAAAATCTTGAAAAGACCATCGAAGAGCTTGATCTTTCTGTTCGCAGCTTTAACTGCTTAAAACGCGCCGGCATCAACACCGTTGAAGATCTTATTAATAAAAGCGAAGACGAAATGATGAAGGTAAGAAACTTAGGAAGAAAGTCGCTTGAAGAGGTTATTCAGAAATTGGATTCTTTGGGATTCAGTCTTTCTCATAACGACGATTAATTAAGGAGTGAAATATTATGGCAGGTACCAGAAAACTTGGTCGCACAACCGATAGCCGTACTGCTATGCTTCGTGCAATGGTAACATATCTTATCGAAAACGGCAAGATAGAAACCACAGTGTCCCGTGCTAAAGAAGTTCGTGCATTGACCGAAAAATATATTACACTCGCTAAAGATAGTAACTTGCATACAAAAAGGCAAGCTTTGTCCTTTATCACCAAAGAGGATGTCGTTAAAAAGTTATTTGACGATGTAGCACCTAAATATGCAGATAAAAACGGCGGATATTGCCGCATAACAAAAACCGGACCTCGCAGAGGCGATGCTGCCGAAATGGCAATAATCGAGTTGGTTTAATAGGGCGAGTAAATAAAACGGCATATAATGTTTAAGCAGTTAGACATTATATGCCGTTTTTGCATTTATGCAAAAACAACGTAAATATTATGCATAAATATTTAAAATAATATGTTAAAAATAAACAAAATTTGCATTTTTATCGATATTTTCATAAAAAACTCTTGCATTTTTATGCATAGAATGCTAATATATATTCACAATAAAAATCTGGAGGCAGAAAAATGAAAAAGTTAAATGTAATTCTTGCACTTATGCTATCGGTAATAATGGTTTTAGCCTTTGCCGGTTGCGGTAAAAAAACTGACAAATTGATTGTTGCTACAAACGCTGAGTTTGAACCTTTTGAGTCACTCGATAAAGACGGCAATTGCGTAGGCTTTGACATTGACTTAATAAATGCAATCGCCAAGAAGCTTAACGTTGAAGTTCAGTTTGACAATATGGAGTTTGACGGCGTTGTTGCTGCTGTAAATCAGGGAACATGTGACGTTGCTATTTCCGGACTTACCATAAACGAAAAAAGGAAACAGTCGGTTGATTTTTCCAATGCTTATTATAGCGGTGTAGCTCAGGTTCTTATAGTTGCAGCCAATGATACAACATATACAGGCACAACAAAAGAAGAACTTGATGCACAGTTAAAGAACAAGACAATCGGTGTTTGCACCGGCTTTACCGGTGAAGCATATGCAAAAGGCGATGCTGACTGGGGATTTTCAGGTATTGAAGGCGCTAATGTAAAAATTTACGAAAACATAAGCCTTGCTATAAAAGATCTTGAAAACGGAACAATTTCCGCAATCATCATGGATGATTCTCCTGCCAAAAACGCAGCAAACGGCAACAGTGGTGTTAAAGTGATTGATGTTCCGCTTACTGTTGAAGAATACGGTATAGCTGTTCAAAAGGGTAATTCTGATTTACTTGAAAAAATAAATAATGCTCTTGCTGAACTTAAAAAGGACGGAACTTTAGCGGAACTTTTAGCAAAATACGAGCTGTAAATACTTATAATATGCACTGCTAGCAGTGCATATTTCATCTATAGGAGAAGTAGTTTTGTTTAGTGGTTTTATTGAAAAATTCAAAATAATATTTATAGACGGCGCACAGTACAAGCTTTTGCTTGACGGTTTGGGATACACCATATTTATTGCATTGTTTGCCTTGGTTATAGGCGTTGTTCTTGGAACCGTTCTTGCCATTTTTAAGGTAATACCGCGTAACAATCCCTTTTTAAAGGTTCTTTATTATATCGCTAACATATACATAACGGTTATTCGCGGAACGCCTGTAATGGTGCAGCTATTGTTAGCTTATTACGGCATTTTTGCGACATCCTTTAAGGGATTTTCCCAAAAAGCACTTATTATCGGTACTATTGTTTTTGGAATTAATTCAAGCGCTTACGTTGCAGAAATAATAAGAAGCGGCATAATGTCTATAGATAAAGGTCAAATGGAAGCGGGCCGTTCTTTAGGTCTAAATTACGGACGTACCATGTACCATATAATTCTTCCACAGGCAATAAAAAATATTTTGCCGGCACTTGGCAACGAGTTTATAGTTTTAATTAAAGAGACCTCAGTTGCCGGCTTTATAACAGTTTTTGACTTAACCAGGGCTGCTCGTGCGATAGTTGCTGCATATTACGAACCATTTGTGCCGTATTTGGTATTGGCGGCAGTATATTTGGTACTTGTAATGCTTGCAACATGGCTTGTAAACTCCCTTGAAAGGAGATTGCATAAAAGTGACAGATAATAAAGAATGCTTAATAAAAGTTGAAGGGCTTGAAAAAAAATTCGGTGATCATCAGGTACTTGCCGGAATTAATGCCGAAATTGACAAAGGCGACGTTATGGTTGTAATTGGCCCTTCGGGAAGCGGAAAATCCACATTTTTGCGTTGCCTTAACAGGCTTGAAGAACCTACCGGCGGCAAAATATATTTTGAGGGTATAAACATCCTTGACAAGAACGTTGATATCAATATACACCGTCAAAAAATGGGCATGGTTTTTCAGCAATTTAATCTTTTTCCACATATGACGGTTTTACAAAACATGACTTTAGCGCCCGTAAAACTTCTTGGAATGACAAAAAAAGAAGCCGAAGAATCGGCATTAAAACTGCTTGATAGAGTTGGCCTTAAAGATAGAGCGGATTCATATCCAAACCAGCTGTCAGGCGGCCAAAAACAGAGGATAGCCATAGTGCGCGCGCTTGCGATGAACCCCGACGTAATGCTTTTTGATGAGCCGACATCGGCACTTGATCCCGAAATGGTCGGTGAGGTGCTGGACGTTATGAAAACCCTTGCTAAAGAGGGAATGACCATGGTAGTTGTAACTCACGAAATGGGCTTTGCGCGCGAGGTAGCGTCAAAAGTGGTATTCATCGATGAGGGCATTATAATGGAAGAAGCAGAACCAAAAGAATTTTTTGAAAATCCTAAAAACGAAAGGCTAAAGATATTTCTATCGAAAGTATTATAAAATAACGGAGCACATTTGTGCTCCGTTATTTTTTTACATTAATTCTTCAAATTTTACTACATTTACGCCGGCTTCTTTTAGAACTTTGGCGGATTTTTCGTTGTCTTCTACACGTATCATAACAAAAGCAGTGTCTTTAGTGGGATTTAAAAATGCGTACATGTATTCAATTGCTATGTTATTGGCGGTTAGTATTTGAACAACCTTGTCAAGTCCGCCGGGTTTATCGTCAATAGCTACAGCCAAAACCTTGGTAATCGAGCAAGTAACATTGTGTTCTTTTAATACTTTTGTCGTCTTTTGCGGATCGTTAACAATAAGCCTTAAAATGCCGTAATCGGTAGTATCTGCAATAGATAGTGCCCTAATATCAATTTCGTTTTTTGCTAAAAGCTCGGTGATTTCCGCCATACGACCGGGTCGGTTTTCAATAAATATGGATATTTGATCAATTAACATAATAGTCCTCTCCTTATTTTATTAGTTTGCTGTTGTAACCAAGGTCAAACGCTTTTAAGTTTAAATCTAAAAATTTTTCAGGGACGGTAGCCTTTATTGCATCGATCCATTTTTCTTTTGCAATACCGGTGCTTTTAGCTAAAACACCGATTAAAACAACATTAACAGCTTTTGCATTGCCTGCTTTTTCTGCAAGATCTAAAGCGTCTAACGCGATAAGATTCAGATCGCAATTTTTTAAAGCATTTAAAATACCATCCGGATATTTTGCGGCGCCGGTTATTACCGGCATAGGTAAAATTTCGCGAGTATTAACAATAACTGTTCCGCCCGGTTTTAAATATTCAAGCCAGCGTGCCGCTTCAAGATTTTCAAATGCTAAAATTATGTCGGCTTCGCCTTTGGTAATTATCGGCGAATATACCTTTTTATCTGCCTTTACATAGGTGACAACGCTGCCGCCGCGCTGACTCATCCCGTGTACTTCGCTAAGCTTTATATCAAGCCCTTCGCCGTACATTACTTGGCCGATAAGACGGCTTGCAAGCAGTGTTCCTTGACCGCCGACTCCCACAATCATTATATTATACATCTTCGTTTGCTCCTTTTATTGCTCCAAATTTGCAAAGCTCGGTGCAAACCTTGCAGCCAACACATAGCGTGCTTTCAATTTTTGCCTTGCCGTCTTTAAATTCTATTGCGGGGCAGCCTATTCTCATGCACATTTTGCAGCCTTTGCAAGTGTCGCCAGATACATAAAGCGGCCGGTTGTGTTTAACATTTTTTAATAGTACGCATGGCCTTCTTGATATTATAAGTGAAGGTTCGGGTTTTGCAAGCTCTTCCTTTATAACCGCTGTAGTATCCGCCATTTTGTAAGGATCTACAACCCTTACGCTTTTAAAACCTACTGCTAAAGCTAAAGCTTCAAGATCAACTGCAGTAGTAGGCTCGTTTTTAATTGTAAGCCCGTTAGCAGGATTGTTTTGATGACCGGTCATGCCGGTTATTGAATTATCAAGCACTATTACAGTGCTTAAACCTTTATTATAAGCAATATCGATAATACCTGTAATTCCGGAGTGAATAAACGTACTGTCTCCAATTACTGCAACTGCATTTTTGGAAAAATCCTTGCCGCGTGCTATTGCCGCACCGTGCAAAGCCGAAACCGATGCACCCATGCAAATGCATGTATCAATTGAAGAAAGGGGCGGAAGCGCACCTAAAGTGTAGCAGCCAATATCACCGCTAACGTAACAGCCTATAGTTTTTAATGCGTAAAAAAGACTTCTGTGTGGGCAGCCCGCGCATAAAGCCGGAGGACGCGGAGGAATTTCAAGATCCACGCTATTCACCTTAGGATAAATATTTAGCAGCTTATTTTTTACGGTTTCTTGTGAAAACTCCCCTAAATACCCAAATATATCTTTACCGCGGCAGTTAATTCCTAATGAGCGGCAGTGCTTTTCAATTACTCCGTCGAGTTCTTCTATAATTATAACTTCGTTGAATTTTTCGGCAAAATCTTTAATAAGCTTTATTGGCAAAGGATTTACCATTCCAAGTTTAAGATACGAAGCGTTTTCTTTAAGCGCTTCTTTTGCATACATATAGCAGTCGCCTGCGGTAATGATGCCGAATTTTGCGCCTTCGTTAATTTCTACTGTGTTTATTTTGCAGTTTTCCGCATATTCGGTAAGCTTTTTAGTGCGTTCCTCAACAAAAACATGGCGCTTTATCGCCATTGCGGGCATCATAACATTTTTTTGCGGATTTTTTTCATAAATCCTTACGGGTACTTCTTTTCTCGGCTCTTCTTCTACAAGGCTTCTCGAGTGCGCTATTCTTGTTGTTACGCGGATAATTACGGGCGTATCAAATTCTTCGGATAAATCGAATGCAAGTTTCGTAAATTCCTTGCATTCCGCGCTGTCCGATGGCTCTAACATTGGTACTTTCGCACCGATAGCGTGATTTCTGCTGTCCTGTTCGTTTTGCGAAGAGTGCATACCGGGGTCATCCGCTACGGTAAGCACCAGTCCGCCGTTAACGCCGATATAAGAAGCGGTATAAAGAGGGTCTGCCGCCACATTTAAACCAACGTGTTTCATAGCGGAAAACGCGCGCGCTCCGGCAATGGCTGCTCCGGAAGCTACTTCTACAGCAACCTTTTCATTCGGCGCCCATTCGCTGTATATTTCTTCATATTTTGCAATGTATTCGGTTATTTCGGTAGAGGGTGTGCCCGGATAACTAGATACGACCTTGCCGCCGGCTTCATAAATGCCGCGTGCAATCGCTTCATTGCCAAGCATAAGTTTTTTCATTATTTCACATTCCTTAAGTCTAATACTCTTTTTGCTTTGCCGCTGAATCTTTCAAGTGCTTTCGGCGGAGAGAGTGTAATTTTAGTATCAATTCCAAGCACGGATTTTATCTTTGCACGAATATGTTGCTGCAAGTTTTGCAGCTCTGAATAACGCTCTAAAAGACTGCCGTCAATAAGTTCAACCTTAATTTCAAGCGTATCGGCAAAGTTCTCGCGCCTTACTATCATTTGATAGTGAGGACCGATGCTGTCAATCTTCATTAAAACACTTTCCACCTGAGATGGGAATATGTTTACACCGCGTATTTTTAGCATATCGTCGCTTCTGCCCTTGATTTTGCTCATACGCGCTGTTGTGCGGCCGCATTTGCAAGGCTCGTATGTAATGTTGGTTAAATCTTTGGTTCTGTAGCGAATAAGAGGAATTCCTTCTTTTGTAAGTGTAGTTACAACAAGCTCGCCTTCGCTGCCTTCAGGTAACACCTCACCGGTTTTTGGATCGATTATTTCGCATAAATAAAAGTCTTCGTTTATGTGTAGCCCGCAACGCAATTCACATTCGCCCGAAAGTCCGGGGCCGCCGGTTTCACTCATTCCGTAATTGTCGGTTACAAACATTCCCCAGTTCTTTTCAATTTGGTCGCGCATTTCCGGAGTACAGCCTTCGGAACCGAGAATTCCAATTTTTAAATGATAGTCGCTCATGGGATAACCGGATTCTTTAGCAAGTTCGGATAAATATAATGCGTAACTCGGAGTTGCCACAAGCGCGTTTGTTTTAAAGTCGCGCATCAGCATCAGTTGTTTTTCACTGTTGCCCGACGAGGTAGGCACTACGGTAGCGCCTATTTTTTCAAGACCGTAATGTAGTCCTAAAGCGCCTGTAAACAGACCGTATCCAAACGCTATTTGTACAATTGTATTTTTGTCAGCACCGGCAGCAGTAACGATTCTTGCAATCATTTCCGCCCAGTTTTCAAGGTCGTTTTTGGTATAGCCTACAACAGTGGGCTTTCCGGTAGTTCCGCTTGAAGCATGTATGCGTACGATATCACTTTGAGGCACCGCAAATAAACCAAACGGATAATTATCCCTTAAATCGTCTTTTACGGTAAACGGCAATTTTTGAAGGTCGCTTAAAGATTTAAGCATTTCCGGTTTAAAGCCGATTTCATCAAACCTCTTTTTATACATCGGTACGTTATTGTAGCAAAGATTAACAGACCATTTTAATCTCTCTAATTGCATGGCTTCTATGCCTTTACGCGACATAGTTTCCATTTCTTTGTTCCAAATCAAATCGAATACTCCCTTAAATATAGTATAGACATTATTCCCTGAATAATATAAATTAATATAAGAATGCAATATCTTTAAAAGATTATACGACAAAAATCTTATTTTGTAAAGGAATTATAGAATAAAAAATCTTTAATGCTTGCAAATTTTAGCGTTATGTTATAAAATAATTATATCTATTGTATAATGCGATAAATATTTTTGAATGTTATTGCTTGGTTTAGCCAAGAATGAAAATAAAAAAATCCCCCGACCGTTTAGTCGGGGAAATGCCGCAAGAATATCTTGCAATGGAGCTGCTAACCAGAATCGAACTGGTGACCTCATCCTTACCAAGGATGCGCTCTACCGACTGAGCCATAGCAGCAAACTTACGGCAAAAAATATTATAGTTTAAAAATCATTTGTTGTCAAGTGAAAATATTTCTTTTGATGACATTTTGCTTGAAAGGAACACAATATGCAAAAAAACAATGCTGTCAAAAAAAGCGACAGCACAAAACTTAAATCTATTAAAAATTTTAAACCGAAAAAAACGCAAAAAAAACCGGTCTCAAAAAGGGCAGAAAAAAAGCCTTCTGTTCCGATTAAAATTATTCCTATCGGCGGTATGGGGGAAATCGGCAAAAACTGTTATTTGTATGAGTATAAAGACGATATGATAATTGTCGATTGCGGAATGTCATTTCCGGATGAAGAAATGCCCGGCGTTGATATAGTTATTCCCGATTTTAGCTATATTTTAAAAAATAAGGATAAAATTAAAGGGCTTTTAGTAACACACGGACATGAGGATCATATCGGTGCAATACCGTATCTTTTAAAACATTTAAATATACCGATATATGGTACCAAACTTACTTTAGGCCTTATTGAAAGCAAACTTTCAGAGCATAACTTGCTGTCGTCCGTAAAACTTGTTGAAATTAAACCTAAGGATAAAATTTCATTAGGTTGTTTTACTGTTGAATTTATTCATGTAAATCATTCAATACCTGATGCTGTAGCGCTTGCGATTACAAGTCCTTGCGGCACGGTTATTCACACAGGGGATTTTAAAATCGACACTACCCCAATTGACGATAAAATGATAGACCTTGCGCGATTAGCGGAACTCGGCCATAAGGGTGTGTTAGCACTTTTATCGGATTCTACCAATGCCGAACGACCCGGTTATACACCAAGCGAACGAATTGTCGGTGAAAGTTTTGCCAATCTGTTTCAAAAGGCAGGCAAAGACCGAATAATAGTTGCGACTTTTTCGTCAAACATACATCGTATACAGCAGATTATTGATGAGGCCGTGCGCTGCAAAAGAAAAATTGCCGTTTCCGGCAGAAGCATGTTAAACGTTGTAAATATTGCGAGTGAATTCGGATATTTAAAAATACCGAATAATACTTTAGTAGATATAGAAAGTATTAATAAATATCCTAAAGAACAGCTTGTAATAATTACTACCGGAAGCCAGGGTGAGCCGCTTTCGGCGCTTCACCGCATGGCATTTGGTGACCACCGGCAGCTAGCGATTATACCTGGTGATATGATTATAATTTCCGCTACGCCAATACCCGGCAATGAAAAGCTTGTTAGCAAGGTTATAAACGAACTGATGAAGCAGGGCGCGCGCGTTGTATACGAAAAAATGTATGATGTACATGTATCCGGCCACGCTTGCCAAGAAGAATTAAAGCTTATTTTAAGTCTTACAAAACCTAAGTTTTTTGTTCCCGTACACGGTGAGCAAAAGCATCTTTACAAGCATGCCGTTATTGCCGAAAGCATGGGAATAAACAATAAAAATATCGTTATAAGCAATATCGGTGACGTTATAGAAATTACCAAAAAATCCATAAAAATTGCCGATACTGTGCCATCGGGCAGAGTTCTTGTGGATGGACTGGGTGTAGGCGACGTCGGAAGCATTGTATTGCGAGATAGAAAGCATCTCGCCGAAGACGGTGTAATTATAGTAGCGCTTGCAATGGATTCGGTAACAAAAGAGGTAGTATCAAATCCTGAAATTATTTCACGCGGATTTATATATGTTCGCGAATCGGAACAGTTAATTTCGGAAATTACTGACGTTGTATACGATAGTATAGAAAAGTGCTATTTAAACGGTGTAAGAGATTATTCGGCATACAAAACTAAAATTCGTGATGCGGTTTCAAAGTTTTTATATAATAAAACAAAGCGCAGTCCAATGATTTTGCCTATTATTTTAGAAGTTTAAAGGGGAATACCGTTGAAACGATATGGTTTTATAAATTATTTGTTCTTTTTGTTTATCGTTTTCCTAATCGCCGTTAGTATTGCTTTTTATTTTTATAATCAAACACTTTCATACGTTTTTATGGCGATAACAGTGGCTTTTGCGTTAACTTTTATAATTTACAGCCGCAAAGGCGAAAGCAAATATAATAAGCTTATAAAAAACTTAAACGACGAACTGGGTAAAGCCAGCAGTAATGTTTTATCCAGCTTTACATTGCCGCTTATAGTCGTTTCCGACAACGATGAAATAATTTGGTATAACAGCGCTTTTTATAATGAGATGTCTGCCGAAGCCGATAGCCTTATTGGTATGGACTTATCCGTAATTATATCCAAAGACGATCAAATCAGACTTAAAAAAGAAAAACGCATTGAAGTAAATTTTGGCGGAAAAGTTTTCAGGACATTCGAAAGCTTGAGTAACGACGGTAAAATAAGTCAGCGTGTTATTTGTTTTTTGGATATTACAAACCTGCAAAAATATGCTATGGAATATATGCTGTCAAGACCGGTTGTAGCAGTTCTTGCAGTAGATAATTTTGATGATGCCGCTCATGGACTACGAGATAGCGAACGTTCGGCTTTACATTCGAAAATCCAGAATGTTCTTGAAAATTGGTTTTTAAAAACTAACGGACTTGTTCAAAAGCTTAGTGGCGACAGATTTTTGTTTATTTTTGAAGAACGTTATTTAAATAAAATAAAGGCTGATAAATTCAGTATTTTAACCGAAGTCAAATCTATCGAGACCAGCAGCGGTATTAAGCCGACAATTTCTATTGGTATCGGCGTTGACGCCAATGATTTTAAGGGTTGTGCCGAATATGCTAAATCAGCGCTTGATATGGCGCTTGGCCGTGGCGGCGACCAGGCGGCAATAAAAATTGGCGAAAACGATTATAAGTTTTTTGGCGGAGTTTCAAGCTCAACTGAAAAGCGCTCTAAGGTGCGAACAAGAATAGTTGCCTCGACTTTAATTGATATGTTAAAATCTTGTGATAACATACTTATTATGGGGCATAAGTTTTCGGACCTTGATTGCGTTGGAGCGGCCTTTGCGCTTCAAAGCGCGGCCGAAAGACTGGAAAAAGAAGTAAGCGTTGTATTAGACGAGCATAGCACTATGGCAGGCCCATTTATTGATCGTGTTTATAAACTTAACAAATCAATTAATATTTGCCCGCCGCAAAAAGCGCTTTCTAAAGTTGGACGCGGCACACTTTTGTTTGTTTTGGATACTCACAGAAAAAACTTTGTTGACGCACCCGAGCTTATAGATAAATGTGACAATATAGTGGTTATCGATCACCACAGAAAAGCTGTCGATTTTATTGATAAAGCAGTAATATTTTATCACGAAACCTCAGCTTCTTCTACATGCGAAATGATGACCGAGCTTTTACAGTACATAGATGAAAACAGCATAGAAAGAGCAGAAGCCGAAGGCCTTTTGGCAGGCATTATGCTGGACACCCGAAATTTTGTTTTTAATACGGGTGTTCGAACATTTGAAACCTCAGCGTTATTAAGAAAACAAGGCGCAGATCCTATAGAAATTAAAAGACTGTTTGCCGATTCTCTTGAATTTTATAAAATTAAATCAAATATTATAGCTTCAGCCGAAATTCATAAGGATAGTGCAGTTGCGTTTAATACTTTTGAAGGCGCCGGCACTAAAATTATTACAGGCAAAGCCGCAGATGAACTTCTTGAAATTAAGGGCGTTAAAACATCTTATGTTCTTTGCCGCATAGACGGTAAAATTAATATAAGCGCAAGGACACTTTCAGAAAACGTTCAAATCGTAATGGAAAAACTTTCCGGCGGCGGAAGTAAAACAATGGCGGCCTGCGAGCTTGATACGGCGGATTTTAATGTGGCACGGGATATGCTTTTAAAGGCAATAGAAGAAGTAAGGATGGATTAGCATGAAAGTAATTTTACTTGAAGATGTAAAAGGTACAGGCAAAAAAGGTGAGATGCGTGAGGTGTCTGACGGATTTGCCGTTAATTATCTTTTTAAACGAAAACTCGCTAAAGAGGCAAACGCTTCTGCAATTAATGAATTAAAAGGGAAGGAAAGCGCTAAAGCGCATCATTTGGCAGAGGAAAAAGCGGCTGCGGAGGATTTAAAAAATCTTCTTAATAATAAAGAAGTCGTATTAACCGCTAAAGCCGGTTCAAAAGGCAAATTGTTTGGCGCTGTAACTTCTAAAGAAATAGCAGCCGAAATTAACAATAAATTCGGCGTGCAAATAGATAAGCGCAAAATGAGTGTTAACGATATTAAAAACTTCGGCGAATATAAGGCCGAAATAAAGCTTTATAACGGTATTGTAGCAACTATTACCGTTATAGTTAAGGAATAAATTATGGCTAGTGATTTTAACATTAAAAGTATTGACAGTCAGACAAGCCCGTTTTCAATCGAAGCCGAGCAATCGGTTCTTGGCGCAATTTTAATTGACCCGTCTTGCATGCATTCGGTAGCAACCGAATTAAAACCCACGCACTTTTATTTGCTGCAGCATCAAAAAATTTATGAAACGCTTTTATCAATGTATGACAAAAGCAGTCCTATCGATTTTTTAACTCTATACGAGCGCCTAAAAAACGATAATTTGATTGACGAGGTAGGCGGAAAAGCATATTTAACCGAGCTTGTTCAAACCGTGCCTTCAAGCGCCAATGTTTTAACATATGTGGCAATAGTTTTTGACAGGTTTTTAGCCCGAAGTCTTTTAAATGCTGCGCAAGGTATTATTTCTGATGTTAATTCCGGCGGCAAAGCCTCTGCTTTAATTGATTCCGCAGAACAAAAAATATATGATATTCGCGCCGGACGTGACACAACAGACCTTGTGTCGATTAAAAACGTTATTAAAAACGAGACGTACGATCGCCTTCAAAAGGTGGCAGATGTAGAAACGCGTCAGGATTATCTTGGCATTCGCTGCGGAATTGGCGAGCTCGACGAAACGCTTACGGGCTTTAACAAAAGCGATCTTATTATTTTAGGCGCAAGACCCGGTGTTGGTAAAACATCGCTTGCTTTAAATATTGCAAGAAATATTGCGGTTAACGAAAAGAAAAAGGTTTGCATTTTTTCTTTGGAGATGACCCGTGACCAACTGGCGCAAAGGCTTTTATCTAACGAGGCAGGAATTGTAAGCGACCATCTGCGTGACAGTATGAAGATGACCGACGCCGAGTGGATTGCATTAGCTCAAGCCAGTGAAAGCCTGTCGTCAGCTGAAATATATTTGGATGAAACATCAGATATAACCGTACCGCAAATTAAAGCCAAAGTTAGAAGACTTGGCGGTGTTGATATGGTTGTAATTGACTATTTGGGTCTAATTAGAGGCTCCGTCCATACCGAAAACCGCGTGCAAGAGGTAAGTGAAATATCTCGAAGCTTAAAAATAATGGCAAAAGAACTTAATATTCCTTTGCTTGTTTGCGCGCAGTTAAACCGCGGAGTAGAGTCAAAATCATCAGGAAGAAGGTCCCGCCCGGGACTTGCCGATCTTCGCGATTCGGGTTCAATCGAGCAGGATGCCGATATAGTTTTGTTTTTGCATAAAGAACAAAATGCCGAAGAAGAGGGCTACGAGCCCACATCAGATACGGTTGAATGCATAATTGCAAAAAACCGCCACGGCGAAACAAAAACAATTAAACTTAATTGGGACGGTCGTTTTACGCGCTTTACCGCGCAGGATACTTTCCATACAGAGGACTATTAATAAATGCCAATTTCTGCAAGGGATTATTTTAATATTCACCCAAATCTTAGGGGAAAGACAATCGCTGTTGCATTATCCGGCGGTCCGGATTCGGTTTGTCTTTTATATTTGTTGCTTAAAATTAAGGATGAATATAATATAAAAATAGAAGCCTGCCATTTAAATCATGGGCTTCGAGGCTTAGAATCCGATGCGGATATGGTTTTTTGTAAAAACCTTTGCCAAAAATTAAACGTGCCGCTGCACATTAAAAAAACTGATGTAAAAAGACTAATGCAAAAGGGTGAAAGCATAGAACTTGCCGCAAGAAGAATTCGTTATGATTTTTTTAACAGCCTATCGGCAGATTTTATTGCAACCGCCCACAACAAAAACGACAGTGCCGAAACTATAATAATGAATATAATTCGCGGATGCGGCGCTTTAGGGGCTTCCGGAATTCCGCCTTTAAGAAATCGCATTATTCGTCCGCTTTTAAATTACTCAAAAAGCGAAATTCTAAATTATTTAGAATCCGAAAAAATAGAATACAGGATTGACAGCACAAATCTTTTAAACGATTTTTCAAGAAATAAAATCAGAAATTTAGTTTTTCCGGTGTTTACGGATATTAACGGCGGTTATTTGGATAATATTATCAGATTTTCCCAAAATATAAAAAATGATGACGAATGTTTATTTGATGAAGCTCAAAAGGTTTATACAGCTTATAAAGAAGCTTTAGGGTTAAAAGTTAAAGATTTAAAAAAATATCCTTCTGCCGTTTTTTTAAGAGTATTAATTTTGTTTTTTAATGATAATAATTTAGTATATAACGAGCGGCTCTTACAGGATGTAGCAGAAAAAATTGCCAATAATACTATTTTTAAAATTAATACCGAAAAAGATACATATTTAATCTTTGAAGGAGGTTTTTTATCGGTTTTAAAAAAGCACAAGCCTGTAAGTTTTCGCGTAAAATTTTTAAATGTTAACAATTTATTATTAAATAATACACTTGATTGTGATAAAATTAAAGGACAATTAAATGTAGGCACTAAAATGCCTAAGGATACTATTAAGCTAAAGCACGGGCATAAAAAAGAATTGCGGAAAATTTACAGTGAACGTAAAATACCGAAACACCTTCGGGATTATTTGCCGGTAGTACGCGATGACTTGGGAGTTGTCTTTGCTTATAAAATCGGCGTAGCCGAAAGGGTACTTCCCGATGAGAATTCAAAAAATTTGTTAAACGTATATGTGGAGGAAGAGGAAAATGCACAGTGATATTGCGGAGGTGCTTTTTACTAAGCGCCAAATCGATAAAATAGTAACTAATCTTGGAAAGCAAATAACCAAAGATTATAAAGATAAAAATTTGCTTTTAATCGGAGTTTTAAAAGGTTCGGTTGTATTTATGGCCGATCTTATGCGTAAAATAGATTTAAAGTGCAAAATAGACTTTATGGCGCTGTCGTCCTATGGCAATTCAACCGAAAGCAGCGGAACCATCCGTCTTTTAAAAGACCTTAATACCGATATAAATGGCTACGACGTTCTAATTATTGAAGATATTTTAGACAGCGGCAAAACTCTTTCTCATTTAAAAGAATTGCTTATGTTAAGAAAACCAAATTCTTTAAAAATATGCACTTTTTTTGACAAGCCGGATCGTCGTACTGTAAAAGGTATGAAAGCTGATTATGCCGGGGCGGTTATACCGGATAAGTTTATTGTAGGTTATGGCCTTGATTTTGCCGAAAACTACAGAAATCTTGATTTTGTCGGAGTTTTAAAACCCGAATGCTATAACAATGTGGAGGAATAAAGCTTGAAAAATCTTAAAAATGTTTTACTATATCTTATTTTACCCTTGTTGCTTGTGGGCGGCGTTCTTGCGTTTATTTATACACAAGCACCTAAAGATACGGCAAAATATTACGAAATAGTTGAACTTATTAAAAATAACGAGGTTTCCGCTTTTGAGCTAAATCTTTACAGCGGCGAACTAAAATATACAAAAAGAGATGACGGTAAAACATATTCTTATGTTGTGGCGTCGCCAGATATTTTGTACAAGGATATTAATGATTTTATTTTAGAAAACAACGAAAAAAATAAAGGTGACAGCACTAAAATAATTAAACAGGATTATGTTAGAGGCAACGAAACCGCATGGATTGCCAACATGATGCCCTCTGTATTTTTGTTTGTTCTTTTAATTGCCTTCTGGCTCTTTATGATGCGCCGCATGAACCAAACAATGGGCGGTGACAAGACGCTTTCTTTTGGTAAGGCTAAATTTCGCAAGGCAGATGATAAAAAGAAAACCACCTTTAAAGATGTTGCCGGAGCCGACGAAGAAAAAGAAGAGATGAGCGAGATAGTTGAATTTTTAAAGAGCCCCAAAAAATTCAATGATCTTGGAGCAAGAATCCCCAAAGGCGTGCTTTTAGTAGGCCCTCCCGGAACCGGTAAAACACTGCTTGCCCGCGCCGTAGCAGGAGAAGCGGGAGTACCCTTCTACTTTATTTCCGGTTCGGATTTTGTTGAGATGTTCGTGGGTGTCGGCGCGTCTAGGGTTAGAGATTTATTTAACGAAGCAAAAAAATCTGCACCTGCTATAGTGTTTATAGATGAAATCGACGCGGTAGGTCGTCAGCGCGGAGCCGGCCTTGGCGGCGGGCACGACGAGCGCGAGCAAACCTTAAATCAGCTTTTAGTTGAGATGGACGGTTTTGGCGTAAATGAGGGCGTAATTGTTATGGCGGCTACAAACCGCCCCGATATACTCGATCACGCATTGCTTCGTCCCGGCCGATTTGACAGGCAGATAACCGTAAATTATCCCGACGTTAAGGGCCGTGAAGAAATTTTAAAGGTTCATTCACGCGGAAAACCGTTGGGCCCGGACGTATCATTAAAAACCATAGCGAAATCAACCGCCGGTTTTACCGGTGCCGACCTTGAAAACCTTCTTAACGAAGCCGCTCTTCTTGCGGCCAGAAAAAATCAAAAGGCCATTTCCGAAAGCAATATAGAAGAAGCGACCATAAAGGTTGTAATGGGAACCGAAAAACGTTCACACGTTATGAGCGAGCAAGATAAAGTGATTACATCCTATCACGAAGCCGGGCACGCGGTGGTTTCATATTTCTTAAAAACGCAGGACCCGGTTCATCAAATTTCCATTATTCCTCGTGGAATGGCGGCAGGGTACACAATGTATTTGCCAACGGATGATAAAAGCGAAAAAAGCCATATTAGCAAGAGATTTTTACGCGAGCAGATTTGTTCTATGCTTGGCGGACGTGCGGCCGAGGAAATTACACAGGAAGATATTTGTACAGGGGCTTCAAACGATATGGAGCGAGCCACCGAAATTGCTCGTAAAATGGTTACCAAATACGGTATGAGCGATAGGTTAGGGCCAATAACCTACGGTGCTGATAATAATGAAGTATTCTTAGGACGTGATTTTTCTTCCACACCTAATTATTCCGACGAAATTGCCGCAATAATAGACGAAGAAATAAAACAGATTATTACCGACGAATACAAAAAAGCTAAAGATATTTTAAATGAGCATATTGCTAAGCTTCATGTTATAGCAAAAGAACTGTTCAACAAAGAAAAGATCGATGGCGAAGATTTCCAAAAGCTTATGGAAGCATAAAAAAAGACCGGTTACAAGCCGGTCTTTTTTATATTTCCAAATCAAGGTTTTCAAACATATATTGTATTTTGTTATATAAAAGCGGGTGATTTGCTAAATTATTATCTTTATAAACCAAGGCTTTTGCTTCGTCGCTTGCGACTTTTAAAATGCGGCTGTCTTTAATAAAGTCTGCCATTTTAAGCTCGGGAAGTCCGTGCTGTTTATGCCCCAAAAATTCGCCGGGCCCGCGTAAAGCCAAATCTGCCTCGGCAATGCTAAAGCCGTCGCGGTTGTCGCAAATAATTCTAAATCTTTCGGTATCAAAGTCCGATATCATAATAAAGGTTGATTTATACTGGCCTCTTCCAATTCTTCCGCGAAGTTGGTGCAAGGTTGCAAGGCCAAAACGCTCGGCATTTTCTACTAACATTATTGAAGCGTTCGGTACATCTACGCCAACCTCAATAATTGTAGTAGCTACAAGAAGGTCAATTTTGTGGTTTTTAAAATCTGTCATAACCGCGTCTTTTTGCTTTTCGGTCATTTTCCCGTGTACAAGACCAACACGATAATCTTTAAAAAATCCGCCCGATATTTTTTTGTAGTATTCTTTTGCTGATAAAAGCTCGGTTTCGCCCTCTTCAACAACCGAACAAATAATATAAGCCTGCCGGCCTTCGTCTAACTGCTTTTTAACGTAATTAAACGCGCGCTTTCTGATGGACGAATTTATGTGGTATGTTTCAACGGGCTTTCTGCCTTTAGGCAGCTCGTCTATAATGCTTATATCAAGCTCACCGTAAATAATAAGCCCTAAAGTTCGCGGTATGGGAGTAGCAGACATATACAGCGTGTGCGGTATTCCGGATTTATGTTTTAAAAGCGCCCTTGCCTTAACACCAAAACGATGTTGTTCGTCTGTTATCGCAAGAGCGGTGTTAGAAAGATCTGTCGTTTCGGTAATTACAGCGTGGGTTCCTATTAAAAGATCAATTTTATCGTCTTTAAAATCGGTTTTTATACGCTCTTTCTCGGCTTTTTTTGTTTGACCGGTTAAAATTTCTATATTAAGTTTTGGTAAAAATTTTTTAAATGTATTATAATGCTGAAGCGCCAATACGCCGGTGGGCGCCATTAGCACAGATTTTTCTTTTTGAGCGGCCGCCGTATCTATAAGAGCCGCCGCCACTACCGTTTTACCGGATCCTACGTCGCCTTCAAGCAGGCGGTTCATGGGCTTTGTTGTTGACATATCGCTAAGGCATTCTTTAATTGATTTTACCTGAGATGCGGTTAATTTAAAGGGAAGAGTTTTTTCAAATTCACAAAACCGGTTTTTAGTTATAGCTGTGGCACTACCCAAAGTGTGGCGGTTTTTAATAAGCTCTTGACCGGTCATCATTAAAAACAGCTCGTCGAACGAAAGCCTTCTTTTTGCAGCCAAAAGAGCGGCTTCGTTTTTCGGAAAATGGATATTGCAAAGAGCGTCGTACTCGGACATAAGTTTATATTTAGTAATAAGATATTCCGGTAAAAAATCGGTTTTTTCCATAGAGCTTAGCGCATTTTTCATTATGCGTTCAAGTGTTTTGTTGTACAGCCCTTTAGTCAGCCTGTAAATAGGTATTAATGAAGCACTGCCGATATCGCGAATTTTCGGTGATGACATATTAAAACTAATTCCATCAGCTGATCGCTTTAATTTTCCGTAAAAAAGGTATTCTTCGCCCTTTTTTAAGGATTTTGCTAAAAACTTGTTGTTAAACAGTGTGACATTCAAAGCTCCCGTGCGATCAAATGCAGTAAATCGGAACAAAATCATGTTTGACTTATAGTAGCTTTCCTTAATATCCGAAGTGATTTTTGCGCGCACGCAAACTTCGGTATCGGCTTGTGCGTCGCAAAGGCGGGTAATGTCGTACCAGTTTTCATAGTCTTTCGGATAATAATGAACAAGGGCGTCAAAGTTTGATACCCCAAGTTTATTTAAAAGCTTTTGGGATACCTTACCTACGCCCTTTACATATGAAATTGGCCTTATATCATAAGACATTTTTTATTCCGCTGACAGATAAAAATAATATACCGGTTGGCCGCCGTTAATAAGGGTTATTTCAATTTTACTGTCAATCCTTGATTTAACTAAAGAATAAATTCTTTCCGCTTCGTTTTCGTTTACGTCTTCTCCGTAATAAAGCGTTAAAAAGTTTACTTCTTTTTTGCACATTTTGCGGCTTAGTTTTGCAACGGCCTCAGCAAGATCTGTTTCGGTAAATGCAACCTTGCCGTTTTCAATGCACAAAAGATCGTTCTTTTTAATTTTGTGACCGTCATATTCCGAATCGCGTGCGGCAAATGTGATTTGGCCGGTGGTAACGCTTGTGCCGGCGTTTTGCATATTTATGGCATTTTGTTCATCATCAAGCGATTCATCAAAGCTAAGCATAGCTGAAATTCCCATTGGAATGGTCTTTGTGTGAACGACGATAATTTTTTTAGTTGATAACGGTACGGCCTGCTCCGCCGCCATAATTATGTTTTTGTTGTTTGGCAAAACAAATACGGTTTCGGCGGGAGTGGCCTCGACGGCTCTTAAAATATCATCTGTACTCGGATTCATGGTCTGCCCACCGGATACAACAATATCTACGCCAAGGTCTTTAAACAAGCTGTTAAGACCGTCGCCAATTGATACAGAAACAAATCCAAAGTGCTTTTCAGGCTTTGCGGGTTTTATAATTTCTGTACGGTCCTCGGTGGCGGCTGTCTTTGCCTCTTTTTTATTAACTTTAGTATTTTCAACTTGGATCCTGCTTAAAATCCCGTATTTAATGCCGCGTTCAATAGCTTTTCCGGGATGATCGGTATGTAACGAAACTTTAATCTCAGTGCCATTTTCCGCAACACTTAAACTATCGCCTAAAGCGCTGAGATAGTCGCTCAAATCTTTAACACTTTTAGCATCCGGCTCTGATCTATTAACTATAAATTCGGTAAAGTAAGCGTAACTGCTTTCTTTTTCTTCTTTTATTTCTGCGTCCGCTTCGGCAATCTCATCGGATTTTACGATTTCACCGCCTGCAAACACCTGGTACATTCCTTCGAATATTTTTATGAGACCCATTCCGCCGGCGTCAACAACGCCCGCCTTTTTTAAAGTGGGAAGAAGCTCCGGAGTCATCTCAAGTGTCTCTTTAGCAGCAGAAAGTATAATTTCGAATATTTTAAGCGGGTCGTTTTCTTCAGAAGATGCGGCACTGGCTTTTTCGGAGGCTACGCGTGCAACCGTTAAAATGGTGCCTTCGGTGGGCTTCATAACCGCTTTGTATGCTGCAGCAACGCCGAGTTCAAATGCTTTAGTAAGATTTTCGCCCGTTACTTCGTTTTCGCCTTTAAGCCCTTTTGCAAGGCCTCTAAACAAAAGGCTTGTAATAACTCCCGAGTTTCCTCTTGCGCCGCGTAAAATAGCATTTGAAGCGATAGAAGCGACCTCTCCGGCAGGTAAATCTTTTACATTTTCAAGTGCTCTTGCCGCATTGCCGATGCTCATAGACATATTTGTTCCGGTGTCCCCGTCGGGTACAGGGAATACATTTAGCTCATCGACCTGCGTGCGATATTTATAAATATTGTTGGCTCCGGATATTATCGCATCACGAAGCATATTGCCAGTAAACAAATCCATTACACTCCTTTAATACGATAATTATCCTTTGACGCCGTCAACCCTAATGGTTACTTTGTCAACCTTAATACCGGTGGCTTCCATAACCGCGTATTTTACCTTGTGGGTAATGCTTTTTGCAATTGCGCTTATGTTCATGCCATAGCTTACAATGATGTGTAAATCCACAGAAATAGAGTTTATATCTCCGGTGATTACAACACCTGTGTCAAGTTTATTCTTTAAAAATACTTTTCTTAATTTTTGAAGCGGCCCGTGCGGAACCATACCGACAACGCCAAAACAAGATGTTGCGGCTCGCCCGATCAGCTTTGCAAAATATTCATTGGAAAAGTTTATTTTACCAAATCTCGTTTCATAGGTGATCATTTTAAGTCCTCCTAATATATTTTTTCAAATCCATAAAACAAATCACTGTAAGATGGGGTAAGATTGTTTTTAATGTTGTTTGTGTATACCGCAAGACCTGTTCTGAATACTACCGGAATTACGGGAAGCTCGGAAGTAAATACCGTTATTAAATCCCCGATTGTAATTTCGCCGGAATAAAACTTTGATACCGCAGATTTTGTTGTTATGCTGCTTCCGTTTTGCTCCGGTTCTGACGAAGTGCTTGCAGTGTTTTGTGTGCTGTTGCCATAAAACCCGTGCGTATAAACAAAATCACACAATTCGGTTAAATCCATATTTGCCGAATATTTCATTTCGCCCAAATAAAGATCGTAGTTTTTTGCGCTAATAGCACTGTCATACTCGGCTCTTGATACGGCTTTTACAGTTGCATATATTCCGGATGTGTTTAATTGCTCTGCAATTTTTTTGGCTGCAGATAAACGCACCTCGTTGTCCTTGTTCACAAGAATTCTTAAAGAAACACGCTTGTTTGAAGAAATATAATACCCTTCGCTGTCTCTATCCGTAAAACCTGCGCTTGTCAAGTTGTTTTTTACAGTTTCGGCACTGTCTGTTGGTTTAATGGTTTGATAATCAATTGCAGGTGCAAAGCAAGAAGGAAATGGTCCTACCGCTTCGGTGGCATTGGTGAAATACTGATTTTCCGCTATAACCGTTCTGTTAATTGCCGCTGAAACCGCCTGGCGCACAAGCACTTTACTTAAATATATGTTGTTTTGATTTACGCCCAAAAAAACCAAATTGGTCATGTTGATTTGCGCTTTTTTACCGTTCATTTTTGGGAAAGTCCCGTCCGCTAAATCGGAAAAATAATAATCCACCGCGCCGATTTCTATATTGTTTAACGACGACTCATTATCGGGAGAATCAATTAACGATATCGTTTCAAACGACCCGCCGCCGCCGTGATAATTTGTATTTTTTATTAAGCTTTTTAGATCCTCAGTAAAAACATACCTTCCGGAACCGGTTGGCGGAAGCTCTTTATTGTCGGAATTTGTGAGATGGTCGCTCCCTTTTTTAATTATCGGAAAATCCAGCACGTTGTAAAAATACGGATCATTTTTAGACAATTTAAAAGAGACCGATTTTGTTCCGGTTGCAGTCGCCGAAATTGCATTTTTTAGCGAGTATGCATATACAGTAGATGACTTTTTTGCTTTTTCAAAAGAAAAAACAACGTCATCCGCAGTAACCAAAGTGCCGTCGCTGAACTTAGCGTTTTTAAGCACTACCGAACAAAGATTTCCATTAATTGCAGCGGATTCGGCAAGACAATATTTATAATCAAAATTATTGTCCGTCTTAATAAGCGGATCAAACAAAAGATACGATAAATCTAAATTCTGTTTTGTTTTGCATCTGTATGGATCAAAAGAGTCTTTCGAGCAATAAAGCAGTTTAAAGCTTGAAAGATTGCTTTTTTCTTCATTAGAAGAAGTGCTTTCGGCTGAATTAACTTCGTTTGAAGCCTTTTTACAGCCGGCAAGACTTATAAGGATTGCAAAAACCAAGAATATTGAAATAAACTTAATGTTTTTCAAAGTTTTAATCCTTCCGAACATGGTAATTATTCTTTATTATACAATAGCACATAAAATTTTTCAATATATATTATATATTAATATTATCATATTTTATGCGTTCGGCTTTTATGCATTTACCGGTTGCATCATCAAAACTAAACAATACACCGTTTAAACAATAAGGGCCATCGGCATTTAAAAATTTAACCGGAAGCTTATCCCTCATTTTAGATATGGCAATTTCCGGTTTTATTCCGAGAACCGAGTGTATTGGGCCGGTCATTCCTATATCGGTTATATATCCCGTACCGTAGTTAGATATAGTTTCATCTGCTGTGGCAACATGCGTGTGCGTGCCGAACATTGCGGAGATTTTACCGTCCAGTGTGTAAAATAATGCTTTTTTTTCGCTTGTAGCTTCCGCGTGAAAATCTAAAACAATAATTTTCGCGTTGTCATCTTTAGCTTTTTTAATAAGCGATTCAGCAGTTTTAAAAGGGCAGTCAAGGTTTTCTAAATACACAACGCCAAGTATATTTAAAACCGCAACTTTAATTCGCCCCATATCCACTAATGTATAGCCCTTTCCGGGTGTTGACGCAGGGAAATTATGTGGCCGTAAAATGCGGTCGTTAGTGTCGAGCATATCATAAATTTCATGGCGCCTTAAAGAATGGTTGCCGCCGGTAATTACATCCGCACCGAAAGAGAAAATTTTATTTGCCGAAAAGGGCAGTATGCCGTTGCCTTCGGAAGCATTTTCGCCGTTTACGATTGTAAGGTCCGCTTTAACTTTTCTCTTAATATCGGGCAATACTTTACAAAGCGCTTCTGTTCCGCCGTTACCTACGACATCGCCAATACATAATATGTTCATTTTTTTCTTCCTTAGCATATTTTTATTTATTTTACTTTATTTTGGCCGTAATTTCAACCGTATTATATTGATTTTTAAAAAGGTAAATGATATAATAAGCTTAATATAATCTTAAGGAGCCGTTTTAATGAATTTCGAGTTTTCTGATACTGTCAAGGCGTTAAAACCTTCGGCTATAAGGGAAATATTAAAGCTTTCAAGTTTGCCCGGGATGATACCGTTTTCGGCAGGCAACCCCGCGCCCGAGGCATTTCCTGTAAAAGAAGTGCAGGAAATATCAGAAAAGCTTTTAAGGGAGCATCCTATAGATGCGCTGCAGTATTCCGTTACTGAAGGGTATATGCCGCTTAAAAAAACATTAATAGATTATCATGTAAAAAAATACGGGTTTACTACAGATAATCATGATTGTCTGATAACTTCAGGAGCTCAGCAGGCAAATGCGCTTGCGGCAAGGGTTTTATTAAACAAAGGGGACACTATCGTTTGTGAAAATCCAAGCTTTATCGGCTCGTTAAATGCTTTTCGTTCTTATGGTTTTAAACTGTGTGGCGTCGAGATGGAAAGAGACGGCGTTGATATTGATGCTCTTGAAAAAGCTTTTAATAAAACAGGGGCAAAAATGTTTTACACTATCCCAAACTTCCAAAATCCAAGCGGCATTACAATGAGTCTTGAAAAACGCAAAAAAGTATTAGAACTTGCCGAAAAATATAACGTAATAATTCTTGAAGACAATCCTTACGGTGAGCTTCGGTTTAGCGGCGAAGATATTTTACCTATAAAATCGTTTGACAAAAGCGGCCGCGTGGTTTATGTAGGTTCTTTTTCCAAAGTGCTTTCTCCTGGAATGAGAGTGGGCTATGCCTATGCCGATACCGAAATATTAAAGAAAATGATTGTTTGCAAGCAAACATCCGATGTACATACTAACATTTGGGCACAACATGTTTGTCATGAGTTTATGACAAATTATGATTATGCCGGGCATATTGGTAAAATACAAGCGATATACCGCAAAAAAGCAAATCTTTGCATGGACCTTTGCAAAACTCATCTTTCGCCGGATATCAGCTTCCAAAAAGTTGAAGGCGGTTTGTTTTTGTGGTGTCGAATAGAAAACGGCAAAGATATGGTGGGCTTTTGCAAATATGCTGTAGAAAACGGCGTTGCAACGGTGCCGGGAACAGCGTTCTTATGCGACGAAAGCGATAAAACCAACTATTTTAGAATTAATTATTCAACGCCTACAGACGAACAAATAGAACAAGGTATTGCAAAACTAGGCACATTAATCAGAGAGTTTTAAAGGAGAATTATGGAAGACAAAAAAAGAGTTTTAAGCTGTATCCAGCCAAGCGGAAAAATAACACTCGGAAACTATCTCGGTGCGCTTAAAAACTGGAAAAACATGAGCGACGATTACGATTGCTTTTTTGCAGTTGCGGATTTACACGCCATCACCGTAAGGCAGGAACCGGCAAATCTTCGCAAGCAAATTTACGATACTTTTGCGCTTTTGCTGGCACTGGGACTTAGCCCTATAAACAGTACGCTGTTTTTGCAGTCGAACGTGTCGTGCCACGCAGAGCTTGCATGGCTGCTTAGCTGTTATACGCAGTTTGGCGAGCTTTCAAGAATGACGCAGTTTAAAGATAAATCCGAAAAGCATGCAGATAATATTAATCTTGGTCTTTTTGCTTACCCAACATTAATGGCGGCCGATATTCTTCTTTATAAAGCCGATTATGTTCCGGTAGGAGCCGACCAAAAACAGCATCTTGAAATTACTCGCACAATTGCCGGGCGCTTTAACGGACTTTACGGCGATGTCTTTACAGTGCCGGAGCCGCTTATCGGAAAATCCGGCGGAAAGATTATGTCCTTGCAGGACCCGACTAAAAAAATGTCAAAGTCCGATGAAAATGAAAATTCATATATTGCAATTTTGGACGAGCCGGATGTAATTATGCGCAAATTCAAACGCGCCGTTACAGATAGCGGCAGTACGGTATCTTTCGGTGAAGATAAACACGGTATCAATAATCTTATTACCATTTATTCTGCGGTTACAGGCAAAACCGCTCAAGAAATTGAGCAAGAGTTTTGCGGCAAGGGCTACGGGGATTTTAAAACCGCGGTAGCAGAAGCCGTAATTGAAGAACTTCGCCCTATTAGAGAAAGATTTAATAATTTTATTTCAGACAAAAAAGAACTTGAAAATATTTACCGCGCCGGTGCTGAAAAAGCAGGCCCCGTAGCATACAGAACACTTAGCAAGGCAATGAAAAAAGTGGGCTTTATAAAGTAATTATGAATACGATAGTAAAAAACCGGATTGATAGCCTTTTAAATTCCATGCACCTTCCTCACACATTGTTATTAGAGGGCAAGGAGGACACCACAACAGAGATTTGCAATTATATTGCAAAATCTGTTGTTTGTGATAACGACGCGGTTTTTTGTAATTCTTGCAAAAACTGCCGTTTAGCTGACGCAAAAACCCATCCGGATATTAAGGTTATATCTCCGGAAAAAAGCAATTATACAATAAACGAAATCCGAGAACTTAAAAAGGATTCTTATTTAAAGCCTTTTTTTGCAGAAAAAAGGGTTTATTGTATAACTCGGGCTGAAAAACTAACCACAATTTGCCAAAATGCGCTTTTAAAAATTTTGGAGGAACCGCCCGAATCGGCAGTATTTATAATTGTAACTTCTAACAGCGCCTCGCTTTTAGAAACCGTGCGTTCGCGCGCTGTCAGCATTTCCGCAGAAGAAGACGAGAATTTTGCAAATCGCGGTACGGTGGAAGAGCTTTTTAATTGTGCAAAGTCCAATAATTATTATAATGCCGCAAAAATATTAACCTCTATTAAAAACAGATCAGAGCTTTATGATATTATAAGCGGAATATCACTGTATTCGGTTCAGCTTTTAAAAGAAAAAAGCAAAGGGAATTATACCGATTTTTCTGCTAAATATCTTTTTAGTGTTATAGATAAAATAAAAGGTATCGAGCAAATGTACGATTATAATCCATCACAAAAATTGCTTGCGGCCGCAGTTGCTGATATTTTATGCCGGTAGTTTTATTGACATTAATTTAGTAATATAGTAAAATAATTAAAAGATTTTTGGGGGAAGGTTATGAAACCGATTTATAAAAGAGTGCTTTTAAAATTAAGCGGTGAAGCATTGGCTGCAGGCAAAGGCTTTGGCCTTGATTTTGATAAAGTAACAGATATTTGCAAAAGCATTAAAAAAACAGTGGATTTAGGCGTTGAGGTAGCAATTGTTGTCGGTGGCGGCAATTTTTGGCGAGGACGCGAGGGCGGACACATGGATCGCACAAGAGCCGATCACATGGGCATGCTTGCAACGGTAATAAATTCTCTTGCTTTATCTGACGGTCTTGAGCAGCTTGGAGTTCCCGTTAGGGTGCAAACGGCTATTAACATGAACGCCATAGCAGAGCCGTATATTAGAAATAAAGCTTTAAGACATCTCGAAAAGGGCAGGGTAGTAATTTTCGGTTGCGGACTCGGAGAGCCGTTTTTTACAACAGATACCGCCGCAGCGCTTAGAGCAGTCGAAATTGACGCGGATATAATTTTTAAAGCAACGAATGTTGACGGTGTTTATGACTGCGACCCCAAAAAGAACAAAAATGCCAAAAAGTTCGATAAGCTTAGCTTTATTGACGTGTTAAATAAAGGCCTTCAGGTTATGGACAGTACTGCGGCTTCTCTTTGCATGGACAATAAGCTTCCGGTTTTGGTATTTAATTTACAAGATCCTGAAAATATTGTTAAAGCCGTACTCGGCGAAAATAAGGGTACAATAGTTGAATAAAGGAGAATAGATATGCAGGAATTAATTGGCGGAATAGAAGAAAAAATGGAAAAAGCCATGGCGGCGCTCGATAAAGATTTTCAAGCCATTCGCGCAGGCCGTGCAAACCCAAAGGTTTTAGATAAAATTACGGTTGATTATTACGGCTCGGCTACTCCTATTCAGCAAATGGCGGCAATATCTGTCCCCGAAGGCAGAGTCTTGCAAATTCAGCCATGGGACGTATCAACCTTAAAGTCTATTGAAAAGGCAATTCAAACGTCCGATATCGGAATAAATCCGCAAAACGACGGAAGGGTTATTAGACTTATTTTCCCGCAGCTCACAGAGGAACGCAGAAAAGATCTTACAAAAGATATCAGCAAACGCGGCGAGGATGCAAAAGTTTCTGTAAGAAATATTCGTCGTGATGGTATTGAAAAAGCTAAAGCTTTAAAGAAAAATAACGAAATTACCGAGGACGATCTTGCAGATCTTGAAAAGAAGATCCAAAACATTACGGATAAATACTGCAAGGAAATCGACGAGCTTTCTTCTAAAAAAGAGAAAGAGATTATGGAGATTTAAATGTAAAATCCGAATGTGGACGAAAAAGTCTAAATTCGGATTTTTCTTATAAAACGGGTGAATTATGTTTTTAAAAAGAAAAAAGGAAATAATTAAAAATGTTCCTACTCATATAGCCATTATTATGGACGGAAACGGTCGCTGGGCAAAAAAAAGGGGTCTTCCTCGCTCGGCAGGACATGCCGCAGGCGCTAAAAATTTTAAAACCATTGCAAGGTATTGCAATAAAATAGGTGTAAAATACCTTACCGTTTACGCTTTTTCAACCGAAAACTGGCGAAGACCCAAAGAAGAAGTCAATGCTTTAATGAATATTTTCAGGGATTATTTAACCGATAGTGTTAATTTTATTGAAGAAAATATCAGCCTCCAGTTTTTAGGCAGCCTCGAGCATCTCGAGCCGGACATAATTGGTCTTATGAAAAAAGCAGAGGATGACAGTGCCGCGGCAACAGGACTTCACGTAAACCTTGCGATAAATTACGGTGGCAGGGATGAAATTAAAAACGCTTTAAAAGAAATTGTGGCAGAAGGTATAAACGTCGAAGAAATTGACGAAGATCTTATTTCACAACATCTCTATTCACGCGGTCAGCCCGATCCGGATTTAATCATCAGACCCAGCGGTGAGTGCCGGATTTCTAATTTTTTAATTTGGCAATCGGCTTATTCCGAATTTTGGTTTTCGGATATTTTGTGGCCGGATTTTAAAACGCGCGATCTTGATACTGCCATTGACGATTTTAATAAACGCAACAGACGTTACGGGGGAGTTTAAATGAAAACAAGAATATTTACTGGTGCTGTCATAGCGGCGGTTGTTGCGGCAGCGGTAGTTTTAGTGCATTTTGTGCCACAGCTTTTTCAGTTGTTTGCTTCTGTTGTAGGCACTTGCCTTATGGTGGAGGTATTATATAATACAAACCTCGCAAAAAAATGGCCGTTATTAATTGCGGCGGTGGCATTTTTAATAGTGTCAATGTATTTTAGCATAGATTTTTCCACTTTGGTGTTTTTATATTTAATATTTCTTATAGTTTACGCTGTATTTTGGCACGATAAGGTTTCTTTAAATGAATTATGTTATGCTTTTACTTTACCTGTTTATATCACTTATTCGTTAAGATGTTTGTTTTATTTACTTGTAATGCAATTAGACGGACTGTTTTTGCTTTTTATTCTTTTATCCGTAACAAGCATAGCCGATATCGGTGCGTATTTTACCGGCGTTTTAATTGGAAAACATAAAATGTCGCCCGTAATCAGCCCTAAAAAAACATACGAAGGCCTTGTGGGAGGAATTGTTTTCGGAGAGGTTGCCGTATTTTTGGTATGCTTTATTTTTAAACACGCAGTAGGGTATTTAACGGTTAATTATGTGGCTACACTATTATTTGCTCCGCTTCTTATTTTGGCAGGGGTCTTAGGCGATTTGTTTGCGTCTTTAGTAAAACGCCACGCCGGTATTAAAGATTACGGAACCATCTTCCCGGGTCACGGCGGTTTTATGGACAGGCTTGACAGTATTTTGGCGGCAGCCCCGTTAATGCTTTTGTTTAATAGTTTAGTTAGCTTTAGCGGAATGTAAGAGGTGAAGGCTTTGAAAAAAATCGCTTGTCTTGGTTCAACCGGTTCTATCGGCACACAGTGCCTTTCAGTGGCAGAAAAATACAATTTTAAAGTTACCGCTCTTTCTGCCGATAAAAATATCGACCTTCTTTATAAGCAAGCGTTAAAATTTCGTCCTGAAATTGTTGCCGTAAAAGATATAGATGCCGCTAAAGTTCTATCTTTAAAGCTGCAAGAATATAATATACCTGTACTTAGCGGCGAGGAAGGCATTATAAAAGCGGCAGGAGAAACCGATGCTGAAATTGTGGTAAATTCCATTGTAGGAATTGCCGGCTTAAAACCAAGCCTTGCTGTAATTAACGCCAAAAAAACCTTGGCTTTAAGTAATAAAGAAACTTTGGTTACAGGCGGCGAACTTGTATTAAAAAATGCCCGTCAAAACGGTGTTCGGATAATACCTGTCGATAGCGAACATTCCGCAATATTTCAAGCAATTGAAAGCAAAATAAGCGGCGAAGTTAAAAAGATAATATTAACAGCTTCCGGTGGCCCCTTTTTCGGCAAAACAAGCGATGAATTAAAAAATGTTAAACCCGAAGACGCCCTTCGTCATCCGAATTGGAGCATGGGCAGAAAAATCACCGTCGATTCCGCAACTTTAATGAATAAAGGCTTGGAAGTTATCGAAGCGGTGCATTTATTCGGCGTTTCGGCAAAAGATATAGAAGTAGTGGTTCACCGCCAAAGCATATTGCACTCTGCAGTTGAGTTTTGTGATAATGCGGTAATAGGTCAATTTGGCTTTCCGGATATGAGAATACCTATTCAGCTTGCTTTAACATATCCCGAAAGATTGCCTTCTGATGTGCCTTCGCTTTCTTTTACAGATATAAAAAACCTAACTTTTGAATCGCCGGACTTAAAAACTTTTACATGTCTTGCCACCTGTATTGAAGCTATAAACAGGGGCGGCCTTTATCCAGCCGCTGTAAACGGCGCAAACGAAGCGGCCGTTCAGCTGTTTTTAGAGGGCAAAATAGGATTTTTGGATATCGGCAAGCTGGTATGTAAGGGGTTATTGGCAGGAGACAGCAATTCGAATTTTTCTGTTGAAGATGTTTTTGAAGCGGATAGAAAGGCGCGCGAAATAGTATTATCTTCCGTAAATTAAGGAGAAAATAATTGAATTATATCGTATCGTTTTTAAATGCAGTATGGCCTTATTTAGTGGCGTTTTTGTGCTTTATTATGCTTATAATTGCGCATGAATTCGGACATTTTATTGCGGCTAAAGCCTGCAAAGTTAAGGTTAATGAATTCTCCGTCGGGTTTGGGCCGAAATTGTTTGCTGTAAAAGGCAAAGAAACCACATTTATGTTTAAGCCCATACTTCTCGGCGGTTACTGCGCAATGGAAGGCGAGGATGAAGAAAGCGAAAATCCGCGCGCATTTTGCAATCAAAAGCCTATAAAACGATTTATAATTCTTGTTATGGGAGCCACCTTTAATATTTTGCTGGGGCTTATAATTGTTGCAGTTATGCTTTCTCCGGGAAACGGTTTTGTAACTACCACTGTAAGCGATTTTTCTGCGGATGCCACTTCTAACAAAACGGGACTGCTCGAAAACGACCGCATTATAGAGGTAAACGGAAGATCCATTTTAACTTCTATGGACCTTGGTTATACGTTTACAAATGTAGAAAACGGTAAGCTTGATATGACAGTTATAAGAAATGGCAAAAGAGTTAATCTTAAAGGCGTTACTTTTTCTACATTTAAAGAAGAAAACTATAATTTTATAGTTAAAGATTTTAATTTAAAAGGTGTGCGAAAAAACTTCGGTAATTATATTGGGCAGACGGTAAAAATCTCTATATCTTACTGTAAAATCGTATGGTGGTCGCTTATTGACATGATTGGCGGTAAGTACCATATTACCGATGTTTCGGGACCTGTTGGAGTTACTGCCGCAATGGGCGAAGCCGTAAAACAGGGAATATTTGATTTTTTACCTATTTTAGCGCTAATAACAATAAATCTTGGCATTATGAACCTTTTGCCGTTACCGGCGCTTGACGGCGGCAGAATATTGTTTGTTATTTTTGAGATGATATTTAAAAAACCCGTACCTGCAAAATTTGAAAATCTTGTGCACACGGTAGGATTTATTATATTATTTGCTTTGTTAATATTAATACTTGGTAAAGATATTTGGCAGCTTTTTGCAAAGCTGTAGTTTGGAAGTGAAAAAATGCACCTTCGGCAGGACACTAAAAAAGTTAAAGTCGGAAATATTTATATCGGAAAGGACAGCCCGGTGTCGATTCAGTCGATGCTTAATGTAAAGGCGTCCGATTTTAAAGGGAATATTGAGCAGGCTTTAAGGCTTGAGCAAGCCGGCTGTGAAATAATACGCGTGTCTGTCCCTAATAAAGAGACGGTAAATTTAATAACAGAATTAAAACAAAACGTAAAAGTTCCAATTGTAGCCGACATTCATTTTGATTATAAGCTTGCAGTAATGTCTGTTGAAGCCGGAGCGGATAAAGTACGCATTAACCCCGGGAATATCGGATCAAGCGATAATGTTAAAGAGGTTGTAAAAGCCTGCCGTAAACACAATGTACCAATACGTATAGGGGTAAATTCAGGAAGTATAGAAAAAGATTTACTACATAAATACGGCGTGTCAAGCAAGGCTTTATTCGAAAGCGCACGGCGCCATATACAAATATTAGAAAATCTTGATTTTTATGATATTGTAGGAAATATCTTTGTCGTAGACATCCGTTTGGTCGATCTTTTTGATGTATTTTACTACCCGGATCGTGACCGGAAGTATGATCACTTCATAGAGGGATTTCAAAAGAGCTTGTGTGGCTATCATAACCAGTAAAGCTTGAACAGGAATCAGTCCTCCGAAAGCGAGTGGAAAGAAGAGCAGTGAGTCGGCACTCTCCCCGGCAATCGTGGATAAAATAGCCCTGAGAGAAAAATATTTCCCCTGGGTAGCTACCTTCATTTTGCTCATGATATAGGCATTGAGAAACGATCCGAGTAGAAAAGCCAACAGACTGGCAACAGCTATCCGTGGGGCCAGACCGAATATGAAATTGAAACTTTCTTCTCCCTCCCAAAAAGGTGCTGCAGGCAAAGTAATAGCCAGACGCGCAAAACCGATGGTTAGAAAATTCATGGCGAAACCACTCCAGATAATGAGCCTGGCTTTTTTGAATCCCCAAACCTCAGCGATACAGTCGTTGATAATATAAGAAATCGGAAATACAATCAACCCTGCAGTAGCCGTAATGGGACCCAATTGAATTACTTTGGTTTCCAGTAGATTGGAAGCTACTAAACATACATTGAATAAAATCCCCAATAACATGAAGGGGAGAGATACTGTTTTTTGCATAATTCTTGTTTTTTACGTGGTTGAGCAAGCACACGCGGTAAAGTATTACCGGATATAAGATCGATCAGAACCGGTAATCGACACACGCCCTGTCCACTTTGACCGGTGCGATTAAAGTTTTGACGATTTCCTGATGGGCCGGGTGGTTGGCATATACCTCCAGAGCGTGAAGATCGGCTACTACTGCTTCCAGACTGAAATCCCATTTTTCTTCCGGATTGACATTGATACCTACCTGCATTTCTTTTAATTCAGGAATCACTTGTACCAAAGCTTCCAGACGGTCCCTGATTTCCTGTA